>Ga0315296_10000002_pt1 | contig 387414 bp, 298 predicted proteins | sample YL17G14_18_MG_FD_203921 | JGI IMG/M metagenome (GOLD analysis project Ga0315296, IMG submission 203921) | Sediment microbial communities from Yellowstone Lake, YNP, Wyoming, USA - YL17G14_18 | ecosystem: Environmental > Aquatic > Freshwater > Lake > Sediment | place: USA: Wyoming | collected...
TGTCTTCATAGACTTTTCCTTTGGCTCAATATGGATGTCACTGGCGCCTTCACGCACTGCGTTACTAATCAGATAATTGACGAACTTAATGACGGGCGATTGGCCTGCCATTTTTTCCAGGTCTTCGCAATCCTCCTGCTGGTCCTGAACGACCTCAACATCCGCCATATCATTTATGATATTATCGAGGTCATAATCACTCCTTTCATCCTTGAAGGATTCGCACACGGCCTCAATGTCTTTGGTGCTGCATACTACGACCCTCAGCTCCATCTGCGTCTGTCTTTTCACATCCTCTATCGCAAAGACATTTGCCGGCTCACTTGTTGCAGCAACCAGAGTCCCTTGCTCTATCGCAATCGGACAAAGGGAGTTACTTTTTATAAAATCGATGTCGAGCTTCTCAAAAGCTTCCTTCTGCACGTCTTCCGGTACTATATGTCTGAACTCAAGGTCGTATAACCTCGCCTTGGCCTTCAAAATATCGTCAGCACTGATTGTCTGCATTTTCAGCAGCAGCTCTGCGACATCAGAAGCCGGTTTTGCCTGATGTTTTTTCCGCAGGCTTGCGTGCTCCTTGGCGGTAATCTTGCCCGTATCCAGCAGGACATCAGTAATATCGTACACGTGCGATTCGCCCGCCTGTTCCGGAGAATAAAGCTCACTCAGCCCGCGCATCGGCTGTTCCTCGGAGCAGACCGGACTTGCTCCCGAGCCGCTGTCTATGCTCCGTTCTAAATCCTTTTTCGGCTTCGATGACCCTGCTTCGGATTCCCGCAAGGCGGGGTCCCCCGCAGGGCTTGTCGTTCCGTGCTTGACACGGGACTGTCTTTTTTCAGATATAAAGGGTAGTTTCATCCCGTTAGGAATTTCCTATTTTTGTGTCTCCTTAGATTCCCGTTACAGAATTTTTAACGGGTTTCATTCCGACAGATTCAATATTATTTGCACACCGTCCGATTCAAGCCTGACGAAACTATCCCCGATTTGGATGACCTTAAAATCTTTTATTGAATCGCCCTCATAGAGGATTCTATCGTCAATCATGCAGCAATTTCTCTGGCCCGATTGCATAATACTAAAAAGCTGCATGCCCTTAGATTTCTGTCTTATCTGCTGTTGCCACAGCATTTGAGCGTCAGTTTCATTAGCTTTTTCCTTATCAACGGGTATTTCCCTTAAATTGGCTAAATGCATTTCGAGCTCAAAAGGATTTTTCACCAGCTCATCGACCTTGACCTGTGGCACGTCGGAGAACTCATAGAATTTATTGACTATCTCATCCATCCTGTTAAAGATTTTTGACTTAATGCCGGTGAGTCGGGCGATAGCCGTCTCAATCATTGTCTGTTCCGTCTCAACAGTCGCTGCTGATGCTGCTTTTGGTGTGCTCTTTTTTATCATAAACCAAAGGCACAGCAGGCCTATAATAAACAAAACGGCAAGCAGCGTGGTACTCTTGCGAACTCGTTTTTTCTGAGCCGCTACGGTAAGGTATTGGGGTTCCTGTAACTTTTCAGCGTCACCGGGTGTCTTGCCGGCGGTTGTACCCGTCTTTTGTGCCGGTATATCTTCAAGGCTTTGACCGTGTAAAAAAGACAACATAATTAAGCTCCCTTAATTTGCATCTTGTTTGAGTTGGACTATTTTTTTAACTGTTTATATTCTGGAAAAATATGCTTACTATGAAATCAGCAGCTATTTGACCCTCGGTGCTTTTGTGTTTATCCAGCTTAAGTTCACGAATTTTCATTATGCGAGGAAGCTTCTCAAGCTCTAACAGGAACGAGTAAAATGAGCTGAAATTGCCCTCCAATTCCATTTTTAACGGCTGCTCTATGTAGCCGCTGTTATCTTTTTCCTTGAGTGTTAGAATTGTTTTAGACTTTAGACCCTGTTTCTGAGCAATAACAGTTACCTGCTCAAGCACCTCGTGAATCTGGCTTTTGGGAGGCAGCTTGCTTTCAAAAAACTTTATCGCCTCTTCCAGTTGCGCAAGCTGCTTTGTAATGTCCTCTGCCGCTGTAGCGGCTTTTCCAAATTTGCTTAATTGAACCAATTTTGTCTCGAGACGCCCTTTTGTATCGGCCAGATGTTTGTTAGCCGGCTTAATCATATATTGGTAGCCGACTATAGTTACACCGAACAATAAGGCGGAAAACACAGCTTTTCTAAATCCGCTTGTCATAATTATGTCCTCATCTCAATGATGAACCAATTTGCCTTAAGGTCCACAAATGAAACCCCAATTTTGCGATACATCACGGAATCGATCCGCAAAGCCTTATCTTATACGTGCTAAAAATTCCACAATGTATTCTCAGCCTTGTCCCTGATTTTCTTAACGTCTTCCTTGGTAAGATGGACGTCTTTCCCGAGCATTGCCGTCAGTTTGAATTTCCTGAACGTGCTGTCCTCGATTTTATGTTCTTTTGATTCCACCAGCGCTACGTCATCCAGCAAATTCGAATTACTAAGCCGTTCGATATAAGCTGCAACCTGAAGGTCGCTCGGTGCCATGCCTTCGATATCTATATGAGTCTCTAATAATTTCTCTTGTGAGACGTTGTTTTCTGCTGCTGCCTTTTTATTAGCCTGTGCGGCCTGATATTTACTGCTTGGCGCAGCAGGATTGCTTTGCTTGGGCTCTTTCTGAAGCAGGCTCAGCTTTAACAGCGAGACACCCGGAGGCAGGTTATTCGTCAACGACGCTAACAAAACACTTCTGGGCACCGGCTCAAGCAGCTCTGCAGTGGTTAGTGCCGTCCTCATCATTTCTCCACGCTTGGCCTGAAGCTCTTCGAACTGTTTTATGGCCTCTTGTATCTGAGCCATCTTTGTATTCACGAGTTTTTCTTTAATGCTGCATGCCCGCTGCCGTATTTTGATGGTCATAAATGAGCCGACTAACGCTATCATCAGCACCACAAACAGCACAAGATACATCAAGTTTGTTCTGCGCGATTCGTTGTTTTGAATGTAATCATCGGGCACAAAATTTATATTAACCATTTTCTTGTTTGTCTCCTCTTAGAACACGGACTAACACAGACCTGTCAGTGTCTTTCAGTGTTCTCGTCAGTGTCCGTCAGTGTCACTACGACAGGCTAAGCCCGAAGGCAATAGCCCAGTTAACCTGACAATTCCTTCTATCTATCGGCGTGCCTGAAGAGCCTTTATCACCTTCAGAGTCCCTGCTCAGACGACAGGTATCAGTTATTTCCACTGCCGCCAGACAATCTCCCAATTGTGCCGGCATCTCCATCTGCTTTGCTATTGTCATGCATATATCTCTTTCTACAGACTGGCCTGAAAGGAAAATCAGACGTTCGATTTGAGCTTTTGGATACATTGAAGCAAACTGCCGTCTGCACGCGGTCAGCTCCAGCACCAATCTGTTTAGCCCTTTCTTGTTGCCGAGTTGGCTTCGTCCTATCGATATCAAACGAGCAAAAAGCAAATTCTTATGGCGACAAATAACAACTTTAGTACAGTTCGCCTCAATACAAACAATCATTACTATTGCTTCAAGGTCGGTCTTACGCCGACCAAAAAACCTGGTATAGCAGTTTGCCAGAGCTACAGGCCAAACACCTATGGATTTAATCTTCAGGCCTGCCTTTTCATATATCGCCAGATGTCTATCGATAATCTTCCGCTCAGTCGCTATTACCAGAACATTATCCTGCTCCATAGGGATATATTTCATCATTGTGTTCTCTTTGACCGGTTCGAACGGAAGTTTCTGCTTTATCCTCGAAAAAATAGCATCTTCGAGCTTGCTGTCATCTGTCTTCGGCATCCTTATATGGTCAATAAACAGCTCGCTTGTCGGCATCGCCGCTGTCACCTCCCTGCCCTGAAAATCGCCGTTCGATGTCAGTTGCCGTATAGTATCGATAACCCATCTTTGCCACTTGCTGCTGCCGGGTTTCACGTCCTTCGGCAGGTTTTCAGTGCTGCCGGCAATTAAACTTATACCCTTTCCGTTATCTCTAAGCTGGACCAGCTTCAAGACATCGTCTCCAATATCCGCACCAATCGAATATGCGCGGTTTTTCAAGAGTCTAAACATAAGAATTTCACCCACAAAGGCGTATTCTTTTATTAAGCGTAACGCTTATAATAACTGTAAGGGTCTTTATTCTGCCGCTCCACGTTAACCGAAGCTCAGGCCTGGGTTTCCATTTCGCTGTACGGGCGGTTCGCGAGCCGCACCTACAAAACGAACGTCTCCCTCTGAATCATCCTGATTTATCGGAATTCATGGTCGTTACCTGCATTAAATTACTCGGCCTTGTTCTTCTGACAACCGTGATACCAACTAAAATATATGAAACAAAAGCCAAACCAGCCAATCGCCTGCAAAAATTTCAGTAGCTCATTATGCAGAGTATTGCAAAAAGACGCCCCACTTCTGATAAAATCACCGTTCCAAATCCATTGGTATAGCTTCTGCTCATAAAACCGCTGTTTCGTTTTGAAATCTTCCTCTAATGAAAAATTCCTCAAAAGCAGAAAATTTTTCACACAGGAAAAAGTCCCCTCGAAATGAATATGAGATGGTTGCAGAAGTTCTTGCAGCGTCTCTGGAGAAAACAAAGTTTATAGGACTAATCACTCGGCCTTGAGCTGTCGCTTCATTAAAGCTTCGATGGCCGTTCGTACCGGCTTGTTCTCAAACAGCACCTCATAGACGGCCTGTGTAATCGGCATCTCAACATTATATCGCTCGGCGAGAGCAACGACCGATTTGCAGGTGGCAAAGCCCTCAACGACCGATTCGGTGGCCCTTTGGGCCTGCTCTGCCGTTTGTCCTTTGCCTACCCTTTCGCCGAATGAGCGGTTTCTTCCCTTTGGTGAAATGCAGGTTGTAACCAAATCACCAAGGCCGGTCAATCCTGCAAAGGTCTGCTCTCTGGCTCCCATTCTAACCCCCAGACGAGTTATCTCGGCAAGCCCTCTGGTCAAAAGCGCCGCCTTGGCGTTGTCGCCGGCGCCTGTGCCGTCTATAATCCCCGCTGCTATGGCAATAATATTTTTCATAGCACCGGCTAACTCAACCCCCACAATATCGGTATTGGTATAGACGCGCAGCCAGGGCACCCCATCGGAAAAGGTGTGCTGAATTTCTTTAGCCAGCGGCTCATCTTTAGCTGCCGCACAGGCCGTCGCTGGAAGTCTTCTTGCCAGCTCGTCGGCAATAGTAGGCCCGGAGAGGACAGCAAATCTCGTCCATCGTCCCTCGTCCTTCGTCCCTCGTCCCTCATCTCTCGTCCCTCGTCCCTCGTCCCTCGTCCCTCGTCCCTCATCTCTCGTCTCTCGTCCCTCGTCCCTCGTCTCTCGTCCCTCGTCTCTCGTCTCTCGTCCCTCGTCTCTCGTCCCTCGTCCCTCGTCTCTCGTCTCTTGTTTTTCGTCCAATATCTCAGCAAGTATCTGGGTCGGGCGAAGCAGAGTATCGTTCTCAATACCTTTGGCTACCGAGACAATAGGAACGCCCTGCGGAACGTAATCTTTCAGGCGGTTCCAAACTCCGCGCATAAACTGACACGGCACAGCGGATACAATCAAATCAGCCCCGGCCATTATACACTGGTCATCGGCTTCAAACACAAGCTCTCTCGGCATTTTATAGCCGGGCAGAAATTTCTTATTCTCGCGGTTCTTTTCTATTTGTTCTAACTGCTGACGGTCGTAACCCCACATCCTTGTGGCTATGCCCTTTTCGCAAAGCAGCATAGCCAAAACGCTGCCCATCCCCCCATCGCCGATTATGGATATATTCTTAAACATTGATGAAATTATATTGCCAAATCTCAAAATTGCAATGTGTTTGTCAAAGAAGTAGATTCGCGACCGCACAGAGCCGCGACAGTAAGGGAGCGGTAAACCAACCAAACCCGGAAATGTCAATCTTGATATTTCCCCCGTCATTGTGAGCACCTGACCTGATTCTTAGGAAGTATGCAAAAGAAAATGGACCAACAATGTCATTGCGAGCATCGCGAAGCGATGCGTGGCAATCTCAACATCGCAATTCGAAATTCCTTGTTCGACACCGAAGGTTCGCCGGTGGAGAATTCGATATTTCTTATGGTCATTCCTTCTCGCCTCGACCAGCTTCGTAGGGTGGGGTTTACCCCACCTTTAGTGGTAGGGTGTGCACCGCACACCATTATGCTTTACATAAATGTTGAAGGATTGAAAATCTGAAATTTAAAATCTTAAATCTTAAATCCGAGCGGCGAGCGACGAGCGATGAATCAATCGTGCCGTAGTGCCACGACAGGGTCAACACGGGCCGCTCGCAAAGCAGGATATAGGCCGGCCGCCAGGCTTACAAGTATAGAGAAGGCAACCGCCCCCAGACAAAGCCACCAGGGAAAGCTAAAGTAATTTACGTATGGCACGCCCTGTTTAGACAGAAAATGATTGGCAATCTGGTTGATGACCGTACTTACGAACCATCCAAGAGCAAGACCAAAGACCCCGCCCAAAAAGCCAATCATTCCGGATTCAAAAAAGAATATTTTTTTGACGTCTCTATCGCTTGCCCCAATGGCCTTCATAATTCCAATCTCTCGGTATCTTTCTAAGATGGACATCACCATCGTATTGATTATCCCCAAAGAGGCAACCGTAATGCCAATCATCGCAACCGTAGCTAAGAACATATCCATAAAGATAAACGCCGTCTTGATTTCTTTTAGCTGGTCTATGAGTGCAAAAGTCTTAAGCCCTCTCGCTTCCATCTGCTCTTTTACATGGTCAATATATTTTATAGAAGCCACCTTGATAGTTACAGCCGAATAGCCTTTGAGCTTCTCCGCCGGCTGGAAAAAATCTCGTATGTTTGTTAGCGATATTTTTTTCATACCTTCGGCCGGGCCGGGGGGTATATAAACATCGCTGCGCACCGGAATGGCTCCGCCCATTCCCATCCGTTCGGCCACGCCGACAATGGTGAAGCTGTAGCTCTCCTGGCTGAAGGGAAGTTTTTCACCCTGCATAATCGACATAATGTTTGCCGGATTAAGAAGGGCCGAATCAACGGCTAAAGTAAATACCTCAATTTCCTCTCCAATTACTGTCTCGAAGTCCTTGACATCCATACGGTGTAGCAGCGAATCACTTATAATCAAAGAATTTTCCGCATCGCCGGCGTAAGCCTTGCCTGCCCTTAGTTTCATCAATTCGGACTGACAAACATCAGCAGACATAACCTGGACAATACTGAACTGTTCTTTTTCCCTGAATTTAATCAGAGCAGGAAAACGAATTTCAGGAAAAGCCAATTCTACGCCTTCTATTTTTCTGACTTCCTGCAGAAAATCATCGTCGAGGATTGGACTGTTTGGGGAATCAAGGACTTGCTCATTTTGCGTTTGGTCATGCTGCTCATCGGGGTCCGTATGAGAGTGTTCGTCTCTGTCTCTACCTGAGGCCTGATAGACGGCGATATAATTGAAAAGCCCCATTTTTTTGAAGCTGTCTGTAACGTTTTTCTGAACGCCTTTGCCGAAAGAAAACATCGAAACCAGAGCCCCTATTCCTATTACCACACCGAATGTCGTAAGAAAAGTACGGAGTTTCCTCTTGAACAGATTGGAAAAGGATTGCTCGATGTAATCGGAAATTCTCATCTCTTTACCTGATTTTCTCCTCTTGAACGATTTCTCCGTCGCACAGGCGGATAATATCATTTGCGAATTCAGCCAGTAGAGAATGTTCATGGGAAATCATAATGACGGTTAAGCCCTGGTTCTTGTTCAGCTCTGCCAGCGTCTTCACAATTTGTCTTGATGTGTCGCTGTCCAGATTGCCTGTTGGCTCGTCGGCAAGAAGGATTTTCGGCCGGTTGATTAACGCACGGGCGATGGCTACTCTTTGTTGTTCACCGCCCGAAAGCTCGGCCGGTCGATGGTCTTTGCGATTGATTAGACCCACCTTTGTCAACATCTCCTCTGCCCGGCGATTTCTTTCTTTTTTAGGCACACCTGCAAAAAGCAGCGGAAAAGCTACGTTATCCAGAGCGGTGTATGAGGAAATAATATTGAATGTCTGGAATATCATCCCGACCTGGTATCGCCGGTAAAGGGCCATGTCTTCCTTGTTCAATTCCGAGATAAATTTACCCTGGACTTTGATACTACCTGAAGAGGGCCTATCCAAACCGCCTAACAGATTCATCAAAGTAGATTTGCCTGACCCGGAAGGTCCTGTTACCCCCAAGAATTTCCCTTCTTCAAGGGATAAATTCACATCCTTAAGTGCATTAACGTGAATCTTGCCGGACGAATAAACCTTGGTCAGACCTTCTGTCTCGACAAAGCCCTCGGAATTCATATCTTGTTTTTGATACATTACTTTGCTCTTTTGAAAACCTTTGCGAAATTTCATTGTGAGCACCTCAGCCTTAAAGCGGCAGACATCCGAAACAAAATACTGTCCCGCTGTCACTGCGAGCCGACCGAAGGGAGGCACGGCAGTCTCAATCTTAACGACCCGAAAACAGTCTATTTTCTTAGGAGGTCCCCGTCTTGCTTTCGCAAGAAAGCAGGGGGCCGTGGCAATCTCTCGGTTCCAAAAATGACAAATTTCATTTTGTAAGCAAGAATCTCTAAGTTATATGCTGTAACTATGAGCTTTCAGTCTCAACTTTTTTGCTTTCTTCTGTACTTCTTTTGGGATTTGCTTTTACCTCGCTGCATCGGCACCGTAACCAATGGCTCAATAGGGCAGACATTCAACTGACGCGCGGGGACATTCACTGAAGCTATACGTACTTTTATAGCCTGGCCCAGGCGAATATTGAATCCTGAACGTTGGCCGACAATGCATAGTGTCTTTGCATTATATTTCCAATGGTCCTGCCCCAAATCAGCCATCCGGATAAGCCCTTCGATGCCTAACTTTCGCGACTGCACGAATACGCCAAAGCTTGTTAAGCCGGTAACAACGCAGTCAAGCTCCTCGCCGATTTTCTTGCTCAGCATTTGCAGTATCAGCACCGTCGTCAATTCTTTTTCGGCGTAATCGGCTCGCTGCTCGGTGAAGGTGATGTGTTTGCCAATCTCTGTTAAATCCAGACCTGCGGTATCATCCCTCGCTGACTCTGGACGGTTTTGAAGGTAATATTCCAAAAGCCGATGTACGAGCAGGTCCGCATATCGACGTATTGGGCTGGTGAAGTGACAGTAGTGTCTCGAAGCTAAAGCGTAATGGCCGATATGCAGCGGGGCGTACTGGGCCTTCTCGAAACTTCGCAGCACGGCTAAATTCACTGCGAAAGAGCAATCAGCGCCTTCGACGGCAGCCAGCAAATCCTGTATTGCGGCGCGGTCGGCGTTTCTCGGCAGACTGAACCCGAACGCCTTCAGCAGCTTGGCGAGATTTGTCATGCTCAAAGCGTCCGGCTTAGGGTGTATCCGCCGAATGAAGGACAGATTCAGCCTGTCCAAAAGCGAGGCAACGGCTTCATTGGCCTCGACCATAAACATCTCGATTATCGTATGCGGATAGCTGTCATCGCCCGGGTGGGCACCAACAACTCGTCCGGATTTATCTATTTCCAATTGAATTTCCGGCAAATCCAGATGTATCATTCCGTTTTTCGTTCGTCGTTGCTCAATTACTCGGCTTAACGTCTCCATATTTTTCAGCAGGTCAATCACCTCAGGCCCGGCGTCTTTGGTATGCCCTTTCAGAATGCTGTCAGCTTTCTGATAGGTCAAACGCTGCGTTGAGCACATAGTAGAGTTGGCAAAACTGCGGGATACAACGTTACCCTTCTGGTCGTAAGTTAGATACACGCTTTTAACAAAGCGCTTCTGCTCGGGCTGGAGACTGCAAATACCGTTGCTTAAAATCTCCGGCAGCATTGGAATTGTTTTGCCGGGCAGATAGACGCTGTTCCCACGAACTTTTGCTTCGCTGTCCAGCGGCGTATCCTGCGGCACAAAATAGCTGACATCGGCGATGTGAACCCCAAGCACCCAGTTGGCGTCGGAGTTTTTTTCGAGGCTTATTGCATCGTCAAAATCTTTTGCGTCCGGCGGGTCAATTGTTATTATGACTTTTTCAGTAATGTTGTCCCGATGGTTAAGTTCTTCGGGACTGAATTCAGCGGCACCCTGGCGCGCCTGCTCAAGGCACTCTTCGTCGAATTCGCCCGGCAAATGATATTGGCGGATTATCGATTGTATCTCGCTTTCGTATCGTCCTGCCTTACCGAGCACCTCAATAATCACGCCGCGTGCCAGATATTTTTCCGTCGGATACGAAAGTATTTCCACCACAACCTTGTCTTTTTCCCTGGCCCCCTTTGCGCCGACATCGTCAACGGAAATCGGCTCGAAAAAGCTTGAGCCGTCCGGCTGAACAATCCAGGCCTCCGGATGCTTCAAGAGTGTCCCCACGAATCTGTTTTGTGCTCGTTCGATAATCTCGATTACTTCGCCGCTGTACTGCATTTGGCCGCCGCGATTGCCTTGTCTTTTAACCTTTACAATGACAATGTCACCGGTCATTGCGTCGGCTGTAGCCGTTGGTGGAATAAATAGGTCGCCATGTGAATTAGGTTCACGGGACGTTACGAAGCCGAATCCTTTGGGATTTGCCCTGAATGTCCCCACGATTTGACCGGCCAATGAAGGCAGGCTGACCAGGTTCTTCGCGCCGATTACCACGTGCCCGGCCTCTCGAAGCTGGTCGAAGGCCGATTTGAACTGTGGATAATCTTCCGTGCTTACCCCTAACGCTTTGGCTAATTGTCCGAGTTTCAGCGGTGCGTAATCGGTATGTTTCAGCAGTTTGATTATTCGCTCTTTAAAAATTTCCGCCATTTAAGTCTATCTGTAACAGCAATCTCATATTTAGTCCCCAGTTTTACTGGGGGTCGTTTAGCCGTCGCCGGTAAGCCTGCCCTGAGCTTGCCGAAGGGGCCACGCAGTAATATTTAGCCCCCAATTTATTGGGGGTTTTATTTATTGAATTAGTATTACAGAGCAGCAGTTCATAAAAGCAAGTAAAAAATACCCAATTTTTTCTTGAAAGGGACTGATAATATATTATAATGTATGGTTCAAATCTAATTATTTTAGTTCTTGTTGAGGAAGCAGTACGACTTTTAGAAGTCCGCCCTCGGCGGATATCCATATTTGTCATTCCCGCGGAAGCGGGAATCCAGATTTTTCATTCTGGACCCCTGCTTTTGCAGGGGTGACATCGTCGATTTTTGTTTTTCGCGACGGATACTATTTAGCTTTTTGGAGGAGAAGTCCAAATGGCGCTCGATTTGGATGTCATTCTGAGCGCAGCGAAGAATCTCGCGGGCGAAGGCCGGATGCTTCGCCTTTGGGCTCAGCATGACGACTCGTCAAACTATGTGTGAGAGAGTGCTAAGCCGCTAAACGTGCGCACAGAGTGCGGCGTGAATCCCGTTAGAAATCCTATAACGAGGAATAATGTGGTCTATAAAGGGCTAACTTCTAACGGACTGAGAATAAATCCTTTTTGGAAGTTTAATCAGATGAAAAGAACAATGTCAACAATTTTGGCTTTAGCTTTGTGCCCGATGCTATGTCAGGCCGAGACCGGCGAGGCTACGACAATGGATACCGCTTTTAATCCTGTATCTATAGGCCCCGGTCAGCTCCCGTCACAGATAATTACAGGAAACTCTGTTGAAACCTGCCTCAATAGCAGGTACTCACAGCATTCCCTGAGCGGCTCTGCCAGTGCTCAGCAGCTTAGTAATATCCTATGGGCTGCAGGAAGAGCACCCTTCACGGGGACTCACAGGAACATATATGTCCTCGCACCATCTGCGACATATTTATATGACCCGAACAGCCACTCACTAAGCTGGCATTCAAGTGAAATAAGGGATGATGGTGCCTTTGCGATTAGGTATGAAAGCGAGCTTGATTTCGATACCGGTGTTTCGTTTATGCCGGCGATGCTTGCCTCTGTTTCTTTATGTAAGAGTACCGAATCGCCGGTGGCGAGCTGCCCAAAAGGAATTGGATACCCAAAGGCAAGGTTAATTTTTGGAGTACAGCCGGTTAGTGGGCTGACGACTAAATTGGCTGTGCATTCTTCTGTGCCGGAAGGTGAGCCTGGGTGGTTGCCGGACCCTTGCACTACGGGCGATAACAGCCTTGAAAAAGTGTTGGCCAATCTGAATTACGTCACCAGTTTTGCTCAGACGAATTTGACGCTAAAGCAAATTTCCCAGATTCTATGGGCAGGTTATGGCTGCACCGACCATACACCAAGTGGTAAGGCAGGTTTAACCGTCCCTTCAGCCTGGGCAAACTATTATTTGACCCGGAGCATTTATCTGGCGAACGAAATTGGTGTTTATCGTTATCACAATAGAAATCCCGGCACGAACTTGGCTACCAGGGACCATAGAATCGAGCAAATTGACTCTGCTCAGGCTGGAAGAGGTGTTATGCGACCTGCAGATGCTCGAGGCAGGCTGCAATCTGCTGTTAGCGGTTTACCTCAGGCGCCGTGTTATGTCATACTTTGCCTTGATTCTTCCTATGTAGGGCAGGAATACGCTCATTTAGAAACGGGTTTTGTGGCCGGCAGTATGCTTATCCAGGCCGCTGCGATTGATTTGGGCTGTCACTTTAAAACCCAGTTGACCTCGGGCGAGCAAAAAAATATTCAAGCCGCCACGAATATACCCGCATCGCACGTCCCCCAGGCGATAGTCAGCATAGGTTCGTTGGAAGTCAGGGTGTCTATTTCTGTTGTTCTTCAAGGTGATGGCCGTCCTGATGTCGGCTGGGCCGTCCCATTGACCGTCAAATTCTTTACGCCGGGGGCTGATGTATTAAATGATACTCCGGCCTGTGAGTTCAATTTGACCACTACCAGGTCTGCTGCCCGGAACACGGCTGTCTGCGAGGCTGCGGGCCTCGCACCGGGTATTTATGATATCACATCGCTTGGCCGGTCCACTCTGATGAATATCAGGAGAAACGTGGTCATTTCGACGCCAGGCACGTCAGTGGATTTGGGCATACTTCTTGAAGGCAACGCAAGTCAGGATAACATTGTTGATTTTGATGATTACGCCGTCTTATCGGCGTGCTGGCTGACGTCTAAAGACCAGGCGGAATATAACGTCGGAGCGGATTTCGACCGCAATGGGCTGATTAACGCCGCTGACCTTTATCTGTTGGCTGCCAGTTGGCTCAGAACCTCGCCTATAGAAATCCCGCCTTAATTATATTTGGTCAATTTAAGTTAAGCTCCTGCTGCTTGCCCCCGCATTTCTCTGATTGTGCTCATGTAGGTGGGTAGCGGGGGTCATCTCGAACGTAACCACAGACAACACAATCGTCACCCCGAGCGTAGCTGAGGGGTCTATTTAAAATACTTCTGCGTAGCCGCAAACAACACAACCGTCATTTCAACTGTAGCCGCAAACAACACAACCGTCATCCCGACCGAGGCGAAGCCGAGTGGAGGGATCTATTAAAAAATTGTCATTCCTGCGAAACCTGTCCTGAGCAGAGCCTGCCCTGAGCCTGGCCGAATGGGTCGAAGGAGCGGGAATCCGTTTCTTTATTCAACATTCCTTGTTCGATATTCGATATTCCCTTTATCTTCGCTCTCCATCCTCTTTTCCTTCCTGATACCCTAATATACTGACCTCCTGATTTCCTGTCTTCCTTCCTCTGTCTTCTGTCCTCCGTCCTCTAACCTCTGTCCTTCGTGCGTTCCTTAAGGATATAGCGAGTGACATTTTCAACGCTATCGAGCCACAAACCATTGTCCGGGTCCTGAGCATATTCGCAAATGGCCTTAAGAGTTGCCGAGAGAGTGGTTTGGCGTCCCCCTTCGCCGATTTCGTGCCCGCAAAAAACCAGCCATCCGCCGTTTGCCGTTGTCCTGTCGATCAACTGTTTCACCTGCTCGAAGTCCTTGCCGTCCAGCTCCATGGCCATCAATTGTGCCATATCGCAAAAGGCCGGGTCATTCGCCCACTCGTCCATCCAGCCGCGGCCGGCCAGAAATTGCTCCGCCACTACCGGCACATAGCTTTTGACATTTCGTCCCCGCCCGACAAACTTCTGCCCGCAGGGATAGGCATACGAAACCGGCCGAACGCCCAGCAGCCGCTTAATAATTTTATTGGCCTGCTCTAATTCAGACCGTATCGTTTCTATAGTGTAATCTTCCAGGGCCCTTTCGCGTGCGAACGGAAAATTGCCCGAGCAGGGATGGGTCATCGAATGATTGCCGATTTCGTGCCCGTTGGCCGCCGCCCTCCTCCAGTCATTCACCCGTTCCTCCAAAGAGCGAATCGAAACATAGAAAGTGGCTTTGGCGCCGTATTCATCAAGTATCGGCAACCCCCGGTCAACCTGGCTGAATCGTGCATCGTCAAAAGTCAGACTGATAGCGGCCCGCTTCCCATCAGGCCAGCGAAAATCCTTCTGTCGTTCAAAGGCAGATGCCTCTTTATCTTGCAGATTAGATGGTGAGCAGCCTGCAAAGCCAACGATGATACAGCAATACATAACGATTGGACGAATTGAGACGGCTCTCACTTATTCTCTCCTTGCCTTACTCAAAAAATGACCGCTTCCACTCCGCCATCCATCTCTCGACCACTCCTGCATCGGGCATCAAGCACCGAGCATCGAGTCACGAGCCACGATTTACTAATTCGCTAATCCACTAATTCGCTAATTCACTCATCGAGCCACGAGTCACGAGCGACAAGCGGCGTTCTATTCCTTTTTCGCCGTAAGGGCGTTCAGCTTCTTGGCAAGACGTGATTTCTTTCGTGCGGCGGTTTTCTTGTGCATCGTGCTTGTAGCGGCGGTCTTATCCAGCTTTTTAACGATAAGCTTGTATTGTTCACCTGCCGCCTCTGCGTTGCCGCTGCTTATAGCTGTCTCGAAGTGTTTGATTTGCGTCTTTATCTGGCTCTTACGTGCCCGATTAATCGTCCTTCTTTTGGCGTCTTGTCTCGCCCTTTTTTTTGCCTGTAACGAATGTGCCACTGCAATCTCCTGATACTATCAAATTCCTATTTACAAAAACTCACTGAGAGGTTGGTTCTGTTTTTTGGCTTCTTAATTTATCTACTCGCTGGCTGACGTCTTTATATGCAAAATCAAGCTGAGCGATTTTGCGATAAATCTCTAATGCCTTTTCTGCTTCACTCTGCTCCTCATAAGCCCGCGCCAGATTATACCGCAATTCTTTCCCCGCAGCATCATCTTTTACCTCGTGAGACTCTATCGCCCTGGTAAAAACGTCTATTGCATCGGCCAGCCAGCCCTTCATAAAAAAGCAGTAGCCTATTTGATTCGTCGATGCAACCTTTCGTCTCGGGTCTTTCTGTGACTCCTGGAACAAAGGTATCGCCTCATTGTATTGCTTGTTCTTGACCAGACGAAGAGCATATTCATATTTGGCTGCCAGGTTAGTCGGATAGTTCTGCATGGAGAGCTTGTAATGTTCCATTTCGTCATCGTTTAATTGCCCCGTGAGTTCTTCGAGTGAGGCCTTGATTTGTGCATCATCGGGATTAGTCTCAAGGGCGGCTTTTGCCTCTCGTATTTTTCGTTTGAGTCCTCTTATTTTTATCTCACCTGCCCGCTGTTTATAGCTGAAATCTTTTTTAGCTTTATACGTATTTTCTAACATCGCTATGGCGTCGGTTTCGAACTGTTCGGTTTCCATGTCCGAGAGCGCATCAGCCAGATTAAATATATTGGACGGTACGTTCGGATTCTGGGCAATCTTTTTTCGGGCATCTTCAACCGCTTTTACGCGATAGTCCTCGGTCTTGACAACACTGTCCTGAGCGTGAAGTATTTCCTGCTGTTCACGGTCCTTGATGGCTTTCCTGAAATCCCCCTCCTCATCGTATTTGCCTCTGGCCATAGTAAGTTCCGCAGAGAGGTTCTTAAATTCATCTGCCAGTGCTCCATCCGCCGGCCTAAGTCTGGAGGCATACTGGCACGCTACAACAGCCTTGTCGAATTGCCCTAACGCGGCGTATGAATCTTTTAACAGGATATATGTTTGCGCCGACGGTCTTTTGGCGGCATTATTTTTCTGAAAAACCAGGTTGGCAATCCAGCCGGCCGTTTTTGCATACCCGCCCGACACCGCAGCCTTTAGCATTGCCTCGGCAAAAGGCAGATGTTCGGGGTCCTTTACAAAAAGATATTCGGCATTAAGCATCTGCTCAAGAGGCGTTTTGCCGCGCAAATGCTTCATTTTTTCAACCATCGAAGGTTTCTTACCGCCCCTTCCCTGACGCTGCAGAGCCAATTCACAAAGCGGCAGGTGACCCTCTTCCAGTGCATCAGGACTATAGCGCAGTCCCTGGAGGTACATATCGATTGCGTAATCGAAATTGTTTGTCTGGGCTACTTTTCGCGCTTTGTCAAAAAAGGCCTTGGCCTTGGCCAATGACTGGGCATCTTCTTCCGGCATACCTTTTTACCAATTCTCTTTTGTGTTACATTATTAGACCGGCTTATGGTAATCTTCGGCAAAAGTTTGTCAACAAATAAAAAACTTGATAAAAAATGAGCCTGTGCTATAAAAGAGCCAAAACGCATTATTCTGCGTTTGGATATCACGAACGTAATCTGAACAAAAATGTCTTTAGGGAGAAACTAATATGATTGATGCGCTCGAGAAGTATGACCCGCAGATTTATGAGTTGATACGGCAGGAGGCGGCACGACAGAGCGGCTCGGTTCGCCTCATCCCCTCGGAGAACTACGTATCAAAGGCCGTGATGCTGGCCAGCGGAAGCTGCCTTACAAACAAATACTCCGAAGGTTACCCAGGCAGACGGTACTACGAAGGCCAGCAGGTAACTGACCTTATCGAAAGGATGGCTCAGGAACGGGTCAAAAAGATATTCAAGGCCGACCACGCGAACGTTCAGCCCTACTCCGGCTCAATCGCAAATTGGGCCGCATATCTGGCACTCATCAAGCCGGGCGATACCATTATGGGCCTGTCTCTTCCGCACGGCGGACACCTCACGCACGGCTGGAAGGTCAGCGTTACAAGCAAAATATTTAATTCCGTTCAATATACGGTCAATCCTGACACCGGCAGACTTGACTATAACCAGATTGAAGAGCTTGCCAAAAAACACAAGCCGGATATCATCATCTCCGGCGCCACCGCATATCCGCGGGAGATTGACTTTGAGATATTTGGCCAAATAGCTAAAGAGGTAGGTGCATACCACGTCAGCGACATTGCCCACGTTGCGGGTCTGGTTGTAGCCGGCATACATAAAAGTCCCGTACCCTACGCTGACATTGTCTCAACCACTTCACATAAGACTCTGCGGGGACCTCGAGGCGGAATGTTACTGTGCAAGGCCGAACATGCCGAAAAGGTCGATAAGGCGGTCTTCCCGGGCCTCCAGGGCGGCCCCCATATGCACACCCTGACCGCTATTGCTGTCGCAATGGCTGAGGCCGACACCCCGGAATTCGTCGCTTATGCAAAGCAGGTTGTCAAAAATGCAAAAGCCTTGGCCGAAAAGCTGCTCGAATATGGTTTCAATCTTATGTCAGGCGGAACCGACAACCACTTAATACTAATCGATTTGCAAAATAAAAAAATACCCGGCAAAAAACTGGCAAAGGCGCTGGACAGGGCCAGGATTGTTACTAATTATAACACGACACCTTTAGACCCGTCACATCCGTCCGACCCCAGCGGCCTGCGTATAGGCACGCCGGCTATTACCACCCGCGGAATGAAGGAAGAGCAGGCTCGCCAAATCGCTACGTTCATAAATAAAGTGGCTGAAAATATTGATAATGAGACGGTAATTGAGGAGGTTGGAAAAGATGTTTTGCTTCTGTGCTCGCAGTTTACCGTCCCGGAGCACTTTATCATACCGAATAAAAATAACACTGTGTAAAGTAATGCAATTTAAACCGAGCCGAACCAAAGTTTCGCAGGCGTCTTATATAGACGGTGAAGTGGTATTTGGGATGTTATGCGGACCAATATAAACAATGTTCGCAATATGAAAGGAGAATTCAGATGACTGTTCAGGAACTCGAAGACAAAGTATGGGCGCAAGACCGTATCAGAGTCGTGGTGCGTGCTGCGGCTAGCAACCAAATCGGAAACTACACCCACAAGAATGCTGCTAAGGCCGACTGGAGAATCACCGAGTTTCTTGAGAAACGCCTAGCTCCAGTCCTCAAGGGACTGGAAGTTGTGGTTCTCATGGGCGACGGCAAGCAACCTCACGGCGGGAAATTGCTAAATTCCATCCGTGCTTCTTACGAGAACAGGTAGGGTTGCGAACAATTCGCTCCAGCGGACCGCCCAAAAGCTGCGTTTTTTTGCCGTCCGTTGAATTCAAACGTTAGAGGGATTGCATGAAAGATTTTTTTGAGAAAAACAAGATACCCATAGCTATTATCGTTGCAGCGTTTATAATTGCCGGCTCGATATGGCTGTCAAACAAGTCGGCATCAACCAGGCCGCAGAGCGGAAGTGACAGGGGACTAACACCACAACAACTACCGAGAACACCAGAGCCAATACAACAGCCCGTAATACGCATCAGTTACACAGAAGCTCCGAATCATGTTGGAGAATATGCTTGTGTGTCGGGTAAAGTAGACCATGTTAACACTCCAAAAGAAACAACGTTTCTTAATTTCGGTCCCGATTATAAAACCTGTCCGTTTGGCGCTGTAATTTTTGTTTCAAACGCATATAAATTTCCCAATCCAAACCAATACGAAGGAAAAACTGTGGAAATCACCGGCTTGATAAGGAGTTATCAGGGGCGGGCGGAGATTGTTCTCAATGACCCAGGTCAAATCAAAATTAAATAAAATTTTCCTTTTATTGCTGACTGCTTTAATCGCAGTTCTTATTGGGTATTTTTTACCTCACAAATCATCGTTTATTAAAGAAGCGCCGGCTCTTTACCGGGTTGTAAAAGTGATTGATGGTGACACTATCAAAGTCGATATTGGAGGAGAAATTGAAACTGTAAGACTGATTGGAATAGATACTCCTGAGATAGCAAATCCTTATAATTCTCGGGAAGATTACTTTGGCCCGGAAGCTGCACAGTATGCTAAGCAACTCTTGGAAAAGCAATCGGTCTATTTAATCAGAGATCCAATGCAATCGAATAGAGATAAATACAATAGACTTCTAAGATATGTCTTTTTGGAAGATGGCACTTTAATCAACGCCAAACTCATCAAAGAAGGTTTCGCTTTTAACTATATATACGAGCCGTTCCAGTTTATGAAGCAGTTTGATTATTTAGAGAAACAGGCGAAAGAAAACCGATTAGGGCTGTGGAGCAGCGAAAAAAATTAGAACTAAGAAATAGGGTCATAAATCCAGAGACACCATACCGGGGAAATAGGGGAAATAAAGGGTCATCCCTTAAAATATAAAATAAGAAATCCGGGATTATTGTAATTCGAGGTAGATTTTGTTATTATCGTGGAATTGATGGGCTTGGTTGCTTAGCCAAGCGTTTTATTTGGGAAATGTCAGGTAAGAATTATTCTAAAGGAGACAAAAGATGGTTGAGATCAAGGACATTGCCACTGCGAGCATTGACCCGGAAAGCACGGTTAACGTTCGCAAGAGTCGGATCGAAGAGGGTGTGGAGAAGCTTAAATCCTCCATAGTAGAGCACGGTTTTTGGGAAAACTGTCCAATCGTGATTCGGCCCCACCCGGATAGCTCATCGGAATATGATTACGAGATTGTTGTGGGACAGTGCAGGCTGACCGCTTGTTTGGAACTCGACATCGAACGAATACCTGCTGTTGTAAGGGAACTCGACGACGATGCTGCGATTAAGCAATCGTGGGTTGAGAATGAGAGCAGAAACAATCTGACGATAGCCGACAGAGCTTTCTGGGCTAAGTTCTATGTGACAAAGTACCTAGACCAAGGTAAGAATAAAGGAGAAAGCCGTCGGTTGGCTGCTGAGCACCTCGGAGTAACCGCGCAAACAATCATAAGATATATGCCATTGGCCGCTTTGCCCGATGACGTGGCAAAAAGGATGGAAGAAGGCAATCTCAAGGAGGCGGATGCGGTGGCAATCGTCGAGTCTTGCGTTGATGCGAAAGGTGACGAATTAGAGCAGAAGATAAGGGAACGGGCTGAGTGGATCGAACCGCTGGACATTGACCACAAAAAAGCCGCTCGTGAAGTCCTAAAGGTCGTTAGGGCTCAAGCATCCATTGACGATTTGGACAAGAAACTGGTGGAACATGTTAAGACCGTAGCGTTCACGGTTGATATGGATGAAGATATCCGTCGCAAGTTGATGGAGTGGGGAGATAAAAGCGGTCTGAAAGGGGCTTCCGAGGCGGTAATTATTAGGAAAATGATCTTTACGATGTTGTCTGGGAAATGATTTAATGGATTCTCAAACAGCGAGAGATTCGCTAAATGACGCGGGAGACAGGAAGCCATCGGAGCTGGGCGAAGCGGTCGATGTTTTGTATCGTGAACTTGGTAACTATGAAGCCATCGCCAAGGAAGTTGCTCTGTCTCCAGGTCGTTTGAGCGATTTGCACAAAGTGTTTCTATTGCCGGAGGGTATCCGGTGGCAGTTTGACGAGAGGAAGATTCGCATTGGGCATGTACAGCCGATATCTCGACTGCAAGGGGACGAGCAATGGCTCTTGGCATTCACCATCGTTCAGGAGAAAATCAGCGTGAAGGATTCTAAGGAGGTCGTCGACGCGGTGGTGAAAAAAAACCGACCCCTCCGGGATGTTCTTCAAAATATGATTGGAATTCGTTTTGACAAACCTCTTCCGTCTCTGCTGACCGGAGTTACCTTTGAATATAGGTTTAAGGTAAGTCGTGCGGCTTGGAGCAAGAAATTGAAGTGGGAGGATTTCTGCCACAAGGCTATTGAAGAAGCGACACGCGTGGACCTTGAGCAACTTGCAAACGAATTGCAAGGCCTTGTAGACCGACTGCGGCCAAAATCGGTTGATCCAGTCGTGAAGCTAGACAGTGGACCTCTAGTACCCTCTGCTGAAGAAAGCACGTAAACAGATCCCAGCGGCCTTGCAAATCTGGTGACACCATACCGGTGAAATAGAGGTTCAGCCCTTAAAATAGGGGACAGTCACCTATATTTTTAGAGGTTGTTATGAGGTATGCAGGACTTACGGATGAGCCGGAAAGAAGAAAACGGGAACATGGAAACCCTCGCGACTTCAAAGTTATGCAACAATTCACTTCCGAGACGGCTGCCCGGCAATGGGAAAGGAGAATGACGGCCCAGGGATATGAGGAAGATACCAGCGGCAAAGGCTGGAAATATGGCTATACCTTTTCAATCTGAAGTTAGTTCGTAGTTCGTTGTTCATAGTTTGTTGTTCATAGTTTGGCAGTGAAATCTGGTGACACCATACCGGGGAAATAGAGGTTTAGCTCCTTTGACGGAGTTTACCCTGAGCGTAAGACGAATGGGCTCAGGATGAAGAAGTTGGAGATTAGAGAATTAGTTAATCGGTGAGTGGTTAATTGATAAGTAAAAAAACGAATTGACCAATTAACATTTAACGTGCATCCAACTTTAGCTCACTTTAGGCACTTTAGTTCACTTTAGCTCACTTTAGGCACTTTAGCTCACTTTAGTCACTTTAGCTCACTTTAGCTCACTTTAGGCACTTTAGCTCACTTTAGCTCACTTTAGTCACTTTAGTTCACTTTAGCTCACTTTAGGCACTTTAGCTCACTTTAGTTCACTTTAGCTCACTTTAGGCACTTTAGCTCACTTTAGGCACTTTATCTCACTTTAGTTCACTTTAGCTCACTTTAGGCACTTTAGTTCACTTTAGGCACTTTATCTCACTTTAGCTCACTTTAGGCACTTTAGCTCACTTTAGGCACTTTATTTTACTTTAGCTTACTGCTCACTAATTTCCAATCACTATACACAGCTTTTTTATTGCTTAAATGTCTTTGAGATTCTTCGCGTTTGACTACCTCTTCGGCTATTCTCAGCGCTAACAGCTTTTTGTGCTCGGAATGACGGCGAAAACAAAGCCCCAGCCATCTAATGAATCTGTAAATACCTAAGCCGCCAAACCAGACAACAATCCAGGTAGCCAAGTATCCGCTAATTGCACTGCCTAAACCTGCTAATACGAACAACCCTGCCAGTTGTACTTTTGGAAGTTTGACCCAGAAATTATCTCGCGCTTCGTTTAAGCCTTTTATGCAGGATGTCACCGCCTCTGCGTTGTCCTTAAAATAATTGGGCTTAGTTTGTTTGCAGGCCTCCCAGCCCTGGAACTCTCGGCTGTGCATATCCAATCTGTAGCGAGCCGAATGATATTCCCCGGCCATTAACAGAATGCAAAAGGACGAAGAGAAGACACTGGCACATATCGCCAGAAAAAATGTAACGCCGCGCAGTTTACCATTGAGCTTCATAACGTTAAGCCTCCACTATGTCCCGACTATGTAAAATATAACTAATATTTTTTGGGCGGCAAGGTCCTGAAATTTCCTTGTTTTCTTAGACGCTTAGGGCCTATCCGAATAACTATTCGCTCGCTCCTGTCATTCTGAACGGAGCGCAGCCTTTAGCCCTGAGCTAAGCCGAAGGGGAAGTGAAGAATCTCCTCTTCGTTAGCCGGATTCTTCGGCCCTTCGGCTTCGCTCAGGGCAAGCTTTCTTTCGCCTCAGAATGACAAAGGATGGAGGGTTATTCGGATAGGCTCTTAGGATTAGTGATTGGTTTACCTCGTGAGATAATTCTTTAATATCTCACGGGGTTAATGGGTGAGTAGAAACTTAAGACAGTTTTGGATGCTCGATTCTCAATACTCGATACTCGTAATGAATGTTAGTTGATTGGTGATTGGTTAAAGGGATAATTAGTTAGTATCTGTTGCGGAAACAGTACGCCTGTTAGAAGCCTATGTATCCATATTTGTCATTCCCGCGGAACCTGTCCTGTGCAGAGTCGAAGGAGCGGGAATCCAGCTTTTTCGCTCTGGGCATCCTGCTTCCACGGGGGTGACATCGTCGATTTTTATTTTCCGCAACAGTTTCTAGTTAATGTCCCATTCGGCGTCAAGGATTGGGTCCCCGCTTAAGGCTTGCGGGGACAGGAAATGAGACGGGCCCCGCCTTTTAGCGGAGCCCGTTGGTTTTTCCGGTGTGTTGCTTCGGATTAACCGGGGATTACGTTCGTTGCACAGGGGCCTTTTTGGCCCTGTCCGACCTCGAATTCCACCCTCTGGCCTTCCTTCAGACCGGCTACGCCGGTCTTCTTGATTTCCGAGTGATGAACGAACAAGTCCTTGTCGGAGTCATCGGGTTTGATAAACCCAAAGCCTTTTTTCCCATTAAACCATTTTACTGTACCTGTACTCACTACTGAACTCCTTTGGCCTTTTAACGGCCATAAATTGTGTCTCTCGGGTTTTGTTAAGAGAATATTCTTGAGAGACGTGAGAATATGCCCAACTAAACTGATTCTTAATTTTACCAGGAGAGCTGACCTGACGTCAATAAAAATAAATAAAAAATTTTCATAATGGGTGACATTGTGGCCAGTTCGATTTACTATTGACCATTTACCAATCACCAGTCCGTGTCAGTCCGTGTCTAAAGAGTCCGTGTCCAAAAAGTCCGTGTCAGTCGGTGTCTTAGGAAAGTTCAAGTGCGCAAGTTCGCCGAACAGCTCCTCGGCGTTAATTCATCTTTCTCTTCCTGAAGATTCACGAAGTGCCTTTAAAAAGTCCCGGCGGACCTGATACCCTAATTCCTCCGCCTTGTGTACATCCTCCCACGTTTTGTCATATTCGCCTTTAGCGGCGTATGCAGCCCCACGATGGTTATAGGCTTCGGCATCCTCTGGATTCATCTCGAGGACCTTGTTGAAGTCCAAGATGGCCAGGTCATATTTCCCTTTGGCTCCATAGGCACGCCCCCGATTGTAGTAGGCTTTTGCGAGTCCCGGCTTTTTCTCAATGGCGCTGGAATAATCTGAGATGGCCAGGTCATACTCGCCTCTCTTGCCATTAGCAGCCCCCCGCTTGTAGTAAACCTCACCATCTCCCGGCTTTATCTCAATAGCCTTTGTATAATCTGAGACGGCCCGGTCATATTGCCCTTTGTTATAATACGCAAGCCCACGATTGACGTAGGCCTCAGCGTACCCCGGCTTTATCTCAATGGCCTTAGAGAAGTCTGAGATGGCCGAATCATATTGGTCTTGAGCGCCGTAGGCGGCCCCGCGATTGTTATAGGCTTCGGCAAATCCCGGGTCTATCTCAACGGCCTTGGTAAAATCTGAGATGGCCTGGTCATATTGCCGTTTCCTGCCGTATGCGCCGCCCCGATTGTAGTATGCCTGAGCAAACCATGGGTTTATATCAATGGCCTCGGTGTAATCTGAGATGGCCCGGTCATACTTGCCTTTCTTGCAATATGCAATCCCGCGATTGTAGTAATCTTCTGATGTTGTTTCGCATCCTGCCGGAAACAGACAAGCAACCATCCCTAACGCAAGCAGTATGCTCTTAAACGTTTCTTTGTTCCGAACGCGCATCATAACTTAGCTCCGTTTCCTTACAATCCCCGCCGATCGGCGGATTTGCCGGCAAAAAGCTGCCGGGCGAGCTTGCATTAGACTGTCTTTGACTCATCGGCTTCTCCGAATTAGCCGTGACGAAAACCATCTTCGATGGCTTGCATCAAGTCCATATTATCACAGTTTCCGTCTTTTTGCACGATTTTTTACCTCGTTAGGTAGGACGACAGACGACGGAAGACAGAAGACGGAAGACAGATGACAGAAGACAGAAGACGGAAGATGACCCCATCGAATGGGAGGAATCTATCAAAAATTGTCATTCTGAGCGAAGCGAAGAATCTCTCTTTTTTATTGACTTTCCCTGCCTTACTGCTATTTTACCCCATTAGATATAAAGGATTATCTAACGGGGTAAACCCTTGAGATAATTTCGTAGGATGGGCTTTGGCCCATGCAGTTTTCTAATCGGGGCGTGCATCTAAGCGGGTTCTGCTTTTGAGTGTCGTAGGATGGGCTTCAGCCCATGAATTTTTTTAATTAACAAATTAACTAATTAACCAATTAACTAGCGACGAGCCACGAGCAACGAGCGACGAAATAGTTTGCCGGGAATTGCGGGGGTTTGTTGAAAAAACCTTTTGGTTATATGATATTAGACTCAATGTAATACAAAATACATGATTAAGGAACCTACTGTTTTTATCTTAGGTGCAGGTGCCAGTTATCCCTATGGATTACCACTTGCAAAGGATTTACGAACTCAAATATGTTTCGAGTTTGAACTCCATATCAAAAAACTGATTGAAAGCAGAGAAAAAGATTCATGGAGGCGAGAGGAGATGTGTGAAGAAGTTCAGGAATTTACAAATGCATTCTTCAAATCGAGTGAACGCTCTATAGATGTTTGGTTAGTGAAAAATCCCGATTTTATGCGGATAGGAAAACAAGCCATAGTATCTATAATACTTAATGGTGAACACAATGGGGGTTTTAGAGAAAAAGCCCCATATCAGGGCCAAGACTGGTATTCATATCTATGGCAAAGGATGACAGCCGAGTTTACCCACCGAGATGACTATAAACTCTTCTCTGAAAATCATATTGATTTCATCACATTTAACTACGACAGGTCGTTAGAGTATTTTTTGTTTGAAAGCCTCGAAAATGCCTTTTACGGCATTTCATCTAAAGACGTTATAGAACAGCTTATCAAGCGTAAACTTATCCATGTTTATGGCCAAATTGCTCCCTTAGATTGGCAGGGATTAGGAAATCTACCTTATGGAAAAGACCCTGGTAAAGTTTGGCCAGGTCGATTCGTCGAAAACCTAAAAATAATCTATGAGGCAAAAGATACAGCAGAAGTAAAAGAGGCACATAAGTTAATTGATAAAGCTAAAAGAATATTTTTCCTTGGATTCGGTTATTCAAAAGAAAATCTTGAAATATTAAGAATTCCTGAAATACTCGTAGGTAACCAAATGATCTACGGTACCGCTTTAGGTTTGACTGAAAAGGAAAGAGGGGACGTAGAATCGGTCTTTACTAAAGTCTCAATCAGACATTTCCATACAGGTCTAGATTGCCTGGGGTTATTGAGACAGTATTTGTGATAGAACTGTTTCTTATCAATATAAACTTAGAAATGTATAAATATTTGTGCGTCGCAACTGTTTTTTCTCAGAGTTTTTGGTGCTTGATACTCGATTCTTGATACTTCCGCCTTCACTAAAGCTACGGCGGGTTGTTAGCACCTATCGCCAAAGATCCGGAAGCTATACAAGAAGAAACTTTGCAACGGATTCGGGAGCTTGAGGAGAACATAGCTTTACTAATAGCGAACATGCCGAAGCCGCAACCACCAGATTCGGGCGACAAGAAATAGTTTGCAAATATCACAGCCAATTATTACTTCAGCATCTTCTGTACGGCCTTTTTAAGAACAGGCAGGTCTTTCTCAAGAATATTCCAAACCCGTCCGATGTCAACCCCCAGATAGTCGTGAACAAGTACGTTTCGAAAGCCGGCTATCTTGAACCAGTCAATCTCGCTCATACTTTCTTTAGAGGCATCAGATAAACGTTGCGTTGATTCTGTCATAATTTGTAGATTACGAATTATTGCATCCTGTATGAGCGTAGAGGCTAAAAACTGCTGTTTGTTTTTCCCTGCAATATAAGATTCAATTCGTTCAATGCATTCTCTGATATGGATAAGATATAGCCGGTCTTCTTTCATAGGGGTTTTGCCTCGCTGATGATGCGTTCCTTTATATACCAATGCAGGCCGTTCTCGGTAACGACATCCACTTTGCGATTGAACAGCTCCTGTAACTCCATAAGCAGGCCGCCCAAATCAAAAAGGCTGCGCCCCTTTTCCATATCGATAAGAAAGTCAATGTCGCTTTTCTCGTCTGCTGTCCCGTTGGCAACCGAGCCGAATATTCTGACATTTGAAGCGCCATACTTGGCCGCCAGCGCAAGTATCTGCTCTTTCCTGTCCTGAATTATTTCCGGAATACCCATAAAAAGCCTTATCGATAAAATAAAACCGCCTTAAATTTAAATATTAATATCAAATATGTCAAAAAAGAAATCCGATTTAATCCGTGGAATCTGTGGTTCGAAAGTTAAGATATGCAAATTCCCCGAAAAGCTCCTTTGCCTTTCGGTCGTAGGCTAACGCGGCCTCGATTTCATCGTCAAATCCGCCGAGATATATACGATTGTCGCCTTTATGAATAGTCGCGTTCCATTTTTTATTTGTTTTATTCCAGAATACGCCCTTATATTTTGAAGAGGCGTTACATCTTGGCCGGCTGTTTTGTACATTTTGAGCAGGGGTGCAGGGACGGAGATTGCTCCTGCGATTATTCAGGCCGTTGCCGTCTATATGGTCAATGAACAGGCCTTTTGGTGCGTTCATAATCATGCGATGCATAAAAACTTTTATCTTTTTATTGCCTTTGCTTAGAAAGGCATAGGCATAAAAGTTATTTCCATCCTGGCTAATGTACCATTTGTATTTGACAAGGTATTGGTAATCCTCGGCGTCAACGATTGCGAATTTGCCATGGGTTAAGGGTATTAACTTAACGTTTTTGTCCTTCGGTGGGTGTGGTTTTCTTCGGCGGGTCATTTTCATTTTGGCCTGGAAATTCCGGCAGGTGGCTTTAGGCTCAACGATGTGCAACTGGCCGGGGCTGTCGAATTTATTGATGCAGATTAGAGTCGTGCCGGTGCCGCCGGAGGCTTTAAGTGCATAAGTGCAGTTTTGACAGCTTTTGGCTTTCACGATGTTAGTTAATTAGTTTACCCCGTGAGATAGCGAAGCTTTATCTCATGGGATTAATTGGTGAATCATGTAGGGTGGGCTTTAGCCCACCGAGCAGAAGTATTCATTTAATTTTGGTGGGGCAAGCCCCACCCTACGATATTGTTTTGTCCTCACTCCAAGTTTGAGAATCTGTAATGTGAAATCCTAAAACCGAAACGTCGAACTATAACAAAACCTGTTCTTAGCAACGTCGAAAGATCCAAATGCCTTAAGCGGCAAGTTTTGAAAATTTGAACATTAGAATTTTGAATTTGTTTAGGAATTTGTGCTTAGTGCTTCGAATTTCCAAGCTGCCACCTCCGTGTAGGGCTATATGTTCACCCCATAATTGGAGCTATCTGCGTATTTGTGTCGAAATTTAGTGTGTCAGGAAACAGAGCCAGCAGCGTAAGCGACCGAGTAGGAATGAGTTAAAAAAATTTTCAATTTTTCTATTTTTGCCGTCAGGTATCAGCGTTTTTGATTGACTTGTCCCCGCATTTAGTTGGCGGGGAACTACCCCTAAATCTTAAAATATCAAGCTTGAAATCTAAAATTCCAATTCGCCACAACTAAAACCAAGAGCTAAAAGCTAAAAATCCCTGCTTAGAATGGTCGCTAATAAATGTTTTTAGTAGTTTCTTTTTTGGAAAAGAAATGTAGAATTAAAGCCGAATAGCAGGAGGGTGGCAGATTATCAGGATATCATGGAATGAGCGAAGGTAAATTAAAAACGGCGGTGCTTGGTCTTAATGAAGGCGGTCAGCTTCTGCTCGAAGCGGCCGGCGGAGTCGATTATTTCCAGATTGAGGCAGTTGCGGACAAAGATACGAATCTTGCTGAGAAAGCCGCTGGAGAATATCAATGTGCCGCGTACGATGATTACCGACAACTGATAACAACGATGGATTTCCGCTTGCGCGGGAATGACATAAGATGTCTTCTGGTTGCCGCTGGTATTCACAGTTGCGACGAATATGTGCGGATGGCGATGAAAAAGAAGTTCAATGTGCTTAAATTAGCACCGGCGGCGAGGGATTTTGAGGAGGCGGTGGCGTTTGTCCGCTTAAGCGAAGAAGAAGATGTAAAATTTGCCGTTGCCAATCCGGGCCGGTTTGCACGGAGCTTTATTGCTTTGCGCGAGTATCTGCAGCAAGGCCGGGTGGAGCAGGTTTTTTTGATAACTGCTTTCTGCAGTGTTGGTGAGCAGCCGTACCCCGGCTGGCAAACCGACCCGAAATTAGCCGGCGGTGGGGTGCTGTTACATAACTGTTACCGGCTAATCGACCTGATGACGTGGAATTTTGATATGCCCCGGCAGGTATATCTATTAAGCACCAACCAGGCCCAGGATAGGCAACAGAGATTGTATCTGACGGAAGATACGGCTGTGGTAACGATGAAATTCAGCGACACGCTTATTGGTAATATGATAGCGTCGCGGCGAGCAGGGATTGGTCCCAAAGAAGAATTTTTAAAGCTGTACGGGAAAGATAAAATTCTGACAGTCAGTGACACGCGACTGACGGTCAGCAATAGTCTCGGCGAGACCGTTGAGGAATTGGAATACAACGATGATGAGCATTTTTGTATAACCGAACAATTGAAGAATTTTGCTTTAAGTATATTATCGCCTGGTGAAAACAAACTTTGCAGCAGCGGTAGAGAGAATCTAAGGAATATGGCTGTCATTGAATCAGCTTATCTTTCTGCCCGGACAGGATTCCCAGAGGAGCCCGGCAGGATTCTGCAGATGGCATCCGGGCTCACGAGCGAACCGACGAGTACCCTGTAACAGCTCAAATGACGGGTGTCATTGCGAGCACCCGACCTGATTCTCAGGAAGTACGCAAAAGAAAATGGACCAACGATGTCATTGCGAAGGAGCCGAAGGCGACTGTGGCAATCTCAGCCCTCACAGTATGAAAACCGTTTATTTTCTTAGGAGCCGTTCGCTTCGCTCAGAGCCTGCCCTGAGCATGTCGAAGGGATAAACTCCGCGAAGCAATCTAAAGCATAACGGCTGAGATTTCCGCGGCCCCCCTGCTTTCTTGCGAAAGCAAGACGGGGGCATCGCAATGCGGATATCCGCCAGGGCGGACTTCCGACAGGCGTGACGACTATTGCACTGTCAAGGGCCAAATGATGGTTTGTCATTGCCGCGAAACCTGTCCTGAGCAAGGTCGAAGGGGCGGGAATCCAGACTTATTGTTGGTACTGGATTGGGAATCAGGTGCTGAATGACAGCCCTCAAAGCACGCTTGACAAAGCACTATGCAAATCACACGTTAAAGGGTACCAGCCTGCCAATAAAATAAAAAATAAGCATTTGACAACTAATACGATAAGTAATAATTTGTTAGTGTAGATTTGTAACTGAATTGGAATTTAATTGTTTTGGAGAGATTGATATGGAAGAGAGTAAGAAAAAACCGATTATGATTATTGTTATCGTTGTGTGCCTGGGTGCAGCCGGCGCAATATTCTGGGAAACCAGACGCGGAGGTGGTGATACAATCGACAGCATTTCGGACGAGGAGATGATTTGGGCCAAATGCAATAACCCAGCGTGTAAGGCTGAGTATCAGACGAGTAAGAAGGGATACTTCAAATATGTAGAGGAACACGTGAATCCTATGGCGCCGAGTGCACCGCCGATGGTTTGTGAGAAGTGCGGCGAACATAGTGTTTTCTGGGCTGAAAAATGTATGAATCCGGATTGCGGGATCGTCTTTTTGAGGGGTACTGTTCCTAACGATTTTCCTGACAGATGTCCGCAATGCAAACGCAGCGAAACAGAAGAGATTAGAAAGAGAAGAAGAGCCGGCGGGACCGGATAACGAGCGGTAAAAGCGTACAAGCACGGGTGTTGACGCCGGCTGGTTTTTTGCCAAGGATAGAAAAAAGATTGTTGGTGTGGTGCCTTCGCTTTGCTCAAAGGTCTGTTCTGAGGAAGGCGCAAAATACGAAGAAGCGATTTTATTAAGCCCGACCTTGAACGTGGTTGGGCTTTTTTGTTGTGCAGTGACCACAGATTACACAGATTAACGCGGACTTTTTAGACACGGACGGACACGGACGTTTGAGACACGGATTGACACGGATTTTTTGGCTCAGGGTATATTTCTTTTAGTCGAGCTAAGAGAATTTTAGTTTATTGGCCAGCCGTCGTGGGCTTTTTCGATTGATTATTGACTACTGATTATTTATCCTTCGTTTTGACGGGAATTGTGGTTTTGGGTAGTGCGTAGGGTTAGAAATAGTGGAATAAAACTCTGTCGAATAAGGAACGAGGATAGAGCAAAGAGCAAATTAAAGGAGTGAACAAAATGATGGATGGAAAATCAAAGGATAAAAAAACATTGCCCATGGTATCGATAATTGGTGTCCTTGTTGGACTTTTGGCAGCCATAATAACAGCGCACAGTCTCTTCCCGCCAATCATGTTTCGAAGTATTGTGGTAGTTTTAGTTGCGCTGATTGTAGTTGTAAACGGATATGGGGTTTTTGGACAACCGGTTATAGAATTTGTTAAAAAGAAGGGAATGGCGAAAAAGCATCGTGTTCTTACTAAAAAGTATTCCAAGAACTTTAACAGGCTCGTTGACAGGTTTGGAGACCTCATTAATGAAAATCATTGCGATACAATTGTATATATTTTGAACAATCTGCGAAATAACACCAAATACGCCAATATATTGCCTTGGCCCAAGGACTTCAGGAGTGCTTTTGAGGTACTTCACGAGGCAATGGGGAAGTTACCTATAACGAAGGGAAATTTTTTGCTCTTGGTAAAATGGTTTGAATCAATTATGAATATATGCAATGAGCATCTGATTTGTAAGCCAGTAGAACGAATTCGAACAATGGGGCGGGAAGAAATCCCGGAACAGGTTAGAGAAAACTACGAAAGATGCAAAGCGATTTATGATAGATTCATTGACGACTATATGGACTTTGCAAAAGACATGAATAAACAATTCGCTGAAATAGTTGCCAGAGATTACTTTCAGGTACCAAAAGGATTATAGGAGATAATATAAAATTACTATGGGAGAAAAAGGTACACGAGTGGAGTGAGCTAAGAGAAAAAGGTTACATGATGTCGGGAAAAGTTCGTGGGTGTACATATTTATTAAGATTTTTATCCATATTTATTAAGCAGCTCAACAAATTCTTCGGTCATTTTATAAATAGGTGTATTACCAGTTGTGAAATCAGCAAGAAAATCCTTGCTCTTAAGCAAATCAATTTTGCATCTTAAATCTTTGTGGTCTTCTTCATAATAGATAAAACGAGGCTTCTTAGAGAAACCTATGCAGCAGCGTTTGTTTGGTAAGATGAAAAACTCGCGGGTAAACCTATGGTCTTCCTTTGAGAGGTCGGTTTTCATTTCTTTAATAAGTTCCGGCATTTGTTTCTTAATATTTATGAATTCCTGCTTCAATTGACTTGTTGATTCGGTTTTTCTACGACGATCGGTAAGTTTGTCAGCAAAATATTTTCCTGCAACTCCAGTTACAGTACCAAGCAAGAAAACTATAATAGACGATATCCAATCAAAGTTCATAGTTTTTTACTCCCTTGATTCCTCAACAATCTTTATTTCTTCATCAGTTAGGCTGTAGAGTTGATAAACGAGATTGTCGATTTGTTTGTCGGTGGTGGTGATTTGGCGCTGGATGCGGGTTTTTTCGTCCGGAATCTTCGCGGCAGCCAATTTCTTGTGTAAATCCAACATTCGCTCAACAAGTTTTAACATTTTGTCGTGCTTGGCTTTTTCGTCGGGGTTACTAAAATCGATTGCGCGAATGGGAATTCTTCGAAGTTCTGCAAGCGTGGTTTGTCTGAAATCGTCTTTAGTTGCTATAGATGAGCTATTAACGTACAGATATGATATAAGTTTGCTATTCAAGACCCCCAAAACGAATAGAGGGTTCCACTTAATGTCGGTAATTACAAAAGGATTAATGTCTTTTTTCAACACCAAGCGTTCGTTAGCATAGGTGGCCATTATTCTATCCTGTCGACTTACCACCCTTCGTACCAAAACCTTCGGATCGGCTTCGTAAAACCGTTTCAGCGAAGGGTATTTACCCATGTCAACAAACGCCATTTTCTCAGTTAGTAGAGAATATCTGTGTACTTGGCCCTTAGCGAGAAACGGATACCATGCCTCTTTCTCTTGGGTATCTTTTTGCTCAAATCTGTTACCTGCCAACCCTTGAGTCGAAATAGTAAACTCTCCGAGGGAAGAGAAAACACCTCCTGAAAAACGCGATAACATAGCATGTGCTCTTGGCTCAAGGACAATCTTATAGTCTGGAGCTAAAACCATCTCTTGTGGAATATTCACATATTCGATGTTCGAAAGGTCGCGGACTTGTTCTTTTTTTGGAAAATGATAGAACCAATAACTGTCACGCGGCGCACGTGAAAGTACGTATACCCCGGTGTCTACATAAGCATTTCGAAAGACGTCAAACGGCAGATTAACCAATGACACAATCCCAGCTTTATTGAACAAATACTCCCGCAATTTTGAGAAATTTTCTCCTGTCTGCCACGCAACCGAAGAGATGAACCCCAGATATCCACTCGATCTGAGCTTGGCCAACATGGCAAGAATGAATACAACCGAAGAGTCATATTTGCGTTGTAATTCTATGTGGTGGGTTTGATAGTATTCCTTTTCGCCAGTACTCATCGTTTCAATCGGAATATACGGCGGATTGCCAATTACCACATCAAAACCACCTCGTTTGAAGATTTGGGGGAACTCTGTGTGGTAATCGAAGGGGTTTATTTTTTGGTAGAGTTCGTCGAGATTGCCACGACCCGACTTCGTCGGGTCTCGCAATGACAAGTCGAGGTTATCGAAGAAATCCGGGCCGATGAGTGAGTTGCCGCACTTGATATTGGTTGCAAGGTCGGGGAGTGCTCTTTCGTGAAATAGGCGATACTGGTTTTCGAGGGTTTGAGCATCTTCACCTTCGAGGACTTTTAAGAGCAAGCTAAGCTTGGTAACCTCGACGGCCTGGGAGTCGATATCGACGCCGAAGATATTATTTAAGAGGATGCGTTTTTTCTCGCTTACAGTCAACATATAGTTTGAGATTGCTTCGTCGTCCGCGGCGGACTCCTCGCAATGACGGAATGTAGAAGCGACCTGGTAAATAGGTGGATTTTTCTTTTTTAGCCAGTTTTGGGGAGCATTTTTGGTGTACCAATCACGGTGATAATCCAGAAGATATATATATGCACCGAGAAGGAAGGAGCCGGAGCCACAGGCGGGGTCGAGGATTTTAATGTTTTCGATTTGTTTTGGCGGTTTACCTTCACACAATTTTCCAACCGTATTTTTGACAATGTAGTCAACGATATATGCAGGTGTGTAATAAACTCCGCCTGCCTTTTTTACTTCCGGCTTTTCCTCAACAACCGCTCTATGTGCGGATGTCAACCGAATGACTTTGCCCAAAAACTGTTCATAGACATTGCCGAGGATTTCGGCAGGTAAAACGGAAAATTCATAAGGGCTTTGCGGATAGTAGAGATTGTATAAAATCCATTTAAGGTCTTTATCATCTATTGTGAGCTTTAGTGTAAGCTCATCCGGCGGTTCGGGCCGGCCAGGCTCATCGGCAAAATGAAACAGGCCTGAGTTGTACTTCTGGTCGGCCTTTTCAAATATCTCGCAGAGTCTGGGATAGTTTCGGTCGCCGCTGCTTATTGCTCTAAGCTGGCCATAAGGCTCAATTCCTCTGTCCTCGCATAATCTCAGAAAAAGGATTCTATCAATCGTTTGCTGAACGGCGAAATTTATATCACGTATGGAAAGCGAGCGATTTCGTAAAGCTATGATTCGAGCGAGCATTTCGCGCCATTTTTCAATTTCGGCGAGGAATTCGGTATCAACAGTCGTTGTTCCGCGTTTGCCTTTAGGGGAAACAGCAAATTTGTCGAATGAGCCTTTTAGCACGGCGTCTTTACTGAAAATGCCGGCTATCTTTTTCCAGTTATCAATATATTCCTTATAGGTAAGATTTATGATCCTTGCAGTTGTGGGCTTGTCGGTATGTTTGGGTCGGATTTGGCAGTCATAGACGGCGAACGACTCAAAGTTGGAGAGAATTGAGAGAGGCAGCTTGGCAGACCACGCATAACGCCTGAGCTGATAAGCCGGGTCTTCGTCAACATTGATGTTAACAAATGGTTTCTTGGCCTCGAGAAAGAATTTGCGATCCTTCCCTATGCGAAAACAGTAATCCGGAGCCTTCGTCTCACCAGAAATTTTTATGGAGTTCTCGTGGATGACTTCCCGATATTGAGGTGCAAAGCCTTGTTTGTTGGTTATGTCCCAGCCTAATTCCTCGAAAAAAGGGTCGATAAATTCTCTACGCAGCTGGGTCTCGTTATATTGCTGCGAACGATATGCCTCAATATTGCGGCTGAACGTTTCAACAAGCTCTGCGACTCTGGAAGGAACACTAAACATAATTTAATTTTTCTGCCATTACGCCATTCCCTTAAAATAATCCCACGTGATGCAAGTCTCTCAAAGGGTTAAAAATACAAGGGTGGACAGTGAAAATCAAGCATATTTTTGGTGGTCGGCAGAAAAGCAAGTAAGCTGACACCGGGGATAAACTTTTTAATTGGGTAAATGGTCGAGGACGGAGGTGCGGTAGGCATCTTTTCCGATTCTCAAGCCTTCAGAATCAGCATACCTTGTTTGAATCCTTGCGTTCAAAGAAATGATGCGATTTTCAGGAGAAGGATGCGAGGAAAGAAATTCGACGGGCCTAACCTTGTCCTGGTCTTCCAGCATCTGCATAAGCTCAACCGCACCGTAAGGATTGTATCCGGCCACAACCATATAATCCAGGCCTGCCACATCAGCCATCCTTTCCTGCTCTCTGCTATATTTAAGGCCAATAAGCTGCAATGTGAGCGCTGCCGCCCTTGCAGCGTCCTGCGGTATGTTGGCACCTGCTGCACTCAAGCCAAAAAGGACAAAACTCAGGCCCATTTCTCTGCTTATAGCTGCGGAGCTGTGTCGTGCAGTAATATGGACTATTTCGTGTGCCAGCAGGGCGGCCAGCTGAGCTTCAGTGGTCAATTTTTCAAGCATACCTTTCGTGACGAAAACATGCCCTCCAGGCAAAGCAACAGCATTTACCATTTTATGCTCCACAGCGGTGAAGTGATATTCCCAGCTGGGCCTGTGGCTGATGCGAGCGATTCTCTGGCCGACGCTGTCAATATAGTTTTGCAAACTCGGATTGTCGATTTTGCCGCCCAGCTGCTTTTCAATCTCAGGGACGTATTTTTGACCTATCTCGATGTCCTGGTTTTCCGAAATAAACATCAGCTCCTCTTCGCCGGTTATCGGATTGACTGCACAGCCGGTACAGAGGCAAAGAGCCAGGCTTAATATCAACAGTCTGAGCTTTCCGGTCATAATAATCCAATATTATGAAAAGTTATGTTTGAAAATCTCGACGGTATCTATTATAAAATTAGTTTTTCTATATGGAAGTGAAAACTATGACTGAGCAAAAATGCTGTGAAAACTGTAAACAAAAGCATGACTGCCAGAGGATTTACGAGCAGCTTGGGGATATTAAAGGTCCTTCGGTGGTAATTAAGGTTATTGTAGCTTTTTTGCTGCCGATTTTGGTTTTTATTGTCTCTTTAGCATTTTCTGAAAGAATTCTCAGAGGAGTGGAAAGTTCCGAGCAAGTGAAAACAGCGCTTAGTTTCCTGCTTGCTTTATTGGCGACTTTTGTTTGCATATTGATTGTAAGAGTGATAAGAAAACGAATTAGTGGATTAGAGAATTAGTGGATTAGTTAATTGGTTAATTTGTGAGTGTTTGTTCCAGAAGACAGAAGACAGAAGACAGAAGACAGAGAACAGAAGATGGATGAGGGATGAGGGATGAAAGAATATCGAGCTCCGAACAAGAAATATCGGATGTTGAACAAAGTGGACGACCCAATTAAAACTGGGGGCTAAATATCTGGATTCCCGCTTCCGCGGGAATGACATGCTGGTATGGATTAAGTATGAAGATTGATGTCAAAGGTAGATTCACATTTCCCGGTGGAACACATCCTCCGGAGAAAAAGGACCTTACCCGTGACAAGGAGATACAGCGGGGGCCTGCCGTGACGGAAGTAGCGGTGATGCTTAGCCAGCATATTGGTGCTGTTTGCCAGCCATTGATTAGAAAGTCGGATGCTGTCCAGGCGGGGCAGAAGATAGGTGATTGCGACGCATTTGTGTCGGCTCCGGTTCATTCGCCTATCACCGGCAAAGTAACAGAAATCGCCTTACGGTCTCATCCGGTTCTTGGTCGAAGCCTGGCCATAGTAATAGGTGCATTTCCCTACAGTCCGACAAAGTGGTCATCCTTTACATTAAAGGATGATTTCGATGAGAATAACTATTCAGCGGGACAGATATGCGAAGCTGTGCGTGAGGCTGGTATCGTCGGTATGGGCGGGGCCGGGTTCCCGACGAGGGTGAAGATAGAGCCAAATCCTCAACTGCCGAAAGAAACACTGATTGTCAATGGCTGTGAGTGTGAGCCGTATATCACCTGCGATTACCGTATTATGCTTGAGATGACCGACAAAATCATTGCGGGTGTCAAGCTTGCGCGAAGGGCGTCCGGCTGTTCACGAACCATTATCGGCATCGAAGATAATAAGCCCGAAGCGATAGAGGCAATGAATCAAGCATTAAAGAAGTTCGGGGACAGCGACAGTATCAAAGTTGTTCCGGTCAAGACAAAATATCCTCAGGGCGGCGAAAGGCAGCTTATCAAAGCGATTCTTAAAAAGAATGTCCCTACAGGGGGCATTCCACCGATGATAGGTGTGGTAGTGCTGAACGTTGCGACGGTTGCGGCGATTGCCGAGGCGGTTATTTCGGGTTTGCCGCTGACGCACAGGGTTGTAACGGTTACCGGAGAGGCGATAGCCAGGCCCGGCAATTATAATGTTCCAATAGGGATGTCAGTTGAGAACCTAATTGAATTTTGCGGGGGAGTTACCCAAAAGTCCGCAAAGGTGGTGCTCGGCGGACCAATGATGGGGATAGCAATTGCCGATTTGAAGACGCCCATTATGAAAACAACCAATGCGGTAACCGTATTAACAAAAGAACAGATAGGCAGAGCTAAATTCGCAAGACGCCAAACGGCTTGTATTCGCTGCGGCAGGTGTCTTCGGGTCTGCCCTGAGAATTTGAACCCGACGAAAATCGCCCACGCTGTGAAATATAATCTCTTGGATGCAGCGGAAAGATATTATATGAGTGCGTGTATTGAGTGTGGCTGCTGCAGTTACGTCTGCCCGGCTAATATAGAGGTGACAGGGTATATCAGGACAGGCAAAATCTTTCTTGCCAGACAAAAGAAGAAAGTACCGGGGTAAGTAAGTGTGAAGTGCCTAAAGTGAATAGTGCCTAAATTATGGATATCAGGAGAACAGGAAATCAGGATACAGGTTATCAGCAGAACAGGGTATCAGGAAAAACAATGCTGCTTTGCAAGAGCTACATAGCGCGAGCCTGATGTCCTGATAACCTGATGCCCACCCCTTAGGGGTCTGATATGCTGTTAGCCTGAATCTTACCTGTGGCATGAGTTAGCTCACTTTAGCTCACTTTTATATGAGATGTGAGATGGAAGATTTGAGATAGGAAAAATGCTCAAAGATATAAGAGTATCCTGTTCGCCACATATAAGCGAACGTCTTTCGACGCGCAGCGTGATGATAGATGTCATAATCGGTTTGGGGCCTGCTATGGCGGCGGCTGGTTATTATTTCCGCATCCATGCGCTTATTCTTATCTGTACGTGCGTTATTTCATCAGCGGCGACCGAATGGTTTTGTAATTTAATTCGCAAAAAGCCCAGCTCGCTGGACGACTTCAGTGCCGTTGTTACCGGCATAATCCTTGCGCTGTCACTTCCGCCGATGCTGCCTGTTTGGACGGCGGTGGTCGGCAGCGTTTTTGCCGTCGCCGTTGGTAAAATGGTTTTTGGCGGACTCGGAGCGAATATTTTCAATCCTGCGATGGTCGGCAGGACATTTCTGACGGCCTCTTTCGGCGTTTTGATGACAAGCTGGACGGTGCCGGCCACAATTGATGGCTCGATGCCTGCAATTGCCCAGGAAAACATAGTCAACGCAAAAACGCAGGCGACGCCGTTGGCCTGGAGTAAGCTGGCGATAAAAAACAAATTGGGGGCCGACATCTACAGCGAGGAACAATTTAAGGCAACATTCACAGGTGAGGTTGGCGGGTCTCTGGGTGAGACGAGCGTAATTGCACTATTAATCGGCGGTCTCTATTTGTTGATAAGGCGAACGATAAACTTTCATATTCCGTTAGCTGTTCTGGCTTCCGCTTTTGTTTTTGCGACGATTGCATACTTGATAGATTCGTATTCATACGTTCAGCCGTTCTTCCACCTGTGCAGCGGCGGTTTGTTGCTGTGTGCCTTTTTCATCGCTACCGACCCTGTTACGGCTCCTTTGACACGCAGAGGAATGTGGATTTTCGGCATCGGCGTTGGAACGATAACGATGCTTATAAGAATTGTCGGAGAATATCCGGAAGGCGTGATGTTTTCAATTCTTTTGATGAATGCCGTAACGCCTTTGATTGACAGGCTCTGTAAGCGGATTCCGATGGGAGGCAAGCCGGGAAAATAAAAGTGCATAAGGTGAGCTAAAGTGACTAAAGTGAGCTAAAGTTAAAAAAACAAATAACTTTCGGCGCGAGGATGTAAGGAAATTAGGGAATCAGGGAATTTGGGAACTCGTGACTCTGTAGCTACTGCTGTTTGCGATAAATAATTTTAGCTTTTTGATTCACCTTCGGCGAAGCTATTTGAATAGATTCCTCCGCTTCGCGATGCTTCGCATCGCTTCGGTCGGAATGACGTTTGGCTTCGGGACGACGAAGCCGTGCCTTCGGTCGGAATGACAGTACGTATAGAATGTTACACTCGCTTTTTAGAAATGGAGCTTGATAGTAAAAAAGGTTTCAGAATGTTTAAGATAAAATACTTTGTCCAACAAAGCTGGCTGCTAATTGTTTCGTCGTTTTTCTTTGGACTGCTGATAGCGGTAACTAACGCAGGCTTGTCACCAAGGATAGAGCAGAACAAAATCAACAAGCGCAATCGGCTGGTTGGTCTTCTGCTGCCGGAAGCTAAAGACTTTGTTTTGGATGCAGAAGTTGAAATAAAGTCAATCCAGGGCAAAAAAGAGAAAATCGAGGTCTTTAGAGCTATGTCGGAGGCAGGTGAATGTGTGGGCTGGAGTTTTAATGCCGCCGGGTCGGGTTTTGCGGGCAAGATTGAGCTGGTTGTAGCTGTGGACAAAGATTTTAACAAGCTTGCAGGTTTCGATGTATTAGCAAGTAATGAAACGCCCGGTTTCGGCGACCAGATAAAATACGATTACTACCGGGACCAGTTCAAGGGTACGCCGGCTGGGAAGCTCAAGCTCATAGCATCAGGCGACCATAAGAAAATCGACGCTGAAATCGTTGCAATAAGCGGAGCTACCGTAAGCAGCGAATCTGTGGTCGAAATAATCAATACCTTCTTAACCCAGATTAAAGAACAGATACAAAAAAAGGGGACTAACCGGCAATGACAGACAAGACTGAGGCAAAAGCTACAGTTTACAGGCAAACGCTGTTGGCGGGCTTATGGCGTGAGAATCCGACGTTTCGCCTGCTGATTGGACTGTGTCCCCCTCTGGCGGTGACGACCGCTGTCAAGCCTGCATTGACTATGGGGATTAGTGTCATCTTTGTCCTTGTCTGCAGCAACTTTGTTATCAGTCTTATGCGTAATTTGCTTAAGCTGCACCTGAGGATAATTATGTTCACCCTCACTATTGCGGCTTTCGTTACTGTTTGTGACCTATACTTGAAAGCATACTTACCTGAGATGAGCGAGATTCTCGGTGCGTATGTGCCGCTGATAATAGTGAACTGCCTAATTATATTTCGTGCTGAGGCCTGCGCAAGCAAGTCCGGACTTGTCGTAAGCGTGCTTGACGCAATTGGGATGGGGTCTGGATTTACGATTGCTCTGTGTATTTTGGCCGGCATTCGTGAGCTTCTTGCAACGGGGTGCTTTTTCGGCTTTAAGATGATGCCGAGCGGGTTTGTTCCCTGGCTTGCGATGCAGATGCCGGTCGGCGCTTTCGTGACACTGGGCTTATTGCTCGGACTTGCCAATGTGATAACAAGAAAAAAGAAAGGCTGATATGGATAGATTTTATGTCCTAATAATGGGTTTTTTGTCGGTTGTGCTGGTTAATAATTTCGTGTTTACTAAATTCCTTGGGACATGTCCATATCTTGGCGTCTCAGGTAGAATCGATAGCGCTTTTGGAATGGGCCTTGCTGTGACATTTGTCACTGCGCTTAGCGGCACACTCACATGGCTTGTAGATTTCTTCATTCTTACTCCATTACACCTTGAAATAATTCGATATATTTGTTACATCGTTGTCATAGCCGGTGCTGTCCAGCTTGTCGAAATGTACGTACGGAAGTTCTTTCCATCACTCTATGATGTGTTCGGCATATACCTGCCTTTGATTTCAACGAACTGCGTCATATTAGGTGTGTGTCTGTTTTTAGATATCTGGGGGACAAACAATCTAATTGAAGCGGTTGTTTTGAGCGCTGGAACTGGCATTGGTTTTACCGTCGCAATCTGCATAATGGCCGGAATTCGCGAGGAGCTGATTATGGCTGATGTCCCTGTATGCTTTCAGGGTGCGCCGATTACTCTTATTACAGCCGGTTTGCTTACATTAGCGTTTATGGGTTTTGCAGGAATGATAAGATGAAGAAGTGAGCTAAAGTGCCTAAAATGAGCTAAAGTGAGCTAAAGTTATGGATAATAAGGAATTTGCTAAAGAGCTTGAAAAACGAACACGACAGTTCGGCGTGCGCATAATCCGTTTGTCGAGAACTTTGCCTAACACACCTGAGGGAAGGGTCATAAGGACTCAGATTACGAAGTCTGGAACATCCATCGGCTCAAATTATCGAGAAGCCAATCGAGCCAGAAGCAAAGCCGATTTTAGAAGCAAGATTAAGATTTGTGAAAGTGAAGCCAGTGAAACACAATACTGGCTGGAAGTGATTGTAAAGCTAAATTGGCTATCCTGGGCAAAAGTGAAGTGGGAATATGAAGAATGCGGTGAATTACTTGGTATTTTTACATCTGCTGCAAGTAAGTAAACTTTAAAAGTGAGCTAAAGTGAGCTAAAGTGCCTAAAATGAGCTAAAGATTCAGGCTATCAGTATATCAGACTATCAGGTAGTGGGCATCAGGTTATCAGGACATCAGACTCGCGCTACGTAGCTTTTACAAAGTAGCATTGTTTTTCCTGATACCCTGTTCTGCTGATAACCTGCATCCTGATTTCCCGTTCTCCTGATAACCATAATTTAGGCATTTTACACTTCTTGGTGTTTTTGTGGTTAAATGAATGGAAATGATTTTGAGTGACATATTAGAATTGTGGGGCAGTGCGTGGCCAGCCGGTATTATAATGCTTGGGCTTGGCAGCGGCTTTGCGCTGGTGCTTTTAATCGCAAGCGTGAAGCTCAAAGTCGAGGTTGACCCAAAAGTGGAGCAAATCCACAAGGCTTTGCCGAATCTCGACTGCGGTGCCTGTGGCTTCGCGGGATGTGGCCAGTATGCGAAATCGATTCTGGGAAATCCGGAACTGTTGGGCAGATGTTCGCCCGGCGGGCCTCAAACTTCGGCAAAGATAGCAGATATATTGAATTTGCAGGTCAGCGATTCAGGCCCGCAACAAAGACCAATCGTGAAATGCCATGCTTATGTCGCGGATAAGACGGTATATGCCAAGTATCAAGGCATACAAAGCTGCATCGCTGCAAACGCATTGGCTAATGTTCAGGCCTGTGCGTTCGGATGTCTGGGCTTCGGTGATTGTACAGAGGCTTGTAAGTTTGATGCTTTGTATATTATTGACGGTCTGGCTGTGGTTGACTATGAGAAATGTACGGGCTGCACGGCCTGCTCAAAGGCCTGCCCCCGCAATCTAATCGAGATGGTTCCTTTCAGCTACGAGAATATGATGGTTGTTGCCTGCAACAGTAAGGAGACGGGCAAGAGCACACGGTCAATCTGCAAGGTCGGGTGTATCGGGTGCGGTATCTGTGCGAAACAGACGGATATATTTTTGGTCGAGGATAATTTGGCCCGAGTAGATTACGGAAAATATCAGCTCAATGAGCAGACCGAAAATGCTATGAACAAATGCCCGACGAAGGTGATTACCTATCGGGGAAAAACTGCCCAGGCTCCAGCGCAGCCGGTTATAGAGGCTGCGGATTCTTAATTGTCACGAACAGCGGTTCATTATTTTACTTTATATATTTTTCTGCGTCGGTTGTTTTGATAAGCTTATAGTCCGGCTGGGATGTTATCAGGATTGCTTCGGTGGCGGGGAGTTTCTCGATTAAGGCGAGGCCCTTTTCGGCTCCCATAACGCTTACAGCGGTGGACAGTGCATCGGCGTCGGTTGCGTTATCTGCGATAATGGTAACGCTCGAGAGGCCCTCGGCACTTTTTCCTGTATTGGGGTCTATGATGTGGCTGTGGCGTTTGCCTTCGATTAAAACAAACTGCTGGTAGTCGCCGCTCGTTGCAACTGCCCCGTTGGTCAATTTCAATTTCAGCACAAGGTCTCGTTCGTCGGTGTCCCTGTCTAAGTTTGGATTTTGCACGCCGACTAACCAGTGTTGTTTATTTTTTAGCGGTGCACCAAAGCATCGGATGTTACCGCCGATGTCAACCATACCGCCGATAGCTCCGGAGCGCTGCATTGCCTCGACGGCTTTGTCAACGGCATAGCCTTTGGCTATTCCGCCCAAGTCGAGCTTCATACCGTCAACGGAGAACTGTATTGTTCTGTTTTGGTCATCAAGTGTTAATTTTTCGAAGCCGACTTTTAATTTAGCCTGGGAAATTTCATCTTCGCTGGGAAGGACTTGCTTATTTTTTTCTGTGCGAAACAAATCCACCAGAGGGCCAACGGTAATATCGAAAGCTCCGTTGGTAAGTTTGCTGAACTCGATGCTTCTTTGCAAGACTTCATACGTTGATTTGCTGAGGCGTACTGCTTTTTTGAAGGCATTCTTATTGACGTGGCTTATTTCCGAGTCGCTCTTATAGTCGCTCATCAGGTCGTCAACTTTGTGGATTTCTGAAAGAGCGTTTTCGATACATTTCTTGGCGGTATTTGAATTTTCTGCGATGACGACGGCGCGTGCGAATGTCCCCATAACCAGCCGATAGCCGCTGTCAAGCTCGACCTGTCTTTGAGGACGACAAGAAAAATAGGCCGCTATAATCAGACAAGCGGCGAAAACTGCAATTACGATGTGCCGGATTTTTGCGCTCATAAGAGACCTTCCAAATGTAAAATCGGCTTTGTAAGATGTCATTGCGAGGCCCAAAGGGCAGCGGCGATCTTGTGCTTAATTGGCAGATAAAGCCATTGTTGTGTTTGAGATTGCTTCCCCTTCGACTTCGCTCAGGGCTAAAGGCTTTCTTCGCTCACAATGACGATAGTCGGCTTTATGTTTTCTACAGAGCAATTTGATAATTGATAATCGATTGATAATCAATAGAAAATAATCAAGAATCGGCTTATAATGCCGGTATGAATAAAAAAGAAGTAGAAATGTTGGCTGAGCGGATTGAGGGGGAGTTTCTGCCTTTTGTTCGCGGGCCGGGCAGATATATCGGCGGGGAGATAAACCAAATCAAAAAGGACCTGTCGCAATGTGAGCTGACCGTTGCGCTGTGCTTTCCAGATATTTACGAAGTGGGGATGAGTAATACAGGAATAGCTATTATATATGATGTTCTTAACAGCATTGACGGTGTGGCTGCTGAGCGGGTATTTACGCCGTGGCTTGATGCTGAAAAAGTGATGCGTGAGAAAAGAATACCCCTTTTTAGTCTGGAATCCAAGGTATCTCTAAAAAGCTTTGACATTGTGGGTTTTAGTTTGAGTAATGAGCTTTGCTATACAAACGTTCTTAATATGCTCGAACTCGGAGGCATCAATGTTCGAAGCTGCCAGAGAAGCGAAGACGACCCTTTGATAATTGCGGGCGGGAGTATGGCGAACTGCTGTGAACCTATGGCTGAATTTATTGACCTGTTTCTGTTAGGCGAGGGTGAGGAAGCTGTGGTCGGGCTTGCGCAATTGATTAGAGCGCGAAAACAAGCTGGTGCGACAAAAAAAGAAATTTTTCTGTGTGCTGCGAAGGAATTTGACTGGGTCTATGTTCCATCATTTTATAAGTTTGAATATGAAGGGGCGAAGATACAATCGTTTCAACCGGATTTGCCCGGCTTGCCGCGGCGATTTAAGAATGCGGTTGTGGAAGATTTTGAGAATGCATCTGTGCCGAGCCGCCCGATAGTGCCGTTTGTGCAGGCGGTGCATGAGCGGGTCAGCGTTGAGATTATGCGCGGCTGTCCGGGGCGATGCAGATTCTGTCAGGCGAGCTTTTGCAGAAGGCCTGTTCGCTATCGCAGCGTTGAGAAGATTATCGATATTGCGAAGGCCTGCTATCATTCAACCGGTTACGATACAGTTAGTTTGCTGAGTTTATCAAGCTCAGATTATCCGGAGCTTGAAGAGCTGGTTGCGGAGCTCGACGAATATTTTAAGAATAAGCACGTTGGGCTGTCGCTGCCGAGCTTGCGCGTTGACGGTCAGTTGAAACAGCTTCCGAAGCTGCTGACAAGCGTTAGAAAAGGCGGTCTTACGATTGCTGTTGAAGCGGCCGGCGAAAAATTAAGGCAAGTCATCAACAAGCCTTTGAAAGATGAGGATTTGTTTGCTGCGGTGGAGGCGGCATACCGGGCCGGCTGGCAGAGATTGAAATTATACTTTATGGTTGGTCTGCCAGGCGAGACTATCGAAGATGTAAAACGGATAGTGCGGTTATCATTTGAATTGGCAAGTCTGCGAAGAGAAATGGACGGCAAGACGGGCCAAATTAGTATTACGATAAGCTGGTTTGTGCCGAAGGCTCATACGCCGTTCGGCTGGTTAGGGCAAAAGCAAAAAAAGTATTTTGAGCAGGCAAGGCAGTTGATACTCGATGAGAAGAAAAGGCTTAGGGCGAAGTTTTTGCAATTTAAGTTCCATGATATAAATCGAAGCGTGCTGGAATCGGTGATAGGTAGGGGTGACAGACGTTTATGCGGTGTTATCGAGGAGGCCTGGCGGGAGGGTGCGAGGTTCGATTTATGGGATGAATGTTTTAACTTCGAGATATGGCGGGGTGCGTTTGAGAAATTCGGATTCGATTTGGAAAAACTCGCTCAGAGGGAATTTGAGCGGGATGAGGTTTTGCCGTGGGAGCATTTGGGCGGGCCGGGGAAGAAGTATCTGCTGGGGCATCTTGAGAAAGCGGTGAAGGACGAACGACAGACGATGGACGATGGACGACAGACGACGGACGATGGGTGATGGACGAGGGATGATGGACAATGGATCACGTTTTTTCACACCCGCCAGCTAAATCAATTGAGAATTCGGAATTCCGAATGTAGAATGAACATTTGATACTCGATACTGGATGCTCGATGCTCGTAAGAGCAAAAGCGCGAAATCCGAAATACGAAGCACAAAACAATATGGATACATACGCTTCTAAAAGGCGTATCAAAATTCAAATGTTCCAATGGCCCAAAACAGTTTTGAACACTTGAAAAAGTGGTTTGTGCGGTGTATGTTTCTTGAAGCGGACTAAACAGTGATTCGTCGCTCGTGAAGTGCAGGTGCTTTATATTTTAGGGTCAACGTTGTTTGGGAGCTTATACGGAAAGCATATAAACAATAGTGGTGCGCTTTTAGTCTCAAGGGCCGTTTGCGATGGAAGAATTCGTAGGAGAAAGGATTGAGGTGGAAAAAGCCGAGACGTCGCCGCGGCCTGTGCGTTTTAAGTGGCGGGGGGCAGTCCATGATGTTGTGGAAGTGCTTGACGAACGCGTTGATACCGGGTATGGCGGGCTGCCGCCTCGCAGCCAGAAATGGTTTACGCGGAGGCACCGCCGCTATTATGTCGTGAGGGATTCAGAAGGTGATGTTTTTAAGATATATCTGGATTACGCGAATCGCAAGAAACCAAATTGGTGGCTGGCCGAAAAGTGGGTGGAGAAAAGGAGCGGAGACGTTGGAAGTTAAAAAGTATAATTGGTGGGGCAAGCCCCACCCTACAAAACTCAGGACAGGCTTTGAGGATGCCGCCCGGATGTTGGATGTATTTAAAAGTATTAAAGTTTTAGGTTTTGACAACTAATTGAGGGTAAAAGATGGGAGTTCTCTGGGAAATTGTACAAACAGGCTTGATGTATGGTCAGAAGCGAAAATCCGATTCGATTGATGACAGGGTCCAGTCTCTTGAGGAGCAGCTTACAATGACGCAAAATACGTTGCGCAACCTCGTGAAAAAGATTGAGGAGATTCACGGACTCGATATCGATGAGGACGGCAGGGTCGGTTAGATATTATCATAATCGAGAAATATAACTATTGCTGAGCTGCCCTACTCAAAATAATTGGTGGGGCAAGCCCCACCCTACAAAACTGAGATGCTCGCAATGACAGGGAAAATAATCGTAATCCCGAAGGCTGTATAAGGTAAGTCATCGCCGTGCCGGCGATGGCTAAACAACTAAAAATAAAAACCCCTCAATAAATTGAGGGGCTAAATATAAGATTCCTGCTCCTTCGACTCCGCTCAGGACAGGTTCCGCAGGAATGACAACCTTTCGCGGAGGTGACAAGTTTCGCAGGGGTGAAAGTGGGAGCAGCAGTGATTAGCTTTTCTTCATTCCCGCCGGTAGTTCTATTCCGACGCGTCCCTGTGCTTCTCTAAAGTCCACAATAATCTTGACTGCGGCACGCGGGTCATCGAGAACCGTGAAGACATTCAAATCTTCGGGTTCGATATACCCGTGCTCTTGCAGCATCTTTTCCTCCATCCACCTGGTTAATCCATCCCAGTATTCACTGCCCATCAAAATCACGGGGAAAGAGGCCTGTTTTAAGGTTTGAATCAAATTGAGGGATTCAAAGAACTCATCCATAGTCCCGAATCCGCCGGGGAAGACTATAAAGCCGTGGGCGTATTTGAGGAACATCACTTTGCGGACGAAAAAATATCGAAAATGCAGAGAGAGGTTCTGGTAGTCGTTTGGAATTTGCTCCATCGGCAGCTCGATGTTCAGGCCGATGCTTTGGCCTCCTGCTTTTGCAGCACCTTTATTTGCCGCTTCCATAATGCCGCCGCCTCCGCCGGTTATTATGGCAAAACCAGCCTTTGCCAGTTCCGAAGCGGTTTGCTCGGCAAGCTTATAATATGAGTTATCCGGCCTGATGCGTGCTGAGCCAAAAATTGATACAGCCGGGCCGACCGGGGCAAGCTCTTCGAAGCCTTCGGTAAACTCAGCCATTACTCTGAATATTCGCCAGAGGTCCTGTACCGGACTTTCGATAGAATCCATCATAAAGGCAAGTCTCCTTATACTTTTTCCTGGTGAGTGGTTAATTGGTTATCAGGAAAGTGCCTAAAGTGAGCTAAAGTGACAGCAAAGCTGTCATTCTGAGCGAAGCGAAGAATCTCTTTTTCGTTGGCAAGATCCTTCGGCTTCGCCTCAGGATGACACTTACGTGTCACTTTAGGCACTTCAAACTTTAGTTCACTTATTCCACTCACTACTCACCGATAAATCTCGTATTTCGCTTTGTGAATTTTACCATAAGGCCGGTTTGTTTGCGGCAGGACAGTATTTTGCAATCGGGCACTTCTCACAATCCGGCTTACGAGCGTTGCAGATATTTCGCCCATGAAAAATCAGTAAATCGCTGAATAACAACCAGCTCTTCTTCGGGACTATTTCGGCCAAATCGAATTCCAACTTAACCGCATCTTTGTTATCGGAAAGCCCCAGTCGGCGGGAGAGCCTGATAACGTGGGTATCACAGACTATGCCCGGTATCCCAAAGGCGTTGCCTAATACGACATTAGCGGTTTTTCTGCCCACGCCGGGGAGTGTTAAAAGCTCTTCTATTGTATCGGGGACTTTGCCGTCAAAATGCACTACTATCTTTGTACAGGCCCCCTTGATATTGACAGCTTTATTGTGGTAAAAGCCTGTGCTTTTTATATCCGACTCGATTTGTTTTATGTCGGCTTTTACCCAATCCTCGGCGGAGGTGTATTTTTTGAATAAATCCTTAGTAACCATATTGACCCGTTCGTCCGTGCACTGTGCCGAGAGTATTGTTGCAATCAACATCTCCAGAGGGTTTGAAGACTTAAGTGCGATTTTGGCCTGGGGATATGTCTTTCTCAATATCGGGAAGATTTTTTTGATTCTTTCTGCGGCCTCAGTCTTGTCGATATTTCGGCCCATTCGGCTACGCTCGGGGCGGTCTTTTTTCTTTGCTTTTTCGGTCATAATTACTATTCGTCTATAAAGATTTAATTCATAAGTAATGTTGTGTTATGTTATATCTCTAACGTTTCTGGATTCCTGCTCCTTCGACCCATTCGGCTACGCTCAGGACAGGCTTTTTTACTCAGGACAAGCTTCGCAGGAATGACAATTCACACATTCGAGCTTGACGCCATACTATCCTGGAGTGAGTTTTTGCAAAAGCTCTTTCAGCCTGCCGGCGAAAAATATCTCATGGAATTTTACAGGCTCTTCGGCCCCGGGTATAAACAATATTGTTACCGGCACACCGGGTTCATTATACTTGTTTTTCAATGCAAGTGTTGCAGGATAATCCTTTGCGGTGGTATCAGCTTTAATTGCCAAGACTGCTTTTTCCTCAATTAGTTTTGCGATGTCTTTACGATGATAGACTATTTTGTCCACCGTTTGGCAGCTCAGGCACCAATCGGCGGTGAACTTAATTAAGACAGGTCTTGCTTGAGCTAAGGCACTGTCTATAACAGCGGCATCATAATCCTGCCAGGGGATTTGCTCACCGGCCGGCGCGGGTAAAAAAATCCATCCTGCTGTAATTACCAGGATGATAGCTGTGGTTTTTGTAAGCAGCTTGCGTGTGAGTTTAGTGTTGTAGCTGACCCAGCCGCCCCACATCCAAACACAAAAACCAAGAACCACCGCAAAATATAATATATTCGTTCTGTGGATTTGCGGTAAGGCACCAATGAGTTTTACGGCGATAATCAGCAGGACAAATCCGATACCCTGCTTGAATAATTCCATCCATCGTCCCGGCTTAGGCAGGCGTTTTAGTGAGCCGGGCATTGAAGTTAGTATAGCATACGGCGCAGCCATTCCCACGCCTATTACTATTATCACGACAGTGGCCAGCGACCAATGCTGTGCCTGAGCCCATCCGAAAGCAAGTGCCAGTATTCCGAATCCGCAGGGAGTGCTTAAAATAGCAGCCAGAAAGCCTGTTCCGACGGCGCCTGAATAGCCTTTGCCCGAACCTGGTTTAGAGGCTATTGAAGAGGGCACGCTAATATTAAAAACTCCAAACATCAGCAATGCCAGCACGACCAGCAAGAGCACCATCGCGGTAACGAAGGCGTGATTGCGGAACTGGTCGCCCCATTGTAAGACCGTTCCGTAGAAGATTTGCAGGATAATATTTGCAACTGCGAGAGATGCGAAAAACAAAAGTATCCCGAGACAGAAAGCAAAGCCCATTATTATTGATTGCTTTTTGCCTGTCTTTGCCTGCTCAACGATTCTCATCACGATAAGAGGCAAGACGGGCCAGACACACGGCATGATGTTCAGAGACAAGCCTGCCAAAAACGCCAAAGCAAGGGCAGAGGGGATTGAATAACCTGGTTTTTTAATTGTCTTTGATTTATCACTGCCTATTTCAGTGCTGCTTATGTTTTTCCAGGAGGCGTGCTGACTCCAATCAATCTGCATTTGCAGAATTTTCTCAAAGGGCGGGAGGCATATCTTGCTCGTACAAGCGATACCGGAAATCCTGACTTTAACAATGCCCTTATCAATTACAGAAGTCTTTGTCGGAGCTTTGACTGTTGTGATTGGTATGAAGACAGTGAAATGACCTGCGTAAACCTCGATTTTTTTGCCGAGCGGGTCCGTGAAGAGCTGCCATTTCGGGAAGAGGGGTTGGCCAAAATCAAAATTATCCGATTTAGCTTCAACCTTCATCTCGAGTCCGGGAGCAGGCGCGGTTTCGGCCTTTGCATAATAGTGGAGGTCATTGGTCCCTTCGAATATGACCGCTATGCCGGTCTTTGGGCCCATGCGGGCAGGCTCAACGTGTGCGGACGAAAACTCCTTTTCGGAACTTACCAGCTCAATACCGGTGGTGACATCGGGGTTGATTGTTGAACCTGGCTTGATTGAGTTTTGGCCTGAGGCGCAGCAGGCAGCCGCAAAAACACAAACCGTCCACAATACGCCTGTGGGAAGTTTATCTTTCGATATCGCAGCGGTTCTTTCCCGCATAAATTGCTCGTGGGTAATTGGAGTAGAAACAATGTTAGTCAGCCGAGGGGTCTTGCTGTTTTTTTTGCTTTTGTTTTGGCTGTTTGTTCTTATTGTCCTTGGCTAGCTCGGTGGCTAACAAATCGGCAACTGTCGGTTTTTCCAGCCGGCCGCCTTCTAAAATCAATTTCACATCATCAGCGTCGAGAGTTTCGTATTTGAGCAAGGCCTTTGCTATTTGCTCGATGTTGTCTTTGTTTGCTTCAATTAATTCTTTTGATTTCTTATACGCCTCGCTGGTAATTTTTTTTACCTCAGTATCAATCGTTTCGGCTGTTTTCTCGGAGTACTCTTTCTCGCCCGGCATCAGGTAGATCTGGTCTTGAATTCCCAGGTCGGGTGAGTAACTTATGGGTCCAAGCTCACTGCTCATACCCCAGGTTAGAATCATTTGCCTTGCGATACTGGTGGCCTGTTGAATGTCCGACTGTGCGCCGCTGGAGATGTCATCACAGAACAATTCTTCTGCGATTCGGCCGGCAAAGCATACCTGCAAAAGTGCCATACAATATTTTTTTGTAAATATCGTTCTGTCTTTTTCCGGCAGAGCAAAAGTTGCTCCGCCCATTGGCCCGCGGGGAATGATACTTACTTTGTGGAGCGGGTCGGCACCTTTTATGAGTGATTGCACAAGTGTATGGCCGGCCTCGTGATAAGCGGTGATTTCTTTTTCTTTTATGTCGATGACCCTGCTCTTTTTTGCTCTTCCCCAGCGGACCTTGTCGCGTGCTTCTTCGAGGTCGGCCATTTCGACGCTGTCTTTATTGGCCATAGTTGCGGCCAGGGCGGCTTCGTTGATAATTGCCGCCAGGTCGGCTCCGCTGAACATAGGAGTCCCGCGTGCGAGTCTTTCCAGGCTGATATCCTGTCCCCATTTCACTTTTTTAGCGTGAACCTTCAGGATGTCAACTCGACCTTTTAAGTCCGGCAGGGGAATAAAGACTTGCCTGTCGAATCTTCCCGGTCGCGTCAGGGCATGGTCTAAGATGTCAGCGCGGTTTGTCGCAGCAATCACAATGACCTGGTCGTTGGTATCAAAGCCGTCCATCTCGACCAGGATGGCATTTAGTGTTTGTTCTCGTTCGTCGTGACCGCCGCCGACGTAGCCGGCACCGCGTTTTCGCCCGATTGCGTCAACCTCGTCAAGGAAGATGATGCAGGGGGAATTTTCTTTTGCCTGCTTGAACAGGTCGCGTACTCGAGATGCCCCGACGCCAACGAACATTTCTACGAAATCGCTTCCGGATATACTAAAGAAGGGCACATCGGCCTGTCCTGCCATTGCTTTTGCAAGTAATGTTTTTCCGCAGCCCGGGGGGCCGACAAGCAGGACTCCGCGGGGGATATGGCCGCCCAGCCTTTGGAATTTTTTCGGGTTTTTCAAGAACTCGATTACCTCAGCTACTTCTTCTTTTGCTTCCTCTACACCGGCTACGTCCTCAAATGTTAATTTGACGCGGTCTTTTCCCTGCACCCTATGTTTGCTTCGACCGAATGACATCAGCATACCGCCCGCCCCGCTGCGAAGGTTGCGGACAAACAGAAAATAAAAAATACCCACAAAAATAAGTATTGGCAGTAACGTGCTAATCAAAGTAAGAAGCCAGGTATTGGGCGGGGCAATGTCATTCTTTACTTTGTTTTCCTCCAACAAGCTCTCAAGCCGCTTGCCATGTATATCCGGGATATAATAAACCACAAAGGACTCCTTACCTTTGCCTTGACGACTGGCAAGGCCTGCGTCATTGAATTTACCTTTTATCTCCATATCCTTTATGGTAACACTATCGATGTGCTTGTTCTCAACATGATAGACAAATTCATCCCATCTAATCTCATCAAACCTCTGCCATTTTTGGAACATCATTATCATTGTGAAAATCGCAATTGCGACTATAAGGTAGCTGAAGGGCCCTCGCTTATAACGAGGCAGCGGGGGTTTTTGGCCTGGTCTGTTTTGTTGGCCGCGACGTTTTGGCAGATTTGTCTTTTTGTCTTTATTGCTCATAATTCGTACTTGCCGTCCCTTTTTTCACGGAGACAATGTTACACCTGCAAAAAAGGAGTAAGTTAGTTTACGATTTTACCATTTTCTTTCCATTAGTTCTACGATTTTTCGGGCCAGATTGTTTGCCGCCAGATTCGAGGCGTATGTAAAATCCTGCTTTTGGTATTCAGAATAGCTTGCTGAGGCGCTGACCGATTGGTTGTCAATGAGCAGCTCTCCTGTCTTTAGGTTTTTCCAGCTGACGAGTGCTTTCAGCTCTACCTCTTTTTCGAGAACGTAGCCTGTTTCGCGTTCTGTGCTGAGCGCTAATTCGGCGATTGATACTATTTGGCCGCTTATTACGGTGTCGGCGCGGTCCCTGCTGGAAACTATCTTATATGGTGTCTCTGCCTCGATACGCTTGGACAGGGCATCGGAAAGCTCGTATTCGGTTCCTCTTCGAAAGGTCTGGTTGTCAAACATTTCGAGGCAAATGCTGTCCACATCATTCGGAAACAGCGATTCGTTGGAATAGCCGCTTATTTCGGCACATCCACAAAGAGCTGAACACGCAGCAGCAATTAGAATGGAAGAAGATACAACGATTGAATAAATCCGAATATCGAATATGGTTACATACGCTTCTAAAAGGCGTATCGAAATCCGAAACAAATTCAAATGACAAGAATTCAAAATTCCAAACGTTTTAATCATTTGGACATTTGGATTTTGATATTGTTTCGTGATTCGAATTTCGTGCTTTGTGCTTTTCATAGTTTCGTATTTTGTCCTCTATAGCTATTTCTTGCTTTTTACTTTTTTGTTTCTTTGACATCCAAATTGCCGGTAAGCATTTCCTTTGCCATTTCAGCGGCTTTTGTGCCCGGCCAATCGCTTATTACCATGTCAAAATAGAGATTGGCGGCCTGGCTCTTGTCGGTTTTTTGGTAGTACCAGCCAATAGTAAATTGTTTGTGAGCTAATTGCTCGTCTATCTCTTTTAGTATTTCGTCAATATCAATTTCATCGGCGTTTTTGGGATATAATAATTTGAATTTTTCATAGCAGCTTTTAGCGGTGTTCAGGTTGGATGCGTCATAAAAAGGTCTTTTATGCTCTGGGTGATTGTTGTAGGCGGCGAGTGAGCATCGGGCCATACCAAGCAGGGCATCGGCGCCGGTTTTTCCTGTTTGCCATTGCAAAGATATTTCCCACCATTTTAGGTATGCTTCGTTGAACTGTTTCCTTTTTTCGTAATGTTCAGCCACTGCTATAGCGGCCTTTAGACCGGTCGGATTATCGAGGCCTGCGCGGTCAGTAATCTTTTCCATGATTTTGACACCCTCGGCATATCCTCTCATCTTGATGACACGAAGGACGCGTTTTTTGTGGCCGCCTAAATAAGCGGTTGCTATTGCATACTGCCTGTCCAGAACCAGCTCGCGAGATTGGCTCTCGGGCTGTTCTGTAAGCAGCTTGTCGTAGGTCCTGATTGCCCTTGTGAAGTCTCCCGTTTTTTCATAGTTTTGAGCGAGGGCTACAGCGGCCTCGGCGCCAATTGGTGTGTTAGCTGCGCGGTCGCTAACCCTTTTCATAATTTTAAGACCATCAGAGAATGCTTCCACTTCAAAGATGCCAAGCGCTGTTTTTTTCTGGCCGCCTAAGAAAGCCGTCGCTATTGCAAACTGTCTGTCTAAGGCCGCATCGTGGAGCTTGCTTTGCGGGTATTTTGTTAGCAGCTTGTCGTAGGTATCTGCTGCTTTGATGAATTCGCCTTTGCAAAAGAGCATTTCAGCGTTGATAAAGGCGTCCAAATCAGGGCCTGCGATATCGGGGAAGTCTTTTTTGAGTTTATCGAATGCCTGGCGAGCGGCGTTAGTTTGGCCGGTGTTGACGAGCTTTTTCGTTTCGGCTACCGCCATCAGGAATTTGTCGTTGCCCTGGGCGGAGAGGGCCTTCCAATCCCGGCCTTTTTCCAAGCGCCAGATATTCGCAGAGGCCGTTGATAAAGCCGCTGAGACGGCTGCTATTACCAGCGCTATAAATCGTATTCTGTATTTGAGCATATCTCAAACCCACCACTGCTTTCGTAGTTCGATAGTTTCGCCACAACTTAGTATTATACCTGTTCCGGAGGCTATTGCAAACCTACACTTTAAAATATAGTAGTTATCAAAATTTACCGGCAGGATGATAAAAAACTTGTTTTTCATATTTTTGGGAGTTATAAATTTATGGATTAGTCAACCGTATTTTGGGAAAGCTAATGGAGGTGCAAAATGGCTAAAGGTTTATTGACAATTCTGATGGCGGTTCCAATCATCTTGAGTTTGGTATGTGTTGTCGGCTGCCAGTACGATGAACAGTGCGGTTTTAGGCTTGGCTTAGGAGATGTTCGGTGCATAACGGTCGAGGAATATGTTGACAAAATGAAGGCCGGGTGGGTCGGACAAATGGCCGGCGTGGGCTGGGGCGGGCCGACAGAGTTCAAGTTTAAAGGTGAAATCATACCCGAAGACAAGATGCCACAGTGGGAGCCGGAGCTGATTAACCAGTTCGAGCAGGATGATATTTACGTCGAGATGACTTTCCTGCGGACGCTTGAGCTATATGGCTTCGATTGCTCTATTCGTCAGGCGGGTATTGATTTTGCCAGCAGCGGCTATCCTCTCTGGCACGCCAACAGGAACGGTCGTGATAATTTGCGTAAAGGAATTGCGCCGCCCGATTCGGGGCATCCGGAGTTTAATAAACACGCAGACGATATAGATTATCAGATTGAGGCGGACTACGCAGGCCTGATTGCGCCGGGATTGCCGAACGTGGCTGTCAAACTCGGCGAAAAATTTGGTCGGCTGATGAACTACGGGGACGGTCTCTACGGAGGCCAGTTTGTCGGTGGGATGTACGCCGAGGCCTTTTTTGAAGATGATATGGTAAAGGTCGTCGAGGCGGGTCTGAAATGTATTCCGAAAGACAGTCAGTATGCCGAATGTATCCGCGATGTGCTGGCGTGGTACAGGCAGAACCCCGATGACTGGGAAAAGACCTGGCAGCTCATTGAAGAGAAGTACCAGGACAATCCCGACTACCGTAGGTTCTCCTGCGACAAGGGTGATTTTAATATCGATGCCAAGATTAACGGGGCTTATATCGTGATGGGGCTACTATACGGCAAAGGTGACCCGGACGAGACGATTATCATTTCGACACGGTGTGGGCAAGATTCCGACTGTAATCCATCGAATGCAGGCGGCATACTGTTTACCACGATAGGATTTAAGAATCTGCCGGACAAATTCAAATCGGCATTGAATCCGGAAGGCAAGTTCAGCCATACGCCATACAATTTCCCGACGTTAGTGGATGTGAGCAAGAAGCTCGTTCGCCAGGCGGTCAAGCGAGCCGGCGGACAGATGGGAAGAAACGCCGAGGGCAAGGATGTTTTCATTATTCCGGTTCAAAAGCCCAAGCCGAGCAAGCTCGAGCAATGCTGGGAGGCCGGGCCGATTGCGAACAGTAAATTCACAGAAGAAGAGATGGCGCAGATTAAAGTTCCGGAGGAAACCCAAACCAATTGAGCTTCCTGCTTCGGCGAAGCACTTCGCAGAGACGAGCAGGCTGACGTCTAATTGGTGCGGGACTTGCTTGAGGCTGGAGACAGAGAATTTTTAGTTTGACTTAGAGCTCTTTATAGGTGCCATCCATTAAAATAGATATGAAAGAATAATAGGAGTATAACGAAATGTCAAAGAATATGAATCGTCGAGAGTTTGTGAAAAAATCTTTGATTGCCTCTGTTGCGGTTACGGGGGCATTGAGTTTTGAAGAGAAGGCTTTGCTGGCGCAAATGGAGAAGCCGAGTAAAGCGCCGGAGGATTCGGTCAAGGGTCTGCCGATGGGCAGGATTGGTAAGCTGAAAATTAGCAGGATAATATGCGGGGGGAATCTAATCGGCGGCTGGGCGCACAGCAGAGACCTGACTTACGTCTCTTCGCTGGTCGTGGCTTATCATACAGATGAAAAGGTCTTTGAGACGTTAGAGTTAGCTGAGGAAAACGGTATCAATACAATTTTGACGAATCCTGTTTCCGACAGGGTTATCAATCGGTATTGGAATGAGCGAGGCGGGAAGATTCAGTGGATATCAGATTGTGCATCAGGCCCGGACATAAAGACCGGTATCAAGCGTTCGGTCGATAGCGGAGTTCATGCGGCGTATATACAGGGCGGGCTGGCCGATGAGGCGGTCAAAAAGGGTCAAGTCCACTTATTGGGTGAAGCACTGGAATTTATCAAGGAACAGGGCATACCCGGCGGATTGGGGGCACATTTATTAGATACGGTCAAGGCCTGTGTTAATGCGGGTCTCAAACCCGATTTCTGGGTCAAGACGCTGCATCGGCTCGATTACTGGTCGGCTAAGATTCAGCCGGAGAACGATAATATCTGGAGCCGAACTCCGGAAGAGACGATTAAGTTTATGGAAACGTTAGACATACCCTGGATAGCTTTTAAGGTTTTGGCGGCGGGTGCTATTCATCCGAGGGACAGTTTTAAATATGTCTTTGAGAATGGTGCTGATTTTGCGTGTGTTGGGATGTTCGATTTTCAGATAATAGAAGATGTGCTGATTGCAAAAGAAGCTTTATCGAGTGAGATGAACAGACGCCGACCCTGGAGGGCGTAACAGGCTTAATTCCAACAAGTACCAGGAGGATAAAGTAAATGTCAAAAGAGCTGAACCGCCGAGGTTTTGTCAAAAAATCTATATTAACCTCTGCTGCCGTTGCGTCGGCTTTGAGTCTCGAAGAGAAGAATTTATTGGCGCAAATGAAGAAGCCGAGTGAAGAGCCTGCGGATTCGGTCAAGGGTCTGCCGGCGGGCAGGATTGGTAATGTTAAAATTAGCAGGATAATCTGCGGCGGTAATCTAATCGGCGGATATGCGCACAGCAGAGATTTAATTTATGTTTCTTCTTTACTGAAACACTATTTCACTGATGAGAAGATTATCGAGACTCTCGAGATATGCGAGGAGAACGGAATAAATACAATTATTACAGGCACCGGCTCGGCCGGTCTTCTGAAGAAATACCGGGACGAAAGGGGCGGCCAAATACAATGGCTCGCACAATGTATCGCAGAGACAAATGACCTTACAGGTGATGTGAAAAGAGCTATTGATAATGGGGCGGCCGGGGCTTTTTTGATTGGTAATATCGGGGACAACTGGGCCAGGAACGAGCGGGCCGACCTGATAGGGAAAGTTGTGGAATTTATTAGAGAAAATGGATTAATAGCCGGTGTCGGCGGACATAACCTGCGGACGCCTATGGCGTGTGAAAAAGCCGGCATCGAAGCCGACTTCTATATGAAAACGCACCACAGCACCAATTACTGGTCCACGCGAAGGCCGGAGCAGAACCTCGACGTAATCGACAACTACAGCGTTGATAATTACTGGGACAAGGAGCCTGAGAAGACTGTCGAGCTTATGCAGACGGTGACAAAGCCGTGGATTGCTTATAAGGTTTTGGCGGCGGGGGCTATCCATCCGAGAGACGGTTTCAAATATGCTTTTGAAAATGGGGCTGATTTTCTCTGCGTGGGGATGTTCGACTTTCAGATTATTGAAGATGTGCTTATCGCGAAGGACATATTGTCAGGCAAAATGGAAAGACAACGTCCCTGGAGGGGATGAGAAAAATGCGTAATCTGAAAATGCTTTATAGAAAACATTATAGACGTCGTTTTGAGTCCGCCTTTGGCGGAAAGGTCCAACCAAGGCAAGCTGGAAAATTTGTTTTTTAATAGATTTCTCCACTTCGCGATGCCAAGCATCCCCTTCGGCTTCGCTCAGGGCTTCGGCTTTTTTCGGTCGAAATGACATGCGGTCTTTTCTATAGAATAATCTGAAAATTTATGAGAGGATTCTTAGTATTCTTTAAAGTTTCTCATCCATTGCGGCCAATCGGAGGGCTGGACGCCGCCGGTTTGAGTCCAGGGGCCATTGGTGTCGTATGTTCGACTCCACTTTAAGGCCCACAACTCCTTAAGCCCAATTTTTCTGACAGACCAATCCAGAAAATCGCCGTTTATCATCTCGTTGTGCCGGTTGATACAGAAACGGCCCATATTGCTGCCCGCCTGCCACTGCTGGTCGTAATACGCCGGAGGTTCGTTAGTGGGGTTTGGCCAGCCATCAATCCACTGAGCATCCAGAAATAGTGGTATGTAACCTGCGCCTCTAACGTGTGGAGTCTTCCAACGTATGGCATAGTTGTCTTGTGACTGGCCCACGCCGTCGGTGGTATTACGAGTCTCCACCCACCCGTTTATCCCATAGCTGCCGTAATCACCTTTTGTCAGGAAGTCTCCGGGGTCGATGCCCCAGGCTCCGAAGGGAGACTTGCCTCCCTCAGTATAAGGTTTGGTGGCCATTGGGCAGCAGCGCAAATCCGGTTCCTTATAGTACTTCCGGGTAGCATCCATCCACCACAGGCTTCCTTCTCTCTGGCCGACCCAGCCTTTCTGGAAATAATCGTTGTTATCATCCGTGTACATTTTAAAGATAATTGCCCATTGTTTGAGGTTTGACTGACAGGCAATCGTCTTTGCCTGTTCCTTAATCCGCTGCAGGGCGGGCATCAAGATGGCCATCAATAGTACAATGATGGCAATGACCACTAAAAGCTCTATTAAAGTAAACCCCGTTAGTCCAAAGGACTCCTTTCGGAGAAAACAACGTCTTACTTCTAACGGGGTAAACCCAGTTAGAAATGCCTTCCGAAACTCTGGCACTTTCTGAATTCGACTTACTACCAATGGGGTGAAGCTATTTCGTTTGCGCATATAATTCTGCGGTTTTCTTGTGCGATTGTTTTTAATAATCTTTAAATCCTTTCATCCAGTCGGGCCAGTCGGATAATTGGACGAGGCCGGCTTGTGTCCAGGGGCCAGCCGTGTCGTACTCGCGATGCCACTTCAAGGTCCATAGCTCCTTAAGTCCGACCTTTCTGGCAGAGAAGTCCACAAAAACACTATTCACAGAACTGTTGTGTCGGTTGATGCAGAGCATTTTCATAGCATTTGTAGTCCAGTCGTCTCTCTGGCCTTCAAATAACGGAGGTTCGTCGGTGTGGTGGGGGCGGGTATCCCACCACAGGTCATCCAGGAATAGCGGTATATTATTTGTACCTTTGACATCGCGGCTTCTCCAGTAGTTTTCAGCCGGCTTGCCACCTTCCTGTCCCGGCAGCGGATTAGTAACCCATATATTAATTCCATAGCTGCCGAACTCATTGTAAAAGTTGGTCCAGGCTGCAAACGGGACCTGCCAGCCCTGGTCATAAGGTTTCGTAGCTGTCGGGCAGCAGCAAAGCTCCTGGTTTTGGATGTAGAAGGGCCGGAGCACAACCATCCAGCTTGCCTCCCGATCCGGACCGATGTTCCAACCTCTATGGAAATAGCCGTCGTTCTCGTCTGTGTACATCGAAAAGTAGAGGCCCCACTGCTTGAGATTAGACTGACAGGCAACGGCCTTTGCTTGTTTTTTTATCCGCTGTAACGCGGGCATCAAGATGGCCATCAATAGCACAATGATGGCAATGACCACTAAAAGCTCTATTAACGTAAACCCCGTTAGTCCTAAGGACTCCTTTCGGAGAAAACAACGTCTTACTTCTAATGGGGTAAACGCCGCCCCATTAGAAAAATTTTTTCTAACGGGGCAAGTTAGAAATCTTACGTCTTTCCGATTGGGAATCTTAATTTCTGATGGAATAAAGCTGTTTCGTTTACACATTATGTCACGCCTTTTTTGTACAAGGGTTCTAATAATCTTTAAAGTTTCTCATCCATTGCGGCCAGTCTTCGGGCTTTATACCGCCTGCTTGTGTCCGGGGGCCTGCCGTGTTGAAGTTTTTATGCCACTTCAAAGTCCATAACTCTTTGAGCCCTATATTTCTGACAGACCAATCCATAAAAAGACCGTTTGTCTCTCCGCCGCCATGCCTGTTGATGCAGAAATTTTTCATTTGTTCTGTCAGCGAGATTGCCTGGGGAGGCTCATCATTGTACTTGGGGGGTACAGAGGTGTGGTCCGGCCAGCCTGTAATCGCCCGGCAATCCAGAAACACGGGTACATTTTTTGCGTTTCCAACAGAGGGTGTTCTCCAGTAAAGGTCATCGCCAAAAACAGCACCGGGGTCTGCATTACAAACCCAGGCACTTAAACCATAGCTGCCGTAATCACCTTCCTCATCATTCCAGGCTGCAAATACTCCCCGGCCTCCTTTCCCGAGCGTTTTTGTAGCTAATGGGCAGCAGGTTAGTCCTCCTATTTTGCCATAGAACGGCTGCAGAATCTCTATCCAGTCATTCCACCAACCATCCACCATCCCCCGGAAGAAGCGGTCATCGTTATCGCCCGTGTACGCATCGAGTATAATGCCCCATTGTTTCAGATTAGCCTGACAGGTAACCGCCTTTGCCTGTTTTCTGACCCGCTGGAGTGAGGGCAGTAAGATAGCTATCAATAGTAAGACAATTGAAATGACCACCAAGAGCTCTATTAACGTAAACCCTTTTCTTTTACACATATCCATTCTCCTATTCTTTTGAAGAAGGTTTTTCCAAACCGACAATTTTCTTTTAATATGATGAGTCTCTCTGGTTTGCTGTCTGCAATAATTATAGCACAATCAGTAACGGCAATGCAAGCTACACGGGCAAGATTTTGGAGATTTGCCTGGGCAGATTATTTCCATCCATAATTGCAAAAAGGGCGGGAGGGAATTTTGCTATTCTTGACGGCTGATGGGTAATAGCTTATATTTACGTTTTTTAGCGGATAGAAAAGTATTTGGTGTATTTGGATTTTGTTGTAATGGCTGAGAAAGGTCAGTGTGAAAGGTGTATGGGGCTGTGCTGCCGGTATTTTGCGCTGCCGATTGATACACCAAAAGATAAGGGAGATTATGACGATATAAGGTGGTTTTTGTGCCATAAAGACATAACGGTTTTTGTAGAGGACGGCGACTGGTATATTAACATAAACAACAGATGCAGACACCTGTCGGGAAAAGACAATCGGTGCAGGATTTACAATAAAAGGCCGAAGATATGCAGAGGATACCGCCACTCGGACTGCGATTTCGTTCAGGGTGAATATGATTATGAGCTGCACTTTACCAACGATAAGCAAATGGAAGAGTATATAAAGATAAAATTCGACAATAACGTAACTGAAAAACAAAAGGCGAAGAAGAAAAAGAGAAAGCAATGAAGATACCGCCGGTAAAAGGGACAAGGGATTTTTATCCGCCGGAGATGGCTGTCAGAAACTGGATAATCGACGGCTGGAAGAGGGTGTCCGTTCGTAACGGCTTTGAAGAGTATGATGGGCCGATATTTGAATATCTGAAGATGTTTCAGATAAAGAGCGGCGATGAAATCGTCGAGCAGCTTTTCTCACTGCAGGATAGGGGCGGCAGAGAGCTGGCTTTAAGGCCTGAAATTACGCCGACGCTGGCACGGATGGTCAACCAGCGAATTAATTCGCTGCCCAAGCCTATAAAGTGGTTTTCGGTGCCGAGGTTGTTCCGGGCGGAGCGACCGCAGAAAGGCCGACTACGCGAGTTCTTCCAGTGGAACGTTGATATAATCGGTGAAGATGACGCCAGAGCAGATGCAGAAGTTATTTTTACAACTGTGGATTATCTTCGAAGCGTAGGATTAACACCTAAAGATGTTAAAGTCAAAATCTCAAGCCGAAAACTTTTGACTGCCGCTCTGCGAAATTTCGGCATTCGCACAGACGATTTAAGTCCTTTATATGCACTGCTTGATAAAAAGGCAAAGTTGCCAAATGATGCCTTCGAGAAACTGTTGGGAGAGCAGGTTGGTGATGAGAAAATCGTTAAGAAAGTACTCGAGTTTATGGCAACGGATGATATTAATCATGTTGCAAAACTGGTCGAAGGGAATTTTCTTGATAATGATATTGAAGAACTGAATGACATTATGGTCTCACTTGATCAAATGGAAGTTGGCGATTACTGTGTTTTTGATCCGAGCATTGTGAGAGGGCTAGCCTACTACACCGGCGTTGTTTTTGAGGTCCATGATACCGCCGGCAAACTCCGCGCTATATGTGGAGGCGGCCGATTCGATAACATGCTCCATGATTTTGGTGGCTCCTCTGTACCTGCAACGGGAATGGGAATGGGTGATTGCGTGTTAGAGGAACTAATCCGCGAGAAGGGACTTTTAACCAATAAGATCCAAGCCACTGGTCTGGATTACTTCGTTGCCTGCGCTGCCAACCTTTCTACTCACTATGATATGCAGTTGGTCAGCAAGATACGCCGAAAGGGTTTTTCTGCCGCTTTTAGCTATAAGACAGATGTCGTTAGGAAATATAAGGAGGGCGACTTGAGCAAGCAGTTGAAAGAGGCTGCAGCCTTAAACGCACGCAATTGCATTATTGTGGGATATGATAGGCCTCTCGATCTTACCAAATTGATTATCAAAGACATGGCCACAGGAGAGCAGAGAACTGTTAGTGAATTTGATTTTCTTGACGGATTGAAGAAGTAAAACCAGATGAAGGATTTATCCCCCAATCACTATGAGCGGGCGTTTGAGAATTGGCTGATTGATAATCGAATTCAATACATTGCGATAGATGAGCACAAGCGAGCGGCCTTTGCTCGCTGTAAGGTCAAGAGCTTCGATTTTTTAGTATATCCGGCCAATGGTAGGATAACCGCGTTTCATAACTCTTTAAGTCAAAAATACTTATAATAACTAATCGAGCGACTTGGCGGTAGACTTGGCGTAAATTGTCGAAAAAGAGCCAAATTAAACGGTTCACGCATCGCCGGCAACAACAGCGAATATGTACGCCGATATCAGCTTTGAGGATATGCAGAATGGATTGAACGGATTCTATGAAGAAGAGTAAGACAATTGATGTCACCAAGACCAAATCGTCTCAAATGAAGACTATTCAGGAATTGTCGGCCATAATTAAATGGTCTAAACCGAAGAGTGTTCAGCAATTGGCAAGAATCTTTGGTATTCACCGGAACACGATGCGAAAATTGCTCAAAACCAACGTTATCTGTAATCAACAACTGTCTCCCCGGCTATGGCGAATCCCGACGTACGAGTTTCCAGATGGTTTTGAGGAAAAATGACTTGCTGAGTTTGTATTCCACCGCACTTTGTTGCTGTTTACCGCACTTTGTTGCTGCTTACCGCACAATCCCACTTTTTCAGGCTTGACTGCATAATCCACAAAAATCTAAAGTGAATCCATAATGGATAACTTCGAGTACAACAAAAACACAGAGGCTTTGTTAGAAAACGTTGCGAGGTTGCAACCGGATTGGTTGACTAAGATTGTTGGACTTATCGAAAACACCGAACTGGGGCAATCAGTTATCGCGAGAAATCCGGACCGCCGGTTATACGCCATTCTGCGTCCAACACCAGACGAATATTTACAACGACTCCGGGCACTATTGGAGCTGGCGGACGAAAACACGAGCATGGCATGGGAGACATCAATTCTCGTTTCATTGGCCTTTATAAAGCTTTCCGAGAAAATCGGTAGATACGGGGACAATGGGCAGATTAGTCGGGAGGTAGCTGATGATTTAACAAAAATGCTCTGGGCCGATACGTGGATTGAAGTTACGAACGCTTTTGTGTAATAGAACGGATGGGATGTATGGCTGCGAAAAAATCAATAAGAAGCAAAACGAAAGTCCTAACAGCCTTACAAAAGCGGTTCTGTGATATTATTCTGTTGATGGAGCTTACGGGCAAGGTTGAAAAGCGTAAAGCCTATGAGATGGCCGGTTACAAGGCCCGGGGACATATTGCAGAAGTTGAAGTAACGAAAACCCTGAATAAACCCTTAATTAAAGCGTACCTCTCGCGCGCGCGTAAGAGAAGGGCCAAAGTCATTGAAAAGACCGAAGCCGAGATTATCGCCGAATACGAAAAGTTGGGATTTTCAAATTTAGCGGATTTTTTCAATGATGACGGGAGCTTAAAAAAATTTAGCAGCCTTACCGAGACACAAAGTGCGGCGTTAAAGTCGATTATCATAGAGGAGCGGGAATACACGAACAAAAAAGGCAGGAAGGGAATATGCCGCAAAATCAAAATCTTTCTGCACACAAAGAAGGGAGCCCTGGACTCGTTAGCCCAAATCAAAGGGATGATGAAACCGGATATCGGAGATGCAGTATCGTTTGCTATGGCCCTTCACGAGGCTATGAAAGACGAAAGTTGAAGGAGAAATAACAATGGCAGTCTATCACATACCCTATAATCAAGCAACGGACCCTCGAGCGCTGTTTGCCCAGGGCATACAGAATCTTGTTGCCGGCCTTGTTGAAGCAAACCAGGCAAAAATCGAAGGCCGGGAGATACAACGACTTACAAGCGCTCTGCCGGAAAATCATCCCTTACGAGTTGCTTTATCTCAGCCGATACGTAGTCCAGCGCTCCGGCAGGCCATGATAGGGGGCTTGGGGCAAAGCCTGCTCGACCCCTTTGCGATGCCACAGGCAGAGGCAAACCTTCGTTATACAAAAGCCAGAACGAAAGCGCTTAAGCAGGGGAGTAATAGGATAAAGGAATTGGTCAATGAAGGTTACAGTCCAACAGAAGCAAAGAACATCCTGGATATTTCTCACGGCTTGAAACCCAGGGCAAGCGTAAGCAAGAGTTTGGAGCAAAAACCCTTGGCAGAGCAACTTTCTTTCTGGCAAACGGTTTATAACAAGACCCTTGACCCTGAGTGGGGGAGCATGAGGCCAACCGAAGATATGGGCGCCGCCAGAGAATTGGCAAAGCAAAACATGGAGCGCATCACCACTAAGATGAGGCAGTCAACCCAGACTGATACGGGCGAGTCGAATCTCGAAGCGGACTTTAAAAACGCCCTGTCTGCTATAAAAAGTGGTGCTCCACAAGACCAAGTTTATAAACGGCTCATACAAGCATACCCTGACAGTGAAGATGAAATCAAGAGACTACTTGGTTTGTAAAAATGATTGATTTTAATGATTTGATTCCGGGCAGACCAAAAGGGGGCTTGATAGACTTTAATGACCTTGTACCTACATCACAAACAGTCGAAGAAGAACCCGAACCTACGGCCGAAGACCTTGAAATATATCGCCGAATGGGGCTTAATGAATATGTATCACCTTCAAGCAGAAGATACCCACTGGGAATGCCGAAAGAGGCAGCTGAGACCCGTATAGTCGGCGAGACTGCATATCCAGGCGTAAAACCTGATATGCTCGCGGCCGCAAGAAGGGCAATGGCCGGTGAAGAAGTACCCGAAAAGACAATACAAAGCGTTCCAATCGGAAACATACCAGTAGCAAGGCCGACTCTAAAGAAAGTTGTAAGCGCTGAACTTCCCAGCAAGGCTTTTGTATCTGCAGAAGCATCCACACTTATACCTGATTCGAGGATACAATTCGGATATGAACCGAGATTAGCGACACCGGAAAAGCCTATTGCCGAGCCGAAAGAAGTATCTTTACGTCCCAAAGAATATGTACCCCTGGAAGAAAAACTGGGTTTACCGGAAATCTTCAAAGGCATTAGGGAGATGATAGCTCCCACCACTGAATACACAAGAGAAGAATGGAAACGCCAACTAAAAGAGACGCCGGAAAAACTCCTATGGATGGCTAAATATATACCTACGCTTGGTGGACGTTTGGGTGGCAAGGATTTTCGTAAAAAACTTCTGGAACAGGCTGAGGAATTTGCAGGATTCGGCCCAGCACTTGCTCCTGCAGGCGGTGAACTTAATGTCTTACTTCTTGAATGGGGAGTTATTTATCCTACTTTATTCAAGGCTGTTGGGATGGGTGGAGAGGCCGTAAGCAAAATACCGAGAGTGGCTAAGGCTGCGGCGGCCATAAAGAAAATGGGTGGACTTGAGAAATTAGCAGAGAAATTCCCACGTGCATACGCCCGTACCGCCAATGTTGTTAAAGCTATGACCAAAGGAGCTGGTGTCGGTGGTTTTATGGGTGCAGCAGAGACTATCGGCAAGGAAATGGAGCTGGATGAAATTCTGCAACATACAGGAAAGAATGCCGCTCTTATGGCAGGTATCACTGGTGTCTTTCAAGCGGCCAGTGAATATGATACGGCCACTTATATCAGCAAATTAAGGAAAGCTCTTATTAGTGCGAGCAATTCCCATTTCGCCGCAAAACTTCAAGAAGTATCTGTAATACCTGATAGTCCTTATAAATCTCGCGTTTATGGTAGTCTTGTTTCAATGAAAAAGACCGAATTGAATGCTATTGATAGAATCGTATCTGCAACCGAAGCTAATCTCCTGAAACTCAAGCAGAATAAAATGTATCAATTAGGCCAGGAGGTCGTGGAACGGCCGGAGCGTGCAGCCCAAAGAATGATGAGATACGGCCTTGAGAAAGCAGGAGAGATTCCTGTGGGTGTCAAGGGACTTAGGAAAGGGATGGGTGAAACTGAACCGTTTATCAAAATGCCTATGACCCGCACCGCCGAGGCTATCGAATCTGCAAAAGAACTTGGTGCAATGCTCCGCAAGCCTTCTCAGATTGCCGAAAGAATACTACGTACAAAATTACCAGCCAAACCCGCCAAAGTTACTCCACCGCCCGTTGCTCCTACCGAGGGAGTTAAGCCCTGGACTGAACCGATTGAAAGACCTGGTGAAGTAACAAAGCGGCGCCGCGTAGAGATTCTGCCGCGAAAAACTGAAATCCTTACTCAGATAGACGAGGCTATCAAAAAAGCACCGAGCGAAACCGAACTGCGCTCGAGCCTCCAAAAAGAAATCCCCGAACCAGCGAGCAATTTGCCAGAGCAAGAATACTTCCGATTGCTCCAGGAGAAATCAAAGAGGATAGCAGAGGAAGTTGAGAATATAAAGTCAAAAAAAGTCAAGTTTGAAATTGATGGCGGCGCTTCGATTATCAACACAAAAGAGGCGTTGACCAATTTCCGGGCTGACGTCCAGAAACTACCTGACACTGAGTTATGGCCGAAGGCAGTCGCGCATAAAGTCGGTAAGAAAAAACCTATCGCCGCAACGAAAGAGAAAATCGGAGAACTGGTAAAAGCGCCTGCAGGATGGTTTACGGACGGACGGATCCTGGTAAAAGGCGAACCGCCGGCAAAGGCAAAGCGGGTAGAAGATTGGGAAGAACGCAAAACCGTAAACATAGACGACATTATCCACGCACCGACAGAGCCGGCGGAGTTTCAACATTACGCAGTAAGCGATCCTACTTACGGTGAAGGAATATCAGATAGACCTGTCGCTCATATTGAGGAACCTGGGACACAAGGCCCGATTGCTGTCTTTAAGTCGGGTGGCAAATACTTTGCCTACGACCAGGATATGTACAACGTCATTCGTAATAGATTTCCAGATGCGGAATACGGTGTAAAAGCAGACACGGGATTGCTGGTCGTTTATATGGGCAGAGACAAGCCTGTTGCAGCTATGATGGGCATTACAGTTGACGAAGCCGAAGGGCCAGGGATGGTTGAGCCGCCCGTGGAATTAAAGCCTTTGCCGAAAGAGGTAGAACCAACAGCCAAAGCAGAGAGACAATTCAAACTAATAAATGCTCATACTAATTTGCAGGAAAGATACGAAGGACAGACCGGCACTTACATAAAGACCGAGGACGAGCTTATAGGTGTTCGCTTCGATGATGGTAAAGAGTATTATTTTTATCCCGACCAGGTTGAAGAAGTCAAGCCCACCCCCGCCGAAGTTAAGGCAGAGCCAGCAAAGCCTACCATAAAGCAATTTGAAATTCTCAATTCACGAGGTCAAAGATATGGTGGTTTATTTGAATCCCGCGAGAAAGCACAAAAGTTTTTAGAGAAGCGAATAACATCAGCAGCAGGACGACTTCAATTTACAATACAAGAAGCCCCTGCCGAAAAGAAAAAACCTGTCCCTGAAACCGTAACGAAGGCAAAAGAATCTCAGCAATTGTACGATGAGCTTATTGAAAAATGGGGAGACGATGCCGTTGCTGAGGCCCAGGAGTTCTTATCCGAGGAAGATGACACCTACCAGGAAATAGAGACCAAATTCGTTGACCTGGACTCAGCTGGCAAAGGCCAAACGCAAGAAGCTCAAGCATTAGAGCGACAACTGCTCGAAATGGTCGATGATTACTTGTCGGCAAAGCCCGAAAAACCTACCGAAGAACCATCGTTATTTGTCCCACCAAAGCCTGCTATGAAACCGAAGCTGTCTTTTGAAGATTTAGTACCCAGGCCAGAGGACGTCAAACATATAGAGAACGTGGTTGTTGATACATTTCGGGAATGGCCCAAGGGGATTAAGAAAGTCGGTAAAGACTACTGGACTGAGGTTATGGCAACAGCAAAGCAGTTGAGTACGCCATACCGATATAAAGCCTTGCGACAAACAATGCTCGGAGTATTCAGATACAAGAAAGAGACTGTACCGCAGCAAGTCGTAGGAATAGAGATTCAGGATGTTACCGATGCCCTTACCGCCACGCACGAACTCGGTCATAATATTGACTGGCTCTTAAATAACAAGATTTTCCCAAGCTCCATAAAAGGTCGATTTCCAAGTGCTACTGTTGGGGAGATGTCGTTACGAAACGAGCTAAAGAAAATCTCACAAATCCTGCGTCCCGATATGTGGGTGAGTCCGAAGGCGTACATAAAAGGCCACGTTGAGCTGATGGCCGATTATATTGCACACTATATACTCGACCCCGAAAAAACAATGGAGCTTGCCCCTAATCTTACCAGGGCGTTTGAGGCAAAGCTGGCTGATAAACCAGACCTGTTCGAGATAATTTCAAGATTACAGGAGAGCCGCTACACGGGACCGGAAGAACCACCGATAGCCGGGCATATCAGGGAAGTATTCCCTCTGCCCAAAGATTTTAAGCCGTTGCAGCTTGCTATTGACATGACGGACAAAGATTATATCAAGGCTGCCGAGGAGCTTGGCATAACGGCTGTACGTCATTACAAAGTGCTCATACAACGGGCACAAACGGAAGCTGACAGGATTGACAGGCTCATTCCAAACAAAGACAGGCAGACCGACCTTGTGGTCATTGCTGAGAACGGCAGCCAGAATCCCTGGACCGGCAAGAGTCGAGAGGAGATTCTTAAAGAAGGATTAACAGCAGCCGAGCGCAAGGCGATAAATCTGTTTCGAGCCTACCAGGAGCAGGCAAGGCAGACCGTCAACAAATACCTTCGCGGTGCTGACATTGCAGAGTACATAAAGTTCATCGAGGACTACTTCATACATGCTTACGAGACACCGCTTACAGAAAAATACAAAGCGGCTATTGCACGATGGGCGAAGCGTTCACCGCAGGCAAAGAAAAGGGTTTTGCCCGACCTGGCTAAAGCAGTCGAGTTAGGTTTGAAGCCGAGAGCCAGAACTTTAAGCGAAGGATTGATGCTCTGGTCTGGAATAAATTACAGGGTGATGACAAACAAAGCGTTCCTGAGAATCCTGCCCAATATCACAAACGATGATGGTGTTAGTATCCTGCAGAAGCCGCAGGATTATCCAAGCTGGCCAACTGTCGATTTTCATCCAATTCGTCAGACCTACTCCGTGCCATTGCCCGGGCGCGGTATCTTGTTGTTTCAGGGAAGAGTAGCGGTTGATCCGCGGGTTAAGCCTTTTATAGATGCGATGTTCGGTCGAAGGTCTTTTCATCCGGTTGTGCGGGTTATCGAAGGTCTCAACGCCATTTGGAAATCATTCGAGTTGACGCTCTTTTCGCTCTTTCATCACTTCGAGGAGTTTTTCAGCGCTGTGGGTTCTTTGGGGCCGAGGGCAATGCCTTTTGTTGGTGGGTACTATGGCAAGCGAGCTCAAGCCTTCGGAAAGAAACCAAAACTCTGGGGCTTTTTACCAGCACACATCAACACCTTGAAGGCTGGCAAGCAGTTGGAGCAATGCCCTGAGTTTATGGAGGATTATCTGGCACACGGCGGGCAAACAGGCTACATAACCACTGAGGGTATAACCCTGATTGAACGTATGTTAAAGAGGGCTGCTGATTACCTTGAGAATATCATCCAGTACAAGCCGACAACTCCTCTTACCGGAGTATATGCTGCTTTGTATGTCCCTGTCAAAACAGCACACGCAGCCTACTCATTTCATCAATCGCTTCTCTGGGATAACGTGAACAGAGCAAAGCTCGTTACTTATTACCATATCGTAGCGGATGGCGCTAAGCACAGCAACCTTCCGATTAAGGATGTCAAGGAGATAGCGGTCAAGTATATTGCAGATAACTACGGTGGGCGCGAATGGTTAAATGATATGTTCCGTAACCCGAAGACGAGGCAATTCTGGACGCAGCTTATGATGTCGCTCGACTGGACGTGGAGCCAGATAAGAAGTGGGATGTGGCCCTTTAGATATGGTGGCAAAACAGAGGCGGAGAAGGCCCGTCTGGCCTTGATGCGAAGAATAGGACACCACCACTGGTTCTGGTACTTAGCTGCCATTGTCGGATTTACCATCGCTGGCAACTACGCTCTTAACGGCAAAGGCCCCTGGGAAAACGAAAAGGGACACAAACTCGATATCGACTGGACAAGGATATGGAGGAGACTCCCCTGGAATCGAGACTGGAAGGAACGCGGAGATTACGCTCGGCGATATATGAGTCTCGGCAAAGCCGGACGCGAGCTTATCCGATGGGTCGTTTCGCCCTTAAAAGAGTTCGGCAATAAACTTTCGCCAACAGCCAGAACGATTTTTGAACAAGGAACCGGCTACAACTTAGGCGCCGATTTTCCTGAACCCTGGGCAAGAGAAGATTTGGAAGGCTACCAGGAGATGTACGCCCGATTCAAACATCTGATGGAAAACTTCAAACCTTTCAGCCTTAGTGGAAACAATGCCTTTCTGGCCTTCCCTTCAAGTAAAGGTATGACATCCTGGAAAGCAACCCGTGCATACGAAGATATTTATAAAGCCCGGGCCATAATTGCTATGGGGGGCATTGGCGGTAAGATAGCCAAAGCAAGCCAAATCCTGAAGAAAGACGAGGAGAAACTTAGAGCCGAGATTGCTGAAGCCTGCAAATTGAACAACGTGGATGCGAACCAAGCAGACAGAGCAGCGGTGGCAGGTGTCCGGAGTAAATACTATAGTTTGTTCTGGAAAGCGACAAAGATGCCAGAGAAAAAGGCTGTTTCGTTGTGTAATGCTTACGCAAACGCTCTGCTTGAGCTGGGCGTTACTCCCAAGGGCTTTAAGCAATCTTTGAGGTATAGAAGCCAGGAGCTTCCAGAAAGGTCAAAGGAGCTCGGAGTACAGCTTTTCCATGATGTTGCGGCCAAGAAGTAGAAGATAGGGCGATGAGAATTGTGATACTGTGTGCAAAAACAAGGGCAAATGTGGCCCTAAAAAGCAAGCATAACGCCAAGTTTTGAGGCAAACTCTGTAAGTAGTGAAATAGTAAGAGCTTCTGGGGGGTGGAATCCGACTACTTATCAGATACGGCATAAACTTCGTTGCCTTTGTAGCGAGGTGATAATGTAATAATGGGGAATCGAAAGCAAATCAGGAAGGTATCAGTACCTGCGTTCAATCCGCCGGGCGCACGGAACACAAAGCGGGCGAACTGCCCTTGAACCTGCCCAAGTATCCTCTGAGACTACTTTGCAAGCCGTAGAGGCTGGGAACCCCTCTGGTGAGGCACTTGGGACAAAACCTTGCGGCATGCGTTCTATGATACTCGACTGTTTCGCCGCCACTGCGTAACGTCTTAACTTGCACATTCAGGGAAATACCCCCCCCACACATTATATCCCCGAACTCAACGCACCAGAGCAAGCGTGAGAGGCCTTCTCTTGTACGTGGCGCGGTTGGTTGTGTTTTTCTTAACTACCGCAGGAAATCGGTATTACTACGAACTCGGGGGCCAGCTTTCTCACTTGCAGGATCATCCGCGGCCGCGGGGCGCATAAAACAGGCCCCAGTAGAAACCGGGGCCTGGGGGCTTTGCGGCTCACTTTACAATCCCAACGGCAATGGTTGGCAGTCCGTTAGACCAGATTTTTTTCTTATTTTAAGCCACTAACGCCCCGGATTTGAAAGCTAAGCAATTAACTAAGGGTTGCACACAGTACATCGGCTGTATCCTGCTTTTACGGCATCTTCCCTACTATTAAAGCCCGTCAGTTGGGTTGAGCGGATTTCTTTGGCACAATCAGACACAAAGAAGTGGAATACTTTGGTTTTGGTTGAGCCCACATAGGGGTACGAAATAGCATAAGGGTCACCGTCTTGGTTGAAAACCCGTATAGAATCGAATATCAGCCAACTTGTCATCTCCTGTTCATGTTGCCTGTCATTATAATCCCAGGCTGCCATAGCAGCGCAAAGGAACATAACAACGCAAATGCCCGTAAAGAATCCCGCGACTACTTTTCGTATCAGATTTCCCATAGACTTGATTATAGCATTTTTGTGCACAGAGTAAGAATTTTTTAATTTTCCTCTTGTGGTCACAACCCAGGCGCCGATAAGATAATGTGCGTATGGAAAACAGACGGTCAAATCTAAATCAATCAATCACGGCCAGGGCAAGTATTTCCGTAAGGGATGCTGCGCACCGTCTGTGCGTCCATAGCCCTGGCCTCATTTTTGAAAGGTTCTCATTATGGAAAACAGACAACAAAAACAAGGGAAGGTGACCGCCCGGGGTGAAGGCCCGAAGGTCGAAGAACATACCGCAACAAAGGAAAAGCGATTACAGGGAGCTGTAGTCTGTGTATTCAAAGAGCTATTTCCCTACGCTGCACGATTTCGCCATGAAGTTTTAACGGCCGCACTTGAGGAGGTGTCAAAGACCATAAAGCCGGCGGACGAATTGCTTGCAATGGAAAAACAGGTCCGAAAGATTTGCGATGGCTTGGATGTAAAGACAAAGGCTGTTATCGCCGTCCTTGGAGAATTGGCCGTTATAGAAGGCTACACAATCGGTGTTGAGTACGGCGGTGATATACTTTACGGCGAACTCCGAGGCAAGGCCCTTGTGGACGAAGCACGCAAGCAGTTACAGGATGATCCCGATCTGACTTGCCTGGCTAAAGTTTATGAGCTGGCTGAATCTATTATCGAAGCTGAGGATGAACGCCGCGTGCGACACTTTGGCCAAGAGAACATAGCAGCACCGGAAATTATCACCGAAGAACCGCAACCAAAGCCAGAGGAAGATACCGAGACACAAGTTCAACCTGAGCAAGAGCAGCCAGCAGATGAGATTACAACAGGCATAAAAAAACTGGATTACTATTTAGACCAAATGACCCATGAGGGACAAGTCGCCGGCTTTGTGCTCTTAGATATCGGCCTCAGAGATAATGAAATTGCACGCAAGATAAAAGACTTTCTCTGGGAGCAAGTCAGGATTTTTGATGAGGAGCCAGGTAGTTCAGTTGAGGTTTGCCAAAAGGAGGGTGTCCCAGAAAATGCCGCCGAAATTGAGTGGTGGCTTGCGCTTTGGCGGGGTAAGGTCAAATTAGAAAGGGCAACAAGCTGAGCGGTACAGTTTTACACGACACGGGGCCGGCTCGGACGCTGGCCCCTGTGCCTTAAACTAAAACGTATGGACAAAGTTGAAATCAAACAAATGAGTCAGCCAGAACACTACTATTTTCTCTTGAAAATAGCAAAAGCCATACATGAGTTGACTGTTTCTGCCAAAGCTAAGGCCGAGTTCGATGCCCGGATGAAAAAGTTTGAAAAGATGTTCCTGGATTGGTCAACAGCAATGGGGCAAGCCCAAAAAGATGCCGAAGCTAATCCACGATTAAAAAGATGCCCAAGAAGCAAAAAAACAAAGCCACTCCCAAAAGGATATATATGGGATCACTATGCTGGCTTTGGGAGGTCCAAAGATTGTCCTCCTAACCCCATAGCCTGGTTTTGGAATAAAGATATCAGTTCAGAACAAAGAGAGCCTACCCTTGACGAAATATTGACCTGTGATTATTTTTGTCTTGCTGTAATTCACGATGGAGCCTTGCAAGGAGGGAGACACATATATTTCAACTGCACAGAAGGGGGTGTTTGGACAGACGATACTGGGGCCTCTGGGCAAATTCCTTCTGAGGCCAGGCTTTGGTGGCAGTACATCAGCGATTGGGGCCAAGATAAAGAAACTTTCTGGTATCCTGCGATAAGAGTTCAGATAGAAAATGCTCTTAGCGATGTTGAAGCTGATATGAGGAAGGATTTAGCTATCGACAAATCATCATACACACCGGAGAGGAAGCGCAAATCCAAAAAAGAAAAGATGGTTGCTATAGCCTTACATCTCGAAAAGAGACCTAACGACACCAGCGAACAAGTGGAGAAAGCCACAGGGATTAATGCTTCTGATGTTCGCCGTCTTTGGAAACCTATCAAGAAGGCGCAAAAGGAAGGCAAAAGGGTTAAATCTGTTGGCAAAAAACATAATGGCAAAATAGAGGCTGTTGACGAAACAGCCTCATGCAAGACATGTCAAATCCCACTATCTTACTCTTTTGAATGCATTATCTGCAATGACATTATTAAAGGTGAGTGCAAAACCTGTCACTTCACGAACGAACACCCCGAAGAAGCTGAACCGTAAGATTGCGAAAACGACTGTAATTTTCGCACTTTTTCACAACTTAAAAATTTTTCCCTGCTTTAAGCTCTTGTTGTGTTTGGACTTTCTGCGCCTATCCTCAAGTGTGAATTTCGCATTTACATACTCTACAAAGAGTTTATTGGTTTGTTTTAACTATAAGGAGTGAACATGAGAACGTTACTAAGAGTCCCAGATTTGGTAGTAGCCGTAGAACCTCTTGTCAAAAACAAGGTGTCTGCTGATGATATTTTCCGATTAATAGGAGATAATGAGATTAAGCCATTCGGTGTTGTTCAAAGAATGCCCCTTTTTAACCTTGACCAAATCGCCGAAGTGGCGTCAAAACTTAATGCGCTCCACGATAATCCACAAGCTGAATCAGGAGGTACGAAATGTTTGCCAAAATAAAGAAGGCCGCTCTCCCAAGCGGCCAGGGGAAAACAATGCACTTTGCAAAATACCACCAGTATAGGAATTTGTCAAACGCTTTTTTGCCGGCAGCTCGAAAAACTCCGTTAAACCCATCGAACCGATTTACGATGAGCGATAAAGTATCCGGGCGGGGTAGGAATGGGGGGGGGAAATAATGGAAGGTAAGTGTCAGACACTTTTTGACCAACCGCTATCGAGAAGGACGGATTCGGTGACATCTTTTGACGCGGCAAGGAGGTTGAAGCGGTCCGGTCGATGGCAGAGTCAAAAGAGGGCGGTGTTTGAGGCTTTACGTCAGAACAACGGCAGTACCAGCGCGGAGCTTGCGAAGGCGATGGGTGGAGACAGGTACATTCCGTCTCGGAGGCTGCGCGAATTGGAACGGGAAGGCCTAATCCGGGAAGGGCAGATTCGGAAGTGCCAGGTTGTTGGTAGCAGATGCCTTACGTGGTGGGTAAGAGAGGATGTGAAGTTGTTTTGAGTTGGTAACTATCGAAAGGTCAATATCAAGAATGAAGGCAATAAAAGCGAAGAAGAAGGTTCCTGTGACATCCAAGCGGAGCGCTACGAAAGCCCCCAAGGTCTGGCGAATATTTCGATTCAAAGAACGATTTGAGCTTTCTGAAAATATCCGCAAGTGCCGAAGGTCAGCTCTGGAGTTTTCACGAGATTTCGTGGGCGACGCCGGCGGCGATGAAGCCGTTGGTTACCAACGACAGTTCGCATTATTATCGAACGGTGACGGTCTTGAGTTCGGGATGTTATATGGGCTTTACCGTTTGTTAGTTAATATGTCAGCCAAACAATCACGGGCATTCCGGGGCTATTTACTCGATGCGAAAAATCAACCTCTTTCGGACAGTCAAATTGGCAAGCTGTTGAAAATTGAGACCAAGCGAATTAGAAAAATCCTTCGGCGACTTGCATCGGTGGACTTATTAGAACTTGTCGAATTGCCGGAATTTGATATGTCCGTAAACGAACCGCCGCCGGAAGACGATGAGCCGGGAGATGATAACGGTAGCGGAAAGAGTAACCAAAAATCTGCTGATGGAAATCGAAAACCACAATCGGGCGGACGCGGGCGGACGCGGGCGGAAAATTCCGCCGAAGGACGGAAGCCTTTAAAAGAAAAAGGTAATATGGTAAACGGCAACGGCAAAGGCATAAATAAGGAAGCAACAAAACGGCGCCGCGAAGTTCAATCTAAAGCGCAAGAAGCCCCACCCCCAACCACCCAGCCGCTTAAGCCGCAGGTTTCCGCAGAGAGGGGGTCTGTAATTCAATTTACGGCCCCCTCCGAGCTTAAAAATACCGGGAGATTAGGTGAAATTGCAGAGAAAATACTGCATCGTTACAACCCACAGGCCAAGGAATTTGCGTTTGAAGTATACAAGGCGCTTGAGCTTCGCTGGGACCCGATGAGCGAGCAGGGAAAGCGTGAATTGGGATGTTTTGCCTCTGTTTGGCAGAAGCTCGCGGGCTGGCAGAACGCAGGCATGCCCCTTCCGGTAATAAATGAGATAAGACAAAGGGCTATTGACGAGGCCAGAAAGATAGCGAAACGCCGGCAGAACCGGAAAAAGGGCGCTGTGTGGTGTACCGTGTTTGAAAATTTAGCAGCAGCTTACAAACGTAGAGCAGCGATGTAATAAGAAAGTAGTTGTTTGAATGGATTGTTTACTGTTATCTGCCGAAGAAGCGGCGAAGCTATTAGGGATCAGCCGGAGTCAGTTTTATCGGCTACATTCGGCTGGGAAAATTCCACTACCCATTAGAAGACTTGGTCGGCCTTTGTGGAGCCGGAAAGAACTGGAATGTTGGGTAGATGCTAACTGTCCAACCCGTGAACAATGGCTTGAAATTAAAACAGTTGGAGCGAGTCGGAATTAGGATGAAAATAAATTTTCCAATATTGACTGTTTTTTCCTTGACCTTTTGGGTGAAAGTGCCGTATAGTATGATTATGAGACCCGGCACAACTAAGATTGTGATTATGAAAAGCCCAAAGGAGCCAGTCTATGTGCTGGGTCTCACTCCCGCGGGCTTTTCTTTTTTGAAAGGGTAGAACAATGAGACTGTTCAAACCAACTTACAAAGACAAAAAGGGCAAAACCCAAAAGGTCTCAAAATGGTGGATTGAATTACGAGACCACAACGAAATTGTTAGGCGTTTTGCTGGCTTTGTGGACAAGGCAGCAACCGAAGAAATTGGCCGGCACATTCAACGCTTGATAAGTTTCAGAGAGGCGAATTTACCTCCTGATGCACAGCTTGTCCAATGGCTTGAGCTGGCGCCCGAGAAACTTTGCCAGAAGTTTGCCGAAATCGGATTATTGCAAGCCGATAGAGTAGCGGCAAGCAGGCCGCTATTGGAACATATTGCAGATTTCGAGAGAACAATGCGTGCACGTACTACCGAAAAACACGCTCGACAGATAAGCTCGACATTGAAGCGAATCGCAGCGGGCTGCAAGTTTGAGTTTTGGTCGGACGTAAAAGCCACTGACATCGAGTTGTTTATCGCTGAACTTCACCTGTCCAGAAAGACCCAAGTCAGTTTGACTAAACAAGCAAAAAACAGATACGCAAAGATTTTCAGGCAATTTGCCCGCTGGATGGTAAAGGAAAAAAGGGCAACCGAAATACCGAATATACACATACAAAAGGTGTCGGAACATTTTGAGAGGGCTTTTGAACCAGACGAATTTCAGCACTTGCTTGAGGTCACAAGGCAGGGGCCTGTACGCTACGGTATGACGGGATACGAGAGATGGTTGGTTTATATCTTGGCAGTTGAGACCGGCCTAAGACGCGGCGAACTAAGGAGCTTAACACCCGCGTCTTTCGATTTTAACAGTCGGACGGTTTTTGTTAAGGGGGACGATACCAAGAACCACAATGATGCCGAACAACGGATTTCAGAGACGACAGCCGCCTTGTTCAAGGAATATACAGCCAACAAAATGCCGAATGTAAAGTTGTTTGACATACCACAGTACAGCGCCGATATGATAGAGGAAGATTGCGAAACTGCGGGTATTGAGGTCGTTAATAATAGAGGTAAGATAAAATTTCACAGCTTGCGACACACTTGCGGAACTTTCCTTGCCGACAAAGGCGTACACCCCAAAGTTATCCAGGAGATTATGAGGCACAAAGACATAAATTTGACGATGTCCAGATATACCCACACACTAAAAGGCCAAGTGGCAGCAGCAATAAATAGCCTCCCAGACTTTACTAAACACAGAGCGACAGGTACAGAGTAAAACTTGGCGGAATACTTGGCGGAAAGCCATAGACAACAAGGGATTATATGGTACAACAAGGGAATAGAAGGGCGTTAATAGGAGTAAGAAACACGGTTATTTACATTTTATTGGGGAGCAGTTTTTGCCCAATGGACAAATAATAATTGCCGAGGTAAAGGGCAGAAAGTTCAAGGGCACCAGCCTGGCCAAATTAGCGGGGTTTGAATGCTGGGTTACAATTGAGGACGTCGATGGCCTGGTAAAGTGGCAGCGGGTTTTCGGGCCGGATTATCAGGCTGTCTTCGTCTTTGTCTATAAGGTAGAGAACATCGACGTTGATTTTGACGGCAGGTATGTCTTTGATTTTGGCGCAGACAGGTATATGTTTTTCACCATAAAATTAGAGGACTATCGTTCGTTTATGAAACGCCGCAGTCCGAAATGGCAGACTATAACGTTACCCGCCGAGAAGTTTCGAAAGTGTGCCGTTCAAATCAGCGAGCTTTTGCTTCGATGATTATGGGATGGACGCAAGGTGGTCTTGCTGATAAAATCCCTTGTTCCGAAGAGGGTGGTTACCGCTCCCTTACGGTCGCGGCACTGTTTGGTTGCAGCTTTGTTTTGAGGAAGTGCATATATTGTTATAATCCGTGTAACGGTAAAATTATTGGAGGTACTAAGTATGCTCAGGAATGTTTTGTATCTTGCGGTGGGGGCGGTTGTTCTGGCTGGCTGTGTTGTGAGTGTCCACAATACGGGCGAATGTGCCACCGAAGGCAATCAGGATAGGGTCCTGCGTCATGTTGTGCTGTTCAAGTTCAAGGACGGCACCTCCAGCCAAGAGATAAGGGAAATCGAGAATGCTTTCCGTGCGCTGCCGGGCAAAGTCGATGCGATATGCGATTTCGAGTGGGGCACCGATGTGAGCGTAGAGAATCTTCAGCAGGGCTTTACTCACTGTTTTTTAGTAACGTTTCGCAGCGAAGCCGATAGGGCCGAGTATCTTCCGCATCCGGCCCATAAAGAGTTCGGTGAAATGTTAGGCCCCTATCTGGATAAAGTTCTTGTGGTTGACTACTGGACAAAGAGGTAGGAGCTGTACCTGTCCCACAATGCGAATCATAGCAGGCTCAAAACGAGGTATGAGATTGCTTAGTCCCAAGACGCGTGTGTCCCGGCCGATTACGGACAGAGTTAAAGAATCACTTTTCAGCGTTCTTTATAAATATGACCTGCCGAGCGGTGCAATAGCAGCCGATTTATTCTGCGGAGTCGGCTCTCTGGGTCTTGAAGCCTTGAGCAGGGGGGCGGAGTTTGTTACTTTCGTTGAGCAGGACCCGAGGATTATTTCTGTTCTAAAGAAAAACATAGAAAAAGCCGGCTTTGTTGAAGAATCGAAGGTTATAAGAGCAAACGTCTTCAAAATCGGCGCTCCGCTTAATTCGTGTCAGCAAGAGTATGTTCTTGTCTTTGTTGACCCGCCCTATGCTGCTACAAGGGATGTTCAAGCGGGTTCAGCTTTGGGCGGTTTGCTGGATTTGTTGGGTGAGCAGGTGGCCGGCGACGGAATTATCGTTGTCAGGACCGACCAAAAGGTGTCTTTGTTAGAACAATATGGAGAGTTTCGAGTAATAGAGCGACGCCGGTGGGGGACGATGGCGGTAACCATACTGAGCAAAAGCGGAATGGAAAAAGACAAGGAGGAATTCGAAATCTGAAGTACGAAATATGAAACAAAATCAAGTGAGCTAAAGTGCCTAAAGTGAACTAAAGTGAGCTAAAGTTATCTTTCTTTTTAGCTTTAATCACTTTGAGCTTGTGGTGGATTTCGATATTCGGATTTCTGTGATATACACAATACGAGATGTGAGACAAATGACAAATAAACAGGCGGCTATAAAGATAATTAAGCGATTGAAGCGACACGGCTTTCAGGCGTTGTTGGCGGGTGGGTGTGTGCGCGATATGTTGTTAGGCCAACGCGCCAAAGATTATGATGTTGCTACGGATGCACAGCCCAAAGACGTAATCGGATTGTTTAGACGCACGTTGAAGGTCGGGGCAAAATTCGGCGTAGTTATTGTTTTGGTTGAAGACCGACAGGTGGAAGTAGCCACGTTCAGAACGGAAACCGATTATGCTGACGGCAGACACCCCGGGGCAGTTAAGTTTGCCAATGCCGTTGAAGATGCCAGCCGAAGAGACTTTACCATCAACGGGATGTTTTATGACCCTCTACGAAAAGAGGTGATAGATTATGTTGATGGGCAGGCTGACCTTAGAGCAAAGATAGTGCGGACTATCGGCAGGCCGGCCGAGCGATTTAGCGAAGATTATCTGCGAATGCTGCGGGCGGTGCGGTTTTCGACTCAGCTTGGCTTTGCGGTTGAGCCGTTGACGTGGTCGGCGATTTGCAGCAATGCAAAAAATATAACGAGAATAAGCGGCGAACGCATATCAATCGAATTGGAGGGCATACTCGTTAATCCTAACCGCTCTGCGGGGGCGCCGATGCTGTTTAACAGCGGATTGGCTGAGACGGTCTTTCCCGGATTGTCTTCCAAACATATACAAACGGCGATTGAGGTATTAGGTCAATTGCGAAAGAAAGTTGATTTTGCATTGGCGTTGGCGTGTTTTTTTGCCGGCTGCGAAACGGAATTCGCAATTGAGAAGTGTCGAGTTCTGAAACTAAGCAGAAGTCAGACCAAACATATAAAATTTTTATTGACAAACAGAGGCAAACTGCTCGATGAGGGGATGTCTTTAGCTGGTTTGAAGAAGATTCTTGCCGAGCCGTATTTCTGGGATTTGTACGAGCTGCAAAGAGCGATTCAGAAGGCTAAAGGAGACAGTGGAGAAGGTACTGCTGCATTAGTGAATTTGCGTAAAAGGATTCGGGCGTTAGGTGACGTTGAACTGCGGCCGAAGCCACTGCTTAACGGCCACGAATTAATCCGATTAGGTGCTGTGCCGGGGCCCGGCTTGGGACAATTGGCAGAAGAGCTGTACGTTGCTCAATTAGAGGGAAAATTACAGAGGCCACAACAAGCTGAGCAGTGGGCGCAAAGGTGGTTACAAAAGCATAGGACAATTGAACAATAATCGTTAAACTTGACTAATTCAATAACAGTAATGCAGCCTTTCACTCTTCTAATCAAGCCGAGCGGTTCAGATTGCAATATTGAGTGCAGATACTGTTTCTATAAGGACAGAACACCTGAGTTTGGCCGTGGCAAGCAGCGAATGAGCGATGAGGTGCTTGAAAAACTCGTCAAAGATTATATGCAGTTAGGCTTTCCGGTGGTCGGCTTTGCTTGGCAGGGTGGTGAGCCTACGTTAATGGGAGTGGATTTTTTTAGAAGGGCGGTGGAATTCCAAAAAAAGTACGGCAGCAACGGCCAGGAGGTAAGCAATACACTGCAAACCAACGGTGTTTTGCTTGATGATAACTGGTGCCGGTTCTTACACGAAAACAAATTTCTTCTCGGCATAAGTATCGATGGGCCGAAAGAATTTCACGATAAATATCGCGTTGACCATTCGGGGTCGGGTACTTTTGACAGGGTAATCAGAGGTATCGAAAACTGCAAAAAACATAAGGTTGAATTTAGTGCCCTTGTTTTGCTGAATAATAAAAACGTCGAGCATCCGGAGACGCTTTTTAATTTCTTAATCGAAAACGGGCTGACTTATTTGCAGTTTATTCCCTGTGTTGAGAGAGAGCCTGTAACGAAAAGAATCGCGGATTTTTCGATTACGCCGGGGCAATACGGCGATTTTTTGTGCAGGCTGTTTGACCTCTGGTACGAGTACGGCCCGGAGAAACTGAATATTCGTGAGTTTGACTCATTGGTAACTTATTACGTGATGGGCAAGCACACGATTTGCACGTACAGCAAGCAGTGTGCAGGCTTCGTCGTTGTCGAGCACAGCGGCGATGCTTTTTGCTGTGAGTTTTTTGTCGAGCGGGAATGGCGATTAGGCAACATTCTTGAAACGCCGCTGGCAGAGCTTGCCGTTGGCAGTAAAAAGCGGACCTTTGCACGCGAGAAGCAGAATCTTTGTAATAAATGCCTTGTCTGCACCCACCTTGATATATGTCGCGGCGGATGTATGAAAAATAGAGCGATGCTCGATGCTGGATACTCGATGCACGACGAGAATCAAGGAACGAGAATCGAGGGTCGGGAAAATTATTTCTGCGAGAGTTATAAGAAGTTTTTCGATTACACAATTCCGAGGTTTATGCAGATGGCAGCGGCCATCGAAGATGGTTCGGCTGCCAGACATACACGTTCAGCTGATAGAATCAGACTGCGAATCCAAAAATGATTGCAGAAATTGCGGTCGTACGAAGATCGAAAAATAATGGCGGGGCAAGCCGATTTATGATACATTTTCGCATCAGGTGGAAGAGATTTATTTTGAATCTATTATTGAGGAGAATCTTATGTGCAATAAAACCGACATTATCAGATTTCTGACTGTTGTATTGTTAATATTTTGGGCCGGATTGAGCGATACTGCGATTGGGAACAGACTATCCTCAGAGGAGAATAAGGCTCAAGGATTTTATGTCGGAGTCTGCACGCATTTTAGTCAGGACAAAGGTATAGTGGAGATGAATATCGAGAGTATGAGAAACGCCGGTATTGGTGCAATACGTGATGAGGCAACCTGGTCGAGCTTAGAACGGGAAAAGGGCAAGCTCATTATGCCGGAGCGATATAATCACTATGTTCGTCAGGCCGGTGCAGCCGGACTGGATGTTATGCTCATACTTGATTACGCCAATCGCTTTTATGATGATGGTGACCGTCCACGCTCGGCTGAGGCGATTGACGGGTTTTGTCGTTATGCTGAGTTTGTGGTGCGTCATTTTGGGAAAGACGTTCGACTCTACGAGATATGGAATGAATGGGACATTGGAATAGGCATGAGGAAACCATACAACGTGGGTGGTTCTCCAGAGGATTATGTCAAGCTTCTCAAGGCTGTTTATCCGCGCATTAAGGCTGTTGAACCGGAAGTAACTGTTATCGCCGGCGGATGTACAAGCGGCGGAGTTAAAAAAGGCTGGTTTGAAAAGATTATTCAGCTCGGCGCCCTCGATTATTGTGATGCCGTGTCAATCCACAGCTACAACTACAGCAGCAGATTCCCGGAGCGTTCCCCGGAAGCGTGTTCGGCCTGGATGGATGATGTACAGAAAATGCTGCGAAAATATAACAACGGTAAAGATGTCCCATTCTATGTTACGGAGATGGGCTGGCCCACGCATATCGGCAAAAGCGGTACCGAGCCGGAACTGTCCGCTTCGTATCTGGCGAGGCTGTATCTTCTTGCACGTATGTCACCATCTTTCCGGGGTCTGTGGTGGTATGACTTCCAGGACGACGGCTGGAGTCGGGAGTATAACGAAAATAACTTTGGGATTGTTCGGCCCGACCTGACCGGCAAAGCTGCATATTATGTTCTGGCCGATGTCTCCGACCTGATAGCGCACGGAGAATATATCGACCGTCTGGAGGCAAAAGATGACAACCTTTGGGTCCTTCGATTCAGGCATAAAGAGCGTGATGTCTGGGCCTTGTGGTCTTCCGACGACCAGGAGCGTCAGGTTATTTTGCAAACGAAATTACCGCCAAAACGTCTGATGATTCAAGAGCTTGGACACAAGCCTTACGAAAGCGGCTGGGGATTTCGTGACTGGGTTGACAGAAAAAGTGAATTTATTTCGGAAAGGCTCTCGATTGTTGTAGGTCCCCGGCCTTTTTTGGTTAGTGGTGACTTGGCAGGTGTCTCAGTAATACAAACAGTACAAAGATAATTTAGTTCAGAGGATATGCTTGAATAGCAATATTGATGCAGAAGAGGTTTTGTAGTGAATGGAAACTTAAATCGTCGAAATTTTTTGAAAGCTGTGGGGTTAGGGGCGACGGCGCTTACGATGCCGAGACATCTGTTTGCAACGGAAAAGGGTAAAGTAGGGAAAAAGAGACTTAATGCAAGACAGACCGTTATCGCTACACGGAGTGGCGTGACAAGAAAGACAAGGTGTATGCGCGAATGTTGTATAACCACTCTGTTGACCTGGTGGAGAATGTGAATATTTCCGAGAGGCCGGAGAATAAAGAGATAGTCAAGAAATTGAGCAGGATGATTCGGGGACTCAACAAATAATGCAGCCGTTTACCCTTTTAATCAAGCCATCGGGTTCAGACTGCAACGTTGATTGCAAATATTGTTTTTACAAGCACCGGACGCCTGAGGTCGGCGGGGGCAGACAGCGAATGAGCGATGAGGTGCTCGAAAAACTTGTTAAGGATTATATGAAGTTGCGTTTTCCATTGGCGGGCTTTGCCTGGCAGGGGGGTGAGCCGACGCTGATGGGTCTTGACTTCTATAAAAAGGCGGTGGAATTACAAAAAAAGTACGGAAGCAACGGCCAGGAAGTAGGCAATACACTGCAAACCAACGCCATTTTACTGAACGACGAATGGTGCAAGTTTCTGCATGAAAATAAATTTCTTGTCGGGGTTAGTATTGATGGGCCAAAAGAATTTCACGATTACTATCGCCTTGACCATTCCGGCTCAGGGACATTCGATAAGGCGATGCGGGCCATTGAAAAGTGCAAGGAGCATAAGGTTGAATTTAATACACTTACTTTGCTGAATGATAAGAATGTGGAACATCCGGACGAGGTGTTTGATTTTTTAACTGGGCTTGGGACGAAGTATTTGCAATTTATTCCCTGTGTGGAGCTTGACACTGCGACGCATAAAATTACAGATTTTTCAATTGTGCCACGGCAGTTGGGTGAATTCTTATGCAGAATATTTGACCGCTGGTACGAATATGGGCCGCGAAAGCTGAGCATTCGTGATTTTGATTCGTTCCTGTCTTATTACGTTACGGGCGAGCACACGATTTGTACATTCGATAAGAAGTGCAGTCAATATATTGTTATCGAGCATACGGGTGATGCTTTCTGCTGTGATTTTTTTGTGGAGCCGAGGTGGCGATTGGGTAATATTTTTGAAACGCCGATAGAAAAACTGGCAGCAAGCAGCACCAAGCGAGCCTTTGCACGAGCCAAGCAGAATCTCTGTAATAAGTGTCTTGTTTGCAGACACTTAGCAGTATGTCGCGGCGGGTGTATGAAAGACAGAGCCCCATTTGACGGGGATAACTTTGGCAAAGAAAGCTATTTCTGTGAGGGTTACAAACGCTTCTTCGATTATACGATACCGAGGTTTACGCAGATAGCCGCTGAGATTAATGCCGCATCGGCAGTTAAAAGCCGTCCTTATGTCTGATGGAATTCGAGGACAGGATGCTTTGATATTTGTGTATTTAGGAGTGTCGTCAATTTGTAATGAAAAAATGAATATTCGGAAGGACAAATTATGAAGTCAATAAAACGCAGAATATTTCTTAGCCGTTCGGTTGCAGCGACGGCTGCCCTTGGTCTTAGTTCCTTTTCATCTACTACCCGAACGTTAGCCGGAGAGAGCAGTACAAAATCGCGCCGCCCTAACCCGATGGCCGTCTCGACGTATTCGTTCTGGCGTTTCAAGGAAAACCTGAAGCTGCCGATTGAGACCTGCATCGAGGAGGCCGCACAGATGGGCTTTAACGGCGTGGAGATACTGCACAGGCAAATGGAGGGTGAGTCCAATGATTATCTGCAGAAGCTCAAGCGATGTGCGGTTATCAACGGCATCGACCTTTGCGGCATGTCTATCCACCAGCGTTTTCTCTCGCCCGATAAGGAATACAGGCAAAAGAACATCGACCACACCCTGAAGTGTATCGAGCTGGCATACAAGCTCGGGATACCCGTTATGCGCCTAAATACCGGGACCTGGGGAACGAGCAAGAGCTTTGACGATTTGATGGAGAAGCGCGGCATCGAGGAGCCGCTCGCCGGATACACGGATGAGGACGGCTTCAAATGGGTTATTGACAGCATTGAGAAATGCCTGCCCACCACGGAGAAGTGCGGTGTGATACTCGGGCTGGAAAACCATTGGGGCCTGGCCCGCACACCCGAGGGACTGCTGAGGATAGTGAATGCGATTGATTCGCAGTGGCTGCGGGTCTTGCTTGACACCGGCAATTTCCTCGAAGACCCATACGACAAGCTCGAACAGTGCGCCCCTCAGACGGTTTTTATGCACGCCAAGACTTACTATGGCGGCGGCCTGTGGTACAGCCTCGATTTGGATTATCCCCGCATCGCACGGATTATGCGCAAATACAACTTCCGGGGCTATGTGTCACTCGAATTCGAAGGCAACGAAGACTACAAAACCGCTATACCCAAAAGCCTTGCTTTGCTGCGAAAGGCCTTTAGCTGAAGCGATTAACTTAAGCGCTGTTTAAGCACGAAGCACGAAATCCGAAATTCGAAACAATACAAAAATTCGAAATTCAAATGTTCAAAACAGTTTTGAGCATTTAGATTTTGATTATTCGGATTTCCTTATTTTTTTTCTTGCGGCCAAAGGGGCCTTGCTATTTATTTTGGATATCTTTTTGCCAGTTCTCGTGCAGGTTTGTCAGCCGCTGCACCATATCGGGATTAGAATCAGCCAGGTTTCTGGTTTCGGTAACATCCTCAGCTATATTACTTAAGAAATTGTCTTCTGGTTTGTTTATATCTTTATTCCACTTTTCAGTAGTTCTTGAAATTGCTCATCCATCTCGGCCAATCGGACGGTTGGGCGCCGCCGGTTTAAGCCTTGGACCCGCAAGTGAGAAAGGGCTGTTACTCACACGTACCGCGATTCAAAAACTCTTAATTCCTTAAGGCGTCGCTGCTCAGAGTCCCATTGCCCCGGTTATTTGGCACCTTTATAGCGATATGCCCAGCCGGAGGCCATATAATCGATATCCAATGTCTGACCCTCGGGGGGATATTCAATTCCGTACAATGTAACCCCTTCACGAATCAACTTGTCCACACGCTCTATAGTGAAGCGGTCACGCCATTTGCGCACTTCCGAGTGGCCGTCACAGAACCCTAAAACACTGCTGTCACCATGATTGACCGCCATTGGTCCCCACCAGCCCCATCTGGTCGTTCCTGTATATTCGGGGGCCCCTATTACAAAATGATGGCTTGAGTTCCAATTGCGCGTTTCCGCACTCTCGACGAACACATAACGTGTCGATGGGGAAGTAATCTCACCGAATGTCTTGATCTGCAAGTTGTATTGCGAATTGCTCGGATTCGGAGCTCCATATAAACACATAGGAAGCCCGTAAGAGACAAATACTCTGGTTCCATCATACATACTCTTTCGAATATTGTCGGCAGGACAATGATAGGTATCCGGTTCCTTGACGTACGGGAATAGCAGGCCTCTTTCGATGCCTCGGATCTCGTCCTCGTCTGTCACGGCAGGATTCGTTTGGGTATTGCTAAGCAGGTTCCCATTTGAGTCGCGAGGCACCCCGATCCAACCGACGTATGTCCCGTTCTGCTCTACACCATTGTCTTCAGAGCTCATGATGCGACCGTCATTATCTTGCATGTAAAGGTACCAACCCAGGGCAAGGTTCTTGGTATTGCTCAGGCAAACGGTCGTCGCAGCCTTTTTTTTGACCGCGTTCAACGCGGGCAAAATGATGGCCATAAGCAGCGCAATGATGGCGATTACAACCAGAAGCTCTATCAGGGTAAACCCCGCCCCATTGAAGTTTCTTCTAACGAGGCAAGTTAGAAACGTTCTTCGTTCCCGACCAGGAATCTCAATTTCTAACGAGATTAACCCTTTTCGTTGAATTCCCGTAAAGCAGGGTCTCTTAGGCATAATATTATTTTTTTCTCCGCCCACTTTCTTTACCTCAGCAATATCTGGATATAAGCAAATTGAGATGTTACATCCGATATTATGGTGCAAACCGCTCTGGAATACAAGTGTAAAGTGCTTAATTGGTGCTTATTTAATCCGGTTAATCCGGAGATTTTCCTTGACGGGAAGGGGGCCAATTTGATATAAGTTAGTATGGTTAAATCTGTGAATTTCGGTCTCTCTATGGGTTAAATTTCTGTTTTTTCAGTTGAATTAGCTTAGAACGTGCAGGGTTGTAATTGGCACTTTACACTCTTCAAGCTGAAAAATTTAACGTTTTAATTAACGGCTCATATTGGGATTTTGCTTGTCTCGGCATGGCCGAGCCACGACGGAAAGGAAGGAGGTGGTGCCAGGTCGCGATTGAATCTATCCCGGGCAGGTATGCACAAATGTAGGGGAGGGAGAAGCATTATCAATTGTTTTATTTGTAGGAGGACTATTATGTTTCGAAAAATGAAATGGTTTGTTGCCATGTTGTTGGTCTTAGGCATCTCCACAGATGCAGCTCTGGCGGAATTGATTGGCTATTGGCCATTCGATGAAGGCCAGGGAACCGAGGCCTCCGACATCACGGTAAACGGGAATGATGGAACGTTTAATGGTAACATAGAGTGGGTGCCCGGCTATAAGGACTCGGCCGTGCGTCTCGACACGGCCGGCGAAAGAGTTGTGATTGGCCCCCTCGATCCCACGGCTGGTACCAATGCCATGACGCTGGCCGCCTGGATCAACTGGGAGGGTGAGGGGCATAGTATCGAGCACCAGGGCATTATCGGCAAACGTCTAGGCTGGGATACTACTGGCAACACTATCAAGTGGTTTTGGGAGACTACGCCAACCGGTGATCTTGTGTTTCGAGCCGATTATAGTGGAGGGGGCACGGGTTTGTGGTGGGGTAACGGGATTCTCGCCCCCTATGCGAATGAGTGGACTCACGTAGCCCTGACTTGGGATAATGGTGCCGCGGTACAGTATATCAATGGCGAGGAAGTTTCGTCGGGGAATATTACTTTTAGAGATACCGCGAACGACACCCCGGTGACGATTGGTTGCGTTGATTCTACCAACAACGAAACCTTTGTCGGTAGCATAGATGAGGTGCGGATCTACAACCATGCCCTGACACAGACTGAGATTCAGACTATTATGTTAGGTATATTTCCAACTGCCTTTAGTCCCGATCCGGCTGATGGTGCCATTCATGAGGATACATGGGTAACTATTTCCTGGAAGCCGGGAACTTCTGCCGTCTCGCACGATGTGTATTTAGGTGATAATTTTGACGATGTGAACGACGGCGCCGCCGAGGCATTTCGGGGCAACCAGGCCGAGGCGTATTTTGTTGCCGGCTTTCCCGGATTTCCTTATCCGGATGGTCTTATTCCGGGCACGACATATTACTGGCGGATTGATGAGGTCAATGACACCGACCCAAATAGTCCCTGGAGAGGCGATGTCTGGAGCTTTAGTATTCCACCCAAGACCGCATACAATCCCAACCCCGCTGATGGTGCCGAGTCTATAAACCCGGGTGTAACTCTGAGGTGGACGGCAGGTTTCGGCTCGAAACTGCACACTGTGTGTTTTGGCGACAATTTTGACGATGTGAACAATGCCGCTGGGGGTCTTCCTCAAGGAACTACGACCTATACTCCAGGCCCGCTTAAATTGGCTAAGACTTACTACTGGCGTGTCGATGAGTTTGATATTATCGGCACGTATAAAGGCGACGTCTGGAGCTTTACTACCCAGGGCGCCGTCGGGAGCCCGAATCCGGCTAATGGCGCTGTGGATGTAAAGCAGACACAGATTATTACCTGGTCGCCGAGTGTCTTTGCTGCTTCGCACCAGTTATACTTTGGCACTGATAAAGATGCCGTGAAAAATGCCGATACCGGCTCGCCAGAGTATAAAGGCACAAGGGACCTTGGTGCTGAGAGCTATGACCCCGGAAAACTCGAGCTGGATGCCACCTACTATTGGCGTATTGATGAGGTCAATGACGTCAATCCCGACAGTCCGTGGCCGGGCATCCTCTGGAGCTTCATGACAGCCGGCTTCCTTGTCGTGGACGATTTCGAGGACTACGATTCCGGGGATAACCAGATATGGTATTCGTGGAAAGACGGGCTTGGCTATGCCGCGCACGGTAATGAATCAGCCTATCCCGGTAACGGGACCGGCTCGGCCGTTGGAGACGAAAGCACTGCTTCTTATACCGAGGAGACTATCGTTCACGGAGGCAGCCAATCGATGCCATTCTGGTACGACAACAGCATCCTCAGGTATTCAGAGGTGGAGAAGACGCTGACTTATCCGCGTGACTGGACCGAGGATGGTGTAGGAGTACTGTCAATCTGGTTCAGAGGCAATTCGGATAATGCTGCTGAGCCGATGTATGTTGCTCTCAATGGCAGTGCAGTAGTCACTCATGATAATCCCAACGCGGCACAGATAGATACCTGGACCCAATGGACTATTGACCTACAGGCATTTGCAGACCAGGGCGTGAACCTGGCCAATGTCAATACGATTGCTATTGGTTTTGGCAACAAGAACAATCCATTAGCCGGCGGTTCGGGTATGATGTACTTTGATGATATTCGTCTGTATCGACCGGCAGAGCCGGCACCGTAAGCCTGGATTTTAGTGGCAATTAAAATTACACGGTTGATTTAGCAGATTTGCGTCGATTCGGGGCCTATACCAATTCGGTATAGGCCCCTTTTTTTGGCGCAGTAACTACTCGCAATGGCTAAAAAAGCCAAGAGAGTATGTAGTTGATACTGCTGAAGGACGAGCTCGCCGTATAAAGGTCTGTGAGGCGGATAAGATAATAGAAGAAACCATCATTCTTAAGGAACAGTCAAAACACTTCCAAAAGTAGCATCATTATAGGAATTATTAAATATATAAGCTAATAGCTGCTTATTCTGGCAAGTGGGGCGGTTTTTTATTGACAAGAAAGTTATTTGCTTGTAGTATATTATAATGAAATGTGGTTTTTGTCTGCATTTGTCAGGCAAAAAACCACCCCAATAGAATTGTTTTTGGAGGTAAGGGCCGGCAAATCTGGTTCTTTATCCGTATTTTTTTTGGCCGCCGAGTCCGGTTTTTTGATAGAAAAGGGACCCTGCGAAGCGGGAACCCGGCAGAGAGTTTTTAGGAGAAATTTCGATGTTCCATAGAAAAAATGCCGCAGCAATTTTAGCATTAACACTTTTTGTAGTCAGCGCCAGTTTTGCTCAAACTCTGGAGGAGAACTGGAACGATTTTCTGCATTATACGAAAATCGGCCGATTCGATTTAGCCAAGGGATACGCACAGGCGGTTCTTCAGAGCAATCCCGACCCTGTAGAATTGCTTGAGCTAAGTAAAGAAAATCCGGAAGGTTATGCGATTTTATTAAGAGTCAACGAAATCTCACCTGACCCTGAGCTTGCTGAGTTAGGCGGTAAAATCCTCGATATAATCGAGCGTGGCAGCTTCACCCTCCGGGCCGACCCGAGGATTATCGTAACGGAGATAAGAAGGCTGAGCAGTACCGAGCGCGGCTGGTTCACGGGGGTTAAACGGCTTCGCAATGCCGGTGAATACGCAATACCATTTATGCTCGATGCAATGGCTGACAATTCCCGCAAAGAAGAATTCCCGTATATTGTACGGGCTCTTCCGCAGATTGGCAGAGATGCGATAAGGCCTCTTGTGGCCGCGTTGCAGAGTGAAAATGTGGCGCTCAAGGCCCAGATAATAACGGCGTTAGGCAAGATTGGCTATCCCCAATCGCAGGCCTATCTCAAGTATCTTGTCGAGAAAGATGATTCAGCGGAGCTTCGGGAGTTGGCCAAGGAAAGTCTTAGTCAAATTGACCCCGGCACTCTGAAAATTCCGGCTGCCCAGTTGTTCTTCGAGCTTGGGGAGAAATACTATTACCATTCTCAGTCGTTGACGCCTGCTGAGGATGCTAATTTTGCCAATGTTTGGTTCTTTGATTCTGACCGGCAGCGTCTGGTTCGCGAGGAAGTCTCCAAAAGTTATTTTAACGAGCTTATGGCGATGCGGTGCTGCGAAGGGGCGCTCAAGGCCGACGCAGGATTCGGCCCGGCTATTGGTCTGTGGCTGGCGGCCTTTTTCAAGGCGGAGTCTGCCGGTGTTGAGCGGATGCCGCAATATTTTGGCGACCGGCATGCCGATGCGCTTGTCTATGCCACCACTGCGGGAGTTGAATATCTCCATCAGGCCCTTGCACGGGCGGTCAAAGATAAGAATGCTCACGTTGCGCTTGGTGCTATTGAGGCGTTGGGTACGACCGCGGGTGAGAAATCGCTGCTTTATCGCATTGGTCCGGCTCAGCCGTTGCTTCAGGCCCTGAGTTTTGACAATATAAGGGTAAGATACAGTGCCGCGATAGCAGTGGCCGCGGCGGGGCCTAAGGAGCCGTTTACCGAGAGTAAGCTGGTGGTTGCGAATTTGGCGGAGGCTTTAGGACAAAATTCGAAGCCTGCCGCCGATGATGCCGGGCTTTGGAACGAGCAGATAGCCAACAGCTATGCCCTTCGTGCAGCCGAGGTTATGCTCAAGTTGGCTCAGACCCGAAATCCTGTTATTGATTTATCTGCCGCCCAGGAAGCTCTGGTAAGTGCGGTAAATGACAAGCGTCCGGAAATCCAGATTTTGGCCGGCCAGATTTTAGCTCATCTCGACAGCCCCGGTGCCCAGCGGGCAATAGCCGGAATGGCTCTTGATAATAACAATGCTGTTGATGTTCGAATATCAGCGTTTGACTCTCTTGCAACTTCGGCGAAATTGAACGCCAATATGCTGGTTGAGTCGATGATTGACGGCATTTACGCACTTATCAGCTCGGACGATACGGCTGCTGAGCTTCGCAGTGCAGCGGCTGCTGCTTATGGGGCGCTGAATCTGCCCAGCCAAAAAGTAAAAGACCTCATCCTCGACCAGGCAAAGTCATAGTGCGGAAATAGCCTGCGGGTTGTTGCATTAGCTCAACAGATAACCATTGGCTCTGTAGGGTTTTAGTCTGTTAGACCTGAATGGTCTACATGAGAATTATCGAGTAGATTCTATGTTGGAGGTTGTGCTTGACATCTGGAACATTATGTTGGATGTTCTTGACATTCTCTGGAATATGGTGTTCAGACTTTTCGACAGACAAATAGCCATACTGCTTGTGGTGGGAACATTCGCAGTGGCTGTGATTGCTGCATTTCAGGATCGGATTCGTTCACACTTGTTCGCCCCAAGGCTTAGGTTGGACGGAGGTCCGGAATATCTCACCGACATCGATCCAATTCCCTTAGGCAATCCTGAGGGCAATATATATGGTTGTTTTGTTGGACTTCCAATCAGGAATCATGGTCCCGCACCAGCCAAAGATGTTGAGGTTCTGATCACTGAGCTTCATAGGTATTGCAATGACACGTACGAATCGGATCGTGAATTCTATCCTTTGCCTCTTAACTGGCGTCACTATGTCCCTGTGAGGGACTCACTCGACAGGTTATTACCTGATTCTGTTCGCCATATTGGACTCGGCTATATCCCATCGGAGCTTACTAAAAAAAGCGTTGGTTCAGGTTTTGAACAGCTCGATATCCAACAAAATAAGCTTCCATTCGTTATCAACTCACCAATGAGACCTAACACACGAAGTGACATTATTCGCCCGGGTAGATACCGGCTAACTTTAGAAATCACTGCTGCCAACAGTCAAAGGCCGGTCAAGGCTGTCATCGAATTGTCTTTTGATGGTGAGTGGCAGGCAGACAATACAAGAGGAATGGTCACCATAAAACGTGTACATAATTCTTAGCTTATACGTTTTTTGCATCACCGGGGAAATTTCCCGCTCCCAATTTTGCATATAATGCCCGTTGTTGTCAGCGGGCATTTTTGTTATTATACGACAATTCTATGGCCAGGTTGACTTGTTAAAAATAGGTATCCAACGACTAATTGAAAGGAGTTTGAAATGGCTGTTGATGCAAAGCAGGTATCCGCCTGTCTCGAAGAGTGCAAAAAACACTTGACCACGGAGCTGCTGCCTTTCTGGCTGGACCGCTGTAAGGACGATGAAAACGGCGGCTTTATCACGCACTTCGATAAGGACGGTAACGATACCGGCGAGAATGAAAAATCCTTAATCGCACAAACACGCACTGTCTATACGATGGCCTCGGCTCATCGGGCAGGCTACGGGGACGGCAAATGTGCCGAATACGCCAAGCACGGCGTTGATTTTCTTATCGAGAAGATGTGGGACACCGAATACGGCGGATTCTTCTGGACGGTGGACCGTAAAGGTAATGTCGCTATCGACAAGAAGATTATTTATGGCTTCAGCTTCGCGATTTATTCCCTGAGCGAATATACCTTAGCAACGGGTGACCCGAGGGGTCTGGAATACGCTGAGAAGGTTTTCGACCTTATGCAGAAGTATTGTGCCGACACGATGTACGGCGGATATTTTGAGATGTTCGAGAGGAACTGGGACCTGTGCGGGCCGGGCAGCGGCGGCGGCGACAGGAAAACCCTCGACGTACATATGCACCTTATGGAGGCGTTTACAACATTGTATGAATGCAGCGGCCAGAGCGTACACCGTCGGAAACTGCTTGAAGATATTGATATTCTGATAAAGAGAATCCTGCATCCGAAATATGCGACCGGGATACCGCAGTTCACGCCCGACTGGAAGATAGCTCCTCAGATAAAGTTTGATATTGTTTGGGGCTGGGACCGCTTTGCCGAAGCCGGAGAAAAACCCCATGCGGCGGACAATACATCAGCCGGACATAACGTGGAGTTCGCCTGGCTGCTCGCACACGCTACCGACATTATGGGTGAAGGCTTTGAAGAATACCGTGACATTATTAAAAAGGCGATGGACCATGGAATGAAAAACGGTATCGATGAGGAATACGGCGGCGTTTACGTCGAGGGTCCGCACGCAGGCGGTGTTTACGACAGGGAAAAAGAGTTCTGGCAGCAGGCGGAGGTTATGATTGGAATGCTGGAGGGGGCTTTGAGGTTTGGGCCGAATAAATACTGGCCAGCCTACGAAAACGTGCACCGTTTTGTTTTCGACAAGATGATAAATCATCCGGTGGGTGAGTGGTGGCCGCTGCTGACCAGAGAGGGAAAACCCATTTGGACGCATATGAGCCATTCCTGGAAAGTGAACTATCATACGGTCCGTTGTATGGTACAATCCATAAAGCGGCTTGAAAGATTGCTTGAGGAGCTTCAATAACAGATGCTTATATATGCACTACGACGGCAAATACAAAGTCTTTGACCTCAATCGAATCCAAACGTATCCATTGAGCACGCGCAGCAACAAGGTTACGCTCGACGACCTTATTCGACCTGCGGACATTGACAATCTTGTTATTGATTTGCCACAAAAGGCTCGCGGCGATATCGAGACCATTGCGCGGGCGATAGTTTCGGGCCGAAAAACCGAGAAGCCTGTTGTCCTTTTTGCCGGTGCTCATTTGATAAAAAACGGGCTTGGACCTTTGCTTGCCGACCTTGTGAGGCGTGGTCTCGTAACTTTAGTTGCCGGGAACTGCGCCACAGCCATCCATGATTTTGAGCTAGCGCTGATAGGCCAAACCAGCGAAAATGTTCCAGATGCACTCGGTAAGGGCCAATTTGGAATGGCCTACGAATTTGCTTACATCAATTGCGCTTTATCTATCGGCAATGAATACAAGCTCGGCTGTGGGGAATCACTCGGCAAAATGATGTGTGATGAAGATTTTCGCAACGAGGTTTTTGCTCTTGTTGGAAAAGACAATTCACCACCAAGTTTTGGCCATCCGCAAGTCAGTGTTCTTGCCGCCTGCTATGAAAATGACATTCCCTTCACCGTTCACGTTGGGATAGGAACAGACGTAATCGACCAGCATCCATCCTTTGACGGGCAGGCCAAAGGCGGCTGTTCCGGCCGGGATTTTCTTGTCTATACAAATGAAATAACAAAATTTACGGACGGCGGAGTATTACTCAACGTTGGAAGTGCCGTGACAGGCCCGGAAGTTTTGCTTAAAGCAGTTTCTATGGCTGCCAACGCCGGCAGCGTTCCGAATAATATCATCACCGCCGACTTTGACCTCCGTGACTACAGCTCCGATGCGATGAGCGATGAATCTTCGCAGGGCTATTATTACCGTGACCAAAAGAGCATTGTGACACGGATTCCCCAGGCCTTTGCCGGTAAGGGCTTTTACATACAGGGCAACCAGAAAAAAACGTTTCCATTTCTGTATAAAAAGATTTTAGAAGGGCTGTAACTAATAGGTGTTTAACGATGAAAGAAGGGCGCATCAAAGAAATCTTAGCTGGGATTAAGAACGTAAAAATAGCGGTTTATGGAGATTTCTGTATTGATGCTTATTGGCTGCTCGATGCCCGCGGCTCGGAAGTTTCGGTAGAAACCGGCCTTCAGGCCCGGGCGGTCGGCAAACATTACTACTCGCTCGGCGGTGCGTCAAATGTTGTAGCCAATATTGCCGCTCTTGAGCCGGCGGCCATACAGGTAATAGGTGTCGTTGGAGATGACATATTCGGCAGAGAGCTGACGCGGCAGTTCCACGAGCTTAATGTCGATACAACATATCTGGTTGTTCAAAAGGCAAATTTCGATACGGTGACCTTCGGCAAGCCATACCTTGATGGCAGCGAACAGCCCCGAATCGACTTTGGCTTTTTCAACGAGCGAACCGAGGAAACCGACCGAGCTCTGCTGGACGGCATCGCCAATGCTTTGCAGAGCACAGATGCACTGATAGTAAACCAGCAGGTCCCTGGTAGCATTACGAACGAGTCTTTCATAGACCAGGCCAATGTTCTATTTGGGCAGTTTACGGACAAAATAGTTCTGTTTGATTCCAGGCACTATGGCCGCAAGTTCAAAAATATATACCGCAAGACGAATGATTTGGAAGCGGCCCGGCTGAACAACGTAGATGTCAAATTGGACGATGTTCTTACGTTGGCCGATGTGAAGAAATACGCTATGAACCTTTATCAGCAGTTCAGCAAACCAGTATTTCTAACCCGCGGCCCACGCGGCATCATAACCTCGGATGCCGAAGGTGTCCATGAGGTCCCGGGTATTCAATTATTGAAAAAGCTCGATATAGTCGGAGCCGGTGACACGGTAACAAGCGCGCTGGCTTTATGTCTGGGTGCAGGTATCGCGCCGGCCGAGGCGGCTGAGCTCGCCAACTTTGCCGCTGCCGTTACCGTTCAGAAGTTGTTCCAGACCGGCACCGCCTCAGGCCCGGAAATCCTCGCGGTCGGCAGAGATGCCGATTATATCTATCAGCCTGAGCTGGCCTCCGACCGACGTGGGGCCTGTTATTTCAACGATACTGAAATAGAGCTTTGCTACGAATCGATACCCTTTGGACGAATAAAACACGCTGTCTTTGATAACGATGGGACGATAAGCACGTTAAGGCAGGGCTGGGAACAGATAATGGCCCCCGTAATGGTGAAAGCTATTCTCGGGGATAAATACGAGACTGCGGACGAGACCCTTTACCACAAGGTTCGAAGCCATGTGGCCGACTACATTGATAAGTCCACCGGAATTCAAACCATCATACAGATGGAAGCCCTTGTCGATATGGTCAAAGAGTTCGGCATTGTCAGAGCTGATAAAATCCTCGACAAATTCGGCTACAAGGAAATTTATAATGATGCCTTGATGGAGCTTGTGAACAGGCGAATCAAAAAGTTCAGGCGCGGCGAGCTTGACATCAGTGACTATACAATCAAAGGTGCGTTGGATTTTTTAAGAATTCTGCAGCAAAGGGGCATAAAACTTTATTTAGCGAGCGGGACAGACCACGAGGATGTTGTCGCCGAGTCCGAAGCACTTGGTTATGCCGAGCTTTTTGACGGCGGGATTTACGGCGCCGTTGGCGATGTCGCCAAGTATTCCAAAAAGATGGTCATTGAACGAATAATGAAGGAGAACAATCTGCAGGGTCCGGAATTAGCTGTCTTCGGCGATGGTCCGGTTGAGCTGCGGGAGTGCCGAAAGCGCGAAGGTATTGCCGTCGGTATCGCCAGCGATGAAATTCGCCGGCACGGCTTGAGCACCGAAAAACGCACCCGTCTGATAAAAGCCGGCGCACACATTATCGTGCCCGATTTCTCACAACATGAGACACTCATAAAATTATTGTTCGGTTCCTGAAAAGCGGGGACCCTTTAGGAGTGAATTTACAGCGCCTTTTCACACGAGATTGTAAGATGCCGATATTTGAATACAAGTGCAATAAATGTGGTCATAGGATGGAGTTTTTGGAGAAAACGAGGACTCCTCGAAAACATAGCTGCGAAAAGTGCAACAGCCCCGACTTGCAGAAGCTACTTAGTGGTTTTGCTGTAGGCCAGAGCAAGTCGGCGAGTCAAACCTGCGAATCCTGTCCGAGCGGCCCGTGTCCTACCGATACCTGTTCGACAGGGATGTGTCCCTATGGTTCGTAGTATTGAAAAAGGCTATCTGCTTTCATTAAGCCAGATGTCTAATCTTGGTGTTTCCCAGCCATAGGGTTTGCCGAGGATGTCGTAGTCGCCGTCGCCATCGAGGTCGGCAATTTTGGATTCGTGCAGGGCAATACCGCTTGAGACCTGAGTGATTTCAAAGTTTCCTTTGCCATCGCCCAATAAAATTAAATTTTTGGCATTCGGATTCCTGCCGCCCAGGTGCATCTCCGCCACCCAGATGTCGAGATTGCCGTCGCCGTTAAAATCGACGAGCGCTAATGAGTGGCCGCAGTCTATCTCTTCGAGCAATTTTTTGCTGACCCAGGTTCCTTTTTTCCATTCGTACATCATTAAAGGTGCCTGGCCGTCTCCGACGACCAGGATAACTTCCGGCCGGCCTCCTTCAATCAACTGTCCGGCCGCCGAGCGAGAGAATGCGTAGCCGGCGTCGATGATGTTTGGTGTATAGCTTGTTTGGCCGTTATGTTTGAACCAGCGACCGCCGCCGACTATATCAAGCTTGCCGTCGCCATCAATATCCGCTTTGGCCAGTCCTTCGTGTTCGTTGATAGCCTTAAATTCAGGGTATGTTCCCCGCTGTTCCATTTCGCTGTCATCGCTCCAGGAGTAAATCTCTGTGCACTGCCAGGCCTTGGCTGTTTTAGGGTTTTTTGGAATTTCGGCAATATATAATTTGCAGGCACCCTGGTTCCAGAATACAAGCTCGGTTTGCCCGTCACCATCGAAGTCGCCGAATATCTGGTCGTGGTGTTTTTTGGCGCCGAAGTTTTTAATTTCTCGCCGCTTCCACGGGGTATTAGGATGAAACTCGGGATATGGATTTTCCCACCACCAGACTCTATTATCCTGTGAGTCACCTCCAAAGACTATATCGAGGTCTCCGTCTGCATCAATATCGCAGTAGTCTGCTCCGGCTTCGATATGCAGGGCCTGGTCGTCTATGACATATTTTGTCCAGCCATTTGAACCCCGACGATACCAGACGACCGAAGGTGCCTTAGTGCGTTCGGTGATGGCAAAGTCATTAACGCCGTCCTTGTCGAGGTCGCATACAATGCTGGAGGTCTGCTGTGTGCCGGTGTTCGGAGCTGGAATGTCTCCGTTTACCGTCGATAGATGTTTCCAGTTAGCGGTGCTTGCCTTCTGTAAAGCGAAGCTGCAAGTGGTAAGGCAGGCTGCGGTAATTAACACGCTGACTATTTTCCTTAATGTTCTCGGTTTCATTATAGAATTTTCAATTATACTGCCGGACGGCAGCTTATTTTAGTTGTGATGGGTTATGCAAAATTTTTAGATTAGGTGCATATTTTTTGAGGGAATCGTTTTTTTGATTTTCTCAAATAATCCTGCAAATGCTTATCGTGGGTGTTCAAATATCTTCAAGGTCAGCTAAGAAAGAATCAGACTTATCGAGCTCCAGCTCAGGGAAGCTGCCGGACAGCTCCTCTGCCAGGACCTTTGGTGGTGGCACTTTCGGGGCGGGTTTGGGTTTGGCCAGCTTTGGCTTGGGTGGGACGATTTTTTCCGGCTTGCCGTCAATCTGCAGCAGGAACGTAAGCGGGCCTATTCTGATATAATCGCCTGCCTGAACTGTTGTCTCATTTATACGTTTACCGTTAAGGAATGTGCCGTTGCGCGAATCAAGGTCTCGAATTTTCACGGCCTCGTTGTTCTGGTTCAGCTGGCAGTGCTTTTTGGAAACGACTGTAAGGGGGATACACAAATCACAATCGTGGCGTCGGCCAATTATCGTAGTGCCGCTCGGCAGAGAAAAGGCTTTTTGCGAGCCGTCTTTTTTGAATAGAACCAGATTAACGTCCATTCTACCTTCCTCGCTATCAGTTTATACTTTCCCACGACTACTTTTATTATATATGCAATAGTTCTATATAACAAGAAAAAATCGGACGATAAATAATATTGACAGAGCCGGAACCGGGGATTAAAGTTGCGTAATCCTATGCTGAATAATAAGTTATTGAAATTATAAGCGATTTTTTATATGACAGGCTCGTTTTGATAACTTTTACTTGCCAGCGAAATGGGCTTTTTCACTGTTAGCTCGGATAGCTTTTGGAGAGACTAACTTGACAATTTTGGCCACGCTGATATATTCATAGGCAAACACAAAAGGATTGGTAATATCGGATAGATAAATGGCAAAAGTTATACTGCCGGATGGCAGCACATTAGAAGTTGGCGACGGTACAACGGCACAGCAATTAGCGGAACAGATAGGACCTGGACTTGCAAAAGCGGCTGTAGCAGCGAAAGTAAACGGCCAATTGGTAGATTTAGCCACGACTATTGATAGCGAAGCAGGGGTTCAAATCATTACTCCTAAAGATGACGAAGGCATTGAAGTGATGCGTCATAGCTGCGCCCACGTAATGGCTGAAGCTGTATGCAGAATTTGGCCGGATACAAAACTGGTCTATGGGCCAACCGTTGAGGACGGATTTTACTATGACATTGACCTCGATGAGCCGATTCGGCCGACCGATTTCGAGCGAATCGAAGAGAAGATGGCTGAAATTGTCAAAGCCGACAAGCCGTTTGTACGCAAAGAAATGACCAGAGCCGAGGCCTTAGCGAAATTAGCCGGCGACAAATACAAGACCGACAATATAACCCGCGCGGGTAGTGATGTTATTAGTTTTTACTCGCATGGGGGTGGTTTTGAGGACCTGTGCCGGGGCCCGCACGTACCCAGCACATCTAAAGTCGGAAGCTTTAAGGTTATGTCGGTAGCCGGCGCCTATTGGCACGGCGACCCGACACAAAAAATGCTCCAGCGGGTCTATGGCACCGCCTGGCCGACAAAAAAAGAGCTTTACGACCACCTGCGAAGATTAGCCGAGGCGAAAAAACGTGACCACCGTGTATTAGGCAAGCAGATGGATTTATTTAGTTTCAACGAAGCCGGCCCCGGCTTTGCATTCATTCACGCCAAAGGAGCGATTATCTGGAATGCGATAGTGGACTTTTGGCGGGGCGTTCATGATAGGTACGGATATGAGGAAATCCGCACGCCTATAATTCTTAATGAGGAGCTCTGGCACAAGAGCGGCCACTGGGACAATTACAAAGAGAATATGTACTTTACCAGTTTCGACGACGCAGGCTATGCGATAAAGCCGATGAATTGTCCCGGCGGATGTCTGGTTTATAAGACCCGGCAGCACTCATATCGCGAATTTCCAATGCGTGTTGCCGAGCTTGGGCTGGTGCATCGACACGAAGCCAGTGGTGTTATGCACGGGCTTTTCAGAGTCAGGCAATTCACCCAGGATGATGCCCATATTTTCTGCACCCCAGAGCAGATAGAGTCCGAGATAATAGGGGTCATCGAACTTACCTTCGAGATATATCAGGCCTTTGGATTCGAGGAGTTTCATATCGAACTGTCCACCAAGCCCGAGAAACACATCGGCTCGGATGAGATTTGGGAGACGGCTACAAATGCCCTCAAAGATGCTCTCAGGCACAAAGATATTAAGTATAAAATCAACGAGGGTGATGGTGCATTTTACGGGCCTAAAATTGATTTTCATATAAAAGATTGCCTGAAGAGGTCCTGGCAATTAGGCACGATTCAACTGGATTTTTCTATGCCGCAGCGCTTCGGCCTGGTTTATACCGATAAAGATAATACCGAGAAAACTCCTGTTATGATTCACCGGGCTGTTTTAGGCTCTTTTGAGCGTTTTATTGGGATTCTAATAGAACACTACGGTGCAAATTTCCCGCTTTGGCTTTCACCGGAGCAGGTAAGAGTACTGCCGATAAGTGAAAAAAGCAATGATTATGCGAAAGTCGTTGAGGGGAAGCTAAAAGATGCATCCCTGCGCTGCAGTTGTGATTTTTCGAATGAGAAAATAAATGCCAAAATTGCCAAGGCTCACGGCGAAAAGCTCCCCTTTATGCTGGTAGTCGGACCCAAAGAGGCCCAGTCCGATACGGTCAATGTAAGAATACGAGGCGTAAAAGAGAATAAAACGGTGCGGATAGATGAGTTTTTAGGAATAGCAAAAGACAAAATTGCCGATAAAAAAATAGAGTTGGCTTTTTAGAAATATAAGTTATAATTGTTGGTTGTAAAAAGACCTTAAGAATAATCGATTAACGATGTGTTCCTTTATAGAAAGGTAAGGTGGTGTACAATAAGTAAACGAGGCTTAAAGGTAAATGGGGGGATTCGGGCCGAAACAATTCGGCTCGTTGACGAATCAAACAATCAGGTGGGCATCATAAGTAAATACGAGGCTCTCAACAGAGCGCGCGAGGCAGGGCTGGACCTTGTTGAAGTTGCCCCTACAAGCGACCCGCCGGTTTGTCGGATAATGGATTACGGCAAGTGGCTGTACGAACAAAAGCGCAAGATTCGCGAGGCCCATAAGAAAAGCCAGCGCCATTCTGCTACTCTGAAGGAGATACGGCTCAGACCTGAAACCGACAAACGCGACCTTGAGATTAAGCTCAAACACGGGCGGGAATTTCTGGGAAAAGGCCACAAAGTACAATTCACAATGTTCTTCCGAGGACGTCAAATGTTGCACCGTGACCAGGGTTATGCAATGCTTGAGGAAATTATGGAATCACTACAGGATATAGCGAAGGTTGAGCGGCCGGCCAGAATGGCGGGAAAGCGCATGACTTTATTAGTAGTGCCCAAATAGTTCATATCCGTTGGAAAGAAGCGGCCTCGGCAAACATGGTTCGTCTAACGGTTGCGGTTGAGTAACTCGTTCGGTTGCGTCAACCGTAAGACGATAGACGAAACGAGCGGCGCAACCGCAACCGTAATACTTATGATTTATCATTTGTAACTTCTGCATTTACAACTTATACGTTCATAAAAAGGGCGGTTTGCCAAGGAAGACTTTTGGCGAGTTTTTCCATTTTTTTTAATGAATTTGCATTTCCGGCATTGACCAACAGCGGCAAATAACGTAAAGTACCAATCTTATATTATTCCGGCGCCAATAAATCGCGGCGATGTGGATTTTTTGAAGCAGGATTTCAAGCTGGTTGTTTTAAGGGGAACAGCTAAATGCCGAAACAGAAGACCCATAAGGGGTTGAAAAAAAGAGTCAAGATTACCGCTACCGGCAAGGTCAAGTATAAACGTTCCGGTGGTGGTCATCTTATGAGCGGTAAAAACGCAAAACGTCGAAGACGTGTGAGCAGCAAGTCTATTATAACAGGCGCCATGGCTAAAACTATCAAGATTGAGCTGGGTAAGTAGATAGAAGATAAACGAATAGTGCTCTGTCGCAGATTGGATGATGGATGTCAATGCGAGCCCTTCGCTTCGCTCAGAGCCTGCTCTGAGCATGTCGAAGGGATAAACTCCGCGAAGCAATCTCAATTTTAAGGCCGGAGATTGCCACGGCCACTTTCGTGGCCTCGCAATGACAACTCCTCAAATTATGAGCGACAATGCAATAGTCGATAGAAAACAGTCAATAATCAATTGATTGGGCTTGCTTCTCGGCTTTCATTCTGCTGCCGCCAGTAAGCTTAAAGAATCGAAAATTTTCAAATGAAAGCAGGTGAGCAAAAATGCCAAGAGTCAGAAAAGGTGCCGCAAGACACCAGGCAAAGAAACGAATCCTCAAAGCTGTAAAGGGCCATCGTGCCTCTGCGGGTCGGCTGTATCGCCTGGCCAAAGAGGCCACCGTTCGGGCAGCCGTTAATGCTCGCATTGACCGCAAACGCCGAAAACGCGATTTTCGCGGTTTGTGGATTACACGATTAAACGCAGCCTGCCGGCAGCGGGGTATAAGATATAGTCAGCTCATCAATGCCTGCAAAAAGGCCAATATTGGGCTGAACCGAAAAATGCTGAGCGAAATCGCTATCGCCGACCCGGATGGTTTCGACTCCATCGTTGAGGCGGCCATGGCCGCAATAAAATCGTGAATCATAATTCGGACCTTGCCTGGCAAACCGCGAGCAACGACATACGAAAAAATGCTTGAGCAATTTAAACAAACCGGTAAAGAAGCCCTTGCTGACCTGAAAAAAGTTACCGACCTGGCCGCTCTGGAAGAGTTCCGCATAAAATACCTGAGCCGAAAAGGACAGATTATCCAGATGCTTAGTCAGATAGGAAAGCTCCCCCCCGAAGAAAAACCTCAGGCAGGCCGGCTTGCAAACAAAATAAAAAAAGAGGTTACCGAAGCGTTCGAGCAGCTCAAAAGCACTCTGTTGCAATCGCAGCAGGAAATATCAAAAGAGCTGATAGATATTACTCTGCCTGGCAAACCTGTCAGGGTTGGAAAAACTCACATTATTACGCAAACCTTAAATGAGCTGCTGGAGATATTCGGCCGAATGGGCTTTGCCGTGGCCTATGGCCCTGAAGTCGAGGACGAATGGCATAATTTCGGCGCTTTGAATATGGGGCCAGAACATCCGTCAAGAGACCCTTTTGATTGTTTTTACATCGACGATAACCTCCTTTTACGTAGCCATACCTCGCCGGTTCAGATTCGTGTTATGGAGCGCACGAGACCGCCCATTCGTGTAGTGGCACCGGGACGGGTCTATCGGCCGGACACTGTCGATGCGACACATATGTATATGTTTTATCAGCTTGAAGCCCTGGTTGTCGATGAGGGTGTTAGTATGGTGGATATGAAGACCACCATTGAGCAGTTTATCCATACCTTTTTGGGTGCCGGTACGAAATGGCGATTTCGGCCGAGCTTTTTCCCGTTTACCGAGCCGAGTGCTGAAGTTGACCTGCTCCTGAAAGACAAGAGCGGCAAAGAAAGCTGGGTAGAGATGGGCGGCTGCGGTATGGTTGACCCGAATGTCTTTGACGCCGTTGGGATAGACAGCGAAAAATATACCGGCTGGGCGTTCGGTTTCGGAATAGAACGGCTGGCTATGCGGAAGTACGGCATTACGGACATTCGTCTGTTTTTCGAGAACGACCTGCGTTTCCTCGACCAATTCTGATTTTATGCACTAATTCAGTTTCCTCTGTATCAGACCTTGTCAGACAGGGAGTGGTGCAGAGTTTCACTGAATCATTACAGATTTTTTATAATTTTTTGTTGACGGCGGTGTGCAGAGAGGCATGATTTCTTCTTTTTTTATATGCATGTGAGAAACTCGAGGTAAGGGGAAAATGCTATCTCATCAGACCAGTTCTGAGGGATTTTTGTGAGCAGGTATGTGTGCACACAGTGTGCGCCGTTAAAATAAATACTTTTTTGAGGTTCAAAAGTTAAGGAGCGAAAAAATGAAAACGAAAAGTATGTTTATAGTTGTGGGAGTATTTATTGCTACTGGACTTCTGGCCATTCCAATAGCAGAATGCTCACAGCAGAAAGGCGCGAGCGTAGATTATGAAGCACTTGCCCAAAAACTGGTCAACCAGTGTGCTAATATTCACGAAGGTGACTATGTCCTTGTCACTGGAGGGGTGCGCGATTTTGAGTTGTTAGAAGATATTGCTGTCCATATCCGAAAGGTGGGGGCTTTTCCGCTCGTTAGCCTAAATAGCGACCGGATGTGGCGGCGAAGTTTTGATGATGTTCCAGCGAAACATGATTCCCAGAATCGAGAGTTTGATCTGAAGATTGCCGGACTGATCACGGCACAAATCGATGTGGATTTTACCGAAAAGGAATCGTTGCTTGCCCACGTTCCACCCGAACGCCGCGCTTCCTCTATGAAAACTTACTTTAATGTGTATGATCTGATGCTCAAGCGTAACGTACGATACGTCAACTTGGGCAATGGCCTCTATCCAACAAGCGAGAGGGCCAAACTATTTGGCCTGTCCCAGGAAGAATTGTCCAAGATATTCTGGGATGGCGTGAACGTTGATTACTCGAAGCTCCAAGCGACGGGAAAGGCAGTCAAGGCGGCTCTTGCTTCCGGAAAGCAAGTGCACATCACAAATCCCAATGGCACTGATCTAAAGATGCAGATTGAAGGAAGGCCGGTCTTCGTATCCGATGGTGTTATTTCTGCTGATGACGTGCAGACAGGAGGAGCAGCCTGCCAGGTTTATCTTCCTGCCGGTGAGGTGTTCTTGGCACCGGTTCCTGGCACAGCCGAAGGCAAGGTTGTGGTCGATACACAATTTTTCCAAGGCGGCGAGGTTAGGGATTTAACACTTACCTTCAAAACCGGTAAACTTACCTCTATGACGGCGAAATCCGGGCTTGAACCATTCAAGGCGTTGTACGATGCCGCGGGCCCTGGCAAAGACGAGTTTGCCGTTATCGACATTGGCATAAATCCAAACGTTCACTTGGTACCAGGCAGCCGGATGGTCGGTTATATGCCGACCGGCATGGTCACAGTGTGGATTGGCAACAACAAATGGGCCGGTGGCGAGAACAATGTCGGTTACATCATGTACAACTTCCTGCCCGGTTGCACTTTAGAGGTAGATGACAAAGTACTGGTGGAGAAAGGAGTCCTGAAGTTCTGAGTTCTATTATAAAGACGTAAGGACTTTTCCGTTTTCCGAGATTCACCGACCAACAGCGTACATAGGCTGGCGCCTGTTATTACTTGACAGAATCGTCAGGTGGCAGGCCGAGCTTTTTATAGAGGTTGCGTCGGCCGGCTTTGTCGCCATCGAGGATCGCTTTGGCGTATTCGGCCACTTCCTTGGCGTGCGCTCGCGGGACAACGATGACGCCGTCTCCGTCGGCGACGATAACGTCACCGGGTTCGACCAGAACGCCGCCGCAGACGACAGGTCGGTTGACGGATTCGATTTCGTTTCGGCCGGGCCTAATGCCCCTTCCCGGTTTTCTGAAGTAGAGGGGAACCTTTTCGGTGGCGATTTCGTCCGTATCGCGGGCGGTGGCGTTGGTAACCACCCCGACACATCCCCGCAGGTACCAGCCCATAATATTATTCGAGCCGATTGAGCCGACGTCGGAATCCGGGGCATCATCGAAGACCAAAGCTGTGCCCTTGCGGATGAGCGGGACAAACGGCTCGCTCGAGAGCGTACTGTACCACTGGCCGACCCACTGATCGAATGTCTCGGTTTCCATAGGCGGTGCTGGCGGCTTGTTCGTCGGGACGTACCGGACAGTAACCGCGATGCCGATAAAGCGGTGTGTGAAATGTACGGTGTCTTTCCAGGCGGCGTGGATTTCCGGCGACATCAGGCCGGTATTGGTCAGGCCGACCTTGTCCATTCCATCGGAAACGTCGGCTATGCGCAGACCCTCAAAGAGCTTGAGGATTTGCTCATCTTCTTCGGCTGTATAAACTTTGGTTGCGATGAAATTTTTGCCTGCCCTCAATTCTTCAGTACTTGGCTTGGCATTCTGTTTGGCTGCTGCCGGTGCCGAATAAGCACCTATAAACAGCGGTGAAAATGCCAGCAGGCCGACTAAAACCACTAAGGTTACTGCTGCTGTTGTCTTTGCTTTTGCGGTTTGCATTTTCTGTCTCCTCAATTTCTAAAAAATCCTAAAATATAAGCACCTTGATACTATAAGCTCTTTTTGTGCCGGTTCAAGCCAAAAATACACAAGGAGCAGTTTAAAGTATCTGACAAAAAGACGAAATGCTGAAAAGAATAAAGAGGAAGAAATTGTTTAACATATTCAGCTACCGCCACTCCGTGTCTCGACTTCGCCTTCGGCTGCGCTCGAAATGACAATGGTGTTTTCGGGGCGCCTTAGTCGTTGGGGAAGTTGTTGATTATTATGGAGTATTTGGTAAATTGAAATCGCAGACAAAGCCGACTTGTTTGGAGAAAGAGTATATGATTGATATCGCAGATGACATATTTGTTTGCGAAGATGAGCTTGTTTTCAAGGCGTCGCGGAGCGGCGGGCCGGGGGGACAGAATGTCAATAAGGTAAACACACGGATTACCCTGCTTTTTGATGTGGCGAATTGTGAGAGTTTTTCCGATGCGCAAAAGCAGCGAATACTCTCTCGTTTGTCAACGCGAGCCGACAAAAATGGCCTGATAAGAGTTATTTCGCAAAAATTCCGGACTCAAAAGGCAAATCGCAGAGCTGCGGTCGAGCGATTGCAGCAATTATTAGCTGAGGCCTTGAGAACCCTGCCGGTGAGGAAAGAGACCAAGATTCCGTGTGCGGCCAAACAGCGGCGATTAGAGGAAAAAAAACGGCGAAGTCTGTTAAAACAACAGAGAGCGAAAAAAAGTTTGGCTAAGGATTTTCGGGATTAGAGGCTACGGAACGAGGCTCAAGTATCAGTGTTTTCGGCGGCGGACCATAGTCAGGAAGACCACGACTTCGGTAATAATTATGATTACGAGCACTTCCTTTGGACCGATTAACACAGCCGCCATAGTAGTTTGGTCTCCTTTTTTATCGAGCCTGTGTCCGGCAGAATCTTGCTCTTCAAACGTTTCCTTTTGGTCGAGGTTTTTATAGTTATTTTCGAAAATCAAGGAAAATATTTCGCATAAAAGAGGCTTTTCCGGCGTCCTAAGATAAATCTGGTGGAGAGAGATAAATTTTTTTATATTAAAGTATGCGCCGGAACGTCATATTTGTAGTGAAGGTTGGTTGTTAACCTGATTGGGTCGGCCTTAGATGCTGGAAGATGAGCGTCTAATATGGGAGCTCAAACATGGGGACAAAGAGGCCCTGCGCCAAGTCTATATGAAGTATAAAGATAACCTGCTGACGATAGCGGCTTCTCTGCTGCACGATGCTTGTACTGCGGAGGACGTTCTGCACGATGTTTTTGTTTCTTTTGCCGCCAGTGTTGGAAGGCTTGAGCTGCGAGTGAGTCTGCGGAACTATTTAATGGCCAGCGTTGTGAACCGGGTTCGTGACAGATGCCGTAAAAAGAAACTCCATATTGTTGACCTTGACAAAGCCGGGCAGATTGGCTTGGATTCGGATGGTCCCGTGCAGTCGGCAATATTCGCTGAAGAATCGCAGCTATTAGCTGACGCATTATTCCAGCTTCCATTGGAGCAGCGAGAGACAATAATCCTGCATTTGAACGGCGGGATGAAATTTAAGGAAATAGCTGAAGTGCAGCGAATCGGTCTCAGTACGGTCCAGGGCAGATACCGCTATGGACTTGAAAAACTGCGGACAATCTTAAGTGGAGAGTCGAAAAAATGAATCCCACAGACCAGATAGAACGAGCGATTGAGAGATTGCATATCACTACCGGAGCCGAGACGGACAAGCGTATTCTTGACGATGCTTTTGCGGCACTTGAAAAATCTGCGCAAGAGCGACCACCTGTAATCAAGCCAAGTGTCTGTCGAATAATTGTGGGAAGTAGAATTACAAAGCTTGTCGCTGCGGCAGCGGTCGTGATACTGATAATCTCATTGTTTGTAACCTTGAGCGAACCAACGTCAATTTATGCGCAAATTGTTGCTGCACTGAATGATGCTCAAACACTTCATGTTTCTGTAAAAACCTACCACGATGGCCAGTGGCATGAGGGTTCCGAAATTTGGTACGACCGTGGAGTGGGTTTAGCCAGATTTGATTACGATAGTGGTAAAGAATCTGTTCGAATCTACACTGGTACGCACATGTGGCAGCATTCTTCCGGCAATGACTTTGCTGTTCGGACGAGTGATATTGACCCTGACTACTTTGTGGCAGAACTAACCACCATCGCACCATCTCAGGATTTTCTCAGGGAACCTTCAGGTGATGAGATTATAGATGGTTTCCAGTGCCGGTTGTATATCTGGTCTAATAAAGACAATATCCGCCGGAGCCGTATGTGGATCGACGAAACTAATCGTGTCAGGCAGACGGACGCGCGCTATCTGTCTGCTGACGGACTTTGGCAGACCAGTTACATTGCTGAGTTCAAATATGATATACCTGTAGAACGCTCTGTTTTTTCGACTGACTTCGGCACCAATGTTAAAATAATAGATACCGAGGACTTGCTTGAAAAACAGTTTTCACCTAAAAATGCGATTTATGCAAAAGAATCCCTTGGTCTGACCTTTGCTGTCCATGATATTGAGCAGTGTGGAGATGGCTCTGTTTTTGTGATATCCTCTGTTCGGCCAATGGCCGACAGCAAGGAGGTGGTTACTCAAAGAGACCCCAGCGTATATAATTACGGAAAGTTTTCTTTAAATCCGGGTCGGTATGCTGGTAAAGCTCGAAGCTCACTTCCACCTATAGAGCTTGCACAGTTGTACCATAACGGTGTCGAAATCAAATGGTACATTCTCCTGAACTGCGATTCCTCAATCGTGCAAATGGGCGAATGTGAACTCTGGGTCATTATGGACAATGTTGGGCAACTCCAGCGCTATCGAAAAGCCAAAGGTTTGAAAACCTGGGAGTCGATAAGGCCTTTAGTTACTCTGAGCATATCAGAGCCCCGTCGGACTGTTGACGAAATCATCGAAGATGTCTATTCGCAAGCGCAGATGCTTGAACCCATACTTTCCACCGTTCGCCTGGATTTGAGCCTGGAAGTGGTTCCGGATACTACAGGGCTTTCTCGCACCGGCAAACTATATAAACAACGCACGGTAGCCCCGTCAGAGATATCACTCGGCGAATACACAAATGAGATAATGGCAGAGGTAAACCGTCTGAAAAAGCGCTCAAGTGAGCCGGAATATATAGGCACACCGCAGCCCAATTAAGGCAAAGCAGGTAGAGAAGAGTAGTTTTTCTATGATGATTGAAAACAATCGCTGATTGTGGTAAAAGAGAGCAAAAGAATAATTACAAATCAGGGATTGTCCTTATGGCGGTTCAGTTTATTCTGGGCAGAAGCGGTACCGGCAAGACCAGCCACTGCATTAAAGCTATCGTCAATTCACTGCTGGAGCCGGGCGAACAGCAGTTGATTCTGCTGGTTCCCGAGCAGGCCACCTATCAGGCTGAGCGTGCCATTCTGTCTGACGAAAGGATAGCCGGCTACAACAGACTAAATGTGCTTTCGTTCGACCGTTTGCAATTTTTGTTGTTAGGTAAAAACACAGCCAGGCCGGCCCTTTCGTGCATCGGCCGACAAATGATAGTCCACAGGCTCTTACGGGACAACAGAAGTAAATTGAAAATCTTTGACTCATCGGTATCATCGCCCGGACTGGCTCGTCAAATGGCACAAACCATCGCCGAACTGCACCAGTACGCAAAGACCACGGATGATGTGAATCAATTGCTGAGTGAGCTGGCCAAAGACGAGCGTAATAATTTAGCAATCCTGAAGTTCACCGACATCGGGCTGATTTTTGAAGAGTACTTAAAGTTCATTGAGGGTGATTTTCTTGACCCCGATGTTCAATTGACACGCCTCTGCCAGGCAGTGCCGGCAGCGACTTTGGCCAGAGGTGCTAAGTTGTGGGTTGATGGTTTTGCCGGCTTTACCGAAGCCGAGCTTGCAATCCTTACTGAGCTGCTGAAGGTGGTCGCAGAAGCACAAATTGCCTTTTGCTTAGACGCCTCGGAGATTGATTTAGCGAATCCTTCGGCCCAGAACATTGACCCGGCCGGTTTGTTTAATCCGACTCAGCGAACATACGCCGAGCTTATCGAGAGAGTTAAAAAATGTAAACTTCAATTGACCAAGCCAATAGTTCTTGAACGGGCGGTTAGATTTTCAAGCTGCCCTCAGCTTGCTCATATCGAGCGTAATATATTTGAGCTTAAACCGCCCAAACTTGTTTCTGCGGATAATATTCGCATTGTATCGGCGCCGAACGCCCGTGCCGAAGTCCGGTTCGTCGCAGGGCAGATACTCGAATTGGTCAGGGAAAAAGACTACCGATATCGTGACATTGCGGTTATCGCATCTGACATTGACAGTTATCAGCACTACATAAGGGCGTATTTTGACGACTATAATATCCCGTTTTTCATTGACAAGCGAAAACCATTGAACCAGCATCCTGTTATTCAGCTTATTTGCTCGGCGCTCCAGGCGGTTACCGGCGGTTTTTCCCACGGCGATATTTTCGCCTATCTTAAAACCGACCTTGTGCCAATGCGGCGATATGATATTGACCTGCTGGAAAATTACTGTCTTGCCTTTGGTATAACCGGCAGCGACTGGCAGAGCGATAAGCAGTGGAACTTTGCAGACAAGGATAACGAAGACTTTGACGAGCCGCGGATAAACCAAATCCGGCTCAAAGCTATCGGCCCTTTGCTTGAGCTTCGAGACAGCCTTTGTCCGGATGGCAATCCGGCAGGGATGCTCACTGCCACCCAGCTCACGCAAACCATTTTCAATTTTCTTGATGCCCTTGAGGTTAGAGAGACGATTGGCAGTTGGATTCAGGAGTCTAATGAGAAAAAAGAAAATGCGGCCGTTGATGAGCATCAGCAATTTTATAATAAGCTTGTGGACATATTCGACGAGCTTGTCGAGGTTTTTGCAGGCCGGACTATGACGGCTGAGGATTATTTTGCGATTATCAATTCCGCTTTTTCGCAGTTGACTCTGGCCTTCATTCCGCCGACTTTGGACCAGGTCCTTGTCGGCTCAATTGAGCGCAGCCGACATCCTGATTTAAAAGCGGTCTTTTTAATTGGCGCCACGCAAAGACAATTTCCGGTGCCGCTCGTTTCGGACAGCATATTGACCGATGACGACCGCATCGCCGCCGAGTCGGTGGATTTCCAGCTGGCCCCGCCGGTAACTCAGAAGCTCACCGAGCGCTGGTATTTAGCCTACATCGCATTTACGCGTGCGTCCGAGCTCCTGTGTGTTACGTATCCTTCGGTTGACGATGAGGGTAGTGCCGTGCCTCGCTCGCAGTTTATAGAGAATATCGAGTCGTTGTTTGAAAATCTCAACGAAGAATCAATCGCAGTCGAGAAAATCGACATTGAGAAAATTCACGGCGAGACTGAACTTGCGGATTTGCTCTGCGGCAGGCTCGGCAAGGATACTTTCCTGCCCAAAGAAAATGATAATAGCCGGCTTGAGGGATTATTGGGTGATATTTGCTCGGATGAACAGTTGGCGGAATTAGGCTCGAACGTTCTTTCTGCGATAAATTATGACAATTGCGCACGATTGGACAGCAATGTTGTTGAGGAGCTTTTTGGCCGGCAGATACAGACCTCAGCGACCAGGCTGAGCACTTTTGCAGCCTGTCCTTATCAGTATTTCGCACGATACATATTGGAGCTGGAAGAACGAAAAGAATTTAAATTTGAACCTCTGGACCTGGGTGTTTTTTATCATAATGTTCTGGATGCTTTGTTAAAGAGGCTTAATAAGGGAAAAAAGAATTTTGCGATAATTGAAAACGAAGAGCTGTTGAAGATTCTCAATGAGCAAATAGAGCAGATTGTTCAGACCAATTCCTTTATATCGAACTTTAGTCGCCATTCACCTCATAATGCCTATATTATTAGCTCCGCTGCTGAAGCTCTTGAGGATTGTGTATTGGCGATTGCACAAATGGTGCGGGCGGGAAGTTTTAGGCCGAGCTTCTCAGAAGTTACATTTGGCCGGGTCAAAGACACAGATGAGACACTTGGTAAATATGAGCTTGCCCTGCCGGATAGCCGCCTGCTGTCTTTAGACGGCAAAATCGACCGGCTTGATATTGCAGATATTGACAACAAGAGAGCTGCCGTTGTTTTTGATTATAAGCGTAAAGATATGTCTTTTAGCTGGTCAAAATTTTACTACGGCCTGGATATGCAGCTTCCACTATATATGCTGGCTGTTCGTAATGCAGCAGGCTCAAAAACAAAAGACGTGGCAGGTGCATTTTATATGCCGGTCGAAGTAAGCCCACAAACAGCAACACTTGATGAAATATCGAAGAAAACAGAAACTTTCAATTATAAAGCAAAGGGAATATTCAACGGGGAATATTTCCAACAATTAGACAGCGCAGTGAATTCCGGCTGGAGTAAATTTTATAGTTTCAGCATTACCTCCAAGGACGAACAGTATGGAAACTACAACATAAGTGGGGCGTTAAGGCCGGACAATTTCGAACAAGTGCTTAGATTTACCGAGAGAAAGATACTGCGATTGGCTGAAGAAATTCTCTGCGGCGAAATTAGTGTCAGGCCGTATCGTTTGAGCGGAAAATCACCCTGCAGTTATTGCAAATATAACTCTGTCTGCCGATTCGATTGGCAGATAAACGACTACAACCCTCTGGTATCGCTTGGGAAAAGCGAGGTCCTTGAAAAGATGGGGGCGGTTGATGGCTGAAAAAAAGATTAAATGGACCGACCAGCAAAAAAGGGCGATTAGCGCTCGCGGCAGTGATGTTCTTGTAACGGCATCGGCAGGTACTGGTAAGACCGCTGTCCTCTCAGGCCGATGTGTCAATATCGTCTCCGACAAATCTGTATGTCCTGATGTTCGGAACATACTCGTATTGACATTTACCGAAGCCGCCGCTGAGCAGATGCGTTCGCGAATCGCCGAGCGATTGAAAGACGCATTTGAAGCAAAGCCGGACAGCCATCTTCGATACCAGCTTATGCTGCTCCAGGGCGCCGATATCAGCACTATACATTCGTTTTGCAAACGGCTTATAACGGCGCATTTTTATAAGCTCGGCCTGGACCCGACCTTCAGTGTGATTGACGGTGACGAACAAAAGCTGCTAAAAACAGAATCTCTCGAAAAAACCATCGACTGGGCCTGGCAGCAGAGCAACCTGCGAGCGGCTCTCGAACAGCTTTTGTATCGGCGGGACCTTCGCACAAATGAAGGTTTTCTTGCAAAGATAATACACCTTAGTGATTTTCTGGACGGCGTGGTTTCGCGACAAAACTGGTGCGAAAGGGCGGCTCGCCTTGCGGAAGTCACCAACCCGCTGACTTCCGGACTTGCCGAAAAGCAGAAACAAATCGTTGCCGATAAGCTGCAGGCCATTCTTAATCAGCTTCGCCACGCCCAAAAGCTCGCCGAAAGCGAAACAGCCGGTGCCGGCTGGACGGCCAAACTCCAGGACACTCATATCAAGCCTGTTTTACAATGTTTTGAAATTTTGAAAGCCGGGGATTGGAACAAATGTGCTGAGGCGATGAGGAATTTTGACAAGCCCACAACATATAAGCCCAAAGGCCTGTCCGAACCGATTGCAGGATTGCTGCAGAAGACGGCCAGAAAGGCTGTGGATGACTTCAAGGGGCTTTCACAGCTTGCAATGGTAAATCCTGATTACCTCGACAGGCTCAGCGGTTCGGTTGGATTGCAGACGAGAGTGCTCATTGAGCTTATTAAGAAATTTGACGGCTTGTACAGCCACGCCAAGCGGACACTCAATTGTCTGGATTTTGCCGACCTTGAACATAAGGCATTGGAGCTTTTAACGGCTGAAGATTCCACAGAAGATGAGCCCAAACCATCTGAAACGGCTCTTATGCTTCGAGAAAAATACAAGCACATTTTTGTCGATGAATATCAGGATATCAATTCCGTCCAGCAGCGGATACTTCAGATGCTCAGTCCCGGCGGAAATATCCTGGAGGTCGGCGATGTTAAACAAAGTATTTATGCCTTTCGGGGAGCGCAGCCCGATATTTTCCTCGAACGGCTGAAGCTGGCTTCGGCTGAGCCTGAAAATGCGCCGAATGGTTTGCGTGTTGACCTCAACGTTAATTTCCGCTCAGCCAAAGGAATCCTCGATTTTGTCAACAGGATATTTTCGCGGATAATGACGCCCTCTTTTACGAAGATTGACTACGATGAGTCGGCCCAATTAAAGCCGGCGCTTACAGATGAACTTAAGGACCGGCTGGTAAGTGATAATCAAGCGGTTGTTGAGTTCCATATACTTGACGAAGCCGACAAGGACGATGATGTGCAAGATGAAAAGAGCGGTGAATCCCGACCCGTCTTTGCCACAAGGCATCCTGTGGACGACGGGCGGGATGAATCTACGGATGAGGAAAATCTAAATCTTGTTTCTTCGCGCCAGCGTCAGGCCGCGATGATTGCCCGGCGTATCAGGCAGATGGTCGGCGCCGATACCGGTAAGCCGGAGTTTCAAATATACGACAAACAGCAGGACACTTTTCGGGATGTCCAATATCGTGACATTGTCGTGCTGATGCGTTCGTTGGCTAAAAAGGCCAATGATTACGTCGAAGTGTTCCGATTGGCCGGTGTGTCTGTCAGTTGTCAAGCCACAGCAGGGTATTTTCAGGCAACCGAAATCAGCGATGTATTGTGCCTGTTGAAGGTCCTTGACAATCCACAGCGTGACATAGAATTGACCGCCGTGTTGCGAAGCCCGTTTTTTAAAACCAGTGACACCGAGCTGGCAAAAATAAAAATATACAATAGAGAAAGTCAGCAGCACAAAAATTACTATGACTGCATGCTGCGGTACTGTGGCTGTGGAACGGATGTAAAACTTGCGGGAAAGCTCAAAGGCATAATCGCTCAGATTGAGCAGTGGCGGACGATTGCCCGGCGGGGCAGTCTGGCTGATTTGGTCTGGCAGGTCTATCGCGAAACCGGCTTTTTGTCGTTCGTTTCGGCTCTGCCCAACGGCCAGGCGCGCAGGGCCAATCTTCTCAAACTCCACGACAGAGCAATCCAGTTTGAGGGCTTTGCCAGCAGTGCCGGCATACCATCATTAACGCGATTTGTCGAATTTATTGAAAAGCTCCAGGAGGCAGGCCAGGATTGGTCGCCTGCCGAGCCGCAAGCCTCTGCTGGTAATGCCGTTCGCATTTTAAGTGTCCATAAAAGCAAGGGACTTGAGTTTCCGGTCGTCTTTCTGGCTGAGCTGAACAGCCCATTCAACAAAAAAGACATCCAGGCGGATATCCTTACCGATGCCGACGATACGTTGGGGCTGCAAATCATCGACCGCCGGTCGAACAGCAAATTAAGCTCGCTTGCGCACGAGGTTATCGCAGAGCAGAAACTATCGACGGCATTGGCTGAAGAAATGCGTATCCTTTACGTTGCGACAACGCGGGCCAGAGAACGGCTTATTCTGACCGCTTCGCAAAAACAGAAAACGTGCAGCCAGATTATCACAAGTGGTTTTTTCTTCGGCGCCGAAGCCATTCCTGACTGGCAGCTTCGCTCCTGCCGCAGCTCTTTAGAGTGGGTTCTCTGTGCGCTTTCCGAGCAGAAAGGTTTACACAGCGCTTTTGGGACCGGCCTGGCTGAGCAGGCTCTCGACGACGATTTATTTAGCTTTGAGCTTTATGACCAGGCCCAGCTAAAACGACTCTCTGAGTTTGTCATTGGATTAAAAGCCAATAAATTAACTCATTCTGTTCCACCTATTTGTCATTCTGAGCGCAGCGCCAGCGGAGCGAAGAATCTCCCGAAACGAACAGAATCAAAATTGCTTGCGCAGGTAAAAAAATCATTGGCCTGGCAATATCGTTTTGGTGATGCATACATTCTGCCTGCGAAAAGCTCGGTAACGCAATTGACTCATCGTAACGATGAATATATCAAATTCGATTATTCCAGTGCACTGGTCCGTCAACCGGCTGCTCTTCTGGCCGCAGAGGGCGGAAGGGTGGCATCCTCAAGCGCAGCTTGGGGATGGCTCGGCACAGCTACACATCTTATAATCTCTCAGCTTGATTTGGCCGGGCCTATAACCCAAGAATCTATCGAAAAGACGAAAGGGAAACTTTTAGCCGGCAATGCCATAAGCCCAGCCGTCGCCGGGAGTATTGACACTGACTCGATAGTGAGATTTTTTGAAAGCGAACTGGGTAAGATGGCTTTTGCTCCTGAAAATACTGTCTTGCGTGAATGGCCGTTCACATTTGCCCTCCCCCTCTCCGAATTTTCGCTCACCAGTCATGAGTATCGAGCATCGAGTATCGAGCATCAAGATACGATTATTATTCAGGGCATAATTGATATGCTGGTTCGTACACCGCAGGGTCTTGTTATTATAGATTTCAAAACCGATAAGGTAGCCGCCGGGGGGGTTCGCGAGCGAGCCGAGCTTTATCGCCGCCAGTTGGAGCTTTACAGCCGGGCCGCCTCATCCATCCTCAAATCCGAATCTATCGCCAAATGGCTGTACTTCCTTACTCCGTCCACCGAATTTGAAGTCAAATGAGTCTCCGTGTACTCATGCTCTGTCGCAGGTTGATTGATGGATGTCATTGCGAGGCCGTCAGGCCGAAGCAATCTAATCACGCCAACAACAAATTAACCGGCCCCTATTGAGTATGACTTGATGCCTAATCGCTTACCAGTCACCACAATCTACTGAAAATCATTGGCAATAGTGAATATAGATGAAACAGCACCCTTTGCAGTTGCCTTCGATACGGTATCTCTTCTTGCTTTTTCGTTTTCGAGATGAACCAAATTTCTGAAATTCCTTACTGAATCGGACAGACGAGAAACTCCACGTTTTAGAAGGCCGTTGTCCTCGCAAGCCTTAATATAGTCAACGAACATATTGTTTTTCGGCTTAATATTCTTATGTTCCAGGTACAGTCTAAGTAGCTCCTCAATGACACCTCCGGCAAGAATGAGGGCTGGTTTCGAGAAACCCTGTGACGCTAAGACAAATGCCTGTTCAACATCACGAAATATGATTGTCCTTTTAAATGAATCCGACACGAAGTTAATCTTCCTGCCAAAATTATTCTTACTGATGTCATATTCACTTCTTATGGCTTCCCAATTCTCCTTACTTGTTCTCGACGTTATCATAATCTTAATCCCTTCATCCTTTTGCTCTCTTTCTGCTGGCTTTTCGGCAAGGTCAACTTTCACATGTTCAAGAGCTGTCTCAATCAAACCCTTTTCTTTACTATCTGTTGCGTGTCTTCTATAGTACTGCCAACAGCATTTTACCCAATCGTCCTCCATAGTATAGAAGCCGTTGTTTATCGGGATGAATTGTGGTTGTGACAATAGATTATCGTGAATTAATTGCAGAAGAAAGTAATAGTCGGGTAGCAAGTGTTCTTTCTTTTGCGGTTTCGGCCATTCCTTGGGACATCCATCTTGCAAAACTGGATCCAAAATATACGGTGGATGTATTGAAACATCATCTTTGTTCGGTTCTCTTAGGCCAAGACTGATTTGGCATCCCTTAACAAAGACAATAACTTGTTGTCGGAAACGGTCCAAATTTGACCGGTTCCGGATCATCCGTTCAACCTCGCGAGCTATTTTCAGCAAGAACCTGCTTTTTCTTTCTTCCGCTTCGTTCATTTTTTCAAAAGGGTCTTCAAACATCTGACGTAATAATAAGTAATCCATAATTATCCCTTACGAATCCATCGCATATCACCAAGCCCTATCGATAAATTCTTTGCAATTAAGGTCTTTGCATTTCTAATGTAGTCAACATAACTTTTAGCTATAGGTCTTCGTCCACAAATTGATGTTTGCATTATCTAATCCTTAGTTCGTATTTTTTGATCTTATCGTCTACAAACTTACTACCCCAGCCAACAAGCGTGCCGTTTTCAAAAACCAGAGGTGTCATTTCATCAAGCGTGGTATAACCATCATCTTGCCATTCTGTTACATAAAACCACACCTCATTCGACTCGTATACCTCCCTTTTGTACGGCTTTCCCATAACCTCTCTAACTACATCCTTAGTCATCCCCACTTCTAACCTGTTAATCTTAGCTCTATTGGAAGCTGCTTCTAAGCCCTTCACATAACCACAACCACAAATTTGTGCCACTAATAATAATATGACTACCACTTTACTCATCATACTTTTCCCACTTACTTGCTATTGAAGCGTCATAATTTTAATTCCGGGTTTTTCCATAAACATTATTATATCTCATAAGGTATTAAAAGGGTAGATACTCCGGCTTTTTGCCTTGATTGTCTGACACAAAGAGATATTATGAAGAAAAAAGGAATAATTGTATGAACCTAAAACGAGGATTCCGAAGAATAACGCTTGTTTTAACAATAGTTGCGGGCTTATGTAGTAGTTTGGTTCCTTTGGGAGCTATCGTTAGCGCACATGACTTTGTGCGGAGACACGAGCGTCAGTTGGAATACTTCAAAAATACAGTTGAAACTGGCAAGCATTCGCCCTTGGATGTCGTGGAACAGGAAGAGCGATTGGAGCAGGCCAGGAACAATTTTTGGGCTAAATTTTCCATTATACAATCGTTTGCAATATGTGTATTGACAGGCATAGCTGGTTTTTGTGGTGTTTGGCTTGTATATAAACTTATCGAGTGGCTTGTTCTTGGCTTTTATGTCGATACAGGATGAGACTTGGGAAAAGGTCTAGAATAATTGGGTACGTTTACTATTTTAGTCTTTGTTCATAACCAGCACGACGTTCTAAGAAGAAAAAGTAAGCCGAATCTGCAAATGAATTCTTATATCGTATTGCGTATAGCGAGAAATTAAAGGTGTCCGCCAGCACCTCTTTTAAATGATTAATGATTATTGATTATTTTTCTGTGTAATCTGTGAAATCCGTGGTTATTTTTGTGCCTTTTCGTGGTTAAATTTCTCTGCGCCCTCCTTCGACCCTTCGGCTACGCTCAGGACAGGCCATCAATTAGAATCGAGAATCCAGTATCAAGAATCGAGCATCTCCCTTCGTAAATCCGTTAAATCCGTGTAATCCGTGGTTAAAAAATCTATATAATCCGTGGATAAATTTACTTGACGCTTAACATTTAGTGTAGTATAATATATATCTAACGAATGGAGTAGGTTCATAAAATAGAATAATGAATATTGAACAAGGAATATCGAATTTCGAATGGATGTCAAATTCACTAATTCGCCAATTCGCTAATTCTCTAACTCACGCAGTTTTAGCAGAATCCGCGGTCAATGCCAAAGCCAGGCTAATCAGAGCAGAAGGCAACGACCATTTTGAGTTTATTATGCAAAACAAACCCAATTTTCAAGATGTCAAATGAATGTAAGCTTCTTTAATACAACGGATTATGAAAACAAATCCAATTGGACACTTGGTGAAAACAAACCCAATTCAAAGCCAATCAAACCCAATTTCCGAAAAGCCCAAATGAATGTAAACTCATTTATAACAAAGGATTACAGAAAAAACGATGATTTCGCAGTCCAAAAAAACAAACCCAATTCAAACCCAAACAAAGCCAATTTTCGATTATCCTTGTGTCTTTGAATTGGCTGTGTATAATCTCGTTCTCCGTAATGGTAACGTAATGCACAGCATGCCTAACGGCAGAAATTTTGATGGAGAATATATGAAATGGCAGATGCACCGAAAGCCAATGCAGTGGTCGGGCAATCGGGTGGGCCGACCGGCGTTATAAACGCCTCTCTGGTCGGCGTTATCGAAGAGGCTAACAAGCATCCTGAAATCAAAAACCTCTACGGCGCAATCCACGCCGTAGCGGGTATGGTCAAAGATGAATTCATCGATTTGAAAAAGCTGTCAGCCGATACGCTTGAAGTAGTAGCGGCTTCGCCGTCTTCGGCCATCGCTACCAGCAGGGACAAGCCCGACGAAGAATATTGTGCGAAGATTCTTGAGGTCTTTAAAAAACGCAATATCAGATACTTTTTCTACATTGGCGGCAACGACTCGGCCAATACCGCTTATATTCTTAACAAAATGGCCGATAAGGAGAGCTTTGACATTCGGGCGTTTCACATCCCCAAAACAGTCGATAACGACCTGCTGGTAACCGACCATTGTCCTGGCTTTGGGACCGCAGCGAAATTTGAAGCCTGTGCCCTCATAGGCGACGACTTGGACAACAGAGCGCTTCCGGGTGTGAAAATCGATGTGATTATGGGCAGGCACGCCGGCTTTCTGACCGCTGCTACCGCATTGGGCAAGCGGAGGGATGACGACGGCCCTCATCTGGTCTATGTCCCCGAAAAGCCGGTTTCGATGGACAAATTTCTCAGCGATGTGGAAGCTGTCTTTAAGAAGCTCGACCGGTGTGTTATTACGGTCAGTGAGGGAATCTGCGATGCCGACGGCGTAACCTGGGCGAAGAAACTGGCGGAGCAGGCGGAAACCGATGCGCACGGAAATATACAACTGTCCGGCACGGGCGCTCTGGCTGACTTTTTAGCAGGGCAGGTAAAAGCCGAACTTGGTGTAAAGCGCGTCCGTGCTGATACCTTCGGCTACCTGCAGAGGAGCTTCCCGGGTATCCAGTCTCTTGTCGATGTTAATGAGGCCCGATGGTGCGGGCGTCATGCGGTTCAGTACGCTATGACAGAAAACAGCGGCTCGGTGGCAATAAAACGTCTCGGCAACGGTGCTGATTATAATGTCGAATTATTCCGCACCGAGCTTAGCAACGTGGCTGAGAAAACTAAGTCGATGCCCGACGAATTCATTAACGCCGAAGGCAATGGCGTAACCGATGCCTTTATCGAATATGCAATGCCGTTGATAGGCGACTTACCAAAGACCGAATATCTGGGCAATTATCCCAGAGTTTGAGAATTGTTGGCAGATTTTACTTTAATAAGAAGGGACATATGCGGAGATGGCAATATTTTCTTATTGCAGTTTTGTTCTTTGTAACAACTACTACATTTGCTGATGTGCCCTTGAGTAAAGTTGACTCAGTAAACACTGTGCTGGCGGGCGTTGCTATATGCAGTGTAAAGGACTTTGGAGCGGCAAGTGACGGCAGGGCGGATGATACTGCCGCTATTGAGGCAGCCGTAAGAGCCGGCACAGGCGCTGTGTACTTTCCGAAAGGAAATTATCGTATCACACGTACTGTCGTTGTGGACCTGAATGTGTGCGATAGAACTTCGCTGGTCGGGGACGGCACGGCTACCGTTATAATGGCAGGGCAGGGGCCGGCATTTCATTTTATCGGCACTCACGATGGAACCGGCGACCCAAACAGTGTTCGTGACCAGGTCTGGCAGCGCCAGCGGATGCCAATCATAACCGGACTTGAAATACGCGGCGACCATCCGGAATCAATCGGCCTGCGCTTAGAGAAAACCATGCAGGCCACACTTACTAATCTGCTAATCCGACGTTGTAAAATCGGCATTGAGCTGGTAAAACGCAATCGCAATTTGATAATCGACCACTGCCATATCTATCACAACAGGCAGGTTGGGATTGATTTCAACGATGTGAACTTACATCAGGCAATTATCGCCGACAGTCATATCAGCTATAATCCGGTTGCTGGAATCCGGCTGTTGGGCGGCGAAATGCGAAACTTTCAGATGGTCGGCAATGACATCGAATATAATTACGACCCCAACAGCCAGGGCTCGGCAGATATTCTGATAGATATGACAACACCCGGCAGCTCGTTCAGGGAAGGCACAATAGTCGGCAATACAATCCAGGCCGAACCCAGTCCGGGCGGAGCCAATATCCGCTTTCTGGGCGGTGAGAATCTCAAAGTCGGCGGTCTTCTGGCCATAACAGGAAACCTTATCGGCAGTCAAATGCACAACATCCATTTAGTCAACTGCCGCGGCGTTTCTATCTCCGGCAACTCCCTCTATAGTGCCGCCGGGCATACTCTCTGGCTCGAAGACTGCGCGAACATCGTGGTCGGCAATAATAATATCGACTGGAATCCCGACCACAAGAAAAAATACCTGGTTGATGGCATTCTTATTGACCGCTGCAAGGGAGTTACTCTCTCGAACACGATTATCGAGAATAGTTTTCAGGGTTCTTCGCAGACCGGCGGTGCCGTCGATGTCAAGGCAAGTCAGGATGTCGCAATCGTGAACTGCCAGGTTCTGGATTTCAGGTTCCGGGGCATTATGCTGACCGACGCCGTGCGGTGCCGTGTTACCGGCTGTTCTGTAATTGAGCGCCGCCAGGCGCCGATGAAGGGAGCGTCAATCCAGGTAAAAGGAGGCCGCGACAATCTAATTGCTGACAATATTGTAAATCACGGCGGTCTTTCAATTGCTGAGGGTGCTGCAATTGTCCGTGGCAATCTCGAAATAACAGGTACCAACTAATACTACAGTGCTGATTAGATTTATTAGGCGTTCATAATGTCTTGCTATATAGAACGTTATTTCAATTAAATTCGAAATCCGAATGTCGAAATTCTCCAAAGGACACCTAGCGGTGGAAACAAATCCGAATTACGAAAATTCAAAACTCTTACCTTGCAGTCATTGGCGTTTTTGTTTTGAAAATTTGATATTTTGGTACTTCGATATTGTTTAGGATTTCGGATTTCCACCGCAAGGTGTCCTGTGAAGTGCTTCGGATTTTAGGTCAATACAGGTTTTTTTCAGTTAAGGGGGACTGTATTACTAATTCCAAATTTATTGAGACGTGTTTGCTCTTTTTCCTGATGGATTTTCCAAATTCGCTGGACGAATTTCTGTAAACTGCTTCCAGTTTGCTTCGATAGCTTCCCTGGGCTTCATATTGCTGTGAATATATAGGCCATAGCGGAGGTGCAAAGGTTCATTTGGATGAATTTTCCTCGGTCCATCGAATGTTAGAGAAGCTCCCATCCAGCCGTCATTTCGGACGTGGAAATAGGTGGGAAAGTTCGGGTTGTTCGGATGGTCAAAGAGCGTAATGCCTTCCAGTTTTTCATTTGTAACAGCGCCTGTATAATCAACCCATCTGGCTTGTTTCCAGAGAACCTCTTTCTCGTTGACAGCTCCTTCGGAGTTGCGAATCCTCCCGCCGCCGTCGTTGACGCCGATGGTTTTGGCCATTCGGACACCAATCATTCCAAAAGGGGTTTTTCCGAGTGTAACCGATGAGTCTTTGGCCTTGAATTCCATGTCGATTATCAGCAGCCATTCAGAGTTTCCCAGCAGCAGCACTGTTATTTGGCGTGTTTCAAAAAGCAGGACCTTTTCTTCGTTGGTTAGCCATTCGTTCTCTGTGATTATGGATGAACGTTCGCCGACGTCTTCGAATTTAACGATGCGTTTATGGCGAATTTTTCCGCCGCCGCTGTCGCTCCAGAAGCTTATTCCATCAATATCATTGTGAGAAATCCAGACTGAATTATGGTGGCTGTGTGATTCCGGGTCGTGCGGGTGTCCCATCCGTGTGAGTGAATAGCCTGAAGGACTGATTACAGGGAACAAGAAAGGCCGATGAAGACCGGGCCCGAAATGGTATCGGGTAAGCTCTACACCGTCGCGCTGAAAAGAAGCCTGATGGTAAGGCATTGGTATGACCTGTATATGTGGAATCGGTTTTGGTGCGGGCGGCGTGTTCTGGGCCGGTGTGTTCATACTAATCATCAATATCATAAAAGACGTGATGAAAAACTTTCTTTGCTTCATCAGTCAAACAGTGCCTCCACAAACTTTTCAGGATCGAACTCTACATTAACTTTCTGTCGTTGGCGATGAAAGGCTTGATTACCCGGACAATCCAATTCCACCATAAGACTCAATCTCCAGTGTACTCCTGGAAACTTTTTATTCATTTGCGTTTCTTGGCGGGATTATTCATGGCTGCAGTTCAACCACACCTGCTACCATTTTGTAGCATCGTTCGGGCTGATTACTGCCTTTCGGACTCCAGGGAGTGGCCAAACTAACTGTCAAAATACAATTATTGCTAATCTTCTCATTATTTCTCAGTCTGTCTGAAATAAGAGGGTCAGTTAATTTCAAATTTAATATGTGTCCCTTTCCATCCTTGAAGACTACTCGCCATTGATTTGTTTTATATGCGTGTTCAAATCTTACTTTTGTGTTATGTACAAGTTGTAGAGATCGCCATTTGCTCTTGGGAAGTTTGGTGAAAAACTTCGGCAGGACATATTCTTGATGGTTGTGAAGAATGACAGTGTCGTCTTCACAATACTCTAAAAGGTCCTGGGGAGTAATCTGGCCAACTTTCGTCCACTTGCCAGGTTTTAATAATCTGTTTTCCGGCTGGCATCCTTCATCGGGACCAGAATCTTCGAGAGGAATTTCTAAAATATCCAGTACCTTAGGTTCTTTTCCATCGATAAGTCTCATGGCTGATGTTACTGCCCTGCTTATATTGTCAGGCACGGGACGAATCCACATTCGGCTATCCGGGTCGATACCGGCAATACAACGTTCTCCACCACCCTTGTAAGAATTTGCCAAGCATATAATTTTCGCCATTCTCGCCTCTCACAAATGAACAATCTTTACGTTCCCCCAGAGTTCACGAAGGTATTCAGCAACGAGTCTGCGATGGCATTTTTCGGCCTTAGGTTCACTGCACAAAAGGCAGGATTTATCCACAAATTGCGGTGTTATGATATCGCCAACCCGCTGTTCAATCAGCAATTGTCGAAATCGCCTCTCATATTCTAGCCAGTCAATGTCTTTCTTCCTGTAAGCATCGAGAATATCCTTTGTTGGCGCCAACTCCGGTTTATGAGCGTATTTTATGCCTGCAATTTCCTGCAGGAAATACGGCAGGTCTTTTTCCTTTGTGAAACCAGCCAACTGTGATACATTATTTAGACGAATGTCAATCACGGTTTTTATTCCAGCTTCTTTCAGTTTCGTGAAGAACTCGCGTGCGTTTTTCCCGGCGAAGCCGATGGTGAATATGACAGTTTCCATTCCGGTTCAGTGTATTATCGTGTGATGGGGTTTCTCTTGTACAGTAGAATCATACGAGATATTGTTTGCCTGCTGTTCGTATGCTTGGTCAATGAGTTCCGCCTGGGTTTTTGTGGGATCGAAGAGGGTCGGTTCAATTTTCAGCATTCTGACCAACCTGCATTCGGTGTCACTATTGTCTTCTATGCTGCCATCTGAGAGTATATGTTTGATGTGAAGACCGGAGTTTTTTAGATTTCTGCAAATGAGAATAAATCTGTGACATTCGATGGGATCTTTCTCCGCACACATCAGAGCAACCCGATATTTCATTGAAATATCTGTCAAATGTTCAAGTCCAATATTGAATTGCTCGGTCTTAGCCAGATATTCGAAATTGACAGAATTCCCATTATAACAATGAGCATCACCTGTACGAGCACCAAGTTGGTTGCCTAAATATATGTACTCTATATTTGCGTTCCGAAGCTCGCTTGCGAGGAAGTCGCGATTGAACTGAGTGTTGTAGTGACTGTATGGAGTTGAACGAACATCCACGATGCAATTAATGCTGTGCATTTTCAACAGACTTAAGAAATCTTCTATTTTGTGGTTTGAGTGGCCTATCGTGTATATGATATTCGATTGTTCATCAACCATTTATGCGCCATCGAGATACGATTATTATTCTGTTTCAACTATCTTTCACAGATCATCCATATTATAAACAAATGGAGAGCTTACTTCAACACAAATGACGAGTATAATCTTGTACATTATTTTTGTGAAAGAAAATTAGTAATGGGTTTGTTTCTTTGATTTATCTCCGTGGTTTCCATGGTTTTAACCAAAAAGTGCTTCGACGAATTTGTCGGGGTCGAATTCTGCGATATCTTCCGTTTTTTCGCCCGAGCCGGCAAAATCAGCCGAACGACGAACATTCCGCCAGGTTGTATCTCAGCAAAGGTGTTACCACCTAATGCTCTTACGAGCCTTTGAACCAAAGCAAGGCCCAAACCGCAGTGAGTGCCTGTATCTGAGCGTGATGAGTCGTGCCGCCAGAAACAATCGAATATTTGTGAGACTTGCTCATTGGTCAGCCGGCAGCCGGTGTTAGAGACGGCGACTTCCACGGAATCATCTATTCGGCGAGCTGTTGTCCGGATTTGACCGCCTTCGTTGGCGTATTCTACGGCGTTGTCCAGAATGTTCGACAGGACGATGGAGAGGTTCCGGCGGTCTGATTCACATGTAAATTCGGGTTCAATTGTATTATCAAATGTTATTTTGCGTTCGAGCGCCTTGTCTGAAAACGGCCTCCAACAGGAATTCGCGAGCTCGGCCAGTTGAATCTGCTCGGCGTGGAAGCTAATTTGTTGAGCATCCAGTTTGGCGAGTGTCAGCAGATTGTTAACCATTGTCTGCATGGTTTCTACGATAGCGTGACAATCGGAAAGCACTCTTTTATACTCGTCATTGTCACGGGTGCGTGCCAGGGTTACCTCAATCGTGGAACGTAATCCGGCCAGGGGTGTTCGTAATTCGTGGGCGATATCGGCGTTGAACCGTCGTTCTCTATTGAACGAGGCCTCCAGCCGAGATAACAGCTCATTAAGGCGGTTCTTGATTTGAATTATTTCTGTAGGAACATGCTCAGCGGTGATTCGAGTCGTAAGGCTGTCTTCTTTAATGGATGCGATCTCGGCAGCGATGGCATTCAGGGGGCGCAGGCCCTGTCGGACTATGACGGCGGCAATAAGAAAAGACAAAGCGGTCACCGCGGCTGAGGCAGTCAAGAGAAGCCAGCGCAAGAACCGCAGTTGGCCGTACAGCTCGGTAGCATCTCGGGCCACCACAAGGGTAAGTGTCTGCTGTTTTGCTCGCTCTTTGTCCTTGTTGCGCTTGTGATCCCTGTCACGTTCGGGTTTCTTGACACCCCTCGGCTCAAACTTCAGCCCGATGGCCCGTAAAGGCTGTCTGTTTTTTTGTAATGTTCGAAAAACCGGCACGTCGAGAGGGCCTTCAAACCGTAAAAGGTCATCTGTACCTAACGAAGGAGACCTCATTACCACGGTGCCTTTGTGCCACAGTTGGTAGTAAGTAGGACGATCTGCCCTTTGGAACTCCTGCATATATTCGACATCAAGCTCTAAGTCAATCTCGCCATCATTCAGTTCCGCCGACGCCGCTAATATCTGTGCTGTAGATGTCAGTGATGCATCAGACTGATTAATTAAGGTACGCCGAATCATGGAGTAAATTATGAGACTAAAGACGGTCAAAAGCAGCAGTATTTCGATAATTACACCGATGATTAAGCGAATTCGGAGTGAATACTTCACGGTTGTGCCCCTAAGGAATAGCCGCGACCGCGGATAGTTCTAATCAAGGAAGGTTTGCCTGGCTGTTCGATTTTTTTTCGCAGATAACCAATGTACACATCCACTACATTACTTGATGCGGTGGATTTAAACTCGTAAACGTGCTCCCATATATCGGTACGGGATACAGTCTGGCCGGCCCGCATAGCCAGATATTCTAAAAGTGCATACTCACGCGGCGTAAACTGAATTTCCTCCTCGCCGCGCCAAACTCTCTGTGAGGCGAGGTCGATACGCAGATCCTTGATATTGATGCAAGGATTCTTCTGGCTGTAGCTGCGACGGAGTAATGCACGGACGCGCGCCAGCAGCTCTTCGAAGGCAAACGGCTTAACCAGATAATCGTCGGCGCCGTGGTCCAGGCCGGTTACGCGGTCTTGTAGTGTGTCTTTGGCCGTCAGTATCAGGACATGGGATTTTCGGCCTTGAGCTCTAATCTTTTTAAGGATTTCGAGGCCGTCCATACCGGGCAGCATAAGGTCAAGGATGATAACATCATACTCATTACTCATTGCATACCATAGGCCCTCCTCTCCGTCGGCAGTGGTGTCCACTGCGAAACCGGCCTCGCGCAGCCCCTTCGTAAGTGATTTTTGCAAAGGCCGATAGTCTTCTATCAGCAGTAGCCGCATTTTGTTGCCTACAATAAAAAAATGCACCGCTGAGTAACGAAAGTTCACAGCTCAGCAGTGCCTATTTTAGCTCCGAAAACTTGATGTGTCACTACTTTTCCTGTTCTTAATCATCCTCGTCATCCTCACTACCGACCTCATCAGTCGCTTGAGAAACAGGTCCAACGGCAGGTATTCCTATTTTGCTTACTTTACACCATCAATTGGCCCATCACTCTTGAACTGGGGAGTTTTGCGCAACTCTTGCATCGCCGGCTCATTTCTTCACACCACTTGCGCCCTTCGCAATTCCAGCACGTGGCTGGGCCTTCGGCAGGGTGTCCCCCGGCGGTTCTCTACCCGTTGGTAGTTTATGTGCCTGCGTCGATTTGGCCTCAGCGCCTGGCTCGAACATTAGTGGAGGATTTAACAGCACCTGCTCGCCCTCTTCCAGACCGCTAATAATCTCCACAAACGTATCATTGAAAGCGCCTGTGCTCACCGCTCGCGGCTGCGGGGTATCAGAAGCCATAACATAGCACAGCTTTTTACCCTCACGAATTGCAACCGCCTGGACCGGCACAATTAGAACATCGTCTAACTGGTCAACCAAAATCTCAACCTTTGCTGACATGCCGGGCCTAACAGAATCGTGCGAACCCTCGATGGTGACCTTGGTAGTATAAACCTTGACGTCAGGATTAAGAAAACCCTGCTGTGAATCGGGCAGTGGCGCAATGTTAAGCACTTCACCCTGAAAGGTTTTATCGGGAAAGGCATCAACAGTAATGGTCGCACGCTGACCCGGACGAACTTTATCGACCGAGGACTCGTGGACACGGATTTCAACAATAATTTCTGCCGTATTCGGAAGTGATATAATGGTCTGGCGCTGATAAACCTTGCCCCCTTCCCGAATAGGTCCTCTCTCCCTTTCTTTCCATGGCTCGCCACTTGTACCATACACCACCAAGCCCGGGGCCGGTGCTCTGATTGTACAGGCAGCAGCCTGTTTTCTCCTTTTTTGTACTTCATCACTTGAGTCAGCTACATCTGCTTCTGCATTGCTCAGCCTGGCTTGGGCTTGTGCCATCCTCGACCGGGCACGGGCACGCGTCCGCACCAATTCTCGCTCGGCCTCTTTGTAAGCGCTGAGGTACCTCTGAGCTTCTTTGGGAAAATCATAACGTTTGTACAATTTCAGAGCTTCGACGGAGCTTTCTTTTTGAATCCGAAAACGTTCCACATCCAGCTTATCACCCTTCAAATCAAGCTGGGATACGTAATTCGCATCGTAAAGCTTCTGCGTCCCCTCCAACACGTCATTGGCTTTTTCCAATTGCCCCTCGGCAAGAAGAATGGCGTCTTTTAGTTGTTTCAGTTGCTGCGAAGACCCGCCGCTCAAACTGTTTGGGTCATTTGGGTCATTATTGGCGAGGAGCGATGTCATATCAAAATTTGAATTCGGGTCCAGGTTCGCTCTCTCAATGACCTTTTGTGCAACAGTCTCACCAAGATATTTTTGAAGGTCCATCAGGGCAAACTTTACTGACAGTTGAGCCGCGGTGATATCGCTTTCGTTTTGGTTTAGCTGAATGTGATAATTCTCCTGCGCCTCGGTAAGGGTTGCCTCTCCACTGGCAAGCTCACTTTCAACTTCTTTGAGCTTGTCTTTCAAACCTGAAGAATCCAGCTCAACGAGCAGCTTGCCATTATTAACATCTTCTTGTGTAATATAAGTACCTTCGGGAATAAGACTAATTATGGTCGTCTCGCCATAGACCTCGGACATGATATCTCTCGTCTGGCGTGCCTTGGTGCTGCCGCCTTCCGTAACAGTGATGGTTAAATCATCGTGACGCACAGTGAAGGTGCTTGGTCTATTACTCGTAGCAGCCAAGCCCACTTTTCTCATCGAGACCCACAATACCCATACCGTCAAAGCTGCCGCGCCGAAGATTAAGATTACCCACAGCCTCTTGCGGCCGCCTACAAGTCCCAGTATCCCCTGACGTCGATTTACCAATTCATTCATTGTTCTCTTGCTCTTACATTCCGTCCGGCCTAACCTGCAAAATGCTCTTGCCGGAATGGCACGATACGTACGAGCACTACCATAAGAACCGCCAACGCAAGAAGGACAATCAGTATTCAACGTTTCGAGCTTATTCTCTCACCCCTTTCGTTGATAATACTGCGTCTATAATCTGCTATCTCAGTTAAGCTGCTCGCTGCCTGTTGTATTTATTGAGAGCTACTCTATTTTACTCTATTTCTCGGCCCGCCTGCAAGCGCCTTTTGTAGAGGCTGACGGTCTTCCAGAAACCATAGGGTGCATGAGCGCCCACAAGAAAACACCGCTGGGCGCGAGGTTTTAAGCGCCCAGCGGTGCAAACTTACGCTCCGACAACTTGATGTGTGACAGATTGTTTTGTCGCCCATCATCGCTGCCCTATTTCTTGTCCTTATCGTCGTTATCGCCTATAGCCTTCATGTTGTTCTTGTTGTCAAAGTCCTATTCGTTGCCGTGGTCATTCGTCCTCCGGGTTGCCCTTTTCGACCGCTTCTTCCACTTGGCGGCCATCTGGTGTCAAAAGCAGCTCGTGCCGACTATCACCTTTTTGGAACTTGACCTCATAGAGAATCATCGTTTTCTTTTCAAACGCCAATTCAGTCTCCTTGCCGGCCGCTTTATTGGCTACCTTCAGCGCCGCTGCCGGGACCTTGTCAATGCTTATCTGTTCCTCGATTTCCACCAGGTCGCCGGTAGGCGTGACCAGCACATCCATGTTTGTGCCGGAAGGGGTCTTCCACGAGCCCTCATAGAACGTGCTGCCGTGCTCAATTTCCTCGGCGAAATTAGTGATCTCGGCGCCGGCGGCGAGCTTCTTGAGCGCAGCCAGGGCGGCCGCCGGGACATCCGCCTCTGTTACCTGGCGTTCGGCTTCGGTGGGCTTGACCGCTTCTGCGGGGGACGCTTGCTTGCCTTGGTCCTTGCCCTTTCTCGCATACGTCGCTGCACACAACATGACCGCAAGCAGAATCATAACAGCAACTAATTTCCAGTGTTTCCGTCTCATTTTTTGTCTCCTTATTCAAAAAAGTCACGGTTTTGCAGCCTGCCACTGTGGTCAGGCCGCCCGAGACGCGTTGGCTTTATCGGCTGCGATATTAGCAGAGCGAAGATGAGAGAATTGTGAGAAAATAAATTTTTTTAAATTTTTTGTCAATTTTAAATTTCCGCGACTGTCTGTCTAAGGGATTTCGGTGTAAAATCCGCGTGGAAAATTGATTTTTCAAGGTTTTTCGGTAAGAAAGAATTGAGTTGTTTAAAACCGGATAAAAGGGCTGCGACTCTCCCGTATCTTTCTTTGTTTGCTTAATCAAACAGTGCTTCTACAAATGTATTCGGGTCGAACTCTGCAATATCTTCCGGCTTTTCGCCCAGGCCGACGAATTTCACCGGTATATCGAGCTGGTCTTTAATGGCGATAACGATTCCGCCCCGTGCGGTGCCGTCAAGCTTAGCCAAGAATATTCCTGTAACGTTGATCGCCTCGGTGAACATCTTTGCCTGGACAATTGCGTTTTGCCCGGTAGTGGCATCGAGAACCAGCAGCACTTCATTTGGAGCGTCTGGGATTTTGCGGGCCACGACATCACGAATTTTTGTCAGCTGCTTCATCAGGTCCTTTTTTGTGTGCAATCGCCCGGCTGTGTCGAGAATCAGGATATCTGCGTTTCTTGCGGCAGCAGCCTCGCAGGCATCGAAGGCGACGGCTGCCGGGTCGCCGCCGGTTTGGTGCTTGACGATTTGGACGCCGATGCGTTCAGCCCAGATGGTCAACTGCTCTACGGCGGCGGCACGGAACGTATCGCAAGCGGCAACGATGACCTTCTTATTGTTTTGGCTAAGTATATATCCGAGCTTTGCGATGCTTGTGGTTTTGCCGGTGCCGTTGACGCCGGCGACCAGGATAACGGTCGGGCCGGACTGGGCCAGATGTAGTTGTCTGTCGCGGTCCGGCCAATAGCTTTTAATGTGCTCTTTGAGAAACGGTACGATATCGTTGGTCTTTGCGATTTGCCTGCTGCGATAAGCTTCTCGCAGCTCCGATACGAGCTTATCGGTTGTTTCGACGCCGATGTCGTCGCTTATCAGCGTTTCTTCCAGCTCGTCGAGCAGTTTTTCATCGATATTTCTGCCGAGACTCAACACCGATGAAAGTGAGCTGCTGATTTTATCACGCGTTTTGCCCAATCGGTCTTTGAAGAATCCGGCTGTTCGGGTAAAGATGCCCATAGCTGTCTGCCTCTCAGGTTCAGAACCTGCGGTAAAACCGCAGGCTAAATATTTAGCCCCACGTTTCACGTAGGGTTCTTACTATTAACACAGTCCTGATAGTATCGGGATTTGTAAAAATTTCAAGTCCGGCTAAGATTTAATTTTCCGGGCCTTTCATTGGTCAGGGAAAAAATTTGCAATTTGTTGTTTTTTGCCGCTAACGGGATAATTTTCTTTGACAAACCGAGCGATTCAAGTTAGATTTTCCACTACCGTTCCACACCGATTGAGCATAAGCTCACACCTGAGTGGTGTGGGGTTTCGGCCTTTTGAAAATTTAGAAGCCCATTCTGTGAGGGGGATGAACAAATTGAAAAATGGGAAACTTTTGACAGGGATGTTTTGATGAGCAATTGATTTTCGTATATAGCATCGATTCACAAAGGATGGTGACGTGGCAGCTCGCGAAGTTGAAGATATTTTCGCTGATATAATCGACCGTACAAAAGCGCTTGACCCGGCCAACGCCCGCAAGTGGTTCGACAGTTTAACGGTTTTGCATATGAGCGGCGGCTCACTTGGAATCGGTTGTCCCGATGAAGCAACCGTTCAGTTTTTGCGGGACAATTGTAAAAGCAGCTTCACCCGGGCCGCTCAGCAGGTAACGGGTCATCTTGTCTCGGTATATTTCGAAGCTGAGGCGCACGAAAAACCCGATAGAAGCTCTCCCCGCTTTCAATCCGGACCTAAAGAGGCCGTTTTGCAAAAGAAGAACAGAACCGAAATTCTGAAACTTCACCCTGACTATACCTTTGATAGTTTTGTCGTAGGACCGAGTAATCGCCTTGCTCATGCAAGCTGTGTTGCGGTAAGTCAATCGCCCGGAAACACCTATAATCCTCTATTTATTTACGGCAATTCCGGGCTGGGAAAGACCCATCTTTTGCACGCCGTTTGTTTCGAGGCCCAGCGAAAATCTAATGGTGCCGTGATTCAATTCTTAAGCTGTGAAGATTTCGTCAACAGATTTATCAGAGCGATCGAGGAAGGGAATATGTCCGGTTTTCAAAGCCAGTTTCGCACTGTCGATATGCTGGTAATCGATGACGTTCAGTTCCTGCGCGAACGCGAGCACAGCCAGGAGGAATTCTTCCATACCTTTAATGCCCTTTACAACAACGGCAAACAAATCATCCTCAGCGCGGACAGCCCGCCGGTGAAGATTCCCTCACTCGAAGCACGTCTTATCAGCAGATTCAACTGGGGTTTGGTTACGAGGATCGACCCGCCGAGCTACGAGACAAGAGTTGCAATCGTGCAAAAGAAGGCACATCTTCGGGGCCTCAGAATTTGCGATGAAATAGCAGAATACATCGCCCGCAAGGTGCACGCAAACATCAGGGAATTGGAAGGCGCTTTGACGACCATTTATGCCGTGGCGACTACCACCGACAAAGTAATCGACCTCGAATTAGCTCAAAGGGCTCTGGAAGGCCAGATTAAAGCGTCAGTCAGACATATAAGTATCACAGATATTATCGAAGTTGTAACGAGCCATTTTGACGTTCGGCTTGCCGATTTGCAGAGCAAAAGGCGCAGCCAGAGCATTACTGAGCCGCGTCAGATTTGCATGTACTTAGCCAGAAATTTAACCAGGCACAGCCTCGAAGAAATTGGCGGCCATTTGGGAGGCCGAGACCACACTACGGTTATGCACGCCTGCAGCAAGATAAGCCAGGCCGAAAAATCCGACCCTAAAATGCATGCTCTATTGGGTGAATTGACAAAACAAATCACACAAACGCCGCAAGCGTGAATACTCCACAAGACAGTCGTTTTTCGTTTTTGCAATGGCTAAAAAATCATTTTTGCGATAACATAATACGCATATCGTTTTGTGATTGTGTGTTGAATTTTTTGTATGTGATGTGCTTATTACAAGGTAGATTTTATGGAACGTGCGACATACTCAATGTGAACTAAGAAGCAATAGCAAATTGGCGAACAAGGAGAAGAAAGTTTGGCGTTGGAAAAAAACACAAAGCAATCACTTCGATTAGCTCTGATTGCATCGGAACATACAGTTTCCGAATACTCAATATTCTTGGAACATCTGTTGGTCGGCTTGGCGGACGAGTCGATTCCTGTGGCTTTGGTTTGCCCGCCGGGCTTTGATGCGGACTCTGTGTTCACCGGCGCCGCTGAGGTTATTATCCACCCGGTTTTTGAATTGCCGTTGAGCGGGCATCTAAATAGAAGGCTGCTTGTCGAACGGCTTGCAAAATTCAAGCCTACTGTTTTGCACTGCCTTTGCGAAAGCAAAGCATTACTTACAAAGCGATTGGCTCGTCAATTGGATTTGCCTTATGTGTTGATGGCTAATTCCCTGCTGAAAGGTCTGGTTCAGTTTTCTGTTTCATCGAGACTTTGTGCAAAAATCATTACCCCGGCTAAAAGTATCGCTGCTGATATTGCAGGTGCCTTTCCTCGCTTTGCCGAGCGAATTAAGCAGATAAATATCGGTACTTTTGTGGCCGAAAGCGTAGGATGTTTTTCTGAGCCTTCTCGCTCCGTGACTATTGTCATGACTGAACCTTTGGATAATGCGGATAGCTTCGAGAATTTATTTGCCGCGCTCAGGCACCTGATGATTGACGGGTATGAATTTATGATGGTTGTAACCGGCGGCGGACGGGCCGAAGGGCAACTTCGGAAATTGCTGGCTGCACTTGGTCTTTTGCAGACCGTTACTATTGTTCCGAGATTAAGGCCCTTGCGTTCGGTTCTTGCCGCAGGCGATATTTTTATACAGCCTCAGCCTAACTCCGCCTTTAATCCTTTGTTGTTAGAGGCGATGAGTGTCGGCTCCGCTGTCGCGGCCTGTAAGGGCGGCGTAGATGATTTGATTATTGAGGGCCAGACCGCCGTGGTCTTTAACCAGAATGATGAGCTTAGTATAGTAAGAACGCTGCAGCGTCTGTTAGACAGGCGCGACTTCGCACGCAAAATCGCCAAAGCCGCACAGGATTATTTAAGACAAAATTACACTGTCAGCAAGATGATTTCCGCAACCTTCCAGACCTATCACGATGCACAACAGTGGCTGAAAACCTGAAGGTGAGTTTTTCGTATTGTTTCAGTTTTTGACTCGTTTTAATCTTTTTAACATGCCGGAATGCTTAGCTTTACTACGTCTGAAACATGGATTTAGACATCAAATTCTATTATTTTTGTAACAAAAGCGTTCTTGTTGCGTCTATAATATATGGTATAATTATAGTCATAGCGCGGATGGTTTTTAGTTTAATATTTACGGATTAAGCCCTCTCTTTTTTAAAAGGTTGCAGATTATGAACAAATTTTCAAAACAAATTTGCCTTGTTATTTTACTTTGTCTGTCCGCTATCGCCATTGCCGGTGTAAAGAATGCAGGTGACTCTGCCTGGTCAAAACCGGAATCACAAACCAAAAAGCCCCCCAGTTCTTTGAATTTGCCTGGTGGATATCAATCAAAAGCATCAAGAGTTTCTGAGCCGGTTAGCAAAGAACGCATTATTCATTTTCCAAAGGACCACTCTCTGGGAAAGCTTAAGATACAGACAGGCGTACCTGTAAGCCCATATGACCTCGATAATAGCGCCTGGGGTGATGACTGGGAATACATCGGCCAGGCGATGGGTGATGTTCCCGTGCCTGCGGACAAAAGGGTGCAGCTCCTTGTAAACAGGGCAGATTCGAGAGACTTCTCAGCATTGCGGAAGCTCGGGCCGAATGACCTCTATATGCTGATAATCGATTATTCTGTAGGACCGGCCATAAGTCCCGACGAGACAATCATGCCGCATCTTAGCGGTTTGACCGGCCTGAAGGAACTGCACCTGTATCTGAACAATATCACTCCTAAAGGTCTGCAGCACATCAAAGGACTCAAGTCACTAAAGAAATTAGTGCTGAGTGTTGAAGACCGATTCGGCGACGCGGCACTGGCTGAGCTGTCCGAATTACGCTCGCTCGAAGTTCTGGCTTTTAGCGGTAGCCGCACTGATTCAAGCCTTCGCCATCTAACAAAGCTAACGTCCCTCCGGGAGCTGCGTCTCGACGTCTCTAAAATCCGGGGTTCCGGCTTGGTACATCTCGAAGAATTACCTTCGCTGCAGTACCTGATACTCTCGGGCAAGAACTTCGGCGACGGTGGACTGGCCTACATCACGAATCTCAAATCCCTGAGGAGATTGAAGCTTTGGGGGTCGGAACTTCAAATCACAGATGCAGGCCTGGCGCACCTATCAAAGCTCACGGGACTGGAAGAACTTAACTTTATCTGGATAAACCGCATTACCGACCGTGGTCTTGTAAACTTGAAGCCGCTGCGTTCGCTCAAAAAAGTTGATTTCCACATGTCCCCAATCACGGACAATGGGCTGGCTCATCTTACAGACCTCAAGTCGCTCGAATCTCTCGAAGGTGTGAGCTTGAGCGACGAAGGTATGGCCTATCTGGAGCAGTTCGGGAAACTCAAATGCCTCAGTATCGGCGCCAGCCGAGAAAGGCCATTCACTGATACCGGTCTAAAACATCTGGCAGGCCTCCGATATCTTGAAGACCTGTCTATCAGCAGCGAAGCTATCACCGATGCTGGCCTGTCTCATATCTCCCGGCTAAACAAATTAAAGAAACTTCATTTGGATGCTGTCTTGATAACCGACGAGGGCCTGGCCAAATTGACCACGCTAAAGTCTTTAGACGATCTGTCATTGCGCACACCGAAGGTAACCGCATCGGGCCTGGCTCAGCTTAATGCACTGCCAAACTTAACTAATCTACATGTGTACTCTTTTGCCGAGAGTGAATCTTCCCTGGATATTTCGGGCCTGACCAAGCTCCAAAAGCTTGATTTTGCGTGGAATTGTCCAATTCGGGATAAGGACCTGGTGTCTCTGGGAGAACTTAAGCAGCTTCGGCGATTGAGCATTAACTCTTCGAAGACCATCACCGACTCGGGGATGGCACATCTGGCCGGCTTGACCTCTCTTAACTCGCTGTCGCTTTATGGTAACCTCGATTTGACCGACGATGGCCTGTTGTACCTGTCCGGCATGAAACGGCTGGGCTTCTTGTGTCTATGCGGTGACTTCACCGATGCTGGGCTACGTTGCCTTGAAGGCCTCACGAGCATAAACTCGTTGCACATTACTTCTAAAAGACCCTTCAGCCCCGCGGCTATACGGCGCCTTAGCCAGAATCTGCCAAACCTTGGTACCTTCCAAACCCAGCTCAAGGATAGTTCTTCCAACAGGGCGAAGCGAAGAAGATGAATTCTGCCTTGTGTCTTTTCTAAAGAAGACCGTAGTCTTTTAATGTCTGCATCAGGATAGCTTTTTTATTCTCCTCCAGCGGTGTCATTGGCAGACGCAATTCTTCCGAGGCCATATTCAGTATTGCCATTGCCGCCTTGATTGGTATGGGGTTGGTGGCTAAGGTAAGCATGCTTTTGCACAGCATAAACAGCTTTTTGTGCCATTTCAGAGCTGAGACAAAATCACCTTCGAGTATTAAATCGGTCATCGCTTTGACATCGGCAGGTACAATGTTAGCCACTACGCTGATGACGCCTTTGCCGCCGACCGAAGCCAATGGCAGCGTAAGAGAATCATCGCCGGAGATGATAGTAATATCACAGCGGGTTGCGATTTCGCTGGCCTGGTCGAGGCTGCCGCTCGCTTCTTTGATGGCGACGATATTTTCAAGCTCAGCCAGGCGTGCGATAGTCTCCGGTGTCATACCGGCTCCGCATCGGCCAGGTATGTTGTACAATACTATTGGCAGGTCAACCTCTTCTGCTATTGCCTTGAAATGCTGATAAAAACCCTCCTGTGTGGGCTTGTTGTAGTATGGCCCGACCTGCAATGTCGCATCGGCGCCTACCTTTTTTGAGAATTCGGTCAGCTCAATTGCCTCGGCGGTGCTGTTTGAGCCGGCACCTGCAATTACAGGGACCTGTCCGCCCACAGTCTTGACGACTCTTTCGATGACCTGTTTGTGCTCAGCGTGACTTAATGTAGGCGATTCGCCGGTCGTACCTACCGGCACTATCCCGTCTATGCCGCCCTCTAATTGGAATTCGATTAACTCATCCAGCGTTTGAAAATCGGTTTCTCCATCCTGAAAAGGCGTAATCAACGCCACCATTGCCCCTGTAAACATTTTAGTCTCCTACATGAGAGTGCCGAAAGTTATAGATTATTTTTCAATTTACTGCTACGGAGAATGGATTCCCCACTATGTTTAGGGTTGTCGATGCTCGTATCGATGCTCGCCCTGGAAACTCGAGGCTCGGGCTTCCAGCCTCCAGTTTCGATACCAGCTTCGACAACGACAAACCAGCTTTATTCACTTTATCTCACTTCTCTTTTTTTGTATATTAGCGGTTAATTACTTCATTTTAACCTTGAGCGATGAATTTATCTATCAGTTTTATCATTTCGGCTGTTGCCTGCCTTATGCCGACGAATACCGCCCGTGCTATAATGCTGTGGCCGATGTTGAACTCACAAAAATCTTTGATGCTCGCCACGCCTGCGATGTTACGATATGTCAGGCCGTGGCCTGCGTGAACCACGAGCTTGTTTGCCATTGCCAGGTCCTTGCCGGCTTCCAGCTCGCTCAATCTTTTTTTGACAGCTCCTTGACTTTTGACGTTTGCGTACATACCGGTATGCAGCTCAACGGCGTTACAGCCGGTCCGGGCCGAGGCGAGAATTTGCTCTTTGTCGGGCGCGATAAAAGTGCTTACCAGAATACCTTTTTTGTGCATTCTTCTGACAACCTCAGCAAGGCGACTTTTGTATCTGGCGCAATCCAGGCCGCCTTCGGTGGTCAGCTCAGCTCTTTTTTCGGGGACCAAAGTTACCTGGTCCGGCTGAATTTCTTCGGCGATTTTGACTATAGGCTCAGCCATACACATCTCAAGATTTAATTTGCATACGACTGTTTCCTTTAACAGCCGAACATCACGGTCGCAGATATGGCGTCTATCCTGGCGCAGGTGGATGGTGATTCCGTTTGCCCCGGCCAATTCGCATTCGACCGCCGCCCATACAGGGTCAGGCTCGTCGGTCCTGCGTGCCTGACGCACCGTTGCGACGTGGTCGATATTAACATTCAGCACAGCCATTTTTCTTGCCCTCAATAAACCTTGGAAATTATACCCTTGCAGTGGTTTCTATCAAGGGATATTTATAGGGTAACCTATCGCCGCTGCCATTCTAAATATTTGTATAATCATCACAAGACAAACGAGGGCATAAAGCAATCTTGGCAGCCATCGGGCAAATTCAGTGAACAGGTGCTCGGCTCTGTCGCCGGCGATTTCAGCTATCTTATCAACCATCTTGTCGAGCTCGCCGGTTTCTTCTCCGGTATGCCAGAGATTAAGATACTCCGAAGGCAATCTGTGAGAAAATCCATCACAGGTAATATTTCCGGCTGCTGCACTTGCAGCGCCTCCTTTAAATAAATCGGATATCACTACGTTACCTGTTAATTCGGGGGCTTTTACGGCACATTCTGTTATTGGCACGCCGGCTTTATAGAGCATATTAAATCCCCTGCAATATCGACATATCGAGAGCTGCCGAACTGCCTGACCTAAAAGCGGTATTCTCAGTATTATTGCAAGTTTACCGCTCGCGACAAGCCTCTTTTGTATCCGCAATAATGTATTGATAGTTTTATGCTCAGAAGTATCCTCTTGATTGTATCAGTATGGCGGTTTACATCAATAAATTAAGCCGGTAAAATATTCCGGGATTTTTTCTTTTTTACAATAATCTGTTGATTCGTTTTGAATTTGTATTATATTTTATGAAGGTATGACGATTGTTGCAGGGTATTGATTACTGAAATGTTACGAGGGATTAACTATGAAGCTTAAGCTCTTATTAGCGCTTGTTCCGGTTTGCGGAGCACTTATGCTTGTCTCATGCGAGAGCTTTTCGATTGGTGCGGGGTCGGGCCGCGGGCACAAACATGGACCTCCCCCACATGCTCCGGCGCATGGTTATCGCCACAAATACGAGGGCGTAGAGCTTGTTTACGATTCGGGCCGCGGCGTCTATGTTGTTGTAGATTTTCCCCTCCATTTCTATTTCGGGGGCCACTATTACCGCTATCGTGAGCCACACTGGGAAATGGGCGTCCATATTGACGGTCAGTGGGAGTCTATATCCGAGGACTCGCTGCCTCCCGGTCTTCGAGCCAAAGATAAGGGCGAAGGCAAGGGTAAAGGTAAATCGAAAGAGCATCCCGGCCGTGGACTCGGCCTTGAAAAGAATAAGTAGTAGCTGGCATTCTTGCCACGCATCCCCGCATTGAAGTGCGGGGCAAACTCTGTGTGGGATAAACTCCAGCGGGAATCCACCGCGCCGATACGTTTCTGGATTTCTGTTTTCATAGTTGGGTAGGTTTGTGATTGCCTACTATTTCTCTGCTAATCTATTTCTTGCCAAAGAGCGGTTTTCTCCTTAACATAGTCACCATTACAATTGAAGGAAGTTACTGCTATTGTTACCGGCTCGTGGGATAGCGTATAGCATTTGGCAGGCAGATTCTTCGCTTCGCTCAGAATGACAAGGTATATGTCTATGAAGCTAAGCTGGGCCAGTCGGATTACGATTTTAAGGATATTGCTGATAGTTCCATTTGTCAGCTTTATGTTGAAGACAAATGATACTGCACTTGGTCCCGGTACACGGAGCGTAATGCGGTATGTTTCAACTGTCATTTTTTTAGCTATGGCGATAAGCGACGGCATCGACGGCTATTTGGCTCGCAGGAAAAAACAGATTACCAAGCTCGGTGCGTTTCTTGACCCCATTGCCGACAAGCTGCTTATGACCTGTGCGTGCCTGCTGTTGGCCTCGCAGCGGGGGCATGTTGAAGAATTTCTGCTGCCGCCGACGGTTGTGGTTTTGATAATCGGCAAGGACTTGTTTTTGTTGATTGGTTTTACGATTGTTTATCTTATAACTTCACGGATTCACATCGCTCCTGTGTTCATCGGCAAGCTTGCCTCTACCCTGCAGTTGTCGATGGTGGCGGGAATTCTGATTGCCCCTGAGGTTTCCAGAGTTATGCCCGGCTGGATTTGGTTTTTGCGGGTTCTCTGGTGGTCGGCTGCCAGTACCGCTATTTTGACAACGCTTATTTACATTCGCAATGGAAGTCGATATATTGAACAGTACGAACAAAGCCTGGCGAACAATAGTTCTTAGTTAGTATCTGTTGCAGGAAACAAAAACCAACTATGTCATCCCTGCGAAAGCAGGGGTTGAGAGTGAAAAAGCTGGATTCCCGCTTCCGCGGGAATGACAAATACTTTTTCCGCGACAGGAAATAGTTAATAGTATTAGAACTGGCGATTTACATATTGAAACCCGAAACACGAAATGTCAAGTATGAGATAAGAACGTGGCTGTACAATTTAGCGAAATACCGGAGGTTCTCGATGAGCTTCGCCACGGCAAAATGATAGTCCTCGTTGATGCGGAAGACCGTGAGAACGAAGGCGATCTGGTCTGCGCCGCCGAGAAGGTAACGCCTCAGATAATTAACTTTATGGCCAGGTTCGGTCGCGGTCTTATTTGTATGCCACTGACGGCTGAAAAATGTGATTCGCTTGGTCTTTATCCGCAGACCGTTGACAGTACCGCCCGTTTTGGAACGGCTTTTACGGTCAGTATTGACGCAGCCGAAGGGGTAAGCACTGGTATAAGCGCCGCCGACCGGGCGCAGACGATTCAGGCGGCAATTGCTGATGGTGCCAGGCCGGGCGACCTTGTTCGTCCCGGTCATGTGTTTCCACTGCGTGCTCGTGAAGGTGGAGTGCTCATTCGGGCAGGACAGACCGAAGGCTCAGTTGATTTGATGCGTTTAGCGTCTTTAAAGCCGGCCGGTGTCATCTGTGAAATTATGAACGAAGACGGCTCGATGGCACGAGTGCCGGAGCTGTTGAAATTCTGCGAGAAGCACAATCTCAAGATTGCCTCAATCACCAAGCTCATAGAATATCGTCTTCAGCGTGAAAGTCAAATCGAGCGCCTTGAGTGCGTCAATTTACCTACCGACTACGGAGAATTTACACTAATTGGCTATAAGAGCATCACTTCGGTTGAGCCTCATCTGGCATTGTGCAAAGGCGGTGTCGGCCGGCTCGATGAAAATGGCAAACCTATCGAGCATGACGAGCCTGTGTTGGTCAGGGTGCATTCAGAATGTATGACCGGTGATTTGTTTCATTCGCAGAGATGCGAGTGCGGCTATCAATTGATAACTGCGATGAAGATGATTGAAGAAGCCGGCAAAGGTGCCTTGATTTATCTGCGGCAAGAGGGTAGAGGCATCGGCCTGACCAACAAACTACGTGCTTATAAGCTTCAGGAGCAGGGTCTTGATACTGTTGAGGCCAATCTGCAGTTAGGCTTTATGGCTGACAAGCGCGATTATGGAATCGGTGCCCAAATCTGTCGCGATTTGGGACTCAGGAATATACGGATACTGACAAACAATCCTAAGAAGATTAGCCGCCTTGAGGTTTATGGTATAAAGATTGTTGAGCAGATACCGCTAAGAGCTGAGCCGGGCAAACACAACATCGACTATTTGCGAACGAAAAAACGCCGCCTTGGCCACGTGCTTGATGAGGATTTATGAAGTCAGAAATCAGAAGTCAGAAATCAGAAGTCAGAAGTCAGAAGCCAGAAATCAGAAGTCAGAAGCCGGAAATCAGAAGTCAGAAGTCAGAAATAAAAAATAAAATTAAAAGGGATACGAGATGCTCGATACTGGATGCTCGTAGAAAAAGAAAAACGAGTATCGAGAAACGAGTTACGAGAATCAAGGTTGTCTGTCTTCTGGCGATGCTTTTGGGGGGCGGTGGTTGTGAGCAGATGCCGAGGCTTTCTGAACTCAGGATGGAGACAGATAACGATTTTGAAAGGCTTTCTGTTTATTCTCATTTTGCCCCGGCGAAAATCAGTATTATGCCGCTAACTGAATTTATCAGCTCCGACGATGCCCGACAGGCTAATATACATCCTTACGTTAGTTTGCTGGATTCTTTCGGCTCTCAGATTAAATCACCCTGCGTATTTCGTTTTGAATTATACCAAAGAGTTCAGCGCTCGGCTGAGCCTAAGGGAAGGAGAGTTATTATTTGGCCGGATGTTGATTTGACTGACCCGGTTGCAAATGACGAGTACTGGCGGGATTTTTTGAGGGCTTACGAGTTCAATTTGCCTTTCGAGTCAGCCTCAAACCTGAGCTACATATTACAGGTAACGTGTCTTTGCCCAACCGGCAGGCGTCTTTCAGACGAATTCGCCCTTAAGCTCACAAAATGATTCTCTTGAGACCTGTGCCCCCATTGCTTCTTGCGAAGCAAGATATGGGGGCGGACGGGTGGTTTTAGCTCAAATATTTCAGAGCGTTTTTTCCTTCCCTTTCGACTATTCTCAGGGCAGGCTTATTTTAGCTACAGCGGGTTACATTGTCAGAAATTGCTATTTCTTTGACGATGCGAAAGTGGGTAAATGGTTACCAAAACGGAAGTTTTGCACAAGTTTTTCTTGACGAAGAGACGGTTAATCTGTTATAAATAAAATTGGTCAGGCTGGAACGTAGAATCTTTGTGTTTTTTCGGTAGAGGAGGAGATATTATGCAAAGCACAAATGTTTTGATAAGAACTTAGTGCTCGCACCTGCCTGCACCCCCGTGCTTTCTGCCGAAAGGCATCCTGCGGATTGCGAAAGTAAGAACGGGCTGGCGCAGGCACAGGTTCGGTAACGCGAGCACAGGTGCTTCGTAGTGTAGGTATTTTACATTTCAATTAACAACCCACATTTATTTTTTGAACCCCGCCCGTCGAAGACGGGACGGAGTGAAGGAGGACTATTATGTGTAGAAAATTGACTTATTTAGTTTCTTTTGTTTTGGTGTTAGTGCTGGTTAGTAACGTTTCGGCAGGATTAATAGCGCACTGGGAGTTTGATGAAGGCTCCGGCACGATCGCTCGGGACAGCTCCGGCAACGGTTATGATGGTACCCTGCAGGGTGATCCGCAGTGGGTGGCTGGGATGGTTGGCAGTGGTGCTCTGAGTTTGGATGGCACGGATGGCTTGGTGGAGGTAGGCCATGATGCATCGCTGAGTCTGACGGACACCCTGACGATAACGGCATGGGTGAGGGTACACAATCTCAGTACTTACTATTTTCTCGTCTGTAAACAGCCCAGTGGTACGGCGCGAGACAACTATCCAGGCAACTACGAATTTAGAACGGAGGTGAATAGCGGCGCTCTACAGTTTGGACACCAGGAAACTGAGGGCGAGCAGTATACCTTCTACACATCCGACTCGCCTATTGCTGTCGAGCAGTGGCACCACGTTGCTGTAACAGTCACAAGAGGAGATCTCGTCGAATTCTATATCGACGGAGTTGCTGCCGGAAGCAGCGAGCAGTCGACTAATTTCGGAGTGTTGAACGATGAGCCCGTTAGAATAGGAGGCAGAAAAGATGGGTATTCTTTTTTCAATGGAATTCTGGACGATATTCGTCTCTACGACCGTGCTTTGTCAGCAATCCAGATTCAGAAACTGTTTGAAGGTATCCCTCCAACGTTCACAATCGCCGAGAAGCCCGATCCAGCTGACGGTACGATGCATGAGGATACGTGGGTGAACCTTAGCTGGTCGCCGGGAGATTTTGCGGTTTCGCACGATGTGTATTTGGGCGACAATTATGAAGATGTGAACAATGGTACCGAAGGCACGTTCCGAGGCAACCAGGCCTCAACGTTTTTCGTTGCCGGCTTTCCAGGATTTCCTTATCCGGACGGCCTTGTTCCCGGCACAACATATTACTGGCGGATTGATGAGGTCAATGACATCGAGCCGAACAGTCCCTGGAAGGGCAATGTCTGGAGCTTTAGTATTCCCCCCAAGACTGCATACAATGCCAAGCCGGCTGATGGTGCCGAGCTTATAGCCCTGGATGTGAAGCTTAGCTGGACGGCAGGATTCGGTGCGAAATTGCACTACGTGTATTTCGGCGAGAATTTAGACAATGTGAATAATGCCACAGGGGGCCTTCCTCAGGGAACTGCGACCTATACTCCTCCCGGCCCACTTAAATTGGGTAAGACTTACTACTGGCGGGTTGATGAGTTTGATATTATCAAGACGTATAAAGGCGAGGTCTGGAGCTTTACTACTCAGGGCGCCGTTGTGAGCCTGAAGCCTTCTAACGGAGCTGTGGATGTAAAGCAGACACAGATTCTTAGCTGGTCGCCGGGAGACTATGCTGCTTCGCATCAGGTCTATTTCGGCACAGATAAAGCGGCCGTACGCAATGCCAATACCAGTTCACCGGAGTATAAAGGCACTAAGGCACTTGGTTCCGAGAGCTATGACCCCGGAAAACTCCTGTGGGATGCCACCTACTATTGGCGGATTGATGAGGTCAATAATGTCAATCCTGACAGTCCGTGGGCAGGCCCTGTCTGGAGCTTTACAACAGCCAACTTTCTTATCGTGGACGACTTCGAGGACTATGATGCCGGCGAGAACCAGATATGGTACGCCTGGAAAGACGGGCTTGGCTATGGCACGCCGGGTGCTCAGCCATACTCTCCAGGCAACGGGACCGGCTCTGCTGTGGGAGACGAAAGCACTCCTTCTTATACCGAGGAGACTATCGTTCACGGAGGCAGCCAATCAATGCCGCTCTTCTATGACAACAGCGTCTTAAAATATTCAGAGGTGGAGAAGACGTTGACTTATCCGCGTGACTGGACTGAGAATGGTGTTAGCACACTGACAATTTGGTTCAGAGGCGATTCGGCTAACGCTGCCGAGACGTTGTATGTTGCTCTCAATGGCAGTGCGGTGGTCTCTCACGATAATCCAAAGGCAGCGCAGATAGCTACCTGGACCCGATGGAATATCAACCTCCAGGCGTTTGCAGACCAGGGCGTGAACCTCGCCAATGTCAATGCGATTGCTCTTGGGTTAGGCAATAAGAAAAATCCGCAGGCAGGCGGTTCAGGTACGATGTACTTTGACGATATTCGCCTGTATCCTCCGCCGCCGGAGCCGGCGCCGTAAGCCGGTATTTAGGCGACAATTGAAATTGCTTCGTTGATATAACAGATTCACGTTAATCCCGCCCGTCGTAAATGGGTATGTCTTTAGTCTGGCTAAACACATAGTCCGCAGTCCACAGGATGACTTTCGGCAGATGCCTTACGGCAGAAGACGGGCGGGATGAATTCGGGGCCTATACTGTTTGATTTAGTATAGGCCCTGCTTGTATTCGTATTGTGTATCTTGTATTTTGGTTGAGATACGCTTAAAGCTACGTGAAATTTACCCTTCCGATTAAATTAAATTGACCTGACAAAGCGAATCTGCGATTATATCCTACGGTTTAGCCTCATTTTTGCTGTATTTTTGTCCCCGATTGCGACTGTCGGGGAGGAACTTTTTGAGGCAATATTGGTCTAATTGAGAGTAAAGCCGGTGACGGAAGTGGCAAATATGGATATATACGCTTCTAAGAGGCGTATCGACATTTGTCAATACAATGATGCTGTATTGGTTATGCGGTGCTGGCAGGGCGATTCTGCAGCAATGGAAAAGCTTATTCTCAAGTATCAGAATCGCATCTACAACGTGGTATTAAAAATATGTTCAGACCCCGATGATGCTGCGGAGCTCACACAGGAAACATTTGTCAAAGTAATAGAGAACATAGATGACTTCCAGGGCAGAAGCGGTTTTTATACCTGGGTGTTCAGAATAGCCGTTAATCTGACCTTGAATTACTGCCAGAGAAACGCCAGACTTGGGTTTAGCTCGCTGGATTCGAGTCCGCCAAAGGCGGAATACAGCAGCCAATCAAGCCGTGTTTTGAGGGAGTTTTTGAGCGATGATAGCTCACCTGACCCTGCTGCGGTGGCTCAGAACAAAGAGCTGTACGAGATAGCTGTTGAGTCGTTAATGAAATTGGATGATGCACAGAGAGCCGTCATCGTATTGCGGGATATTGAAGGTATGAATTATGCCCAGATTGCAAAGGTTTTGGATATCGAGTTAGGTACAGTCAGAAGCAGATTGAGTCGGGGCAGAAGCAAGCTAAGACAGATTTTGGAGGCCATTTTGCAATGAAAGAAATTCCAAATATGGATGAATTGCTCAATAGCTTCATTGATGGAGAGCTGCCGGCCAGGCAGCATACCGAGGTTCAACGGCTGGTGGCACATGATGAGAAAATTTCACGACGGCTGCAGCAGCTACAACGATGTAAGATGTTGCTGAGTTTTTTGCCTGTTGCCGAGGCACCGCCACGGACGCTGGAGAATGTAAAGGCCTCGCTGGCCAGGAAAACAACGTTGCTCGATGAACGGTTGTCGAATTTTGCCGAGCAGGCCGGAGCGAGACATTTGCTGGGTCGCAGAGTACTGGCTGCCGCTGCTATGCTCGGCCTGGTTGCCATTTTAACAGCGGTAGTTTACACTATTGTAGCTCCGGAAGCTGTCACGCAGAGACCGGTTGCTGTTGAGCGCCGAGAGCGGCCCCCGAAAGTTGACGTGGTAAAGCCCGGACCGACAATGGTTGTGGTGCCATTTAGCGGCAGGCTTGAATTGCGAACAAGTTATCCGCCTGCCGTTGTGGCATTTATCAACAGGGCGATTGAAGATAATATCCCTTCGGATGAATGGATTGCATCAGACCAAAGCAATGTCAAAGAGCCACACGCTCTTGTTTGCAGCAGAGAAAGCTTTAATTTACTGTTGGCTGAGCTGGGCAATATTTGGAACAAGCTGGATTCGGCTACTTTATTTGTTGACACCGAAGTGTTTGGCGAACAGATTATAGTTGATGCAGTTACCACTCGGCAGATAGCAGGGATTGTCAACCAGAACGATTCCAAAAGGCGTGTCGAGCTGGCGAAGGATTTTGCCGTCTTGAACAATATAGCCGAGCATTTACCCGGCAGAGAGATTCTAACTGCTATCGATGATACTACGGTTGTTTTGATAACCCCACCCAAGCCAGTCTTGACCTCGAACCAGAAAACGATTAAAAAATCAACCACCAGAACTGAAGCTAACAAGAACGTACACTTAACGATTATGGTTACAGGCAGTAACTAACAAACTGCTGGCTTTGATACTTACATCGAATCGGAACCGACAACAAGAGAATAAAGGAATGCTTGATATACAAAATTGCTGTCTGGTGGTTGTTGACGTCCAGGGTAAGCTCGCCCAGTTGATGCACGGCAAACAGGCTTTATTCAAAAACACCCAAATCCTCATCAAAGCCGCCAAAATCCTCAATATTCCAATCTTGTGGTGCCAGCAGTGCCCCGATTCGCTGGGGCCGACGGTGCCTGAAATAGCGCAGCTTCTGGCCGACAATGAGCCGATAAACAAGGCAGCTTTTAGCTGCTGCGGCAGCGAGCAATTCAACATCAGGTTAAATGAATTAGCTCGGCAGCAGGTCCTGCTGTGCGGCATAGAAAACCACGTTTGCATTTATCAAACAGCGGTTGATTTACTCCGGAAGGGCTTCAGTGTGGATGTAATTGCAGATGCAGTCTCTTCGAGAGCTTTGGAGAATAAGCAGATTGCAATAGATAGAATGGCCGCCGAGGGGATAAATATCAGTTGCATTGAGATGGCCCTATTTGAGATGCTCAGGACCGCCGAACACCTCCAATTTAAGCAAATCGCCACGCTAATAAGATAGACATTTCTTTCTCATTTGGCTGCAATCTTCTCCATGTTCAAAGCTGCCGACCTTGAGGTGTTATTTTCTGTAAGTAGTGATAAAAAGGGGCGAACGAGCCGAAGCTTGGGCGAAAATCCCTTAAATTTTCTCTCTTCTGCCTCTACCTCGTGCATATTTTTTAACAGCCTTTCATTCAATCCGCATTCGCTTCGAGGTCTGTTAGGTTATTAAGAATTTGCTCTAAGTCCTTTTCGAAACGGTCAATTTGACTTTTAGGAAATCCTTTATAGAACAGTCTTGTCATCTCTTCTGATACTTCGACGTATTTTTTCTCCATTTCCCTGTCTTTTTCCGTGCGTTTTATCAGGATTTTCCGTCTGTCTTTTTTGGAACGTTGACGGCTGATGTATCCCATCCTTTCGAGCCTGTCGAGCATACTTGTCAGAGTTGATTTTTTCAGTTGAGTTTTTTTCACAAGCTCATTGATTGGAATGTTGTCTTTTTGCCATAGCGCAAACATTATCCTGCCCTGAGCGGAGTTGATCTCCACGTTGTATTTTTTTAGCAAACGTTCAGATATTCTCCCACCTACCTGCCGTATCTTAGCCATTAAAAAGCCTGCCTGGTATTGTTCTTTCATTTTTTTCATTTTAACTTGAATTCGAAGGGCGTTTCTTTATACCCCCCTTTCGCAAAAGCAGGCATCAGCATAAGTACAGTGAATTCGGGGTCACCAGCTCCGCCTGGCCAGAACATTTCCCAGCCATCCTGCCAGAGTTGTTTCTTGAGCTGCTTATCTGCGACTTCTTCTATTTCTCCGATAAGCGTCAAACACTGAAACTCGCTTGGAATATCTGAATAAACGGATAAATATACAGATACCTTTGGATTGGCCCGGACTTGCTTCATTTTGGCAGATGAGCTGCTGGTTGCCATATAAATCAGAAAATCTTCTTTGTGCTGCTCAAATATCTTGACTAAGCCGGGATTTTCTTTCTTATTTCTCAGGTTAGACATTATTCTTGTGTATGGGAAACCATCACTACCGATAGTACTTAGATACACCACATCAGCCATTTCCATTAAATTCAAACATACTTTTTTTAGCTCTTTTTTTCCATTTTGGAGCTCCTTTCTTGATAAAAGAATAATTCATCAATAACAATCAGGAATATAATTTGGTTAATTTTCTAACGACTCTCGGATTTTGAGCAGGCATTCTTTGCTGATAAATGGCTTAATAAACAAGTTATAGTCCTCTTCAGGAATATTTGACAGGTCCTTAACGTTCTCCTCAACGAAATTCATTTTTGGTTTAAGTTTATCACAGGCGAATTGTCCGCAGTGGGCACAATTATCAAAGTTTTTTTCGATAGCACATGGTCTGACGGAACAAGTTTCATCACCGCCTCCGGCTAAACATCCTACGCAACTTGTAATCGCTTCAGGTGGTACTTGAGAGCCAAGATATTTGGCCCAGGCATCGCACATTCTCTGCTTGTCGGCGTCCGATTTTAGATTCGTCTTATATGCCGAGCATAAGTCACATCTGTACCCGCATCTCGCTACTATTGGTTCCATTTTTTATATTTCCTATTAGTATTTTTAATCATTCTTCGCCTGTTCCTGTGTCTTTATCCGTTTCTTAAATAATCCTGCATCAAGGTTACTCCCGAGGGTGCATTCAACAGCATGCAAGGAGTTTCTCGATGTTTTATCTTTCACCAGAACCACTTGGCCTTCTTTAGCGACATTTTTCCCATCGTAAGTTACTTCCGGCCCGGTTTGGCCGGTTGGCCTGCTTGGCACGCCATATCCTGACCAGTATTTGTTCCCGACAATGACACACTTATCTATCTTGTACCTTTGATGGTCGCCGCGTTTTCGTATCCAGAAATACTCACTGCCGGTGACAATGTTGTGGTGGAACTCAAAATCTTCGTCTGTCCGGCAGGTCCAGACACTCGAAATGTGAGCGTCATCAACGATACAGTATCTCATTGCGCAGCCGCGACACCCAATTTCCTCCTGTCCGTCCCAGAAAACTACGCACGCCCCGCAATCTTTGAAAATGCAATGGTCAACGACAAACCTGTCACCGGTCGCCAGAGCCGCATAGTAAATATTCAGCCCATCTTTATTACCAACAAAGACACACTGTGTTACCAGCAGATCATCCAGCTTCTCACCCACGCGCTCAATACAACAATGCCAGTTATTTACCAGGGGATTGCCGAGGAATTTCAATCCCTTTATCGTTACATGGCTGGTCTTGACCTTTATGCTGTACGTTTCAGTCAGTTTATCGAGTTGTTCTGTTTTTCGAGGATCTTGGGCAGACAATATGGCAGGCATCAGTGCCGGTTTCCATTGTGGCTCATCGGGCAGGACGGTAGCTTCTATTATAAGCCGTTTTTCGTTTGTGTATGGGCGGGTATTTTCAAAGACTACGGGCTCTGTAAGAACATACACTCCCGGTGCTACTTTGATTATAGTCGGTTCTGGTTTAGCTGAACTATTCGTCAACGCCGCCGCCTTGTCTATTGTTTTCAGCGGTTGTTCCTTTGTGCCGGGGTTTGTGTCATTGCCGTTTGTGCTGTCTATATATAGCACTTCAGCGATTACCCCTGGGGCCAATATCTCGATGAACAGGGCTACAATGATGAACCGATAATTTAGAATATCTCTTTGTCTCATTTTTCTTTCTCCTTTTGTAAAAAAAGTTTTATATAAGATAGTACTATATAGAACTATCATCAAGTGAAATTTCCATTTTTTATCAAAATACTTAGGCGGGTCTAAATACTTAATCCGGTGGGAGTTAGCTAAGCTGATTTCTTCTTGTTTTTTGTGTCTGATTTGGTTTTTTCGCCGGATTTCGAATCTTCGGTTTTGAGTTTGTCGGTCTTGGTCTCGGCTTCTTTTTTCCCGGTGTCCTTGTCGGTAGTCTTTTTGTCGCTTTCTTGAGCTTTCTTATAGCTCTCGCTTCGATAATCGGTCTCATAGAATCCGGAGCCTTTGAAGATAACTCCTGCTCCGGTGCCGATGAGGCGTTTTAATTTTCTTTTTCCACACTTTGGGCATATACGCAGAGGTTTAGCTGTTATAGTCTGGAACTGTTCAAATTCATATTCACAGTTTTCACACATATAGTCATAAGTCGGCATCACGAACACTCCGTATCTCTTGTTTCGTACTCGTCGGCTGATTCGACCTCGGTGGTTGTTTGCTCTTGGGGTTCTACTTCTTGTTGCTGAGCCGGTTGTTCAGAAGTGAGCTTATTGACAATTACTTTACTTGGCCGAATAACTCGACCGTTGAGTTTGTATCCTTTTTGAAACTCTTCCAGAATGGTATTATCTTCTTTTTCAGGCTCGGTCTTTTGCATTATTGCTTCGTGCTGGGTTGGGTCGAATTTTTCGCCCCGCGCCTTTATATGCTCTACACCGTTCGATTTTAGAATATCGAGCATCTGGTCGTAGATAATCCGGATACCCTTAACAAGCACTTCAGCATTTTCCGCCGAGGGTGCATTTTGAAGAGCATGTTCAAAGTTATCCAGAGCCGGCAGCAATGTTTTTATTATCATTTCTTTTTCGTAGCAAATCGTATCGAATATTTGTTTCGGGACTCGTTTCTGGAAGTTTACGTAGTCGGCGCTGACGCGTTGATATTGGCCAATAGCAATTCCGAGCAATTCCTGTAGGCAATCGTTCTTTTCCTTTTCAAATTCCAACAAAGCTTTGGTTTCGTCCTCTTTTGGCGATTTACGTTCCAAAGCTTCCTTACGCTTCTCTAATGTTTCTCGCAGAAGCTTACTGCTCTGGGGTAACAAAGTATCTAAAAGTCCGTAGAAGTCTGCGAAGCTGCTCTTTACTGCCTCAGGTTCATTTGTTTCTTTTTGCTTTTCTTTCTTTTTCTGTTTCATCAGTTGTTACCGAAATGTTTTTTCAGTTTTTCGAAAAAGCTTACGGATTTTGGAGAGACGCTTTTATTTTCGTTTTTAGCGAATTCTCTCAGCAGTTCTTCCTGTTTTGCATTTAGTTTCACTGGTGTTTCGATAATAATTTGCACGAGCTCGTCGCCGGTTTGTCGTGTTCTCATATCCGGCAGGCCCTGGCCTTTTATTCTAAAGACACTTCCGTACTGTGTTCCGGGTGGAATTCTTAACCCTCGAGTGCCGTTCAGACTTGGCACGTCAATAGTTGTTCCTAAAACGGCCTGTGTAAAGCTTATAGGTACGACGGCAATCAGGTCATTTCCGTCGCGCTGCAGGAATTCGTGTGGCTTTATTCTGACGTAGCAATAAAGGTCGCCTTTTGGTCCACCGCCTCGACCGGGCTCACCTTCGCTGGCGACTCTTATGCCCTGTCCTTCGTGGACACCGGCAGGTATTTTGATTTCGACGACTCTCTTTTTGGGTACTCTGCCGGTGCCTTTGCATTTTTTGCAGGGATTGGTAATGACCTGTCCGCTGCCGGCGCATTGCCGGCATGTCGAGACCATCTGGAAGAATCCGCCGCCTCTTGCAACCTGACCACTTCCACCGCAAGCTGGACATCGGCCCGGCTTGCTTCCTTTGGCACAGCCGTTGCCGTTGCATTCACCGCATATATCCTGGCGCGTAAATTCGATGGTCTTTTCAGCACCTTTGGCGATGTCGTTGAGCGTCAGCTCCACGGCTGTTTCCAAATCGTAGCCGCGGGTAGGTCCTGCCCGTCGGCTTGGCCTTCTGCTGCCCCCGAAGATACCGCTGAAGAAATCGTCGAAGCCGAACATACTGAAGATATCTTCGACGTTCATTCGGGAGAAGTCGTGCATACCGGCTCCACGGAGGCCTTCGTGTCCGAACTGGTCATAGCGTTGCCGCTTCTCGGCGTCGCTCAGAACCTCGTAGGCCTCGGCGCATTCTTTGAAGTTGGCCTCGGCCTTTTTATCGCCCGGATTCTTATCCGGATGATACTTCATCGCCATACGCCGATATGCGCGTTTAATCTCATCGGCAGATGCGTTCTTCTCCACGCCCAAAACATCGTAATAATCCCGTTTGGCCATCGTATCTTGCATAAACTCGAATATCGAGTATCGAAATCCGAAACAATATCTAACGACCAAAATTCAAATGACCGAAACAATAAGTTTTGAAGATTTAAATATTCGAATTTTGAATTTGTTTTGGGTTTCGTGCTTCGGATTTCGAATTTGCTTTTCGTATATCAGCTATACGCTATCTGCTATCTTACCGAGCCCGGTATTGGCTCTTCGTTTTTGTCCTTATCTTTTAACTCCGTTACCAAGACATTGGTAGTCAGCATCAGTCCGGCTACCGAAGCGGCCATTTCTAATGCGGTTCTGGCAACCTTTGCAGGGTCGATGATTCCCGCTGTAAACATATCGACGAACTGTCCTGTATTTGCGTCATAGCCGATATTTTTGCCTTTTTCGAGAAGTTTAGCGACGACCACATCGCCTTGTTCACCGGAGTTTTCAACAATTTGAGTTGTTGGTGCTTTAAGCGCATTGGCTACAATGTCAAAGCCGATTTTTTCATCGCCTTTGGCCCTTGCTCTGGCCTTTTCTACTTCTCCGATGGCACGCAGGAACACGACACCGCCGCCTGCGACAACGCCTTCCTCAGCCGCCGCCCTTGTTGCATGCAGCGCATTTTCCAGCAGGTCTTTGCGTTCCTTCATTTCCGTTTCGGTTGCGGCGCCCGCTTTTATGACGGCTACTCCGCCGGTCAGCTTGGCCAACCGTTCCTGTAATTTTTCACGGTCGTAGTCACTGGTTGTTTTTGCAATTTGATTTCGGATTTGCTCACAGCGCCCGGTAATGTCTTTCTTTTTGCCTGCCCCTTCGATTATTGTTGTTGTTTCCTTATCCACAACGATTTTTTTGGCCTGGCCCAATTGTGAAAGCTCGATGCTTTCGAGCTTGATGCCCAAATCTTCGGTGAGCACCTGCCCGCCGGTCGAGATGCCTATATCGGCCAACATCGCTTTTCTGCGGTCACCGAAGCCGGGCGCTTTCACCGCGCAGGTCTTCAAAATACCTTGCAGCCGATTGATAACCAGTGCAGCTAATGCCTCACCTTCGACATCTTCTGCAATAATCAGCAGAGGCCTGGCCACTTGAGCAACCTTTTCAAGCAGAGGGATAAGCTCGCGAACGTTGGATATCTTCTTTTCGTGCAGCAGGATATAGGCGTCTTCGAGGACCGCTTCGAGAGTATTGGCGTTAGTCATAAAATACGGCGACATATAACCCTTATCGAACTGCATACCTTCGACTACGTTCAGCTCGTTTTCCATTCCTTTGCCTTCTTCGACCTCGATAACACCGTCACTGCCGACCTTATCGATTGCCTCAGCTAAGATTTCACCGACCGACGGGTCGTTGTTTGCACTGATGGTCGCGACCTTTGCAATGTCACTGTGTCCTTTTACAGGCACGCTGACCGATTGGATGAATTTTGTAACAACTTCGACTGCTTTGCTGATTCCCCGCTGAATGGCCATTGGATTGACACCGACCGTAACGTACTTTAGCCCTTCGGTGTAGATTGCTTCTGCTAACACAGTTGAGGTTGTGGTTCCGTCACCGACAACGTCGGAAGTTTTGGTGGCGGCCTCATTGACCATCTTTGCGCCCATATTTTTGAATGGTTCTGGCAGCTCGATTTCTTTACTGACCGTAACGCCGTCCTTGGTTACCTTGGGAGAGCCCCAGCTTTTGTGCAGAATAACATTTTTACCGGTTGGTCCGAGAGTAATCTTTACCGCTTTAGCTAATTGTGACAGACCCTCTTTGAGCTGCGCTCGTGCTGTATCGTCAAACATTAATTGTTTTGCCATTTTTTATTACCTCTTTTAATTTTCGATTATCGGTTTTTAGCTCATACTTTACGGACTGCGAACTATAAACTATTGTTTTATTTTTCAACAATTCCGAGAATGTCACTTTCTCGCAGAATTACATATTTTTCGCCATCGATTTCGACTTCACTTCCGATGTATTTTGCGTAGATAACTTCGTCTTTTTTCTTTACGGACATCTTGCTTCGCTTGCCGTTATCGAGCAGTTTGCCCGGGCCGGTGGCTACTATTTTACCTATCTGCGGTTTTTCTTTTGCGGTGTCCGGCAGAATGATTCCGCCGGTCGTTTTCTCTTCGGCCTCTGATTGTTTGATTACAATTCTGTCATCCAGGGGTTTAAGTTTCATAACTGGCTCCTTAATCTATTTTTGGTTCCACTTTTTAATCTCTCATTTGTCTTTGATTTCGAGCACGACAACTGTATTGATGGGGTCCGGTGCCTCACTTGGCACACTAACAACGACCTTGTCCTCATCTTCACGCCTAACTGATAGTGTAGAGCGTTTCTTGTCAGTTAGGAGGTATGCTTTTTTGACCTCGTTTCTCAATCCATCTACTTCGAGGCTGCCGTTTGTCGGCCAATCGAACACGTGCAAATACAATTTACCGGGCTTTGCAGTACATCGGCCCCATGGTACCTTGCCGAGCGGACTGGCTGTCGTTCCGTAAATGCTTTCGCTGTTTACCTTCATCCATTCGCCCATGGCTTTCAGGCGTGCAACGCTTGGGCCAGGGATAAGACCCTCGGCGGTAGGGCCAACGTTCAGCAGGAAGTTGCCGCCTTTGCTGGCGATGTCCGCCAGTTTGTGTAACAGGTCAGGTGTCGATTTCCAGTTGTGGTCATAGTGTTTGTAGCCCCACGTGTCGTTCATAGTCATACAGGTTTCCCAGTCAACGCCCGGCAGACCCGTCGCTGGAATCTGCTGTTCCGGAGTGCCGAAGTCACCTGCGTATTCCTCACTCTTACTCAGCCCTTCCATCCCCTTGCGTCCTTTGCCAACGCGGTTGTTGATAATGATGTTCGGTTGAAGAGACAGAACGTAATTATACATGTCCTTGCCCATCGGCTCGGTCCAGTCCTTTATCCATTCGCCGTCGAACCACAGGACGCCAAGAGGACCGTAGTTTGTTATTAGCTCTTTAATCTGTGGCTTCAGATAGTTATCGACGTACCGGGCAAAATTTGGGTTCGACTGCTTGGTGTCGTTATAGTTCGGGTAGAAGGGTCCCTGAGCATCGGGGTGATGCCAGTCCATTATTGAGTGGTAGAAGCAAAGCCTTATGCCTTGTTTCTTACACGCCTTAGACAGCTCTTTGAGGATGTCGCGATTGAAAGGTGTGGCATCCATAATGTCGTAGTCCGATACTTTCGAATCCCACAGGCAGAAGCCGTCGTGATGTTTGGATGTGATTACGATGTATTTCATCCCTGCGTTCTTGGCGATTTGCACCCACTGGTCGGCGTCGAACTTAACCGGATTAAATTGTTTGGTCAGCGGTTCATATTCCGAGACTGGTATATCGGCTCTTTCCATAATCCACTCACCGATACCGTCAATCCGCTTACCTTTCCACTCGCCGGCCGGCACTGCATAAAGGCCCCAGTGGATAAACATGCCGAATCTTGCTTCGCGCCACCACTTCATGCGTTCATCCTTGCTCAGCGGGCGTTTTTCCCCAAGTAGTCCTGTTCCTTGTTGCAGACAGCCTGTAATCGTGAATATGCACAGCGCCGCTATTGTTGTTATCACTGCGTTTATCTTGTTCCTGTAGGTATTTTTGTAGTTACGATGCTGGGTGGTTTTGTTGTCCATTTTTTGCCTCTTTGTTCTATTGAATTGTGCGTTTTTAAAGCAATACCAACTGTACAACTCAAAAACTTGCTTAGGACTCTTATGCGATTCTTGATTGCTTACATCATATCCATATCGTCGCCATAGCCACCCATACCTGGACCTCCCCGTCCGCCGGGCATTTCTTCTTTTTCTTTCGGCTTTTCGGTAACAAGGCAATCTGTCGTCAGCAGCAGGCCGGCTATGCTTACAGCGTTTTGCAGAGCAATTCGAGTGACCTTTGCCGGGTCAACTATGCCGGCTTTAAGCAGGTCCTCGTATTTGTCTTTATCGGCGTTGTAGCCGAAACCGCCTTTGCCTTCTGCAACCTTGTTGACCACGAGATTTGGAGTTGCCCCGGCGTTGTAAGCGATATAGTAGCAGGGCATCGAAAGGGCCTTTGCCAATATGTCGGCGCCGGTTTGTTCGTCGCCTGTAAGCTTCAGTTTCTTAGCCGCATCGATACAGCGGATTAGAGCTACGCCACCACCCGGCACGATACCTTCTTCGATGGCTGCTCTTGTGGCGTGCAGGGCGTCTTCGATTCGGGCCTTTCTTTCTTTCATTTCCACTTCACTTGCAGCACCGACATTGATTTGAGCGACACCGCCGGTAAGTTTAGATAATCGTTCCTGGAGCTTCTCGCGGTCATAGTCACTGGTTGTAATTTCTATTTCGTCTTTTATCTGCTTGATTCTACCGTTGATGCCTTGCTGGCTGCCTGCACCTTCAATGATTATTGTATTGTCATTGTTGATGGTTACCTTTTTGGCCTGGCCGAGCTGTTTTATGCTGATGTTTTCCATCTCGATGCCTAAGTCTTTGAAGATCGGCTCTGCGCCTGTTAGCACTGCGATGTCCTGCAGCATCGCTTTTCTGCGGTCACCATAACCCGGTGCCTTGACGGCTGCAACCTGCAGCACGCCTTTTAGCTTATTGACCACCAGCGTTGCTAAAGCCTCGCTCTCAACGTCTTCTGCGATAATCAGCAATTGCTTCTTGGCGTTTGCAACCTTCTCGAGCAGCGGCACGAGCTTGGCTACATTGCTGATTTTCTCTTCGTAAACGAGGATGAACGGTTTTTCTAATTCGCAGACCATATTCTCGGTGTCGGTTGCGAAATGTGGTGAAAGATAGCCGCGGTCGAATTGCATGCCTTCGACGAATTCGACGGTCGTCTCAAAACTTTTGCCCTCTTCAACCGTAATAACACCATCTTTGCCGACTCGCTGAAAAGCGTCAGCCATAATCTTTCCGATTTCTAAATCGTTATTTGCCGATACCGATGCGATATTGATTATGTCGTCGGCTTTGGTGATATCTATCGGTTTTGACAGCGAGGCCAGCTTATCGGTTACCACCTTGGCGGCTTGTTGCATGCCACGGTTCAGGGCCATAGCATCTGCACCGGCTGCGAGGTTTTTGTACGCTTCTTTAAACAGTGCTTCGGTGAGCACCGTGGCGGTTGTTGTCCCGTCACCGGCGATTTTCGAGGTTTTGCTCGCAGCTTCTTTTACTAATTTTGCGCCGAGGTTCTCGTTCTTGTTGATAAGGTCGATTTCTTCGGCAACTGTTACCCCGTCTTTGGTTACGGTTGGGCCGCCCCAGCTTTTATCGATGACGGCGTTTCGGCCTCTTGGGCCAAGGGTTGGTTTTACGGCTGCAGCGAGTTTTTCCACACCAGCTAACAGGCTGGCTCTTGCATCGGACTCAAATGCCAATTCTTTAACTGTCATAATTGCTTGCCTCCTTAAATTGTCTGTCCTGTAAAAGATTTAATTGTTAATTTTCGCATAATTTATACTAAACGTGCAAAAGATATACCAGTTTCGTGCAGATAGAGGGCTATTTTGACCTGTTTGCGGTAAGTAGCTTATTGATAGGCAATTATGGAATGCAAAAATTGACAATAAGAGAAGTCTGGCGGGATTGAGCAGCCGAAAAGGTGCCAATTTTGGCATTGAAAGGCTGATTAATACGCCAAGTTGACAGGAAACATCGTATTGCGTGTATCGTCAATGGGGACATACGGGGCCTTTTTTTTGTTTTGATGGGTATTGCGGATTTGGGTATTGTATTACGGAAATCACTTGTTGACCCAGCCACAACCGACGGGCATTTACGCTCTCGGCTATACGAGCGAGTCAAGACATCGCCATTAATAGATAATCAGAAGTACCCTTGTGATGCTGTCTTTTCAATGACTTTGACAACATCACGTTGTAATGAGCAGATTTTTTCGGTTTCTCACTTTTGCTGCCAATTTTTATGTTGTGGCGAAGTGGGCGTTTTTTGATAGCTCCGAGAAGGCTCGTGCGAAGCTTCAGACTGCTCAGTACTGCTTTCAGGCCATGACTTTGAGGTATCGGAGCTATTATCAGGCCATGGCTGTGATACATCTGGTACCTCAGATGACTGTTCAGATTTCTTGCAAGGCCTAATAATGTTGATAATTTTCTCAAATAGGTTCCACGACATTTTCCAAACTCCTCAAAAAATAGGATTTTTGTTTGCTTTTAGGTCTTGTTGAGTGTGCTAAGGAATATTTTTCACCCTATTTTCGGCTTTTTTTGGCGAAGACTTTATTAAGAAAGCCAAATATTTTTAGTTCTTGCTACAGGATACAGCAGGTGTTTTATTGCGTGTCGAGCACCGGTGGATATGAGCTGCCGGCGCGCTTACAACGGTTCGGGGTGATTTTAAAAATGCGTTTTTTAGCGTTTTTTGGCATTTTCTCCGTATTTTTTCGGAAAAAGCGCGTTTTTACAACAGTTGAAATAAGGTACTTGGTGGACTTGACGACTTGATTTTTCGCGATTTTGGGGTTGACGAAAAGGGCAATTTGTGCATTGGAACTGGCCTTCGCTGGCGACCCGTGCCCCGAGACCCGTAAGCGAAGGACAAGAGGGCTGAGGACAGAGGACGGACGATGGAGGAGAGAAGTTTGAGTTGTGATTTACGATTTGTTTTTTGTACTTCTTTCTGCGCGGCCCCCTCCGATTGCTTCGCAAAACGAAGCAGCGGGGGCGAAGAATGAATTTACAATTGCCGAACTCTTGTAAAGGGGTATTTAAAAAGCATGCATAAATCAAAAGATTTTGCTTGACGTGAAAATGGCTGATTTGGTATAAAATAGGGTTAGTGAAGTTTGTGCCCGTGGAGAGTGTGCCCTGAGCGCAGCCGAAGGCTCGAATGGGCAGGTACGTTTGAATCTTTGGTCTTCCAGCGGTCGCGTTTTTTATAAAGGAGGAGCTGTTACTTATGGAGTATGAAGCTGTAGTGGAAACCTTGTGCTTCACAGTGAAAATATTTTGCATTTCAATTAACAATCTAAATTTAATTTTTGAAGGAGGATTATTATGTGTAGAAAATTAATTTATCTGGTTTCTTTTGTTTTAATGCTGGGCCTTGTTGCTGTGGTCAATGGAGCTGAAGGTTTGCAAGGCCAATATTATCACGGCACTGCCGCGGACCCCTGGCGGACCTTGGTATTGGAGCGTGTAGACCCTACAGTAAATTTTAATTGGGGTACCAACTCGCCAGCTCCGTCGGTGAATTCAGACGGTTTCACAGCACGGTGGACGGGCATGATTGAAGTGCCGAGCTCTAATACCTACACCTTCCACACCCAAACAGACGACGGTGTTCGTTTGTGGGTGAATGGTCAACCAGTTATTCGGAACTGGACGGATCATTCGAATACCCATGACAGCGGCGATATTGCCCTCAAAGCCGGGCAGAAATACGAGATTATACTGGAGTACTATGAGAACGGCGGCGATGCTGTGTGTGAGCTTACCTGGTCAACTCCATCACTGACCCGGGAAACTATCCCGAGCCGATATATGTCAGTGGAGAGGCCGTACGCCCGTAACCCCAACCCGGCTGATGATGCCATACTTCGAGATACGTGGGTGAGCATAAGCTGGACGGCGGGAGATTATGCGGCCTCACACGATGTGTACTTAGGCGAGAATTTTGACGATGTGGCTGCCGGCACTGGCGATACGTTCCAGGGCAATCAGGCCGGAACGTATTTTACTATTGGCTTTCCTGGATTTCTTTATCCGGATGGCCTTGTTCCGGGCACAACCTATTACTGGCGAATCGACGAAATCGGGGCCAAAGGTACTACGAAATACAAAGGCCCTGTCTGGAGCTTTACGATTGCCCCCAAGACCGGCTACGATCCAGAGCCAGCCGATGGTACCGAGTTTGTTGACCCGAATGTGGTGCTTAGCTGGAAGCCTGGTTTCGGTGCGATGTTGCACCATATATACTTCGGCGATAACTTCGCAAATGTGAACGACGGCACGGGGAATACATACAAAGGCCCGGTGGGTTTTTCAAAATATACTCCCGGCACGCTTGGATTGGGGAAGGCTTTCTACTGGCGTGTCGATGAGTTCGACGGCTTTGCCACGTATAAAGGCGATGTCTGGGGCTTTACAACTCCGGGTGCCGTCGGCAGCCCGAAGCCGTCTAATGGCGCTGTAGATGTAAAGCAGACACCGATTCTTAGCTGGTCCCCGGGAGACCATGCCGCTTCACATCAGGTCTATTTCGGCACGGATAAAGATGCCCTTCGTAATGCCAATAGCGGTTCGCCCGAGTACAAAGGCGCTAAGGAACTTGGTTCTGAGAGCTATGACCCCGGAAAACTCCAGTGGGATACTACCTACTACTGGCGTGTTAATGGGGTCAATAATGCCAATCTCAATAGTCCCTGGGTAGGCCTTGTATGGAGCTTTACGACAGCCGATTTCCTTGTCGTGGATGATTTTGAAGACTACGACATTGGCAACAACGAGATATGGTGGTCGTGGAAAGATGGGCTTGGCTATGCCGCGCATGGTAATGTACCGGCCTATCCCGGTAACGGGACCGGCGCAGCCGTGGGCGACGAAAGCACTCCTTCTTATACCGAGGAGACTATCGTTCACGGAGGCAGCCAATCGATGCCGTTATTCTATGACAACAACATGCAGGGCAAATCCAAGTATTCTGAAGCAGAACTTACATTGACTTATCCACGTGACTGGACTGAGAAAGGTGTGAGCACATTAACGATTTGGTTCATGGGCATTTCGGATAACGCTGCTGCGCCGATGTATGTTGCTCTCAATGGCAGTACGGTGGTCTTTCATGATGATCCTAATGCATCGCAGATTGGTATCTGGACAGAATGGAATATTGACCTTCAAGCTTTTGCAAACCAGGGCGTGAACCTTGCCAATGTCAATACGATTGCTCTTGGTCTTGGCAATAAGAAAAGTCCTGTGGCTGGCGGTTCAGGTACAATGTACTTTGACGATATTGGTCTGTATCCTCCGCCACCAGAACCAGCGCCATAAGACGCGCGATTGAATTGGTAATTAGGATTGCGCAGTTGATATTAAATCTGTGTCAATTTAGGGCTTATGCCGATTGATTCGGCATAAGCCTTTTTTATTGGTAATTGGTTAGTGATTTGTTGGGAAGATATAAGGGACGGAGACGAGGGGAATATTGAACATCGAATAAAGAATATCGAATATTCCTCTATTAAAGAAGAAAAAGCGGAGGGTGAAGGAGTCATCGGTGTTTTATTTTGATGTCGGGGCGGAGTAAATAATTCGGAGTTAGCGTCAAGGGGTCCGCGAACTGGTTGGCTAAGGCTTTTTTCCAGCCGAGCAGGTGAACCTTTGAAGCTCGCGGGCTCCAGTATTTCTGCTCTAAAAATCGAGTGCTGTCGGCTTTGAATTTATCCTTATAATATAGGAGGCCGTCGCCGAGCAGCCAGATGGGGTTTTTTTCGCAGTCGAATTGGGAGAGGAATTGGGATGAGGTCATTAGAGAATCTGGAAAAAGTTTTAATAGCGGATAGCGGATAGCGGATAGCGGATAGTGAGAAGTGGATTCCTGCTCCCCGGACGGAGTCGAGGACAGGTTTCGCAGGAATGGCACAGTGTTTTCGTGGAGAAGTTTGTAAACGGCGATAAAGAACTGACCTCGCTTGGCGTCGAGGATGGTGGCAATTCTTTCAGGAGATTCCCGCTTTAGCGGGTCTTCGACTTCGCTTCCACCCTCCGCAGCAGCAGAGCTGCTGCTACGGAGGACAGGTCGTTCAGAATGACAGGGAGAGGGTTCAGAATGAAAGGTTATGGTTGTTTTTTTTTCCTTTATATAGTCGGTTGCATTGGCGGCGATTACGTCGAGTGTATTGACTGCTACAATTTTCGAGGCGTTGGCTAAGTGCATTGTCTTTGCGAGGGTTACTGCGATGCGCAGACCTGTGAAGCTTCCAGGCCCGACGGAGATGTGGACCTGGTCGATTTGGTCGGGCTTTCTGCTGAAACGGTCCAGGATGTCACTGATGGCTGGAAAAATCTCCGCACTGCGCCCGAGGGGTGTGGAAAAAGTGGTTTCGGCGAGAATTTTTTCGCCGAGGGCTATTACAACGGAGCCTGTTCTGCTGGATGTTTCAACAGCTAAAACGAGAGGTTTTTGGGTCATATCTTGTTTTTTTTGAGTTTTTATGTTTTATTAAAGGCCTCGTTTTGGCCAAAAAAAGCGTTTTTTCAGTGACTATATTTTACCGCGATTTGCCCAAGGTATCCAATTTTACAAACGGGAACTTGAATATTATCGGCCAAGTTGGTATAAATCAAATTTTTCTCTTGCAATATTAGATGTTTTATTATAAACTCGATTATCATAAGTCTGGTCTGTTCTTGGAACTGGAGGTTGTGAAGAACGTAATTTGATAGAAATTTCCTTACGAGGGTGGTATTTTTTGGCAGGAGGTTTAATTTTGAACAAGCCGAGTTTCTTGACAGAGTCATTTGGCAGGAGGTTCCTGTCCGTTGTTCTGGCGTTGATTTTATTGCCGATAATAACAGTATCGCGAGTGGCTTTGTCGCAGGAAAATGAAGGTGCTGACAGGCGGGATGCAATCCGCCGAGTAGTCCAAACCTATATTCAGACAGGGCAGGTAGAATACCAAGAAGGTTTCTTTGAGGAAGCAGTAAAAACCTTCCTTATGGCCCTGGAGTACGAGAAAGATTTGACTGTGGATGTGCGTGAGCAGCTCAATGAGCTTCTGGAGAAGAGCCAGATGGCTGTACTTCAAAGAAAGAGCGTCTCAGAGACATTTCGGACAGTCAATGAGTTGATTGAGCAGGACCAGCTAATCCTGGCCAAAACATATCTTGAAAAGATAAAAGATAGTGAATTTTTGACCACAGAGGAGCGGAAACAAATCCCCGAGGTGTTCAGGCGAATAGACGCTCAGATAATCGCGGACAAAGCTGAGCTTGAAAAAGTAAAAGCATCGACTAAGAAGACAGACTCAGTCGTGGCTGGGGTTAAGAAGCCAGTTGTTGACCCGAATGAGCAAAAAGAAGTTACAGCTCTTTTTTACCGAAGTGTGGGCTTTTACAGTACGGGTCAGTTTGAAAAAGCGCGTGAAGGTTTTGTTAAGGTTGCGTCCAGTGGCGTAATCCCGCTGGAGATTAAAAAAACGGCAGAAAGTTATCTGACTTTTTACAGCAGTGTGGACTTTTACAATATTGGTCAGTTTGAGAAAGCGCGCGAAGGTTTTGTTAAGGTATCATCCAGCGACTTGGTTCCGCCGTCGATGAAAAAGGCGGCAGAAGTTTATCTGACTCAAATAAATCAGATGACAGAAGAGGTTGTAACGCCGAAGGCTGCTCCAAAGGTCGAGCCGGAGGTTGCTTCGGAAGTAGTTACGCCGGAAGTTGCTCCGAGAGTGGCTTCACCGGTAACAGGCCAGAGCAGCTACCCCGAAGTAATTAACCGCCAAAGGAATATTATCCGAAGCCATACCAGAGCGGTTGTTAACGATGCTATAGCTAAAGCGGGTAATTATATAAACCAGGCCAGGTTCGATAAGGCAAAATACGTGGTTGAGACAGCCGTACTTACCGTGAACCAAAACCAGATGCACCTCGGAGATGAGCTTTTCAAAGAATACAGCAGCAAGCTGAAAGTATTGACCGAGGAAATAGCTGAGAAAGAGAACGAAAAGATTCGGCAGCAGACTGAAGAGAAACGGGAAGCAGCGACAGAGGCACAACGTCAGTTTAGAGAACAAATGGAGATTGACAGAGAGAAACAAATAGCCGAATTGATGAAGAATGCGCTGACTTATCAGAAACAGCAGCGTTATGATGCAGCTCTTGGTCAATTGATAAGCCTGCTTGTATTAGACCCGCAAAATGAGCAGGCGCTTGTGCTGAAAGACACGCTGGAAGATATGATTTACTTCCGGAAACAATTAGATGTGCAGAAAGAGTCGCGTAAACAAAGAGCGGATATTTTGCTGAAAACAGATGAGTCGGGAATTCCTTACGCCGAAGAGCTTACTTATCCCAAGTATTGGCGAGAGCTTATCGAGAAGCCGACTCGCCAGCCGGATAGGCCAATCGGCCTGGACCCGCTCGACGCTGCTGTTTATGAGAAACTGGAGAAGCCTGTTAACCTTTCGGACTTGACACCGGGAATGTCTTTCGGCGAAGTGATAGAGAGATTAAAGAATTCTGTAGAGGGGTCTGTACAAATACAGCCTAACTGGAAGGATTTACTCGAGAATGCCGAGGTCGAGCAGAGCACTCCTGCGGGGATGGACCCGCTGACTGGTGTTAAGCTTCGCAAGGCGTTGGAGATTCTGATAGCCGGGGTTTCGTCTATCGATTTTGCGCAGCTCACCTATGTTGTGGACGAAGGAGTAATTCAGATAGGAACGATAGATATGCTTCCACCCAAGATGGTGCATCGTGTTTATGACATTAGCGACCTTGTTGCCGAGCCGGCCAATTTCCGTGGAATGGGCGGCATGGGCATGATGGGAATGGGTATGATGGGCATGGGCGGCATGGGTGGCATGGGTGGCATGGGTGGCATGATGGGCGGCATGGGCGGCATGATGGGCGGCATGGGCGGCTATGGCGGCGGCATGGGCGGCGGCGGCATGGGCATGATGGGTGGCATGGGCGGCTACGGCGGCGGCATGGGCGGCTACGGCGGCGGCATGGGCGGCGGTGGCATGGGCGGCTACGGCGGCGGCATGGGCGGCTACGGCGGCGGAATGGGCGGCATGGGCGGCGGCATGGGCGGCTACGGCGGCGGAATGGGCGGCATGGGCGGCGGCATGGGCGGCTACGGCGGCGGCATGGGCGGCTACGGCGGCGGAATGGGCGGCTACGGCGGCGGAATGGGCGGCATGGGCATGGGCGGCATGGGCGGCATGGGCGGTTATATAGCCGAAGATTTGAGATATCTTATTCAAGAGACCGTCGAGCCGGATAGCTGGTTTGAGACCAGTGACACGGGAGAGGGAACAGTAACGGCTTATCCAACTCAACAACCGAGGAAACTTGCCGTGATGCAAACCGTTGAGGTTCATCAAGAAATCGAAAAGCTGTTAGATGCGCTGCGTAAAGCGCTCGGGAATCAGGTTGCCATTGAGGCCGTATTCCTGGTGGTAAGTGAGAATTTCCTTGAAGATGTCGGGCTGGATGTAGATTTCACGGCTAACCTCGGCGGCAAATGGGGTCAGCTTAGTTTTGAACAAGGCTCAGCAGTTGCTACTACACCGGATACCTCAACAAAGGTCGGGGGCAGCTTAGGTGGTATTGCAGCATCCGCCACGATTGGTGGAGGTTATGGTACGATACTTGATGATTTGCAGGTTTCGTTCCTTCTGCGAGCTGTTCAGGCTCATACGGACTCCAAAGCAATAACGGCGCCGAAAGGTACGGTTATGAGCGGAGAGTCGGCGACGTTCTCTGTTCAAGACTTAATTTCGTATGCACTACCGCCTACCACTACTGCCGTCACACAGCCGACCGGCGTCGGTGTTACTGGTACTCAAGCCGGTGTACAACAAAACATAGGCTATATATCAGTCGGCAGCAGTCTGAGTATTACTCCGACTATATCTAATGACAAGAAGCACGTGTTGTTGTATATCATGACTCAACTGACGGACTTGCTCAGGTTGAGAACACATGATGTTGAGGGGCCTGTAGGGCCACAGGGGGAGGTTCAGCAGTACACAGCAACTGTTCCGGAGACAGAAACATCGAGTGTTATGACTCGTGTGAGCGTGCCCGACGGCGGGACATTACTGTTAGGCGGCCAGAAGATAACAGCGGAGGTTGAAAAGGAGGCGGGTGTCCCTGTATTGAGCAAGATACCTGTCCTTGGCAGACTGTTTACTAACCGCAGCTCAATTAAGGACCATAAGATATTGCTGATATTAGTGAAACCGAGCATCATTCTGCTGGAGGAACGCGATGCCGAGGCAATTGCCACAATGGAGGGTGAATTATAGCCTTGTCGTGGTTGTAGGGTTTTTTGTGAAAGTTTCCGCATTTTTGCAAAGCCTGATTTATAACGTTTTAGCTCGTGTGGCATCTTAAAGTATTTACAGTTTCAGGAATAAATAAAAGGCAGTTTAGAAACGGAAGAATGAAGCGACAAATTCTGATTAGCGCATTGATTTTGCTGTCCGCAGCTTGTTTTGCACGGGCAGTTTTACCCCATAAGTACGTACGGGGAATTAGACCCGATTTAGGGTTTTACAACTTATCGGAGGATGATTTCTCGGCCTATAAGGAAGGCGAGTTGATTGTTCGTTTTGCAGACGTGGAAGCAGGCGCCCAGCTGCCGGAGGGGCCGGTGATAATGGGGCCGATGACATCTCGGGCCATAAGGAATTCAATTTCAGATTATATCTTTGCCGGGACGGTGGTAAATAGGGAATATGACGAGATTGCGCCAGGCCTGACTGTCGTTAAGCTGCCTGAAGGCATGAGTGTTGCGGATGCCTTTATCCAATTCAACCAGTCGGCTAATGTTTTGTACGCCGAGCCGAACTACAAGTACAAGCTGCTTGCTATTCCCAGAGACCCTATGTTTTCCGATATGTGGGGGCTTAACAACACCGGCCAAACCGGTGGAACAGAGGATGCCGATATTGATGCACCCGAGGCCTGGGATATTCAGACCGGCAATCCCGGCATCATCATAGCAATTACCGACACAGGCGTTGACTATACACATCCTGACCTGGTGGATAACATGTGGGTGAACACCGCGGAGCTGAGAGGTTCGCCGCAAGTTGACGATGACGGCAATGGATACGTAGATGATATTTACGGTTATGATTTTGCCGGTGCCGTCGCAAAAGACCCGGATGATGATGACAGCGACCCCAAAGATTGTTTCTTTCACGGCACTCATGTAGCGGGAATCATTGGCGCTGCTGCCAATAATAATAAGGGTGTTGTCGGCGTTTGCTGGAAAGTCAAGATAATGGCCCTGAAAGTCTTCGCCGATGATTATCATGTTGAGCCTGAGGTATTTGTTAGTGAGGCGATTGAAGCTATTGGGTATGCCGTTGATAATGGTGCTAAGATTATAAACGCATCGTGGGGTGGTGACTTTCATTCGCAATCTCTTTATGATGCTATTAAAAATGCCGGAGATGCAGGGCTGCTTTTCGTGGCTGCGGCAGGTAACGATTATGGCAGTGATAATGACGTGAATCCTGTCTATCCTGCGAGCTTTGACCTGGACAACATCATAACTGTGATGTCAACAGACCACGACGACAAGAGGTCAGATTTCTCCAATTATGGAGTGACTTCTGTTGACATCGCTGAGCCAGGCACGGACATCCTGAGCACGTCGCCGACGTATCAAACTTTTGCGATGCTCGTTTTTAGCGTATCTAATGATTACGAAACGTTAAGCGGGACATCGATGGCCGCTCCTCATGTATCAGGCGCCTGTGCACTGATTTGGTCTCAATACCCAACGCTGGCACACAAAACTGTGAAGGGCATTCTTCTAAAGACAGTCGATCCGGTATTGTCATCGCCCCGACTTTGTCTGACAGGTGGACGTCTTAATCTGTATAATGCATTAACGTTAATTCCCAGCGGGAAAGCGGGAAAAGTTCTCAACAGCAAAGATGACCCGAGTGACCCTGCTAATCTTTACTCCACCATTCAGGACGCTATAGACGATGCAAATGACGGTGATGTGCTGATTGCTGAATCCAACGCACTTTTCCTTGAGGCCATTGACTTTAAAGGCAAGGCGATAACGCTTCGCAGTGGCGATATCAGCAATCCAGACGACCCGAACATCAGTCCTGAAGACACGATTATTTTGGGCATATTGGATGATGATACTGTAGTAACGTTCCAAAGCGGTGAAGGACCTGATACTGTTCTGAAGGGCTTTACTGTCAGCTGGGGTAATGCAGATTACGGAGGTGGTATTCGGTGCGACGGGGCATCGCCGACAATTACGGACTGTATTATCAGCAATAATTTTGCAAACTATTATGGTGCCGGCATCGATTGTAGTAATGGCTCACCGGCAATTAAAAACTGCACGATTATAAACAACCAAACCACAGCAAACACCGGTATAGGCGGCGGAGTGAATTGCGAGCGGTCGTCGCCGACGATTGCCAATTGTCTTATCGGCAATAATTTTGCAAATAACGTCGGCGGGGGGATAGCGTGCTATTACGCGAACCCGACAATTTTCAATTGTATAATTGCGAACAATTCAGCGCTTTACCAGAGCGGCGGGATTGACTTGGAGTATTCATCGCCGGCTATTACCAATTGCACTATTGTCGTTGACGACCCAAATGCTTCAAAAGATGGTGGTATCTTTGCCCTTCATGATTCTTCGCCGGTAATTACGAGCTGTATTCTGTGGGGTAGCGGTGACGACCTGTACAACTGTTCCGCTACGTACTCCTGCATCGAGGATGATGATAGCGGTATGGGCAACATTCATTCGGAGCCGCTCTTTATGAGGGGCCCGCTCGGCGATTACTATCTGAGCCAAACTGTGGCTGGACAGCTAATCGACAGTCCTTGTGTGGACGCCGGTAACCCAGGTACGGATATTAGTCTCCAGATAGATACCTATACGACAAGGACGGACGGTGTTGCCGATGGAGGTGTCGTTGATATAGGTGCTCACTATCCGGCTTTGCCGGCGAGGCTCATTCAGCTAAATGTTACTGTAGTAGATGCAGGTGTGCCCGTTGACCCAAACCTGGCCAAAGGTTATGTCGAACCCGGTAGTGGTGTCTATCGGCAGTACGAAGTAGTGCAGCTCAAAGCACACCCTGACCCTGGTTACCGAGTCAGGGCGTGGACCGGAACCGATGATGATTCATCGAAAAAGACAGACAATTCCCTTACTATTGTTGCTGACGCCAATGTTACGATTGAATTTGAAAAGATTCCTCTTTATCAATTGCGCACCGAAGTTATCAGCGGCCGCGGAGCAATCCTGCCCTATCATCGGAGAGGTGAATATTATCTCGATGGTACAGTGGTTACGCTTATCGCAGCGCCCGACAAAACCTACATCGTTGACCGATGGTCCGGGACCGATGACGATGCATCCTGGTCGAAAACAAATACTGTAACAATGGACTCCGACAAGGAGGTTACTGTCCTTTTCCGGCAGCCGAAGAGTTTGCATGTGCCGGGACAATATGAGGACGTCCAGCCGGCAATCAAGGCCGCCTACGACCACGGCGATAAAATCATTGTCTCGCCCGGTACTTACAGGGGTCTTTATGACTTTATGGGTAAGGCAATTACTATCGCCAGTGAACATCCGGATGATCCCTGCTGTGTAGCGGAGACAGTTATAACAATTTTTGGCTATCCCGCATTTATCTTCCAAAGTGGCGAAGGCCCCGGTGCTGTCGTCGATGGCTTTACTATTCAGGGTCCGGGTGACCTTGGACCCGTTGCTCCTCCGGATACCGGAGGTACCGGTGAGGACGGCCTGGACGGCCTCGGTGGAGCGATAACCTGTCTTAACGGCAGCAGCCCAACTCTGTCTCATTTAGTTATCAAAGACTGCGTTGCACGAGGACAGGACGGCGAGGACGGCACCTTTATTTTTGACCCACCTGCGGCTCCTGCAGATGGACTGGATGCGCTGGACCCCCTTGAACCTTTGCCGGATCCGGAAGTACCGGATCCGAACGACCCCAGTATGTGGGCACCGGAGGATCCTAACCGTCCTGAAATGCCTACAGACCCGAACGCGCCGATAGATGGTTTTGCCGGTCAGATCGGCGAAGATGGTCTGCCAGGTGAGCCTGGTACGGACGGCCTCGAGGGTATGCCCGGCTATACCGGCGGCAGTGCTGGTGGCGGCTATGGGGGTGCGATGTACTTTGATGACAACAGTGCTCCGACCATTCTGTACTGCACAATAATCAATTGCCGGGCAATCGGTGGAGATGGTGGTTTCGGTGGGCAAGGTCAGGATGGCCAGGATGGTCAGGATGGTCAGCCCGGCCAGCCCGGCCAGGACGGCCAGACTGGCGGTGAGGGCTTAAACGACGGTGCCCAGGGAGCAGGCGGCAACGGCGGAGCGGGCGGTGACGGTGGCCCAGGCGGTAATGGCGGAGGAGGCGGAGACGGCGGAAGAGGCGGCGACGGCGGAGAAGCTTTAGGCGGTGCGATATACTTCGGCAATAACTGCCGTCCGACGATACGGTACTGCAGGATTCTCAACAGCTCGACTCGCCAGGGAATGGGTAACGCCGGGGGAGATGCCGGCGACGGCGGTAATGGCGGCGTAGGCTCAGAAGGCGCCGACGGCGGAGGCAGTGGTGACGGTGAGCCGGCCGGCGCCGACGGCGCAGCAGGTGCGAACAGCCCAGGCGGCAACGGCGGTGACGGCGGTGACGGCGGTGAAATGGGTGTAAACGGCATAAGGTCGTGGGCAGGTGCCATATACCACGGTGAAAACTGCGAGGTTGAAATCTCGGATACTATAATTAGTAACAATGCGACTACTACGACCGTTCCAACTTCCGCTTATGCCGGCGGCGCCGGCGGTGACGGCGGTGATGGTAGTGACGGCGGGGGAGATGCCGCGGGCGGCAACGGCGGCAACGGCGGCATGGGCGGCAGCGGCGGACCCGGAGAGAATGACCCCGGCATCGGCGGCATCGGCGGTGTCGGCGGCGCAGACGGCGCAGACGGCGAAGATGGTGGGGATGGTGGTCTCATTGTGTCGAGCTACACCTCAAGCTATGGGGGCGGGAGTTACTACGAGCCAGGATGCAAAGTTAAGCTTACCGGCTGCACGATAAGCTACAACACGACAAAACAAAAGGACGGCAGCGGTGAAGACGGCGGCGGCGAAGATTATGAATCCGGGTGCGAAGTCATACTTAATCGCTGTGAAATCATCGGCAATTCAACCGGTGATAATGGAGATGGAGGTGGCCAATACTTTGGCGAGTCCTGCTCGCTGGAGGTTAATGACTGTAACTACAAGGACAATTCCAGCGGCTCAGACGGCGGTGGATTCTTCTGCTGGTTCGATTGTTCATTGGATATCAGTGGCAGTAGATTTGCCGGTAATTCCGCTCTTGGACCTTACGGCTGTGGAGGTGCGGTGTACGGCGGCGGAATGTTGGACCCGAACACCGGACAATGGTTCAACGGCGGTACGATAACAGTTAGTAACAGTTATTTTAACAGAAACGAAGCGCCATTCGGAGGTGGTCTGTACTGGCATGGCGATGACACAAAGGCATTAATTTCCGAATCGATGTTCAATGATAATGTTGCTGACCATGGTGGCGGTATGTACTGGAGCTATGGCACAGCACAAATTACCGGCTGCAGTATCGTAGGCAATAAAGCTCGGGGACGCATTAGTCCCAGTAAGGGCGGCGGCTTCTCCGGCGGCGGCGGCGGATTGCTCTGCTGGTCATCTGATGCTAAAATTGAAAACTGCTTTATAAGTAACAATTCGGCATACAAATCGGGCGGTGGTGTGTATTTCGGCGGTGACCCCTGCACGCCTATACTTAGAAACTGTCTGGTCAAAGGAAACTCGGCAGTCCTGGATGGTGGCGGTATCGTCTCCTACTGGCTCGTAACGCCGACAATATCTAACTGTACAATTGTTGATAACAGGTCATACGACCCACACGACTCCAAGAACGGAAGAGGCGGTGGATTATCATGCTCATACGAGAGCCATACAACTCTTATCGACAGTATCCTCTGGGGTAACACAGGTGCTAAAGGAAACCAGATAGCGATTGGCAGTAGTACGGAGCCGTTCTATATTGACAGACCTGCTACCCTTACAGTTTCATATTGCGACATCCAGGGTGGGCGGAGTGCGAAAGCTATCTCTATTGAGCCGGGACGTACCCTGAACTGGCTCAATGGTAATATCGATGCTGACCCGCTCTTTGTCGGTTCGGACTATTACCTCAGTCACACGGGGACGGGGCAGACTGTAAACAGTCCCTGCGTGGATGCCGGAAGCAATTTGGCGGTAGCTCTTGGGCTTGACAAATACACTACCCGCTCCGACGGTGCCGTTGATATGGGGCGGGTCGATGTGGGCTTGCACTATCCCACCGATGAAGATGTGCGGTACCAGTTGATTGTAAATGTCGTCGGCGAGCACGGCAAAGTCAAGCCGAGCGGCGGATTTTTCAACAAGTACGCTGTGGTAACGCTGACGGCAACAGTGGACCCGGGTTATCGGGTCAGATGGATAGGCACTAATAACGACCTGTCTTCCGCTCTTACCAATACCGTTACAATGTATTCAGACAGGACGGTAACTGTTATAATAGAACAACCTACTACAATAAAAGTGCCTGGTGACTATCCCTCAATTCAGGAGGCTGTTAATGCCGCAGGTGATGGTGATGTGATTATCGTCAACAAAGGCCGTTATAGGGGTGCCACCATCAACATCCCTGGCAAAGCTATTACGATAACAAGCACAAATCCTGACGACCCTGCTTCGGTTGCTCAGACAATCATCGACCGCGAAGGTTTTGTTAGCTATGGCGTTTATTTCTCCGGCAACTGTGGACCGGATACTATTCTAAACGGCCTGACAATCGCGAATGCGAACTACTATAAACTTGACAGGGAAGCACCCGAGGATGCCGGAGGCGATGGTTTGGATGGCTTTGACATCGCTGGTGGTGGAATATACATCGAATCCGGCGCCAGCCCCACTATTATTAATTGTATCGTCACAGACTCCCAGATTATTGCCGGCAATCCCAGCAGCGGAAATATTGGCAGTGCTCAGGGCGACCTCAGCGACCCTGACGACCCGAATTCTCAACCTTTTGGATTTGGTGGTAAAGGCGGTGACGGTGGTAATGGCGGAAACGCATACGGCGGCGGCATTTTCTGCGGCTCCTACAGCAGTCCGAGTATTATTAGTTGTACAATCTCTAACTGCCAGGTAGAAGGCACAGATGGTGGCGATGGCGCTGATGGCGGTGCCGGTGCGGAAAACGGTGTCGCCGGCGACGGTGGCAAAGGCGGTGACGGCGGTGGCGCTTACGGCGGCGGAATCTATGTCGGCTACGGCAGCACACCGACCATCAAGGATTGTAATATCGTTAGCTGTTCGGCTGTTGGCGGCGATGCGGGTAGCGCCGGGAACGGTGGAGTTGCAACCGGTGACAACAGCACCGGCGGCAGTGGCGGTAACGGTGGTAATAATAGCCGAGCTTACGGCGGCGGAATTTACTTTGCCGGCAGAAATATTGCTTCCATTTCTGATTGTGAAGTCATTGGCTGCTCAGCCACTGCTGGGAACGCTGCGGGCGGCGGTGACTTTGGCGGCGGTGATACCGATGGTGCGGGTGGTTTCGGTGGGGGACACTTAGGTGAATACCAGAGAAACAGCGCTTATGGTGGTGGTATATATTGTGGTAAGGATAGCAAAATCATTTTCGAAGATTGCGCCGTCAGCAATAACACTATTGCCGGTGGGATGAGTGGAATTGGTGGTATCAATCCTCTGGGTGCCCCCATAACAGACCCAATAGCCAGCTACGTGATTCCGAGCTACGGGGCCGGTGTATTCTGTGAAGCGGGCTCGTTACCGGTGTTCATCGGCTGCGATATAACCGGAAACTATGCCCAAGACGTTAACGACCCCAATGACCCGGCTCTGCCGGCTTATCGCCAGAGCTCTTACATTAGTTACGGTGGTGGAATCTGTACCATAGACGTTGACTCAATGTTAATTTCCGATTGTAACTTCACCGACAACTTCGCAACCCTCGGCGGTGGTTTGTACTGGGACGGTACTGAAACTATAGTAACCGACTCCAACTTCATCGATAACTCGGCGTTCAAGGGCGGCGGAATATATTGTATTGAGAGTCTGGACTCGACTATACGTGGATGCGAATTCACACGCAATCAGGCAACTGAACCGGGCGGTGAAGGCGGGGCTATATATTGCTCTTCAATACCGATAGACATTACTGATTGTCAAATGCAGTATAATACGGCCTTTGTCTCCGGCGGAGGTGTGTATTTAGCAGGTGATGCGCCGGAGCCGAGGACACTCGCGAACTGTCTGTTCACCGACAATTTCGCCGGCAGAGACGGCGGTGGTGTCTCTGCCAACTGGTATGCTGACCCGATTATCTCAAACTGCACGTTTGTCCGCAATACTGCTGCAGGCACCTTTGGAGAACCTAACAATACCGGTTTCGGCGGCGGTTTCTACTGCTCCTATGAGAGCAGCTCTGTGGTTACCGACAGCATCTTCTGGAACAACTTTGCGTTGAAAGGAGATGGGCTGGCAGTGGGGTCAGGTTTCGAGCTCAACCCAAGATGCGCAACGCTTGATATTTCTTATAGCGACATCAAGGCCTTACAAAGTGGTATTTGGGTTGATGAGAACTGCAAGCGCATGCTCAAGTGGGGCAAGGGTAATATTGACGGAGACCCGCTGTTCACAACCGGACCGTTCGGTGACTACTATCTCAGTCAGACTAATTCCGGTCAGTCGAGCAACAGTCTTTGTGTTGATGCCGGCAGTGATTCTGCGGGTCTTATGGGTTTGATAGGATACACAACCCGTACCGACGAAGCTGCTGATGCAGGTATAGTCGATATGGGCTACCATTATCCGATGGCGGAACCATGCAGATTCTGCGACCTGGCTTATAATGGCGTTATCAATTTCCGCGACTTTGCAGTACTTGCTGACAGATGGCTTAATAAGGATTGTTCCGAGACAAATATCTGGTGCCAGGGCGCGGACATTACATTAGATACGCGTGTTGACTTCAAAGACATAGCTTTCTTGGCTGACTGCTGGCTTGCCGAAGATAACAGTGCTCCAACTCCTGACCCAAGTCAGTGGGAAACAGAGCCTTACTTGTCAGGGACGTCAGTTACTATGATTGCTGAGACTGCTTCTGATTCTTGGGGCTGGAATGTGGAATACTACTTCGAGTGCGTCTTTGGCGATTGCCATGACAGCGGCTGGCGGGAAAGCCGGACATATACAGATACAGGTTTAGCCTCCGGTGCTGAATATGGCTACAGGGTAAGAGCTCGCGACGGTGTCAAATGGATTCCGGACGATGGAACAGGTGAGCCGGGCAACAAAACAGAATGGTCGCTGATTCGCTATGTGAGCGGAGTAGATACTACGCCGCCGGCGCCCGCTCCAATCTGGGCTCTTGAGCCTTATGCACTTTCAGCGAATTCAGTTTCAATGGTAGCGACAACCGCCTACGATGATAACGGCGTAGAGTACTATTTCGAGAACACATCCGGCAACGGGCACGACAGCGGCTGGCAGGATGACCCGAATTATACAGACTCAGGCCTTGACCCCAACACAGAATACTCTTACAGGGTCAAAGCCAGGGATAAATCCCCCGCTCAGAACGAGACCGGCTGGTCAGAGACAGTTTATGTTATCACTTCTGTGCCTCCGGATATAACTGCTCCGGCCCCGGACCCGATGGAGTGGGATCCGACTCAGGATCCGAACGGCTTCGATGGGACGCCTCGTGAAGTCAATCTTGGGGGCGGTATTTGGGATAACTGGGCGGAAATGAGAGCTGTAGAAGCGACAGATGCAAGCGGCGTCGTGGAGTATATGTTCGAGTGCACAACCGATGCTCGCTTCAGCAGCGGCTGGCTTACTTTCCCGGCAGGGCAGGTCCCCACATACAGGGTCTTGTTAGGAAGAGGTGGGCAAGGCCACCGTTTCCATGTCAAGGCACGCGATCTTTACAACAATGAGACCGCCTGGTCAACTGAAGAAAGGGCCAACCCACCATAAAAAGAAAACGAACCGCGCGCCGACAAGCCTCCCAGTGACTGGACATCTTCATTTGGTCTTTAACGTCTGGTAGCCATAGTGCACGAAAAGGTGGTCAAGTATCACCATTGCCGTGTAATTCTCTGCCACAGGCCATATTCGAGCCACAATCGTTGGGTCACGCCTGGTAATAGCAGCCAGCTCCCTGTTCTCCAGTGTATATTTGTCGATTGTCTTCTGTGGTTTGTCGATTGTTGGTGTTGGCTTGACTGCAAGTCTGACTACGATTGGTTGTCCGGTGGAAAGGCCGCCTGTGATTCCGCCGGCGTTGTTTGACTCGAAAATTACTTTGCCGTCTTCAGCGCGCATCTGGTCGTTATTTTCATAGCCTGTCATGTCTTTAACGGCAAAGCCGGCGCCAACTTCGACACCTTTGACAGCACCGATACCGAGCATTTTGCCCAATTCCCCATCGAGTTTATAGAAGACCGGCTCACCGAGGCCGATTGGAACACCGGTTACAACCACTTCAACTACACCGCCGACTGAATCGCCTGTGGCTGAGATACGATTACACGCATCGACCATAGCCTGAGCGGCATCGATGTCGGGGCAGTTCAGTACCGGATGCACGCCGTATTTATCCCGAATCGCAGTGCCGGTTAGCTTTGGAGCCTTGTCGCGAATAGCGTCAATTTCCTGTTCAATCTCGGAAAATATTCTGGTCTTTTCCAGAAATCTCATATCCATATTTATACGGCCTTTTACGTAAATCTCCTGATAGAACGGGTCGAGGCCGTGCCGCATTTTTTTGTAATTGTTTGTGTACTTAAAGGCCTTCTCGGCGGCGACGTCGGGACATCGGACGCCTGCGATTTCTTTAACGTAGGAAAAAACTTCGATTCCGCATTTTTTCAGCACTTTTTTTGCGACGTATCCGGCGGCTACTATAGTCGATGTATAGCGTCCGCTGAAGATGCCTGCACCGATGGCATCATCATCCGGGCCGTACTTTTTGAAAGAAGCGTAGGATGCATGGCCCGGGCGGGGTGTGCGATTCGTATCCTGGTATTGCTTAATGTGAATGAAATGGCGGTCGAGGTTTGGAATAAGAATCGTCAGCGGTGTGCCGTTGGTGTGATTTTTATTCCCTGCATTTTCAATCGTATCGGCTGCGTTCAGGCCGGAATAAATAATCGGAAGGTCGGGCTCTTTTCGCGGGCTGCTCAATTCGTCGGTGCCCGGCTTTCTAAGAAGCAGGTCGCCGTAGATTTCCTGCTCGGTCAGTAACATTCCCGGCGGGTGGCCTTGTATAACAGCCGTCAGCCCTTCCTGGTAAGAGCCGCCGGCTACCGTTACCTGAAAACAACGTCCTATGTGACAGCCAATCATTTCTTGGTCTCCTTGAAAAGTGAGCTAACGATTCAGGCTATCAGGTTACCAGGTAGTGGGTATCAGGGTACCAGGTTATCAGGATAAGCGCACAGCATAAAGGCACAGCATGAATTTGTCTTTTCCTGAATTCCTGATTTACTGATAACCTGTATCCTGATTTCCTGATACACTGATATCCATATTTTGGGCACTCCAAACTTCAGGCATTTACTAATTCCATATTTGCACCAATACCCTTCATCAATTCCACGTAACTGGGAAACGTAACGCTGATTGCCTCGGCGGTATCAATGGTGCATTGAGCGTCTAAGTTCAAGCCTGCCAAGGACAATGCCATCACGATTCGGTGGTCGGCCCAGCCGTGAAGTTCAGCCGGTTTGGGCCTGCCGCCGACAATTATAAGGCCGTCTGGTAATTCTTCAACATTCACGTCCAATTTTTTCAGCTCTTCGGCCATACATTTAATTCGGTCGGTCTCCTTGATTCGTGCCTGAGGGACGTTTAGCAGTTTAGTTGTCCCTTCGGCAAAGGCGGCGGTAACGGCTATAGCGGGCAGCGCATCAGGTGTTTTGTTCATATCAATCTCGGCACCTTTGAGGGTTGCAGCTTTAACCGTTATTGAATTTTGCTCAATACTGATATTAGCACCCATCGCCTTTAGGTAATCAACCACAGCTTTGTCCGGCTGACTATCTGCAAAATCCAGCCCACTCAAGGTTACTTCCTCTGCGGACATAGCGGCGGCACAAAGGAAAAACGTGGCGCTGGAAAAGTCGGCAGGGACTGTGTCATCAAAGGCTTTATAACTCTGATTGCCTTTGATTTTGAATTTGCAGCCCCTGCTTAGTTGCGCCAGGCAATTAGGGGGTTGGTTTTCGTATTCGATTTGCTGTTTGTCAAGCCAGTCGAGCGTCATCTGCACATAGCCCGGCTCGTTAAGCAGGGTAACGTCTATGTCAGTATTTTTGGGTGCCAACGGTGTGCATAAAAGCAGGCTGGATAAGTATTGACTTGTGGTTGCGGCGATGGCGGTTCTTCCGCCTGTTAGTTTTCCTCTTATTTCAACAGGGGCTTTGCCGTTGTTTTTGAGACTTTTGCATTTTGCTCCGAGGTTATTGAGGGCGTCTATTAGCGGCCCGATAGGGCGGGTCTGAATTTGCTCATCGCCGGTGAAAGTTGTGGTACGGCCGGCCGGGGCCAGAGCAGCCGAGCCCATTGCGATACGCAGCGTTGTACCGGAATTGCAAACGTCGATAATTTCAGATGGAGTGCTTATTTTTCCCCTTGTGCCGGTTACCTTCCAGAGCTTAGGGTCGGATGTATCAATCTTGGCGCCTAATGCTCGGTAGCAGGCCGCTGCTGCCTGTGTGTCGCTTGATTCCAATGGGTTATGGATGAGACTTTCACCGGCTGCTAATGAGGCGATTGCGACCGCACGAATGGTGTGCGACTTAGAGCCTGGAATTACGACCGTTCCTTTTAACCGTGATTTTCTTACAATCAATTTCATAATAAATTAGAGCATAAGTGCACAAGTCATAAGTGCATAAGTTACTTTTACTCTTATGCCCTTTATTATCAGAAACTGAGCGGAATTGAAAGAAGATTTTTTAACCACAGGTTACAGAGATTTAACCAAGGATTACACAGATTTAACCAAGGATTCTTTCTCCGCAGTGGTTCTGCTGCGAAGGTCGCCGACGCTCCAGAGCTTTAGCGACGGAGCGATGAATTCCACAGATTTTGCGCTCAGCAGGAATTGCAGCTTGGGAATTCTTTAATGTAATAGTCAAATGACTATGACCGTTTAAGACATAGAACACGTTGATTCGGTAATGCAATAGTCAAATGACTATTGCGCCAGCTTCGTAGGGTAGGGTTTACCCCATCATCAATTTCTGGATGGGTGGCACCCTCAAACCCCGGCCTGAGTTCGTCGAAGGCTTGTTTGGGGGTGTTCAAAACTATTGTGTCAGCGTCTCGATTTCCTATGGCTTTACTACCCGGTTGTAGATACGAACGTCATCAATCAGGCCGGACCAGTAGGTTCCGGGTTCCATAGCCTTGCCGGTACCGATGTAAAAGCCACCGGTTGCTAGTACAAGACTATCCTGAGCATCTTTGGCTACTTCAGCATCATCGACATAGAGCCTTCTGTTTGAACCATCCCACACAAAACCTATCCGATGCCAGTTGCCATCGGTGATGACTGTTTGTGACGGCAGTGTGGCGGCGCCTCGGCCAGGGCCTTTTAGCTCCGTCATAAGGTTACCTTCTAACGAATCCGCGCAGAGCCAGTTCGCCCCACCCATTTGCGACAAAACAGCTTGGCCAGGAGCACCTCCTTTAATCCAGACAAGAACACTGAACGGCCCGTCCGCTGGATTCAAAACGAAGGGCGTGCTGACGTAATCATCAATCCCATCAAACTGCAGCGCACCATCGACTTGACCGTCGGCAGGCTGCCAGAGCGGATCACCGTTGAGTGTGCCAGCATTCTCGCCTATGCTGTCGTGGGCAATGGTGCCTTCTGTCTCGTCCAGCTTCCAGTGCGCTACCAGGCGGTAGTCCTCAAACAAATGCTCAGCAAGGACGCTCAGGTCCTGGACATCGACGATTCCGTCGCCAAAAAGGGGAGGAGCAATATCACAGGATGGTTCATTAGTATACCAGTAGCCAACCATAATGCACATATCTGCACAGTCTACGATTCCGTCCTCGTTCAAATCATACTCGACCGGGATAGTGAGCGGGCCTACACCAATTGGTACGAAGTTCTTGCCGTATTCCTGTTTGAATAGTTCGATGGCCCTGTCGCCGGTACAATGACTTGCCCCGACCTTCTGGACCCCCAGTGATTGAAGTTGCCCAATCTTGCTCCTGACCTGAGAATCCGAATCGTTCAAGAGGTGAAATCCTCCGAATACGAAATACACATCCTTTTCGAGCATCTCCTTGGCTTTTTGAACAATCTGAACAATACCGGGGTGAGCACAACCTGTGATCACAACCAGCCCCTTCGGCGTCTCCAGAACCAGAAACTGTTCAACCTGGCCCATAATCGTCAAGCCTGCCACGTGAGCCTCTTCGCAGATCTGCACCGGATCCGCCGGTAACTGAACTGTCGCTCCACGCGATTTTACAGTTTGGACGAGTCCCGCCGAAGCCGAGAGCGGCAGGTACGACGTGACATTACTGTTTCTTCCCAAGAATGAGGACAGACCGCCTGTATGGTCCGTATGGTCGTGCGAGATCACGACCAGCTCGACGTCCCGGGCGGAGACCTGCAAATTGTCCATGTTCCCCAACAAAATGCTGCCGTTTGTCCCAGTATCGAAGAGAATACACTTCTCAGTACCCTTAATAATGCACGCAAATCCCCAGTCCGTCGTACTTCCTTTAGTTAGAGTATAGTTGTCATAGAGAACAGTGATTTTTATTGCTGTATTGTTGGGTTTTGGGCTGGCTGTTTGTCTGCCTGTAGCAATCTTGGCTACAATAAGTAAGCCAGTGACAAATAGCACCAAAGCGATCTTCGAATGATCAAACCATTTCATTTTACATCTTTCTTTCTGCCTTTATGGCAATAAGAAAGCCGGCGCAGAAAACGACTGCTGCTTTCCGGCGGGATTAAATCGGCCGGTGAATGACCTCGTAAATATGCGAGTAACGTAAGAGACTACAGGGACAATGTTGATACAAAGCCACAGGTTCATTCTTTTTTTGGGCCTCCTCAAAGTTACAATAGCTTATCCAATCCAGAGAAAGACATCGAGGGGGAAATAAATTTCGTATTGTCTATCGCGTATTCTGTGAGTTTAAGCGTGTTTTTAGTTATCTCAGGTCGATTTCATGGTAAAAACGAAAGAGTTTATTGTTGCTAATCGCAGGCGGGAACATAGAGATTTGCGCATTTGAGCCAATTGTCGGCTAATATTATAAAATCCAGGAAGTCAACATAGCAATCGCCATTAAGGTCGGCTTTGAGTTTTGTCCGGCATTGGGATATTGTAAATGCTTTATCGCTTGTGTCACTGACGAGTTTATTATCCAAATCACTAATACGAATCAGACACTCGTTTGAACTTATTAGCGGAACCGGGTCCCACTCGTACCAGCCGGTATTCCAGGACTCGCCTATCTCCTGCCAGGTTTGACCATTGTCGAGCGAATACTCGATTATCACGTCTTCTGTTTGGGCGCCTTCGATTGTTTTCCAGGTGATTGTGTGTGTACCTCCTGCTATGAGGTTCTCACCGCCATTTGGTGATAGCACAATAGGTTTTGGAGCGATAGTGTAACTCCACACTTCATTAGGCTCATATATGCCCGGAGCATCTAAGTCATTGGTTTGGCGTTCCATCCAGGTCAGAGTTACATCAAGCTCATCAACCTCAACCAGGACATAGCCGTACTTTTCAGCGTGGTGCCATTGTTCTACAATATAGCTGCTGTTATTGCCATCGTAGGGCGGCGACCAGGTATAGAGCGGCGCGCCGGTGGTTGCAATAATGAATTGGTGTATGTCATTGTCCGGGTTACTATCGCCGTCATCGATGCGTGCGTGGTCGTAGAAGTGGTCGTGGCCGCAGAAATATGTTCGCCCGCCGGCGTTTTTGATACTTGCCCAAAACGCATCGCGTTCAGCGGGAAAGTAGTCGAGGCAATCGGAATGCAAAGCTCTAAAAGCCTGTTCGTGGCCGACGATGAAGATGTGCGGTTTGGTATTTGCCGCCAATTGGTCGTCCAGCCACTCCTGGTTGACCTTATGGTGAAAATCATGCCTGATACCGGCATATTCATCAAGCATGACAATAAAGGCATTTTTGTGCGTAACAGAATACGTCATAAATTTCTCGTTTGCAGGACCGTTGTCGGGCAGCTTTTGTTTTGGATAAGAATCACTGCCAAAGACGTTGAGCCAGCGCAGCATGTTATTATCATTCGGGTCGGGCTTGGTACCGGGATGAGGATAGGCGTTCCAGACATCACCAAGCTCATGATTGCCGCGGCAGACATAGACGGCGATATCGGCATCGTAAACCGGTTTCATAATTTCTACCCAGGTTCTGAGCTGAGCTTCGAATATGCCCGGGTCCTTTACAGAATAGCCTGTAACTAAGTCGCCGGAAAACAGGACAAAATCGACCCCTTGGCTTTTAATCTCGCCGGCAAGTTCGCTCAGAATAATCTGATTGATTCCCATATTTCTACCGCGGCTGTCGCAGGTAACAATGAATTTCCAGGGCTCCTGAGCAAGACCTGCCGAAGAAAGGGACGCCAGAAAAAGAACGGCAAGAACAAACTTTGTTGGAGTTGTTTTTCTGATTCCCCATTCCTCCATAAAAAAACACATTCGTTTCGGTGTTGAATGTGATTGTCTGTTATACGCAAGTTATTCGGAGCTATCTTTTTGTTTTGTGTACCAGTCGGCCTGGCGATTATTATGCTCAATAAAGATTTTGAAATCGTTAGCGTCGATTGTACCGTCGGCATCGATGTCGCCGAGCAGGTAACTTTCCGGTGATTTTGTGCTGCTTAATATGTTATTGAGCAGAATAGTAAAGTCTGATTCGTTCACAATGCCATCGGCATTGAGGTCATACCAAAAGATGCTGTCGCTGTTTTGTTTAACGCTGATGTTCCAGGCCAGGCCGTAGCGCTGGGCTATGGCTGCTTCTCTCGGGTCGTCAGTATTGTTCAAGGATAGTATGATTTCGTAGCTGGTATAGTTGGGGTCAGCGGGAACGTAAATGTGCTCAACATTGTCAACATTGCTGTCGCTGTAATCGAGCAGATAATCATTGCCGGGATTATTTGGGTCAACAGCCCAGAGTTCAAGGCGGACATTGCTGTCTCTTTCAGGAGCCGATTCAAAAGGATATGTATTGTTATAGTGTTTGTTCCAGATGGCTGTGGCGGTAATAAATTTATCCGCCGGTTCCGCTAAGGTGATTTTGTAAACATTCTCCAGCCTCTGGGTATTATCCAGTTGGTTTAAGTCCCAGCCGGTTGTTGGAATATCACCAGGCTTAATTGGTCCGGCGATTAAATGGTTGTAGGCTCCAACTGCGTTGAGCATACCTGCTCCCTGAATGTAGTCCAGGGGGACAATATGGTCATCATCGGTTTGGAGAAGGCCTTTGTGCCAGTAAGGCAGCTTGATTGCGGAATTTAGCAAAATTGCTTTGATTACACAGTTTCCGCCTTCCGGCGAGATAGCGGAACTTAAGTCAGGGTCCTGTTTGGCCTTTTGAACGAGCAGGCCGATTGTTCCTGCAACTATTGGCGTTGAAAAACTCGACCAGTTACCGGTTGGCTCATAGCTGTTGGGTTTGTTATCGTTTGCAGCCAAGCAATTACCAGGAGCGACGATGTCAGGTTTGCATTGCTTATCTCCGGTCGGGCCGAAGCTCGAGTGCTCTGGATAGGCCAGGGCAAAATGTTCCAGTTTGGTTGCAAGGTCCTCGATGTTTACGGAGTCAATGACACCAACTCCGATGACGTTTGCCCCTGCACCCGGGTAAAGAACAGGGTCATGAGCATTGATGCCGTTACCTATGGCGGCCACGATAATAATTCCGTAGTGCTCGGCCAATGATTCAATACCCCTTGTCCACCAGTCTTCAAATTGAATGCCGTTACCGATAGTTATAATATCTGCGTCCGGTGGTGAGTGCTCGAATACATAATTGGTTAAAAAATACCAGAATTCGTAGATGTCAGCGTGGGCCTGCGGTGCTGTGCCCTGGAAGTAAAATTGTCCTATTTGCGGATAAAATGCGTTAGGGTGCTCGCCTAGCAGTATAGAGCAGATGGCTGTTGAATGAAGTGAAATGCCTGCGGGCGGTTGGCCCTGGTCGTAAAAGCTGAGACTGCCGGCTTTGAAGCAGTTATGTTCAATACCGGGGCGATAATCATTTTGTGGCTCATTGTCGATATAGGTAATGCTGCGGGAGATAACGGCGAATTTTACGCCTTCACCTGTGAGATTAGGTTCTGTTCGTCGTAAGGCGTAAATACCGGCATGTTCTAATGCCTGCGGCTGGAGAGTTTTAGCGTTCTGTGGCTCCTGGGCTCTGGCGGTAGTGCCGGCGCTTAACAATGCTGCTATGCATGTTATCAGGTTCAACACAAGTGTTTTTTTAGCTGTTTGTGTCACTTCATAACTCCAGAGGAGGCGCAAAAAACCAGCAGGAACAAGATTGCTCCCCCGACTGCCGACCTCCTTAGCTTGTACATTCCTGTCCGTAAATTCTTTGTAATATAATACCACAAAATGCCTTTGTTTTCAAGTAAATTATCCTGCAGACTCCTGTAATAATGTGGTTTTTAGTATTAAAAGGTCAGTTTTTGAAAACTTATTGAGAAATCTTGCCTTTATTAGTTGCAGTTGCTATACTCAGGTCAATATTCAGAGTGTTTTTTCATTATTGGTTTGCTGCGATTATGAAAGTAATTTTGGATTCAGGACAAATCGAGCAGATTCTTAAGGATTTGGCAGGCCGTATTCTTTCTGATACCCCGGCTGAGATGGATATCGCAGTAATCGGTATTCGCAGCAGGGGAGAGGTCCTCGCCCAGAGGTTATCGGGCCGATTATCACGGCAGCTCAGCAAAGATGTTCCGTGTGGAACTTTAGATATAACACTTTACCGTGACGATTTGAATTCGCCGCACGGCACTGCCCAGCCGCTGGTTCGCACCACGGAAATCGGATTCGATATAGATGACAAAATTATTATCTTGGTTGATGATGTTCTATATACCGGCCGGTCGGCGCGGGCAGCGATGGATGCACTTATAGATTTAGGCAGACCCAGGGCGATAAGGTTGGCGGTCCTCGTTGACCGCCTCGGCAGGGAGTTACCGATACAGGCTGATTACGCCGGCTACAAGACCGACGCCGCCCCCGGTAAATTAGTACAGGTCAACCTTGTCGAATCGGATGGAAAAGACGAGGTAGTCATTGAGTAAAAGTTAAGACGAATAAAGAATATTGAACGTCGAATTTCGAATGAAAAAAAGCGAGGTACGAAGTACGACAAAATATGGCGTTAAAAAGAAAAAGTAAACAATTCAAGTGGCATCGCAAACATTTACTCGGCTTGCGTGAGCTTAGTGCCGAAGAGATTACATATATTCTTGACACGGCCAAAGGTTTTGAACAGATAAGCACCCGGTCGGTCAAAAAAGCCCCTCCTTTGCGAGGCAAGGTTGTCGTGAACCTGTTTTTCGAGGACAGCACACGGACGCGAAACAGCTTTGCCCTGGCCGCAAATCGATTAAGCGCGGATATTATCGAATTTACCGAGAAGGTCAGCTCGGTCAGTAAAGGTGAGACCCTTTTGGATACGGCCAGGAATCTGGAAGCGATGGGGATTGATATTGTTGTGATTCGGCACGGTGCCGGCGGTGCGCCGATGTTTCTGAGCAGGAATATCAAAGCCTGCGTGGTCAATGCCGGCGACGGCTTTTGCGAGCATCCGACACAAGGGCTTCTGGATGTTTATACCATTCGCAAAATAAAAGGCACTCTTGAAGGTTTGAAGATAGCGATTGTCGGCGATATAGCGCATTCTCGCGTTGCCCGCAGCGATATGTGGGCGATGACAAAACTCGGCGCGGAGGTGATATTTGTTGGTCCGCCGACACTTATGCCGGCACAGGTAAACAAATTGCCGGTTAAGATAAGCTATTATCTTGATGAGGTTATCGAAAAGGTCGATGTGATAAATATGCTTCGAATTCAGTTTGAGCGGCTCGGCGGTAATCCTTTTCCTTCGATACGGGAATACTCGCATTATTTCGGACTGACCGTCGAGCGTATGAAAAAGGCCAAACCCGATATTTTAGTTATGCACCCCGGACCTATTAACAGAGGATTGGAAATGGAAAGCGAAGTAGCAGACGGTCGGAACAGTGTTATCTTAGAGCAGGTAACCAACGGCCTGGCTGTGAGAATGGCGGTGCTGTTCCTGGTCAATCAGGCGGCGGCTGAACGCGAATGATTCCGTCGAGGCAGGTTCTTCAAGGTAGATAATTAATGACTATTTTACAGGGAGTTATGAGCTCTGAATTGTTGATAAAGAATGGACGAGTAATAGATCCTGCAAACCGTATCGACGAACAATGTGATGTTCTTATCGCCGATGGGAAAGTAGCAGCAGTAGGTAAAGTCGAAAAACCTGCTGGGGCGATTATAGATGCAGCCGGCAAATTAGTTGTGCCGGGCCTGATTGATATTCACGTTCACTTTCGTGAGCCGGGTGACGAGGAGGAAGAGACAATAGCAAGCGGCTCGGCAGCGGCTGTTGCGGCTGGTTTTACATCGGTCGTTTGTATGCCGAATACCAACCCACCTATCGAAAATGAAACCGATGTCGAATATGTGCATCGAAAGGCCAGGCAGGCCAGGAAAACTCATGTCTATACAATGGGGGCTATCACAAAAGGGCTGCTGGGTGTTGAGCTTGCAGAGATGGGATTTATGGCTGAAGCAGGGGCCGTTGGTTTTACCGATGACGGCAAGGGGGTGCAGAACCCGGCGGTTATGCTGCGGGCCTTAAAATATGCTGCTATGTTCGACGTGGTTGTCACTCAGCATTGTCAAGATGACAGTATTGCGGGCGAAGGGGTTATGAATTCGGGCTATTATTCGACTATATTGGGCCTGCCAGGATTGGACCCGTTGGCTGAAGAGGCGATGCTGTGGCGGGATATTCAGCTTATCAAAAAGACAAAGGTTCGTTATCACGCACAGCACATATCCACAGCCGGGGCGATTGAACTGATAAGGGTTGCAAAGGAAGATTCTTTGCCGATTACCTGTGAGGTTGCGCCGCATCATTTGCTTTTGACCGAGGAGTGCTGCGCCGAATACGACACCAACTACAAGGTAAACCCACCTTTACGAACGGACAGAGACATTGAGGCCCTAAAGCAGGCGATTGCCGATGGATTGGTTGATGCTTTGGCAACGGACCACGCCCCGCATCTGCAAAGCGAAAAGGAGCTGGAATTTTTAGCTGCTCCTTTCGGCATTGCGTCTCTGGAATGTGCTCTGGGCCTTTATGTCAAGGCTCTTATTGAACCGGGCGTTCTGGATTGGCCCGGCTTGATTAGCTTAATGGCGGAAAAACCGGCTAAGATAATCGGTGTTGGCAAGGGCACACTTGGGGTAGGCAGACAGGCTGATGTTACTATTATCGACCCGAATGTCGAGTATGAAATTGATGTAAAGACATTCCGCTCCAAGAGCAGAAACTGTCCCTATCACGGCTGGAAAGTCAAAGGAAAGGTCGAAAAAACAATCGTCGGCGGCGAGATAAGATTCGAAGCATAAAGTGATTTGGAGAAGAATCATGGGCATTACTTATGTTGAAGGCCGAGTGAAGGGACCCTCCGGCAAAGAAAAAACCGTGAAGTTCCTTATAGATAGCGGATCGAAGTATTCCCTCGTTCCCAAAAAGGTGTGGAAAGCGATTGGTTTAAAGCCAAAACGCAGGATGTCTTTTATTTTGGCTGATGGAACAACGGTTGAAAGAGCAGTATCAGAAGCCTATATAGTTCTCCCGCAAGGAGAGGCTCATACACCGGTGATTTTGGGCAAGGAAAGGGATGAAGCATTGTTAGGAGTAGTAACATTAGAAATTCTCGGACTGGTGTTTAATCCATTCGACCGAACCCTCAATCCGGCGCGCATGTTGCTATGCTGACAAATCATAGAAAGAAATTGACGTAGATAAATTCCGTTCTAAATTAGGAACTGTCCCTATCACGGCTGGAAAGTCAAAGGCAAGGTCGAAAAAACAATCGTCAGCGGCGAGATAAGATTTGAAGCTGAAAAACCGCTGGTTTGTAGTTGAGAGTTCATAGACCACCAGCCACGGACTACGAACTATGCTTATTATTGATGGTCATAATCTGTTGCATTCGATTCATAAAGAGGGCGCGGATTCCGGGCCAATCAGTGATGTTGGATTGTGCCAGATTATCGGCAGGTATTTGAAGCTGACAGGCCAGAAGGGTGAAATTATTTTTGATGGTACCGGCCCGCGGGACAAAAGCGGATTCGATAATATAAGTAATCTGGAGGTCTTGTTTGCAGGTTTGGGTACCGATACCGATACGGTAATCGAAGATAAAATAAGCACAAGCACATCAGCCAGAAGTTTGACTGTTGTCAGCAGCGACCGAAGGTTGCGAAAGGCGGCACGTGCGAGAAAGGCAACATCATTGAAATCGGATGTTTTCTGGAATGATATCCGGAAGCAGCTAAGCCGGAAAAGACCGGAAAAAGAGCCTCCGGCAAAACAGCAGGGACTAACCGACAGCGAAACCAAGCAATGGCTTGAGTTCTTCGGTCTTGAGTAACGAATGTTCGTAAAATGTTGAATGTAAAATGTATCTCGAATAGAATATTTGATACGAAACTGTGTGCGAATCCAGGATGCCCGATAAAGCGCTCCTTTTAACCTTTTTGCTATTTTCATGTTATCAGGCAGTGGCATCAGAGTAAAACAAAATCCCTCGATAAGCTGGAGCTTTGTGTTCCAGAATCGAGGGATTTTGTTACACGAGGTCTATTATCTTCTTAACAATTTATATTGAATCACTCATCTCTCCGGCATAATCATACTCTTTGTTGTCTATTATCACTTTATTAATAGTGAATGTGGCGGTTTGTGATCTTGCTATCCAATCTGTCACGAAACTCATTCTGCCATTTCCATCTGTTACACCGGAAACAGTGCCGCTATAACCTCCACTCCAGGTTCCCTGTATGGTCGCTGCGCCGACAGGTTGTCCGGAAGGTTTATTCTGTGTAACCGTAACCACTGCCGTTACTGTATCCGAAGCATAGAAGACTCGCTTTCTCGACATGTCAATGTTGATGTATATTAGTGGAGTGCTCACTTGGATGTAATTGGTCTTGGTTTCAGTATCTGTGCCGCCCATGCCTGTTACTCTTAAGCTGACTGTGAAATTACCGATGTTCTTGTACATGTACGTGTGAGTTGGATTCTGTTCGGTTGATGTTGTTCCATCACCGAAGTTCCACAACCGGCTCTCGATATGTCCGGAGGAATTGTCGGTGAATTGCACCACCAGAGGGCCGTCTCCGGTTCTCGGTTTTCCTATAAAGTCGGCCATGGGTACCGAAGGCATCGTCAGGGTAATGTAGTTCTGCTTGGTTTTGGTATTCCAACCGCCTGGACCTATTACTTTCAAGGTTACAGTGTATGTACCAGGGTTCTTATACCTGTGAGCCGGATTTCTCTCGCTTGATGTTTCCCCATCCCCGAAGTCCCACAGCCAGGTTGTGATACCTCCGTATTGTGCGGATTCCATCGTTCCGAGTATCATGCCATTCCCGCGGCTGATATAAGTCGCCGGACAGGAGGATGTATCAATGAATTGCACGGTCATGGGCATATTATTCTGTATCGGCTCTTTTTCAAAGTCCGCTACAGGATATGAAGGTGTAAAGCCCTGGATAAAGGAATCCTTTTTTGTGGTTTTCGAGCCATCTGGACCTTTTACCGTCAAGCTCACGTTGTAGGAATAAGGGTCCTTAAATACGTGAACCGGATTCCTATCGATTGATGTAGTTCCATCATCAAAATCCCATAACCAACTTGTGATATTTCCAGTGGACTGGTCGGTGAATCGTACTGTCAGCGGCTTAGGGCCGATTTTCGGTTCTGCTGTTAAGTTTGCTGCAAGAGGTATAGGCACTGGCCCTGGTCCGGGTCCTGGCTCTGGTCCGGGTCCTGGCCCTGGTCCGGGGCCGGGTTTCTGTTGAAGAGCAGCAAAAGCATTTACTATTCCCCAGCCGTATCTTACGTCCCAGCCTACTGGTCCCTTATCCTCTGCTGAGAATTCTAAAGCCTCTCTGACTCCATCAGGTGTGGAGGCAATTCCATTGGCTATAAGTAAGGCTGCAACTCCGGAGACATGCGCGGCAGCCATTGAAGTTCCCTCCATAAGGCAGTAACCCCAGAATATTTGGCTGGTACCATCTTTCTGATACGTCTGCTGCAAAATCCCATCATTATAGCCATCTTTATTTTGGTCAACTTTAAGGTCACCGCCCGGAGCTACTAAATCCAGACTTAGTCCGTAGTTGGAGTAATATGTTAAAGTTTCGTCATAACGGGTGGCGCCGACAGCAATGACATAATCATCATAGGCGGCAGGGTAACACACACCCCCTATGCCGTCATTACCTGCAGCGGCTATTACCGTTGCGCCGTAATTGTAAGCATAAGCTACTGCGTTCTCTAAAGTTTTTGAGGGCTCAGCACCTCCCAGCCCTATGTTAATTACGTGCGCGCCATTGTTTGTCGCCCAGACAATACCTTCTGCAACGTCAGCATAAGTTCCGGCTCCATTGCTGTTTAATACCTTCACAGGCATTAAGGAGGCATTGTAGGCTATACCGGCTACTCCGATTTCGTTATAAGTACTTTGAGCGATAATACCAGCTATATGGGTTCCGTGCCCGGGATTTGAATCATCATCTGGGTACTTATCTCGGTTAACAAAGTCATAACCGGCCACAAATTGCGTGTCTGCTAAATCTGGAGCTCGCTCGTAGAATATTTCAGGCCCTGTGGGGTTTTGCTCGTAACGAGAATTATAGGCGATACCCGTGTCAAGAATTGCCACGACTACTCCTGAGCCGGTAGATGTATTCCAGGCTTTTTCCATTTGAATACCGCCGTAGGTAGGATTATATAGGTGCCACTGGTAATAATATAGCTCGTCATCTGGGTACATCATGGCATAAGCGATGTAGTTTGCCTCGGCATACTCAACGCTGGCATTTGCCTGATAAATTTCGACCATTTCGTCAACTGTCCTGCCGCTTGGAATCCTCAATCTTTTGAAGCCGGCAGGTGAGCTGGCATAAATAGTATAAGTACCTTGAACTGCATTTAAAGCGGCTATCGCCTCCTCTGTAACGTTGGGCTTGAATTTGACGATTATCTCACCCGGAACATACTTGTGGCCCGCTAAGGGCAGAGCCTTTTCAAAAATTTGGCTCCCGGCTACACTGTGCTGAGTAAGGACTGAACCAAGCAAAAGCAAGGCAAGCGCGATAGAACATAGCTTTTTCATAACTCGCTCCTCCCAAAAATTATTGTTCTAAAAAATCTATAGATATACTGCAATGTCTGTAAGAATATTATAGCCGAATTTCTTGGATAAAGCAAGAGAATTTTATAAAATTTGTCGTTTGAACAATTTTCGCAAGTGTTTGCCAGCCCCCGTTTTCCGACGAATTGCAAAGCGGACCTTCTTTGTGTAATTCCCGTTAAATCCTACAAGAATTTTATATTGCTTAATTCAATGGAAAGGTGTATAAAAAATGTTTTTCGGCTGTGCCGAGTATTGGGCACAGACCGATATTATTCATTTTCCTTTGCCTGTACACGGCAAAGGTGAACGAGCTGTGTGGGAAGCCCCGTAGGGTGCTTAGATAACCTGTTGAGAGGGGCTTTTTTGGGCTAACTTGTTTATATTTCTTACTTTGCAAAAATGGAGAAACTATGAAGAAACGCAAAATGGTTACGATTGACGGTAATACGGCGGCGGCATACGTGGCCCACGCTACGAACGAAGTTATTGCAATATACCCGATTACACCAAGCTCTCCTATGGGCGAAATGGCCGATGAAAAAACGGCCAAAGGCCAGCCCAATATCTGGGGAACGGTTCCTTCGGTTACGGAGATGCAGTCGGAAGCCGGTGCGGCAGGAGCTGTGCACGGGGCATTGGCGACCGGTGCTTTAACCACAACTTTCACCGCCTCACAGGGGCTTTTATTGATGATTCCCAATATGTATAAAATCGCCGGAGAGCTGCTGCCTACCGTCTTCCACATCTCAGCTCGTTCGTTGGCCTGTCAGGCACTTTCGATATTCGGCGACCATTCTGATGTGATGACCTGTCGCGAGACCGGTTTTGCGATGCTCTGTTCGGGCAGCGTTCAGGAAGTTATGGATTTAGCGCTCATTGCTCAACAGGCAACGCTGGCCTCGCAGGTGCCTTTCCTGCATTTCTTTGACGGTTTTAGAACCAGCCATGAAGTTCAAAAGGTTGAGGAATTAACGTTTGATGATATGCGAGCGATGCTCGATGACGAATTAGTTGACCGGCATAAGGCCAGGGCGCTTACGCCGGATAGGCCGATGATTTCCGGAACAGCCCAGAATCCGGATGTCTATTTCCAGGGCAGAGAGACAGTGAACAAATATTATTTAGCTACACCAAAAATTGTTCAGGACACAATGGATAAGTTCGCAAAACTGACCGGAAGGCAATATCATTTGTTCGATTATGTCGGAGCTGCGGATGCCGAGAAGGTTATTATTATTATGGGCTCAGGAGCCGACACCGCTCACGAAACGGTTGAGTTCCTTGCTTCTCATGGAGAGAAAGTAGGGGTAGTAAAGGTCCGTCTCTATAGACCTTTCAGCACCGAGCACTTTATTGCTGCTTTACCCAAGACTGTGAAAAAAATCGCTGTATTGGACAGGACTAAAGAACCTGGTTCTCTTGGCGAGCCGTTGTATCTGGATATTCGAACTTCTATTGGTGAGGCTATGTATGCGGGCCAAACGGCTTTTAAAAAATATCCGCTTATTGTCGGCGGACGATACGGGCTTGGCTCAAAGGACTTTACGCCTGCTATGGTCAAGGCTGTCTTTGACAATCTCGATGCAACAAAACCCAAAAATGGTTTTACGGTGGGCATTATTGACGATGTAACGAATACCAGCCTGGAAGTTGATGAGTCATTTGAGATTGCCGGTAAAAAACTTTTATCCGGGATGTTTTTCGGACTTGGCGCAGATGGTACTGTAGGTGCGAATAAAAACTCTATAAAGATTATCGGTGAGTTAACAGATAATTACGCCCAGGCCTACTTTGTGTACGATTCCAGAAAGGCCGGTGCAATGACCACATCACATCTGCGGTTTGGCGAGCAGCCTATCCAAAGGCCTTACCTTGTAGAAAAAGCTGATTTCGTTGCGTGTCATAATCCAAGTTTCCTGGAAAAATATGATATGCTTTCCTCTGCGCGTCAGGGGGGTACATTCCTGCTGACCAGCGGCCACAGTAAGGACGAGGTGTGGGACACTTTGCCGCAGGAGGTGCAGAAACAGCTAATCGATAAGAAGATGAGGTTCTACGTTATTGATGCTATTGCGCTTGCTGCCGAGCTTGGCTTAGGTGCGAGAATCAATGTAATTATGCAAACCGCCTTTTTCAAAATAAGCAATGTTATTCCGCTTGATACGGCTGTTAAAGCTATCAAAGATGCTATTCAGAAGACTTACGGCAAGAAGGGCCAAAAGGTTGTTGAAATGAACTATGCAGCCGTTGATGGCGCTCTTGATAAAATCTATGAGGTTAAGGTCCCGGACAAGGTAACCAGCAAGATACGGATGCAGCCGCCTGTTCCGGAGGATGCCCCTGATTTTGTCAAGGAGGTTACAGCAGAGCTCATAGCATTTCGCGGTGATAAACTGCCTGTAAGCAAGATGCCGGCTGACGGCAAATTTCCGAGCGGCACGACACAATTTGAAAAACGCAATATTGCCGTCAACATTCCACAGTGGGAGCCTGATGTTTGCATTCAGTGTGGGACGTGCTCTTTGGTTTGTCCGCACGCGTCTATAAGGATTAAGGCCTATGATGAAAAGCACCTCAAGGATGCTCCATCGACATTCAAGAGTGCCGATGCCAAAGGTAAGGACTTTGCCGGACTGAAATTCACGGTACAGGTGGCTCCGGAAGACTGTTCCGGTTGTGGCGCCTGCGTTATGGCCTGTCCCGCCCAGGAAAAGGACCGGGACAAGAAACCCACAGGCCGAAAGGCAATCAATATGGCGCTGCAGGGGCCGCTGCGTGCTGCTGAGCGCGATAATTATAAATATTTCCTGGCGATTCCGAATACCGACCGTAGTCTCTTCAAAGCCGCTTCCGTTAAAGGCAGCCAGTTGATTGAGCCTTTATTTGAATATTCCGGCGCATGTGCCGGTTGTGGAGAGACAGCTTACGTTAAACTGTTGACACAATTATTTGGAGACAGGGCGTATATTGGAAATGCGACCGGCTGCTCGTCGATTTACGGCGGCAATCTGCCTACGACACCTTATACGAAAAGGTCGGATGGCAGAGGGCCGACCTGGAGCAACAGCTTGTTTGAGGATTGCGCCGAGTTTGCGATGGGTATGCGGCTGACGGTTGACAAATTCAAAGAACGTGCCCTTATGCTTTTAGATAAGGTGGTCGAAAACAAGTGTGTCGATGCGAAATTAGCAGAGGAAATCCGGTCGGCCACATTGGCTGATGACACCGAGCAAGGTTCTATCGAGAAGCACAGAGCACTTGTGGATGAGCTCAAGGCCAAATGCAAGGAAAGCGACTGTGCGGAATGTAAGCAGTTATTAAGCGTCGCGGATTATCTTGTGCGCAAATCAGTTTGGGGTCTTGGCGGCGACGGATGGGCTTATGATATCGGATATGGCGGACTGGACCACGTTCTGGCCATCGGTGCCAATGTTAATTTGCTTGTTTTGGATACGGAAGTATATTCGAATACAGGCGGTCAAATGTCTAAATCTACGCCAAGGGCGGCAGTAGCCCAATTTGCTGCAGGTGGAAAGTCAATGCCCAAGAAAGACCTCGGACTTCTGGCCATGACCTATGGGAACATTTATGTTGCCAAGGTGGCAATGGGTGCAAATACTAATCAGACAGTAAAGGCTTTTGTCGAGGCTGAAGATTATCCGGGGCCTTCTCTTATAATTGCGTATTCCCACTGTATCGCTCACGGTATCAATATGACAGCGGGCTATCAGGAGCAGAAGAAGGCCGTTGCCTGTGGTCATTGGCCGTTGTATAGATTCGACCCACGGCTTAAAGAGCAGGGCAAAAATCCTTTGCAGCTCGACTCGAAGGCTCCTACGATTGATTTTGAGGAGTATGCTTACGGTGAAAATCGTTTTCTCACTCTAAAACAATCCAAGCCTGAAGCGGCGGCGGCGTTAATTAAACTTGCCAGCAGTGACGCCACCCAGAGGTATGCTCTAATGGAGCAGCTTGCGAATTTGGCGTGCGATGTGAAAAGTAAGGCGTAAAGTCTAAATGCAAAATAGGAAATAGGAGGCTAAGGGAAATCAAATGGGCAATAGATTCTCAAAGACAATTTGGTTGGTTCTTGTGGCCGCTTTCTTTTTTCTAGATGGATGTCAGCGGAAATACAAGAAAGATGTGGTAGAGGTTTTGGCCGCCGGGCCGGACATTGAAACTATTTCTGTTCCGCCTGATTATGTGGTTCAAGCTATCGAAGCAGCCGGTGGATTGAACGCCTGGACGGGAATGAAAGAGCTGCAGCTTGATTGTGTAGTTACTTTTTACCAGCCGGACGGCAGTTTCTACCTGACTGAGCAGCGTCACGTGGTTTATCCCTGGTCGAATTCTATTCAGATTTCAGCCCGGGAGCCGAAGGGCAGGTTTATCTGGCAGTTGTCGAAAGGTAAGTTCGATGTATTACAAGGCGACGGGCAAAGTGATGCCTTGCCGGTTGTAATTGGCAGTAGCCATTTTGCAGAAATGATATTGAGTGTCATAACGATACCAGCGCGTTTTTATGATAAATCGGTTGAGTTTAGTAAAGAGACCACCGGGCTCAAAATCCAGGGACAATGGTATTACCCAATTGAAAGGCGAAGTAAGCCGGTTCTTGGAGTTGAGCTCGAGCACGAACCCGCTCGTCCCTTGTCTAAAGCGGTTTTCTATCAGGACAGGGACAGCTCTTTGGTCGATATGATTTTGTTTGACTATATGAGCGGAGATGATTTTTTAGCGGTTCGCGGTTATGACTATACCGAAGTTGAAAAAGAGGGCGTTCGCATTCCTTCCAAGATAGAGATATTTAGAGCTGATGCCCGGGGCGATTTGCAGAAGCGGCTTGTTAAAATAGATTTTAAATAGATAACACTTTAAAACGCTCAAAGTAGAATAAAAGAAGGCCGAGCTGTTCGGCCCGACCTTCTTTATTATCTAATTATCTCGTTTAACTTTCTTACCCTTGCTTCGTCATCTTCTACTGTTTCGTCAGGCGTAGAATACTTTTCCGACGAAGAGCCAGAGCTTGAAAAGCGCACGTCTTGTCTCTAACATAGTGTTTTATTTTTTCGCTTCGCGATTCACAATTTTTATCGGTGTCCGCAAAAATTTTCTGTCGGAACGGCGATTTTGTCTATACTGGTATTGCGGTAATTATCGGCCCCGAATAAGAAGGCGTCCCTGCACAAACCTTTACAAGAGTTAAAAAAAGTTAAGCGAGCAAGTCATTAAACCGATAAATCATCGAGTTAAGCCTGTTTGATACTGGTTATGGCCTGTGATGTGTAAAATTGAGGCGTAAAATCTGAATGCAAAATAGGAAATAGCAGGCTGGGCGAAATCAAATAGGCTTAAGGTGTGTTTTTTGCGGTTCAGGGGTTTAGGACCGAGAAAAGCCTGCCGCTGCGACTCGCGTCGCAAGACGTGGCAGCAGGCTCGATGTTTTTGGAAGTTTGTTGCTATGGAAGGAATACATACTGGACGTGACTGGTTTGTCGTTGTCGAAGCTGGTATCTCCGCAGGATGCCTTACGGCAGAAACTGGAGGCTGGAAGACTTCGACGAGCTCAGTCGAGTCGCCCGAGCTTCGAGCTTCCAGGGCGAGCATCGATACTCCGCAGGATGCCTTACGGCAGAGCATCGACAACCTTAAACGTAATTGGGCTGGACGTGGCGGCAGGCTTTTATTCGCTGCTTCCATTCTACTTTTTTTGTCTTTTTCATCCGGTTGCGGCAATAAATTTCTCGACCCGACACAGGTAGGCAGATTCCGTCCTGTTCCTGCAGTCAATGTAATTTTGGATTCGTTGGGAGTGGCTGAGGAGACGCCGGTAGCCTGGGAAGATGCCGAAGAGCCGTTGGCCATAGATACTATAGCGATGGAGTCCGATTATGTATTCAGGGCAGGTGATATTATCAGCGTAGCTATATTCGAGTTGCTTCAAGAGGGTGTTCAATTTGTGAATAATTATGTTGTTACCGAAACGGGCAGGATTTCCATACCGGAGGTCGGCGTAATAAAAGCGGCGGGGTTGACAGAAGCACAACTTGAAGAAGAGATAAAGCAAATTCTTTCTCCGAGCATATTAAAGAACCCGTCGGTTATCGTAACTTTAGCCGGCTCCCAGCAGCGGGCGTTTTCGGTATTAGGTGACGGTGTGCCCCTTCCGGGCAGGTACTCTATTCCAAGATATGATTTCAGGCTGACCGATGCGCTTGCAACGGCAGGAGGACCGAGACAGTTTAATGTAAGCTATATTTATATTTCACGTTTTGTTGGGGACAAAAGGAACAAAGAATCTAAGCCCCCTGAACGGGGATTTGATGAGCTTGAGCTGGAGGTTATTGAGCCTGAGAGCGCCAAGCCGGCGCATAAGATTCAGGAGACAGTCCGACCTCGCGCACAATATCAATGGCCTGAAAGTAAAGTGGTTATAGCTTCGTCTGAGATGGTAACGGATTGGGAAGCGGCTGGAATACCGAAAGCCTTTGAATGGCCGAGTAATCGCACTCAGAGCCGGATGGATACCCAAACTGGATTGAAATCATCCACTACGTTGGCTGCTCCGGATACGATGGATGAGCCGATAGGTGTCAAAGACATATTGAAAACATTGGATGAGCGCTCTCGTCGTGAACAAAAGTGGTTAAATGAGCGAATAAATGTCGAAAACGCACTTGAGACGTTCAGGGAATTGGTTCGTTTCGAAGAAAGGGTGGATGAGCGAATAAATCGCCAGGACACACAGGCACCATCACCCGTACCGGTTGCACCGGAACTAATGAGTGAGCCTTTGGATAAAGAGGAAGCTGGACGTAATAAGTGGTTGTTTCAGAACGATAAGTGGATTCCCGTTCAAACCAGTTCACCGAAGCCGGCAGAAGAGGAAGAGCAAGCAGGGCATATTGAGTGGGTTTTCCAGAACGGCAAATGGGTTCCTGTTCAGGTCGGTTCGCCGAAGCCGCCAAAACCGATAGAGCCGGTAAGACCGGTTATCAAAATTGAACCTGGAAAGAAACCGTCTGGTCCATTTGAAGAGCAGGCGCCGCCGGATTTGGAACGTGAGCCTGGTGCCGGGACGCGTCTTATAAGGATTCCGGCCGACAGGTTGCTTGCAGGTGACTCCCGGTATAATATCGTAATAAAGCCCGGCGATACTATTCATGTGCCTGTTGATATTGTTGGTGAATTTTGCATAATGGGTAATGTTAACCGTACTGGGTACATTCCTATTACGGGCCGACCAATGACTTTGAAGATGGCTATAGCTGCTGCGGGCGGATTGGGACCATTGGCCTGGCCGAGGCGCTGTGAAGTGGTACGAAGGATCGGCAGGAAGAAAGAAGAAATAGTAATGGTGGATTTGGATAAGATCGCCAGTGGTGAGCAGCCGGACTTCTTTATTAAGCCGAATGATTTAATCAATGTCGGCACACATCCAACCTCCAGATGGCGCGCAATTCTGCGAAATGCGTTCAGAGCCACTTACGGGTTTGGTTTTGTTTATGACCGTAATTTTGCAGATAGAGATTTCTACACGAGCAGGCCTATCCCCAGTTGGTTCTAATAAAGGTGTAAAGCGAAAAGCGCAAAACGGTGGAGCTTCTACAGTTCTACTTTTTGGTTTTTAGCTGTTAGTTTACACTATAGAGGACAACATCACCTCTTCTATTGCAGAGTTGCCTAATTTTGTAAAGAAATAGCTAAATGGGAACCCGAACACAACAAATAGGTACGCCGCATCGAGAACAGCAATGGCGCGAGCTCGGGCTGCATAATTACATTAAGATTTTGATAATAGGAACGCTGTTTTGCTATCTTTTTCACAATGAGATTCAGACAATCGTCCACGAATGGCTCACTGATAGCAGCTGGTCGCACGGTTTTCTAATCCCGATTTTCAGTTTATACTTCATCAACCAGCACAAGAAAGAGATACTTCGCTCCGCTGAGAATGGCGAGCTGAAGCCAAATTATCTCGGCTTGTTTTTTCTGATTTGCGGGATTTTGTTCTATCCTTTTAACATCGTTCAGCTCCAATACGGGTATTTGCGGCCCATTGGCATGATAGCGACACTCGGTGCGATTGTATTGTTTTTGGGCGGGTGGCGTTTGGTTAAATATATGTGGCTGCCAATCGCTTTTTTAATTTTTGCTGTGCCGTTGCCGCACAGATACTATGTTAGTCTGACTATGCCGATGCAGCATCTTGCTGCTGCTGTAGCAGCTGCATTGCTTAATCTGGTCAGCGGAATGGAAGCCACCGTCAGCGGCGTGGTGATAGACGTGATTTATAAGGGCCAACATCTGGAGCCTTCGCTTAATGTGGCCGAGGCTTGTAGCGGGATGCGTCTGCTGATGGCCTTTTTGGCCTTGGGTGTTGCTATGGCGTATTTGCACCGTCGGCCTATATGGCAGCGGCTTGTCCTGTTGGTCAGCACGATACCCATCGCGATATTCTGCAATATTGTGCGAGTTACAGTTACCGGTTTTATTTATGTGTTGATACATCCTAAGTACACTCAGGGCATCTATCATGATGTGCTTGGATTGGCGATGCTGCCGTTGGCATTTGGCTTATATGGTTTTCTTGCGTGGTTTATGTCGAGCTTGTTTATTGAAGAGGCCGATGTAGTTACCGAGGATATTGTGGTTCGCAGGCGCTCGTCTCGGCGAAGGCCGAAGCCGCAGCAGGATGATATGTGATGCGAGATACGAGATACGATATACGAGTTTATTTACAGCCGGCCTTTTTGATATGTGCAGCGGTGCTTGCAACAGCCGGGGCCGGCATGTCAATGGCCATACAAAGTTTCGGGGTATATCTAAAGAAGGAACCACTGCCGTTGAAAAAATCTTTGGAACTTTTAGATGAAAATGATTTAGCTTCTTACAAAGTAGTATCAAAACGCAAAATCGAAAACGAGGAAATAGTCAAGGCGTTAGGAACCGAAGATTATATTCAATGGATTCTGGAAGACACCGATTCGGCAGCTAATAGTGCGGTTGAGAAATTTATGTTGTTTATAACTTATTACCGGCTACCTGACAGGGTGCCGCACGTGCCGGAAGAATGCTATGCTGGCGGAGGCTTTCAAAGATTGGCATCCGATAGTGTAACGTTGGAAATAAATAACAATGCCGGCTTTGAGAGAAAAGTGCGAGGAAAACATATTGTCTTTGGCAGCACTAAAGCCAATCTCTGGCAGAGGGGTGGAAAATTTCCGGTTTTGTACTTATTTAAAGTTAATGAAGATTATGCCGGCAGCAGAGAGGAAGCTCGAATAGCTTTGAATAAGAACCTTTTTCGCAAATCTTCGTATTTTTGCAAGGTTGAGCTGGTTTTTAACCAGACGTTGATTCCACCAAACAAAGAGCAGGCAGTTAAAGCGGGCGAAAAGCTCCTGGCGGTCATTTTGCCTATTTTAGAATCAAAGCACTGGCCCGATTGGGAGAAGTAAAGCGTGATGTGCGAAGGAAAATCCAAAATGTAAAATATCCAATACGAGGTTAATTTATGGCAAGCAGGAGGTTAAACAAAAAAGTTGCACTGATAGGCTCGGTGATTTTTGTAGTTATTGCCTTAGTGGCCATTTTGGCAATTCTGCATTTGAGCGGAGACCCTGAAGAATTTATCAAAGACGCCGAGGCTGCCCTGAAAGCAGCACGTCAGGCGACGGATGAACAAATAAAGCAACAAAACTATGACAGGGCCCAAAGCAGTTTTCGAAGTGCGTATGTGAGAGCAAAGACCGACCCGCTCAGAGAAGAGGTGCTTTTCAAAATGGTGGATATGTATCTCGAAATTAAGGAATGGCCCTTTGTATTAGGATGCTGGGACGAAATAATAAGGATAAATCCGAATAATGTGAAAGCTCGTTACGGCCGGTCGAAGTACCTTTACATAATGGCGGATAGCGGTGCACATCTAATGTCTGTTGGCAATGCGGGTCGAATTTGGCAAGAGGTTCACAAGCAGGCGTCAGAATTTTTGAAAGTGGCAGAGAACGCAGACCTGCTTATGGAAAATACGGCCGGATGGGATGTCTTTGAGACAGAACAAAAAGAGACTGCTCAGCAGTCCCTGGGCCCGTATTTATATCTGCTCAGCGGCAGAGCCGTTCTTGAAATGGCATCTCTGGGGGCAGTAACTGACAGGGACGAATCGCTTGCTCAGGCAGTCGATGCTTTGAAGAAGGTCCAGGAGTTTGAGCCAAATAATATCGATGCCTATTGGTATTTGGCGAGGGCGGCTGTCACGAAAGGGGAAATTTTCGCTTCACGAGGTAACCTTGAAGAAAGAGACAAGGCTACAGAACAGGCAACGGCGCTTTTGGAGCAGGCAGTTCAAGTTGCAGGGACCGAGCCAAAGGCACACATTAATCTTCTGGCGATAAAGCTTATGCTTGCTAAAAGCAGCAGCCCTGAGCTGCAGAATGAACGGATTCGCGCACTCGAACCGGAGTATTTGTCGCTTGCGCGCAACTTTAGCTCCAGTGCAGAGACATTTGCTGCAATTTCTCAATTCTATTCGGTCTATTCCAGCTTTTCAGGTCCTCGGCTGGGACCCGAAAATCTCGATAAGGCTATTGAAGCCGTTGAACAGGCGATTAGATTGGACGAGAAAAATGTAGTTTATGCAATAAATGCGGCAAATTTGCATTATCGCAGGTTTGCTATTTATAGGCAAAAACAGCAGGTAGAAAAAGCAATAGAAACAGCAAAGAACGCACTGACTTTGCCGGATGCACAGGATGCACCCGGTCCGCGACATCAGGCTAAGATAAATAACAGATTTATGCTGTATGCTTTTCTCGCAAATTGCTACATCGAGCAGATACTTGAGCCTTGTGAGCCGCAGAGCCCATCGCAAACCAACCTTTGGCTGACAGGTGCTGAGCAGGCCGTGCACGAAATCGAGCAGATTTCCGGCAGCGGTGAAGAGCCGCTGGTTATTAAATGGAGAGGAATGCTTGAGCTTGCAAAGGGTGATAGGGAAGCCGCCATCGGAAAGTTATATGCAGCTTACGAAAAACTTAAAGCACTTAAACCGCCTGAACCGCCCTGGCCCAGAGAGCCACAATTTGCGCAGCTTTCATATACTCTTGCGAAGATTTTTAAGGACACTTCTGAAGTTGGAGCGGTCAAGGAATTTCTGGTAAGTGCGCTCAATTCAGGAATTGGCCAGGTCAAACCTGAAGCGCATTTGGATTATGTTGAGGTTATTTTGAAGTTCAATCAGTGGTCTGACGCCATAGAGACCATAAATGCTTTTGAAAATTATTTCGGTTCCAATGACAGAAGCCGGGAGCTTCGCATCGAGACTTATATTGGCGCAAAGCAGTTTGATGACGCTGAAAAGGAATTGGCAAACAGACCTGAGGATGACCCTGATACAATTAAACTCAGGCTGGTTCTGGCACAGACCAGGATTCGACAAATTCAACTAACTATGGCGCAAAGGGAAATACGGGAAAGTTCAGGTCTTATTCCTCAGCAAGCCGGACCCGAAGAAAAAGAGCCTGATAAGCTGACAACCGATATCCGGCTCATGACGGAAGAATTGAAAAGCTGCTGGCAGCTTGAAGCAGAACTGCTGGGAAAACTCCTGCTGATAGAGCCAAATTCTGTTGAACAAGCTTCTGTCATTAATGTTTGCAGAAATTACATATCGCAAGGCCAGGCGAGCCGGGCTAAAAGTTTAGTCAACGGATTTTTGGAATGTTTTCCGGATAATGCGGCAGTGCTGGTTTATAAGCAGATACTCTCTGAACCGGACCCGGCAAAGATTTCGCAAGAAAGGCGCAAGGAAATAGAAGAGCAGGTGCTATCGAGTATCGCTGACCCGATTCGCCGCGCCACGCAGCTTGGAATATTTTATCGCAGTTACAACGAGCTGGAAAAAGCAACAAGCCAGTTAAAGAGTGCCGTTGAGATAGGAGCTTCGCAACCCCGCACATCGGATAGGCGGGGTGTATCCGAGGGGCCGGCTTTAGAGCAAATGAAATTTGCCGCGAACCATCTTTTGGATGTGGCGCTTGCGAGTAAAGACTGGGAGCTGGCAGAGCAAATCACGGAGACAGGTCGCCGTGAAAACCTCGATAATTGTCAGGGCCAGTTTTTTGCAACCCGCCTGGCTATGGCTAAAGGCGAATTCAAAGAAGCATTGGCAAAAATCGACGAATGTTTGAGACAAAGGCCTGTATTTTCATACGCTTATATGCTCAGAAGCGATATCAATGCTTCTCTTGGAAACGAGCATGCATCTATGGAGGACATTCGAACAGCCGCATCTTTAAACCCTCTCGATGGAATTATTGCAAAAGTGTCGGCGAACTTATTATACCATCGAAATCAAAAGCTACGTGATAGTGTCTCTTCGGCACAGATAGTCGAGGTCAGGAATGCTTTGGAAAGAGCAATCGCACTCAATCCCGGTGATTTGGCGTTACTTGGCCTGTACGCTGAGTATATAGCCCCGACGGAGCCGTTGAGGGCAGTCGCAATTCGCCAGGACCTGCAAAGGGCCGCCCCTAATGTGGACAATGCTTTACTGCTCGGGCAACTGGCGACAGAGGTGGCTGTGAAAGAAACCAATCCGCAGCTTAAGGAGGCGCTGTTTGGTATTGCTGTTTCGGCTTTCGAGCAGGCTAAGAAAATAAATCCCCGCGACAAGCTGATGCTCTATCACTATGCACAATACTTTCGTGCCAGGGGACAGAATGAAAAGGCTGAGGCGCTACTTCAGGAATCGCAAGACGAGAAATTGCTTTGGGACCATTATTTTCAGCGAGGCCAATACGACGAAGCCAGGGGGGTCCTGGAGCAATTGTACAAAGGCGGTACCAAAGACGTCGCTGTGCTCAGAGGTCTCTTGCTTGTTGCCGAAAAAACCATCGACAGAGAAGCTGTAAAGAAATATTCCGAAGAGCTTATAGCACTTGATGATACCGTAGAGCACAATCTTATTCAAATTGAGGCTTTTCTTAGAGTAGGCCTTATCAAGGAAGCTGAATACGAATTACAGAGCTTTAAGGAAAAGTATCCTGATGAAAAAAGAATACTTCTGCTTCAGGCCTGGCTGCTCATGAGGCAGGGGCAGCTGGAGAAAGCATTGGAGCTGACGAATAGGAATCTCCAGACCAATCAGAACAATCCAGCGGCATGGCGATTAAGGGGTGAAATTAATTTCTTCCTCGCAGATTATGGCAAGGCAATCAGCGACCTTAGAGAAAGCAAATTATTGTCAGATGAGCCTGTTACCCGGATTTCTCTGGCCAAGGCTTATATGGGCGCCGGGCGATATGAGGATGCCATCACGGAGCTTGAGGTTACAATAGACGCACCTGGTGCCCCTCCTGAAGCCGGGTTATTGCTTGAGCACATATATTCACAGCTCGACAGAAAGGAGGCGTTGAGGAGATTCTACAAAGACACGCTTGAGAAATATCCGGACAGCGTACAGTGGCTGAATCGAGCCGGTGCATTTGCTGTTAAGACAGGTGAATCCGACAAAGCCGAGCAATTATATGAAAAAGCTTATCAGCTCAGACTCCAGGCACATCTCGCCGAGGATGAAAGGAACGAAGTACAGGATGTGCTGTACGTTACGGCGTTCGACGGGTATTTGAGGGCGCTTATCTTGGGGGCAGGGGAACCAAACGCAGAAAATTGGAATCCTCGGAAGCTGGACAGGGTCTTTGAAGAGTGCAGTAAATATGTTGACAGCAGTATTGCGCCCATAGCATATTTGCGAATGGCTCAGGCGAAGTTGAAACTCGGCGATAGAGCAACCGCTGTGGAATATTGTCGAAAATCTGTTGATAAAGCGGGGGAAAATGAGACGCTTGCCTCTGAGGTTCTGCTGAGAATGTTCTTGATGCTTGGACCTGATGAAGTTTTGAAGTATTGCAGGCAAAAGCTCGAAACCAATCCTGATTCGCTCGCGGCTAATTTTGCTATGTTTAATTTGGCGAAGATTAACAACGAGTACGAAAAGGCCGTAGATTATATTGGCAAATGCATCGAGCTGACTGAGCCGGACAGTCCGGGCAGGGTTGATTACACGATGAAAAAAGCTGACGTTTTAACCCTCGCCTACGAGAAAAGTTCCGATAAAAATTATCTCGGAACCGCTATTACAGTTTACAAAAGTTTGCTGACCAAAATGCCGAATAATACCAGTATTCTAAACAATTTAGCGTATTTATTTGCTGAAAATAATGAAAGGCTCCCGGAAGCTCTCCAGTATGCCAAGCGCGCGCTTGACAGACAGCCGAATAACCCCGGCTTCCTGGATACTTATGCTTACGTGCTGCATAAACAGGGTGAGAATTCGCAGGCCGCCGAATTTTTGGCAGCCGCGTTGCAACAATATCAACAGGGTGATATTCTCGTACCTGCGGAGGTGTACGAGCATAAAGGGATGATAAAAGAAGAGCTCGGGGCAGAAGATGAGGCGCTCGCTGCTTATAAGCAGGCGTTGGAAATAGGGGCAGACAAATTGTCACAGAAAGCTGTGCAGCGAATAAACAAGGCTATTGAGCGGCTTTCGCCCTGATGCCTTGCGCAAAAAAATGTTGCTGTGGGTAATACGAGAATTGCTTTGTTGGTTGGTTCCGAGTAGAGAACAAGATGGCTGAAGCAAGACCAATAGCATCGAATAGAATAGCAGGGCCGGCAAGGCCGTGGCTCCCGGCGGCTGCCTCGATGACGCCGAAAGAGGCTCTGGGGATTTTGCGCAGGCATATATTGCTGATAGTTTTTCTGACTATTTTGGGGGTGACGGGCGGCGGTGCCGGCTGGTATCTCTTACAGAAATATCTTCCAAGATATACCGCCACAACCTATATCCAGGTCCTTTCACCGGTAGAAACAGACCCTATGGACATCACTGCACCTCAGGTGCAGAAGGATATTCTATACGGTTATCGCCAGTCGATAGCTAATCTGATAAAACAGCAGAGCACCTTGCAGGATTTGCTTGAGAGCGACGTAGTTAGAAAGACCAGGTGGTTTGAGCGCAGAGGCGGGAGCATTAGAAAAGCCGTTAAGTATTTGGACAGATATTTTGGTGCCTACGCCCACAGAGATGCTGAGTTTGTTGAGGTCTCGATGACCTGCCGTGATGCCAGAGAAGCAGCGGACATAGTGAACGAAATGGTGCGGTTGTTTCTTGCCAGGCAGGGAACCGTAGAAAGAGGAAAGGTAAATGCCGAGCTGGTAATTCTTGAAGAGCGGCAGCGCCGAGTTCAAACAGAATTGAATGATGCTGACAAAGGCCTGGATGAGGTTCGCGAGAGATGGGGCATAACCGACCTTGCTATGCCTGTGGGGCGTAATTTCCAGCACACAATCACTCTAAAGCTGAATAATTTGGAGCTTGAGAAGGACAGCCTTGAATTGGCTATAAGGCAGTTGAGCGCCGACATAGCAAATCTTAAGGATTTGGCGACAGGTCCTATTACTGAGCAGATTGAATATGTGATAGAGAGAGACCCCGTTATGGTTACGCTTGCTCAGCAGCTTGCATTTCAGGAGGCGGAACTCTCAGGTAAACTCTCAAAGTTTGGTGAAAATCACAGAGATGTGCGCCGAATAAGGGAGCAGATAGACGAAATCAAAAAAAGGAGGGAATTCAGGAAAGCCGAAATCGGGGAACAGACCCGCAGGGCTAATCTCGAAAATGCACGAGATGGCTTGCATGTATTGCAGGAAAGGTTCGAGCAGCTGGAAAAACTTCGACAGGAAGCCGAAGCCAAGAACGAAGAGCTTGATAAAGCCCGCGTCCAGTATGAACAGCGGCTGAAGATAAGAGATGAGCGAATCGCAATGCTTGACTCAATCAAAGAGCAGGTTGAGAAATTGAAGATGATGCATGATGCTCCTGATACACCTAAGGTGCAGCGTGTTGGAATTGCTCCGATACCGTTGGAAATGGTGTTCTCCCGCCAGTGGTACCTTTGGTTCCCGGGCGGAACGGTGTTGGGCTTTATGCTTGGTGTGGGTCTTGCCTTCCTTGTTGAGATGGCTAACGACCTTGTACGGACACCGAGCGACGTTGCCAAATATTTGCGTATTCCCCTTTTGGGTGTTATCCCTGATGCATCTGAAGATAGTCAGGTTCGCCGCATTGAGCTTTGTCATGCTGTTCGCAAGGCGCCTTACTCTGTTGTAAGCGAGTCCTACAGGCGATGCCGGGCGAACTTGAAACTCTCCGGCACGGCGGAGTCTTTGAAGACTTTGCTTGTCAGCAGCGGTATGCCAGGGGACGGAAAGACTTCGGTGGCGGTTAATCTTGCAACCACCTTTGTTGCCGCGGATAAAAAAGTCCTGCTGATAGATGCCAATTTCAGACAACCCAATTTAAAAAGATTGTTTCCAAAAATACAGACTGATGAGCTCGAAGATAAACTTGGAGCAGATAGTTTTGATTTTGGATTAAGCAGTGTGCTGATGAATCAGTGCGGTTTCAAAGAAGCTATAAGGCCCGGCGGCATAGAGGGCCTTGAGGTAATCGACTGTGGGCCGCTGCCTGCTAATCCGGCGGAGCTGCTCGGCAGCCCAAGGATGGAAGAGCTGCTTGGCCAGCAGCGTAATAACTACGACCACATTATCATTGATGGGCCGCCTGTTTTGCTGGTTAGTGATGCAAAAGTGTTAGCGCGGCTTGTTGATACGACAATTCTTGTATTCAACGCCGCCACTACAAGCAGGGGCGCTGCCCAGAGAACTATTCGGGAATTCGAGGAGGTAAATGCTGAAGTAGTCGGCTGTGTGCTATTTGCTGCAAGGTCTATGAAGGGGGGATATTTCCACGAGCAATTCAAGTCGTACCGGAAATATGAGAAAAAGGCCAAGAAGGCCAGAAAGGCCGCACTTGCCGCCGGTCTAACATAAGCCCCTAAACGTTACAGACTCCATTGAATGGTGAATACTATTGAGCTTTGTGATATTATAATAAAACGCAGGATGGCATCCTCAAACTTGTTTTGGGCGTGTCCTTAAACCTGTATGCAGGCTTTTTTGTAAGAGGCTTATTTTATGCGGAAACGCACGCTTCTCTGTAAGTCCACAGGACGCCTTTCGGCGGATTTCTTAGGACTGACAGGTGTGACGAAATTCTTGGTAACCGGCGGAGCCGGTTTTATCGGTTCGAATATCTGCAAAGAGCTCGTTTCGCAAGGCTGCTTTGTGAGAGTTGTTGATAATCTGCTCACGGGCAAAAAAAGCAACCTTGCCTCTATCATAGATAAAGTCGATTTTATCCAGGCCGATATGGGCGATGCGGAGGTCGCCCAATCGGCCATGAAAGATATCGATGTCGTTTTACATCAGGGCGCATTGCCGTCGGTCCCGCGCAGCGTTGATGACCCGGCAGCCACACACAGGCACTGCGTCAATGCGACCTTCACACTTCTTTTAGCTGCCCGCGATGCCTACGTAAAGCGTTTTGTCTTTGCCGCAAGCTCCTCAGCTTACGGCGATACGCCGACTCTGCCGAAGGTCGAGACGATGACGCCTATGCCGCTTTCACCTTATGCGGCCGCTAAGCTCGTTGGCGAATATTATTGCTCGGTTTTTTATAAGGTCTTCGGCCTTGAGACTATTTCACTGCGGTACTTCAACGTCTTTGGCCCGAACCAGGACCCGGCAAGTCAATATGCCGCCGCCATACCGGCTTTTGTTACAGCCATATTGAAAGATAAGCCGCCTACTGTTTACGGCGACGGCGAGCAGAGCCGTGATTTCACATACATTGATAATGTTGTCGAGGCTAACTTACTTGCCGCAAGAGCCAAACAGACGAAGGGCGAGGTCATAAATATCGCCTGCGGCGAAGCTGTAACGGTAAATGAGATTATTGCTCTGATTAACGAATTGCTGGGCAAGAATATAAAGCCGATTTATACCGACCCTCGTCCCGGTGATGTAAAACATTCCCTCGCCGACATCACTTTAGCTGAGAAACTAATCGGCTACAAAACGAAAATTCCGTTTAAACAAGGTTTGCAACTGGCAATAAATTGGTATCGTGAGAATCTTTTGTGATATATGCGGGTATTATCGAACGGGTATATATTTAATCTGGTTTTCTTTTAATAACTTCAGTAACTTTTCTGTTTGTTTTTCTTTTTTTTTTTAGCAGACTCAAAATTTCCTCAGTTTTTGTGAACACATTTGGAAACGCTGGCTGGTTGTTAAGGACGTAAGGTAATCCAACTCAAATTCGATTTCCTTGTTTTCATCGTGTTTGTCCAACTTTAGAATAACCATACAATCCTTTCTTTGTCCTTTATAGCTCCGTTTCGCTTATATCCGCTATTTTCATCAGATGTCTTAATAGACCTGTTTTCAATGGTTTGTTGCCTGATCCACATACAAGCAGGCTTCCACCGCTTCATAAATGTTTTTCAAAAGCTCTTCAAATGAATCACCTTGAGTAACGCACCCGGGGATGGCTGGAATTTCCGCCCAATAGCCCCCTTCCTCCGCTTTATGTATAATTGTCTTTAATTTCATAACTATACCTCGCTGTCTTAGAGTGAGCAGTCAAAATTTTCACTCTTTTTCTTTGAAATTTATTATACCCTCTGTTTGTCCAAAAAGCAAGAGTTTAACATCCATTATAGCCTGCTATTCAAGCTGCTCCTTCAATTTCTCAGCGTTTTGGATTATTTCTTCTCGGCTTATTTGCTTTTTGGGTTCAAGCTCGAACGTCCATTCGTATGAATCAACGATTCTGTCGGGGCTGATTATTTGCGCGAAGAAATCGAAGGGGAAGCTGTCATACCAAGGCCCCTTTAACGGACGGTGTGTGTTGAGGTTTTCGTAGCCTTCCTTGTTTATTCTGACCCAATAATCGCCGTACCATTCGAACGAGACCGTAACAGGTGAGATGCCTATCTCCTCATCGTTTAGCATTACTAATGCTCCCTGCGGCTCGGTGTTGATTGTCAGCTTGCGTTCCACACAGCCGGCAAGTAACAGGCTGACACTTAAGCTAAAGGCCAATATAACAAATAAATTCCATTTTCCCATAAAAGGTACCCTTAATTTACAAGCCATATTCGGTGACATTTCCATGGTTGTCTGAAACCGTAGGCTCCTGTTCATAGGATTGCTTCGCTCGGCTGCACCTCGCTCGCAATGACATAGGGTACACTACCACGTCATTGCGAGGAGTCCAGCACTAATGTTTTGTGCTGGACGACGAAGCAATCTCCCTCCTATTATAAGAAGAAATGAAAAATACGAAAGACCAAATTTGTCCATTACAAATCTTTTGTGCCGGTCGGGGGTAATATTTGCTAACTGCTAAAAACAAAACCTGACATTATCACATAGCACCCGCCCAGCTCTAAATCGTCGAACTCAAGCGCCTGCGCCTTTGTATGTTTTTGCGGGAAAGAGATGATTTGTCAAATCAGTCGTCTGTGATTGGATAAGTGCAATCCCATCATGCAACTCCTTGCATTTGGTAACGATTTTGTCGATGGCAAGATGATTTATGAAGTTTTCGGTTCTTTTACCCGGTAGATATTCTTTCCCAAACCTATGGAATAATACCTGTAAGTCTTTCTTGCACAGATTTTTGGGATTGCTATATTTTTTAACATTTCGCTGTGAGGTTTTAGCCCCAAGGAACTTATAAATCCCCTCGATATCATAGAAGAACCACGACTCTATCTCAGGGTCCGCCAGTAAAATGTCCACGCTCAAAACAAATCTTAGCTTCCTCAACTTAACTTGCTCACGGATAAAATCCAGCTCCAGTGGCGTTGCTGTCTGTTTTTGCCTTTCACTATCAACACAACAATATGCCCTCACGAGGTCGTCTTGGTTATTGTATGCATACTTGTGTATTTCGCCCAGGACATCTTTGTTGACATTCCCTCGCCCTCATATGCTGCGTAACTCAATGCGAACACCTTTTAGAAACTTATCCCGGATTATAGGGTAAAATATTTCTTCTGTATCACCCTCAAGCACAAGCAGTGATACTGGTTTGTTATGAATTTTCGCGCTCCTTCGCTTGGACACTTATTTATTTCCCCAGCACATCTTCAAAGTTAGAAGCAAGCATATCTCCGAAGCTAATAAATCCGCTCTTGAGATAATCCCGCAACTGCTTTGTATTGTGGACTTTCTCAAAATGTGCTGCTCCTGTTTCGTCAACAACCGCGACATTGACATCTTCCGGATTTACGCAATTGAGAAGATACGGCGAATGTGTTGTTATCAAAACCGGCCATTTATGGGCATGGTCCTGCAGAAAACGGACCAGTCGCTCAAGTGCTGCTGGATGCAAACAGTTTTCCAATTCTTCCAAAAACAGCATTGGCCCATCGCGTTTCTTTGAAAACAAGGCGGCCAATATCGCTGCCACCGCGAGAGTACCATCAGAATACTCACGTGCATCCACATAATCAGCCCCTTTTGTTTTAATTGCAAATGATCGGACACGTTTGCGACCCTTTTTCGTATAGCTTGCCTCAAAGTGTACTTCTTCTAAATTAAGTATATCGCACATTGCCTCCATGAATATGTTGTATAGTTTTTTGTTCTTATAAATTTCATCTATTGCGAATAGTAAATCAAAAGAAGCAATCCGCAGGCCACTGATTTCTTCCTCCTCGTTGATGGCATTTCTCAGTCCATCAGGAGAAACCGCAAACACTTCACTCGCGGTAATATCAAACAAGTCAAAGATCAGGCTAGAAATAACTTTAGGCAATCCTTCGTATTCAGGAAAAATCGATTCTATAGCATCAACAATTGATTTTTTGTTGCTGATTTTTCTTTCAAGTTTCTTTCCACTTGCTGAAGAAATAGTAAAACGTTCCGGACTCTCGGCATTTCTCTGTATGTATTTAGTAACTGGTCCTTTTTGTGAGACGGGCTTCGCTGCTAGTATTTCTCTTCTGAAGCCAATATGAGGTTTATTTTTTCCTTTGTTAGTCTCTGTGCATTGGACGGTAGCTTCGTAATCTACCTCCCAACGCTTTCTTTGAATAAGAGTCTCAAATGATACGGCGAGTGTTAAAGGCTTGCTTTTATACTTGGCGAGGTGGCAAACTGAGGAGCCGATAAATCTAGGTGTTAGCCCAGAAAACACATCTTGTTTTAGTTTCCCCGAACTCCAGCAAACCGGGAATAGCATTTGCACAGCTTCGAGAAGATTTGTCTTCCCGCAGTTGTTTGGGCCAACCAGTACGTTGAAATCACCAAGATTGACCACGCAATTAATTAGATTCTTATAACCATCAACTCTTATTTGTTTTAGTTTCATAATTACGCCCTCAAATGGACTTAATTAGCTTTGAATCGGCAATTATATCGGTATATTTGACATAATTCAATACGAAAATAAGCATAATTAGTTCAAATAGCAATATTTTTCCCCTCTTTTTTTGAGTTTTTTTGTGGATTTTTGTACATTTTTACGGCTTTTTTCGAAGGCAATTGTGCCTTTGATTGAAGTTTTCCCAGTCTATTGAGCCAAATCCACATTTGTTGGGATGTTAGAGAGGAGAGCTTAAAATCGGGAATTCAAAATCATTGACAGCGATGTTTCGGTCGGCCAGACGAAATTGAGGTCCTTCGGCTGCGCTAAGGATGACCAAAAAAAGTGCTTTTTTGCCCAATTTTTTTTGACTTTTGTTTGATAATATGTTATAATACCCGCATGTTAGCCAGAAGGCAAACATAAACCGCCGGCAGGCGAAGATAAATAGACATTTCAGATTACATATCTGTAAGCTGCAGCGCAGCACGGTCCCGGGGCCAGCAGGCCAAGCCAAATTTAGTCAATAGTTAATAGTCAATAGTCGTGAAACTCCTTAGGGGAATTACCAATCATGAGCATCGAGAATCCAGTTATTTACGTGCCTATAAGGCACCTGGCAACTGGCAACTGGCGTCTGTCAACTGTCCTCGGTCCTCTACATCTGTCGAGAACCCTCTACAAATCAGCTCATTTTATGCAAAACAAACCCAATTTGCTGGATGCTCAAATGAACGTAAGTTCTATTATAACAACGGCTTATGAATATAAGTACAATTGGACACTTGGTGAAAACAAACCCAATTCAAACCCAATTTCCGAAAGGCCAAAAATGAACGCAAATGTCTTTTTCACAAAGGATTACAGAAAAAAAGATGATTTCGTAGTCCGAAAAAACAAAGCCAATTCAAACCCAATTTCTGTAAAGCCCAAAATGAGCGCAAACGTCTTTGTCACAAAGGATTATGAGAATGAAACCGCCCTCAGGCCCCAAAAAACAAACCCAATCAAACCCAATTCTTGTGGATTCCTGCTGGAGTTTATCCCGCATACGATGCGGGGCAGGAATGACAATGCGGGAGGATAACGCATGTAATCTAAAATCAGACCATTGACAGTTCCGATCCTTGGGGGTAAGGTATCGCTTAATTCGGACTGTGGTCCTTAGATCTTGCTTTGTAATTTCTTGACGGTGTTTTTTTATGAAAATTTCGAAGAATTGGTTAAAGGATTATATCGAAACCGGTCTTGGTGCTGACCGAATCGCTGAGGTGCTGAGCGATTTAGGATTCCCTTGTGAGGGGATAGAACATCACGATGACGATGTTGTAATCGATGTTGAGATAACCAGCAATCGCGGTGATTGCTTAGGCTATATAGGCGTTGCCCGTGAGTTAGCTACTGCGACCGGCAAAGAACTAAAGCTGCCGGCTGTTGAGCTGGACGAATCGGATAAGGACGTTAGAGAATTCGCCGATGTAGAAATTGTCGAGCCGGATTTGTGCGGCCGATATACCGCAAGGATTATTGACGGCATCAAAGTTGCCCCATCACCGAATTGGCTCAGGAAACGACTTGAAGCTGTCGGCCTGCGGAGCATCAATAATGTGGTTGACGCAGCCAACTACGCAATGATGGAGACCGGTCAGCCCCCGCACGCCTTCGATTACGCCAAGATTGCTGATGGCAAAATAATAGTAAGAAAAGCCGTTGCCGGTGAACGTTTGACCAGCATCGATGGTACGCAGTGCGACCTTAATACTGATATGCTGGTTATTGCCGATACACAAGCGCCTGTGGCCGTAGCCGGCGTTATGGGCGGATTGGATACCGAGGTCGGCGAAACGACTACAACAGTTCTTCTGGAGGATGCCTATTTTGACCCTGTCAGTGTCCGCACAACATCCCGCAGACTCGCACTGCCTTCGGAGGCCGCCTTTCGATTCGAACGCATAGTTGATATTGAGATGGTGGACTGGGCCTCAAAACGCACTGCACAGCTGATAGCTCAGGTAGCAGGCGGTAAAGTGGCCAGGGGAGTGGTTGATATTTATCCAAAAAAGCCGGAGCAGAAAGAGGTAATCCTGCGGCTTTCGCGCTTAAGCAGATTGCTCGGTATCGAGGTCCCTTGCGAAGAAGTGCTGAGAATTCTCTCTGCCTTAAGCTTCAAGCCGCAAAGCAAGGATGATTTGATAGTTTGCTCGGTACCTTCGTGGCGCAGTGACGTTTATCGTGAAGTTGACCTGATTGAAGAAGTTACACGTGTATATGGTTACAATAAAGTGCCGACAGAACGGAAAATCAAAATCGAAGTAGTGCCGGTCGATACCCGTCAGAAGCTGGTCGAATCGCTCGGAATGTATCTTAACGGGTGCGGCTTTTATGAAACGATTAATGTTGGCTTTGTTGACAATTCTGTTGCGGAACTTTTCACAAAGACAGGTGTTAAGGAATATTTGGCGGTAAAGGACGTAACCAGAAAAAGTGCGAATCTGCTTCGCCAGACCCTTATCGGCTCTCTGCTGGGAGTTTTGAAAACAAACATTAACGCCAAAAATTTGCCGTGCAGGATATTTGAGATTGCAGATACTTATGTGCCGACACCTGAGCGGGGCGGTGAGCTGCCGATTCAGAAGACTAAACTGGCTCTGGTCTGTGACAGTGATTTTAGAGACCTGCGTGGCGTGATTGAAGGGCTGATAAAAAATATTGAGAGAGATGCACAAATTGTTTTTGCTCCTGCGGACCTTATCTGGGCGCAAACCGGTGCCCAAATCATCGTGAGCTCTCAAACAATCGGTACCGCGGGGATTGTTTCACAGGCGGTGAAAGAAAAATTTGATTTCAAAGGGTTTTCGCCCTGCGCTGCAGAGCTGGAATTTGGACAGCTTTTGACTCTGCAAAGTGGCGCCATAAAAGTCAAGCCGCTCCCAAGATTCCCGGCGATACAGCGAGACCTTTCGATTATCGTGGAAGAGAATATCCGTTGGGCTGATATTATTGAGGCGGTTAAAAATAAGGCCACAGTCGAGCTTGAAGAGGTTCAATTTGTCGGCATATACCGTGGCAAGGGCATCCCATCCGGCAAAAAAAGTGTTACGCTTTCGCTGCGCTTTAGAGATGAAGACGGCACACTGACCCACGAAACTGTTGACAACTTTGAAGCTGATATTGTAGAGGGCCTCACTAAGTTTGTTGGGGCCGAGCTGCGAACGGTCTGATTCGTATTAAACGACCGTTCCTTCTGGAAACTCAGTACAACACAGCAGAGTCGAGAGCATAAGCGACCGGTCGGTAACCAAGTTCTCGGTTAGCCGCAAACACCGAATGTGGCTATTTTAGTTTTAAATCTTAACGTCGTGTACAAGTTTTTCAAAATACGGTTTTTGGCCTAAAAACAAGGTTATTTTTTCGAATTTAGGCCAAAATTTGTGATAAAGTTTTAAAAAATGTTGTTTTAAGGGCTAAAAATTAAGGTTGCTCATAAAAACCTGTACATCGCGTTAAGTTTTAATTTGTCTTTAGAAAAAACGAGCCAAAAGCCGAAAATCTAAATAGAGAAAGGCTAAAGATTTTAATTATTTGCCTGGATATTATTGGTATTTTATTGACTTATTGTTGGGAATCTGATATAAAATTATGTTGCGGGCTAACCCCTGCGGTGTTCGTATAGGAAGCAGGTGTTTGAAAGAACCGATACCCGTACTCAGGGAAATCAGGCCTTGATGGATCGGAAAAGCCTATCCGATAGGACTTTCGGACACAAGCAACGATTGCCCACCTGGAAGTAATGGGTTCTTTTCGAACGCTTTCTTACGGCACCCGTGGAGGAGAGCCACGCAACTAAGATAAAAGGCCTGTTTGTTCAGGCCTTTTTTTTTCGTAAATTGGGGTATATATCGGACATTTCAAATTTGACAAACTTGCCATTAGCTTTGGTTTTTCGGGTTAAGACAATCAATATATTTGTCGATTTTAATTAAACGGAAACTAATGGAGAATCCCTATTTGACCTAAATTGTTAGGGCTTTTTATCAAAAGTTACATAGTGGAGAGCTAAGAATGCCAGCTGTCAGAAGCTTCACAGTTTTGCCGGCGTTACCCGAGCCTATAAAGGACCTTGAGGTTATCGCTAAGAATATGTTTTGGTCCTGGAATCCTGAGGTTGCAGAATTATTCAAACGTATAGATAGTGATTTATGGTCGGCTTGCGACCACAATCCAGTTAAGCTGCTTGGCACTGTTTCGCAGGAAAAATTGGACAAACTGGCTGAAAATCAGGGCTTTTTGGGCCAGTTGCAGAACGCAGCCGAAAAGCTCAAAGCATATCTTAATAGACCGACCTGGTACGAAAAGGTTTGTTCAGAATCCACCAAGCCAGTTATTGCCTATTTTAGTGCAGAGTTTGGCATTCATGAATGTTTGCCAATTTATGCAGGTGGCTTAGGAGTTCTGGCAGGAGACCACCTGAAAAGTGCTTCTGACCTCGGTGTTCCATTGGTGGGTGTTGGTCTTTTGTATCAGAAGGGTTATTTCCGCCAGTATTTAAGCGTCGAAGGTGAGCAGCAGGAGGAATATACAGAGAATGATTTCTATAGTATGCCAATAGAGCTTGTTCGCAAGGAAAGCGGTCGGCCCTTAACAATCAGCGTTGAGTATCCAGGCAGATGTGTAGTGGCACAAGTTTGGTGTGTTTCCGTTGGCAGGGTGAAGTTATATCTACTGGATACGAACGTGCCTGCGAATTCCTCGGCGGACCGGATGATTACCGTCAGTCTCTATGGGGGCGACCGCGAGCTGCGAATTCGCCAGGAGATTATGTTGGGAATTGGCGGCTTAAAGGCTCTGTCCGCAATGGATATTACGCCAACCGTCTGCCATATGAACGAAGGGCACGCCGCTTTTATGGCGTTAGAGCGAATCCGTGAATTAAGAAGCGCCAAAAATATGACTTTTGATGAGGCGGTCGAAGCGACAAGAGCGGGCAACGTTTTTACTATACATACATCTGTTAGAGCCGGGCTTGATGAATTTTATGTGGCGTTGATGGATAAATATTTCGGTGATTATTTCCCAAATCTTGGCATAAATAGGAATCGGTTTTTGTCTTTGGGAAGGATACTTCCTGACGATGATAGTGAGACATTTAAAATGACAATTTTGGCCTTACGCTTGAGCGGTTATACGAATGCCGTAAGTAAATTGCATAGTCATATATCACGTGGGATGTGGGGCAGCATTTGGCCGGGACTTCCTCTCGATGAGGTGCCTATAATACCTATTACGAACGGTATTCACATCAAAAACTGGTTATCCGGTGAGATGAACTCTTTGTATGAAAGGTATCTTGGTCCGAATTGGGCCGATGAATCTATGGATAAGCAACTCTGGAATAAAGTCGAGCAAATTCCTGATGAGGAATTATGGCAAATACATCAGCAATGTAAAGAGCAGTTAATTGTGTTTGCGCGCAACCGGCTTAAGGCTCAGATGGAACGCAGAGGCACTTACCACACCGAAATGAACCGCGCCGAAGAGATTCTTGATACTGAGGTACTGACCATCGGTTTTGCCAGGAGATTTGCCGGCTATAAAAGGGGCAATCTGCTGCTTAGAGACCCGAAGCGATTTGTAAAGCTGCTTACCGACCCCGAACGGCCTATTCAGATTATTTTTGCAGGTAAGGCTCATCCAAAGGACTCGGAAGGCAAGGACATTATACGTCAGATTGTTCAATTTGCAAACCAGCAAAACGTCATTCGCCGCCTGGTATTTTTGGAAAACTACGATATTGATATGGCAAGAGTTTTGCTTTGTGGTGTTGACCTCTGGCTTAACAACCCACGAAGACCGATGGAGGCCAGCGGAACAAGCGGTATGAAAGTAGCAGTCAATGGCGCGCTGAATATGAGCACTTTAGACGGCTGGTGGTGCGAGGGTTACACGCCTGAGGGGGGCTGGGCCATTGGCGCGGGCCAGAGCTTTGAGGACGAGGATTATCGAGATACGTTTGAGTCACTGGCTATTTATAATATTTTGGAAAATGAAGTTATTCCACTGTTTTACACCCGCTCGGCTGACAATTTGCCCCGGGCCTGGATACGCAGAGTAAAAAATTCTATCAAGTGGATAGCGCCGCGGTTCAACACGCACAGGGTGGTTGCTGACTATATGCGAAGGTTCTACAATCCCGCTCTGGCAAAATACACCTATCTAACTGCGGCAGATTGCAGCAGAGCCAGGGAGTTCTCAAAGTGGAAGGCCCAGATGAGAGAAGCCTGGCCTGAGTTCGCCGTCAAAGATGTGGTAATGGAAGTCCACAACGGCAATGGTAACGAACAGCTAAATCCAAAACAGCCCCAATTAAAAGTTGGCTCACAATTATGCGTCAGGGCCTTGGTTAAGCTCGGCAGGATGAGCCCAGGTGATATTTCAGTTGAGCTTTACCATGGTCCTGTTGATACCTGGGGTAAGATAAGGCGAGGCTCTGCTGTGAGAATGGATTATAAGGAAGCGGCCGAGCAGCAAGGCGAACATTGGTTTGTTGGCTTAATGCCTTGTAGAAACACAGGCCAACACGGCGTGTCTGTCAGAGTTTTGCCTATGCACAACGACCTGGTTAATCCTTATGAAATGGGCCTCATCCTCTGGGAAACAACGAATTAGTCCGGCAGAATTGCCGGATTTGCTGTGCGGACTTCCTTATATAAGAGCTACGACCTGCTGGCAAACACCTTTTCGTTCTCTGTATCGTTTAGAAGCTCGTAAACCTCCTCAGCAGAGGCGGCTTGTTCAAGCTTTTGTTTGAATTTTTCATTCAGCATCAGTCTGCTTATGCTGGCCAATGCCTGAATATGTAGGCCGGTCTGGTCGGCAGGAGAAACCAGCAGAATGAGAATTGTTACCGGTTTTCCATCGACGCTTTCGAACTCGATCGGCTCATGTGCGATTCCAATCGCCATAACGAGCTCCTTAACGGCATTGCATTTGCCGTGAGGGATGGCTATTCCAGCGCCCGTTCCGGTGCTTCGTGTTCGTTCACGTGTCAGGACCGCGTCCAGGGCCACATCCCTGTCTAACAATAATCCGTTCGCGTCGAGCAAATCCAAAAGTTCGGTTATGACTGCTTCCTTGTCCTTGTTTTCTAACGGCACTTTAACGCAGTTTGGTTGCAATATTTGTGTCAGAATCATATTTATTACACCCAATACACTGAGCTGATTATCAATATTTACACAAATTCTTTATTTTATCTAACTATCGACACGATTGCAAGGGTCTTATATTAAATTTCGAATCTTTTTTGGTGCTCATTTCATAGTCAGCTTTTTGATTGCTGACTTTTCACCCTTTACATTCCGATACTACCTGGATAAAATTAAGCGCAGAATAGTGCGTGAGTCTATGGAGCGCAAAATTTTTAATTTTTGATGGTGTTCTGTAACACGCCTGTTAGAAGTCCGCCCGCGGCGGATTTCCGCATCTAATTTGATGGGTGGCAGCCTCAAGCGAGTCCCGAAAAACCGGGACGAGCTTGGGGATGGCCATAGGGGTGGTTCACGAACCGCCCCTACCACCAGGCATTTATCGTGTTATAGACCAATAGTCCAAATACGAGATACGAACCGATGAAAAAAATAAAGCTTTATGATACAACCCTTCGCGATGGTATGCAGGCCGAGGGCGTCAGTTTCTCGCTGGAAGATAAGCTTGCAATCGCTAAATGCCTCGACGAGCTTGGCCTCGAATATATTGAAGGCGGATATGCCGCTTCCAATCCCAAGGAGATGCAGTTCTTCACCGAGGTCGCCAGTCTGGATTTAAAGAATTCAAAAATTGTGGCGTTCGGAACCACTCGCAGAGCCAATTCCAGCGTTTGCGATGATGCCACGCTGAATGCAATGCTTGCCTGCAAAACGCAGGTCGCTACTTTGGTTGGCAAGACCTGGGACATGCACGTAACGGACGTCCTGGGCTGTTCGCTCGATGAGAATCTTGCTATTTGCGCCGAGTCTGTCGAGTATCTTAAAAAGCATGGCCTGGAGACTATTTTCGATGCCGAACACTTCTACGACGGCTACAAGAAAAATCCGGAATATGCGATAAAGGTTTTATCTGCTGCTGCCCAGGCCGGTGCCGATGTACTCGTGCTTTGCGATACTAACGGCGGCTCTCTGGCCGACGAAGTGTACGAAATCACGAAGACCGTCTGCGGGCTTTTCGGCACTGTGATGGTTGGTATTCACACCCACAATGATACCGACTGCGCCACAGCCAACTGCCTCGCCGCGGTTCGAGCCGGTGCCCGACACGTCCAGGGCACAATTAACGGCCTGGGCGAACGGTGCGGAAACACAAATTTGTGCGTGGTCGTACCAAACCTTGCATTTAAGTTGGGCTTCGATGTCCTTAGCCCGGAAAAAATTCAGACCCTGACCGAAGTATCTCGCTACGTTTTTGAAATAGGCAATCTGACGCCGGTGATGAATATGCCCTATGTTGGCGAAAGCGCCTTTGCCCATAAGGGCGGTTTGCACGTGGACGCCCTGCGAAAAAGCAAACAAACTTATGAGCACATTTCGCCGGAACTTGTGGGAAACGAAAGGCGGTTTCTTATATCTGAACTAAGCGGCAAATCAACGGTCTTGGCTGAGCTGGAAAAGGCAAAGATAGCTGAGGATAAGAAATTAGCCCGGAAGATACTCACCCGTGTTCAGGAGCTCGAGAGCCAGGGCTATCAATTCGAAGCAGCAAACGCCAGTTTTGACCTGCTGGTCAAAAAGATTATGGGCACATATAAGCCGTCTTTTGAGCTTGTGAAGTATCATACAATTGTTGAGAAACGCGCCAAAGGCGATATAGTTACCGAGGCAACGGTCAAACTCATTCGGCCGGACGGCATAACCGAACATGTTGTAGGCGAAGGTGACGGCCCGGTCAATGCACTTGATGCTGCTTTGCGAAAGTCGCTGGAGAATTTTTATCCCGAAATTAAGGATATTCACCTGATTGATTACAAGGTTCGTGTAGTCAATGCCAAAGCCGGAACTGCTGCTCGTGTGCGTGTAATAATTGAATCGCGGGACAAAAACTCTATCTGGGGCACCGTCGGCTGCTCCGAGAACATCATCGAGGCTTCCTGGCAGGCCCTCGTCGATAGCGTTGAGTACAAGTTACAAAAAGACATGCGGAATAGTTGCTCCTGTTAACCCCATGTTTGAGAAGGGATTTGTCCAAAGTAACCTGTTCTGTATTAGAGTTTTTTACGCAGTCCACAGGATGCCTTACGGCATATCCCTTGTGGGATATGCACTTATGGATGTTCTGTCTCCACTTATTTTTCAACAGGCTTGGTACGAGCTTTGATGCCGGAGATTCTGTCTGAATTTGTACAGATTTGGACAAAACATCACGATACACTCGTGTCGTTTCGTGAAAGATGTTTGACTTATAGGGTGGTAAACTGGTATAATTAAGCTTGCCAATCCCGTAAGTCCCGTAAGGGACGCTGCGCGGGATACTGCGTACAGAGGTGCGTTCTCATTCTGCTGCGAAAGAACATCTTTATTTATCCGAGGAGTTGTCTCGTAAAGCCACGTAAATAATAGCGGCAAAGCTGAAAAACAGATAAGGTTTCTCAGATGAAACTATTTATGTATGGAAAATTGACTCGCTTGGTTTTGTTTGTTTTAGTGCTGCTCTTTGCCGGCAATGCATCAGCTCAACTGCCCGCGGGATGGTCTCTGCAGGATATCGGGAAGACGAGCATAGCCGGGGTTGCTTTTGAAGAAAACAACGAATGGACTGTTGTCGGAGATGGTTCGGATATCCTGGACCGCTCAGACGCTTTCTGCTATGTGTGTACAACCGTGCTGGGCGATAGTGTAATAACGGTGCGTGTTGTGAGCATAGAAAATACCCATTACTGGGCTAAGTCTGGTGTGATGATTCGTGAGACACTTGACGCTGATTCCAAACACGCTTTTATGGCGCTGACGCCTTCTGGTGGTACAACTTTTCTGCACCGCCCGTTTACCGGTCAATCCACGAATTCGTCAAATAGCAGGCCGGGCAAAATCACTTTACCCTGCTGGATTAGAATTGTGCGTCAGGGCAGCACATTCACGGGTTATTATTCGGCGGATGGAATTAATTGGGTCGCCCAGCCCAACGATGAGTTTGTTTATCCCGACCCGCAAGGTCGTAACCCGGCGACCATCGACATGCCGCAGACCGTCTATATCGGTTTGGCTGTTACGTCACGCGTAAATGGTGTACGGTGCAGAGCTGTGTTCGACAATGTAACTGTTGTTGATTCGAGCCAGTACGTTCAGCCGGACTTGCAGATTCGCACGGACGATGAGCTCCTGTATGCCGGCGATGATGTTTATAACGATTTACCCTTGCAGACGAAAAGCCAGACGATTGGCGAGGGCATGGTTGCCATTTACGATATAAAGCTGGAGAACCAAAGGTTTGCATCTGACCGTTTTATAATCACCTGCTCCGGCGGGAATGAAAATTGGAACGTAAGTTACTTTGATACTTTGAGCCAGGCCGATATTACCGGTGCAGTAAAAGGCACCGGATGGAGCAGCCCTGTTTTGCCTTCCGGGGGCTTTTTGAAACTGATACTGGAAATTACACCCGAACCTAACATACCTGATGGTAATGTGCTGGAAGAGCTGGTTACGGCAGTCTCCTCAAGCGACGCGAATAAAGATGACATGGTCAAAGCGGTAACGACATTTGCGGTCTTCGTCCCTCCGTCTCTCCGGGGCCGTATATATACCACAAATGAGGATTTTGATAAAGGGACACTTGTTAGTGTCGAGTATGAAACGGTTCCCGACCAACTGCAGCTTTCGACCGAGCTTACTACTTTGCCATTCATTTGGGTACCCAACTCCAATGAAGGGACGGTTTCCAAAGTGGATACAAGAACCGGCAGGGAATTGGGCCGATATCGCACAGGACCAGCCTCAAATGGCGACCCCTCCAGAACAACGGTCGATCTGTTCGGCAATTGCTGGGTTGGCAATCGCTACACTGGTACTGTTGTTAAGATAGGACTGCTGGAGAATGGACAATATATGGACCGCAATTGGAATGGCATTATTGAAACATCCCGAGACCTTGATGGAGATGGCAAAATTAGTAATAATGAAATCCTGCCCTGGGCCAGCGATGAGTGCGTGATTTATGAGGTAGTGCTCATTCCGGAAGCTGAAGGGACCTACATACCGGGTCAGTATCAGGGAGCCTATACGAGCGATACCTCGGAGGTTGGGCCGCGAGGAATTGCAGTGGACGAATCCAACAATATTTGGGCCGGCTGTTTCGGCAGTATGAAGTATTATTATATACGTGGTTCGGACGGGCAAATATTAAAGACCATCGACGTCTCTTCGTTAAATCATACCGCTTATGGAGCTGTGGTGGATGAGAATGGTATCCTTTGGTCCTCCGGCCATAACAAAGGCTATGTGTTGAGATTGGACCCGATGGACGATTCACTTTCTGTTGTTAATGTAGGACATTTTGTTTATGGCTTGGGATTAGACAGGTTCGGGCATCTTTTTGTTTCCGGATGGACGGATTCTAAACTTTCCAGGATTAACATACGTACCGGCACGCTCGACTGGACTAAGCCCGGCGTATTTCAATCAAGAGGTGTTGCCTGTACGGATGACGGCGATGTCTGGACTGCAGATTCTGAGCCGAGCACAGTAACGCGTTGGAGCAACGACGGTGTCAAGCTGCAGACCATTCCTGTCGGAAATACACCTACGGGTGTGGTGGTTGATGCAGACGGCAAGGTTTGGGTGGTGGATAACGGCGACGAGTATATTAGCAGGATAGACCCTAAAACTAATATGATTGACCTTTCGAAAAAAATCGCAGGCACCAGGCACTACGGCTATAGTGATATGACCGGATTGATATCGAGAACATTCACGACAAAAACCGGCTCATGGACGGTTGTTCATAATACTAAGGTTTTTGATTCACAATGGGGTCTGATATCCTGGAACAGCTATGAGCCGATTGGAACCTCTTTAGATGTTAAAGCGAGGAGCTCTAATGACCGGTATAGATGGTCTGTATGGGAAGAGGTCAAAAACGATTCGCCCCTCTATAATACTCCGAATGGAAGATATTTGGAAATGAAAGTTACTTTTCAAAGTGCAGACGAGCAGACCTCACCAATACTTTATGACCTGACGGTTAATCCCTTACCGTACTGCGGAGATTCGGAGCATCCGTACCCCTTCTCCGACCTTAATAAGGATTGCAAAGTTGACTTCAAAGATTTTGCAATTATGGCAGCCGAGTGGCTAAATTGTACTGCCCCTGATTGTGATTATTGACTGCCTGGGATACGATTGATTATAATTTGCCGATTGGTAATGATTTGGAGGTGTCTATATGGCCAACATTAAATTACTCATAACATTTTTAACTGTTTTCAGTACCATTTCTTTTCCTGCTGAGGACTTTGGTTTCAGTAACACCGCGGATAACGGCTGGAAGGCTTCACCTGAACTAATCGAGGCACTTATGAAACAACGTCCCGATACCAACTATTCCGAGCAAAAAGTCCCAAAATACACCTTGCCTGACCTGTTGGTGCTCTCCGATGGAACGAAGGTAACCAATGCCGGAACGTGGCGGACCAAACGTCGGCCGGAAATACTTGAACTCTTCCGAACCCATGTCTATGGTCGTGCGCCAATAGCTCGACCGAAGGATATGACCTTCAAGGTCTTTGACCTCGAGCGAAAGGCACTGGCCGGTTTGGCCACTCGCAAGCAGGTAACTGTGAACTTTACCGGCAAAAAGGATGGGCCGAGAATGGACATCCTTATCTATCTGCCAAATGCGGTCAAAGCGTCTGTTCCCACCTTTGTTATCCTGAACTTTGGCGGCAACCATACTATCAACCCCGACCCGGCTATCAAGCTTTCGGAAAGCTGGATGCGCTCGGGTAGCAAGGGAGTGGTGAAAAATCGCGCAACAGAAGAATCGCGTGGCCGCGACCGTTCGAGCTTTCCGGTCGAAAAGATTCTCGGACGCGGTTACGGCCTGGCGACAATTTACTATGGTGACATCGACCCGGACTTTCACGATGGTTTTAAAAATGGCGTGCACCAGGTCTTTGATAAACTAATCGACGGCGAACGCCCAGCCGATGCTTGGGGTTCTATAGGAGCCTGGGCGTGGGGCTTGAGCCGGGCTATGGACTACTTTGAGACCGACGATGATATTGATGACAAGCGTGCTGCTGTGCTGGGGCACTCGCGCTTGGGCAAGACGGCTCTCTGGGCAGGGGCGCAGGACGAGCGTTTTGCCTTCGTGATTTCCAACAACTCCGGCTGCGGCGGGGCGGCGCTGAGTCGCCGGCGATTCGGCGAAACAGTCGGGCGTATTAACAAGAGCTTTCCACACTGGTTCTGCGAAAATTTTAAAAAATACAATGGCAAGGAAGGCGACCTGCCTGTTGACCAGCATATGCTCATTGCACTGATTGCGCCGCGTCCGGTTTATGTAGCCAGTGCTGATAAGGACTTGTGGGCCGACCCGCGAGGTGAGTTCTTAGCGTGCAAAAATGCAGCTCCCGTTTATCAGTTGCTGGGTGTCGATGGGCTGGGTGTTAGACAGATGCCAGGCCTTGACCGGCCTGTTCAGAAAGGTGCTGTTGGTTATCACATCCGTTCCGGAGGTCATAATCTGACCGAATACGACTGGCAGCGCTTTATGGATTTTGCGGATATGCACTTTGCAGCGATGAGTCGGAACTAAAATTCCATCCGAGGCACCCTCGGCTGCTCCAGGAACATCATCGAAACATCGAAACATCCTAACTATATTTTTTTCTTGACGTTAAGATAGCTAATCTGGTATAAATAGGGTTGGTTGGATATGTGGAATCTTTAAGATTTTCTAAAAAAAGAGGAGTTATTATTCAAGGCACAGAGGTAGTTATAAGGGTGAATTTGTGCTTTGTAAGTGGAGGTTTCCACATTTCAACGAAAATTCATATCCCGCCTCTGCGGGAACGCGTGTTTTGGTGTGTGGCCAAAACATAATTCATCATTATTTTCAATCTTTTTGAACCCCGCCCGTCGAAGACGGGACGGGGTGAAGGAGGACTATTATGTCTAAGAAATTGATTTATTCAGCTTGTTTTGTTTTAGCGATGAGTCTTGGTGCCGGCGTGTCCGTGGGAGGCGTCGATTATGCAGACCCCCTTGGTGGGTGGACGTACATCTACACCGGCGACACAGGAGCTCCCGGAGCGGGCTTTATCGCGCTGGATGGGACGTGGAGCCACGACAACGGCTCGGACATGTGGGACGAATCGGAAATCGGCTCCGGCAGGCCGGGTGGCGTCAGCGTCCTGACCGATGGTGATGTGACTTTTTTACGCTTGCAGGAGACAGGAGACCCCACGGACTATGGTATGCCCGACCCGAGCAACCGAAAGCTATATTTCGGGCATGACATCGGCGCCGAGGGTGCCCCGGACAACATTGTCGATGCTGTTACCCTGTCTTTCCGGGCTCGTATTCCCACAACGCCTCCGGTGGACGCTCTCCATCCGGACGGAGGCGGTGCTGTAGTGCCGTACCCGGCTGGTGGTGACGGTTACATTATCCACCATGAGGGCAAGGGTAACTTTGGCATCGGGGACGTAGATGACAGGTTGATCACATTCTCTCTTGCCCTGGATACAGACCACGCAGCTCTCACCGAGGATGGCCTGATCATGAACAATCTCAATGGTACCTCACCTATTGGTGATGTTGACACTGGGGAAGCTGGGACATTGAACCAGTTGGTGCTTGACCCAAAAGAATGGCACGAGTTCTGGATTACCATTGAGGCGGATACATCCGGGGGCGGCACCCACAAAGTTACTATCTGGATAGACGGAGATGTAGAGAACCCGTCTACCTTTCACGTAACCGCAGGTAGAGGTGATAGGGCATATACTATTAACTACCTCCAACTCGGTGTTGGCAGCACAGCAGACAATGGGGCATTCGATGTGGACTTCTTTGGCTACAAGGAAGGCATCATTTCTCCGGCCCCTGCCGACCCGGAAAGGGCCCGTGCCATGGCTCCCACTCCCGGGACAATAGTCCTGGATACGTGGGTTAACCTTAGCTGGGCGCCGGGAGAGTCTGCCGTCTCACACGATGTGTACCTCGGCGAGAATTTTGACGATGTGAACGCCAGCGCTGAGAGCGCATTCCAGGGCAACCAGTCCGGGACGTTTTTAATTGTAGGTTTCCCGGGATTTCATTTTCCGGACGGCCTTGTTCCGGGCACGACTTACTACTGGCGAATCGATGAGATCAATGAACTGGACCCGAACAGTCCGTGGAAAGGCAATGTCTGGAGCTTTATGATTGCTCCCAGAACCGCCTACAACCCTGACCCGGCTGATAGTGCTGAGCTTGTAGCCCCGGATGTAAAGCTTAGCTGGACGGCGGGCTTCGGTGCAAAATTGCACACCGTCTATTTTGGTGACAATTTTGACGATGTGAACAACGCCGCCGGGGGTCTTCCTCAGGGAGCTGCAACCTATACTCCTCGCGGCCCACTTAAATTGGGTAAGACCTACTACTGGCGGGTCGATGAGTTTGACTCCATCGCCACGTATAAAGGCGATGTCTGGAGCTTTACTACTCAGGGCGCCGTTGTGAGCCTGAACCCGTCTAATGGCGCCGTGGATGTAAAGCAGACACCGGTTCTTACCTGGTCGCCGGGAGTCTATGCTGCTTCGCATCAGGTCTATTTCGGCGCTGATAAAGATGCCGTGAAAAATGCCGGTACAGGTTCACCAGAGTACAAAGGCACTAAGGCCCTTGGTTCTGAGAGCTATGAACCCGGAAAACTCCTGTGGAATACGACCTACTATTGGCGGATTGATGAGGTTAACAACCTCAATACCGACAGTCCGTGGAAAGGCAATGTCTGGAGCTTTACAACAGCCAACTTCCTTGTCGTGGACGATTTCGAGGACTACAACGTTGGCAACAACGAGATATGGTGGTCGTGGAAAGATGGGCTTGGCTATGCCGCGCACGGTAACGAGCCGGCCTATCCCGGCAACGGGACCGGCGCAGCCGTGGGCGACGAAAGCACCGCTTCTTACACTGAGGAAACTATCGTTCACGGAGGCAGCCAAGCGTTGCCTTTATTCTACGACAATAGCGTCTTAAAGTATTCAGAGGCACAGAAGACGTTGACTTATCCGCGTGACTGGACCGAGAAAGGTGTCAATACGCTGACAATTTGGTTCAGGGGCGATTCGGCTAACGCTGCCGAGACGTTGTATGTTGCTCTCAACGGCACCGCGGTGGTCTCTCATGATAATCCTAATGCAGCGCAGATAGCCACCTGGACACAATGGAATATCGACCTGAAAGCGTTTGCAGACCAGGGCGTGAACCTCGCCAATGTCAATACGATTGCCCTTGGGTTAGGCAATAAGAAAACCCCGCGGGCCGGCGGTTCAGGTACAATGTGCTTTGACGATATTCGACTGTATCCTCCGCCGCCGGAGCCGGCACCGTAAGCCGTGTGATTTAGTTGGCCCTCATTGCTTCTGCCGAAAGGCATCCTGTGGACTGCGGATTGCGAAGCAAGATATGGGGGCGTGGTTGATACGAAGCTCTCAAAGTTTGAGATTGCCGCGTCCGCCTTTGGCGGACTCGCAATGACAAACGATAGAGCAATGGATTTGTGTTAATTCGGGGCTTATACTGATTGGTTCGGTATAAGCCCTTTTTAAATGATGATTGGTTAATGAGTCGAGCTTAACCGTTTAGTATTTCGATGTTGTCCATAGAGCCGAGCCGGCCGTTGGCCAGTGTCAAGTAGTCCAACTTTTTTGGGTTGTGGCCGAGTAGTTTGCTGCCGAGAGTATCGACGGCGACGGGGTCGAAGCCGGCCAGGATAAGACCTATGTTTTTGTGCCTGCCGGCAAGGTGCATTCCCTTCAGGGCGACGGAGGCGTCAACTACCGACAGGTCGGGCTTTTTATATAAGCAGACATCCACAACGGACTTGTCCGTTGATGGGCTGTGGAGCTTTGATTTGTTCCAGGAGCCCGAATAGAACCTGCCCGGGGCGATGCCAAACATATTTTTCATCGCAATTGTGGTTTTGGTAAAGCTGTGGTCCTTTAGGACGGGTAGTGAAATCACAAAAGCCTGCTGGACAATCCCTGGCATAAAAAACTGTTTTAATTGCAGGGCATTGTCATTTTCGAGGATGATGGTTTCGGCTTCGTTGAAGTCGATTAGTTTCATGCCATACCTATCGGCCAGGTCTGTATATCCAAGCGCATTGAAAACATCCGGAGTTCTTCCGTTTCCACAGCCTTCGCCTATTATGATTTCGGCCTTTGTGTGGGCTTTGCAATAGTTGTATGTTGCTTTGGCAGCGGCAACGCTTGTTGTAACCGGCGGCGGTGAAGAATTTGTCAGGTTCGGCTTGATAATGATAAGGCCTTGCTGAGGCAGACGGGCCCCGGCATCAATGAGGTCGAGGGCCCTGGTTATACTAATTTGATAATCGACAAATTTTACTTTAGCAACTTGACTCATAAGTCCCAGACTTTCTTTTGGTCAAATGTTCAGAACAAAATAATCTGGTCAAGAGTATTGACTGTCAAGAGATTTTGTGTAAATTTATACGAACTCCGTAAGGGAAATCAGTTTGCGGGGTGTAATTTGACTTTGTTTTGTGGAGATGAATCCCCGTTAGAGATTTTACTCTAACGGGAGCTAAAAAAACGGTATTAGTAACAACGATATTTCAAAAGAGTATTTCTAATGGGGTAAATATGATAGAGGTCAAAGAACTTCGGCGTAGTTTCGGCCCGGTCATTGCGGTTGACGGTATATCGTTCAGTGTTGAAAAGGGTCAGGTTTTGGGTCTTCTTGGGCCTAACGGGGCCGGCAAGAGCACGGCGATGAGAATGTTGGCGTGTTTTCTGCGGCCTGACGGCGGGACGGCTACTATACGCGGGTATGATATTTTACGCCAAGCTATTGAGGTCAGGCGGTCGATTGGATATTTGGCGGAGAATGTTCCGGCGTATAACGAGATGACGGTTGGGAGCTTTTTGAATTTTGTTTGTGATGCCAGGCAGATTAAGGGCAAGGAGCGTAAGCAGGCGCTCGACCGGATTGTCCCGATGTGTTCGATTGAGTCGGTGTATCACCAGACGATTGAGACATTATCGAAAGGATATAAACGACGTGTGGGATTAGCTCAGGCGTTAATCCACGACCCGGATGTGCTGATTCTTGATGAACCCACCGACGGGCTGGACCCTAATCAAAAATATGAGGTCAGAAAGCTCATAAACAAAATGGCTAAAAACAAATGTATCATTGTCTCGACTCACATTCTCGAAGAGGTGGAGGCTGTTTGCTCAAGGACGATAATCATTGCCAAAGGCCGAATATTAGTAGATTCTACACCTGAGGCGTTGAAGCAGAAGTACCAGTGTGGTCTTGATGCAGTTTTCCGCAGGATTACAAGAGATGGTAAACAGATAAACGATAAGCAGCTAACTAACCGGTGAATAATCAATTGACCAAATGAGGAGTGCAAGAAATGAATAGTTTTTGGGCGGTATTCAAGAGGGAATTGAAAAGTTATTTTACGACGCCTCTTGCATACGTGTTTCTTGTGATTTTTTTGTTTTTCTCGGGGTACCTGACATTCAAGCAGGGCTTTTATGAGATGCGGCAGGCAGATATGAATGCGTTTTTTTTGAATTTGCCGCTGCTGTTTGTTTTTATGGTGCCATCGACAGCGATGCGTCTCTGGGCAGAAGAGCGCAAAATCGGTTCGATTGAGCTGCTGTTTACTTTGCCGATTACGATAACGCAGGCGGTTTTAGGGAAGTTCTTTGCGGCGTGGCTTTTCCTTGCGATTGCATTGGTGCTTACTTTCCCTATGGTGATTACAGTATGTTACCTCGGCGAGCCGGATATTGGTCTGATAATTACCGGTTACTTAGGCATCTTGTTGATGGCAGGTGGATTTCTCGCTATCGGCTGTTTCTTTTCGGCGGTCAGTAAAAATCAGGTGATAAGCTTTGTTCTGTCGGTGGTGGCCTGTGCGGTGCTTGTTTTTGCAGGTATGCCGACGACACTAAGCTACGTTTCGACGTTCTTACCAGCCGGTCTGGTCTCAGCAATAGAGAGCATGAGTTTTCAGTCGCACTTTGAGTCAATGCAGGGAGGCGTATTGAAGTTTGAGGACCTTTCTTACTTTGTATTGTTAATTGTCGGGTGGATTGCTGCCTGTAGTATTGTTTTGGATGAAAGAAAAGCGAGATAATAAATTCGTTTATGATGGGAGACGTTTTAAGGGAATTTAAGCATGGCACAAAAACAGCAAACTTCCAAGGGAGTAAACCGAACGATACGAGCCGTTATTGGAGCGGTCCTTGTTTTGGTGATAATTTTCTCTGCAATCAGTATTTGCCAGAACATTGGAAAGACGTTGAAGGTTGATATTACGGACCAGAGGCTTTATACGCTTTCGGAGGGCACGAAAGCGATTTTAGCTAAACTTAATCAGCCGATTAAAGCCAAGCTCTACTATGCAAAGACCGCTGCGCTGAAAGGGCCGGACCAGATTCGGTATTTCAACAACTATTACCAGTTCGTCAAAGCGCTGCTGGAAGAGTATGTTGCGGTGTCCAAAGGTATGGTTGAGCTGGAAGTAATTGACCCACGGCCTTTCTCTGACGATGAGGTACAGGCATTGAGGTATGGCTTGAGGCGATTCCCTATAACCGAGGAGGAAAACTTTTTCTTCGGTTTGGTGGTGCAGACACAATTTGGAGTTGAGAATGCTATACCGTTCTTTTCACCGGACCGAGAAAATTTTGTTGAGTATGATATAAGCTACCTGATAGACACGGCAATTACCCGACAGAAACGGAAAATAGGTGTGATGAGCTCGCTGCCCGTAATGGGTGAAGACGTGAGCGGTTATATGGCTGAGATGATGCTCAGACAGGGCCAGCAACCGAAGGGACCCTGGACTTTTGTTGAGCAGCTGCGGAGACAGTATGAGGTTGTGAGCGTTGCCGCGGACGTCAATGACATTAACGATATTGACATTCTGTTAGTGATTCACCCGAAGGACTTATCGGAGCGGACGTCGTTTGCAATAGACCAGTTTGTGCTGAAAGGCGGCAGGACGATTGTGTTCGTTGACCCCCATTGCTTTACGGATACACCTGACCAGAGGATGATGCAGATGGGGATGCAGATTTCGCGCGGCTCGGAGTTGAATGTGCTTCTGCGGACCTGGGGTATCGAGATGCCGGAAAATACTTTTGCCGGTGACAGAAGCCTAGCATCGATGGCTTCCATTCATGCCAATCAGAGACCGGAGAGGATAATTGGTTACCTTAATCTGACACCTGAAGGGAAATGCTTCGATACCGACAACGTTATCACAGCCGAGCTTAACCAGGTAAGGATTCTATTTTCCGGTGTGCTTCGAGAAGTTGCGGATACAAATAAGGCGGAGGAAAGCGTTGAGATTCAGCGGACACCGCTTATAACAACGACTAACAGGGGTAATAGCTTTTCGATAAGCAATCCGTATGAACTAATGATTTTAGAGCCTTCAAATCTTATGAGCAAGTTTATAGATGGTGACAAACCCGTTACTATGGGTTATCTGATTACGGGTCGTTTTAAGAGTAGTTTTCCTGATGGTATTGAGATAGAGGTTGAGTCCGACGAGGAGTCTTCGGACGAAGCAAAAGACCCGAACAATGTTAAGAAAATAAAAAAGCGAATTAAAGGCCTGACAGAAGCCCGGCAGGATTGTGCAGTGGTGGTTTTTGCGGATGTTGACTTCATAAGCGATTCATTAGCGTATCAGAGTTCTTTCTTCGGCAAGATTGTTGTCGGGGATAATAGTGCTTTAGTGCTGAACACCATTGATGATTTGAGCGGGTCAAGCGATTTGGTTTCAATCAGGTCGAGAGGTAACTTTAAGAGGCCGTTTATTGTTGTTGACGAAATTGAAAGAAAGGCGGAAGCTGAAACAGCCGAAGAAGTGGCAAAAATTAATACGCAGATTGCGGGTTTTCAGAGCGAGCTGCAATCTATTTTAGCTTCGGCCAAGGAAGGCCAGGAAGAAGTTATCGGCAGTTCAATACTGCAGAAGCAAAGGGATATCGAATTGAAACAACGCCGGGCGCAGCGTCAGTTGAATGAGGTAAGATTGACAAGACGCGAACGAATCGAACATTTAGGCAATATTCTTAGGGGTTTTAATATGCTGATGGCACCGACGGTTATTCTGGTTATTGCTATAGTATTGGGAATCCGCCGCAGTGTAAGGAAGAGACATTATATTAGTCATGCAAGTGATGCTTGAGGAAAAGCACGAAATTCGAAATACTCCGCAGGACACCTTGCGTTGGAAACAAATTCAAACGACCAAAATACAAAATCCGCCCTTCGGCAGTGAGCTCAGGGCCGAACTGAAACAAAGCGTTTTGGACATTTGAAATTCGAATTTTGATATTGTTTCGGATTTTGAAATTCGAATTTCGGATTTAAGGAATAGAACAGGAGTTTCATAGATGAGTAACAGAAAACTCGCGGTATTAGGTATTGTTGCGGTTTTTATGGTGATATGGGCAGTGGTTCAGACCCGTGTTTCAAACAGGCCGAATACAGAAACGGACAGGCCGGTTTATCTTATCCAGGGACTTGACCCGGCTGATATAGACAGTATCGTTTTGGGAACCGGTGAGGATGCGGTGACACTCAAGCGCCAGCAAGGGAACTTTGTTGTTGTCAATAAGGACAATTATCCCGCCAAAGCGAGTGAAATAAATAATTTGATTACTAAGACCCTGGAGATTCAGACGTCACAGTTTGTTACAGACAACGCGGCAAATCACGAAGACCTCGGGCTTACAGAAGAAAAGGCCAATACAGTTGTTAAATTTTTCAAACCGGATTCATCACTGCTTACAGGTGTTGTTGCAGGAAAAGCCAAAGAGCTTGGGCAGGGTACTTACATAAGATTGGCTTCGAGCGACAAGGTTTATGTGGCACCAAGTATGCCGTGGCTTGGAGGCACGGCGATGAGTTATATTGAGCAGGAGCTTGTTTCGGTGAAGCGAGAGGATATTGTATCGGTAACGCTTAGTTCTGAAAACGGCGAATATACGCTGAAAACAACGGATGACGGCAAAGGCGTTATATTGGAGAATGTTCCCGTCGGAAAGAAGTTTAAGAGTAGCGATGGTGAAAGTGTTTTTACTGCTTTGACGAGCTTGAGATTCGATGACGTTATGAAAAAAAACGGCGATTTGACCTTTGATAAACAATATATTTGCAGACTGAAGGATTCTACGGTTTATACCCTCAGGTTAGCTAAAAAGAACGATAAGACATACGCAATTTGTGAGGCAGAATTTACGGATAAAACACCTGTAACAATAGGTCTTAAAGCTGAGCCAGAAGAAGAGCTGAAGAAGAAAGAGGCCAAACTGCTCGCCCAGGAGAGTGCGATTAAATTCGCCAGGAAACATCAGGGATGGGTCTATGAAATAGCCGAGTGGAAGGCGAAGAATCTGACGAAGACACTCTCAGATTTAATCGAGGATGAGGGGAAACCTAAAGAAAAAGACGAGGTTGAAGACCCCAACACCATAAAGCTTGATGAGACTACTGCACCAACAATCGAGGAGCCTAATGCCGTAGAGGATGAATCATAGGCTGTTCAAAATTAAAATCTGTTTGGCAACATTTCAATGGTTCCTTTCGCAAAAAAGGTGGCACCCGTAAGAATAGCAGTAATCAATTGATTTTTTTACCGGTCGTTTACACTCCCGCATCCCTCATATATTTTTAACCGGTCGCTTACACACTCTGCTCTTTCATAGAGTCACCGTGATAGTGGGATAGTAATTTTTTCGTTGACTCACAGCTTAGACGATATATAATGTTATTATATTTTTAGAATTTTTTGCACTAAAGGTCGTTTATGAGCAAGCACAAGCGAAGAGGTTTCACCTTGATAGAGCTTTTAGTTGTGATTGCTATTATTGCGTTATTAATGGCGATATTAATGCCTGCGCTGCAGCGTGCAAAGAAACAGGCCAAGAATATCAAGTGCAGAAGTAATATGCGTCAGATTGGCCTGGCGGCCAATTTATATGCCGAGGAGTATGAATTGTTTGTGCCACGGGGGCTGGCGAGTAGCACAGGCAAGTCCTGGTTCCAGCTTTTTATGCCCTTTCTGGCCCAGAAGCCTATCGGCAACGATTATCGTACAGTTGATATATATCGCTGTCCGAGCTACCTTGACAAAGAGCAGACTATTTGCTACGTTGTCAACGGCTGGGATTTCGAAAATAAAAATGACACGGTCGGCAACGAGATATTAAAACCGACCAAGTTAACCACCTGCACTCATATAGCATATACTATTTACCTTGCCGATAACGAAGACGGTTCATGGCGACACATAATCAGAAAAGCCGACGACGAGGGAAACACTCGATGTGATGTGTGGACCCCGGGGCATCTGCCTACCTCTGACAGTCAAGACATAACCACTGGCAGACGGATCGCGAGAGCTCGGCACAGAAACGGCAGCAATTGTCTGTTTCTTGACTGGCACGTCGAATGGATGGCTCCTGAGGATGTGACCATAGACTTGTGGAGATTTGAAAAATAATTTATTGACTCTGACAGTCGATACGTAATTGCTGATACTCGATAGCCCGGCTGGCAATTAAATCAGCTACAAAAAACATAAATGGATTTTTTAAGCGCGTGGGTCAGCAAAAGTGAGAACAATTGCCCGGACGCAAGGCGGAATTCCAGTGGTGAGGAAAGCGGTTCTGCCGCTGTTTCTGGTCTCAGGGGCGGCTGGTCTGGTTTATGAGGTAACCTGGACGAGAGCTTTCGGCGTTGTTTTCGGCAATACGGTCTTTGCAGTCAGTACGGTTCTAACTGTATTTATGTTGGGCTTGTCCGGTGGGAGCTGGCTGTTCGGGAGAATTGCCGATACAAGCTCTCGACCTCTAAAGCTGTACGCTTTGCTGGAGGTGGGAGTAGGAGTATATGCATTTGCTTTCCCAACCATCCTCGCGACGACAAACCTATTTTATCGCTGGTTTTTCCAGAGCTTTCATCCGGGCTTTTATCCGTTGACTTTTGTTCGGTTCGCTATGTCTGTGGTTATGTTATTGGTTCCGACAGCACTGATGGGCGGGACGCTGCCGGTTTTGAGCAAGCTGTGGGCGAATTCACCGGGTAAAAAAGAAGCATCCGAAGCCGGTATCGGGAAAAGCGCAGGACTTTTGTACGCAATCAATACATTTGGCGCAGTGGCGGGCAGTTTCCTTTCGGGCTATTTGCTCATCAGGATTTTTGGCGTGAGCAATACTGTTTATCTGGCAGCTTCTGCGAATGTGGTGCTCCCGTAGTAAACACGGATGAAGGTCCGAAACCGGCCTGGACAACGGAAGAAGAAGACCATGTTTTGATGCGTTATGTGCTCAAAGAGGCAGCGGCAGTTGCCGAAAGTCACGACATTTTGATTGGCCTTGAGCCGCACCAGCAGTATAGTAAGCACCCGGACGGCTTGGACAGGATTTATGAGCTGGTTGATTCAGAAGCCATCGGTATCAACTTCGATACGGGCAATAGTTATCTGTGCGGTCACGACCCGATTGAGTGGCTTGAGCGGGTTAAGGATAGATTAGTTCGCCTGCACGCCAAAGATATTTCAGTGCAACAATCCCGGGACGAGCGCGGTAAGGTAACAGGTACTCCGGCCGGCTGCGCCTGCGGCGATGGTGTTATCGACTGGAAAAAAGTCATTGATGTATGTAAAGATGCACCGCGTGATGTTGTATTGAGTGTTGAGTGTGGTACTGTGGAGCAAGCCGAGCAAAGTATCAACTATCTCAAAGAGTTGGTATAGTAATCGAAGGAGTTAGCTGTGCATTTATGTATTTCACAGGAGGCTTCTAATTTCAACCCAAAAGAAATTTATTGATTGTAAAAATGGTTTGCAAAAATTTCCTAATTATTTTAAGTTTGGCCGCAGGTGCGTTGGCGGGTGAGGTCTGCGCTGCTGATAAAGCGGCAAAATTTTTGGACATACAAAGTAAAAACGCCCGTTCTGAAGCGATTGCTACGGAGGGTGAAGCGGCGTCGCCGCTTTATCTGCTGACTTACGACCACGGCGGAGTGGTGCTCTGGGGCCAGGAGCATTTCTTGAAACACCTTCGTAATGCTGTTGAATGGCTGGACCGCTACCCCAGCTTTAAAATAGGGCTGGAAAACGAGGCTTATACTTACGATTATTTAGCTGAACATAATCCTGAAGTGTTAGAGGAAATACGTGGATACCTGAAACGTTATCCAGGACGGTTTGGGATAGGCAGTTGCACTTACGGTCAGCCGCTGTCAGTGTTCATCAATGAAGAATCCAATATTCGCCAAATCGGCTATGCTTTAGAAGCGGACAGGCATCATTTTGGCTGTACGCCGGATGTTTATCTTATGAGCGAACATGCCATGCACAGCCAGATTCCACAGATACTCAGAGGATTTGGCTTTACAGGCTCTATCATGCGTACACATTACATGATGTATGGCTATAATCCGACCTTCGATGTGGCAATAGGCTGGTGGGTGGGATTGGACGGCTCACGCATTGCGACAATTCCCACTTATGTAGGTGAGGGGGCGGAATTCGGACGCACGACAAAAGACAACTGGATTTTAACCCGCTATCCCGGACCACAGTGCGATACCCCATTGGAGAAATTTCGTGAAGATTTTGCGCACATTAAGCCGCTTATAGCCACGCGTGCTGACGATGCGGGTTTGCGTCGTGAGGAGCTTGTGAGAGAGTACGAAGGCAAAGAACAATACAAGTGGATACTTCTTGAGGAGATATTTCCTACATTTCCAGCCCCTCAGAAAGAGTTAAAGACGTTTCCCAACGACTTTCATGTACGGATGCCATGGGGCTATTGCGGTAATGAGATTTGGAATACCTGCCGTCGTTCGGAGGTGGAGGTATTTTTCTTCTGCGCGGAGCGGTTGGCGGTAATAGAGCACCTGCTCGGCGGTTGCGACCACCAGAGCGAGGTTAGGGAGGCGTGGAGAAACCTGCTGGCTGCACAACATCATGATGTGCAGATATGTGGATTGCTCCCCGACGCTCGCAAGTTCCTGACCGCTTCACGTACAGCTTCCGGTCGTGTTAAGGATGCTTGTTTACGTTACGTGGCCTCATGTATGGAAGGCGGAAAGATTGCACAGGTGACGGTTTTTAATCCAAACTCGTGGCCTCGCAAGGAGTGGGTTGAGGTTCCGGTCTCTTTACCGAAAGGTGCTGCCACGGCTCTCGTTTTGCAGCACGGCAAAGAAAAAGTGCCGGCAGCAATGTTATCAGCAGACCGTTATTCTGATGGAAGTATTCAGAAGGCGTGTATAGCGATTCCGGCTGACGTTCCGGCGCTTGGGTTTGTGTCATATTCACTCGTGCCTTCACAGGACAAGCCGGTGCAAAATAACTCGAGCATTGAGATAGATAAGGAGAATCTGTGCATCACAACACCGCGTTTAGTAGTTCGTTTCAATCAGGAAGGGGGGATACGCTCACTTGTGGACCGAAGCACTAAAGAAAGCCTTTTAAAATCCGGCGGAAGAAGCGGCTTCTTTGCCGGCAAAATTGACGGCCGGCACTGCGAGTCGAAGGGCTTGTGGGTTCTTGAGCAAGGTCGCAACGGGGCACCCTGGGCGACGGCTCGTGAAAGTGGTTTAATTGGCAGCATTCCTTATACGCTGGAGATAATTTTACGGGCGGATAGCCCGCGGCTTAATTGCCGGGTCCGTTTTCAGTTTCAAGGTCAGAAAATCGGTCGCTTAAGCGATAATATGCGAGATTCCAAATCACCTTTTGTGCATGAAGAGAAGTTGCGTTTCAAAATTTTTCCAGCGGTCGGAGACGACAGCATCGGTTTGCGCGACCTTCCTTTTGCTGTTGCCGAGACTTCGGACCGCTATATAAACGGTCTTTATTGGACCGCACTAACAGATGGCAGTAAGGGCTTAGCAGTTTTCAACCGAGGCACTATGGGCTCTGTTCACGAGGCGGATGGAAGTTTTTCGGTTCCGCTGGCGTACGCTATGTATTATGTTTGGGGCACTCGGATGCTCAACGATGACTTCACCTACGAATTTGCGTTTTATCCCTTTAGCGGAGACTGGCGCCAAGCAGACCTGCATCGACGTGCGATAGAGTACAATTTCCCTTGTGTCGGTGTTTGTACTTCTCCCGGAGATGGTCGCCTCGGAAGCGAGTTGTGTCTGTTGAATATCGCTTCTGAAGATGTGGTCGTTTCCGCACTTTATAACGAGAAAGGAAAAAGCTATATTCGGATGTATGAAAACCAGGGGCAAGACAGCCGGGCCTCGCTTAGCTACCTCCCGGGAAAGGCTCGATTGACCGAGGTGGATTTGGCGGGCCGCGAAGGTGAAGCTCTGTCTGGGTCGTTGACTTTTCGGCCTTGGCAGATTCGCACTGTACGGATTGAACCGTTAAAGTAATCGCTTTAAAAGGGATTCTGAATTCTGCTCCGGATCAATATTGAGGAAAATACTATTTTTGTTTTTATCTCGGACCACGGTGATATGTTGTATTCTCACAGCCAGACCGAAAAGCAAAAGCCTTGGGAGGAATCAGTCAGAGTCCCGTTTTTAGTGCGCTATCCTGCGGTACACGGGAAAACAGGTGGGAAGATTGATATGCCGATTAACGCACCTGATATTATGCCGACACTGCTTGGCTTGAGCGGTATTGCGATTCCGAAATCGGTCGAGGGTAAGGATTTCTCAGGTGTGATTAAAGGAACAAAGTTGCCTGCCGAAAGGCATCCCTTTCGGGAGGACAACGATGCGGCTTTGATAATGTGCCCGGTGCCGTTCCATCAATGGAATTATCCGCGGGGTGGTCGGGAATATCGCGGGGTGCGTACGCGACGCTATACCTATGTGCGGGACATTAACGGCCCCTGGCTCACTTCGTTCCTCGTTTGCGGTTGCGCAACTCGTTACGGTTGCGCGCAACCGTTAGACGAAACGAGCGGCGCAACCGTTAGACGGTTTTGTCAGACAGACCCATATCAACTGGAGAATCTGTGTAATAATCCTCCGCAGTCCCGACGGGGACGCCTTTCGGCGGATGCCTTGCGGTGAGAAGTATGCGCAAATCCGGCAAGAACTGGAAAAGATATTGTCTCGAAAGCTCAAAGAAACAAACGACAGATTTCTACCCGGTCCTGAATATATGGCTATGTGGAATTATGAGTGGGACGGAAAAGATGGGCCGAAGTGAGCTTATTAAAAAGTAGCTGAAGGAGAAGTGATTATGGAAAAATTCAAAAGTATTACTATCATTCTTTTATTGGCCATCAGTTTTTTAGCCATCTCGAATATGACATTTGCAGACTTCGGCGAGCTCAGTCGAGCCGAAAACTCTACGAAGATTACACTGGAGGAGGACATCGTATCGGTCTATGCGGACCAGCGTGTTCTGCTACGCTATCACTATGAGAATGTGCCTTTTAAACCGTACGTGCAGGAGCTATTCTCACCGAGTGGGATTAACGTTCTGCGTGATGCCCCTGCCGACCACCTGCACCATCACGCATTGATGTTTGCAGTTGCTGTGGATGGTGTAAACTTCTGGGAAGAGCAGCAAGCACCAGGACGTCAAGTGCACAGGTACTTTACTGAAACAAGAATCGGCAAGCACATTGATGTTCCTATCGCGTGCTTTACGGAACAGCTCGACTGGGTAAATCCAGGCAGTCAGGAGTTGTTACTCAAGGAGTTTCGTACAATCGAAGTCTGTCAATTAAATAAATTTAAGGCCACGCTTTTGAATTGGCAATCCAGCCTTGCTGTGCCATCCGGAAAAGAATCGGTAACGCTCACGGGCTCCCATTACTTCGGTTTGGGTATGCGTTTTTTAGAATCGCTGGATGTGGGCGGTCAGTTCAATAACTCTGAGGGGAAGATAGGCGATGTCGTGCGGGGTGATGAACGGATTGTGCAAGCCAGGTGGTGTTCCTATAGCGCTAAAGCGAACGGCACACCTGTTATGGTTGCTATGTTCGGCCATCCGGATAATTTGCGCCATCCAACACAGTGGTTTACAATGACCAAGCCTTTTGCTTACCTTTCGGCTACCTTGAATCTACACAGAGAGCCATTGAAGGTAACATCGGATAAACCGCTGGTATTACGCTACGCCGTGGCCGTGTGGGACAATCGAATTGGACCCCGTCCCGTCAAAGACGGGCGGGGTGAAAACGAGCAAATCGAAAAGGTTTATAACTGGTGGGTCAATAGCAAGTAATATACAAACTGAATTAAGGAGAAAGCTATGCGTAACAAACAAAAATCACTGGAAAAGACAGATTACAGTCTGACGCGTCGGCAGTTCATTCGTCGGGCCGGTGTGGCTGCCGCAGCGGTACGCAGTATCCCTTACGGGATTACGGTTGCGGGTACATCTGTGAAACGTGCCGTCGGCAGGAGTGCCAACGAGCGTATCGGAGTTGGCTTCATTGGTTGCGGCGGTCGAAGCCAGGCTCACCTGCAAGCCGTGCATTATCTTAAAAACCAGAGCGCCAATGTGGACATTGTTGCCGCCTGTGACGCTTATCGGCCCCGAATGCAGAAAGTTGCGGACGGCTACAAGGCCAAAGGATATACGGATTATCACGACTTGCTTGCCGACTCAAACGTCGATGTGGTTTGTATTGCCACGCCGGACCATCACCATGGCTATCAGGCTATCGATGCCGTCCAGGCGGGCAAAGACGTTTACTGCGAAAAGCCGGTAACTCACTGGCGACAGTTCGAGCTGACCAAGCGGTTAGCGGCAGAGGTGAAAAGAAGCGGGCGGGTCTTCCAGCTTGGCACACAGGGTATGTACGACTCAGCCTGGTGGCAAATGAAAAAACTGATTGCGGACGGGCTGATAGGTCAGCCTGTACACGCCGAGTGCGGCTATTTCCGTGTCGGCGACTGGGGTGAGCGAGGTATGCCGATCGACAATGCCGATGCCAGGCCCGGTTCTGACCTGGACTGGGAGGCGTTTCTTGGCGATGCACCAAAGTGTCCTTTTGACGTGAGCCGATTCTTCCGCTGGCGGATGTATGAGGATTATGCAGGTGGGCCTTCGACCGATTTGTTTCCACATAGTCTGACACCGGTGCTGTCCATGCTTGGGGTAACCATGCCCGGCACAGTCGTGGCGACGGGCGGCAAGTTCCGTTATCAGGAGCGTGAGATACCTGATACGTTTAATATGCTCATCGATTACCCCGAGAAGATTACGGTGGCTGTGCTCGGGACACAGGCTAATAACCATCCGGGCACGGGCAGTCGCGGTTCAGGACAGCGGATTCCCGTGATTCGCGGATGGGAAGGCACACTCACAATCGAAAAGGATGAAATCGTTTTTAGCCCCGCCGAGGGTTCCAAGAAAAAACCGCAGCGTTTCGCCATCGAGCATGGGGAAGATTTTGTCGGGTACTGGCAGAAATTCCTTGACTGCTGCCGTTCGCATCAGCAGCAGACTCTAAGCCCAATGGATTTAGCGTACTACGTGCAGACGGCTTTGCAAATGGGTATGCTCGGTTTGCGCGAGGGTAAAGTCGCGCGGTTCGACCCGGACAAAGAAAAGATTCTCCTGTAAGATATAGAGGAGCTAATTATGAAACAGGAAAGGAATCATAGAACGGTTGCGGTTGCGCAGCTCGACGAGTAACGCAACCGTCTAACGTAACGAGCATCGCAACCGCAGCCGCAACCGAGGTAGTTAATATGGAAAAGTTAAAGGTATTGGATGTAAGCAAAATTCTTCGGATTACAACGGTTCTGGCAACTGTCTTATTGTTGAGCACGGCTAATGCTCAGCTCTTGAAGGTTCCAGAAGTTTCCAGAGACAAGGTTATTTGCTTTGCCCTATATACCGTCCACAACGGCATCTGCCGCAAGGCATCCTGTGGACTGAAGATGACCGCCCAGTTGTACCCGTTGGAGGAAGGTGAGGACAGAATAGTCAGGCTTGAAATCAAAAAAGGCGGAAAATGGACACAAATAGCCCAAGCACAGGTAGTCGAGAGGGGCTGGACGGCGGTTTTCCGTGTTGAGAACTGGGATACTACAAAAGATATTGAATACCGCATCGCCCATGGTAAGGAGGCATATTACACAGGAATCATCCGCAAAGACCCTGTTAATAAAGATACCATCGTCGTAGCTGCGTTCACAGGCAACTCAATAAATCCCAATCACGGTGGAGACATACCCAAAATCGATATCGTTGAGAATCTCAAAAAGCTAAAACCTGACCTTTTGTTTTTTTCCGGAGACCAGGTCTATGACCATAACAGGCATTATGCCGCCTGGCTCAAGTTCGGCAGGGACTTTGGAGATATAATCCGCGATACCCCGACGGTTACGATACCCGACGACCATGACGTTGGTCAGTCCAATTTATGGGGTGCGGGAGGAAAGATATCGAATACCCGTGATGGTCCTGATGGAGGGTATGCTGCGCCGCTCGAGTACGTCAAAGAAGTTGAACGGGCACAGACCAGCCATCTGCCCGACCCTTATGACCCTGCTCCGATAGAACGGGGAATCGGGGTGTATTACACCTCTCTTACAATAGGCCGAGTAAGCTTCGCCATCATTGAGGACAGGAAGTTCAAATCAGGTCCGGAGGGGCTTGTTCCCCCCCAGCTTGGGCCACGGCCCGACCATGTTACGAAGCCTGATTATGACCCGAAGAGCTTAGATGTTCCCGGTGCCACGTTATTAGGCGAACGTCAATTGAAGTTCCTGCGGGAATGGGCTGCGGACTGGCACGGTTGTGATATGAAGGCGGTGCTGTCTCAAACTGTTTTTTGCGGAGGTGCGCACTTGCACGGAAAGTACGACTACAGGCTGTTAGTTGACCTTGACTGCAACGGCTGGCCACAAACAGGACGAAACAAAGCCCTGTACGAAATGCGTAAAGCATTTGCTATTCATATCTGCGGCGACCAACATCTCGGAACACTAATTCATCATGGTATTGACGAATGGAACGACGCAGTCTATTCGGTCTGCGTGCCGTCCATAGCCAATCTTTATTTGCGCTGGTGGGTGCCTCTTGAGCCGGGAAAGAACCGCGAACAAGGTGCACCCGAATACCTGGGCGAATTCCTTGACGGCCTGGGAAACAAAATCAATATGCTCGCGGTTGCCAATCCCGGTCCCGAGAGAAATTACGACCCGTTGACAACCAGAGCGGCTGGTTTCGGAGTCGTCAAATTCAATAAAAAGACAAGAGAAATTACAATCGAATGCTGGCCCAGGAACGTAGATATTACGTCCCCGAACTCCGAACAATACCCCGGCTGGCCAAGAACCATCGAACAGGAAGACAATTACGGTCGCAAGGCCGTGGCCTATCTGCCAACCATCGAAATCAAAGGTATGACCAGTCCTGTTGTGCAGGTGATTGACGAATCAAATGATGAAATAGTCTATACCCTTTGCATAAATGGAACTTCATACAGACCCAAGGTCTTCGAGAAAGGCACGTACACGGTCAAGGTCGGCCAACCGGACACCGGCAAGATGAAAACCCTCAAAGGCATCCGGACCCTTGCGCCTGACAAAACCAAAAAGATAACAGTAAGACTCTGAAATTTTCATTCAGCTCCGGCCGTGACACTGTTGCTGATAGACGTTCGTGACGGTCTGAAAGGACATTGACAATTTACTGAAGAGAAACGATTACGTTAACCGGCAGGCCCTTATCTGGAGCAATCAGGAAGTTTGTAACCAGGCACTTCAGCTCAGTTTGTTCGGCCTTGCTGTCGGCTTTTGTCTTTACCATCGTGATGGCATTGGCCGGCAATGTCAGTTTTCCCTGCCCTCCCTCCTCAAGGCCTTGTATCTCAATGTCAATGTCTGAATTATTCGTAACCTCAAACCATATTGTATCGTCCTGCCTATGATGGGGTTTGTGAATCTGAACGGCTGTCATGAAAATTGCACGAAGGTAGTTTGGCCTGCCGATTAGCTGATTCTTGAACCAAACTACCGTTCTGCCCGCAACTAACGCCTCCCTTATGGCTTTTATGCTCTTTTCTTTAGCAAAAACCAGCGTCATTGGCCTGTGATTTTCGGGTGTGATTTCGGAACCAACGATGGGCTCATGTGCATCGGAAGTACCTAACATGGTCAGATTCTTTTCCAGACACCACTGATGGGCTTCTGGATAATAAGATTTGCCATTTGCAACCTCAATTCCATCCAGCCATTTATTTTCGTACAATTGAGTGTGAATATCGAACCAGCCCTTGAACTCGGGTTTCCAACCGGGATGAGCCCAGAAGACAAAGCTGCCCTGATTGTTAGCTGCTTTGATAGCATCGATAAGATCTTCGGTATCCAGAAGGTTTATATCCTCTACGAATAGTGCATTGAAATGGCCCGGCGGCGTATCACGAGTGATTTCGGCACCTTTTATGAGCAATATGTTCTTTTCCTGCGCTTGTCGCAGGGCAATTTCATGAGAGCGACCGTGATTGGTCGGTACGTCCTGCTTGTACGGCTGATACTCAATGTGGTCGGTTATTGAAATGGCGTCAAGACCTTCTCTCCAGGCCTCATCGACTCGAACGGTAGGCCATACCTGACCATCAGAAAAGACTGTGTGCATGTGAAAATCACACTTCAGCGTTTTGTAGCCGAGAATGTCCGGGATATTAATCTTATGCCTGACATCAGCCGTGGCGAATGGAGCAAGCAAAAGGCAGGTGATAACAACAAGATAAATAACTTTCAGCTTCATTTTCAAAACCCTTTCCTTTTGTTATGACACTTTCGTTGATATTACCTGGTTACCAAACTTGGCTGCATTGCTAAATTCCCTAACTTTACTAACATAGCAGATTTGTTGTTAAATTGCAAACCTTTTTACTAAGCTTGTATAAATGACGGTGGGCAGAGGGGCCCAAACTTGTTTTATTCGGAGTTACCTGCCGCATCCTGCTCTTTCTTGGGCCCGATGGAGATAAGGTGCGAATAAGTGCGAAAATACATTCTCCCGCCTGCAACGGCAGGGGTGGCATGGCTCTTTTCGCCCAAAGGATTGACGGCCAGCAGCTCGTAGGTGGGGGCGGCCTTGATTACTACAACTTCGCCGTTGGTTGTGATACAGTAGAGCTTACCGTTTACCCATACAGGTGAGCCATAGAATTGATTGGCCGGCTTCTCTCGCCAGAGCTGTTCACCCGTAGCACTCCGCAGGCAGGAGACATAGCCCCGGTCATGAAACGTAAACAGTAAGCCTGCCTGAGCCAGAGATGTAGGGACGTACGGCATAGAACTATCGTCGAACTTGTATGCCTCGGCAGGTTGGGTGGATTTATCTGTTGTCCGAAGGACTCCTTTCGGAGTTCCAGGTTGTATCGCGATTAGGCGTTTGCCGCTGGAGAAGTCTCCACAAGCACCAATTAACAATCCGCCTGCGATGACGGGTGAGCTGACCACGCGACTAACGAATGCCGAGCTCATTTCCCATACGACCGTCCCTGTGCCGGGCTCGACACCGGTCATGCCGTGAGCAAAACTGGTGAAGATTAATTGAGGGGCGCATGTTGGCGGTGAGTAAACGCACGGCGTCGAGTAGGATGTTTTTGAGCTGGTTTGCCGCTCCAGCTCCCAGCGTGTCTGGCTGGTCTTACGGTCAACCGCTATCCAGGCACTGCGTGCATCCTTACTGCTATCCTCGTGCTCATGGGTAAAGACCACAATGTCATCGAAGACGATGGGAGAGCTGCCCGCCCCGTGCTGGCAATGCACCCCGCCAAAGGTGCGCTGCCATATTTCTCCTCCGTCGTGGTCCAGCGCCGCCAAAATTGTCTCTTTGGGCGTAGGCCAGAGCACATAGACGTGGTCGGCATCTACTACCGGTGTTGCTGTAGCATAGCTGTTGCGTGGGTTCGGACGGAATGGAGTCAGTGAGTATTGCTTTTGCCATAATATTTTGCCGTCAGAGACTCGTATGGCAAGAAGGAAGACTTGGTCGGTTTTTTGGTCTCCGCTTGTTATAAAGACCTTTTCCCCCCAGAGCACCGGAGAGGAATGGCCGCCTCCGGGTAGGTTCACTTTCCAGTTGTAGTCCTTTTCCGTCCATTTAACGGGGATGCTCGTGGCGTGACTGATACCCTGTCCGTTGGGACCTCGGAACCGCGTCCATTCCTGCCCCTGTGAGACGGATGCCAACAAAAAGTTAAATGCTACCAAAAAAACTTTCAGAAATTGGTTATTTGTGATTGCCATCCGTCTCTGTTTTTTCATCGGACACCTCCGATTTAATACACTTAGCAACTCGTCAAGACTTTTTATTACATTGAATTATCGAATTTTATTCAAAGTCGTATCTTCGCAATATTCTCTAAATAAGATTACACTGAGAACCACTGCTTGTCCATAGCGTTCTCTGGTTGTAATCGTCTATCACTGCAGGAGTCCCTTATCATCTAAGACGGGTTTTCGACCAGAATCTAATAGGGAAAATGAGTATAAAAAAAGCCCCCGCGAAGACGTGAACGAGTGTATCCCTTTAATTCCAATTTTCGTTTGTTGTTTTTGAGATACTCGCCTTCTGCTTCGCAGGGGGCGATAGTAAATTTGGCTCTTTCCTTTTCTTTATTAGCCGTCCCTCACAATGCCCCCATTATCATCTGACTTGTGTGCGAAACTCTAAAACGGACATTGTTAGTTCAAACTAATATGGCCGGATTGGTCATTTTCCAGAGCCGCCTTTTTTTTGATTCTGTCTAATATCAACCATCGGCAGATTCGATTCTTAATCTTGAACTTTTCTGGATGTCCCCGTGTCCCAACGATATAACAAGGTTTAACACAGGCAAGTACGCCAATAAACTGAAGACTTCCTACTTCGTTTCCACTTTCCCAGACTCCGATTTGAGATGTTTAATCTTTTCTCCCATATCTGATGATTTGCCCGGCTTAACCCCGATAACGAGAAATATTAGTGCTTGAAAATTTTTTTAGGAAATTGAAAAAAATAAATATATTTTGTTTTTTTAGCCAAGGAAGAGCCGTTAAGCCAACCTGCAGAATTCCCCAGGACACACTACATTTCATAAATGGCTTGATTATGAAAAAAATAAACATTGCCTATTTTGACATATTTAGCTGCCGCCGCTTCGTGTCTCCGCTTGCTTTGCCTCCTTCCACAGGAGTGATGATCCATCGATTGAACTGTGAAAAATAGTAGTTAGTTGTGAGCCGGAGGGCTTAGGTATTACATCACGCTCAAACCACGACTCCGTAGATAGTCTTTCAATTCTCCTATATCGATGATATGGAAATGGAACACCGAAGCCGCGAGAAGAATTGTTGCTCCGGCTTCTACCGCTTGGTAGAAATGTTCCAGTTTGCCGGCACCTCCCGAGGCTACGATTGCGGCTGAACAAGCATCGGCCATTGCTTTGATGACAGGAAGGTCAAAGCCGGTCTTTGCGCCGTCTCCTGCTTTACTGGTTGGCAATATCACAGAAACTCCGAAGCCGTCAACTTTCTTAGCCCATTCAATGGCATCAGCGCCGGTGGCTGTTCGGCCACCATCGATATAGACTTCGTAGCCGGACGGTAATGATTTGTTCCGGTCCACATCTATGGCAACGGTTACCTTGTCCGGGCCGAACTCGGCAACCATCTGCGATATGACCTTCGGTTTTCTGAAAGCGGCACTGCTTACAGATACTTTATCAGCCCCCGCCTCTATTACTGCTGCTGCCGAAGCAACATCACGAATACCGCCGCCGACAGTAAAAGGAACCGTTGCAGCTTCAGCTACCTTTTTGACGACATCAAGCATGGTGGTCCGTTTTTCAACTGTTGCCGTTATATCCAGAAGAGCAAGCTCGTCCGCTCCGGCCTTGCAGTAGGCCATTGCGCATTCAACAGGGTCTCCTGCGTCACGAATATCAACGAAATGCACACCTTTGACCACACGGCCGTTCTGCATATCCAGACAAGGCATAATACTAACCTGGTTATCCATTCTCAACTCTCCTTGTTTCGAGTACGTATGACTGCTTCTTTGGAGTTTTGTCCACTACATTACCACCGGATTATAACTTTATTAGATGCTATTGCAAGCTATTTAGGTTTTCGGCAATATCAGCTTGGATAAAAATACATCGGCTTTATAATTTTACTTTATGTCACCGGCCAGATTTATAATTCCGGTTCTGAAATTGTAATCGAATTAGGAGTGTGATATGAATCAACGCCATCTGCCTGAAATAACACGCAGGGATTTCCTAAAGAGTCCGGCCGGGCGGAAACACCAGGTTTTGTCAGCGATTATCGCCTGTGGTTCAAACGGGCAGGCGCCTGAGCTGAACCCGGACGCAACCGGCATCGGCTGGAACGACTATAGAGCCAAAACGTATGCCCTGCCGGAGCGATTACATCCGACGAGATGGACAGCCGATAGAGCAGTTGATTTCATTGAAAAATATACAGGAAGGATTTGCATTTTCTCCGCTATTTAGTTAATATTATAGGGTATAAGCTCAGTAGCGTAGCTGAATCAGGCTTCTCTGGTTAATCAGCTTGGTTTATCCGGGAGGACATTTATGAATGCCAATAATCAAACCAAGAAGACAAAACGACAAGAGACGAGGATTTCCCGCCGTGGTTTTATGGGCAGAACTGTAGCAGCAGCGGCGACATTTACCATCGTTCCTCGCTATGTGCTTGATGGCAAGGCCTTTGCGGCTCCGAGTAACAAGCTTAATATCGCTTGTATAGGTATCGGCGGGCGGGGTGGAGCCAACCTTGAAGGAGTCAGCGGAGAAAATATCGTTGCGCTGTGCGATGTGGACACACGACAGGCTGGTAAGGCATTCGAGAATCATCCCAGCGCTGAACGTTATACCGATTTTCGCAGAATGTTGGATGAGATGGATAACAAAATCGATGCGGTGGTTGTTTCCACGCCGGACCACACGCATGCGGTGGCGTGCATGGAAGCAATTAAAAGAGGAAAGCATTTGTATTGCGAAAAACCGCTGGCGCATTCTATCTATGAGCTCCGCGAGCTTATGAAAGCTGCCCGCAAGCACAAGGTAATAACGCAATTAGGCAATCAGGGACATTCATTTGACCATATCCGCATGTTCTGTGAGTGGATTTGGGATGGGGCAATCGGGAACGTTCGCGAGGTGCACGCCTTTTGCGGCTCGAACTATAGTAAGATAAATCAGTTGCCGAATCTTAAGGAAAGACACGAGATTCCTTCCGGGCTGAATTGGGACCTTTGGCTGGGGCCGGCACAATATCGGCAGTATAATCCAATGTACTTACCCGGTAGCTGGAGGGGCTGGATGCCGTTCGGTTCCGGAACAATTGGCGATTGGATCTGCCACGTTGTTGACCCGGTGTTCTGGGCGCTGCATCTTGGGGCCCCTCTTACCATTCAGGCCCAGGCCGGGGAGTATGACCCGAGAAAGCATGCTGATACGTTTCCTGCAGGCACGATTGTAAATTACGAGTTCCCGGCCCGCGGCAAATGGGGACCTGTTAAACTGGTTTGGTATGATGGTGTAGAAAAACCCTCTCGCCCGGAAGAGTTAGAAGAAGGACGGAAAGTGCCGGACATAGGGGCTTTCGTAATCGGGGACAAGGGCAAGATTATGTATGGCTCACATGGTGCAGACGGGGCAAGGATAATCCCCGAGACAAAGATGAAGGACTACGAGCAGCCGGCCAAAACGTTGCCAAGGGTGCAGGGACATCACAAGGACTGGCTCGACGCTGTTAAAAACAACACAGAAGCGGGCTCAAATTTCGATTATGGCGGTCCTTTGACGGAGTTAGCCCTGTTGGGTATTATTGCAACAAAAATGTTGGGACGCAAGCTCCAATGGGACGGCGAGAATATGCGATTTACCAATTGCGACGAGGCGAATCAGTTTATCAATCCACCGTATCGAGAAGGATGGACTTTGTGATGTGATTAAAAAATTATTTTTTGGGCTGCCAGCACCCCAATATGGAAAGGCAGGACCACAATGGATAAACAAAAAGGATTCACCCCATTAGAAATTGAGATTCCTAATCGAAAAAGCGGAAGATTTCTAACGGGCCTCGTTAGAAGAAATTTTTCTAATGGGGCGGGATTTACCCCATTAGAAGTAAGACGTTGTTTTCTAACGGGATTCACCTTAATAGAGCTCCTGGTGGTAATCGCTGTCATTGCTTTATTGATGGCGATATTGATGCCTGCTCTGCAAATGGCGAGGGAACAAGCGAAGAAAGTTACCTGCTCTAACAACCTCAAACAAATAGGCATTAGTTTGCATTTGTACGGCTCGGAGAATGACAACCGTCTGCCACTCAATGAAAGCGGAAACTGGCTGTGGGACATCTCTTACAGTACCACCGATTATATTATCGCCACTGGTGGAGACAAGCACACTTTCTATTGTCCTTCCGACCCAACAAAAACTCCAGACATGTCACATTTCTGGCAGTTCACCCAAAACGTTCCGGTGGGAACCCCTTTTGGGTCAGTCCCCGAACCCCAGACAGGTCGGGAGCAGCATTTTCGGGTTACTGGCTATTTCTGGATGATGGATACCGTTAATGGAAGGTCATATCACCCGGAGGGAACGCCTAAAAAAGATTGGGTGAAAACACTAACACATAAACAAGCCACCTCAACTGAGCTGGTTACCGATGCGACCCTGAGCACCACTTCTGACCCGGAGACTGCCAGCTTCACCGACGTCCACGGTGGGTCATGGTCCAGATGGCAAATTCCCGACCGCACAAACCACCTGAGATATGGAGGCAGACCGGCCGGTGCTAATATTGTGTTTCTTGATGGACATAACGAGTGGCGGCGATTCAGTGAGATGGTTGTACGCGTCTCGCCTCCTTACCATTGGTGGTGAGATTAAGATTGAATCTTAACGTCAACCATCTCCTTAACAACGCTATTGCTCGGCCTGAATGAAGTGATGGTAAAAAGAAGGCGGTGTGGAAGTGTTGCGGGAAAGAAAAACAATCGTAACTCTGAAAATTCATGCTCGACAATAGCCCTCTATGGCTCATCAAAGACAAGAAGAAAGATGATTACTAATCAAAGCACACGTCGTCAGTTCTCCGCAAGTCCACAGGACGCCTTACGGCGGAGTCCTTCGGACTTAAAGGCAATGGGGCTGGGGGTTGCGTTGATTACGTACGGGCAGAGACCTGTATTTACGGCCAATAAGTCTAACAAACGAACGAATATTCTTTTGATAACGGCAGATGATATGAGCTGCGATTCGCCGGGCTGCTTCGGCGGACGGACACCTGATATTACGCCCAACATCGACCGTCGATGCTCCCAGATACAAAAAAGAGATTGACAAGATGCGAGATGGGTTGTTAAAGTGTATTAAACATACCAATAAGCTGGCTTCAGAGGAATTTGAAAACCGTAATTCACAGACGGCTTTGAAAAAATTTATGGCTGAACAAGACGCTAAAGCTCAAAGGAAACAAAAAGAAAAAAATCGTAAAAAACGAACGTCATAAAACAAACTTTTTACAAAGTAAAAGGAGTAAGGAAAATGAATAAGAACAAATTAACCAGACGAGAATTTTTGGCTGCGTCAACAGGTACCATCGCTGCGATGTCGGGGGGAATTGGTACCTATGCAAACGTAAGCAACAAAGCAGGTAAAGCTGCAATCCTCGACGGTAAGCCGGTCAGAGCAAAACCCTTTCCGTCCTGGCCAATATGGGATGAATCGGCCGAGGAATCTATTCTATCTGTATTACGCAGTGGAAATTGGTATCGGGGCCAGGGTACAAAGGTTTCAGAATTTGAAGAAAAATATGCGGAATTAATCGGGGCAAAACGCTGCCTGGCCACAGCCAGCGGCACCACGGCACTTCTGATAGCTCTGCATGTGCTGGGTGTCGATGCCGGAGATGAGGTTATTGTTTCGCCATATACATTTATCGCAACATATAATGTGCTTTTCCTTACCAAGGCCCTGCCGGTTTTTGCCGATACCGACCCTGAAACATTTCAGATAAATCCGGACAAAATAGAGGAAAGAATCAACGAAAATACTAAAGCGATACTGCCGGTTCATATTTTGGGCCTGCCGGCCAATATGGACAAAATCAATGCTATCGCCAAAAAACATAATCTTGTAGTAATAGAGGATGCCTGCCAGGCATGGATGGCCGAATGGAGAGGTAAAAAGTGTGGCACGTTAGGAGACTTGGGCTGCTTTAGTTTCCAGAACTCCAAACATCTCCCGGCTGGTGAAGGCGGTGCCGTTGTGGGAGACAATGAGGAAATTATGGACCGATGTCACTCCTTTCACAACTGTGGCAGACCGTATGGGAGTGTAAAAAAAACCAGCGGTTACCCCATCAGAGGAAGCAACCGCCGAATGCAGGAATTCCAGGCGGTTATATTAATGTCACAGATGAAACGCCTGGAAAAAGATACTCAAAAGCGCACGGAAAACGCAAACTATCTGACCTCGAGAATCAAAGACATTCCCGGCATTGTTCCTCACAAGCTATACGAAGGGGTAACCAGAGCGGCGTACCATTTGTATCCCTTCCGGTATAAAAAGGAGCACTTCAATAACCTGCCCAGAGCCAAATTCCTCTCAGCCCTGGAGGCGGAAGGTATCCCATGTTCCGGAGGTTATGGTCCCCAATATAATGATGGCTTGATTGAAGAAGCCTTAAATTCAGCAGGTTATAAGAGACTATATTCGAGAGAGAGATTGAATAGATACCGTCAAGAGCTTCACTATCCCGATACCGACCAGCTCTGCAAAGAGGCGGTCTGGTTCACTCAAAATATGCTTCTTGGACCCAAAGAGGATATAGATGACATAGCAGATGCCATATTGAAAGTCTATGAGAATCGGGATAAGCTGGCATAGTCAGATACGCTATACCGCAACCCGAGAAGGATACTGTCTGCTTTGTTTCATCCCGACCCGTCTTCGAGGGGCGGGATTCATCCGTTTAATGATGTTCAGGGCATGCTCTTTAATAATCTTGCCGGCGCCCTCGGCGAGATTTGTTCCGCGCCCCGGCTCATATCCTACCTCTTCATAAGCCTGGCGATGGCAGATATATCCGACGGTATCGTTGGCCGGAGAAATAACGGAAAGATTCTCAATAAGTGCTGGTTTAAGTCTAAAAGAATTCTTTGACAATAGTCTGTATTCATATTAGAATTTCATCGCTGCAAAAATCTATTTAGTGCATGAACGGTATTATTTACAATTCTGAAAGGGAGAAAAAATGAGAAAGATAAAAGCAGGCTTATTGATAACAGTCGCTGGTATTCTATTCTGTTTTCCGCTTGTCTCGATGGCAAATCAGGACCAGCCGATTCTCGAGAAAATCGGCGTTACTCGTGGAATCTGTGCAGTGCTTGGCGATAGAAATTGCGAGCTTGCTCTGGAGCTTGCGCAGCAGAGTGAGCTGCTGATATATGTGCAGTTGCAGCGCGGAAAGGATGTCGAGGAAGCGCGCAGGATAGTTGATGAGGCGGGTTTTTACGGGACACGTATCTTCGTGGAAGAGGGACCGTTTACCAGATTGCACTTATCCGACAATCTGGCAGACGCCGTTGTTGCGCTGCTTGAGATACCCGAAGCTGAAGTGCTCCGGGTGCTGCGTCCCGAAGGAAAGGCCTTATTGGAGCGCAAAGTTCTTGTCAAACCGCTTCCCGAGGGAGTGGATGACTGGAGCCATCCTTATCACGGACCGGACAATAATCCGCAATCAGAAGACATCGTTATTCGGGCGCCCTATCTGACACAGTTTCTGGCTGAGCCTCGCTATGCGCCGCTGCCCCAGGTGGCGGTGGCCTCGGCGGGTCGTGTATTCAAGGCCTTCGGACATGTGGCTTTCAAGACGCGAGAAGAGCCTTTCCTTAATAAGCTTGTGGCATTCAACGGCTACAACGGCACGATTCTTTGGCAGAGAGACCTGGCTGAGGGCGTGATGATTCATCGCAATACGATGATTGCGACGCCGATGACTTTGTATGTGGGAGACGACAAATCCTGCAAGCTCATCGATACGGCGACAGGACAATTGAAGGACGAGATTATCCCGCCTGTGGAAAAGGCCGGAGGCACGTTCTGGAAGTGGATGGCTCTGGAAGACGGCGTGCTTTATGCGCTTATGGGCCAGCAGGAACAAAGGGACCCAACAAAGCGATGGCAACGCGAAGCGCACGGCTGGCCTTGGAATCCTATATCGGAAGGCTTCAATCAGCCGGAGCATCCGTGGGGATTTGGTCAGAACGTGCTGGCCATTGACCCTAAGACGAAAGATGTGCTGTGGAGCTATCGAGAGGATGAGCCGGTGGACAGCCGTGCAATGTGCATGAAAAATGGACGAATATATATCTTTCGATTTGGAGCGTATCTTACCTGCCTGAATGCGAAAAACGGCAATGTAATCTGGCGGAAAACCCCGGACAACGCACCCGAGCTGTTTGAGTCGCTTGGGACATATCTGAACCGACAGGACTGGCGTACCAACTGGCGAACTACGTGTTACCTGAAGTGCAGTGATAAGGCTTTGTATTTTGCAGGTCCGTCTATTGGCAAGCTTCTTGCTGTCTCAGCCGAAGATGGCAATATCCTATGGGAAAATCCCTACGGTAACTTCCAATTGGTCCTGCGGGACGATGGGCTCTACGGCATCAGCGGACAAATTGACAAGCACCCGAGCAAGAAGTTCGACCCCCTTACCGGTCAGGTGTTGGCAGAGATCAATCACCCTCGTCGGGCCTGCACTCGCCCGACCGGCTCTGCTGATGCTATCTTTTTCCGTGCCGATGACGGTTCGGTACGATTGGATTTAGCCAGCAAGCGTCCGGAATGGATTTCACCGATGCGTCCTCAATGTCACGATGGTGTTACCATCGCCAACGGTTTGTTATACTGGTGGCCGTCCGTATGTGATTGCCAGCTTACGCTCTACGGCATCACCTGCCTCGGACCGGCAGGGGACTTTGACTTTACCCAACCGGCAACCGAAGCAGAACATCTCGAAAAAGGCGACAGGGATTTGAAGAAGGTAGCAAGCTTACCTGAATCGTCGGCTGACTGGCCTACATTCCGCGCAGACAATACCGGCAGTGCAACAACAAAAGCAGCCGTCCCTGATAAAGCCAAACTGCTCTGGCAGTTTAAACCAAAAACAAAACTTGCTTCCACAGCTTCAATCCCTACAGCTCCCGTTACGGTTGGCGGCCTGGTTTTTACCGGCGGCCCCGACGGCATCGTCCGGGCCCTGGATACAAAAGAAGGCCGGCTGCGCTGGAAGGCCTATACTGGTGGGGCGGTTCGTTTTCCTCCGACTATCTGGAAGGGTCGGGCTCTGGTGGGTTCCGGCGATGGATGGATTTATGCCTTCGAGGCACAGACGGGTCGGCTTCTCTGGCGGTTTCGTGCAGCTCCGGCAGAGCGCAAGATACCTGTGTATGGCTCGCTGCTTTCCACTTGGCCGGTCGCGAGCGGTGTGCTGGTTGAAGACGGGATTGCTTATGTCGCCGCCGGTATCGTTAATTATGACGGTACTTATGTCTATGCGCTCGATGCCGAAACCGGCCGGATAAAGTGGCAGAACAACACATCCGGCCATCTGGACCGGCAGGCTCGTACCGGAGTGAGCGTGCAGGGCCATCAACTACTTCACAATGGCAAGCTCTACTTAGCCAGCGGCACATCTCTTTCGCCGGCTGTTTATAACATTTCAGATGGGAAATGCCTTAACGACCCAGAACCGCTGGCAAATTGTCAGTCGCAAAGCCCTCGTGGCTGGGAGCTTTCTCTGCTCGCAGACGAGGTCGTGGCCTGCGGCAAGCCATTCTACGCACACCCGAAATATGATGTATTTGACGACACCGTTTTCAACAGAGTTTTTCTAACATCGAGCGGGGACCGGGACATTGTTTGGGTAAGCAGCCAAAACAACAAAAAGGTTTTATGCTTTGACAACATTGACAGAGAGTTGTTAAGAAAAAAGATGGCGGAGCCGGGAAATCGGTTTAACGTTGATTGGAAAAGGATTGGCATTAACGATAAGCCTTTGTGGAGTTATGATTGTAAAGACAGCGTTGCTATGGCGGTTTGCGGCAATGCTGTTTTAATAGCAAACAAATCTGAGATTGTCGCCTTAAATCTTAAGGATGGCGGTGTCCTGTGGTCTGAAGCCGTGCCATCAGCTCCAGTTAATTGGGGCTTGGCCGTTGACTGCGATGGCCGTGTTGTAGTGAGTCTTGAAGACGGCCAGATTCTGTGCTTCGGCAGAACCGACTGAACTACAGCACAGGTGTCATATAAAATATGAAAGGGCAAAGTATAGAGAACAGACACATACGCATACCTGAGACGATTTTACATCTATTGTTAATTGGTGTGCTGGGCTTAGTGGTCGTAGCTGGTTGCAGCAAAAAAGAGACAGAGGATAAGCCCGGGGAATTGGTAATTTTATGTGGCAGCTCATTCCCCCAACCAATGGAACAGTTATATTCGGAGTTCACCGCCCAAACAGGCATTAAAGTTACTACAACGGTTGCGGGCAGTGAGGATTTTTTGCCTCTTGTCAAGGCCGGCCAAAAGGGGGATGTTCTTGTTACCCACGACCCGTACCTTGATTACGTTGCTGAGGCCAACGCCCTGGCGGATTATGTCCATGTAGGCTTTGTGGCCCCCGTGCTGGCAGTGCAAAAAGGTAATCCGAAAGGGCTGACCGGTATTCAAGACCTAACACGGCCCGGGCTTAAAGTAGCTCTTTCCGACCCGCAGTATTCCACCTGCGGCGAAATGGTATTTGCGCTTTTGCAAAAGAAGGGTATAAAGGAAGCGGTGATGAAAAACGTCGAGAACCGCTTAACCAAAGGACACAGCAACTTGGGAAATTTTCTCAAGACCCAGGCGGTCGATGCGGTCATTATGTGGAACGGCGTGGCACATACATTCCGTGACAGTGTGGAGGTTGTTTGGACGCCCTATGAATACGATGAGGAAATCCGCGTGCACATTATTGGTTTGAGCTATTCCAAAGAACCCGAATTGCTTAAACAGTTCATTGCATTTGCCCGAACCAGAGGCCCCGGGATTTTCGCTGAGTATGGCTATGTAAAATAACAGAACCGGAGAACGAAGTGAAAAAAATTACAATAATTGTAATTGTTGCTGTGGGCATGCTGCTTTGCGGATGTAAAGCTGAAAAATCGGAAGACTCTGATTCTGAGGTAAGGGAATTACTGCTCTATTGCGGGGCCGGCATTCGCCCGCCGGCAGATGAGCTGGTTGAGATTTTTGAGCGAGAGTATGGTGTTAAGGTCGCTCTGGATTATGCCGGCAGTGAGGTGCTCTTGTCAAAGATAAAACTTGCCCGCCAGGGTGATCTCTATATGCCCGGCGACAAACACTATGTTGAGCAAGCCGTCCGAGAAGATATGGTTCTTTCCCGCCGTTCGGTTTGCTACTGGGTTCCGACTATTCTGGTACAGAAGGGCAATCCAAAAAAAATCTCCGGATTAGAAGACCTGCTCAAGCCCGGTATAAAGCTGGGTCTTGGTAACCCGGGCGCCTGTGCTATCGGCAGAACATCCGAACAAATACTCGCAAAGAATAACATCACCTGGAAAGACATCGAGAGAAATCTTGTATATCAATCCCTTACCGTCAATGAGCTGGGTATGCAAATACAGGCAAAAGCTCTCGATGCGGTTATCGTCTGGGACGCAATGGCACGATACTACAGCGAGCACGGGGATGAGATACCTATCGCTCTTGAGAAAAATGTGATTTCCACTGTCGATATAGGTGTGCTGAAATTCACCAAACATAAAGAGCTGGCTGAGAGGTTCGTAGATTTCGTTACTTCTGAGACAGGCCGGGGGATTTTTGAGAAACATAACTACCGAATCACGCCTCCGCAATAAAACCGGTTTAGCTGCAATTGGAGAAGTCTTATCTTTGAGTATGGTTTTGGCCTGAACCAGATTCTGCGCAACGATTTGACGGGCTGCAGGGCTATTTGCAAATATTTGTATCGCAAACAGCAGTGTAACTGACTATAATGCCTGCGATAAAAAAGAGACATTGGAACCAGTGAAAAATATTTTGGAGGTTTATTATGATAGGTCAGTTACCTAATTATTGGTGGATTTTTGTCCTGTTGGGTATTTTCGCGGGTGTCATTAGCGGCACTCTGGGACTGGGTAGCGGAATAGTAATTATACCCGTGCTTGTCTTACTTTGCGGTTTTAAGCAAAAGTCTGCCCAGGGAATTGCTCTGGCAGTGATGGTACCTATGGCATTGGTTGGAGCAATCCGGTACTGGAAGAATCCCGAAATTGAGATGAACACACTGGTTATCGGCTTGATTATATGCGGTGCTCTGGTTGGCACATTAGCTGGGACGGAGTTGGCTGGTCGGCTTCCAAGCTATGTACTAAGGAAAGTATTCGCGGTTGTTCTGGTAATAGTGGCCGTAAAAATGTTTACTGCCTCACCAAAACAGGAAAAAGTGGTTCCTGCCGACAATCTGACAAATCAGCAAAATGTGAACCTGATTGAGCGTGGAGGTACAAAGAATGAAGCACCAAAGCAGTAAGGGGAATGTCCGTATTTTCAGTGCCAGGGCCTGTGCGGCACCTCTGGAAAAAGCCGCTAAATTATTTGAAGAGCAGACTGGTATCCATGTAGAAATCAGCGTATGTAGTCGCCATTGTGCCCAACCGGTTGCTGAAGAGGCCACTGGAGAAACCGGCGGCGATGATTTTCTGTTGGAAATTGCAGATGCCGGCATACACGACCTTGCTGTAGCAGGAGCCGAATATCTGCTTGACGATGGAGAGGTTAGAGGAATTGTGCAAAGGCATCAGCGGCGTACCATTGCCAGCCGTGTTTCGGCTATTATTGTGCCTGCGGGCAATCCCAGGAATATACGCTGCGTCGAAGATATGACCAAACCCGGTGTGCGTGTGGGTGTGTCGGTCATAGATTGCCTGAAGGGATTGTGGGAGGATATCAGCGGCAGATTGGGCCTTTTAGATAAGATTCGAAGTAATATTTGTTATTACGCTAACGGCTGCATCGCTATTGTAGAAGCGGTGGCGACTAATGAAATTGATGCTGCGTTCGGCTGGACGGCTTTTAAACATTTGGAGCCGGAAAGAATAGAAATCATCGAAATGCCTAAAGAACAACAGGTATGTCGAGGGACAGGTGTGGGAATGTTGTCTTTCACCAGGGACAGCGAGACCGCAACAAAGTTTATGGACTTCCTGGCCTCTCCGGAAGCACGCCGGTTCTATGAGGAATATGGATGGAGGCTTACAGAAGACTAAGTTCTGGAGCTGGAGAGTGTTGTATCGGAATATCTGTTTTCCTGATGTTACTCCCTGACCTAATAATTAAAGCTTGATGTTATGGTTTTTCTGGAAAACCTTTACGAAATTTTGCTCTTGGCTCATTTGTTTGCGACATTTGTTCTTGTCGGTGGTATGACACATAACCTGCTCATCGTCATCGGCTATGTCTTCGGCAAATTCGGTCGGCAGAAACTTGAGTGGCTCTATGTTAGAGTGTCCTTGTGGGCCTACACAATTGTTTACGTTATCGGCGTGTTGATTTATCCTGCCTACGGGGCCCGCATCCGTCATCCTTATTTTGACCGTCAATTGCCCTGGGCTACCGGGTTGTTTGAGGTTAAGGAGCATTGGGGCGCTGTGGGATTGGCGATGTTCTTTGTGTATTATTTTCTGCGCAAAAGTTTTCAGCCGGTCGAGGAAAAAGAAAAGCTGTTCCTTTACGTACCGCTCTGTTTATTGTTGAACGTAATCCTGTGGTACAAGGTTATCATCGGATGCTACCTGACACTTCTGAGGGGCTCCTGGTAATGAAGAAATCAGATATTACTTACATTATTTGTTCTGTTTTCTCGGCTATGACCGCCTTTTTCTACTTCTTTGCTATGTGGCTTCATATCAGGCTGCTGCGCTATTATCCTTTGGAACATACCTGGAAATGGGTCAAAGAAGAGGGCGTCCCTTCCCAGGGCTGGTATGCAAAACAGGTCTTCGCCTTTTTGGCGGCGGGCGTTGTTACGCTGGTTGTCTATTTTATCCTCAAGCGTTACATCCTTGCCGAAACATACCTCAAGCCGGCTCTGACCAGGATACTCGGCCTGGTGGTAACACTCATTGTAATAATCTGCATGGGGTATATGCTGTATTATGAATTTGACAAATGGGGCGTGTTTACATCTCTGGGTTGGCAATGAAAGCAGTTGTGGACACTCCCGTAAGAGGTTGGCGTGACCGTGTATTTTCTGCGGCGGCATTTTTCTTCGTGTCAGTCTTTATTATCTTTATCTTGACGCTGATTGTTACGGATGTTTTTTACGTTGATAAAAAAGCTGTCCTGACGGTCATGGCCTCCAAATTTATCCGGCACGCTCTTTGGATGAGTATCTGGACGAGCTTTGCTACAACCTTGATAGCGCTGCTTTTTGCAGTGCCTATGGGGTATTCGTTAAGTCGCTTTCGGTTTCCCGGCCACATCCTGGTTGATGCCATTGTTGATTTGCCCGTAGTATTTCCTCCGCTGGTAGTTGGTCTGACGCTGTTAGTGTTTTTTTCACAAACGAGCCCCGGCCGGTGGATACAGGAAGACCTGGGTATTGAGTTCGTTTTTCAGCCTAAAGGCATCGTGCTGTGTCAGTTTGTGGCTGCGGCAAGTCTTGCTATCCGCTCAGCCAAGACCGCCTTTGATGATGTTGACCGGCGTTACGAGAACGTGGCTCTGACCTTGGGCTGCACACAATGGGGCAGTTTTCGCCGTATTTGTCTGCCTTTGGCCCGGAATGGTATTATTGCCGGCGGCATTTTAACCTGGGCCCGTTCGTTTGGGCTTTTCGGGCCGTTGATGATTTTTGTTGGTTCTTTCCGCGGCCGAACCGAAGTTTTGAGCACTACCGTATTTCTTGAACAATCGGTCGGCAATCTTGAAGTGGCGCTGGCAATAGCATTGCTGCTTATCTTTGTAGCATTGATTGCGGTAACATGCATCCGCCTTGTCGGCGGTTCGACCCAGGTGAAGTTATGATTCGCGCTGAAGAAATTTCTTTTCGTATCGGCACGTTCCGATTGCAGCGCTTGAGTATCAACATAGCGAAGAGAGAATACTTTATCCTGTTGGGGCCGCCGGGCTCGGGTAAGACCGTCTTTCTGGAGTGCCTTTGCGGTCTTAAAAAGATTGATTCGGGACGAATATACATCGATGGACACCACGTAACCAACCTCGAGCCGCGCGCTCGGGGTATCGGGTATGTACCTCAGGATTACGCCCTTTTTCCACATCTTTCCGTCGAGCAAAACATCGCCTTTGGCTTACGCGTCCATGGTTCTCAGCACAAAGAGATACAAGCAAAAATTACCGAGGCAGCAGAGCTGCTGGATATCCAGCGGTTGTTGACACGCAGAATACCTGGTCTCAGTGGTGGTGAAAAACAACGTGTTGCCTTGGCGCGGGCCCTGGTTCTTCAGCCGAAAATTTTACTTCTGGATGAGCCTGTCTGCGCTCTGGATGAGGTTACACGACAGGAGGTCTGCACACAACTGTTGGACATTCAACGCCGGCTCGGCCTGACTACCATTCATGTGAGCCATAATCTGGAAGAGGCATTTACTGTAGCCGACCGAGCTGCTATTTTGAACGAGGGTATCCTGCAACAGGTCGGCCCTCTGGATGAGCTGTTGAACAAGCCGAACAGCAAGTTTGTTGCTCGCTTTATGCGACGCGAAAAAAATCTTCCGTATAGAGATAATAACAATCGCAATGGATGAGGCCAGTAGTGAGTAGAATAAGTGAGCTAAAGTTTGAAGTGCCTGAAATAGAGATATTAGTGTATCAGGAAATCAGGAAGTAAGTTATCAGTATATCAGGGTATCAGGAAAAGACAAATTCATGCTGTGCATTTATCCTGATAACCTGGTACTCTGATAGCCACTGCCTGGTAACCTGATGGCCTGATATCCTGAATAATTAGCTCACTTTAGGCACTTTCCGGATAACCAATTAACCACATAGTGCTTACGGTTGCTGCTTTGTTTGGTGATGTGGCATTAGTCTTACTGAATTAGTCGCCCGTCAACCATCTGCAAGGTGCGGGTGGCGTGTGCGGCCGCCCTGACATCGTGAGTAACAAGCAGCACACATCCACCCTCAGCGATATATTGACTGAGGTAGTCGAACACAATATCGGCGTTGCCTTCGTCCAGATTTCCCGTCGGTTCGTCGGCTAATATAATTTTTGGCTTATTCAAGAGAGCGCGGGCCAGCGCCGTGCGCTGCCTCTCACCTGTACTTAGCTGAGCCGGCACATGGCCGGCACGGTCATCCAGCCCGAAACGACCGACGAGCTCCCGGGCTCTTTGGTCAGACTCTTTGGCCGGCAGAGCCAGCGAAGGGGCCAGTATGTTCTGCCGTACTGTCAGGTATGGAATCAAGTGGAACTGCTGAAATACGAACCCAATCATGCGAGCCCGCATCTTGCTTCGCTTCTCGGGACCCAGCGCATACGGGTCATAGCCATCCAGGCTAACTTGGCCGGCGCTGGGTCTTAGAAGACCACCGGCGGTTAGTAGCAGTGTCGTTTTCCCGCAACCACTCGGACCGCGCACCGCTAAAAATTCTCCCGCCGAAATGGAAAAGCAAACCTCATCGAGAACCGTTACCTTCCCTTCCGGGCCATCAAACCACTTACTGATATTTTTGAATTCAAGCATTCTTATATCAAGACCACAGACTTCGGACTCAAGACCCCAGACTTGAATTTCGAATATCGAATTTGGAACACCCAGCTTCAAAGTTCATTATTCGATATTCGTCATTCGACATTCTATCTCTTGTGTCTTGCACTGTTCACTCTTCACGCAAAACTTCTGCTGGGTCCTGCCGAGTTGCCGTCATAGTCGGAATCCACCCGGCGATGACTGCCAGAGCGGCGGCCCCTCCGACGGAAAGCACCAGTAAACCAAGCATAGAAAGGGTATTACCGGTTATCCATATCCATGTGCCTTCGAGAGCCGCGCTAAAGTAAACGGCCGCCAGCACTCCGGCGCAAAAGCCCAACGCCCCGCCTAATACGCCGACCAGGATATGCCTGGAGATGAACATGACCAGGATACCTCTGGCAGAAACCCCGAGTGCCCGCAGAATTCCGATTTCCTCCCTCCGTGCCCGGACATTCGTAAATCCTAACAGCGCAACCCATACCGCGCAAGCCGTTACAATCACAGGTGTCAGTATGGAAGCCAGGCGTTCGCGAACCGCCTTCAGGTTTTGTCTGCCCAGTTTCTCTTGTTCAACGGACACTTGGGCTTCTTTTTCGACTTTGTTTCGAGCCTCAGCCCGCGCCAAGGCCTGGGAGCCCCGTTCGATGACCTGCGTTCCCGGCAGGATAGAGGCAATCTCCTTGCGTATTATAGGCAGAGCATCCGGCCCGGTACAAAGACATTCCAAAGCCAGGATGGCATTGATTTGCCCGCGCTTATCCAGCAATTCCTGGGCTTCTGATAAGTATATCCAGGCTGTGATATCATCCTTGTTCCCACGTTCCTCATGGCAGGCGTGTATTGTAAACTCTTTTCCCATCAGCTTAACCTTTTCACCGACCTTCAAGTCCAGGCTTCGATGAAGCTCATAACCCAGACTAATGGTTCCGGGCGGCACCGGCTGTACCATTGGTTTGACTGGATCCTTGTGTAAATTGGGTACTTCGCCGCGTGCACCTACCAGAATAATTGTGCGCTTTCGTTCGGGCCACTCAATCTTCTGCTGCAGACTGGGAAGGAAATGACGCACTGTAACGATTCGGGAATCGGCCAGTTTATTCACGTAATCTTCGGGCATATATTTCGATGCGTAATCTTCCGCGTACCAGTCGGCCATATTCTGGTCTTTGGGAAGGATGACAACGTTAAAGCCGAGCTTGAGCATAGCCTTGCGGGTGTCGTCCTTAAGCTCATCCATTCTTTTGGCTAACTCGTCCTGTTTTTGCTGTAGTATCCGGTCTGTTCGGAGGTCATGGATTCGTAAGAGTGTAACAGAGCCAATGAACGAAGCGCTGGCCACTATCACCGACACCACACTCAGTGCAAAGTTCATCTTGCGATGCAGGATTTCGCTGGTTACCAGCTTCCAAATCTTCATAGGCGCCCCTTTCTGCGCGGGCTTATAGCCACACTTCCTAAGACAACCACCGCCGCGATAATCGCCAGCATTACTCCGGTTGCTCCCATAACGCCTAATCCGAGAAGTTTTTTTTCTTTTACTTCGACCCCATTGACCTTTATGTCGTTGATAGAAGTTGGCCCATCCACAGAAGCTAAGACATCGCCTTCCGGAGAATTTACAATTTCTTTTTCTTCTGTTTTGAGATTTTCTTCAGCCGGTGCTTCCGGCATTACACCCGTCAGTTCCGGCACCTCGTTGTATGTCTCGTAGAACTCTTGATAGAACCGCATCGCGGCTGCGTCCCAGTTAGCGGCCAGAAGTAAATCCACACCCGGACTCATCATTTTGATTTCACAGCCGCAGGGTCCGACTAAAAAAGCGATGGTTTCTCGAATATTATCTGTTGTGATACCATCCCCAATCAGTGCATAAAGGACCCGGCCTCGCCCAAATACGGGAAAGATGACAGGCTCATTCGGATACTCATCGAAGTCCGGCTCGCTGTTCAACAACAAGGTCAAAAGCATGTGCTCGTTGGGGTCGGAACGTGAAACAGGTAAAATCGAAAATGAGTATGTTACTTCAGGCACCCCCAGCTCGTCAGGTATAGACTCGGCCTCTTCTTTTAGCTCCCGAGTCGCCGTATCCAGTTCCTGTTCGAGAAGTTGAAGAGCTGCTTTGTCTTTGTTAGCATTACCCGATTCGACGAGAATCCATACCGCTGTCTGGCCTTCAATCAAACGCTCAGCTAACTTTTGACGCGTCGGGGACTGAAGCAAAGCCGCCACTGTTGAGGGCGTGAGCTGGCCCTGCCAAACGGGGGGCGTCCGACCTCTTTGCCAAGGATACCAGAGAGCAAGAACCGGTAATATCTCCGGTCCGCCTGTGGTGGATTCGTTCGTTAATAGAAGACTCTTAACTTTCTCGTCCGTTGTAGCGGCAATATCCACTTCCAAAATGCGTAAGTTTAGGAAGGCTTCTGTCTTGTTATCTTCCTGTCGCAGCTTATCCAGGAGCTGCTTTTGGTCCTCCGTCAGCTGACCTCGATGGATTAAGGCAGCTTCATAATAATCCGCCGGCCATCTTTCAAGAGCGTATCGAAAAACCGGCACTAAACAGGCAAACGCCGACGACGGTAACAAAACGAAAAGGACCATTAACATTATTATTGTGGTGCGCTGTCGTTTCATATTTTTATGACCTCTACTATTCATTTCCTGCAAAGCATACTATTGCTCTGTCAAGGCTCAAATGATGGTTTGTCATTCCCGCAAAAGCGGGAATCCAGACTTACTGATGGTACTGGATTCCGCATCAAGTGCGGAATGACAGCCCTCAAAGCACTATATTACCATTTTTGGTTGCAAGGTGCAACCGATTATTTGCCGCGGCCATACCGTCAAAAATTACCGCTCTCCCGATAGGGATGGCCAAGTCCATTTAAAAAAGTTGACACGATTTATATCGTTCAGTATGATTTTTTCAGATCAGTCTGCAAATGGCAGATTGTTCTTGATTGACAGGGAAGGGCAAATGGCTATATGGGCTAAGGTAGGTGTCCTAACTCAATTGTATCAATAAGGGAAACTTTTTGGACTGATGTTCGTGCTGTGGGAAAGGAATAGTATTTATGCGATTAATTCTGCTTGATAGCCCCAATGAGATTAGAGGCAACTTTTACCCCCTGGCGTTGAATCGCCCGCTCTGGGAGCTTCGATGCGGTTTCGCCTCGCTTGGCCAAAAGCTCATCGATAAGGTCGGGGCGAGCGATTTGGCCTATTTCGTGCCTGATTATATGGCAGATTCATATCGCGCGAAGGTGGAATCCGCCTGCAGCCCAGTCAACGATTCATCCGTCCTGGAGGGCGATGACCTGCTTGTCGTGGACCCGCGGGTCAAGGCGGAAAGCTTTGATGTAGCAGCCAACGGCCCCAGTGAGGTCGGGCTTGATGAACAAGGCAGCATGCTGTATGCCCGCATCGCTAAAGATGACCTTGCCAAGCTGCCGACAGATGAGGTCGGAAAGCTCATAGCGGTTGCCAAGGAGAAACTGCCCAACGTCAGGTCTGCACTGCCGACATGGCGGTACATCTGGGACCTGATACTGGCCAATGCCGAGCAGCTCACGGCTGACTTTGCAGCAGCGGGACGAAACGGAATTGAGGGTACTGTGGAACAGCCGAACGCCATTCGGGGCAGCAAAAAGGACGTCTATATCGCCCCCGGTGCGATGGTGCATCCGATGGTAGTTATCGATGCCGAGCACGGCCCGGTCTATATCGACGAGGACGCAGAAATACGTCCTTTCACCCGTATTGAAGGGCCCTGCTACATTGGGAAAAAAGCAATCCTGCTCGGTGCAAAGTGCCGTGAGGGTAATTCAATCGGGCCTTTCTGCCGGGTCGGGGGTGAGGTGGAAGAGTCGATTATCCACGGACATTCGAATAAGTATCACGATGGTTTTTTAGGGCACGCCTATATCGGCGAGTGGGTTAACCTGGGGGCGTTTACGACCAACAGCGACCTGAAAAATGACTACTCTACCGTCTCGGTAATGCTGGATGGGCGGCGGGCAATCGATACCGGCTCGGTTAAGGTCGGCTCTCTTATCGGAGACCACGTTAAGACGTCAATCGGGACGCTGTTTAATACCGGCTCTTATGTCGGGCCAATGGCTCTGATTATGGGCACGGGTAAGCCGTTGCCGAAATTTATACCGTCATTTGCGTGGTTCATTGAGGGTGTCGTAACAAAAGGATTCGGCAAAGGAAAATTGTATGAGACGGCCAAGATGGCAATGAGCCGTCGCAACTGCCAGTGGACCGAAGTCGAGCAGACTATGTGGGACGCCGTTTTTGATATGACGGCTCCGATGAGAAACCAGGCCATTAAAAAAGGCCGAAGAGAAATGTTAACCCGATAGAGATGAATAGGAAGTTAATCAATGGCGACAGTAGAAGAACGTGTTAAAGCAGTAACCGCACAGGTTTTGAAACTAAACCCGGACGAAATCAAATTAGAAGACAGTTTCACCGCTGACTTAGGAGCCGAAAGCGTACAGTCAATTGAGCTGGTGGCTATGTTCGAAGAAGAGTTCGGCATTGAAATGGACGAAGATGCCGCTCTCTCGGTGGAAACCGTCGGCAAAGCAATCGAATTCATCGCCGAGGTCTGCAAGGAACAGGGCGTGGTGACAGATGACAGATGACAGATGTCAGACGACAGATGACAGATGACAGATTCTGACTTCTGACCTCTGACCTCTGACTTCTGATTTCTGACTTCTGATTTCTGACAAACGAAAGGACATACAATGAACAGGGCAAAAAAACATCATCCTTTGGTGGATGTTAAGGAACCGAACTTGCTGGAGGATACCTATCCATACAGCTTACCCCCGTTGATTCGTTTTGAAGGACCGGTCATTGAAAATATCGACGGCAAAGCAGTAAAGTTTGACTTCGGGGCTGTTAAAGACAGGAACATTTTCATTAGCGACACTACTTTCCGTGACGGCCAGCAGGCGCGTCCGCCATATACTATTGACCAGATGGTTCACATTTACGACCTGATGAGCCTTCTTGGCGGCCCCAATGGAGTGATACGACAGACCGAGTTTTTCCTCTATACTAAGAACGACCGTGAGACGCTTGACCGATGCCGCTCGCTGGGCCATGAATATCCGGAGTGTACCGGCTGGATTCGAGCGCTCAAAGGAGACTTTCGTCTGGTCAAAGAAGCCGGGCTGAAAGAAACCGGCATGCTCACAAGCTGCTCGGACTACCATATATTCCAGAAGCTGAAATTCCGCAGCCGCGCCGAATGTATGAAAAGCTATTGTGAGGTTGTGGAGGCGGCTTTCGAGGAAGGTGTGCGCCCTCGCTGCCACCTCGAAGATTTGACACGCGCGGATATCGATGGGTTTGTCCTTCCGTTTGTTGAGCGGCTGATGGAAATGAGCAGCCAGGTCCCGGAAGAGCTTTCCGTTAAGATTCGTCTGTGTGATACTATGGGTTTTGGAATCAGCTATCCCGGCGCTGAGCTGCCCAGAAGCATCCCCAAACTTATTTATAAGCTAAATCAAGAATGTGGTGTGCCGAGTGACCGCCTGGAGTGGCACGGACACAATGACTTTCACAAGGTACATACCAACGGCGGGACAGCCTGGCTTTACGGCTGCGATATTGTAAACACGACATTGTTCGGCATCGGCGAACGCACGGGAAATCCTCCTCTCGAGGGCGCGATTTTCGAGTACATCGCGTTAAAGGGTGACCTCTGCGGAATTAACACAATGGTAATCACTGAGCTGGCCGACTATATGCGTTCCATTGGTCTGCCAATACCGGATAACTATCCGTTCGTAGGCAGGTCGTTCAATACTACGCGTGCCGGAATCCATGCCGATGGGCTTCGTCGTGATGAGCAGATATATAATATCTTCGACACCGAAAGACTGCTCGCCCGGCCGCCTCGTGTGGCTATCACCGACAAAAGCGGTACCGACGGCGTTGTGCACTGGGTCAACGAGTTCTTCGGCCTGAAGGGTGAAGGCAGAATCAATAAGATTAAAATACATAAACTGGCTCGTTGGGTCATCGACCAGTATGATGAGCACGGCCGTTTGACTGCTATCAGCGACCAGGAGCTCGAAGCCAAGGTAAAAGAGCTAATGCCCGATTATTGGGAAAAGTACAAAAGCAATCAGAAATAGCAGGTAGGGTGTGCACTGCACACCACCAAAAACAAGCTTTCTCCATGTTTTTGCGAATTTTTCTTAAGAACTGCAATAAAAGGCCATTCTGAATTCGTCTTTATTAGTGCAGATGCAGTGTCTCGATAAAAAGCTGGGGCAGAAATAGGGATTGCCCCGTTAGAGCCTTTTCCTTTCGGGCCTCTAACGGGGATTGAATTTTTGCCCGTTAATAACATATTAACGCTCTTTGCAGATGTGAAATAGATGGATATAGAGAGGTATTTGTGCAGATTAAACCGGGAGATAAGATTGCCGGAAATGATGGCAGACTGTGCCTGCGCAGTGTCGGCTTAAAGTCGGCTTTGTCGGCGCTATTGGTCTTGGCGTGTGTTTTGCTGTTGGGCCAGCCTGGTTGCAAATCACCTGTTGAGTATCGGCACCAAGCGGATAAGACAGCCTATGATATAATCGAGCAGAAGCAGCGTGAGGCAATGGGAAACACGGAGGATTTTACGATTGAACGGCCGAGCGATATTCTGCGGCGTCGCCTCCTGACCGAACAGAAATTACTTTATTCGAGTGATGCTTCTCTGGGCACGGACCAGCTTGACGCCATTGAGCACTGGCCGGAAGATGGGTATCCTCAGACCGGTTCCTCGCCGGACGCAAATTTTCCGGTCGATTCCAACAATCCGATGAAATTGTCTTTGGTCGATGCCCTCCAGATCGGGGCACGAAATAGTCCGGAGTATCAGTCCGGCAAAGAAGACGTTTTCCGGGCGGCATTAGACCTCGATTTGGAGCGTGATGCCTTTCGCAATACCTTCGCTGGGCAGGTCGAGAGCTTGCTCAGTACAAATAGCACTGGTAACAGAACGGTGAGCGGTACTGAGAACAGTGCGACGGTGGGGGTGAGCCGAATGCTGGAGAGTGGAGTGGATTTAAGCACGGAGCTGGCGATTGACCTGGCGAATCTACTTACGCAGGGAGGCGCATCATCTCTGGGTCTGAGGGGGGATGCGACAGTTTCTATCCCGCTGCTTAGGGGCTCCGGAAGACACATTGTTACTGAGCCTTTAACACAGGCGGAACGAAATGTAGTGTATGCAATTTACAATTTCGAGCGTTTCAAACAGACCTTCGCGGTTAATCTCGCCTGGGAGTACCTCGGTGTTTTAAGGCAGATGGATCAAGTAGAAAACGCCGAACGGAACTACCGTAGTCGTATTGAGTCGGCCCGATGGATTCGTCGGTTAGCCGATGCGGGCAGGCGGAGTGAGATCGAAGTGGACCAGGCGGTACAGAGCGAGCTGGGGGCGCGTAATGGTTGGATAACCGCGCAGGAACAGCACCGGAATCGTCTCGACACGTTTAAAGCATCACTTGGGCTGCCTCCGGATGCCCAAATTATGCTGGACAGAAGTGACCTGGAGCTGCTCCGTCGCCCTGCAGAGGAGCTGGTCAAGAAGTTCCTGCAAGAAGAGGATACTGGCGCAGTCCAGGAGACACCACCGGCTGATGCACCCGTTGAGCTTGTGCCGCCGAGCGATGAAGATGCCGGGCCGCTCGAAATCGACGAATCCTTGGCAATACAATTGGCTCTTGAGAACCGACTTGATTTGCGCGTGGCGATTGGCGAAGTTTATGATGCCCAGAGAGAAGTCGTAGTCCGGGCCGATGCGCTCGGAGCGGGCCTTACGTTGTTGGGTTCTGCCAATCTGGGTGGGGGTAGAAGCATTAGTTCAGCGACGGCGGATGATGCCCGGCTTCGTTTTGATAGGGCCAGCTATTCGGCGTTGCTTACCCTTGATTTGCCTCTGGAACGAACCGCTGAACGCAACGCATACAGAAAGAGTTTTATCGATTTGGAGCGAGCTGCAAGGAATGTACAAACCGTGGAAGACCAGGTCAAGCTTTCTGTTCGCAGTGAGCTGCGTGGCTTGGTTGAGTCCCGCGAGAGCCTCAAGATTCAGGCTCGTTCGGTATTTGTCGCACAAAAGCAGGTCAAGAGCAGCACCATGTTTCTGGAGGCAGGAAAGGCAAACATGCGTGACTTGCGTGAGGCACAGGATGCGCTGCTTGTGGCGCAGAACTCACTGACTCAGGCGGTAATAATTTATCGAACTACTGAGCTGGAGCTCCAGCGAGATCTGGGCGTGCTAAAGGTGAACGAAAAGGGCTTGTGGCGAGAATTCTCGCCGGAGGTGATTGATAATGTTAAGAAATAATGCAAAAAACAATCGTCGCGGAATTAAGTCTCCAAAGACAATTGGCGCAATTGTAGCGGTTGTCTTAATCTGCCTGATTATAGTGTGGCTCAAAGTGGTCCGGGGTAGTGAGAACCCAATGAGCGACCTTGCTACCTTCGTTGCCAAACGGGGCCCTCTGACCATCAGCGTATTGGAGTCCGGCACCATCCAGCCGCGGGAGCAGATCACTCTCAGGAACGAGGTCGAGGGGAGAACGTCTATTGTAAGTCTTGTTCCGGACGGCACCAGGGTCAAGGCCGGAGACCTGCTGGTCGAATTGGACGCCAGTACCCTTAAGGACGCAATGATTGACCAGGACATTCAGGTTCAGAGGGCCGAGGCCGCTCATATCAATGCCCAGGAGACCCTCGCCGTTGTGAAGAATCAGGCTCAGAGTGATGTTGACGTAGCCAAGTTGACTCTGGAGTTTGCTCAGCAGGATCTGCAGCAATACAAAGAGGGACTGTATCCAAATGAAAAGACGGCTGCCGAAAACGAAATAACCTTGAGACAAGAGGAGCTTACGCGCGCCGAAGAGACTCTGACGTGGTCGCAAAAGCTGTACCAGGAGAAGTACATCTCACAGACTGAATGGCAGGCTGACAAGCTGGCAGTAACCCGCAGTAATAATAACTTGGTGCTGGCAGAGAACAGCAAGAAGTTATTGGAGGATTTCACCTACCATCGAAATATAGCACAGTTCGAAAGCGACGCCCACCAGGCTAAGATGGCGCTCGAGCGGACAGAGCGTAAGGCCAAAGCCGATGTTATACAGGCGGAGGCGGACCTTAAGGCCAAAGAGCTTGAGTATAGGCGTCAGGCAGAGAAGTTAAAGAAAATCGTGGATCAGCTCGAAAAGACGAAAATCTATGCCCCAATGGACGGAATGGTGGTTTATGCAACCACTTCCGGAGGGCGTGGCCCCTTCGACCGTCGAGAGCCGATGGATATAGGTGTCGAGGTCACCGAGCGGCAGGACTTGATAAACCTGCCTACCGCCGCATCGACGAAAGCTCAGGTGGATATTCATGAGACGAGCCTTGAAAAAGTCAGGGTGGGGCTTCCCGCAGTCATCACGGTTGATGCGCTGCCGGGCAAGAGGTTCCTGGGCCACGTGGTTTCTATCGCGCCCTTGCCGGACGCCCGAAGCATGTGGATGAATCCGGACCTTAAAATCTATCCCGTGGACATATACCTGGAAGACAACGACAGCGCTCTGCGTACGGGAATGAGCTGCAAGGCTGAGATTATCGTTGCCCAGTATGAGAATGTGGTGTATGTGCCGGTTTGGGCGGTATTGCGCGTCGGAGGACAGCCTACGGTTTACGTTGTCAAGAACGGGTCCTACGAGGCGCGGAAGGTCGAGCTCGGCCTGGATGATAATATGATGGTTAGAATCGACAGCGGTCTTGAGGAGGGAGAAGTTGTCTTGATGACGCCTCCACTAAAAGACGCAACTATTGAGCCCGGCTCTCGAACGGCGGGAACCGGGTTGCCCGGCGCCACCGGTGCCTCCGACACCATGAGGCAGAGGGTGAATCAGAAACTCGAAGAGGCCAATGGAACGGCCGTCATCGAGCCTGCTATTCCTCCAGATAATGTTACATTGACACAACGGGACGGGCAGGAACGCACAAGCGAATCCCCTGGTCCGGGGCAAGAAAGCGGAGGGGGGCTTCCAGGCATGTCTTCTGAACAGATGGAACAGATGCGTAAGCGATTCGAGAACATGACGCAAGAGGAACGACAACAAATGAGAAAGCAATTCGAGAACATGTCACCGGAGGAGCGAGAAAAGATGCGGCAGCGTTCTCAGGGTGCGGGCCGGCCGCAAGATGGGGAGCCGAGACAAGGAGCAGCCTCAAGACCGCGCGGGTCGGAAAGGAACCAATAGATGGGTGAACAAACCTTGTCCAACAATCACGAGGAAATCGTAAGGCTTGAGAACGCGCGCAAGATTTACCAAATGGGGACAGAGCAGGTCAAAGCACTTGCAGGTATTAACGTTTCGTTCAACAAGGGCAGCTTCTGGGCAATCATGGGGCCGAGCGGCTCCGGAAAAAGCACCATGATGAACATCCTCGGATGTCTCGACCGTTTGACATCCGGCTCTTATTATCTTGACGGTCAGGACGTAAGTCAGCTCGACGATGATTCGCTCAGCGAGTTTCGGCTCAGGTACCTGGGATTCATATTCCAGAGTTTCAACCTGATACCTCAACTGACTGTCCAAAGAAATATTGAGCTGCCGCTTTACTATCTGGGGTTGGACGCACGGCAAAGTGCGGCGCGTGCAAAGGAGCTCGCAGAGCAAGTAGGGCTCGCAGACAGAGTGGGGCATCGTCCGACAGAGCTTTCCGGCGGCCAAATGCAGAGAGTCGCTATTGCCAGAGCTCTGGCGAATAACCCTCATGTCATTTTTGCAGATGAGCCTACCGGTAATTTGGATTCGACAACGGGTGAGCAGATTATGGAGGTTCTGGCGAATTTGAACCACCAGGGAAAGACTATCATTATGGTCACACATGAGCCGAATATCGCCGCATACGCCCGGAACCGGCTGCACATGATTGACGGCGTGGTTGACAGAATTGAGGCGAGCTCGAATGAAACAAACTAAAATTATAAGAAATATATGGCTCGGAATCGAGAATCTGCTGCTTCACAAGCTGCGGTCGTTCTTGACTATGCTGGGTGTTGTTTTTGGCGTGGGGAGTGTTGTGGCCATGCTGTCGGTGGGTGAGGGCGCCAGCAAGGAAGCCTTAGAACAAATCCGAAAGCTTGGCAGCAATAACATCATCATCTCGTCGATCAAGTCTGCCGAAGAGGAACAGACCAGCACCCAACATTCCCACATGAGCATCTACGGGCTTACCTACGACGACCATGCCAGAGTTACCGAGAGTTTCCGCAACATTCGACAGACGGCGCCGGTGAAGCTGATGCGTAAGGACTCGCGTCTGCGAGAAAGAGCGATGGAATTACGGGTGGTGGGAACGGCACCTGAATGGTTCAAGCTCGTGCCACGTGAGATTGTTGCCGGGCGAGTGCTTTTGCCGTCCGATGAGGACAAACAAGCCCCCGTGGCAGTGCTAACCGAATTCGGCGCCCGCAAAATCCTGGCTACAGAGCATACCATAGGCCAGACCATCAGCATAGGGGGGGACCAGTTCGAGATTGTCGGCATCGTCAAAAGCGAAAGCGGACAGGCTGGAAACATCCAGATTCCAGACCAGCAAGTAGATGTTTACATTCCCATCGAGGTGGCGCGCCTATATTTCGGCGACGTATTTACGAAACGTACTTCGGGTGGGGACGAACGGGAAATGGTGGAACTACACCAAATCATTGTCCAGGTGGATGAGTCAAAGAAAGTTGAGGCCGTAGCGGCAGGCATCGAAAGAATGCTGGAGAAGTTTCATAAGAAAAAGGATTATGTGGTGAGCGTTCCTCTGGCGTTACTCAAGCAGGCCGAGGCTACCAAACGTACCTTCAACATCGTCCTGGGTTCTATCGCCGGCATCAGCTTGCTCGTGGGTGGAATCGGGATTATGAATATCATGCTGGCCTCCGTTACCGAACGCACCCGTGAAATAGGAATCCGGCGCGCTATCGGTGCAAAGCGGAGGCAGATTATCTATCAGTTCCTTATTGAGACCGTAGTTCTCTCGACTATGGGGGGTATCATTGGCTTGGGAATAGGCGTTCTTATCCCATTCTTAATAACGTACTTTTCCGGGATGGTCACGGTGATAACCTTGAAAGGAATTCTACTGCCGCTTCTAATCAGCATGACAATCGGTATCCTCTTCGGTCTGTATCCGGCTGTTCGTGCGGCCAATGTGGACCCAATAGTTGCTCTGCGGCACGAGTAGCACCATTATGGATGCTGGCTGAGCCCCGCCCATCGGATGGGCGGGGCGAGCACGCTTCTCCGCAAGTCCACAGGACCCCCGATTGCGACTGTCGGGGGGAGTCCTTAGGACTTACAGGCGTATTGCCGTTGTTTGGCTCCGTGGTCTCGGCCCGGCATTTTTCTTGCCCCCGACAGTCGCAATCGGGGGCTTGCCGGGTTGCCGACTGGGGGAGAGGGCACCGTTTGTTCCCCACGAGCACACTCGTCACTGGGTATTCTTTGATAATCCTCCGTATCCCATAATGGGAAAAATAAAGGTTGGTGCTTGACCATTTCTTTTGTTTTTCACCGCAGTTGCTTTTTGTTGCTGCGGTTATCGGCATCGGGTAAACCCCGTTAGAAAACAACGTCTTTTTTCTAACGGGGTAAACAGGAAATTCGTAGTTTTTTTCCTTGCCCCCATACTTACGTAAGGGGTAAACTACCACACGTGTAAACGTGTGGTATATGTTCTGCCTGTTCTCCGTCGGGACGGTTGCGGTTGCGCAACTCGTTTCGGTTGCGTCAACCGTAAACCGTAAGACGATAGACGAAACGAGCGACGCAACCGTAAAACGAACTCAACTGCGTGAGTCCCGCCCATCGGGTGGGCGGGGTTCATGAGGTACTTATGGACTACACTTGTCATGATATTGCACAAATGATAGACCACTCGCTGCTGCGACCTGAGCTGACCGAGGAAGATATTCGCAAAGGCTGCCGGATTGCAAAGAAGTATAAGGTTGCCACCGTCTGCTGCAGTCCGTCTGAAGTAACACTCGTCAAACGGCTCCTGCAGGGTTCGGATGTCAGGACAACCACTGTTGTCGGCTTTCCACACGGCTATAATAAGACCGAGACGAAAGTCTTCGAGGCCGAGCAGGCTATCAAAGACGGCGCGGTCGAGCTGGATATGGTTGTCAATATCGGCAGGCTTCGCAGCGGTGACTACGACTACGTCAAGAAGGATATCCAGGCGGTTGTTGAGGCAGCCCACCGTCATAACGTAGTGGTCAAGGTGATTTTCGAGAATTACTACCTTACCGATGAGCAAAAGAAGGTTGCCTGCCGGCTCTGCGAAGAAGCCGGGGCCGATTTTGTCAAGACCTCAACCGGTTTCGCGGATGGCGGAGCAACGCTGGAAGACCTGCGGCTTATGCGGGAAAATGTCTCGGAAAAGGTGCAGATTAAAGCCGCCGGTGGTGTGCGTGACCTGGAAGCGGCTCTAAAAGTCAGGGAAATCGGCTGTACGAGATTTGGAGCAACTCGGACCCAGACTATTATGGAGGAATGCTATAAGAGAAGCGGCCAAAAGTAGGATGTTAAATTTCGATTCTCGATTCTTGATTCTCGTCGAGTATCGAGTATCGAGTATCAAGTATCGAGGTATCTCCAAATCCTAATGTACAAAACCCTGTTTTTTTTGATTTTGAACATTCGGTCATTTGAATTTGTTTAGGATCCATTCGACTTCGCTCAGGACAAGTTTAGAGTTTGGAGATTAGGATTTAGGATTTTCTTTTCTTGGAACGTGCATTATGGAGATAAAAATTATGAAGAATAAATATTATCCTAACTTGTTCAGTCCGATTCTGATTGGCAATATGCTCGTGCCCAATCGGATTGCGATGGTGCCGACAGACATCAGTTCGGCTAATGCGGATGGCTCTATAAATCAAAGGGTAATCACTTATCATGAGCAAATCGCAAAGGGAGGTTGTGGCTTTATCATTGTCGGTGCAACCACACCTGATAAGGCAACAGGCAGGCCGACAGTAACCTGTGTGGCTGCTGACGAAGACCCCTTGATTCCCGGGCTTGCTCACCTTGCTGAGGCGATGCATCGTTATGGGGCAAAGTGTGCTGTTCAGATACAGCATCCGGGTCGCCAGGCGGCCTGGCCCCGCAAGAACCTGATGTCCGCCAGTGACCATGTGCTGGATGTCCCGGGCTCTGCAGGTCATGAGGTCATATATTCAGAGAGCATCGCACAGGGCAAATCGATACGTGCTATGACGGTTGAGGAAATATACGACCTTATTGAGAAGTTCGGCGAAGCTGCCTGGCGGGTGCAGCAGGCGGGTTTTGATTCCGTGGAGCTTCATGGTGCCCATGGCTACCTTATCGCACAATTTATGAGCCCGTTTGTGAACAAGCGAAACGACCGTTTCGGCGGGAGTTTTATCAACAGGATGCGTTTCACGATGGAGATTGTTAATCGGATTCAAATGAAATGCGGGAAGGGCTATCCCCTCGGCATTCGCTATTCGGGCGATGAATGGATAGAAGGAGGACGGACGCTCAATGAGACCGTTAGGGTGGCTAAGCTTATGGAAGAAATGGGTTTGGCCTACGTTGATATCAGTGCCGGGATATTTGAGTCGCCCGGAGCAGTAATGGACCCGATGTATTATCCCGAAGGATGGAATACGTACACGGCCCAGGAGGTTAAGAAACACGTCAAGATTCCCGTCATCACAAGCCATTCTTTGAGGAATCCGGATTACTGTGAAAAGATATTGGCTCAGGGCAAGGCTGATATGGTCGGCTTTAGCCGTCAGTTGATAGCGGATCCATATTGGGCTAACAAAGCTAAGGCGGGTAAGAAGGAAGAGATACGACGGTGTATTTCCTGCCTTGTTGGCTGCTGGCAGGAATCGCTGATGATTAAGCGTGATATGCGATGTGCGATTAACCCTGCTGTTGGAGATGAGCGATTCATTCATCTGAAGCCCGCTAAAAAATCCTGCAAGGTTGCGGTGATAGGGGGCGGGCCTGCGGGTATGGAGGCGGCCCGAATCTGTGCTCTGCGTGGACACAAGGTTACTGTGTTCGAAAGAACCGGTGAGCTTGGCGGTGCAATGTTGTATTGCTGCACGGTGCCGGGAAAGAACAAAATGCGTTGGTACGCGGATTGGCTCAGGTCCCAGCTTAATAAGTTGAACGTTGAAGTTCAGTATCAAACCGAGCCAAAGGTCAAGGACCTGAAGGGATTCGACGTTGTTTTGCTCGCAGCAGGGGGCAGGGTTGCAAAGCCCGACATTCCAGGAATCGACCTGCCATTTGTTACTACGTTTGAAGATGTTCTGCGTTGCAAGAATACGAAATGTGAGTACTATCCGGATGATAAAGCAGAGCCGGTCGAATGCGGTGACAACGTGCTGATCTGGGGAGACCACTTTGGCGCCGCCGACACTGCCGAGATGCTCGGCTGTGCCGGTAAGAAGGTTACGATTGTTACTGAGAATCGTAACTTCGCAGAATGGATGGAGCCGTGCCATCGGGATGTGATGCTCAAGCGCTTTGCATGCGGCAACGGCGAGGGCTTAAAAAGCAAGACTTACAAATACCCTGTCAGGATAATCCCTGATTCTTCGGTCCTGGAAATCAGGAAAGACGGCACGGTCGTTATCGTTAGTAGTACCTTTGAACGTTTTGAGGTAAAGGTTAACACGGTCGTCCTTGCTAAGGTCGAACCTAATGACGGCGTATATGAGAGCCTTCTGGAGAGGGGTTTCGCCGTGGTCAGAATCGGCGATTCGAAGAGAGTCAGAAACGTACGGGCAGCGGTGACGGACGGTGCGAATGTTGCGCTTACCATTGAAGAAGGCGTAAGGCTGAATGCCAACAACGAGCTTATCTCGAATCTGCCGACAGGCATTGATTTGTCATAACCGGAATGAGCAAATGCGTCCATACAGGAGAATTTTCAGAACAGGTAAGGACGGAAAACAGAGGACAGAGGACAGAAGACAGAGGACAGAACTGACTTCTGATTTCTTAATTCCGACTTCTGTGTAAGGAATCAGAGATATGGAAAGAATCAAAGTCGGCGTCATAGGCACGGGTTTCATTGGTCCGGCTCACATCGAGGCGTTGAGGCGTTTAGGCGGTATCGACGTTGTCGCTTTGGCAGAATGCTCAGACGACGTTGCCAGGTCAAAGGCCGAAATGCTCGGCATTGACCGGTATTACGGCGATTATAGAGAGCTTCTGAAAGAAGGCCAAATCCGGTCTGTTCACATCTGCTCGCCGAATTACCTGCATTACAGAATGGCTAAAGCGGCCCTGCAGGCCGGAAAGCACGTTATCTGTGAAAAGCCTCTTGCCGTCAGCGTGGCTGAGGCCCAGGAGCTCGTCGAGCTGGCGGATAAGCAAGGCCTTGTGAATGCTGTCAACTTCAATATCCGTTACTACCCGCTAATGAGGCAGCTTCGATTGATGGTTGACAAGGGCGATATAGGCAAGATATTTGCCGTTCAAGGTTCTTATTTGCAGGATTGGCTCTTCCACCCGACAGATTACAACTGGCGGCTGGAGCCCGACCAATCCGGGCGGTCCCGGGCCATCGCCGATATCGGCTCTCACTGGATGGACCTTATTGAATTTGTGACGGGCCTTAAGATTCGGGAGGTCTGCGCCGATTTTGCGACATTTCATAAAGTCAGAAAAAAGCCGTTAAAGCCTGTCGAGACTTATGCCGGCAAGGTCCTCAAGCCGGAAGACTACCAGGACATGCCCATAAATACGGAGGATTATGCAACGGTCCTCTTGAGATTCGAAAACGATGGCCGGGGTGTTATGACCGTCAACCAGGTGGCTGCAGGGAGGAAAAACAGGCTCTATTTCGAAATAGACGGCTCAAAACGGGCCGTTGCTTGGGAATCCGAGACGCCGAACCAGCTCTGGATCGGAAACCGCGACGGCAATAATGAAGTTATGATGAGAGACCCGTTTCTGGTCTATCCCGAGTGTATGGATTTGATTGACTATCCGGGCGGCCACAATGAGGGATTCCCTGACACTTTCAAGCAGCTATTCAAGGAAGTGTATGGTTTTATATCTGGTGAGAGGTCAGGGCCTGTCTCTTATCCGACCTTCCGGGATGGGCTGCGTGAGCTTGTTCTATGTGAGAAGATAATGGAGAGTAATGGGAAAAAAACCTGGGTCGAAGTTATGTAGTAGGAGTTATGAAAATGATTAAGCTCGGTTTTGTAAGTGCTATCTTAGCAGACCAAACGTTCGAAGAGGTAATATCTTTTGCGGCTCAGACGGGATACTCTTGTGTCGAGATTATGTGCTGGCCTGTGGGCAAGGCCGAGAGACGCTACGCCGGAGTTACGCACATTGATGTGGCAAACCTGTCCAAAAAGAAAGTAGATGAAATTCACAATCTTCTCGAGCAAAGCGGTGTTACTATCTCGGGCCTTGGGTATTACCCGAATCCGCTTGAGGCTGACAAGAAAAATGCCGGCCGTTACGTTACGCACATTAAGAAGGTCATTGACGCCGCCGGGCGATTAGGCCTTGAGAACGTAAACACATTCATCGGCAGGGACCACCTCAGCAGTGTTGAAGACAATTTCGAGCGGTTCAGGAAGGTCTGGCCCGGCATCGTGAAATATGCCGAGAAACGAGGTGTGAAGATTGGCATCGAGAACTGCCCGATGTTCTTCACAAATGACGAATGGCCCGGCGGCAAAAACCTGGCATCGTCGCCTGCAATCTGGCGAAAGATATTCGATGAGATTCCCTCGCCCAATTTCGGCCTGAATTACGACCCTTCTCATCTCGTGTGGCAGTTTATGGACTACATAAGACCCATCTATGAGTTCAAGGAGCGTATATTCCATGTGCATATCAAAGATGCCAAGGTATTACGCGACGAGCTCAATAATGTGGGAATTTTGGCGACGCCGCTTTCATTTCACCGGCCTAAGCTGCCGGGTTTGGGAGACGTGGATTGGGGCAAATTCTTCTCGGCCTTGACGGACATAAGATATGACGGTGCGGCTTGTGTCGAAGTTGAAGATCGCTCTTACGAAGGGTCTTTGCAAATGCGGAAGAAATCATTGATACAAAGCCGCGAGTATCTCAAGCAGTTCCTGACTTTATAGAGTTGTCTGCTTATGAGGGAAATAAGAGACAAGGTTCGGCGGTTTTTGAAAGACAATGAGATGTGCCATGAAGATATCGACATGGACGCGTGCTGCGATATCTTCATACAGGAAATGCAGGGTGGTCTTGCCGGTAAAGGCAGTTCACTCGCAATGATACCGACCTATATTGAGGTCGGCAGGGACATTCCGGCCGGAAAGCCTGTCATTGTATTGGATGCGGGCGGTACGAACTTTCGCGTGGCCACAGTTTACTTTGACGAGCTGGGCAGGTCTGTTATTGAGAATTTCGTTCAGAAACCTATGCCCGGACTGAACAAGGAGGCCGGTAAAGAAGAATTCTTTGAGACCATAGTCGAGTATATGGCCGACGTCGTGGATGTAAGTAACGATATTGGCTTTTGCTTTTCGTACCCGACCGAGATACTGCCAAGTAAAGACGGCAGATTGATTCGATTTTGCAAGGAAGTAAAGGCCAAACAGGTAGAGGGAGAATTGATAGGTCAGAATCTGGTCGCGGCCATTGAAGCTGCACATTATAAAGGCGGTAAGCGGATTGTGATTCTCAATGATACTGTTGCGACTCTGCTGGCCGGAATATCTGCTTTCCCGAACAGGGCCTTCGACGGTTACGTTGGATTCATTTTGGGTACCGGTTCCAATTGCTGTTACATAGAATCGAATCGCAATATCACAAAGAAGACCGACCTTGAACCCGATAGGGAGCAAATCATAAATGTAGAATCCGGTTCGTTCGGGAAAGCACCGAGAGGCAAAATCGACCTGAAGCTGGATGAATCTACTCTTGACCCCGGCAGATACACCTTTGAGAAGATGTTTTCGGGCGCCTATCTGGGAGCACTTTGTCTGAAAACCATCCAGGAAGCAGGCCGACAGGGGCTTTTTTCAAAAGCCGTAACTGAGGAACTACTTACCATAAAGAAGTTGGAGACAAAAGATATAAACAGCTTTATGTACTTTCCTGAAGGTAATAATCCTTTGGCTATTGGCTGCAGCCGTGGGCACTGGGCTTGGCCATCCTGCGGAGAACAAGAGCGTATCGCGGTTTGGTATTTGCTTGACGGGCTTATAGAACGGGCGGCAAAATTAGTCGCCTTTTTGCTGTCTTCTGTCGTGCTTAAAACGGACAAAGGTAAGAATCCCTGCGCTCCGGTTTGCATTACGGCTGAAGGTACAACATTTTATGAGCTGAAGTCACTCAAAACAAAGATTGATTGTTATCTGAAAAGTTTTTTGGAGGAAAGACATAATCGGTTCGTCGAAATCGTGAGTGTGGAAAATGCAACGTTAATCGGCGCCGCAATCGCGGGTCTAACGAATTGATTCGGAATATTCGCTATAAAGTTCGGGATGGTACCTGTTACTTCCAGGGTCATAAAAAAGTGTAACTATTATGAAGGAGGTCTGATTATGAAAACTTACTGTTACTTTCTGGCTGTATTGTTCGCGATGGCTTCTCTTGCCCCCGACAGTCGCAATCGGGGGCTTGCCTTGCAGGCTGGTGAGCCCCGCCCACCGGATGGGCGGGGTGAGCCGATTTTCATTCCCGTCAAGATAGACGGCCCTGCTCACGAACCCGCCAATCACAGTTATTGGTTTGGTCCGTTTTGTGAATGCGCTTCGGTTCTGGACGTTGACGGTGACGGCGACCTTGATATTGCCTCAGGCCGGAACTGGTATGAGGCCCCCAATTGGGTCAAGCACGCGAACTTTCGTGACGGCGCAGAAACTAACGGCCCGGAGACCGACGATAACAGCGAGTTTGCGATGGATGTCAATTTTGACGGGCGACCGGATATAGTCAGCTCGGGGTGGATGTTTATGAGGGGAGCATTTTGGTACGAGAATCCCGGCAAGAAAAACGTTGTCTGGAAGTCCACAAGAATTCACATAGCTCTGAATATGGAAGGGGTAATCCACGGAGACATCGACGGTGACGGTGACGACGATATCTTATGCAATCACTGGTCCCTGGTAAAAGGCCAGGGTATGACATGGTTGGAGCACATCGACGAAGAGCCATGGTTTGTGGAACATATCGTTGGTACGGACGGGGACGTTCACGGCAACGGTTTAGGTGATATCAACGGCGATGGTAGAATCGATATTGTTACGCCCGTAGGCTGGTATGAGCAACCTCGGCGTGCGACGGACACGCCTACGCAGTATCCCTTACGGGAGTGGAAGTTTCATGCGGACTATCAATTCGAGCCTGCCAAAGGCAGAGGAGGCGCCGCTTCGCACCCCATCCTTGTGTATGATGTCGATGAGGACGGTCTAAATGATATTATTATTGGCTCTGCTCACGCATACGGATTAGCATGGTTGCAGCAGAAGATAGACAATAGTGGTAAACGTACTTTCAAAACGCATTGGGCTGAAACCGAGTTTAGCCAGTTTCATACAATGGCTCTGGGCGATTTGAACGGTGACGGCAAGGCGGACTTGGTTACCGGTAAGCGCCTGTTCGCCCATCACGGAGACGATATTGGGGCCTTCGAGCCGTTGTATGCCTTCTGGTATGATATCAAGGGCGGCCAGGCCGAAGGCCTGGACCGGCACAAGCCGCCCTTCGGGCGGTTTGAGCGCCATGTCCTTTCCTTTAACCATCTGCCGCATTACCCTGATGAAGAGGGAATCAATCCGCCGCCTAATTACGTGGTCAGCGTTGGAATGAAGCTCAATATTGCGGACATGAACAAAGACGGACGTAACGACGTTGTCATCGCAGGTAAGGGCGGCCTCTATGTGTTTTTCAACCACGGCTTCCCCCCGACGCCGCCCCGCGCCCACAAGCTACCGCCACACGAGACGTATCCGACTTGGAGGTCGTGGCCGGAGTATGGCATCCTGTTTAACGGCAAGGACTTGACCGGCTGGAAAGTGCCGGCAGGTGACAATGGTCATTGGAAGGTCATCAATGGTGTGGTTGACTACGACGCAATGTCCGAGGCAAAGGGAAACAAAAGTCTCTGGACCGAGGAATCGTTCGGTGATTATGCCCTCCACATCGAATGGCGGTTCAAACGCACCTCGGGCCTGTATCCGATGCCTACAATCCTGCCTGATGGTTCGTATAAAACCGATGCTGATGGCAAAGTAATTGAAACGCCGACGCCTAATGCCGACTCCGGCATCTTACTTCGAGGCACAAGTGGAAGCCAGGTAAACCTGTGGTGCTGGCCGATAGGCTCGGGTGAGCTTTGGTCGGTCCGGAATAACAAGAAGCTGGCGCCGGAGCTCCGCGCTGCGGCCGTGCCAAAAGTGCCGGCCGATAACCCGGTGGGTCAATGGAACTCGATGGATATCACTATGACAGGCGAGCGGGTAACGGTAATGCTTAACGGCAAAATCGTAATCGAGAATGCCCAAATACCCGGTATTGCAGAGGAAGGTCCCATAGGTTTGCAGCACCACGGGGGCATTGACAAGCGGACAGGCAAGCTCGTCCCGGCCTCCAGCCTGATTCAGTTCCGGAATGTCTGGATAAAGCGACTGGATACAAAGAAACCGCGTTAGGCAGATATGTATTAAGGGAGAAAATTACTATGCGAAGGACATTAATGACAATTATGACAGTGGCGTTCTCTGCAGCAGTTTCGGGTTGCGCCGGTTCACCCCTGAGGGGTTCATTAGAGACTGTCGAGAAGGGTAAGGGCTGTTACAGCCTGGCGCCGGACAAACATGGAGTTATTCTCAAGGCCCCGAGCGGAAAGACGGTATTTCGCTATATGACCATAAAGCCCAGGAAGACAAATCTGGCGGCCAATAGTGTCTGTTGTTTCCATCCGCTCAACACGCCTTCCGGAGAACGACTGACTGACCTGGCCCCGGGCGACCATCATCATCACCGAGGCGTTTTCCTTGCCTGGCACACAATGGACTTCCGGGAGAAAGCCGACTTCTCAAAGTTTGGCCCAACCGGCCCAGCTTACGGCTGGAACATCAGCCGGGCTGATTTCTGGGGCTGGGGAGAGTTTGCACCTACGCAAGGCAGGGTCATAAAGAGCCGCAAAGTTGATTTAGTTAAAGCGGATGCCGAAGAAGCCGAATTAAGGATTCACAACGATTGGTTAACCAACGAACGAGTAATGATGACCGAACATACTACGACAAAGGTCCGTGAGCAGGATGGAGTCTATGTGATTGACCTCGATTACCGACTTACTCCAACGCTTGATATGACGTTGAATCATACGGCTTTCGGCGGATTCTGCGTGCGGGCAAGAAATGATGGTGATTCCTATTATTCCACTGCTGATGGAAAGGTTGAACTGCCGGACCCCCATTATTCTGTTCCGGAGCTGAACTGGCCTGCCAAGAGGTGGTATGATTACACGATTATGCTTAACAATGGCAATACAATTGGCGTCGGTGTCATTGACCACCCGGACAATCCGCCGTCAACCTGGCACAATCCGCGTTACGTCTGGATGGTCAACCCCTGTATCGTTGCTGCCGAGCCGGTTCAAGTGAAAAAAGGCGAGATGCTGCGCCTTCGTTATCGTCTCGTTGTTCATGACGGCCCAACCCCCATAGAGCTGCTCGAAAAGCTATCGAGTCGCTGGTAGTCCACTTACCGTGAAGTCGATTTGACACTCGCGGCCAGTCCGCTGCGACGCATCGCGGTGAGCCCCGTTAGAAATTCCAGAAGGGACAGGAATATGGGACAAAAAGCGAAGATTTCTAACGGGGCCGAAAAGCCCATATCAGGAAGAGGCTTGCCGCAACGACGTAATGCAGGTACTATATGGCATTATGCATAATTACAAACGTGCCAGGTTATGGTAAAGCGACAGTCCACAGGATGCCTTACGGCATTTCCTACAGTAATATGAAAGGGTCCCATTATGAGTGAAAAAAGAATAAACCGGCGTCAATTCATTAAGGGTACGGCTGCATTGGCCGGTGCCACCTTGTTGTCGTCTTGTACAGTAGGACCGTTAGCCATAGGACAGAAGCCTACGGCTGTGGAACAGGTCCCGCTGGGCAAGACAGGATTGAGGCTGAGCCGGCTTGGTTTCGGTACCGGCAGCAGGGGCGGCAGCATTCAGCGGGCTCTGGGGGCTGATGGATTTAACCGCCTGATACGGTATGCGTATGACCAGGGGATTACGTATTTCGACACGGCTGAGAACTACGGAACACATACAATGGTCCGTGAGGCCATCAGGGGTCTGCCCCGAGAGAAGCTGTTCATCCAGTCCAAGATGCCCGGTGTTCCCGAGAAGCCTCTGGAGGTGCTCGACCGCTATCGTAAGGAGATGGGTGTCGATTACATCGACAGCCTGCTGGTCCACTGTGGGGTCAAGGCTGACTGGGACGAGGAACGCAAACGGCTGCTGGACGCCTTCGAAGAGGCCAAGGCCAGGAATATCATACGTGCTCACGGTGTCTCGTGTCATACACTGCCTGCCTTGACAAAAGCTGCCCGGTTGGATTGGGTTGATGTCAATCTTGTGCGTATCAATCCGCAGGGTGCCCATATTGATACGCCGCTCGAAAACTGGGATGCCGAGAGCGATGTGTCCCATTTGCCTGCGGTGCTGGAGCAAATCAAGGTTATGCGTCAGAACCGCCACGGTATTATAGGCATGAAAATAATCGGGGACGGCGATTTCACGAAGCCCGAGGACCGTGAGGAGTCCATACGCTTCACCATGCAGTCCGGTTTAGTTGACGCGGTTGTTATAGGCTTCAAGAGCACAGCGGAAATCGACGAGGCCATCCTGCGTATAAATCGTGCTCTCGCCCAGACCGCGTGAAAACGTAATTTTGTAATAGTGCTCTGTCAGGGTTCAAATGATGGTTTGTCATTCCCGCGAAAGCGGGAATCCAGACTTATTGATGGGACTGGATTCAGCATCATGTGCGGAATGACAGCCCTCAAAGCACGCTTGACAAAGCAATAGTTTATAACAAGCTTTCCTTACCAAATGGCTCCCGCCGGAGGAATGTGGAGGCAGGTGGCAAAGTTCTGTCCTTCGCCCAAGAAAAGAAAATCCTAAATCCTAATCTCTAAACTCTAAATCCTAAACAAATTCGAATGACCGAATGTTCAAAATCAAAAACAACAGGGTTTTGTACATAGCGCACGCCTTACTCTGGCCTCGATAACGAATGTAAATACTCTTCGATGTTGGTGTACCCATTTCCGTCAAGGTCGCCATTCCCATCAGAGGCATCCTTTGGTTCCAGCCCCATCTTCAACTCCCAGTCGTCCGGCATGCCATCATGGTCAGTATCGGCTAATGGTGTTCCACCTGCAAGATTGGGGTAGCCGCCTACGTCTTCCGGTGAGTCAATGATAAAACCGGTTCCCTTTTTGACTTCGTCCACCACACGACAGTCAACTGCATCTCGCTGCGGTGCTGTAGCTCCTGCCTTTGCCGGAACCTTTTCCCGGGTCTCGGTGGCACCGGTCGTAGTAATTGGGGGAGTTTCGAATTTGGCGTGGCTGCGATATTTTTCCGGTGCGACACCTTTCTCTCCCCAGCCGAAGCCGACAATGGCCCAGTCATCCATGTTCGGGTCGGAACGATGCGGGCCAATATTGTCTTCCACGTAAATCTTTGGATTACCCTGGGGAAAAAGGATTTCATACGGGCCGGGATTGGTTGATGGCCCCGCAATAAAATAGTTCCCGACAAAGTTGATAAAAGAGTTCGAACCGTAGTCCTCTACTTCGCCCGGTATCACTCCCCAGTTATAAATGACGTTGTTCACGATGTCGTGGGTGCCCCCCTGAGAGATGAGCGGATTGCGGAAATCGTTATGCGCCAGCAGATTGTGATGAATAGATACGTTATAGGAATTGTCCCCGATAAGCACTCCGGCACTGTGCGTCTTTTTGCGGTGACGGCTTCTGTTCAGCGCCTCGCTGATGATGCACCAAGAAATGGTAATATCGTGCGCCCCATACCAGGTGCTGACGGTCTCATCTTCCCCCCAGCTCGCCGAGACATGGTCAATTACTACATTGTAGGCATCGTCGTTTTGACCGGCGTATTTGCCTAAGATACTAATCGCATCATTGATGTCGGCATCGACCGGACCTTTATTCCCCGGCCGGACACGGATATGCTGGATAAGCACATCGTGTGTCATAATCGTAATGCCGGCACCACTGATGCAGACCCCGCCGCCCGGAGCCGTCTGGCCCGCGATGGTCACAAAAGGATAGGGGATTTGAAGCTCTGACTTTAGTTCGATGATTCCCGAAACACGAAAGACAATAATGCGAGGAGAGTGGACGTTGACAGCCGCTCGCAGAGTTCTCGGCCCATCGTCCGCCAATGAAGTTACTTCTATCACCTTACCTCCCCGCCCGGCGATGGTTCGCGTGCCAAAACCCTCAGCGCCGGGGAATACAGGCAATCCAACCTGCGGTTCAATCGGTCTCGGCGTGCTTGGGTTCTTGGGAGGTTTCGGCTTCAGTAACTCGTTAGCCATTGGAATGCCGATGAGCACTATAAACGCCGCGAGGAGGATTGAACCCATCACCGTAAACATCCGACCCAGGAACGGGTGCTGCCGCGCGCGTAGCATTTTCACGCCCAGATAAATCGCCGCCAGAGGACAGAGGGACATAGCGCCCCAGATAACAAGCGGGCCGGGGAACTTCATCAGATAGGCGTCAAAGATGTTGACGACCCTGAAGTAAAATAGCAGCAGGAGAACCCAGAGAAGCAACGGGATACCGAGCAATAATAGACCTAACCTCGTATTTTTCGTTGAGGTTTTCATACATTTTCTCCATATATCTATGGTTTGACATTGACATAATCAGCCGCAATCCCATCACCGGTTCTTTCAACCCATCCTCGCAAAAGCTGACGATGCGTATTCAGGACGGTTTTGTAGTCATCGACCTTTGTGAGGTTCTTCATTTCACCTGGGTCATGTTTCAGGTCTATGAGTTGTTCGCGGTCTCTTCCTGAGTCGTAAATACAGTACTTAAAGCGGCCTGTCCTCAGCATTCTCCCGTTCTGACTCTCTGAGACGACGAAACTACGCCATTCTTTAATATCTTTTCCTTGCGCCAAAGCTCGCAAGCTCATTCCGTGCATTCCTTCAGGTGTTTCTATGCCTGCGTAATCGCAAAGGGTGGGAAGAAGGTCGAGACCGTTGGAAACCAGATGCGTATCATCAATCCTGCCCTCAGGAATCACTCTCCTGTAGCTCATTATGAACGGAACACGCACGGATTCCTCGTAAAGCACCGACTTGTGCTCCATTTTGTGGGCAGAATCCATGTCACCGTGGTCGCTGGTAAAGACTATCAGTGTATTATCTTCCATCCCTGTTTCTTGCAGGGCATCAAGAATTGTCCCGATTTCCTTGTCAACCATTTCGGTTAACCGGCAGTATGCCCAGCGGTGCAGACGCCATTGATTCTGAGTCCACTTATCACGGATGTATGCCCGGAAGGGTCTTGCATTCACGTACTTCTGTGTTATGCACTCAGGCTCGGCTTCCGGCACTTCGTGATTTGCGGGCAGTGGAGGACAGTTCACCTCCACAAAAGCGCTGATGTCCCCGGTCTTTCGCGCACCATCCAATACAGCCTCGCAAGTTTTGGAATCCGTGTTGCCTGCCGGGGCTTTTCCCTGTGTGCGATTAAAATCATTGATAGCCATATAGCAGATATCGTGTGGATTGATGAACGAGGCGAACAGGAAGAATGGTCTTGTGTGCTGTCCCTTGATGAATTTCGCGCAGGCATCCGCCAATCCCTGGCGTTGGTCGCCCGTTAGATTTCGATATCCAAGGTTTTGCACTTTGTTCATCTTCCGCGGCAGGTGCACCTTGCCGCCATAGACTGTTTCGTAGCCCGCCCTCTGAAAGAGCCGGCCAAGCGACTGTTCCAGCATAACGTCGGTCACGGCAGCCCGTCCGGAGTCGTTGTTCTGGCCCATTCCTATCGCGCTGGGCATAAGACCTGTCTGCAGGCTGAACCGGTTCGGCACGCAGACGGGATTGCAGGCATAGGCTCTTTCAAACCTGATGCCCGATGCGGCGAGCCGGTCCATTGCAGGCGTTTTAAGCCATTTGTTTCCCGTGCAGCTCATCATGCCGGCATGCTGTTGGTCGGTCATAATGAAAAGGATATTAGGCCTGTTTTTTCCCCTTGGACTATCCGTAGCTGATGTTACCCCCCTGAGCATCAGTCCGATTGCACCGGCTGCTGTCGTGGTGATGAATTCTCGTCTTTTCATTATTGTCTCCAAAGGCTAACTAAATTGTCTGGTTTCTGAAATGCAGCCAAGAATCTGCCGGTAGAACTCAGCGAGCTTTCGCCACTCCTGGGCAACGATGTTTGTGTGTTTGTATTTGGCCTTAATCATTTTCCTGCCGAACTATGTATATATAGTTTCCGTATAACGGAAAACTCAAAAATCCATGGATTGTCACGGAATAGCGTGGTCGGTTCATATTCAAAGAAATCCTCTCATTTAGCGCTGCTTTTTATACGGTTCAATATCAAACGGCAGGTATTTTGTCAAGCAGAAAATGACTTGAGCGAGGCTGGAGCATTGGGGTATTAAAGTGCTTCTGAAAATATTTATAATTTTCTCTTGACTATATGGTCAAATAACCATATATTGTAATAAGGTTGTTTGAAAGGGCGATTATGGAACCCCTGACGGAAAAACAGCAAAAAGTGTTCAGGTTCGTTGAGAAACGGCTGCAAGATAATAGGCCGCCGAGTCAAAGGGAAGTGGCTGAGCACCTTGGCCTTGCTCAAAATGCAGCTTATCAGCTTATCAAATATCTCAAGAAAAAGGCATATTTGGCAGACTTAGGTGGCCATCGAGGACTTAGACTATCGAAGGAATATCTCGAGAAGAAAAGGCAGACTGATGGCATTCCTGTTGTGGGCAGAGTGGCAGCGGGGGAGCCGATATTAGCCCAAGAAAATATCGAAGGATACATAGACCCGAAGGACTTGTTTGGCCGGTCTAAGGATGGATTTGTTCTAAAGGTGGTCGGTGATAGTATGGCTGATGAAGGTATTATGGATGGTGACTACGTGGTGATACAGCCCTGTCAAAAAATCGAAAATGCCCAAATCGGTGTGGTGCTGCTGGATGATGAAGCTACCGTTAAAAGAATATATTTCCAGCGGGGCCGAATAGCGCTTGAACCGGCCAACAGAGCAGCAGGATATAAAACTAAATACATAAGACGGGGTGATAAGAATGTTCGTATAATTGGCAAGGTAACAGGCTGTTTCAGAGTGCTGTGAATAGGAGTAACAATGTCAGGCCAGATTTACATAGGCATAGCAGGCTGGTCGTATCCGGACTGGAAGGGAATTGTATATACAAGCTCAAAGATTGACCAGCTTGAGTATGTAAGCAAGTTCGTGGACTGTTTGGAGATTAACAGCACTTTTTACCGGCCGCCGTTTGAAAAAACCACAAAATCATGGCTGGAGAAAACCGCCAAACGCCCGGATTTTTTCTTCACCGCCAAGCTCCACCGAAGTTTCACCCATGAAGGCAAAATCGATGCGGAAATCGTAAAATATTTTCATAAAGGCTTTGAACCTTTTCTCGAGGCAGGCAAGCTGAGGCATCTGCTGATTCAATTCAGATATGACTTTGACGATACAAATCGGAACCGACAGCATTTAACGAAGATAGTAAGAAGTTTTTCTGATGCATTTAGCTTGGCGGTGGAGGTAAGGCACAAATCGTGGCAAATGCCGGATGCTCTGGAATTTTTAGAAGGCCTTGGTGTTTCGGTCTGTAACCTTGATTATCCGACCACCTGGAACTCGTTTGATATGCAGCAATGCACCGTAGGAAAGAACGGTTATTTCAGGATGCACGGCAGGAATGTAGAAAAATGGTTCAGCAAGGCAGGCAGAGATGAGACTTATGACTACTATTACAATGAAGATGAGCTTACTCAAATAAAACAGAGGGTCGATGAATTAGCCAAAGCTTTTAAAACACTCACTGTTATTACCAATAATCATTATCGAGGTGCTGAGCTTGCCAATGCACTTGAGCTGAGGGCCTTAATCACCGGCCAAAAACAACCTGTCCCCGAAGGACTTTTGAAGGCTTATCCGAACCTGGCGAGGATTGCTTCGAATAAGCAGCTTTTTTAATATGATGAGTGTAATCAGGATGAAGACAAAAGAGGAAGTAATCTATACACCGGATTTGTCAACAAAGTTTCGACAATCTTTGTTTGAGGCTGAGGTATCAGCAGGATTCCCATCACCGGCTGCCGACTATGAGGAAGATAAGCTCGACTTAAACAGGTATTTGATTAAAAATCCGGCAGCGACATTTTTTGTAAGAGTTACAGGCTATTCTATGATGGGGGCCGGGATTTATTCGGGCGACCTTCTGGTGGTTGACCGCAGTCTTGAACCAAGAGATAAAAACGTGGTGATTGCGGTCATAGATGGCGAGCTGACCGTTAAAAGAATCAGAATAGGAAAAAAGATAACTTTAGAGCCGGAAAACGAAAACTACTCTGTTCAGCAAATCACCGAAGATACCGACTTTCAGGTCTGGGGAGTAGTTACCAACGTGATACACGCATTATGAAAGACATATTTGCACTTGTAGATTGTAATAATTTCTATGTCTCCTGTGAGCGGGTATTTAGCCCGAAGCTGGAAGGCAGGCCGGTAGTTGTATTATCGAACAATGATGGTTGTGTTGTCGCCCGCTCAAATGAAGCAAAGGCTTTGGGTATAGGCATGGGGGTTCCGGCCTTTGAAGTTGAGGAGATTATGAAAAAAAATGGCGTTGAGGTCTTTTCGTCAAACTATGCCCTTTATGCCGATATGTCCAGCCGGGTTATGGAAACACTGTCAGCTTTTGCCCCTGATATAGAGATATATTCAATTGACGAAGCTTTTTTGAACCTTGCTGGTTTTAATTGCTCTTTGACGGATTATGGCCGGAAAATACGGCGAACTGTCAAACAGTGGACAGGTATGCCGGTAACGGTGGGTATAGCCCGAACGAAAACTCTGGCGAAGATAGCTAATAGGGTCGCTAAAAAATCTGCCTGCACCTGTGTTTGCTTCGACACAGGTGTCGCAGGCACAGGTGCTAAAGCAAACGGAGTATTGGACCTGACCGATTCTGCTTGTCTGGACAACGTTCTGACTGAAACTCCGGTGGAAAAAGTGTGGACGGTGGGCATAAAATCCGCCCTTAAATTAAAAGGCGCAGGCATCAAAACTGCTCTTGCCCTTCGGGATGCGGATATTGGCTGGATTAAACAGAGATTCGGAGTGGTAGGCGTGAGAACTGTTTATGAGTTACGTGGTATTAGCTGTTATCTGTTAGAGCAAAATCCGCCTGTAAAAAAATCAATTGCGGTATCGCGTATGTTTGGAAAGCCGGTAGAGTCCGCTGAAGAGTTAAAAGAAGCCGTTGCAAGTTACGCATCGAGGGCGGGGGAGAAGTTAAGAGGACAGGGTTTAGCTGCCGGTGTAATGACGGTTTATGTTACGACCAGCCGTTTTATCGAGAATAGATATTTCAATTCTCATACTGTTGAGTTTGCTGTTGCTACCAGCGATACGATAGAGCTGATTCGCAACGCCTGCCGGTGTATCGACAGGTTATATCGTAAAGGCTGTGCATTCAAGAAATGTGGGATTATATTCAACGGTCTTGTGCCTGAAAACCAGGCTCAAAAGGCCCTGTTTGATAACGTTGACAGATTAAAGTCTCAACGGCTGATGCGGGTGATAGATTCCATAAATACCAGGTTAAACAGCCCCTTACAGTGGGCGGCGGAAGGTTTAGAGCAATCGTGGAAGGTTAAATTCAAAAGACGTTCCTGCCGATATACAACACGCTGGGATGAGCTTCCTGAAGTAGCTTTTGCCGTAAGGCAGGAGAAAAAGTAAATCCCGCCCGTATTCCTCCGTGTTTAGCCGGACTTAATGGTCTGTCAAGGCTCAAATGATGGTTTGTCATTCCCGCGAAACCTGTCCTGAGCAAGGTCGAAGGAGCGGGAATCCAGATTTATTGGATGGTGCTGGATTCCGCATCAAGTGCGGAATGACAACCCTCAAAGCACGCTTGACAAAGCACTAAAACCATAACTGATTACGACGGGCGGGGTAAATGGCGAAAAGAAAAGCTGGAAAGAAAAAAGCCCCTGCTTTGAAGGAGAGGGGGGCAGAACAAAGCAGGAGCTTGAGTGATAGTGTATATTCAATACACTATACCATTTCCCTCCTTGGAAAACTAATCAGCAAAGACTATAGTTAAGTGCCACCGCTGATACCAGATGTAACGCTTTTTTTGTATGTAACGATTTTTCTGTATGTAACGCTTTTTCCACAATTCTGCCGGCGAGCAAAATACTGGCATCTTCAGTTCTGATTTGTTATCCTACGTAGAAAATTGAGCCGTGCCGCGTTTTTCGAGTGTCTTGAAATGAACCACGGATTAACACGGATTTACACGGATTAGGAAATGAGGAGTATCGGATGTACAAGTACGTTTCTTTATTTGCCCTTTACTTTGTGATTCTTGTTAATCCCGGAGCCACCCAGGCTGAGGATTGGCCTACTTTTATGCACGACAACCACAGAAGTGGTGTTACTTCTGAGCAGCTGGAGCTGCCCTTGAGCGAATCCTGGGTATTCAAGGCGGCGCATCGGCCACAGCCTGCATGGCCGCTGCCGGCAAAGCAGGATTTCTGGCATCGGCACTACAACCTCAGGGTCACAGTAACTTATGACTGGGCATTCCACGTCGTTGGGGCCGGTGAACCACGGATTAACACGGATTTACACGGATTAGGAAATGATATGGTATTCTTTGCCTCGTCGGCGGATGATAAGGTCTATGCGCTGGACGCGCAGACCGGGCAAATACGCTGGACGTTTTTCACAGAAGCCCCTGTCCGGCTGGCCCCTTCTATCTCGGGCAATAGAGTGTACGTCGGTTCTGACGATGGATACGTCTATTGCCTCTCACGCGATAACGGCTCGCTGATATGGAAGTATAGTGGCGGCTTGTCTATTAATGACGGGCGTTTGATTCCGGGCAATGGGCGAATAATATCGACCTGGCCGGTACGAACGGGCATATTGGTAGATGAGGGGAATCTGTATAGTGCCGCCGGTTTGTTCCCTGAGCAGGGAACTTTCTTATTCGAGCTTAGTGCTGAGAATGGCTCGGTAAAATGGAAGCAACAAGTGGATGTGTCACCGCAGGGTTATATGTTAGCCTCTGATAAGCAGTTATACGTTCCAGCAGGACGAACAAACCCATCGATTTTTGCACGTGCGGATGGTAGTTTACTGGGACAGTTACCCAGTGCCGGCGGAACCTTCGCGCTGCTGGCAGAAAATGTTCTCGTAACCGGCCCCGGCCGCGGCTCAAAAGAGCTTAATGCTTCCGAGGTTGACACACAGTACAAAATCGCAACGTTCGATGGTTTAAGTATGTTGGTGAACGGACAAACGGCATACGTGCTGTCCGAAAAGGAGCTCTCGGCCTTTAATCGGGGTCTGTATCTCGAATTGTCGAAGAAACGAAATCAATTAACCGACCAGTATAAAAAGCTCGAAGAACAGCTCAAGAAGGTGGACAAAAATACAGCCGAAGCGGAACAATTAGGGATGGAGCTGCCAAGTATCACGATACAAATCAGCGAGCTATCTAAAAAAATGAAGGACTGTTACCTGTGGACGGTTGAGTGTGAATACCCGCATTCGATGATTATGGCTGGCGATGTTCTTTTCCTTGGGGGGGAGAATGAAATAGCCGCATTTAAGGCGGATAGCGGTAAGGCCATTTGGAACGCTTCTGTTGGGGGCAAAGCATTCGGCTTGAGTGTAGCTAATGGTGGTCTTTATGTCAGTACGGACGAGGGCCAAATACACTGTTTTAGAAACAATGTAAAAGATAGAACCACGGATGAACACGGATTTTCACGGATTTGGAAAGATAGTACGAAAGTTATAACAGCTAAAACAGAAGCAAATCCTTATCCACAAGATTATCTGACGAAACTATACGCCGAGGCGGCAGAGCTTATATCTGAACAAACCGGAGTCGCGAAAGGATACTGCCTTGTGCTTGATTGTGGCTGGGGAAGATTGGCATACGAGCTTGCCCGAAAAACTGACCTGAAGATAGTCGGCGTCGAAAAAGACTCAGGCCGGGTAACCACCGCACGAAACGCCATCGACAAAGCGGGTCTCTATGGCAGAGTTGCTGTTCATCATACAGATTCTGCAACACTTCCTTACACAAAATTCTTCGCGAATCTGGTTGTTTCAGACCAGGCACTTTGCACAGGCAAACTCCCTTCCTCAGCGGACGAGGTTTTAAGAATGCTCAGGCCTTATGGTGGAATTATTGCCTTCGTCCTGCCAGGCAATAAGTTCGACCGTAAAGAGTTGAAAAAATGGGAGCGGCCATTTCTCGAAGACTGGAAACTGCACAATACGGCTAAAATTGTGTTAGCCTGGACAAAACGTAAAGAATTGGAAGGCGCAGGCGAGTGGACGCATATTTACGCAGAGCCGGGCAATACCGCCTGCAGCGGAGACAAAGTCATCAGGGGGGATATGGCAGTCCAGTGGTTCGGCCGGCCCGGGCCAAGATATATGATTGACCGTCACCACCGCAATGTGCCGCCCCTTGTTAAGGATGGGCGTCTTTTTGCTCCGGGTGATTGTGTCGTTTTTGCTATAGATGCTTATAATGGAACAATCGAGTGGAAAATCGAGGTTCCCAATTCACGTCGGCTCGGAGCTTTTCTGGATTGCGGCAGCATGGCAGTGGACAAAAAATTCCTGTACGTGGCCGCACAAGACAAGTGCTACGCCTTCGATGTCAGCACAGGTCATCGCCGTATTACGTATGAAATGCCTCAACTAATCAGTGCCGAGCCTCGCGAGTGGGGATACGTTGCGTACTCAGGTAACATACTTTTCGGAAGCGGGCGAAGAAAAGGGGCCTCCTACACCGAGACCAGCTATGAGGCAGACACTGCGCTGTGGCACAGAAATATGAAGTTAGTGGTAAGTGATTATCTGTTTGCAATACAAAAGGCAAGACGCCGGCTGCTTTGGAAATATAAGGAAGGGCTGATATTGAACACTACTATCACCATAGGCGATGGACGAATATACTTCATCGAGACTAATAGTCCGAAAGCCTTAGCGGACACACTTGGGCGCATGCCAGTGAAAACATTATTTGGCACAGGTGACCAATTCCTGGTCGCTCTTGATGCCCGGACCGGACAAATCGTCTTCAGGGGAAAAATCGATGTCAGTAATTTTGAAGAACCCGTGTATATGAACTACGCCAAGGATATACTTTTTTTAAGCGGCTCCAGACTCATCGAAGATTCAATTCATTATTATTATGACGCTTTTGATGCACACTCCGGCAAGCTTCTCTGGGAAGCGGACCATCGCACCGAACTCGCGATAGATGGTGCTCATGGTGAATACAATCGTCACCCAACGATTATCGAGGACACAATTTATGCCTGGCCTTATGCGTACAACCTCAAGACCGGTAACAAAATCGAAGGCTGGAAATTCGACCGTCAAGGACACGGCTGCGGGGGCATCTCGGCTTCAGCCCAGTGTTTGTTCTGGCGAGGCGGCAACCCCTGGATGTATGACCTGGGACCGAACGGAGGACCACGCCAGCTAAACAGAGTTACACGGCCGGGCTGCTGGATTAACATCATTCCCGCCGGCGGGCTTGTCCTTATTCCCGAAAGCAGCTCAGGCTGTACCTGTGGCTTCCCGTTACAGACCTCTATGGCCTTTATTCCGAAATAATATCTGTCACGGAAAACAAAAACCGACGATGTCACCCCTGCCCCTGCTTCCGCAGGGGTAAACTTGTCCCCGCAAAAGCGGGGAGCAGGGGTCCAGAGCGAAAAAGCTGGATTCCCGCTTCCGCGGGAATGACAAATCGCGGGAATGACAAATGCTGTCTCTGCAACTGGAACTAAGTAAACTATTGAAGGGAAAATTAGAACTTAACAATTTACCTAACTCTGACACTTTGAACCCTCTCACATCTCGGATAAGTAAAAGAATGAATTCAAAACAAAGAATAGCCGCTGCGATGGACCATAAGAAGCCGGACCGAGTTCCGGTAATGTGCCAGCTTGCTCTCGGACACTACTTCTTAAACTGCAGCGACAGACCTTCGGAGATTTGGTTCAACAGTGAGACTTTTGCTAAGGTTTTGGTTGAATTACAGCAAAAATATAACTTCGATGGTATTCTGATAAACATCCCCGGCAGACCCCCAGACTGGAAAAACAATCTTAAATCATATAAGAGAATTGACAATAATGAGCACCTTCATTGGAAATCAGGATTAGAAACTGTTTTTCCTCCGGATGATAATCCGCAGACATATCGGCCGGGACGAACACCTCTGGAGCGGGCGAACTATAGTACGGCTGACATTGATGACCCCGCCACATACAGGTTGCCAGGCTATGTGTGGAACACCTGGCACGCACCTGACCTCTGGGACATTGACTCCCAGGCTGACCTTTCTGATACAGCCGCTTATCCCGCATGGTTCACAAGCGCGCTGGAGAAAGTTCAGCAGCTTGCGCCTGATGTCTCAATACACGTAGAAGTATTCTCACCTTTTACCCATTTTATGGAGTTGTTTGGATACGAACAGGCCCTTCTTGCTCTAATTGATGACCCCTCGAAGTGCCATCAGGTGCTCGCTGTCTTTACACGAATTGTACTTGCACAAGTTGAATTATACGCCGGTTGTCAGCCTGATGCTGTTCTTGTAAGTTCAGCTTTTGCCGGGGCGGGCTTCATCAGCCGTAAAATGTATGAAGATTTTGTAGTGCCTTATGAAGACCGTGTTTTTCGGGCGATACGCGGATTTGGTTCAAAGTCGTATGTCCACACCTGTGGTGCAATCGGCGACCGTTTAGACCTTATGAGTCAAACCTCCGTTGATGGAATTGACACATTAGACCCTCCACCGCTCGGTACTGTATGTTTAGAAGATGCAAAGTCAAAGTATGGCGGGCGATTCTTCTTCAAGGGGAACCTGGATGCCGTCAACGAGATGCTCAATGCTGATGACCGGACCTTTGAACAGGCTGTGAAGGAAAGAATAAGAATCGGCAAACCAGGCAGCGGATACATACTTTCTTCGGCCTGCAGTGTAGCTCCCCACGTCAAGCCCGAAAGGCTCAAAAGATTGGCAGTCTTGGCAATGCAGCTCGGCAAATATCAATAGTAGAAAGAGTTCCCTCAGCTTTCTTGGCGTCCTGCCAATAGGATAAGTCCGATTGTATGAGCACCTTGTACCGCATTATAAACCATTATGAAACGTTTTTTGTTGTGATTATATACCGTTTCTGATAACATTATTATATTATTTAAGAGCATTTTCTTCTAATGATGTTCTAATGGAAGCCATCGGTTGAATCTTATGCAGTAACTCTTGGAACCGGGAAAGGAAGCCCTAAACTTAGTAGTAAAAAAATGCCTCTTAGGGAGGTCAAAATGCAATCCTTCAGCAAAAAAACTATGGTGATTAGAGTAATACTGTTTGTGCAAATTTTCGCATTAGCACTTGGGGCAGCTAATGCGCAGGACAACAGGCCCGGTCCCGCATATTCATTTGTATATCTTGGTGACATGCATTTCGACAAAAGAAGTCATCATGATTTCGAGTGGGTGCAAGCCAATAAGCCAAATGATATCACACAAATAGAGGACTATGTCAGGATTACGGAAAACTATACACCCGGTCTTCTAAGGCGAATTCAGACTTCTATAGAATCCAGCAACGGCCGAATAAAGATGATTATCCAGGGTGGAGACCTGACTGAGGGATTGTGCGGTAGTCGTGAGCTTCAAGAGACTCAATTCAAAGATTCCAAAGAGTGTATTCGTAAGTATATACCTGAGACTACATTCATTTCTATCAAGGGCAATCACGACATCACCGGACCCGGGGCGAAGGAGGCCTTTGACAGTGTTATGTTGCCATGGTTATCAAATGAATGTAAAAAGCAAATAGATTCTGCATCTTTCTATTTTATGAAAGGGCCGGATTTATTCGTGTTCTTCGACGCATATCACAATAATAACCTTGATCGGCTGGAGAAAACTTTAAGCCAGAACAAACATCGCCATGTGTTTGTTGTAATGCATCCTCCTGCGGTTCCTTATAATGCAAGGTCCACGTGGCATCTTTTTTCAAGAGCGAAAGAGAAAGATGTTCGCGAAAGATTTTTAAATATACTGGGTGCGAATAAAGTGGTGCTGCTGACCGCCCACCTGCACAAGTACGTTGTTCTGGCAAGAAGAACGTCGAGAGGCACTTTTGTGCAGTTCAGTATGAACAGTGTTATCAGTTCGCCGAAAATATTAATGCAAAATCATCTTGAAGGTGTTAAGAATTATAGCAGCGCGCTTGTCGAGCTCGAACCCGAATTTCAGCCTGATACAAAGGATGAACGGCGGAAGCTGCTTGAAGATGAGAAACCGTACATAGCTTATTTTGAATATGCGGATTTTCCCGGATATGCCATCATTAACGTATCGGACACGGGCATCAGCGCAGATATTTACACGGGTGATTCCGACAAGGTATGGAACAAAGTACCTCTCAGCTCATTGCTCAATAATTAAATCCGTAAAAAGAGGGCTATTATAAATATGAATAAGAAGAATATCATTGTCCTGATTATGTCAATAATCCTTATTATTAGAATTTATCCTCTTGGTATGTAAGATTAGGTTCAGTATATGGATGGCAATGAATTCCTAAACCGTCTTAAAAAAGGTAAACGCCTTTATGGAACTGCGATTCTTTCCCCTTCTCCTTTATGGCCTTTGGCAGTAAAGAAAGCTGGTGCGGATTTTGTATTTATAGATACGGAACACATTCCTTTCGATAGAACCACTCTTGCTGAGATGTGCCTGGTTTACAAGGGGTATGGATTACCCCCGCTCGTTCGTATTCCTTCTCCTGAACCTCATGAGGCCTATAAAGTTCTTGATGGGGGAGCATCAGGAGTTCTTGCTCCTTATATTGAATCTCCGGAGCAGGTAAGAGAGCTGGTTGGTGCTGTAAAACTGCGTCCATTGAAAGGGGAGCGATTGAAAGAGGCATTACAAAATCAAGATTCTCTTGAATCCAAGCTCAAAAATTATCTGAGAGACTGGAATAAAGACAACTTTTTAATCATCAATGTGGAGAGTGTCCCGGCCTTGGAAAGGTTAGAACAAATATTGGCCGAACCCGGTCTTGATGGAGTGATTATAGGCCCGCACGACCTCTCTATAAGTCTTGGATTGCCTGGCCAATATCATAATCCCCGATTCGAGGATGTCGTGAGAAAGATTATTTCTAAGGTTAGGGAAAAAGGCTTAGGTGTGGGTATCCATTTCTCTGAAGGGGCGGAATTACAAATTAAATGGGCTAAAGCGGGTGCAAACATCATAATACACAGCTCAGATATCGCCCTGTTCCAGCAAAGATTGAAAGGAGATATCACGGCAATTCGTAGCGCTTTGAGGGAGGAAGATAGTACAATAAGAGAAGAAAAGGATATAACAATTTAATAACATATCTTTTAAAAAGCCTTGGGAGTGAATAAGAGAAGGCCCAAAGGTTGACGGCTGTTAAAGCCAAAATTATGTAGAAAGGTGTTACATTTGAAAATGAGTGTTACTTTAGTACTGTATATTGTAGAAAGATTGAAGAGGTCTTGTATGCTCTTTAGACGTTCTCATATCCTTGGACTATCATGTTTAATTCTCATATCCCCTTTAAATCTGCTGGCGTCAAAGACAAATCTTGACTTCACTAACAGCGTCGTTGTTACGCCGAAAAAATTAGAAAAATTAGAGCAGAAAGCGATAACGGTACTGCGGGAAGAGGTACAGAAAAGAACAGGTATTCAATTGAAAACTTTAACAAAGTGGCCGAAGAATCAGCAGCCAGTCATCGCTATTGGACAAACAGAACAAATAAAGGATTTCGCAGGTCCTTATTCAGATATTTTTGAGAAAGGTCAAACTCTTAACAAAGAAGGATTTCGACTTTTAATTAAGGAAAATGCAATATTAGTGGTGGGGAATGATCCTCGAGGCGTCTTTTATGGTATAGGAAGATTGCTCCGCAGCTTATATATGAAACCTGGTTTGATTTTAGCCCCGAAAAATTTGCACATCACCACTTCTCCTCGATACCCTATTCGCGGGCACCAGCTTGGATACCGGCCAAAGACGAACGCTTATGATGCCTGGGACCCGGCACAGTTTGACCAGTATATTCGAGAATTGGCCATTTTCGGTGCCAATAGTATCGAAATTATACCGCCAAGAAGCGACGATACGCTGACGAGTCCGCACATGAAACTTCCTCCCATAGAAATGATGGTCAAACAGGCAGAAATCATCGATTCCTATGGAATGGATGTCTGGATATGGTATCCCAATGTTGGAGAAGATTATACGCACCCGGATTCCATTCGCAAAGAATTGCAGGAGAGAGAGGATATTTTTCAAAGATTGAAACGCATTGACGTTGTTTTTGTTCCCGGCGGTGACCCGGGGGACTTACATCCCGATATTCTGTTCGAATGGCTGAAAAAAGTGGCTGAAGTCCTTAACAAATATCATCCAAAGGCGAAAATCTGGGTATCTCCTCAGGCGTTTCGTCCAACTAAAAATTGGCTGGATGCTTTTTACAAAAATGTCAATTTGAGGCATCCCTGGTTTGGTGGGGTTGTATTTGGGCCCTGGGTTAAAACGCCTTTACCTAAAATTCGGGAAATCGTAAATCCCGAGATTCCAATCCGTCGTTATCCGGATATCACTCACAGTATAAGTTGCCAGTATCCGGTGAAAGACTGGGATTTGGCTTTTGCCATGACCCTGGGACGGGAATGTTACAATCCGCGTCCGGCCGCAGAAAAAGTAATTCATAATGTTCTGGATGATTTTGCCGGCGGAAGTATAAGCTATTCCGAAGGGATTAACGATGATGTGAATAAATTCATCTGGAGCGACCAGGACTGGAACCCACAAACTCCGGTTATCGAAACTTTGAGAGAATATAGCCGGTTGTTTATTCACCCTGATTTTTCGGAAGATATTGCCCAGGGAATATTAGCGCTGGAAAGAAATTGGCAGGGACCTCTGATTGCCAACAAGTCTATTGAGGTAACACTGAAGCAATGGAAAAATATGGAAAAACAGGTTCCACCTGAGGTTCTAAAAAATTACCGGTTCCAAATGGGACTGCTGCGCGCTTACTACGACGCGTATGTTCGAGAGCGGCTGATTTATGAAACAGCGTTGGAATCAGAAGCCAGAGGAGTTTTACGAAATGCAACTATCATTACTATTCAGGAAAAATTGGAACAGGCTGAATCCATTTTAAACCAAATGTGGGAGAAGCCGGTTGCTCAAGATTATAAAAAACGTTGCTGGGAAATTGCCGATTATTTGTTTGAAACAATTGGTTCACAAACCTCAGTGAAAAAACATAGAGCAAAGCCGGGCCGGGGTGATTTTATGGATTATATTGATGCCCCGTTAAATAATGCCATTTGGCTTTTATCGCAATTCGAAAAGTTCCGGCAGATAAAAGACGAACAAGCACGGCTAACAGCCCTAAACGAGCTGCTTAATTGGGACAATCCGGGGCCGGGTGGTTTTTATGATAATTTGGGACAAACTATAGACACTCCGCGGCTTGCCGATTATCCGGCGTGGGAAGAAGACCCGGGCGGCTTACGGTCCCCTCAAGTAAGTTTTGGTGTGGGACTACAAGGCCAGGAATGGGTTCATACGGTACAAGCCAAAGGCTTCGACGGAAGGGTCATACCGTTGGCTTGGATGAATCAAATAACCACCCTTTATGAAACACCCTTAAATGTCATCTATGAAAATTTAGACCCCAGCTCAAGTTATATTTTGAAAGTGGCGTACACCGGACGGTTCCAGGCGAACATTCGGTTAACAGCCGATGATAAATTTCAAATCCACGAAATGATAAAGACCGGAAAGACACCTATTAGTGAATTCCCTATTCCAAAAGAGGCGACCGGAGATGGCAAATTAAAACTGACATGGACCTGCGGAGAAGGCGAAAGAGGCACCCAGGTGGCGGAGATATGGTTAATCCCCCAAAAAAGTAAACCTAATCCATAATCTTTTAAAATATTTTGACCTGCATATCTTTTGTTGCTTTTCAGAAGTCAGAAGTCGGAAGTCAGAAATCAGAAGTCAGCTCTGTCCTCTGTCTTCTTTCATCTGTTTTCTGTCTTCTGTCATCTGTTTTCTGTCTTCTGTCATCTGTTTTCTGTCTTCTGTCATCCTTTGAAGGTATGAGGGACCTGCATGACGAATTAAAATGCTGTCTCTGTTGATTACCATCTTGGCAGTATCCGTTTCCAATGTGGGTCTATATGTTTGCGCATTTCAGCTTCGTCATCCCTTTTCCGATAAGAACACTTCCGGTAACGTTCTCGTCCTCTTGCCAGCCGGTCGTAGTCCAGCTCTACTCCTAATCCTGGCTTATCGGGAATTATCACACATCCGTTGATAATCGGTACGCGGCCTCCTGCAACCACTTCGTCCTGCTCCGATTGCCATGGATAATGGGTATCACAGGCATAGGCCAGATGTGGAGTCGCTGCCGCTACGTGCGCCATGGCCATCAAAGACACACCTAAATGACTGTTGGAGTGCATAGACAATCCGATGCCGAATACCTTACATAGACTGGCCAGACGCTGAACCCGTCGCATTCCTCCCCAATAGTGATGGTCCGAAAGAATGATTTGTACGGCGTCCAGCTCAAGGGCCCGGGGAATGTCTGCGAAAGACGTTACTGCCGCGTTGGTTGCCAAAGGTGTCATGATACCCTCTGCCATGAGCCGTTTTCTGACTTCCGCCATGTTCTCAAGACCTGCGGTCGGGTCTTCCAGATATCCGCCCCCCGACAGCTCTTCAGCCAATGCTTTACCTACACGCACCGAAGTGTTGACCGTCCAGGCCGAGTTCGGGTCGATACGCAGAGGTATTTCGGGCCCAAGCTCCTGGTAGAGAAGCCTTACGGTTTCAATCTCTATATCGGGCTCCAGTACACCGCCTTTAAGCTTAATGGAGCTAAACCCGTATTTAGCGAGCATTTGTTTAACTTCACGGACAAGCGTTTCCGGAGTCATTACTTCGCCATATTCGTCCTCACGCAGATAGTCACCCTCTCCGCCGCCGCCGGCGTGTTTGAAAAATGGATAGGCAGAGAAGGCGACCCGGTCCCGCACCCGACCGCCGATAAGGTCGCATACGGGCTGGCCGACAGATTTACCAATCAAGTCGAGGCAGGCCACTTCGACGGCTGCATACGTTCGGGTTGTTTGGTCAAGTGGATTCTCGCCGGGTACAAGGTAGGTCTGGGAGCGATTGATTCCGGCTCCTTCGCCTTCCACCATTGAAGAAAGCACACCCGTCAGGCGGTAAGGATTCTGGCCAACAATCTTCTGGCGGATTGCCTCCAGTGCACGTGCAGGAGCTTCTCCGCCGTATGTCTCGCAGATTCCTATGATACCGTCATCACTTTCTATCTCCAGAATCGTCCGCAGGGCGTATGGCGCATGAAGGCCGTAGGAGCTGCGTAAAGGAGGGTCTGCGATAGCGATGGAGTGAACACGCATATCGACAATTTTCATTTCGATTCCTTAATTTCTCTATTTAGCGTGATTGTTAAACCAATGGGAAAAGGCGTGCCAGAATCATAATCACGAGCAAACCAACGATTCCCATCAGTGTCATCATTGTCGAGCAGGTTTTCAACGTTTCACCCTCTGTCATACCGGACATTTTGCATATCACCCAGAAGCCGCTGTCATTCATCCAGGGAATAAGTTTTGACCCACATCCAATGACCAGTGCCAGATAGAGCGGATGGAATCCAAGCTGCCCTCTGTCGGCAAGACCGCCGAGAATGCCGACCGCAGTTATCATGGCAACCGTTGCCGAACCTTGAGCCGTTCGGACAACAGCTGTCACACAAAATGCCAGAGGAAGTGCGGCTATGTGATAAGAGCTCGCCAGTTCCTGGATGCGATAGCCGATGCCGGTCTGTTGCAGGATTTCGCCAAAGGCCCCGCCGGCAGATGTTATCAGAATGATTAATCCGCCGCTCGAGAGTGCATTTTGAAGGAACGTTGTGATATTCTTCTTCTGGTCTCGATGTAGCCATGCGAAAGTCAATAAAGTAATCGCGGCCGATATTGTGAGGGCCACGTTAGGATTGCCTACGTTGTTAATCAGCATGGCGATGCTTCGCCACCATAGAGCCGTTGTTATAGGAGATTGCATCTTCGCCCAGGAATCGAAAAATGTCCCTCCGGCAATCAAAAGAACAGGGAGGCCGATGGGTAGAATCGAAAGCCAAAAGGGCGGCAGGGTTGCTTCGTCTTTTTCTGCCATACTTTTTAAATCGGCGGCAGAAGTATCGGCAGTGTCTCTGACAGGCACTGGCCATTTTCGGTTTGCCCATAGCGCATAAAGATAACCGGCGCTTGCGGTAAAAAGACCGATGACGATTCCCCCTACAATCATAAGTCCCATGTTTACAGAAAGTTCACCCGCAACGAACAAGGGGCCGGGGGTCGGTGGTACTAAAGAATGGGTCATGGTTGCTCCTGCCACAATCGCCATAACGTAGAGACCATAGTTCCGGCCTACTCTGATGCCCATGGCTTTGCCCAAAGGTATCATCAGATAGAAAACCGTATCGAAGAAGATAGGTATTCCCAGCAGAAATCCGCTGCCCAAGAATGCACAGGGCGCGCGTTTTTCACCCAGCCATTTTAGCAGAGAACGAACGATACGCTCTGCAGCGCCGCTTTCAAGTAAGAATTTCCCGATGATGGAGGCCATAGCGATTAAAATCCCAATCTTCGCACATGTATGGCCAAATCCATAAGCCACTCGTTCACCCACGGAAGACTCCAGAAGGGTCGTGGTTTCCTTTGCTGTCATTTTATTATCGGATGCGAATTTCTCCAATGCCGCCGGCCTTGTAAGACTTCCGACAATCAGCGCTCCAAGTATAAGAGCCAGGAATGGATGCAGGCGCAGGAGTAATATCCCGCCTAAAACCACAATCATCCCCACCAGCAGAAGCCATAAAGGATCAATCATCGTGTTTTTCCTTTCACCCCGTCCCGTCTTTGCCGCAAGGCATCCGCCGCAAGGCGTCCCTTCCGGGACTGTGGACGACGGGCGGGGCTCACCCACTTCAAACTGTGGTCCCCTGTCACGGCAATAGTCTCAGCCGGGGAATTCAACCGGAACAAAGACCAGGGACCGGGAATAAAAGGATATTTTTCAATGACATCTTCGTTAATTTCGATTCCTATACCGGGCCTATCTGGCAGAACAAGATAACCATTCTCAATTTCCGGCCTTTCAGATAAAATCTCATCAGCCAGCGGAAAGGGATACATCACCGGACGTTCTTCGTTCGAGTAGCAGGGGTATTCAAGCCATTCAACAACATTTTCTGGCCGGCATACACCCAATTGGGCAGCAGTTAAGACTTCAAGGATTGTGCCCCAGCTATGAAACGCAAATCGCAGTCCCTGTTTGTGGACACCTTCAAATATCCGCTGGGCGGTCGAGATACCTCCCTGACACAGGATATCCATTTGAACATAGTCAACTGCCTGAGTGGTAATCAAATCATGAAAGCCCGAATCATCCGGCTCGTGCTCGCCTGAAGCAAGTTTCACCCTGTCCCGTCTTTGCCGCAAGGCATCCGCCGTAAGGCGTCCCTTCCGGGACTGTGGACGACGGGCGGGATTCACATCCAACTGGGCACGCAACTCTCGGTACGCAGCATGGTCATCCGGCGGCAAAGGTTCTTCCAGCCAGATAGGATGATAATCCTTCATATCGCGGGCCAATTTTAAAATAGTCTCGAAGGAATAGTTTTTGTCCCCCATCCGCCACCATGTATGGGCATCAATCATAAGACCGGCGTCCGGTCCCACAGCTTCCCGCATCAAAGCCACAGCCTTCAGGTCCTTCTCCGGCCCCATACCGGGTCGCATTTTATACGCCGGAAATCCCATGTCTATAATTGTGTTCGCTTCCCTGGCATACTCCTCAGGCTCCATATACATACCTGCACTGCCATAAAGTTTGATTCTGTCCCGCTTCCGGCCTCCAAGCAGCTCCGACAATGTACATCCTTCATACCGTGCCACAAGGTCGAGTAATGCGATTTCAACGGCCTTATAGGTTTTCATAACTTCCTGGTCTGCTTGAAAGCGGAATTTCTGCCGGCGGCGAGGGTCTTTGCCGATTAAAAAAGGACCAACCGTTTGCCTTATTTCACGGTCCGCGCGCTCGTGAGCAGGGCCCGGAGCATACCCCCTCAGGCCTGTATCTGTGGTTATTCGAATCAGCATCGCATCTCTTTTCAAAATTGTACGCTCTCCTCCCCAAAATCTTAATCTCATTGGTTCAGGCATCTGATAGGACATGAGAAAAGACTCAACCCGAGTTATTTTCAAAGTGCGTTTCCTCTCTAATTTTCAAAATTAAACGTATTTATGATTTCTATTTCTTGATTTTGCAAGAGTTTTTCAGCTCATTTAATCTCTCAGCCGTTTTGCAGGCTCCATCCTGCACAAAGCTTGAATCCGAGCCGCAGGCGATAAAACGAAATCCAAATTCATAGTATTTCTTAAATTCTTCCGGCTTCTGGAGCAGGACACCGGCTGCCTTGCCCTCTTTTATGGCTGCATCAGCAGTAGCCCTGATGGCATCGATGAATCTCGGATGGTCAGGCTGACCATAGACACCCAACGCAGCTGAGAGGTCCATCGGTCCGACAAACAGCACATCGATTCCGTCGGTTGCCGCCACTGAATCCAGGCTGTCTAATATTTCTTCTGTTTCGATTTGAACGATGCAGACGAGGTTCTTCTCCTGATTGGCATAATATTCACTAAAATCGGAACCGAAATTCGTTGCCCTCACCATTCTGGCGACACCTCTTATCCCTTCCGGCGGATATCGGATGGCTTTTGCCGCCTGCCGGGCCTCAGCCGGTGTATGAATTCGGGGACACATGATGCCTTCTGCGCCGAAATCCAGAATCCGATGAAAACGCTGTCTCTGATAGGACTCCACTCTGACAATTGATGCTGCAGGCGTATGCTCCAATGCCTGAAGCTGCTGCAGTGCCTCTCTTTCAGAGCCCGACCCATGTTCAATGTCTATGAGGACCCAGTCAAATCCCGACATACCTACGATTTCCGCAGTGAGAGCTGAACCAAGATTTAACCAGCATCCAATTAAAGTTTCACCGTTGTATATACGTGTCTTGATGTTCTTCATTGCATCTCCTGTCTTATTGTTCAAATAATAATTGAGCAAATGCCGTAAGGCATCTGTCGCAAGGCATCCTGTGGACTGCGGAGGTTACCTGGCATTCTCAGTAGGGCCTCTTTGGTACAGGCTGACTTTGCCGGATTGCTTCATCCCGTCCCGTCTTCGACGGGCGGGATTCATTCCATCCATGGTCGAGCTCGACCCTTGCGCCTAATCTCAGCAATGATGTCACGTGCGATAATTGCGTCCTCACGAACCTGAAAGTCGAACATTCCCACGTTGGCGAAATCCGCTCCGTTTTCAAATGCAAATTTGAAGCCCTTTTGTGGGTGTATAGCTCCTGCTGCTAAAACCTTAAAGGCAATCCATGGCTTCTTGACGCTTCTCATGAGCTTGATTGTCTCCTCAGGCTTGGTACACCACATGTTGTCGTGGGGCGGCAGCCCGCGCTCGGGATGCTCAGCTTTTGGGGTGGCCGACCAATAGTCATCGCTGTGCAGCGTCTTCATATAGAAGTCCAGCTCGACACCCGCCTTTTCCAGGGCCATTGGTACTTCAATGGAATGGCACGCACAGCCGGCTATCAGCCCGTTTTTCTTGATGAATTCAATGGCTTTGGCCAGCAAATCCACGCGGTTATACCTGACCCAATTATCGCCTATGCCGCCATGCACAAAGGCGCCGATGGCGCCGTTGTCAATTGCCGTTTGTATCGAGCCGGTAAGGTCGTAAATTTTCGGATAAGTCTGGGCAATCCACTGAATCCGTCCGCCCCGGTCATTACGATAATGGTTATACACTCGAATGGTTGGGTCCTCACCGAACGCGTAGGGACTGTTGACGGGCCCTATCATCGTGTTGATGCCACATTCTTCGCATAACTGCCATGTCTCAATTATCTTCCGGTCGGTGAAGTAGTGCCTCATCAACGAGGCAACGTAAATCAAATCACGGTCGTGGGAACTGCCGATGATTAGATTACCGCCGCAAATCAGACGGCTGATATTGACATGTCTAATCTTGCCCATAGGCATATCGAGATGGATTCTCTGCTGTCGGGCTGGTGCTTGTTCATCGGTTCTCTGAGCAGCCGGCTTGGCCATAAGGGCCTGTTCCTTATGACTTCTCGCCAATGTCAGACTGGCTGAGGCCGCTAAAGACCTCTTTATAAATCCACGGCGATTCACGGTCTTGGCCATAAGACCACCCAAAATCTTTCTCCACAACGCGCCACTAACCCAGGCATAGTGGCAATTCAGAAGCCGGAAATCAGATGACAGAAGTAAGATGTCTGTCCTCTGTTCTCTGTCTTCTGTCATCTGTCATCTGTCCTCTGTCTTCTGTCCTCTGTCGTCTGTCTTCTGTCCTCTGTCGTCTGTCTTCTGTCCTCTGTCGTCTGTCAATGCCTATGCAGAAATCTGCGGTTTCTTCTGACTTTTTAGCATCACTGGAGAGTTTAGCACTGTAGCTCATTTCTGTCAACTTTGGACGGCTGAATTCTGCTGAAAGTTTCGTTCGAGTGATGCCCCTATCATATTTCAGGGAGGGCAACCATTGCATTTTTCCTCCGTAAGGCCCCGCCCATCGATGATGGGCGGGGTCGGATTTACGTAGGCACAACCTTGCTTGTGTGCCTTGCGAAAGTCTCCGGCAAAGACGGCTGCTGACTTTATTTTCACAGCCGTAGATTCCTATTTCACGTTCTTAATCAGCGTAAGGTTTCCGTCCCGTGCCGCCTCCAATATCGGCCCCATATAGTCGTCTATCATCTCGGCTGTGAGCGGCACAGGCATATTCTGGAGCTTCATCTTAAGCTGGGGATTCTTGGCGGCGGCCAGCGCTCGGTCAATATGCTGCCGGCCGAATCCCTCAACTTCACTTAAGCGCGTGGGACAGCCGATACGACGAGCCAATTCAAACATAGCCTCGGCAACAGCGACTCCGAGGTCTCTTCCTTCCAGGGCTTCGATATCAGCCCTTGTCAGTGCTGCTTCCTTGTAGATTTTGCCGATAATGCGCAATGGCCGTTCAATGGCCGGGGCAAAAAAGACGGTGTAGTACGGATTCATAATAGCACAGGCCCGACCGTGTGGCAGTATGTCAACTAAGGAGAAGCTGGTCAGGTGCCCTCCGTTGGTTCCGCCTGTCATAATGGAATATCCGCCCAGGTCTGTGGCCAAGCAGAGTGCTTCTCGCGCCTCTTTGTCCTTTGGATTATTGATTGCCCGCGGCAGGTAATTGACCGCCAGGCGAATACAGACGCCGGCGATTTCTTCGAGCTTATCGTAGTAAGGCTTGCCGATAGCTCCGTAAAGAACCTCCAGCGAGTGCGAGATGCCGTCGAGCGCTCCGTCGGCGGTCAGGCCCGGCGGTGTGCTGTATGTTACCTCGTAGTCGAAGACCGGAAGAGCAGGAACAATTGCATCATCCACAATCAGCTTCTTCTGGCCTGTTGAAACTTCCGTAATATTCGAGTACTTGGTCAGGTGGGCTGCCGAGCTGGCGACCGTCTGAATGGCCATGTGCGCAGTCAGGGACTTGCTCCTTTCCTGCAATGCTTTGGTGACAAGCCCCGTCCCAAAATACTCGTCAATCCTACCATTGAGAGTGCGAAGGACTTCGGCGGCCTTTGTGGCGTCGATTGTGCTGCCGCCCCCGAAGCTGAGTACCACATCCGCCCCAGACTCTCTCAGGTGGTCGGTAATTCTAAATAGGTCTTCCCGCGGGCAGTTGGGCCGGGCACCTCTGATTTCTGTGACAAGCTCGACTCCTGATTTGGCCAGCGACTTGCGAATGACCCCCACATAATCATCGCTGCCGCTAAATGTGCTACGAACCAGCACTGCTTTCTTCCCCGCGGCGGCAACCTCTTCACCTACTCTTGGGAGGACATCCAGGCCGAACAGATATGAGTCCCCTTTGAGCTCGTGCAGCAGTGCCCGTGCTTTCTCGAAATCCGTCATGTTTTAGTTCTCCTCTAATTGCATCACCATATCATACGAAAAGCAAGCCGGTTTCTCAAAGCTTCTCTGCGTTTCTCGAAAACATTATTTATGTGCGGTTGCTTGTGCGAGGGCCGGTGCTTGAGCCACCCCCATACTTACGTATGGGGTCAATTACCACACGTGTAAACGTGTGGCCGCCGCTCTCGGTAGAAATCCGCAGACATATTGTAGAATTTCTCCCTGTCGCGACGTATCCTGCATACGGGACATTAATCGGAGAAAATCGCAAATCAAACGCTTGACTGCGCCGGTAAATCGTATAAAATCAGCAGCATAGATAGAACAGACGTATCACGAGAAGCGCAACCGGAATGCTCCGGTCTGTGTCAAGGTTCTAAGTGACAAATGGTTAGCCGAGCAAGGGAGGATTGAATTATGGATTTGAGTGGCAAGATAGTCTTAGTTGCGGGTGGAGCAGGAGGCATTGGGTTAGGAATCGCCCAGGCTTTTTTGGCCGAAGGCTGCAAAGTCGCACTTGCAGATGCCAACGAAGAAGCCCTGATAAACGCTGCCAAAGCTAAAGGCGGTGACCCTGCGTTTGTCTGGCGGACCTGTGACATCACTCGGCGCGAGCAAGTCTCGCAGCTATTTCAATGGCTTGGCGACGAGCTCGGCCCTATCGACATCCTCGTTAATAGTGCGGGTATCAACGTCGCGAATCGGATGATGTCCAATATCGACCCCAGTGACTTCGACCGCGTGATGGAGGTTAATACAACGGGAACATTTAACTGCATTCGCGCTGCGCTTCCGGTTATGCGTCAGAGAGGTTCGGGACTAATCGTCAATATTGTATCTATAGCGGGCAAACGGGCGATGCTGCTGGCGGGTCTGCCGTATTGCGTCTCGAAGTTTGCCACGAGCGCTCTTGGGACTTTTGTCAACCTCGAGGAATGCGGAAACGGTATCAAGGTAACGAACATCTATCCGGGTGAAACAAACACCCCAATTGTGGACAAGCGTCCCTCACCGCCGCCGCCCGAAAAACGTGCGAAGATGCTTCAGCCGGAGGATATTGCCGCCTGTGTGGTGGCGGTCGCCAAGCTGCCGCCCCGTGCAGTTGTTCCGGAGCTGATAATTACGCCTCCATATATGATGATTGCCTGAGATAATGTCGCTCGGTGAGCTAAAGTTTGAAGTGCCTAAAGTGCCTGAAGTTAAGAGCCGGTACTGTGAATATTTTTAAAAGGTGTTGTCCGAAGGACTCCTTACGGAGAACACCTGGCGTTAAGAGAATTGTGAGGGCTTTGCTATGACTGATTACCGGATTTGTCTTTTCGTAGTGCTGACGGCCGCCTGTTTCAACAGTGGAAAGGCCTTTGGCCGGCCATTCCAAAAAAATCAGGCCGGCTTGGAGGTAGGACAGAAGCCGTTCGGTCAAATGCCTGATGGCCGGAAGGTAACTATCTACGAGCTGACGAATGTAAAAGGGCTACGCGCGAGGGTTATTGATTATGGAGCGATTTTGGTGTCACTGGAAGTGCCGGCTCGGGACGGCAAATCAGCCGATGTAGCGCTTGGATTCGATGACCTGGACTCCTACGTTGAGAGAAACCCTCTATTTGGGGCCGTCGTCGGTCGCTACGCCAATCGCATCGCAAACGCTAGGTTCACGCTCGACGGCGCCGAATATAAGCTGACCGCAAATGCCGGCAAGAATCACATCCACGGCGGAAGAGACAAGAGATTCGATAAGGTTATGTGGGAAGGCCGCCCGTTCCAGAACAGCGAAGAAGTAGGCGTACGATTTTCGTATCTCAGCAAGGATGGCGACGAGGGTTTTCCAGGTAATCTCAATTGCATTGTTACCTATACCCTAACGAACGGCAATGAGCTGAAGATAAGCTACGAGGCCGCGACGGACAAGCCTACGATTGTCAACCTCACCAATCACAGCTATTTTAATCTCGCAGGGGCAGGCAATGGTAACGTTCTGAACCACGAGATGATAATCAACGCCGATTACTATACGCCCTCAGATACAGCACTGATACCTACCGGGGAGATATATAGTGTCAAAGAGACCCCTCTGGACTTTACTGAGCCAAAGACAATTGGAGCAAGGATAGGCGGGCTTACGCAGACACGCGGGTACGACCATAATTACGTGCTGAAAAATTCAAGTGGCTCTCTTGTTCTGGCCGCCCTGGTTTATGAATCCACAAGCGGCCGGGTTATGGAAGTGCACACTACTGAACCTGGTATGCAGTTTTATACCGCAAACGGTATGAAGGGAATCAAGGGTAAAGACGGCAAGATTTACGACAGGCATTATGGTTTCTGTCTTGAGACTCAGCATTTTCCTGATTCACCCAACAAGCCGCATTTTCCATCTGTTGTGTTGCGGCCGGGCCAAAAGTACAGTACTATGACCGTATTCACGTTTTCAACACGATAGGTAAAAGGCAAAACCGGTGAACAGACTCACTCGCAGAGACTTTATCAGGGGCTTAACGGCTGCTGCCGCCTATGTAGGATTCTCCGTAAGGAGTCCTTCGGACGGCTCAGTGGCGCGTGCCGGGGCCTCACCGAAGGTTTTTGGGGCAAACGATGACATTCGTCTGGCCATAGTGGGTCTTCGCAAAAAGGGCAAGGAGCACATCGACATATTCGGCGAAATGCCGGGCGTTCGCATAGTCGCACTTTGCGATGTTGACACTCAGTTCCTGGACTTCGAGGCCAAACAATTCAAGGACCGTAATGAGAAAGTCGCCGTTTATGTTGATTACCGAAAGTTGCTCGATGAGAAGGACATCGACGCTGTTGTTATTGTCACGCCAGACCATTGGCATGCGTTGATGACCGTATGGGCTTGTCAGGCCGGGAAGGATGTATATGTGGAGAAGCCGCTCTCCCACAATATTTGGGAAGGCCGAAAGATGGTGGAAGCGGCTCGTAAGTACAATCGGATTGTGCAAACCGGCAGCCAGGACCGCTCCGATGTAGGGCTGCAGGCGGCCGTGGCGTATATCAAACAAGGTAACCTCGGCTCTATTAAGCTCGTCCGGGCAATCAGCTACAACCTTCGTGAGAGTATTGGCAAAGTCAATGGGCCTCAGGCCATCCCTGAATCGATAGACTATAATCTCTTCCAGGGACCGGCTCCACTGGTGCCTTTGATGCGGAAGAACCTGCACTATGATTGGCACTGGTTTTGGGATACGGGTACGGGGGAGGTCGGCAATCTCGGTGGCCATAATGTGGACGAGAGCCGGTGGGTGATTGGTCAGCAGAGCATTGCCTCCAGAGCAATCAGCATTGGTGGCCGAATCGGCTTGGACGATGACGGGCAAACGCCTAACACTCAAATCACTTTCTTTGACTATGAACCGGTTCCGATTGTTTATGAAGTACGCGGCCTGCGACGGAGAAAAGACCTACGCGCCGATGACCACTATAGAGGAACCAACTTTGGCATGGTGGTCCAATGCGAGCAGGGCTATTTTCGCGGCGGCAGAGGCGGCGGCTGGGCGTATGACAACAACCACAAAAGGCTCAAGCAGTTCCCCGGCGATGGTGGAGCCGGACATCAGGCCAACTTCATCGGGGCGATGCGCAGCAGAAAAGTCAGCGACCTCAGAGCTGATGTTCTCGAAGGTCACATCTCTGCTGCACTATGTCACATGGCCAACATATCCTATCGGCTTGGACGAAAGCTGCCTGTCGAGAAAATCAAGGAAGTAATCGCAGGAAACAGTATCCTGGAGGAATCTTTTGAGAGTTGTCTGGTTCATCTAAAAGCCAACGAAGTTGACCTTAAAAAGGAACCCCTGACCATAGGGCCTTCTCTGACTTTTGAACAAACAAGTGAGAAATTTGTTGGCGAGTTTAGTGACTGGGCAAATATGTTCCTGCGCCGAAACTACCGCGAGCCGTTTGTGGTACCTGAAAATGTATGATGAGATTCAACCCTGTTAGAGACGTTTAGCGAGCCCCCTTAGAAATCTATAACGGGGAATAGTAATGTATAAAAAAGCCGAATTTCTAACGGGGCGAGCTTACTCCAAAGGACTTGCTGTCGTGGAGGTCTCTAACGGGGTTAGCTTTGGGCAAAATTCCGATGCTCCGAACAGAGAAACAACGGTTAGGATTCGATTAAGGTTCAAAATTAAGTATTAGTGTAGAAGCAACCTTAAACGAAAAAGGTATTTAAAAAATGAGGTTAAAGACTATGAATCGTCGAGAGGTGCTTTTTTCGATTGCGAGCAGTATGGCAGGTTCGATGCTGAGAGCCCCGGCATGGGCGGTCGAATCTGCAATACCTAAGAGGACAAAGCTGGGCATTGATTCGTTCTCATACAACATTCGGCTCAGGACCGACCGGCAGCTTGGGGACCCGCTGAGCTTCCTCGAGCACTGCCATCAGATTGGGGCCGGCGGTGTCCAGATAAGCATTGGGTTCAGAGATGAGGCATACATTCGCAAGCTTCGCAGCAATGCGGAAAAATATGAGATGTTCGTTGAGGGCTCAGAAGGCTTGCCTCGCAGCCGGTCCGATGTCGAAAGGTTTGAGAAGGTGGTACGCACGGCAAAAGAGGTGGGGGTAAAGGTAATCCGTATCTTTTTCGGAGGTCGGCGGTACGAGCAGTTCGATAGAGCCGAACAATACGAGGACTTCGCAGAGCGTTCGTGGAGCTCGTTGCAGTTAGCTGAGCCGGTGGCAGCCAAGCACGGTATCCGCCTGGCAATTGAAAATCATAAGGACTGGCGCATACCTGATATGCTAAGCATACTGCAGCGCATTAGCAGTGAGTACGTCGGCGTATGCGTTGATACGGGCAATAGCTTTGCTCTGTTGGAAGACTCTATGGATGTTGTCGGGGCATACGCGCCCTGGTGTTTTACAACCCATCTTAAAGATATGGCCGTGGCCGAATACGAAGATGGCTTTCTGCTCGCCGATGTCCCGCTGGGGCAGGGTCTGCTTGACCTGCCTCGAATTGTTCAGGTGCTTCGTAAAGCAAGGCCTGAAATTCAATTCAGTGTGGAAATGGCGACCCGAGATCCGCTGAAAGTTCCTTGCCTGACGGAGAAGTACTGGCTGACGTTCGCGGACGTGCCCGGCTCCGACCTGGCTCGTACTCTTAGATATGTCCGTGCAAATGCAACGCCGGAGCGTCTGCCAAAGGTTAATCATCTGCCGCTGGATGAGCTGGTCAGGCTTGAAGAAGATAACATCAAAAAATGCCTCGCTTTCGCAAAGGAGCACCTGGACCTGTGAATGATGACATCGAGACAATGTTTGGAGGTCTTTTATTATGAATCCGGTAGTTATATTGGTTATTGGTGTTACTCTGCTTATTGTGATGATTATAGTGCTGCGTGTCAATGCGTTTGTTGCATTGATAACCGCTGCAATAATCATCAGCTTACTGGCTCCCGGTGATTTCGTGGATAAGGTCTCTCGCGTGGCAGAAGCGTTTGGCTCGGTTGTCGGCGCTATCGGCATTGTGATTGCGCTGGCCGCTGTTATCGGCAGATGTCTTATGGAAAGCGGCGCCGCCGACCGCATCGTACGGTCATTTCTCAAAGTGCTGGGCGAAAAAAGAGCAGCGACGGCTCTTATGGGAAGCGGTTTTATACTGTCAATTCCTGTGTTTTTCGACACCGTTTTCTACCTTCTTGTCCCGCTGGCTCGCTCGCTCTGGAGGCGAACACAAAAGAACTACGTCTTGTACCTCACGGCTATTGTCGCAGGTGCCGGAATCACTCATACGCTGGTTCCGCCGACGCCCGGTCCTCTGTTTATGGCCAACCGCTTCGGCATCGACCTTGGAGTAATGATGGGAATGGGCATCCTCGTGGGCTTACCCGCATCAGTCATTGGGCTGCTCGTTTGTAAGCTGGTCAATCGGTTTGTGGATATCCCTATGCGTCCTTATGCCGGCGATGTGGAACCGGAGCCGCTCGAGGACGACCGGCTTCCCGGGTTCTGGACTTCATTAGCCCCCATTATTTTGCCGGTGATTCTGATTTCAATGAAAACGGTAACAAATGCCCTGGTCGAGGGCACGCTGATAGCTCAAATTGCGGCTGTTTTGGGTGACCCCAACCTGGCTCTGCTGCTCTCGGCGGCAATCGCAATGTTTGTGCTTGTTCGCAGTCGTGGATTATCTCTCAAAGAGCTTTCTCAGAAAATGGATACCGCTCTCATGAGCGGCGGCATCATTATTCTCATAACGGCTGGTGGCGGTGCTTTCGGCGCTATGCTCCGAGCCGCAGGCGTCCAGGATACGGTCGAAGGATTCATAGGCGCGGGAGGACAAGGCATGGGACTTACACTGTTGCTCATGGCCTTTGCTGTTTCATCAGTCATAAAATTTTCGCAGGGCTCAGGCACAGTAGCCATGATTACGACCTCCACTATGTTTGCGGCTGTGGGCGTATCGAAAGAAATGCTGGGTTGCAATCTCGTGTACTTGGCTCTGGCTATCGGCAGCGGCTCGCTCGTCGGTGACTGGATGAACAACAGTGGATTCTGGATCTTCGCACGGATGGGCGGTCTGACCGAAATCGAGACGCTCAAATCCTGGACCATCCTCACCGCTTCGCTCGGACTCATCGCCCTGGCTTTTACTCTGCTCTTTGCATCCGTGCTTCCGTTGGCATAAGAAAGTGTATGAAAAGGCTATCCTGTCATTTTTTGGAGCTTCTTCGCAACATTTACGACTCCGCCCGCAACGCCTTGGCCGAAACGACCCAAATGGCCCAACACACCACTAAAGTTTGGAGTGCCTAAAGTGACACGTAAGTGTCATCCTGAGGCGAAGCCGAAGGATCTGGCCAACGAATAAGAGATTCTTCGCTTCGCTCAGAATGACAGCTTTGCTGTCACTTTAGCTCACTTTAGGCACTTTCTTCGCACTTCAACCTTGGCTAACTTCTCATAGAACTGAATAATCCCGCCGTGGTCGTCTGCACCCTTGCCATCCACTTTCAATGCCTGCATAACCTCCATCACTGCACTGGATAGGGGAACAGGAACCCCTACCTCATGGGCGGTATCGAGCGCGTTGGCCAGGTCCTTGATATGCAGCTCTATGCGAAATCCCGGCTTAAAATTGCCTTCGAGTACCAGCGGCATCTTGGCATCCAGAACAGCGCTGCCCGCCAGTCCTCCGCGAATCGCCGCAAAGACCTTCTCTGCGTTGACCCCTGCTTTGGCCGCCAGCACCATTGCCTCTGACATCGCGGCTATGTTCAGGGCGACGATGATTTGATTGGCCAATTTCGTCATATTACCGCTGCCAATCTCGCCCACCCGCGTTACGGAAGCCCCCATCACACCCAGAATGTCTTCGACCTCATCAAATGTCTCTTGCGGTCCCCCGACCATGATTGCGAGCGTGCCGTCTTTGGCTTTGGGCTCACCTCCGCTTACCGGAGCATCGAGCATAACAGCTCCTTTTTCCTTTGCTCTTTCTGCCACCTCCTTGCTCGCCAGAGGCGCTATGGAGCTCATATCAATAAGGACAGTGCCCGGCTTAGCACCTTCCAGAACGCCACCCTTGCCCAGCACTGCTTCCTTGACCTCCGGGGAGTTGGGCAGCATAGTTATTACAATCTCGCTCTTTTCGGCGACCTCTTTGCTCGATGAGCCTGCCTTCGCCCCGGCCTCGACCAGGTCATCGATTTTCTCAGGCACAATGTCGTAAACCGTGAGTGGGTAGCCTTTTTTGAGCAGATTTTTGGCCATAGGGTTGCCCATTATTCCCAATCCAATAAAGCCAATCTTCTTCATTGCCAAACCTTTCCCTATATTCTTGTCTGTGATTCTTACCACAAGGCCGACCTCCATATCCTTTTGTCAGCCGACCGCGAAAAACATTATTTGTGCTGGAAATTCTCCAATAATTTCCAGCCGCCTTCATAGAACTGTGCAAGCGTCTTTTGTGTTACTCCATACGCAATGAAATCTTTCGGTTTCATCCCTTCCGGTTCATAAGCCCGAATAAACTCAGGCAGCACAGAGAGTCTCTCAATTACATCTTTGGGTATCTGGTAGTCTATGCGCTCCTCGAAGGGCAATTCATCAGACAGCAACATCTCCTGGTACGGTGGAGCAATAGACATAATGAGCTTCGCTCCCGCCAGTTCCGTCATGTGATAAGTCCCCCTTAGGGCGGCGACAATCAACGTGGCTTCATAGCTGTGATGTTTGTAGATAGAATAAGCCCGTTTGGAAACAGCCAGACCCGCCTGACGAATATCGGATTCGCTGATATCAGCTTTGCTGTCGTGCGCCACGTCTCTAAGATAGTCATCGAGGCGCCCTATCATAATGACGGCGAAGCATTTGCCCGGCTCGATACCATTCTGTCTGGCTCGTTGTATTCCCCGGCGATGTCTCTCGGCAATGGCAATTACCTGCGGCACGGTATAGCTTATGGTCAGTGTGGCCGTGATTCCTTCTGCGGTACAGTCCTCAAGCACATCCAGCCCTGCCGCCGTGGCGGGCAGCTTCACGGCAATATTGGGTGCCCACGCGTGAAAACGCCTTGCCATCGGAAGCATACATTTTCTTTCTGCCGCGCGGGCGGGATTAACTTGGGCGCAGACATAGCCCATCAGGCCTTCGCTTTTTTCGTATTGCGGCTCGAGCTGATGGGCGGCGTGCGTTATTGCAATGCTCATGAGCTTTTCGGCTTTTCTTTCCGGCTCCAGGTGCTCTGACAGCACATTGTTTATCTCCCTGGCCCATGAGTCTTTGTTTCTGGACAATGCGAGATGCGAGAGAAAAGGATTGGTGGTAGCGCCGATGGCGCCCCTCTCGATGCCGCGCTCAAGCTCGCCCGGTTCTGCCGAATCATGCCACCATACTGTTTTGGTGTTTTCAATTGCCCACTGCAAGTAGCCTGTCTTCTTCATAGCCGGCTCCTGAGAGTCTTTGCCCAAAGGATATACGATTTGCTCCCACGGGGCAAGGCATTCTTTTTGCAGAACAAGCAGCCACAGACTTCGCGAACGGCTTTCTCCGGCAAAGCGAACGGCTTTCGCCGGCAAAACAGAATAACAATCTTCTTCCTTCGGAGATGATTGCGGCCGATTCCACCGGCCAATCTGTGTCCCCAGTAACTGGACTGAGTCAGACCTTTTCCGGAACATTGAATGGTGCCCGGTAACCCAAAGGCCTTGAAGTGGGCTCTTTAATAGTAACATCAACGCTTCTTTGAACGAGGCCGACGCGGCTCGAACGCGCAACCTTCGGATCGACAGTCCGATGCTCTAGCCAATTGAGCTACGGCCCCGTAATCTCACTTAAAAATTTTAATATATCAGCAAACCAGCTTTTATGTCAACTGTTTTTTATACAAAACACCTCATTAGCTAAAGTTTGACAAAGACGCTTATAAATTGTGCACTTATGTTCTCATCTTCTTGAAGACCGTGAGCGTCTGACGACCGGGCGTGATTTGCTGTCCTTTTTGGGGTTTTGCTGCAGGACTCCCATTGCTTTTTTCACGTCGGCGACTTTTAAAACACCTGTAGTTCGGCCTCCCTTCGCGCCTGCTGTGCAATACGCGTATGAAATATTTATGTGGTTCTTGGCCAATTTCTCCGCTACCACCGCAAGCGCACCGGACTTATTCGTCAGTTCTACACACAAAACCTCTGTCTCGTTGTGGGGCATATTTAGCTTTGACAGCACCTCTTTAGCTTTTTCCGGCGAGGCGAAAACTACTCGCATAGCGCCGTGTTCCACGGAATCCATCACTGTCATCGCTATGATGTTAATCTTAGCTCGTGCAAATTCGCCGAGCACCTGAGCTAACACTCCAGGTTTGTTGACCATGAAAATCGAAAATTGTGTTGCAATATACATAACACCGGCCTCTCTAATTAAATGTATACCTGATTTCGGATAGCCTTGCACGTACTTGATACTGGCAACGGCATGTCACTCTCACAAAAGTGGGAGTCAATTCGTTTTCACTGCCTGTATGCCGCTTTCTTTATCCGGGAAAAATCTGAAAACCTTATCAAGATTGGTTATCTTGAAAACCCTGTGAAGTTGTGGATTTATCGAACTAATCACAACCTCACCGCCGTACTTTTCCAGCTTGGTCCGGAACTCCAGAAGCAGCCCCAGCACCTGGGAGGAGAAAAACTTTACACTCCCAAAGTCAAATATCAGCTTGTTGGGTTGGTTTTCGTTAATAAATTTCTTTATCTGCTTGGAAGCGGCAGTTATTCCATCCACATCACTTACTGAAGCGGATTTGAAAACCACTATCCCAACATTGCCCTGGCTTGTTATTTCTACGCCGCCTTCTTCATCCATGCTTATCGACGCTCCTTCCAAATCAAAACTTTAAACAATCATCCCAAATTTAACGACTCTGTCCGAGCTCCTGCTCATTTTTGCTCATTTTTACACATTTATCAATAATCATTTGTCAATTATTAACTTTTTTTAACATTTCCAGCAGGCAACAAAATGCCCATTATCAGTGTTTTTCCCCCTTTTTAATGCCGGCATCTGCTCTAAACAATCGCTCTGGCGCTGAGGACACCTCGGGTGAAAAGGACAGCCGGATGGTGGATTCAAGGCGCTCGGCACTTCACCGCCCAATATGGCTCTCCGGCTATGCTCAGACCGCTCAACTGCCGGCACAGCCGAGATAAGGGCACGAGTATAAGGATGCAGAGGGTTTCGATAAAGCTCTTGTGCCGTAGCCTGCTCCACTATCCTGCCCATATACATCACCGCCACGATATCGCAGAAAAACTCCACCACAGCCAAATCATGTGCGATAAATAAGAACGTCAAGCCGAATTCTTCCTGCAAATCTTTGAGAAGATTCAAAATCTGCGATTGAATCGAAACATCAAGGGCGCTAACCGGCTCATCACAAATAACCAATTTTGGTTTCAGCGTCAAGGCCCTGGCGATGCCGATTCGCTGCCGCTGTCCGCCTGAAAATTCGTGTGGATAACGGTTCATATAATCAGGTGATAGGCCCACCTTTGAGAGCAGTTCCGCAGCTCGCTCAGCCGGTTCATTGTTTGTTATTTTCCTTTGAACCTTCAACGGCTCACTAATAATATTACCAATGGTCATCCTCGGATTCAATGAGCCATAAGGGTCCTGAAAAATGAGTCTAATCTCTCTGCGAAGACGTCGCAATTCGACCTTGTCGGCAGACAGAATGTCCGTCTGTTCGAAAAACACCTTTCCCGCCGTTGCCGGAACTAATCGAACGATACTTCTGGCGACAGTTGTCTTGCCGCAGCCACTCTCACCGACAAGACCTAACGTCTGTCCCTTTTCGATACCAAAACTGACCCCGTCAACCGCTTTGATGTAACCAATAGTTCGCCGCCGCGGCCCTTTCCTTATAGGAAAATAGGTCCTCAGGTTGTCAACTTTCAGCAGATGATTGTTTGTGCTTACCATATTTTGACTCATATTCTTTGTCAATTTGTAGGGTGGGGTCTTTACCCCACCAATTTTTATTCACCGGCACAAATGATACTCTCGCAGGTTCTTTTCATATCAGCAAGTTTCATATCTTCATAAAAACCGCTCTGAACAAATTTATGATACGTTGACCAAGGCCAATCCTCTATCTTTTCAACCAATCCGTGTTTGATGGGGTTGTAATGTATGTAATCAATATGACGCTGTAAATCATCTTCATTTCTTATCTGGTGTTCCCAAAATCGTCTCTGCCAAATAGCCGCTTCACCCGTGCGCATTCTTGAGACATTTCTTTGTCCTTCATGTCCGCCGGATTTTAGATACGTCTTTGTAAAGAGCGATTTGACCGAATTCTAGCGCGTTGAAAAATCAGAATCACAATCGGGCAATTTCCATACACAGTGTAAATGGTCGGGCAGAAGGCACATCGCGATGTTATCGAAGGGTCGTTTTTCCTTTACTTTGTCAAATGCAAAACGCAGACAATCGCGGGATAGCGTATCGGTCAGGAATTTTGCCCGCTGAAACGTAACAACCGTGAAAAAGTAATATCCGCCTTCAAAATTAGCTCGCCTGTAATCTGACATTTTCTATAAACCCGAATTTATTGGTGGGGTTCTGACCCCACCCTACCTTGCTTGTTAGGATGTCTTCAACAACGACCATTGTACCATCGTCGAGGCAGCCGATGTCTTGATCTGCATTCAAGAGAACGCTAAAATTTAAGCTTTCTGATTTTGTGCTTATACTCTATATGATATATTACTCCCACCGCAACAATCAGACCTAATACTCCTCTAACTTGTTCAGATATAGGCTTATGATAACCAAAGCAACATACTGAGATACTTGCTATGGCCGCCTCAATAAGCAAACCTACTAAAATCCATCGCCACAAAAACGCCCAACAAATTTTGAAGATAGTTTTTATTTTTACCATTATTTCATTCCTTCAGTCTCGCAGGTTGGGGTCTTTACCACACCGGTAAGGTTTTAAACAGTTATTTGTTTATGTCTTCCATATCTTGATTCATATTCTTTATATTCTGCCTCTGTTTCATAACCGGGAGCATACCAGCAGGCCACATAATGTTCACGGTTTTGTAGGGTGGGGTCTTTACCCCACCAACCAACTTTCCTTAATTCCGGCTCGACTGTCTGACACCGCTTATCATTACAGCCTCTCGGGCATCGGGGATGAAACTTGCACCCTGTCGGGAAGTGCAATGGCTCGGGAACATTACCTGAGATTGTCTGCAAACGTTTCTCTGAAAAACCCAATCTCGGCAGAGACTTTAACAACCCCTGGGTATAAGGGTGTAAAGGCTCCGCGAGGAGTCGGGGCGAGTCGGCCACTTCCACTATTCGCGAAGCATACATCACGGCAACGTTCTGGGCTCGCTCGGCCACAATGCCCAAATTGTGAGTTATCAGCAAAATGCTCATACCGTTTTGTTTTTGCAAATCGTCCAACAAATCCAGTATCTGTGCCTGAATCGTTACGTCCAGAGCGGTTGTCGGCTCATCGGCTATTAGCAGCGCCGGCTTACAGCTTGCCGCCATTGCTATCATAATCCGCTGCTGCATACCGCCGGACATCTGATGTGGGTATTCATGTGCCCGCCGGGCCGGGTCAGCAATGCCCACTTTCCGCAGCATCTCGACGGCATCCGCCCAGGCCTCTTTACAGCTTTTTTTCTGGTGAAGCCTGATAACCTCGGCAATCTGGTTGCCGACTGTATAGACCGGATTGAGACTGGTCTGCGGCTCCTGAAAAATCATAGCGATTTTCTTTCCGCGAATTTGTCGCATCTTGTTTTCGCTCAACGCCGGCAGGTTCCGTCCCTCGAAAACAATTTCGCCGCCGACGATTTTACCCTGCGGAGCCGGAACTAAGCGCATAATCGACAGTGCCGTTACGCTCTTACCGCACCCGCTCTCACCGACAAGTGCAAACGTTCGGCCTTTCTTTATCGAAAAGCTCACATCCTGTACCGCTTTAACGATACCTTCTTCAGTAAAAAAGTGCGTCGAAAGATTCTTAATCGAGAGTAATGTTCCAGTGTTACTCATACTTATTTCGCATCTTCTATCTTTTACTTATGCACTTATGCTCATTGAATCCTCAACTTTGGGTCGAGGGAGTCTCTCAGGGCGTCGCCGAAGATATTCAACGCCAGTGACAGGAAGAATATTGCCGCCGTAGCAGCCGCCATCTGCCACCATACACCTCGCGAAAGCTCAATCCTGGCATCATTTATCATCGCTCCCCAGCTCGGACGCTCCGCTTCTCCAAGCCCTAAAAAGCTCAGAATAACCTCTGCGTGAATGAAGGCCACAAATCGCAGCGAAAAGTCGATTATCACGAGGTGAGAAACATTAGGCAGCAGGTGTCTGAAGATTATCCGCCGCCGATTGCACCCATAGCTAATCGCAGCCAAGACGTATTCTCTGTCTTTGTGCTTGATAACTTCACCGCGAATCAGCCGACATATACCGACCCAGCTCGTAAGACCTATGGCTAAATAGACCGCCGTGATGCCTGTAAGCTTATGGCCGAAAAGAGTCTTATCACGCAGCACAACGGCAAAAGCCAATATTAGCAGAATATACGGAACTGAGCTTAAAGTTGAATAAATCCAAACGATTATTTCATCGACGAAGCCGCGAAAATAACCCGCGACAGCCCCTAAAGGAACCCCAATTGCGATACTGATAAACGAAGCGCATAGCGCAACCGTTATCGATATCTTTGCACCATACAACGTCTTTCGCAGAACAGACTGCCCGAATATATCCGTGCCGAAGATATTTTTCGAGCTGGGCGGCGCATAAGATTGTCCGGCCTGTTCGGCCCACAGTATCGGCCCAATCCGCCAATCGAAAAATTCCGCAAGATAGACAAAGCCGGCAAGCAAAAAATATATTGTTATTACCCCGAGGCAAAGCATCGCTAACCTGCGCCTGCGAAGACTTCTGGCGCCATCCTTCCACAGACTTGTGCCCTTCGGTGGTTCTGTTTTTATTATCTGCTGATATTCACTCAAGAGAAATCCTCGGGTCAACGAGCGAGTAGCAAATATCTGTTATAAGATTAAATACCACAAAAAGGAGCGCACTTATGTAGGTCATAGCGCTGATAACAAAATAATCGCGTGAGCCGATTGCCTCCACCATAAGATAACCCAGTCCAGGGATGCCGAAAAACCTCTCGAGCAGCAGCGACCCTAAGAACAAAAACGGTATTGCCAAAACCACCCGCGTAATAATCGGTATCATTGCATTTTTCAAAACGTGCTTGAACAGCACACGCCTGGTTGAAAGCCCTTTTGCAAAAGCCGTCCGAACGTAGTCGTTTCGCATCTCATCGAGCATAACTGTTCTAAAAAAACGCAGATTCCTTCCCAGACCTGCTGCTATACCGATTAACACGGGCAAGGCTACATTCCGGGCTAACGACAAGTCCGGCGAAAAGAATACCGGAAAAAGTCCCCACTTATATGCGAGAAAGTATTGGCCGAAAAGAATAAAGCTAAGATATGGAATACTCATCCCCGCAACACAAATAACTACTGCTAAGATGTCCCAAATGGTACCTCGAACGAATGCCACAACAAGTGCTAAGCTTACTGAAATTATCACGACGCCAAAGAAAATCGGTACCATCAAGGCCAGAGAAGGCCCTATGCCACGTTTGATTTTGTTGATAACAAGTTCGCGGTCGCGGGCCCTGCCGAAATTGAATGTCAGCGCATTCTTGAAGTGGTTTGCGAATTGGCTGTCCCACGACAGAAATAAAGGCTTGTTAAGGCCGTACTCTTCGCGGATTTCGTCTATTGTCTCCTGCGTGGCACCTTTGCCGGCAATTTCAACGGATATGTCACCACCAACGAGAGTGAACAATATAAAAGTCAGCAGCAGTACGCCGAATACAATTGGTATTGTATATAGAAGCCGCCTTATTATGTAAACTGTCATTTATTGAGCTTTGCGTTACGAAAAAAACCATGATGGCACCCTCAAGCCCTAACTTGAGTTCGTCGAAGGCTTGTTTGGGGGTGCTGAAAATCTTCAATTTTTATACGCTGCGCGTTTAGCCGTATCGATTCTGCGATACTTGCTCAGCCCGTATGCGAAGGCGTGCGGCTTGTAATTCTTATACCAGTCATGATGCAGCACATAAGCAACACGATGATTTAAGAAGGCCGCTGGGCAATCTTCCAGAACTATAAGCTCCATTTTTCTATATAGCCGATATTTTTCGGGGCTGTCGAGCATTACTTGCGCTTTTTCATATAATTCGTCAAACTCCGGATTGGAATAGTTGAATTTATTTGGTCCCGGGGCATTGTATCTGCTGTAGAACATTGCCAGGAAATCCTGCGCATCGGGTGAGGTTGCGCTGCTGCCGGAGGTGAACATCTGGACGCTTTTAGTATTGACTTTCTCCAGATAAGTAGGCATATCCATATATTCCGTTTCAACTTCAAGACCGATGGCGTTTAAGTTGCGTTTGAGGAGCTGGCCAAACTGACGGTACCAGGTACTTGTGCCGGGCAGAGCTATTTTGAGCGTAGGCAGTTTGCCGCCGTGAATTTTCTCGGCCTCTTTCAATAGCTCCTGTGCCTTTGCCGGGTCATACTTGGCGTATCCTTTTTCTTTTATCTCGGGATTGTAAGAGGGCATTACGGGTGGTATAAGGCCGTGAGCAACCGGATGTCGATTATTGAAAAACAGCTCTATAAACTTCCCGCGGTCTATGGCATAGCTTATCGCACTGCGGAGCGGTTTGTTTTTGCCAAAGACAGGGTCTGCCATGTTAAAACCGAGCCAGTAGGTAGATGGGTCATTAAAGGTTTTCAGGTGTATGTTGCGTTGCGTCATTGCCGGCGTTAATTCTCCGGCTCCGCCCATAACCTCGTCGAAGTTATCTTTGGGAATTACAGTGGCATCGACTTTGCCCTGCAAGAATAAAAGCCAGGCAGGCTGGCGCTCTTCGATTATGGTCCAGAGGACTCTGTCTGCAAAAGGTATGGGTTTTCCTGCATCATCCAGATAGCCGGCTTCGGCATCACCGGGTTCGCCGCTGCTCGGATAAAATTCGCCCCTGAAAGCCGGGCTGCGGGCAAGCTCGATGTAGCTGTCACGGCGCCATACATTCAGCCGGAACGGCCCGGTACCTACGGGGTGGCTTATAATATCCCTGCCGTAATAATCGATTGCCTCTTTAGCTACAGGCGCTGTTGCTATATCCGCCAGAGCTGTGCATAGTTGGGGCCAGGGTTTTTTGAGCTGGATAACCAGTATGTAGTCGTCGGGAGTTGTTAATCCTTGAACTTGCCGGGAATAATCGACGTCCGCCCCGCTGTTGCAAATTTTTGTATATTCGCGAAACTCATCGAGTCCGACAATTTTATTATCAAAGATAGACCAGTTTTGGCTCATATACTTGATATTAGCGATTCTTTTTAGAGAGAAAACGAAATCCTTAGACTTCAGCTCGCGTCCTTTACTGTTTGAAAAACATGGGTCATCCTGAAAGTAAACACCTTTTTTTATTCTTATAGTATAGGTGAGTAAGTCGTCGCTGATTTGCGGCATATCTTCAGCTAATAGAGGTATGAGCTCGTAGGGGCGCTTCAGGAAGTGATACTGGTATAAAGGCTCGAATATCTGGCTGGCGACTATAATAGAATAGAGGTCACGCATATTGCCGGGGTCGAGGCTTTTTATCTTGGTAGAAAGGACGTGATGCAGGACCATTTCGTTAGGCTCTTCAATTGATGCCGAGCTATCACATCCTGCAATAATCAACGCCGCACCAATTGTCGTTACGAGAAGTGCCAGCCTTACTGACATTCGAATCCGGTGGTATCCCTGCAATTGGTGCGTGGCTGTGTTAAACCCCGTTAGAAGCCGGAATCGAAGGAGAGCCGCATTAGAAGTAAGCCGCCGCCTTGTAACGGGTCGGACATTCCGACAAGGGCACATTATTTCTAACGGGGTAAATACAAGACTTACAAACTTCAATGCAAAATCCCTTTTGCTTTAAGCTGTTTTTATATTATTTATTGTTCGGCCATGTGCAGATTCATTTATCAATTATCAGTAATCTATCATCAATAATCAACTTTTTTTAGCATTTTCAGCAGGCATTAAAATGCCTGTAATAAGTGTTTTTTTACCGTTCGTAAATAGATGGTTTCTGGTTTCGATGCAGGGGGGAATGATGTGGAAAAATAGTTAAGTTTGAGGTTTTTTAGGAGAGGGTAAATTTTAAAGAAAATTGGGTATTTTCAGGTTTTTTTTGCTGATTTTGGAAGGATTCCTTGTTTTTGGGTTAAAAAAGGGGTTGGTATGTCAATATGCGTTATATGGGCAATATGAGCAAGGGAAAAACGTCAAAAATTGAGCATAAATTTGTATAAATTGGTCATAAATTCAAAAAAATGCGCGCCTTTTGGGTATAAATTCATCTGAAATGAGCACTTTTTAAAAATTAACATTTTGTTAGTTTAAGGGATATAGGGGGTTTTAATTCGTGGCAAAATATTATCGGACGTTGCGGTGGTTGGTGGTGGGGAGGGGTGAGTAGTGAGCTAAAGTGAACTAAAGTGCCTAAAGTGAGCTAAAGTTGGATAACAGAAGACGGAGGACAGAAGGCGGACGACAGATGACAGAAGACAGATGGCAGACAAAAAAAATATCGAATGCCGAACCCCCACAAATACATTCGGGGCAAGCAAGGAATGTCGAATAATGAAGTACAGAGGATGGGAGACAGAAGACAGATAGAAAATAAGCACGAAATCCAAAACAAATTCAAATGACCAAAATATAAAATTCTAAACAGGCACTGACTGACACAGACTTTTTCAGACACGGATTCACACGGGATTAACACTGTTTTTTTTATTTTGGTTTGGCCGAAGGAAAGGTCGAAAACGTATCTGTCCCAATTATTTTTCATGGCGAAGCACCACCGGCGGAAGCTGCTGACCGCTGAAAGACATGGTTGGGTAGCGTTACTTTTCTACCTGAGATTCTTGCTTGTCAAGGCGAGTATGCATGAATTGCATCATAGTTAGGGATTCATTCCACCCGATAGAGTCGAAGAATGCATCTATTGAAAAATTCCTTTCAAATCTATCGAGAAACGAATCAATCCAATAGTAATACTCCCAACCTTTTGAGGATAGAAAAGCACCCGGTTTGAAGGTTACATCTATTATAACCTGCACTTCAAACTCAGTAACATCTTTAGGTTTCTTGTCTAAACCTAGTATAAATTGATAAAATTCGTTGGGAACGTACGTAGGTATTTTTGAAAAGTCGACAGTAACAAGGAGACAAAATCGTTTTGTGTTTATCTCGATCTCACCATCTCCTGATCGACGAAGCTTGCTTTTTTCTGGTAGGGCAAGTTCGAATCTATCATAGACCTCCCCGCCTTTACCCTTCGCATAAGCTATTTCTTTATAATTGTAGAACCCAGTTTCGTTACCCTTCTCATAAACCAGTTTTCCGGGAAATGTTTTTTCCTTATTTGCATCTTCTCTAATAAATGCGGGGCGCTCTTCCATATCTTTAGAAAACAATTCCAGAAAGTGATTTTTTAGAAGAACATCGGGGATGTCATTTCTGGAAAAAGTCTCCAGTGTTTTTTGCTGAATGCTGTTTTCACTGAAGTACGTCGATAGATGTGAAGATAATTCATCAAGAATGAAGTACTCCGTTGCCTCAGCGATTAATTGATGAGAATGTAATTCTTTGATGATAATACTTTCATCTGATACCTCTAATTGTTCTCGTAGAGGTTCGTTGTCCCACCAAGTTTTTAATGCTTCGTTTTCGCTAAAGGCTGCTTTGAGATAGGCCGCAAGTTTTATGCCATATTGATATCTCGGAATGGATATTATTGAGTTCGCTTTTCTGTCATAGATGAAGAGACCTTTTAAGAAAACTGTCCTATGACGAGTTCTGATAAATCTAAAGCCCGAATAGATTAGTGCTAAGATACCAATAATAGAACCTGCAACAAGCGTCCATGATGGAGATAACGGAATCAGGCTCGGCAAACTCGAAGAAATCAGATTTACAGATAGGGCAAGCAATACTGCGACAACTATCAATTCAACGAGATTTGCCCTCACAGCCATTAGTTCTGATATTACGCCTTTAGTCTTTTTCATCATGGGCGAAACCTACAATAAGTGTTACGTAGGTGTATGAGTAGCCACCCAACTATGTCTTATATGGTTCCACATAACACGCCTATGTTGGATATCCCATTATTCTTACATAACTCCAATAAATAGGGACAATCACCGTTTTTCATCATCATTTCATAGTTCCTATTTTATTTTGTTTCCCAATTCTACCCAAATCCTGACTTCTTACAACCGAAATCTTGTCCTGAGTTGTATTATGGCGGTATACGAAGAAATACATGCTACTGCTCGGGATAATCGAGCTCGGGGTGAGGTTTTTGTTTGCCTTTGTGTTTGCGATAAGAAGAACCCACCCAATAGATCCGCCGAAGGCGGACAAGTTTGAGGGCTAAATATTTTTGAGATTGCCGCGTTGGCCGCGATGCGGCCTCCTCGCAATGACATTTATAAATAGAAAGAAAACCTTGGGTGAAACCCAGGGCTAAATATAACGGCAAATAAATTTGGGAAAGATGAAACAAACAATTGAAATGGTGGGGCAAGCCCCACCCTACAACTGCGCTGCGCTCAGAATGACAATCATTAAACAGATTCCTCGACCGCGCTCAGAATGACTTTCCGGTAATCAATTATCATTTTGGTGGGTTAGCGGGTGGTTCGGGTAAAGGGAGCGGAACGGTGCGTGCGCTGCTGCCGGTTGTGCCGTAGTCAAACTTCAGGGCGGTGGGTAATTGGCCTGGCGTTGTTGCGCTGCCAAGTAATCTGTCGTGCTCGGCTAAAACGGCCTGTACGTTTTGCCGCTCCAAAGCCCTTCTGATAGTTAGCTGTGGGCTGCCCAGAAGCCGGCTGATACACTTGTCTTCGGTCTCGACCATTACGGAAGCCAAATGACTTTTCTGGGTATCATTCAAAAAGGCATAGCCTTTAGCGTACCTGCTTATCACATAGGAGTACAACTGGGCAAAACGCCGGGCAAGGTCGGGCTTTGTGCCGGCTGTTGTCGGCAGCGGTAAGCCGGGAGACTCCGAAGGTAAGGGTATTTTGCTGCTGAGATATTTCAAGATGGCACTGTCATAAAGCTCGTACTTCACTGTCCAGTCGGCGTATTGTTTAATTCGCAAATCAGCTATTTGGGACAATAATTGCTCTGCCTGTGGGATGTTTACGCCGGCAGCGAATTGAGCTATCAAAGCTATTATCTCAGGGGTGCTGGTCTCGATAATCTCTTGAAGCTGTCCTGCGATGGCCGATGCCTGATTTGGGTTTGAAGTTGTCGCGGCATTTAGCTTTGTTATGATTTCGGGGTTGGTAAGACAATGGACGGCCCAGTAACGAATAACCATATTCTCATTTTTTAGCATTGCGATAGCCTGGTTTGCCAATGCCAGGTCCTGCAGACCATCCATGAGAATCAAGAGGTTAATTATTACCGGAGTTGTGCGTTCCGGCCGTTTTAATTCCTGAGCCTGTTGAAAACCTTCGGCGATGTGTCTGCGGGCCGACTCAGAAAACTGTTGAGCGTATTGTCCCTGGTTGCTCTGCCTGCTGAGGATGACAGTACGGAGCTTTGCAATGGAGGTAAAATCTCTCGTTTGGACCAATTCTTTTATCGCCTGAGCAAGGAAATCGTCGATAATTTTTAAATCGCCATTATCGAGCACCGCCTTTTTGAGCACATCGTCAACCTCTCTGGTAGAGACAGCCACGGAGCCCGAATTCAGCAGCAAAACCAAAAACGCCACCAGAACAGCGGAAATCAGCCATTTTATCTTCATTTTGCAAACACCCTAAAAATTGCCGGTTTTGGAATAAACAGTCCCCAGCTTATACCTACATCCAACAACACCCAGTTTAACTTTAAAACCAGTCTTTGTCAAGTGATTTTGCCCCCCCAGAGAAAAAGCCGATAAATGTGGCCTTTAACCATTTGACTTTTTCCTTATTAACTTTTTGTATAAAAAGCTTGTAAAATTGATGTAATTTCGTATAAACTCTATGGATAAAAGATGAATAAAGGCCGGAGTTAAGTGTTTTTTATAGGACAAAAAAAATGAACAGACGGCATTTTATTAAAGTTACGGGTCTGTGTGCAGCGGAGATGCCTGCCTCGGATGGGCTTTTCGCAGCGGGGGGACGGAAATGACGGAGTCATTCTCAAAACTTGTTCGCATCGACCCTTTTCGCCTGCGTATGGAGCGGCGGGGACAGATGGTTACGGATGCAACGATTTTCGCCTCAGAGGCCGTCAACCTCGAACCTGAAGCTGTTCGTCAGCTTTATGATGCGGCTTCACTGCCGCCGGCTAAAAAGGTTCTGGCGACCGCTGATATTCATGTCGGCTTTGGTGTGCCAATCGGGGCCGTGCTGGGACTGGACGGCGCAATTATGCCTCCTGCAGTCGGGTATGACATAAATTGTGGAATGCGGCTGCTGCGCACACCCTTTTCAAAAGGCGAGATTGATACCGACAAGGTCGCTGTCGATATAGCCCGCGACATTCCGCTCGGCGAAGGGAAGGAAAATTTGCAGTTAGACAAGAGCGGAATCGAAGCCGTTATCAATAAAGGTGTTGCCGCCGTGCCGGGGCTTGCGCAAAAAATCAGTCACCGTGCCTGGGAAGCTTTTGACCCGGACCAGCTCACAGATGACCTTGAAAGAATCGAGGAAAACGGCCGTCTGCCCTCTGACCTGGGCGCGGTGCCAAAAAATGCAATACAAAAAGGCATGAATCAACTCGGCACACTCGGGGGCGGAAACCACTTTATCGAAATCCAGTACGTCCAGGAGGTTTTTGAGCCGGATTTAGCCAAGAGCTTCGGCCTTTTCAAAAACCAGCTCGTTGTAATGATACACTCCGGCTCGCGTCGTTTTGGCTATGAAATCGCTGATGAATATATGAATATCGCCGCTCGGAGGCCGGAGAATGCCGACCGGAGGAAAATGCTCTCATATCTGCCGACCGAGAGCAGTGCGGGTAAAAACTATATCGCTGCAATGGCTGCGGCGGCCAACTTCGCATTTACGAATCGGCACATTATGGCACTGCTTGTGAGACGCTGTTTTAACAGGATGTTTGGCGCAACGCCGCTGGCGCTCGTTTATGATGTTGCTCACAATATGGCAAAGCTCGAGACACATAGCGGCGAACGTCTTTGGGTGCACCGCAAAGGTGCCACGCGTGCTTTCGGTCCGAGGCAGATGGCCGCAAGTATTTTCGCCCAAACCGGCCAGCCTATAATAACCCCCGGCTCAATGGGCACTGCAAGTTTTCTGCTTGTCGGAACGGGTGATTCCGAGGAGTCTTTAAGCTCTGTCAACCACGGTGCCGGTAGAGTAATGAGCCGCACCGCCGCTCTTGGGAAGTCTCGTAAAGGCAGAGTTATTACGCCGCCTTTGATTAGCGATGAGCAGTTCAAACGCAGTATGCAAGGCATAAAGCTCATTACCGGCGATAAACACAAAATAAAAGAGGAAGCACCGGACGCCTACAAAGATATCGAAGAGGTCGTGCGAATTGTTGTGGAATGTGGCTGGGCCAAGGCCGTCGCCCGGATGGTGCCTTTAGCGGTCTTGAAGGGCTGAGAAGTTTCGTCCGGATCTTTTTGTCGTAAAATGCTTATCCTGTGTGAATTTGTTTCAGCGGTCTTTAAATCTTCTCATCCGTATCAAGAATTCCCTGCAAAAATAGCATAAAAACGACAATCCAGCACCAATCCAGTTGTGTCCGGGCTGTGATAAGATTTGCCGGTTTGGAGTCGGGATTGGTGCTGGACATTTATTGTCTGATGTTTTATGCTACGTAGAAATAAAATGGGTGGCTTTTGCGACTGAATGGTTTCGCAAATGTTTGTCGGAAAGTGAAAATGTTTAGACGCCTTGTTGTTTTTATAACTTTGCTGATGGTACCGGTCTTTATTGCCGGTTGCCCGCAGGTAGAGTCTGTACATATTGAACCTGCACAGACTGAAATCCTTAAGCCCGAGCCTGCTGAGGCTGAACCTAATGAAATCGAGCCTACTGTTGTTGAGCCTGCCGAAGTTGAGCCTGTTAAGGTTACACCTGCTAAGAGCGAACCCAATCAGGTCAAAGCGGATAAGGTTGAACCTGATTATATCAAACCTGATGAAATCGCTCCTGACCAGCTCGAGATTGTTGAGCCAGAACCCAATGATGTCGAACCGGCCAGTGTTGAACCTAATGAGCCTGAGCAGCGGGGAGTCGGGCCTGATGAGGTTGTGCCTGCTGAGTCGGAGCCCAATGAGGTCGAGCCGGCCAGTGTTGAGCCTAATAACGTTGAGCCTAATGAACTGAAGCTTAAGTCAGCCGTATCTTTTCACGACAAGTGTGCCGAGATTCTGAAGAATTTCGTCAATGACGAAGGGATGGTTGACTATAAAACGCTCAGGCGAAGAAGGCTTGAGCTAAAAGCTCTTCTGCAGGAATTTAACAACCTTGATTCAAATGAATATAAAGCCTGGCCTAAAGAGGACAAAATCGCCTTCTGGCTCAACGCATACAACATCCAGATGCTGAATATAATTACAGAAAATTATCCCATCGAATCATCAAGGTTTTTGCGTCTTTTTCCGGGCTGGGGTCCGGACAGCATCCTGCACATCAAGGGGATATGGACGAATTACAAATTTCTTGTGATGGATGAGGAATTCACCCTTTCGGAGATTGATAAGCGGATTTTCCGTAAAGAATTTGACGACCCGAGGATATTTTTTGCCATATCCAGGGCCAGCTTGTCGAGTCCGCCGCTGCGTAATGAGCCGTATTACGGGTATAAGCTCAGCGAGCAGCTGGACGACCAGGCCAGGCGGTTTCTATCGAGTCCGCTGGCATTCGGGACAGACAAAGAAAAAGGCAGAGTTTATTTATCCTCCTTATTTCAATCATCCTCGTATGGCAAAGAGTTTATGAGTAAGTTCGCCATAGATAAAAAGTTCAAAGACCAGGAGCCGACAACCCGGGCCGTTTTGAATTTCATTACCAACTACGTTTCCGGGGATAAGGTATCTTTCCTTGAAGTAGGAAAATATTCTGTTAAATATATGAAATATGATTGGACGATTAACGATGGTTCGTAGATTGTAAACTACGAATTATGTAATGTTGAAAGGACAAATTACAAATGGCAAAAAAAACAGCTCACCGCAACCCTCATCTTGATACCAACGAATACCTTTTCACGAGCGAGTCTGTAACGATGGGCCATCCTGACAAGGTAGCCGACCACATATCCGATGCAATTCTCGATGCAATGCTCGCACAAGACCCAAAGAGCAGGGTGGCCTGTGAAACGCTTGTAAAGGCCGACATGGTCGTTGTAGCCGGCGAGATTACAACAAAGGCCATTGTTGACATCCCAACAATAGTTCGGCAAACAATAAAAGAAATTGGATATGACAAGCCGGAACTCGGTTTTCATTACGATAATTGCGCCGTTCTGGTATCAATCACAAAGCAAAGCCCCGATATTTCACAAGGTGTAACCGAAGGTATGGGCCTGCACAAAGAACAGGGCGCCGGCGACCAGGGAATGATGTTCGGCTATGCCTGCAAGGAGACGCCTGCACTTATGCCGATGCCGATTCAATTAGCGCACGCAATAACAACCCGGCTGGAAAAAATGCGGCAGAGTAAAAAACTACCCTGGCTGCGGCCTGACGGCAAAAGCCAGGTTACCATCGAATACCAAAATAACAAACCCGTACACATCGATACAGTCGTTGTCTCTACACACCATGCCCCGTCTGTCCCTGATGGGCAGTTACGAAAACAAATAATGGAAAAAGTCATCCTGCCTGTTTTGCCCAAGCGGCTCGTTGACAAGGGCACAAAATACCACATTAATCCGACGGGCAGATTCGTGGAGGGAGGACCAAAGGCCGATTGTGGTGTTACGGGCAGAAAAATCATTGTCGATACGTACGGCGGAAGAAGCAGCCACGGCGGCGGATGCTTCAGCGGGAAAGACCCCACAAAGGTTGACAGAACCGCGAGCTATATGGCTCGATACATTGCCAAGAATGTAGTCGCAGCCGGTCTGGCCGACACCTGCGAAGTCCAGTTGTCCTACGCTATCGGAGTAGCCGAACCGATATCAATCCTTGTCAATACCGAAGGAACGGGCAAAATCAGCGAGCGGAAGTTAAGCCAAATTATAAGAAAGCTTTTCCCTTTGACCCCGAAGGCAATGATAAGACACCTAAAACTCGCTCGTCCAATCTTTGCCCAGACCTCTTACGGTGGCCACTTCGGACGAAATCTGCCAAACTTTACCTGGGAAAAGACCGATATGACAGCCAAACTCAGAAAAGCCGCCGGGTTGTAGAGGTGGCCGTATCTGACTGTCATAATCTGTATGGTTGCGAGTATTTTTCCGGTTTTCCACGATTTTTTGTAAGTTTTCTGTGCCTGAATGGTCTAATATAGAAGGTCATGGCCGATACGATTGATGACGAACAACTCGTCGAACAATTCAATCGGGGTGACGAAACTGCTTTTGACAGGATAGTCGAGCAATATTCGTCTGAAATTGCAGCACTGGCCAATCGATTGCTCGGTTGGTCCGGCGAGGTCGAAGATGTTACGCAAGACATCTTCCTCGCTGCATTTCTCGGCCTGAAAAGATTTCGCTGCGAATGCAGCCTTAAAACCTGGCTCTTTACCATAACGGTGAATAAGTGCCGCAGCTACCGATATAAGCGAATACTCCATCGGCGACGAATTTCACAGGCTACCGATAAAACCTTTTTGACATCGGCCGTCATAGCGGATAAGACACTAATGGACAGTGAGACTTTCGAGGGTGTTCGTCGAGCTATACGAGCTTTGCCCGCTAAGTATCGCGAGCCTGTGGTATTAAGGTATCTGCAGGAGCTTCCGATTGACCAAGTCAGCCGAGTCCTCGGCATATCGAAAAACGCGTTGCAGGTTCGGCTAAACCGCGCAAGAGAACGTCTAAGAGAGGACCTGGCTGGGCTCACAAAGTAGAAATTATGATGGAAGACAAGATAAAAAACCTTCTTCAGGAAGCCGACCGTATGGCCGGCTTGCCCCCGCCCATTTCTATCAATCTCTCGGCTGCTGTCCGGCGTCGAGCTCATCGCAGGCGCTTTTTGAATTTAGCCGCACCACTCGCTGCAGCCGCTGTTGTTCTGGTTGCTGCCGGCATCTGGAGTCTTGCAATCAGGACCGCTGAGACGACGCGGGAGAAGGAGAAAATCGCCTTGCTCGAAACACAGCTCAAACAGCTCCAGGTGAGGACCGATGCCGCACTAAATTTGATACAGGATGTTCTTGAAAAGGAGCAAAAACAGCACTCGCTTGACGAGCTCGAGGCCCAGCTTGCAAGCATCCCGGACCCCCTGGAAGAAATCCAGAAAGAGGTTGACAAGACCGCCTTTATCCTCGTTTATCAGGCCGACCGTTTGTACCGCGAGCTGAACCGGACGGATTCCGCCGTCGAGACTTACAACCGCGTCATCGAGCTTTTCCCCAAAAACCGATGGGCCCAAGTAGCACGGCAGCGAATATCAGAAATCGAAAACAGAAAGTACAACAAAAGAGATTGGGACCCCGCAAGTCGGGAACCCCCAAAAGGAGAGTTGAAATGGAAGCCCCCAAACACATCTTTGTCTTGTTAGTTTTGTTACTTTTAATATCAGCTCCAGCGCAATCAGCTAAACAGCCGGCAACAACGGCACTTTCAAATACGCACGTTGCAAGCTGTTTAGTCAAGCTAACATTCGACCCGGTTGTTTTACCGCTCGATAGTATGACTATAGATTATCTGCTGCACAGCAGCAGTGTTGGCGGCAAGGTTGCTCGTGAAGTGCTTAACATTTCACCGGATAAGGTTTCTGATATCTTCAAAATCGAGGCGTTGGCCGGCACAATCGGCGGCATACTACCTGAGTCTTTAGAGAGGCGCGGGCTAATACCCGAAGGGAGGAACGAGTATGAGATGATGGAGATGGAGCGGGGAGACACAGCTTCTACAGCCCGTTCGAGGTCTTCTCGCAGAGCTCCGGCAAGCACAGCAACATCTCTAAGCTCTGCCGCTGAGCAAACGCTTCTTTTCTGGCTGTCAGTTGAGCTTGGCGACGACGTAAAGCCGGCAGCCGAGGAATTTATGGGCGCTCTTGTTGGCAGCCTTCAGGGCACTCTTGTTAAAGTCTTTGAGGACTATAAGCTTAGATTCAATAACCAGCTCAAGCTCGCAGAGCAGGAAGCGACCCAGGCTGAAACCGACTTGCGTGAAAAACAGAAGACTCTCAGGGAGATTGCGCGCTCCCGCGTCCTTGACCGCGACAAAATTCTCGCCGATATTTACCGCCTGCGTCAAGACGTTCAGACAGCTAAGATGAATCAGGCATCCAACCAGGTCATTATCGATGCTACAACCAAGCGAATAGCCGATATTCAGGACAAGATAAAGAAGCAGCTTGAGAATGACTCCATCACGATGGAACTCCAGAATATAGTCGAAATGAGCAGCAAGCTTGTCGTTGAGGCAGAGAAACAAGTTCAAGCAGGTAAGATTCCGTCTCTTCAGCTTGACGAACTAAAGGAGAAACTCGCCAGAGCCAGAATAGAGATTGCACGACGGCGGGAACAGCTCAGCAGCAGTGTAGGTGGTAACCTGATAGAGTCTCTCAATAAAGAGTTAGCCGACCGTTTGATACAGGCAACTCAAGACGAAGCGTCCATTCGGAGCCTGGAGCAGCAGCTGGTCGAGGCGGAATCACTGCTTGCCATAGCCGACGACTATGAGCTGCTCTCACTCAAGGCCGACATTGCCAAACAAAACCTTCAGGAATCAATTCTATGGCGTGACAGAACGAGCCGGCAAATTCGTTTGCTGCAGCCACCGATGGTGTCCATCCTCGGCGGTGAATGACATTTTGAGTAAAGGCGGTATGCCCGGGGGCCCGCTACCACTCTCCGGCGGGCCCTGGGCAAAATCCAAATATCAGCGAAATAAAACCAATTACGGTAAAAAATTGCCGCTTAATGTTTAAAGTGTCGTTTGCCGGTAAAGACCATTGCGATGCCGTGATTGTCTGCGGCGGCGATGACTTCATCGTCTTTTTTGGAGCCGCCGGGCTGAACAATTGAAGTAACGCCTGCCTCGGCGGCGTTTTCAACATTGTCCGGGAAGGGGAAGAAGGCGTCCGAGGCCATCGCAGAACCGTTCGCCTCGTTGCCGGCGTGCTTAAAAGCGAGCAGACCTGACTCAACGCGATTCATTTGGCCGGCCCCTACTCCCAAAACTTTCTTATTTTTGACCAGCACAATTGTATTGCTCTTTGTATGCTTGGCGACAAGCCAGGCGACCCTCAAATCCTCAAGCTGACCTTTAGCAGGCTTGGCTTTTGTCGGATATGTCAATGCCTCCGGCTCCCAGCCAACCAAATCCCTTTTCTGTAAGAGCAGTCCGCCGATTACGCAGCGAATGTCGAGCTCACCGCGGTCGATGTTAGCTCTGTCAATCGGCCCTGTTTCCATCAGGCGGACCCTGTCGCCCCAGGTCTTGAGCGTTCTGATTATCTCGACCGCATCCTTATCAAATTCCGGAGCGATAATCACCTCTGCAAAGAAGCCTTCGGCGCCTAATGCTTTGCCGAATCGGCTGTAAGATTCCATAATCGTTTGGGCCAATTCAACGTCCACTTTCCTGTTCAGGGCGATAATACCACCGAAGGCACTGACGACATCGCCTTCGTATGCTTTTCTATATGCCGCGCAGATGTCCTCATCAACGGCACAACCGCAGGGATTAAGATGCTTAACAATAACGGCAGCCGGCTCGGCAAATTCCTTAACCAATTCAAACGCCGCGTTAGTGTCAAGCAGATTATTGAAGCTGATGTCTATGCCCCCCTCCAGCAAAGTGCCGCTGCTGACCGAAGTTTCACTGCTCGGGGGCAGCTTATAGAAGGCTGCAGTTTGATGAGGATTTTCGCCGTAGCGCAGAGACGCCGTTTTGCTCAGCGCAATTGAAAGCTTCGGGGGATACTCGACGCCTGTTCTGGCGTTAAGATACTTTGCTATCGCTGCATCATAGGAAGCTGTAAGACTAAACGCAATCCGTGCAAAGTCACTTCTTAGCTGTTCGCTCACAGAGCCGTTGTTTTTCTCCATCTCTTCGATGACCTTGTCGTACTGGTCGGGTTGTGTTACGACCGTTACGAACTTATGATTCTTGGCAGCCGAGCGAAGCATGCTGGGCCCACCAATATCGATATTCTCAATCGCCTCAGCCAATGTACAGTCCGGCCTGGTGATCGTCTGTTCAAACGGGTACAGATTTACGCAAACCAAATCAATCGGCTCGATATCGTGTTTTTTCATTGCCGCGATATGTTCGCTTTTGTTGCGAAGTCCCAACAGTGCGCCGTGTATCTTGGGATGAAGCGTTTTGACCCTGCCATCCATCATTTCGGGAAAGCCCGTAACCGACTCGATACCAACAACGTTAAGGCCCGCTTCGCCAAGCTTTTTGGCTGTTCCGCCGGTGCTGATTATCTTAACTCCCATCTTGCTGAGCTTCTTGGCAAAATCAACCACGCTGCTCTTGTCAGAAACACTTATCAATGCTGTTTTGATTTTCACCCCGTTAGAAATTATCCCTTTTTGTATCATATTATCACCTCATTTTATTACCCCGTTATAAGATTTGGGCTCCCGTAAATCGAGGTCCCTCTCACGGGGTTCACGTTCGTTTGAACTCCTTTCGATTGGTTACCGGGAAATGCCTAAAGTGAGCTAAAGATTCAGGTTATCAGCGTATCAGGATACCAGGTAATGGACATCAGGTTATCAGAATATCAGGTAGCTTTTTCCTGATACTCTGATATACTGGTAATTTGCATCCTGATTTCCTGGTCCGCTGATATCCATAATTAGGCACTCCAAACTTACCTATGGCACGAGTCCCTAAGGGACGAGTTAGTTGACTTATTCCACTCACGACTCACCAATTACCAACCTATTCAACCGGTTGTAAGCAGGCAATGCGGCCACGTTCATCAGCGATATAGATTTTCGAGTCCACTATATTGGCTGCGTATATTGAGACCTCTGCGAAATTAACCGAATATAGTTTCTTTGCTTTGATGTTGTCCATCACCACCAGTGTTCTGTCCTTTGTAATTACGTATGCTTTGTCCTTTGCCTCCGCCAACAAATCGGCGCCACCCGGCACCGACCACAAAGGCTTGCCGCCTCCTTTGTCTATTGCCGTTACGCCTTTCCCGGGGACATACTGATAGACAACAGCTTGTGTAACACGAGGCGCCTTATCAAGCACTCCTGCCGTCTGAAACTTCCAGGCAAGCTGCTTTCTCAAAGGCAGGCCAACTATATCAACTCTGTAAACGTTGGTGTCCTTACTGGCAAAAAAGAGGGATATTCCATCTTTTACGATTGGCCCTGCGATACCACCTGCTGCGTCAAATTGCCACAGCCGCCTGGGCATGTTCGGCATAATGCTTACCACATTGCCCGCTTCGGTGGCAAAGATGACAAAAGTCTCTTCAGCGATAACAGAAGTAATCATCGATTCATTCTCAACAGCAACCTCAAAAATCTGGACCTTATCCTCGGCGCGTAATATATGCAAACGTTTGTCAGCTCCGCTGAGGTAAAAATATGAGCTGTTGCGGGCGGCGGGACAGGCTATACTAAATCCCACATCTGCGGCCTTTCGCTGGTCTCCCGATTGCGGGTCGATCTCAATCACTTTAGTGCCGGCTATCGATATAAGCACATCGTCATAAAGCTTCAATCCCTCGACCGGCAAGCCATCTGGTGCAACAACTCTGCCGAATATCATATTTCCATTTTCCCTGTTTAGGGAAGCCGTATAATTCTGGTTCGAAATCGCATAGAGACGGTTACCGAGAATAAACAATTGCTCTAACCTCTCCGTCTTTTTAATCGGCAGCTTGTTTTCCCACGATATTTTCAAATTGGCGTGTTTGAGCAGCTTCGGTGAAACAAGCCATTGTGAACCACCTTGGGCTGCAAAGCTTTTCTGCACAATACACAAGACCAAAAGACCTGCCGGTAAAACAAATCTGCATTTCAACATTCTTGCCATTTTCATAAACCCTCACAATTCTCGATTCTCGATACTCGATTCTCGATACTCGATTTTACTCTTCTACGAGCATCCAGCATCCAGCATCGAGTATCCGATTCTAGACTTTTACGGTAGTTCGACATAGTCAGCCAAATCGACATTATTTTCCTTTTCGAATTTCTGCATCTGTCGGATGCGCTCGATATCGTCTTTTATTCGATTTACGAGCTTAAATATATACGGCTTACCCGTCAAGCGGTTTTCGAGGTCATCGAGCATCGGCTCCCACGTTCCATCGTACAATTGTGCTTTGAGAATGACCAGCATACGGTGCTCGTCACTCAGGCCGGCGACAAAATCGCTCACGACCTTGCCGGCTTTCGTTTTACTACCTTTATTGCTATTTTCGCCCGGCTCATCCATCCAGCACCTATTGCTCGAAGTTGACGAATCACTATCTCAACAGAACTATTGCTACCTGCCTTGCTTCAATAGGTGCTGGATACTAACCGACATTAGGGGAAATTGCAACAAATTTTCCCAAATTAAGCCAATTCATATTTGACAAGGATTTACATACTTTTTCAAATGTAGTTTCTTAGAAAGCCAATTATCAAATAATGAGGATGTATTCTATTATGAAGACCTTAAATGCTCGTTTATTTACCGCTTTACTCGTTTGGGCCGTATTGTGCTGCGGATGCCGGCAATCAGCTCTGGACGAAATCCAGACCGTTAGGTTGACTTATCCACAGGCACGCAGGGATTCCACGGTTGACGTTTATCATGGCACCGAAGTTCCCGACCCATACCGCTGGCTCGAGGATGCCGATTCCCAGGAAACTCAGAGCTGGGTCGCAAAGCAGAATAAGCTGACCTCCGACTTTTTGGCTGCTGTCCCTGTCAGAGAGAAAATCAAGACCCGTCTAACTGATTTATTGAATTACTGCCGGTATTCGGCGCCGTACAAGCAGGGCGGTCGATACTTTTTCTGGAAAAATGACGGCCTCCAAAATCAACCCGTCCTCTATGTTCAGCAAACACTCGAAAGCGAGCCTAACGTCGTTATTAACCCGAACTTGCTTAGTGAAGATGGCACCGTTGCCGTAACCAATACAGCCGTGAGTGAAGACGGGGCTTTGCTGGCATACGCCGTCTCCCGCAGCGGAAGCGACCGGCAGGAAATCAAAATCCACTCTATCGATTCTGGGCAAGACTATGAGGAAACTCTTCAATGGTGCCGATTTACCAGCATCGCCTGGAAACACGATAACACTGGTTTCTTTTACAATCGTTTCCCAGACCCTAACACTGTTCCGCCTGAAGACCAGACCAACTACAACCGTGTCTATTGGCACAAACTTGGTACTTCACAATCGCAGGACCAGCTCATCTACGAACGCCCCGATAACAAAGAATTGCGTTTTGATCCATTTATTACCGAGGACGGCAAATTCCTTGTTCTCAATGTATATCATGGCACGGACCCGAAGAATCGTGTTTATTACCGGCCCATCCCCGGTAACGGTCCCTTTATCAAACTGCTCGACGATGCCGACGCCCGCTATAACTTTGCCGGCAATGTTGAGGCGGTCTTTTACTTCAATACCGACCTCGATGCCCCGCGGGGACGTATCGTTGCAATCGACGTTAACAACCCCTCACGCAGCAATTGGCGCACGATTCTATCTCAGACCGAAGATGTGATTGATTACGCCGCTCTTATCAATAATTACTTTGTTGTTACCTATATGCACGATGTACACGACAAGCTCAAAGTTTATGACCTTGAAGGAGGTTTTATCCGCGAAATTCCACTGCCTGCTCTCGGCAGGGTGGACGGTCTCTCCGGCAAACAAGATGATACCGAAATGTTTTTTTCTTTTACTTCTTTTCTCTTTCCCAACACAAGCTATCGCTATGACTTTCGCACTGAGCGGTTGACGGTTGTCCAAAAGCCTGAAATCGACTTCGACGATTCAGACTATCAAACAACACAGGTTTTTTATCATTCCAAAGATGGCACCCGCGTTCCTATGTTCATCACCCACAAGAAAGGTCTTAATCTCGACGGCAATAATCCAACCCTTCTCTTTGGCTACGGCGGATTTAACATCAACATCAGGCCCTCGTTTTCTACCTCTGTTATTAACTGGCTCGAGATGGGCGGCGTATATGCCGTAGCCAGCTTACGAGGAGGCTCCGAATACGGCGAAGCCTGGCACCAGGCGGGTATGCTCGACAAAAAGCAGAACGTTTTTGATGATTTCATTGCCGCTGCCGAATGGCTGAACGAGAACAAATATACCAGCTCGAAAAAAATCGCTATCAGAGGCGGCAGTAATGGGGGCCTGCTCGTCGCAGCCTGTATGCTCCAGCGTCCCGACCTGTTTGGTGCGGTTGTCTGCCAGGTCCCTGTTGCCGATATGCTAAGGTATCACAAGTTCACTGTCGGTCGATATTGGATACCGGAATACGGCAGCGCAGAAGCATCAGCCGAACAGTTTAAGTTTCTCTACGCTTACTCTCCCCTGCACAACGTCAAAGCCGGTCTCGATTACCCACCCATTTTTGTTACATCAGCCGATACCGACGACCGTGTTGTACCCTCTCACGCCAAGAAATTTGTCGCCACTCTCCAGGCGAAAGCTGCCGTGCTTTCTTGCCCCCGATTGCGACTGTCGGGGGCCAGCGAAAGCAAGAACGGGGGCGAGAATCCTGTTCTGCTCCGCGTTGAAACAAAAGCCGGACACGGCGGAGGCAAACCTATATCCAAAGTTATCGACGAACAAGCCGATATTTACGCCTTTCTTTTCAGAGCGTTAAATATGTCGAACGTTAATGTTGGAAAACCCTAAGCCCGGTGTTAACGCCCTTAAATATGCTTTGTACTTTTGGTTTGTGGGCCAAACGTTGTACTTTAAGAGGAGGCGGTTCTACTTGCCTTTTCGAAATGGTCTGAATAGTGCTAACAAATTAGAATCCCACCAGCTTTTTCTGACCGGAAATATCCCTTTTTCCACAAGGCCTACTTCCTCGATAGAGTAAAACGCTTGGGGATTGAATTTCTTAATCAGCTCGACTACACTACGTACCTCTCTGCGCGGCACAATCGTGAAAACCACCTTTACCTGTCCTTTGGTTCCATGCCCGTCGATGCTGGTGACCCCGTAATTTTCAGCTTTAAGAAATTCCACCAGCGGCGCCGCATCCTTTTCGCTAATCACTCTTATCATCACCACTCCTAAGGATAGTTTTTCGGCTATGTAGATGCCCACAAAGTTACCCATGGCGAAACCGCCGGCATAGGCAATGTAACAGGCGGGATTGGAAAGATTTCTCATAATCTGGCCGATAGCAAGAAGCCAGATTATAATCTCAAAGAAACCGACTACCGGCGCAAGATATTTGAATCCTCTCGAAACGAATATGACCCGCACTGTCCCCATACTAACATCTGTAATCCTCGCAATAAAGATTAAAGATGGCAGGACAAACCACATATAAAATCCAGAGCTAAAAAGCATCAGATTATCCTCGTAATTTTTTCCTAAAGTTATTTTGTCGAACACCCCACAGAAAGGTCGTTTATCCCTTGTTCATTTACCATTACGGATTCATCGAAATCCTGTTTCTGATGTTTTCTAATTTCCCAAAGCATATAAGCTCATCATTGAGCAGAATTTTCATACTTGCCGGGGGGTTGGGTATTGTTTCACCGCTTCTTACAGTCGCAAGCACCATAATATCGCTTTCTCTGAGCTGGGAGTTGGCGAGCGTTTTGTTAAGCACAGGGCTTCCTGCATCGACTGCAATTCGTGAAATGCCATATCCGCCCGTTGCGAGCAGCAGCTCCTCGCAGGATACCCTTTGAAAGATTTTTTTCTTGATGATTTTTTTTCTGAGGAAGTTCGTCATTTTCCTGACAAATTTTTCATGTGTGAAAGTCCTGTAGATACCGTACACGACAACCACAATAATGGCTAAATTAACCCATTTTACTAAATCAGGCTTAATGTCAAAAGGCAGGAATGATTCCGACAACTTGGAAAGTATAGTTTCCTGGGGAACCAGCGAGCTGGCTAAAGATGCAATCATAATAACGAAACCGGCGTTGCCTAAAATTATCAGAACAGTAGCAATTTTGCGTCTTTGTTTATTGCCGGTAACCAACTCGGCCTCTTTTGTTGTGAATCCGGTTCCGGAAAAACACGACAGCGCCTGGAACTTTGCCAAAGACCACTCAAGCCCGGTCAACTGGAATGCGATTGCCCCGATTCTGACCGCAACGAACGATACAATAAGCGTCAAAATAAATAAGATTAACATAATCGCTTCTCCTTGGGCTGCTCCTTTAGAAATGCCCTTGTATCTTCACAGCCATTTTTTCCTTCTAAAATAAAACAGCATAATAACCGCAACCGCAATCATAACCAGCCAGAGAATCGGATAAGCCCATCGCCACTCAAGCTCCGGCATATATTTGAAATTCATTCCGTAAATTCCTGCCACGAATGTAAGTGGAATGAATAAAGTGGCAATAATCGTCAGCACCTTCATAACAGCATTCATTTTATTGCTGAGACTGGATAGATATATCTCAAGCATCCCCGAAACTATATCGCGGGAACTCTCTATAGTGTCTATAATCTGTATCGTATGGTCATAGACGTCTCGCAGATATATGTCTGTGGTTTCCTTGATGAGTGGAGATTCACTCTTTTGTAATCCTCCGATTAGTTCTCTAAGGGGCCAAACTGATTTGCGTAACGATATCATTTCCCTTTTAAGAGAGTGAATTTGCTGGACCGTCTTTTCTGTCGGGTCGCCAAGAACCTCTTCTTCGATGGACTCAATCTTTTCGCCGAATTTTTCCAGGATGAAAAAGTAGTAATCGACTATTGCGTCTATCAAGGAATAGGCCAGGTAGTCCGCCTCCATTTTCCGAACACGTCCTTTTGCATTTCTGATTCTGTCTCTTATATTTTCGAAAACATCTCCGACACATTCCTGAAAGGAAAGGACATAATTCGGCCCCAATACCAGGCTAACCTGCTCGGCTTCAACTGATTGGCTCACGTCATTATAGCTTAGCATCTTGAGCACGATGAAAATATATTTTTCATAATCTTCGAACTTCGGCCTTTGACCCGTGCTTAGAATATCTTCAAGAAGAAGCGGATGCAGCTCAAAGCCTCTGCCGAGTTTTTCAATTAATTCTATATCGTGAATACCGTCGATGTTTATCCAGCTGACAGTAGGCGTGTCTTTAAGTTTTAGACATTCTTCGATGTTTGCGACCTGTTTTTCCTGAAAGCTCCGCTCGTCATAGTCGATGAAGGTGATTTTCACGGACTCTGTTTTTTTTTCGCCGACATGAACCAGCGTCCCTGGTGGTAACCCGGCCTTACTCGAGCGTTTTCTGGTCGTTCTTTTTTTCACCGCCATTTTTCTTTACTCCCAGCGTCTTGATTATTGAAAATGGAAAACTTACCATTTGGCGCAGGCGCTCAACAGAAGAAAGAGTTCGTACCCGGCTTCCAACCTCTGTAAGAAGCTATCCCACCACAACTTTTTCTTCAGCCTTGTCTGCCTCTTTTACCATAGATAAACGATGAATTGAGTATATACCAATTAAAAACGCAATAGCAAACAAAAAGTCCCACTGCTGGAGATTCAATGTAGGCAAGCTGAATTCTCCCGTCGGGCCCTTATAATTAAGCACTCAGGCCGGCTCGCGTCCCGCAAAGAAATCCGCAAATTTACCACCTAAAATAGGAGCAATTCCCGCTGCTATTGAATTAGCAATTGTGTTGGTTGCAAGATAGGCCGGAACCATAACGGGCAATTTGAAATTAGAGATTGAGGATGGGAATTGACGAGAAAAGTTTTCTTTCCGTTAAAACATACCTCAAAATGTCAGGTATTTTCCGGCTTTCTCAAGCCTTACGCCTACTTTCCCCACGTCTTCGATATGCCTTATTTTTGCGGATTTTCGCTGTTCCAAAATACGCTTGACGGTTACCGGCCCAAGCCCTGGCACTCGCAGTAGCGCAAACCTTGATGCCCAATTTATATTCACAGGAAATGCTTCAGGATGTCTTTGCGCCCATGCTTCTTTTGGGTCGATAGTTAAAGACAAGTTTCCATTCTTCTCAAAAAGAATGTCCGATTCTTTGAAGCCGTATTTGCGGAGCAGAAAATCCACCTGGTACAGCCGATGTTCCCGCATAAGAATATCCGTCTGCCTTTCCAGCCCTGCCTGTTCACCGGTAATAGACTCGTCACCCAATCCCTTTTGATAAGCATTGAAATACACTCTGTGCAATTTCAGCCGCTCATACAGCCCGTACATATACCTGACGATTTCGGAATCCTGCTCCCCGGCGGCACCCACGATGAACTGCGTTGTCTGCTTGACCCTTTCGTATCTCGAACCGTGTCCGGTCAGCCTGCTGATGAGCTTAATTGGCTCGATAATGTCCTGGATATATCTTTTTTTCTGCGATACTTTCTCCAGTCTCTTTGCGCCCGGCGTCTCAATATTCAATGAAACTGCGCTGGACAATGAAACCGCCTCTTCTACCGCAGCATCACTTGCCCCGGGAATAATCTTTAGGTGAATGTACCCTCTAAAGCCGTGCTTTTTTCGCAGTAATCTTGCTACGCCGTTTAGTTTGTCCATTGTCGCGTCAGCCGAGCCAAAGACGCCCGAACTTAGAAACAGCCCAAAGACTTTTCGCTGATTATAATAGTCCAGAAATATCTTAGCCGTTTCCTCCGGCCTAAGACTGCACCGGCGGACGTCCATCTGCTCTCTGAGCGGACAGTACCTGCAGTCATTTGTGCACACATTCGAGAGCAGCGTCTTAAACAGGACACTCTTGCCCCCGTTAGGAAGTGTTACCGGATATATCCATTTGCCGTCGCTGCTACGCTTTCGGCTTTGTTCCTTATTACAACTGCACGCACATGCTAAATCATACTGCGCATCAGTGCTGAGTATCTCCAATTTCTCCTGCGTATTTGGTCTGGAAATAACACCAACCATTGCTCTTAGCCCTTTGCGGTTTCTCTGATATCCTTATCTATAATTAATATAACGATGGTAGAATTACATGCAATATTATATCAGCCGAAAAGTGAGAAATAATGGCTGACTCTAATCCTCTCTTCCAATAGAGCCATCCAAAGGCAATTCCAGCGATGCCGTTCAGTAAGATAGCACGAATCACAACAACAGGTGTTATCGCCATAAATTGAGCGGTCATTGGCAGATGGCCAAGACCGAAAATGACGCTTGTTATAATTATCGCTGACCATACTCCGATGTTCGTTGGCCTGTTGTCCTTCGTACTCGCAATTTTATATGACATCCAGACGATTAGAGTCATTAAGAACAGTCTCATCGCTATTTCTTCCCCTATACCACCGTAAAAACAAACTAAAAATCTCTGCCATAAGGGAGACTCAGCCTGGGAAGCAGTTACCGGCTCTACAAAAACAGCGAATGCAAATCGGTCCAGAAAGAACAATGATATGCCAACTAATATCCCAAGGACTATAGAAATAATAAGAACAGGCTTTAATCTTTCTTTTATAGATTCTCCACTTAACCAATCCTCAATTATTGGTGTTCCAAGACCGACTTTGTTCCCAAGAAAAAGACCAATAAAAATGAATATGGAGAACATTATCGTCGTCTGAATAATAACAGCCGCTATGAATACAAATAAAGGTTTAGGAATGTGTAAGAGGTCCAGAGATGAAGTGTAGGGCAAAACAGCTACATTGGCAAGAATACTTGCTGCAAGCAGAATCAAGAATAATTTCTTATTAACACAGGCTCTGTCAAATAGACTCATGCTTATTTGTCCTGTACTCGTTCATAAAGCTTAAGCAAAATAATTATTTGAAAGCTATAAGTACATAAAAGCGCTCGACTCACTTTCTCGTGAATCTGTCAAACACCATGATGACGGGCAAGGCATTCCCATCATCATCGAACATGCCTCTTCTTCGAAGACCACCCGTTACGGCAGGCTCCCACCAGAAAACGCCCTTGCCTCTGTTGTCAGGAGTGCTCAGAACAACCCGATTCACCTCATCCAAAAACTGCCTCTGTCCTTCGGGAGTCTCCGGAAAAGGTGCCGGTTTGTTTCTGTATTCGGACGGCCTCCAGTTGTATGCTACCTCCACCAAAATGATGTCCTTTTTATACTCATTGGCCATAAAGATCATATTTTCTCGAAGGTCAAGCAGACTGCCGTGCCACCACGGGTAATAAGACTGTCCGATGACATCGTAGTCAACGCCATACGAGTTCCACTTGTCGAAGAAAGCCTTCGTCTTTTTCTTATCGCCGCCTCTGTCGATATGAATCATAATTTTAGGACGTCGGGAATTACCCCGCCCGGCATCGACGCCGTTAATTCCGGCATCCATCAGCTCGGCGAAGTTGTCCCAATTATCCGGCAGTTTGCCGTCTGGCCAAAGCATACCGTTGATAACTTCATTTCCGACCTGTACCATGTCCGTCAAAACACCGGCCTCCCGAAATGCAGTGATAGTGTCCCGGGTATATTCGAACACCGCCTGCACTAATTCCGCGTGTGACTTGCCCTCCCATGCCTTTGGGATGTATTGTTTACCCGGATCCGCCCAGGTGTCAGAGTAGTGGTAATTCAGCAAAAACTTGAATCCGAGCTTCTTGGCGTCTTGAGCGAGGGCGATGGTGTACTCGAGATTGTTTGGCAAGCGCGTGGGCGTATGGAACAGCCGTAAGCGAATCCAGTTGTAGCCATGCCCTTTAAATATCTGCAGGCCGGGTTTCCCTTCGTCATTGTCCTTAAACACAGTACCCCCATCTTCGGCCTGCTTGAGAAAGGAAAGGTCGGCGCCGATAGCATAATCCAAAGCGTTCACTGATTCGGCTATCCAAAGTTGTGATACGAGAAAAAACAAGATAAACTGAAATAACTTTAGAAGTCTTTTTCTGCTTCGCATAATGTCACAGCTCCTTTCTCAATTCACTACCTTCGTGATTTGGCAAGTTCGCAGATAAACAGTTACAAACAAACAAATTCAAGACAACTCATATGCTTTTGCAGAAAGCTTAATGGCTGATACATAGATTTTTCAATATTTGATAAAACCAGGGGAAGAACCCTCGGTCGGGCTTGAGGTGTTTTATATTCCGGTATGCTCTAATAAAGGCCTCCTGTGACAGGTCCATCGCATCTTCACGATTGCCCACAAGCCCCAGTGCGATAAAATATGCGTCTTTCATATACCTGTTCACAAAAACTTCAAACGCCTGTGATGAGCCCCGCCGACAACGCCGCATCGCTATTGTTTCTTCCTGGCACACGCTCGTCACTATCTTCGGCTCCAAAAGCAGACCGTGTCAATCCAAAGACATATTCTCTACTTTCCTGTTACAATAATATACACCTGAAAGCACGATTTTCTTCAATTTATTTTAGATTTTCCCGCCAAATTTATCTTGATATTTTTGTTCCTGTTTAGCCTCATAATAGTGAATAACCAATAGAAAAGGGGCCTATACCGAATAATTCGATATAGGCCCCGAATAGGTGCAAATTCGTTTCTCTGTTGTCTGTCATCGTGGACAGCTAAGCTACCTGTAGAAAGTTTTTTAGACAAAAATCGGATTGAGGCTTTACCTCAAATCGTATTGTTTCTGGATTCCCGCTTTCGCGGGAATGACAAATCGTTTTGATTGTCTAAAAACTTTCTAACAACAGCATAGTTGCTACTTATGGCTCCTGATTCCAGAGCCTACTGATGCAGCCGAATGTCGTCAAAGTACGCTTTACCGGAACCGCCAGGTTGTGGATTCTTCTTGTCGCCGAAACCAACGGCAATTGTATTGACATTGACCAGGTTCAAGCCCTGGTCTGCAAATGCCTGCAGGTCAATATTCCATTGGGTCCAGGTATCTATCAACGCCGCGTAGGGATTATCGTGATAGACCACAGCGCTGCCATTGAGAGCAACATACATCGGCTCAGGGTCGTTGGCGGCCATAGTTACACCGATGGCCTCGTTAGTCCACATCATCGGCGTAACCGTGCCGGTGGTCTGGACGTTGGAGAATTCGGCCTTGCCTGTTACACCAGAGCTATGGCTGGTCAGTGCCAGACCTATATACACATTCTGAGGCATTGATATCCTTTGTGGATTCCATGCCATCGCCTTCCAGCTAACACCATTGCTGGAGTAGTAGCCATTAAAGTTGCCGGCGGCGTCACGCTCTAATTTTACCCAATAAGGTGCTGTGATTGCTGTTTGCTCAGGCGTTACTACTGGGGTATCGCTCGTGGCATCTGAGCCAGGAGTCAGCCTGGCCTGGAATCTGCATCCGTTACCGGGTGTGATATATACTGCGCCGAATTTCGAGCCTGGGTCAAGCGTCTGGCGAATCATCACGCCGCACTTGGCCCACGGGTCCGTGTTCTGGACGCTGAGCACCTGTGCCGAAATCGTTCCGGCGCCGGATAATTGTTTCCAAGCATAGCGGAACTCATCAGCCGTGCCCCAAATATCTGCGCCGGCAGCGGTCATTGTGTAGGTGCCGGCCGGTTCTTCTAACAAGCCTGCAGGATTGCCTCTGAACCACAGGGATAGTACTTTGACACCTTCTTCTGTCCAGTCACGCGGATAACTTAGCGTCAGCTCCGCCTCTGAATATTTTAACTTGTCCTGCTGATTGTTGTCATAGAATAAGGGTATAGCTTGCTTGCCACCATGAACGATAATTTCCTCGGTATAAGAAGCAGTCGTTTCATCGCCTACAGCCGCACCGGTTCGGTTACCGGGAGAATAGGGTGTAGTACCCGGCGTGCCATAGCCAAGCCCATCCTTCCAGGCGTACCATATCTGGTTGTCACCGGCGTCGTAGTCCTCAAAATCTTCCACAATAATATAGTCTGCTGCTGTAAAGCTCCAAACTCTGCCTTTGCTGACTGTCGTGTCGGCATTAGACTCGTCAATACGCCAGTAGTAGGTCTGGCCCCATTTGACACCTTCGGGCGGAGTATAGTTAGCAGCAGCCTGTTGGCCTCGATATATGTCCGTCGTTGACGTGTCAGCATTTTCCACCGCATCTTTATCATTTCCGAAGTAAACATTATGCCGAGCCGCGAAATCTCCCGGCGACCAGCTTACGGACCTGACCTCGTTGATATTCGATGTTGACCCGTGAACCGGTTTTGGGTTCCAGGCAAGACTTACATTACCTCTCATAATTATTGCAATCTCGTCAGGCGATAATACATAGTCGTACACCCGCACATCGTCGAGCGAACCGGAGTAGAAACGTTCGCCTGCATTAGGCCGACCCAGCCTGATTCGGCCGGACAGCTCGAAGTTGTTGCCGGTGTGAGCTGCCGATACCGGCGTGCCCCCGTCCACGTATAGTTTCGCCTCACCGCTGATATCCCAGGTAGCTGCGATGTGGTGCCAGGCATTGTTATTCACCGCCGAGGCCTCGGGATTAACGTCAGAGTCACCACCCTCGATGTAAAATTCGACCCCGCCGTCACTCATTATGTTGATGTGTAATTCGTCGTTGTCGCCGAAACCGTTGCCGCTGGTGCCTGAAGCGCCATAGAAAATCATGCCTATTGCGGCCTGGGTGGTTTTAATCCACAGACATACGGAACCCTTGTCTGAGCCTACAAGCCCTGTCGATAGCTCAACGTAGTTCGTGCCGTCGAGCTCGAGGGCATCACCGTCAAGGCCGGCTACCCACTGAGGATTGCCTTGGAGCGTACCATGATTGCCGTGGCCCGACCTATCAAGAGCAACAGCGCCGCTACCCTCGTCTAACTTCCACCAGGCAATAAGGTTGGGCTCGGTAATAGGTATCTCAGGCATTGTTCTAAAGCTCCAGATGTTACCTTTATACGTAATGGGAATAGCGAACTCATCGATGCGCCAGTAATAAACCCTGTCGGATACAAGTGTGCCGGGAGAATAAGTAGTATCTGTGATGGGGCCTTTGTAGGTGCCGGGCGTTCCGGCATTCACATCTTCAAAACTGTCGCCAAAGTACACATGGTGCAGTTTCGCTCCCAAACCTGCGGACCAGCTAAGGATTGTGTTTGGATCCGTAAATTTAGTACCGTCAGCCGGATTTGGATTGTAGGCTGTTCTGGGGGGGATGGTAAAGCTCCAGACATCACCTTTGTGTTTTGTAGCACCGTTGGCCTCAACCTCATCGATTCGCCAGTAATATGTTGTGCCCGTGATAAGGCCATCCGGAAAAGCAAATCCTGGAAAACCGGCAACATAAAACGTAGAGGGCTGGTTGCCCCGGAACACCTCGGCGGTGCCGTCGTTCACATCATTAAAATTGTCACCGAAGTACACATCATGTGAGACCGCAGTCTCTCCGGCCGACCAGCTAAGACTTACCCACGTATCCTTATACTGGGTACCATCAGCCGGGTCGGGTTTATAAGCCTTTAAGAGGCGACCACGATGGCTTTGCTCAGGGCCTATGCCCGTCGGCCTGTAGTCGGGATTAGTGGTCAGGACGATTTTGTCAACAGTGAGTCCGTCCTCACGCGGCCAGATGTTCAGGACGTGGACGCCGCGTGTAGTTATTTCGATCTGCGACCGCTCCGGCCTTTCATACCTGTCGTTGTCCCAGCTGTAACTGTTGCTCCAGCCGCTCATTCGGTTAGAAAGGGGTGTTTCCTCGCCGTCCAGACCTGCATGGCAGGAGTCTGAATTTCCGTCCATAGCGTAAGCGAGAATCCAAACATAGTATGTCCCGGTCTTTGTGAAATTGACCTTATAGTCGAGTCTCGGAGCGTTTTCTACATAATCCGTATCCCAGGAGCGACCACCCACGAGCGTTGCGGGCATTGACTGCATCGCGCCGCCGCCGCTGAATCCATTCGGAGGTGTGAATACATCCGTTGATGTGACGAAGTCCCAGGTGCTGGGTGGCTTCGGGATGTTGTCATCGAAGTTCTCGGCCTCTATCGAAACGATACCGTCCGGACCAGGGTCCTGCTGGAACGGGTCTGCATTTGCCGTGCTACCGACCAGACCCAACACCAAAACAAAAGAAATCAAATAAATCAATTTTTTACACATAACTATATCCTCCTTCGTAATAAATCAAAATTGTTATGAATTATGCTTTAACCACACACCAAAACACGTTTTATTTCAACGAGCATCGACGAGAATTGTCGATTGCCAATTGACAATTGGATACGAAGAAATGAAAACTGCAAATCACAATTCGAAACTCGGAAATCCGAAATACCTCCTTCCTTCAAACAAAAGCTCAATATTAGCTGTTATTTGAAATGTATAAGTTTTACTGCGAAGCGCAAAAACCACTGCTACGATGTTGTGTCCTGCTCGTTATTCCTTGGGCTAAGTCAATTAGCAGGAAATTACAAGAGCTTTGCTTCCGGAGACCAAAACTCACACATTTAATCAACCTTATTTATACCAAATTGTCTGCCTGAATATCAAGAAAAAATTCGTAAGAAACTATCGCTTAAGCGCTTATTTTTGGGTTTCCGCAATCGGTCCTTATGCCCAGGTAAAACAGACCTGACAGACCTCTCACACTTTAACATAGCTCGATTAAGACAAAATTTGGTTAATTTATTTAATCCGTAGGTTGGCTGTAACCTGTGTATTTTGATGATTAGGATTTGTTTTCGAAAACGCCAACGGTACCGCGACAACGGCTATGATGCCAAAGTGTCGAATTTGGAATTTTTATAGGATTATTAGGAAACCGTCCTCGGCGGGTGTCTAAATTTGAATATTCTTCTATCTGCTGAACGCCAATACATCTATACCGCCAGGTTATGTGCCGTCATCTGGCGTCTTTTCTTCCTGCGGTTTATCGTTCTTTGTTCACATTGCGTAACCGGATTATCGTTTGAAGCTACCTGGAGGGCTTCAAGGGCTGTTGCGGCGAATAAGTCGGCCTCCATTTCCTGCCAGAGTCCTTCTGCTCTGTTGAACAGCCCACCTGAAACCATAATACGCATATTCGGCCAGGCGTTTACAGACTTAATTGTATCTATCAATCGTCGTACGCCCGGTGCCTGTTTTGGACCTGTACCATAAATTAACAGAATGTCGGGACTATATTCGTTTGTGTAAGAAAGGATATCGTCGTTTGTAAGTCCGCCGCCAAGAAATCTCACTTCCCATCCATTGCTCTCAAAGAGGTCTGTCATCATTTGAGCGCCAAGCTCCTGTAATTCGTCTGGTGCGCAAAATACGGCTATTTTTTTACTCTTACTGGGTTTGCGCGGCAGCTTATTTTGAAGCTGGTCCACAATAGTTCGGTTAACCCGCGTGGCTAAATGCTCCTGGATGGGAGTAATTTTGTCTGCCCGTAACAGTTGTTCGATTTCTACCATAACGGGCCATATTATGTTGATATATACGGAATTAGCGGGTATGCCGCTCTGAAGAGTTTCCTCTATAACGGCTCGACAAGACTTTCTATCACCACGCAACAGGGGTTCCAAATAGCGGGCTAAAATGCTTTGCTTTATCATGTTTTGGTCTCCATCAGGTCTTCTATGTCGCCTAAAATGCCCTTTTTGACATCTCGACTATTTATAATGTCCGATATGTTAAAATAGGCAATATATGACAATAGGCAATATAAGTATCGGAGGCCGGCAAGGAAAAACTTTAGTTAAAATAGATAAGATAAACTGAAATATAAAATCTTTCCTATAATTCCAACATGCTGTAAGTCCTGTATTTAGGCTTACATATTGATAGCATGAGTTTACTTGATAGTAAATAGAATATAGAAAGACATGTACTTTTTGGCTAAAAAATGGGTTATTTGAAGAAAGGGTTGTGTGCTTTTTCGTGGGCTATTGTGGTAATTGGGCCGTGGCCTGGATAGACTTTTGTTTCGTCAGGCAGGGTAAAAAGTTTTTCCATTATGCTCTTTAATAATTGTTCTAAGCTGCCGTACGGAAAATCTGTTCGCCCAATCGAGTCGGCAAACAGCGCATCATCCGTAAAAACAATCCCCTCGTCCTTTGAATACAAACAGATTCCGCCCGGCGTATGGCCGGGGGTATGAATCACGCTTAGCTTTAGGCCGGCCTGCTCGATACAGAAATGCTCTTCTACGGAGAAATCTGCCGGCTCTATGCTAAATAAGCATCCTGCCATAGCGGATAGATTATTCTGGGGCTCTGCGAGCATTTTTGCATCGAGCTTATGAATATAAACCTTTATATCGGGGAAACGGCTCCGCAGTGCAGCTACCCCTGCAATGTGGTCTATATGGCCGTGGGTAAGGACCAACGCAGAAGGATTTAATTTCTGCTTTTCTAAAAACTTGTTTAACTTACCTGACCCAAGGCCGGTGTCAACAATCAGACAATCTTTGGCGGCGTCATTGTTGCGAAGGACATAGCAATTGGTTTCATACGCACCTAAAATCAAACGGTCGATTTTCATTGTTAGTATTCCTTTTAGCAAGCAGGATAACAAAAATGGTAGCTGGAGTCAACAGTCTTTAGACTTGACCGGCAGGCCCAAGTTTGTTAGTGTGTTTGAGCCGTAATGAATATCGGACAGCGTATAGAAGAGGGAATCTGTACGTTAAATTGGAGAAATCTATTAGATGAAGGATTTTAGGCGTGTATTCAAGTATATCTGGCCACAATGGCAGAGGCTGGTGACGATTGGATGCAGTGCGCTGCTAATCGGTATTTTGTTTTCTTTCAGCATTGCAACGGTTTTACCGCTTTTGAAAGTTATGATGGGCGAGGAGGGAATGCACGGCTGGATCAACAGGAAGGTTAGTGAGAAGCGCTATGGGCTTAGTTTTTTTGTGCCGGATAGTATTGAGCTTTCCGACCCGAACAATCCCGACGTGGCGTATTTTTTAAGAATTGCCGGCGTTAAGAAAAACAGCTTTGCCGAAAAGGCCGGGCTCAAACAACAAGACCAGATTGTTGGAGCCGGCAGCAGTATAATCGTTGGAGACGGCAGGATACCGTCGAGCAAGCTCCTTGAGGAGCTGGCCACCATATCAAATGTCGAGTCCATACTTATTCAATACCGCAGGCTCGACGAATACGGACGTTTGAAACTCGAAAAGGAGGAGCTTCGGTGCGGCAAAAAGCCTTTCTACGCCGATTATGCACAAAGGCTTCTTAGCTTCTTTCCACAAGAGCGGACCAGAGAGAATAAAAAAAAGGCTGTGATATTTATTATACTCTTAATGGCGGTTGTTACAACGGTGCGATGTATCGCCCGATTTTACCAGGATTACACTGTGGAGAAGCTTATGTGTACTTCACTAGTCCATCTTCGAAGAGATGCTTTTCTACACTCGCTGGAAATTCCGGTGGGCTTTTTTTCCAAGGAAGGTCCGAGCAACGCGGTCAGCAGGCTGTTCGGGGATATTTCAGTAATCGGCTACGGTATTAAGATGTTATTTGGCAAAGCCCTTCGCGAGCCGTTAATAGCAATCGGGTTGATTTCCTGTGCGATGTGGATAGATTACAATATCACAGTGGTATTTTTGTGTGGGGCGCCTTTGTCCCTTTTCGTCATCGGCAGGCTCGGCAAAAAAATAAAGCGGGCAACTAAAAAATCGCTTGTAACCTGGGCGGAAATGCTCGGAAAGTTGAAAGAGGCGCTGGGTGCCATAAAAGTAATAAAGGTCTATAACCAGCAGGAATATGAAAGGGCGAATTTCACGGCAATTAGCGACAGGCTTTTGAGACGGCAGTTTAGAATCGCAAAGGTAGATTCAGCAACGGGCCCTTTAATGGAGACACTCGGGATGATAGCCGGCTCTGTGGGATTTGTTTTCGGTGCACACTGGGTTTACAAAGGAACGATGCAGTCAGCCGATTTCTTCACACTGCTTATTCTGCTCGGTGCCACGGCAGAGTCGGTTCGCAAGACAAGCGACGTCTGGAACAAGATTCAACAGGCCAACGCTGCCGCCCAGCGGGTATATGCAATCATTGACCAGAAACCGGAAGTCGAAAGCCCGGACGCTTTTGAAATTGAGCCTCTGAAAAACAGAATCGAGTTCAGGAACATTGTGTTTACCTATCCGGGCTCAGAGACTCCCGTATTAAAGGGAATCAATCTATCGGTGGAGGCGGGACGCAATGTTGCTATAGTAGGGCCAAACGGCTCGGGCAAGACTACACTGGCAAATCTGATACCGAGATTTTATGACCCGGATGAAGGTCAGATATTGATTGACGGCAAAGACATTCGCAACGCAACACTATTTAGTCTGCGAAGCCAGATTGGAATGGTTACTCAAGACGTCATAACATTCAACGATACTATCGCGGCGAATATCGCCTATGGTAAGCCGGACGCAACCGAAGAAGAAGTAATTGCCGCAGCCAGGCGTGCATTTGCCCACGAATTTATTTCTCCACTGCCCGACGGCTATGACACAATCATCGGCGAGCAGGGAGCCGGGCTTAGCGGCGGGCAATTGCAAAGAATTGTCATAGCCAGAGCGATTTTGAAGAACCCCGCCATCCTGATTTTTGACGAGGCAACAAGTCAGGTTGACGCTGACAGTGAAGCCAAAATTCACAAAGCCATCGAGGAAATTATGCAGGACAGAACCAGCTTCATAATAGCCCACAGGTTCAGCACCGTTATTACGGCAGATGTGATAGTGGTAATGGATGATGGCCGAGTTATCGCTCAGGGCCAGCATGATAGGCTTATACAAACCTGCCCGCTGTACCAAAGCTTGTACGAAACACAGTTGGTAAAAGCGTAGTACTTTGTAACATGTGATTTGCATAGTTGTCATTGCGAGGCCTGCTTTGCAGGCCGCGGCAATCTCATCCGTTATGCTTTAGATTGCTTCGCTTCGCTCGCAATGACACCTGTCATTTGAGCTGTTAAGGTGTTGTATAAAAAGAGCGAATGTTGTGTCCTGTAGCTGCAGAGACAAGAGGTGACCCACAAGATATGTTAGATTTATCCTGCGAGCTGGAAAAATATTATACCGTCGTATCTAAAATTCGGACTTTGACTTACGGTAAATTGGCCAACTTGCCGATTAAATTTAGGTAAGGTTTGCCGAGGGCTTGAACCTGAAACTTTTGAATTTCAAAATATGGTTTTTTGCCCTTGGTTTTTTGTATAGAAAAGTTCTTTGATGTTTTGAGGACAGAACTATGCCCGAGCTTGCACGGCAAAAAAAAGCACACGAGCTTTTTAAGAGATACAAGGGCAATCCCATAATGAAGCCGGAGGATTGGCCTTATCCGACAAACGCCGTCTTTAATCCTGCGGCTGCCAAGTTAAATTCAGAGGTGCTGCTGTTGGTTCGCGTCGAAGATATGCGCGGCTTTTCACATTTGACCGTTGCACGCAGTGCCGATGGATTTACAAACTGGGAAATTGACTCTACACCCACCCTCGAGGCCGACCAAAGCTCACGAGAGGAAAGGTGGGGGCTGGAAGACCCTCGTATTGTTTGGCTTGAAGAGCAGAAGCAGTTCGCCGTTACATACGTGTCCTTCAGTGAAGGTGGTCCTGTAGTATCGCTGGCGATTACCAAGAATTTTAAGGCGTTTGCCCGGCTGGGCTCTTTGCTGCCGCCGGAGGACAAAGATGCATGTTTGTTTCCGCGCAGGTTTAACGGACGATTTGCACTGATTCACCGTCCTATTGTCCGGGGCGAGGCTCATATGTGGATAAGTTTCTCACCAGACCTGAAGCACTGGGGCGACCATAGGCCGTTGATTAGAACAAGGCATGCTTATTGGGATTGTCACCGAGTCGGTCTGGCCTGTCAGCCCGTAGAAACACCGCACGGCTGGATGTTGTTTTACCACGGCGTCCGAAGTACCACTGCGGGAGAAATATACCGTGTCGGGATGGCGCTTTTGGATTTGAATTCACCCTGGAAGCTCTTACGCCGAAGTGACGAGTGGGTTCTGGGGCCAAGCGCATCTTATGAACGTATCGGTGATGTCGGCGATGTCGTATTTCCCACCGGTGCCATTGTTCATAAAGAAACCGACCAGCTCGATCTTTATTACGGTGCGGCCGACTCCACAGTCGCTGTTGCAACAGCTAAGTTCAGTAATTGCATAGACTATCTTTTGTCCTGTCCGGAAGCTGAGGAATAAACCGTCGGCAGATTCGGCACCGCAGCTCCAACTAATCGTCGCGGTGATAAGCTTCTTGTCTGGGTTATTTAATATTGCTCTGCGGCACAATCGGTTCCCATTGTACCTTCGCAGCACCGAGCAGAGTGCCGGTTGCATAGGCCAAATCGACAAGTGCTATTTGATACTCAGCCAGCGCGAGGATTTCGGCGCTCTGAGCATTGGCAAAATTAGTTTGGGCCTGAAGCACATCTGTCGATGTTCTCAGACCGAGTTCAAACTGACGCTTCTCGGCCTCAAACAGCCGACCATCCAGAATTGACCTTTGCCTGCTGGCCAGAATGCGCTGCCAGTTCGCCTCAAGCTGGTCGATAGCGTTCAGCACCTCAAGCTCGATAAGTGCTTCGCGATTGTCACGCGTTGCCAATCTCTGCCTGCGCTGGTAAAACGACCGGCGCAGCCGGCTTTTTGCCGCCTCATTTCCCAAAGGCACCAGCAGCTGCACACCAAAGCGATGGTCCTCGAACCTCTTATCGAAAAGCAAGTCAAACGAGTCGTTTCTCGAAGCTCCCAGGCCGTTTATATTATACGTGTAATCCATTGTAACCAAAGGCAGTGCCTGGTTGTGCATGTAATCGATGGTGCTTATATCTTCAGCGATTTGCAGCTCCAGCTCGAGCATTTCCATTCGACTGTCAATCGCTGTTTCTACCAATCTGTGCTTCTGCAATTCATAACGGACGGGGTCCGGCTCGGTGGCGGGTATCAATACAGTTGGTGTCAGCATTTCCAGCCCTGCCTTATTAAGAGTTCGCTTAAGCTCGCGCTCCCGGTCGCGCAAATTATTTTCGGCCACAATAATAGCTTCGAGCTGCTGCGCAACACCAGCCTCAGTGCGGATAATCTCTACCTGTGACTTATCGCCGGCTTCAACGAATCTGCGAGCCTGCTCGTACAGAGCCTTAGCCAGGTCATATTGCTTTTTCCGCACTTCCAGCTCTTTTCTGGCGGCATAAAGCCGCCAATATACACGGTCAACAGCAGCAATAACCCGTATTACCTCGAGTTTTGTCCTGGCATCTGTTACCTGCCGCTCATACTCGGCGATACGAATGGCGTGAGTATTAGCACGATTGCCGGCACCTCGCAGCAGTGGCTGACTAATCGAAACTGAAAGGTCCGAGGCGAAATAAGGATTAAACTCCGCTCCTGGAGCATCCGTTTTAATACGGTTGTCAACTAAGTTGAAGGTTACATCTCCGCCGGTTCGCAAAGGGACCTGAACACCAAGACCCGTGCGTAAATAATCAACTTGTGAGCCTGAAATTACATCAAGAAACGAAGCTGTGGGGGTATCCGTCTTAGAATATATCAGGTTGGTTGAAAAAGCTGCCTCAAAAGCAGCCTGCTCTTCATCGACCCGCTCAGCGGCAATAGCGGGGCTGATAAGCTGCACCTTAAGGTCAAGGTTATTCTCTAACGTCAGTGCCCGACATTGCTCCAATGTAAGGTCAAGCTCTTTGGGTGGGACATCATTCACATCTGGGTGGTTACTTTCTTCGGCCCCGGCTTCCTGAAGCTCAAGCATTTCCACTTGTCGTAATTTTTCGGGGGCAATCTTGATTTCGTAGAATTTCTCATCACCCGGAAAAGGTTCACAGCCGGTCAACAGCAGCGCACAAGTCATAAGTGCACAGGTCGTAAGTGATGTTATACCGTTTCGTTTTTGTTTATTGACGTACTTTATGCGCAGATACTGTTTTAAAAAGATTTGTTTACTCATGTCTAAGAGCCTCAATAGGGTCGAGTCTGGCGGCCTTAATTGCCGGGAACATTCCAAAAAATATACCCACCGTGCCGGCGAAAGCAAACGAAAGTGCTATCGCCCACAATGGAATATACGCCATATCAAGTTCAACTTTAGGGATGTTAGCTATCGCCTTGGTTAAAAGGTGGCCAAAACCAACTCCCACAAGCCCCCCGAAAAAGCACAGGACTATCGCTTCGATTAAAAACTGGGTTAAAATTGCAGATTTTTTAGCGCCGACCGCCTTGCGAAGCCCGATTTCCCTGGTCCGCTCCGATACCGAGACAAGCATAATATTCATAATACCCACGCCTCCGACCAGCAGCGAGATGCCCACGATTCCGCCTGCCACCATCGTAACCATAAGAGCTATTTTATTAAATGTATCCAGCGCATTTTTGAGCGACATAACTTCAAATGTGTCTGGTTCACCGGGCTTTATATTTCGTGTACGGCGAAGGAAAAAGCTTATCTCGGCGAGGGCATCATCCGAAACTTCAGCGGATTTGCTTTCTGCGAGGACCCAGATGTACGGATAGCGTTGCATCTTTAGACTGGTCTTGAATGGAATGAATATCTCGGAACTTTCCTGGTCGCTTCCACCAAATACGGATTTAGGGCGAGGTTCAACCACGCCGATAATATAAAAAGTATTGTAACCTATAAGAATCGTCGTGCCTATGCAGTCACGGTCAAGGCGAAGGTCGTTACGCAGCTTGGGGTCGATGAGGCAAACCTGTCGCACCTGCATTTCATCAATAACCGAAAGCGGTCTTCCAATTGTAACCGGACGTTTGTCGATTTTATGGCAGGCAGGCTCCACACCAAGGACCGTAACACCATCGACGGACTTTTCCCTGTGGCTGACGGTGTACCTTCCGACCCAGGTCTGACGTCCGAACTGCGACACGGAGGGGCAGTGCTCGAGCAGGTTATTAAAATGTTCAGGCTGAAAACGAATAGTCCACCACGAAGCGTGTTGCAGGGGGCCTCTGTCAGGACGCCTGGCTGAAATAAATATGGTGTTGGTTCCTAATGTCTCTATTTGTGTCAGCACTTTGGCCTTCAGGCCGGTAAGAGCGGCAATAACGGCGGTTACCGAAGCGACACCAATTACAATGCCGATGGTTGTAAGTATCGACCTGGTCTTATTAGTCCAGATTTGCCCCAGCGCAAGATACACACTCTGATAGCAGAGCCGAATAAAAGCCATAGGAGCCCGTATCACAAATCTCATATATTCTCCTCCTGTTCGCTATCTTGTGTTAGGGTTTTATCTCGCGGGTCTTGTTCATTCTGCAGGTCGCTGCTAATTCGTCCGTCTTTCATGTGAATGATTCGCCTGGCGTGATGTGCGACAAATTCTTCGTGGGTTACTATAATAATGGTCTGTCCTTCCTGATAAAGCTGGTCGAACAGTTTCAGGATGCCTTCGCTGGTTTTGCTGTCGAGGTTGCCTGTCGGTTCGTCGGCCAGCAGAATGCTCGGATTACAGACAAGAGCTCTTGCGATTGCCACACGTTGTTTCTCACCTCCTGAAAGCTGGTTTGGCTTATGCTTTATCCGGTCTGCCAGCCCAACCCGTTCGAGCACCTTTTTGGCACGTTTTCGCCGAAACCACCAGCCATTTTTTGAATAAATCAGCGGCATCTCAACATTCTTAAGCGCACTTAATTGTCCAAGCAGCTCAAACGACTGAAAAACAAACCCAATTCGCTCATTACGGACGCGAGCTAATGCTGCGTCAGTCATTCTCGTTGTATTCACGCCGTCCAGCTCATAGTATCCTGAAGTTGCTCTGTCCAGACAACCCAGGACATTCATCAGTGTGCTCTTGCCTGAGCCGGAAGGGCCCATCACCGCAACATACTCATTTTCATTTAGTTCCAGGTTAATTCCGTCAAGCGCGTAGATACGCTCCACGCCGACTTTATAAATCCGCGTAATGTCCTGAAGTCGAATTATTAGTTTTTCATTTTTGTTCGACACTGTTTGCATCGTTTGCATCAGCCCCAGCTTTGGCGTTGTCCGCCTTCTTTTTCTTCTTCTTCTCTGCCTCTACTTCGAGCTCATCGCGTATCTTCTTATCGTGCTTTAAGCCTTCGAGCTCTTTGTACGGCCCTACTATTATCTTGTCTTCTTCGGTAATCCCCGATAGCAACACCGTATGCGTCAGGTTGCTGGGTCCTATCTTGACGGGTGTTATTACTGATTTGCCGTCGATGTAGCGATAGACTACGGGCGTGAATGTTTTATCTTTATCGACCTCCGGATTGTTCTCACGAATCTTCAAAGGCAGGTCATCGATAGCCCGGCCCAACACAGCCTGGCTTGGCACGTTAAGAACGTTTTCGTGCGTGATGGTCTCAATATCAACGTGCGCCGTAAGGCCCGAATATAACTTTTTCACATCACCCTCAAGCAGTATCTCGGTCCTGAAGTATTTCGTAGCGGTTGACGGCGAAATCCTGTGTGTCAGCGCAATTGAATCAACCACGCCTTTGAATTCATCGTCGGGAAAGGTCTGGACGTAAACTGTGGCTTTTTGACCAACTCTCAATTTGCCTACGTCGGCCTCATCCACCTGCGCGACGAGCAGCATCGTAGATAAATCCGCCACCTCCAGGATTACTGTTCCCGGATTATTCATTGTTCCAAAAATCACAACCTCGCCGACTTCCGCATTAATCCGGGTTACCACACCATTGATAGGCGAGGTTATAGTCGTATAGCTAAGAGCCTCCTTCGCCTGAGTAACGTTGGCACCGGCAGCCTCGAGGTTGTGCTGCAATACCACCAGGTTCAGCTCCGCCGCGTCGAGCGTATGCTTGGCGGAGTCGTATTGTGACTTGAGCTCGTCAAACTTTAATTGGCTCTGGTCAAAAGTGGCCTGGCTAATATCCTGGGATTCGAGTAACCCTTTTTGGCGCTCAAAATCGCGCTGGGCCTGTTTTAGTGAAGCGTCAAGGCCGATAAGATTGGCCTGTTGACCGGCAATCCTTGCTTTTTCAACTTCGAGCTGTGCCACCTGGGCGGCGTAGCTGGCCTTGGCTGAAAGCAACCGGCTCTCCAAATCCTTCGCGTCGAGGCGTACCAGCACCGAAGCCGGCACCGGTGGATTCGTATCCATGTTACCGCAGGTTACAATGTCTCCTTCCTCATAGGGCAGCTCTATAATTCGTGCCATCGTTTTTGCGCTTATTTCCACATTTATCTTGGGTTCGATTTCTCCGGGAGCACTGACAAACTCTATCAGCTCTCCGCGCTGAGCCTTTTCGATGCGAACTACCGTTGGTTTTTTAGAGGCACCGAATTTGACTTTAATCACTATCGCGACCACGGAAACAACCACCAGCGTTACAATGACAGTGATAATAATTATGCGGGACTTTTTCACTCTTATACCTTTCCTGAAAAAAATTACTAAGAATTACAAGATTCGATTGCCGGCTATATAAGTATAACGCTTAATTCGAGGGTTTGTTACGATATTTCTCTAAAAAAACAGGTGTATGTACCAATGGGTTCTCAGACAGGCCTGTCGGGGCAATCAGGAAAAATGCTCCTTTCAAATAGAATAACGAGATAACGATTAATTTAACACAAGAAATTATGCCGAACAAATGTTACCGTTTTGTTACGATTTTGTACTTTTTTCGTTATTTTTTGCGTTTTTTACTTTCAAACCTGCTCATCACCGAACGAAAGAGCTGCATTTTTTCTTTTTCGAGCACTTAATCTGGTAACGATTTAGTATTGGATTCTATGAAGTACTATGCGCGCAAAGGGCAAATTACTCACAATTTTTTCTTATTGCTAAAAGGATTTTAAGAAAAGAATTCCGTCATACCGCCGGTAAAAGAAGGTTGTTTGTCTATATGCAGCCGGCAGACTGTTACCTACAAAAATCAAGATACGAACGAATTAAGAATGTAATTTTTTAAAATGGCTTCTTAAGATGTGCTATGTCGCCCGCGTTGCTCCCCAATTTAACGCAGGTGGCATTCTTGTAATTTACCTATTTTGACTGCCATAGAGATAAATAAAGCCAGATCCTTTGAAAACAGAATCTGGCTTCGGAGGAGGGTGATGAAAAGCTGATAATAGCCTTACAAAAAACGTTTATCTGATTTCGATACTCTGTATAATTATCTAATCGAATAAATACAAGAAATTTCTTTAACAGAAAAAGAAGAAAAACAAAAAAAAACTTACACTTTTTCTATAAGGAATCAAGCCTTTATTTATAAAAAAGTGATTATTTTTTGGTTTTTTTGAAAATAGCTGGATTTAGCCTCAAAAAACAAGTTACTTTACGCTTGATAAATCAATTTTGTTCTAATATTTTAACTAATAGGTTGTTATTTCTTTTTGTTTCTTTTACAGATGGACAGTTATGAAAACAAAGGTTACGATAGCAGACTTGCTGGATGCCAAGCACGAAAATCGCAAGATTGCTGCGGTCAGCTGCTACGATTATACCACAGCCCAGCTCATCTCACAGACCGATGTGCAGATGATATTGGTGGGTGATTCTGCTGCGGAAGTTGTTCTCGGCTTTGATTCAACTCTGCCGGCAACGATGGATTTTATGGTCGTAATAACTGCTGCTGTACGGCGGGGGGCGCCGAATGTATTTCTGGTTGCCGACATGCCGTTTCTGTCCTACCAGATCAGTGAAGCCGAGGCGGTGAAAAATGCGGGCCGATTCGTTGCCGAGGCAGGGGCACAAATGGTAAAAATTGAAGCGACCGGTGCGTATCTTAATATAATTAAAGCAGTTAGCGATGCCGGTATAGCTGTTATGGCTCATATCGGCATAAGGCCGCAGAGCATTGGTAAGATTGGACGGTTCAAGGCTGAGGCAACCACGGCAGAGATGGCTGCCGAGCTGGTAAGTCTTGCTCGACAAATGGTCGATAGTGGTGCAGACTCGCTGCTGATTGAAGGGACCGCTGCGGAGGTGGCGGAGATTATCACAAAACGCTGCAAAGTGCCGGTCATTGGCTGTGGTTCCGGTCCGGGCTGCGATGGGCAGATATTAATTGCGCCCGATATTTTGGGCCTGACGCAGGGGCCAAGTCCAAAGTTCGCAAAGAGTTACGGCAGTCTGGCCAAAGAGACTATTGACTCATTTAACGCATACGCTAAAGAAGTGCAAAGCTGCCAATACCCCGACGCCGGGCATAGTTACCGTATGAAATCCGGTGAGCTGGAGAGACTCCAGCAATTGCTAAAAGATAAAACTTAGGGACAAAAATTTTGTCAGTTTGAGAGCTACAGGTCGAATCCTGCAATCTCTGTCCCGCAATCGGGACATTTTGAATCTTCTATATTATTTACGGCGATACTATAGCCAATGCGTTCAATTAACATTCGGCCGCAATTGTAACAGAAAGTACTTTCGAATTTCGACCCCGGCACATTACCGAGATAAACATAATGCAGCCCTGCGGATTGGCCTATCTTGAAAGCCCGCTCTAAGCTGCTGATAGGCGTGGGCAACGAATCAAGATATTTATACTGCGGATGGAACCTGCTGATATGCCACGGGACATCAGGCCCGGCGTCTGAAACAATAAAATCGGCAAGTTTTTTCAGCTCATCGTCGGAATCATTTTCGCCCGGCACCAGCAGGGTAGTAATCTCCTGCCAGATATTCGTCTGTTTCGCGATATAGCTAATCGTATCAAGGACCGGCTGCAATCTTGCCTTGCATAACCTTTTGTAATAATCCTCGCTGAATGCTTTGAGGTCAACGTTAATTGCGTCGAGCCAGTCGCCGGCGAAGTCAATCGCCTCGGTTGTCATATAGCCATTACTGACAAAGACATTCGTCAGGCCGCGTTCCTTTGCCAGGCGGCCGCAATCGTTGCACAGCTCCATAAAAACCGTCGGCTCGGTATAAGTATAGGCGATGCTCTTGCACCTGTTGCGAACGGCACCCTCGACAATTTGCTCAGGCGTTATTGGCTCTCCATCAATTATTCCTCTTTCTATCGCGGCCTGGCTTATCTGCCAGTTCTGGCAAAACTCGCAGCGAAAATTGCAGCCCATCGTAGCAATGGAGAAACTGCGTGAGCCAGGCTGAAAATGAAACAACGGCTTTTTCTCGATTGGGTCCGGATTAGCCGAGCAGACCTTATCATAAGTTAGTGAGTACAGCACGCCATCTATATTCTTACGCACGCAGCACCGACCTAATTTGTCATTATCAATCACGCAGCGCCAGTTACAAAGCTTGCACCGAACCTTCTTATCCTTGTCCGAAGAGAGCTCCCACAAGACTGCCTCTTTAAGATTCTCTTTTTTTAATCCCATCGTTAATTCCAATCTAAATTAACTTTATTTTCATCGTTCTAATATATACAATATTCAAAGTAAAATCAATTTTACAGGTTATCCGAATCGGTTTGATTCTGATATAAACAAGCTCAACATAATGTCCGGAGATAAGCTGGTATGAGCATATTATCCGCTATCGGAAATACGCCGCTTGTGGAGCTGACTAATCTGAATAGTAAGAAACCGAACGTGAGGATTTTCGGAAAGCTCGAAGGGACCAACCCCGGCGGTTCCGTCAAAGACCGACCTGCTTACTGGATGATAAAAAAGGCCGAGGAATCCGGCCAGCTTACCAACGGCAAAATAATACTCGAGCCGACTTCAGGAAATACTGGCATTGCCCTGGCGATGATTGGGGCTGCAAAAGGATATCGGGTTAAGCTTTGCATGCCTGAATGTGTCAGCACGGAAAGACAGCGTATCCTTGAAGCTTTAAGTGCTGAGGTTGTGCTTACCCCTGCAAAAGAGGGCACCGATGGCGCTATCAGAAAAGCACATCAGCTTCTCGATGCCGAGCCTGAAAAATATTATATGCCCAATCAATTCACGAATGAAAATAACGTCCTGGCTCATTATGAAACAACGGGGCCTGAAATCCTTTCCCAAACTAACGGCGAAATTGACGTATTTGTAGCCGGTATGGGGACAACAGGAACACTGATGGGTGTATATAGATTCTTCAAGGAAAAAAAGCCCGAAGTAAAAGTCGTTGGAGTCGAGCCGCCGGAAGGACACGCAATCCAGGGACTCAAAAATATGAAAGAAGCCATTGTTCCTGAAATCTATAATCCGCAGATGATGGACGAGAAGATTACTATTGGAGATGGCGAGGCCTTTGAAACAACAAGACTGCTCGCTGCTAAGGAAGGAATTTTTGTCGGGATGTCAAGCGGTGCGGCGGTGGCGGGGGCCTTACGCGTTGCGAAGCAGATGTCCTCCGGCACAATCGTCGTTATCTTGCCCGACCGCGGCGACCGTTACCTGAGCACAACACTGTTCCGCTCAATATGCGCAAAATGTCCTCCATAATGCTTGCTGGAGCACCCGTTATATTATATAAAGTCACTTGAAACAGAGAGCAAGGAAACAGTATGAAAAGACACGTTCAGCAAATAAGGAAAAAGATTCTTCCAACCTTACAACGGTACGATGTTACAAGAGCCGCGATATTTGGGTCATTTGCAAGAGGACAAAGCTCAAAACGTAGTGATATAGACCTTTTGATAGAGTTTAAGGGCGAAAAAAGCCTGCTTGACCTGGCAGGCCTTAAGATAGCACTGCAGGAGTTACTGAAAACAAAGGTGGATGTGCTCACCTACAATTCTTTGCATCCCCTGCTCAAAGACAGAATCTTAAGTGAACAAGAGGTAATCCTATAAGGAAAGAGATATCCGGCATGAGGGACATTCTAATGTAGGGTGGGCTTTAGCCCACCGATAAGAAAATTGTGGGGCAAGCCCCACACTACCACTGGAAAGTCGCCACAAAAGATGTTCGCCGATTAAAAAATAGGATATTGAAAGTGAAAAAGGATTTAGAGGATAAATGGCTTATATAAGCAATGAAATTACACACTAAATCAGATCGCCGTCGAATTGTTCCAGGAAAACGGTATTGAGTTTGATGATAAGTAACACCAAAAGAGTTTTCGGTGCAAACGTAGGAATCTACTCATTGTTTTGCTTATGCCTTTTCCTAAAAAGATAAAGGACAAAAAATAATAGTTTTTTAACAATTGTCTGATAGCACCGAAAATATTATACCTCAACTGTCAAAATGACAAGTATAAGACTGCATAAGAGGTTGTTGTGAAAGTGTGCGGCAACAATTAGTAATCAGTTATAGATTTGGAGGTGATAGACTATGGGAGCTAAAAGTGTACCTAAGCTCATCAAGGAGTTGAAGTCACCAGATCCTAACGTACGATCCAATGCTTGCGCAGATCTAAGTGACTTACGAGGCGAAGCTGAGACGTCTGTTCCTTCCCTCATAGAAGCACTCGATGACTCCGACTGGTACGTCCGCCAAATTGCCGCAGAAGCTTTGGGGGCCATCGGAGCAGACATGTCAGACCGAAAGCTGGTTGTTACAGCACTGGAACGGGCCTTCCGGAAGCCGGACTTTACGTTTGGCGATATCTATTATAATGTACGTGCAACAATTGCCGTTGAATTACAACAAATGAAACGGGAGGGTGAGGGTCTCCACGTTTTCATCGGCGCTCTGAAGGATCATGACCCTGAGGTGCGAGAAATTGCAGCTGAGAGCTTGGGTCGGATGGCACCAGAGCCGGAAAAGGTGGTCACAGCCTTGGCTTTGTCTCCTGCAGACTTGAACTCATTGATGGGACCAGAGGCGGAAGAGTCGGTCGAAGCCTTAGTTAGAGCCATCGATGACGTTCCTGCAGTCGCTGACCCCGCTGTGAGAGCCTTGGTGCGTATAGCCATGGCCCAGATTCCATCGGCTGTCCCAGGCTTAATCAAAGCCTTGGGTGCAAAGGGTACAGACGTATATGGGGCTATGGATGATCTGGCCGAGATTGCAGAAGACGGTCTGAGACAAATTGTGCAGCAGTGGGTTCCTCCGAGCGCAGTCGAGAGCTATTTGTCTTTTTCAAAACTGCATGTCGTTTCGGCTATGGTCAAAGCTTTGGGCGATAAGCTTTATCCGGCTCGCAAAAGGATCATCAGACTTTTCGAAGATCCCGATTTCCCGTTCCCGGTGACCGCCATAGGACCGTTGGTTGCTGCTCTCGTCGATGGCGATGCAGATGTTCGGTGGGAAAGCGTCTATTGTCTTAGGAGGGCGCTTAGTAATGGCTGGATCACGGCTGAATCTATTATAGAGGAGCCCGACGCAATTCCGAATTTGGAAAGAGCTTTACAGGAAATGGCCCATGCAACAGAACGATGGAGCTCTTTATCTTTATGGCGAAGACTCATAATTCGTTGGACAAGCGAAGGAAGAGATACGCGATTGCAAATGCTAAGTGAGCGTTTTGCACGGTGGGAGGCTGCCACGGTTCTTGGTCTTATCGCCTCTTGCTCAAAAGAAGCTATGGATATCCTAGTGGGACTTCGTAAGGATAAGGACCGTAATGTGCGCAAAGAGGCCAAAGACGCGCTAAGGAAAATGCAAAGGACGTGAGCCCACATATGGCCTTCGCTCCCGAGATGTATGGACTTACAACCTATATGCCATAAGCTTCAGCTATAATTTTTATCGGATGCTTTACCACGCAATCGCTTATGTGTTCTATCTGCATTTTGCAGGCGGAGCATTCGGTCAGGACGTTTTTGGTAGGTGATTTTTCAAGCGCTTGTTTTAAGCTCGCAGATATCTGCGAAGAAAGTTCGTAATTTTTCTTCTGCATACCGAACGTTCCGGCTAAGCCGCAGCAGCCGGCCTTAAGGTCAACGACTTTGACGCCGCAAAGCTCCTGCAATAATTTTATGCTCGCCGTTTCATCGCCTACAGCACATAAATGACAGGGCAAATGATAAACAAACTCATCCGTTATTGACTTTGTCGGTTGCTTCAATTTATTCTGCTTAAAAAGGTCAGAGAGGTAATTCATCAATTCATAAGTATTTTCAGAGACAAGCTTAGTATCCGGGCCGGCAACAAAATGCCGCAGCTCTAGCTTCAAACACAGCGCAGCGCTCGGCTCGGAACAAACTATCTTATAGCCTTCGCGCACGGCTTTAGCAAAATGCTTCACACTATAGTCCAAATCCTTACGTGCTCTTTTGACGTTGCCATACATAATAGCCGGCAGCGGTGTGGGCAGCTGCTTCGGAAGGATAACTTCAATGGCATTTGACCGCAGGACATCCAAAACGGCGAATCCCAATTCGTGGTCGTTATAATTTGCATACGTATCAACAAAATACGCCACTTTATCAATCGGCTTCTCTATCGGCTCACGAGCAGCTAAATATTTACGTCCGGCCTTTATGAAGGACCTTCGCCTGAAACTTGGCATACTTCTTCGTTTATCTATGCCGGTAAATTTCTCCAATAACCACTTGAATACCGGCAGCCGAATCACAAAATTCGATACAGGTGAAAAAACACTGCCTAATTTACTAAGATAACGATTATGACTTAGAACCAGCTCAGCACGCCGAAGGCCTCTGCGTTTGATGTACTGGGTTCTGGCCGCTATAATCAGCTCGGAAACATCAACTGCCGAGGGACATTGCGTCAGGCAGGCCTTGCAATTAACGCACAAATCCAGAAAATTCCTGAACTGCGGCGATTCAAAATCTTTTTCATCTAACTGTCCTGTCGCCCAGAAATGCAGTATATTCGCTTTTGCCCGCGGGCCGGCCAATTCCTCGCCCATCGCCCGGAACACCGGACACATCCGCAAATCCGGCTCGCAGCTTCGGCAAAGACCACATCCGTAGCACTGCTCGAGTTCGACGGCAAGCTCACCTTCTCCAAAAAGCAAATCGGTTTTAACCCTTTCCGGCAGGACTTTATATTCAGCCCTGAGGTTCTTAACCATAACATCGTCATCAGGATTGATAATTTTGCCTGGGTTCATCAGACCATCAGGGTCGAATATATTCTTGATTTTGCATAGTAATTCGTAATATTCTTCACCGTATTGCTGCCGCACGAAAGGTGCTCTTACCAGGCCGTCTGCGTGTTCGCCGCTTATCGTGCCGCCCAATGACCATGCAAGAGAGAAAACATCATTTGCAATCGTTCGCATTTTTTCCACATCAGCCGGGTCGCTCAAATCAAGACACGGCCGTACGTGCAAGAGACCATCGCCTGCGTGACCATAAAAAGACATCGTGATATCATAACGCTTTCCGATTTCCTGCAGTCCCGCAATATACTCACCCAGCCGAGTGTTCTCAACAGAAGTATCTTCCATAAATTCCGTCGGATGCTTATTTCCCCTTTTCCTGTGAACTAATGGCCCTGCGTCTTTGCGTGATTTCCACAATCGCTCTTGCACCTTCGGCTCCAAAAAAATGCTTCGCCCGCTTGCTATTTCGCCGACAGCCGAATCGGTTTTTTCTATTTTCTCTTTCACCTGCTCCTGCGTTTGGCCGGCATGCTCGACCAAAAGAACAGCGGCCGCACCGGCAGGTAAGACATCGCGATATTCCGGCAAGGCCTCAAATGCCATGTCGATTAAGGTTTTATCCATCAGTTCACACGCCGATGCGCCGTTATCAACGATAATCGGCACCGCCTGTGCCATTTTCTCAAGACAGTCAAACTCAAGCTGTAACAGACCTTTCGCCGCCGGCAGCTCGACGGTCCTGAGCGTAATCTTTGTAAAAATAGCCAACGTTCCTTCCGAGCCTGTCAGCAATCGGGCTAAATCAATCCTGCCGTTATGGCAAATCCCTGCAATGTTGTAGCCGCTTCGGTTTCGCCTGGTTTTAGGCAATGCCTTATTGATGATTTCTTCTTTGTCCGAAAGGACGGACAGACACTCTCTCGCAATCGAGGCGACCCTGTCGTCTGGTGACTGCTCCGGGTCAAAATCATTTTTGAATTCAACAACACTGCCATCAGTCAGAACCGCTTCGATACTCTCCACGTAATCGGCGATATAACCATATTCAAGCGAATGGGCACCGGTGGAATTATTGGCAACGCACCCTCCTGCTACCGCCCGATTAGCGCTTGACGGGTCGGGCCCGATTTTTCTGCCGTACTCAGCCAGGCATTTATTCAAATCATCGAGCACAACCCCCGGCTCACACACTACCGTCTTGCCTCCGTCTCTGACATCTATAATCTTGTTCATATACCGTGTCATATCAAAGACAATACCGCTGCACAGCGACTCACCCGCCAGTCCGGTGCCTGCTCCGCGGGCGACAACCGGTATATCTTTGGCGCCGGCATATTTGACAACGGCAGCCACGTCGCCGCTGTCGTGCGGCGCAACAACACACGAAGGCACTATCCTGTAAATGCTCGCATCGGTGCTGTATGCAGCCCTGTGCAGAATATCAGCGAAAACATCTCCCCGCACAACTTTAGCCAAATCGGATGCAATCCGCTCCGGTTCTTTGTCCAGCGATTCTTCTATGAGCTTCCGCACTTTTGTTCTTCCTGACTATTACTCGAAATCACGAGGCAGGAACTGGGCTTGGAAAATGGTTCCGCTCATCCGCAGGACTGCAAGGTCGTCTTCGCTGACCTGTCCGCTGATGAACTGTTGAACGACAGGATGGGGATGGTTACGAATATGGTCGGCATCGCCGTCGGCAATAATTTTGCCGTTATGCAGCATAACGATACGGTCCGCTATTTTATAGGCGCTGGTCATATCGTGCGTAACAACAACGGATGTTATGCCAAGCTCTCTTTGCAGCTTCAAAACAAGCTCGTTAATCACGTCCGAACGAATAGGGTCCAGCCCCGTGTTGGGCTCATCATATAAAATTATCTCCGGATTTAGCGCGATTGCCCTTGCCAATGCCACTCTCTTTCGCTGGCCTCCGGAGAGGTTAGCCGGATAAAATTGCTGAAAACCGTCCAGGCCGACCATAGCCAGTTTGGCCTTTACAAGCTCTTCGACCTCTCTCCAGTTAGTAATCTTATAATGCTGTCTTATCGGAAATATTATATTTTCAGTAACATTAAGACTGTCAAACAACGCCCCTCCCTGGAAAAGAAAACCGTAATGGGTGCGTACTCTATTTAATTCGTTTTCACTCAGATTGTCGATTCGCCGGTTCTTGAAATAAACTTCGCCGGAGCTCGGCCTCAATAAAGCTATCAAATGTTTTATTAAGACGGTCTTGCCGCATCCGCTCGGCCCAATCACAACGGTTGTCTTGCCCTTTTCAATTGTCAGGGCAATATTATCCAGAACAACATTATTACCAAATTTTTTGGTAAGATTCTTAACCGAAAGCATGCCGTTGGAGTATTCTTCCGACACCTGGTTATTCTCATATTTCTTTTTCACTTGCAGCTCTCTTCTATTCCCTGCCTGCCCCCGGCTTGTTGTCGGCGGGGGAATGTTATAATCAAACCAGACTTTTGAGCGGCCAAAACGTATTGTAAATCGCTTTGAAGATTACCGCCAGCGCAAAATCCAGTGCTAATATGGAAATAAAACTGGCCACAAACGCATCCGTGCACGCCCGTCCTACGCCTTGAGCACCTTCCCTGCAGGTAAAGCCCTTATAACAGCTAATAGCGGCAATCGCTGCACCAAAGAATACACCCTTTATAACGCCGATAGCTACGTCCCACAGCTCCACGCCGGCGGCGCTAAAGCTCCAATACGCCCGACTGTTAATCCCCAGTTGAACAACGCTTACAAAATATCCGCCGATGATACCCATCAAATCAGCATAGATAATCAGAAATGGCGTAAGCAGCAGACATGCCAGAAGTCGTGGTGCAACCAGATATCGTATAGGGTCTGTCCCCATGCTCCTGACTGCATCAATCTGTTCGGTAACATTCATCGTTCCCAGCTCGGCGGTCAAAGCCCCCCCGATGCGCCCGGCCAACATAACCGCCGCGAGCACAGGCCCTAATTCCTTCACGACTGAGATATTAATCAGAACGCCTAAGTGCTCTTCCAGGCCCATACCTGCAAGCTGGTCGTACGCCTGAACCGCCAATGTCATTCCCACAAACGCACCCGTTATCATTACAACCGGGACGCTGTGAACGCCGATGATGTTCATTTGAGTCCATATCAGCGGATACGTGCGTGGGCTGAGACAGCTCCGCAAAGACACAATCGTTGACTGCCAGAAAAACCTGCCGAACCGTCCTATGTTGCTTACGCCGCCTATTGTTTTATCACCTATTATATCAATCATGGTATTTTACTCCAAAACCAAATCTCAGGACAAAAACCCACAGCTCATCTTTAAAATAGTAAATAGTCGATAGCTGATAGTCAATGGTCAATTAAAAAAGGGCCTATACCGAATTGGTATAGGCCCCGAATTGCCTGCACTTGCGTAACCGCACCTGTGCCTGCGTTACCCCCTTTGCTGTCTGCGACAGCAGACAATGGTGTGCAGGCACATACAAGTTGACACGCATCTGCTATATCATCTGTACAATTGTAATTGCCAACTAAATCACACAGCTTAAGGTGCCGGCACCGGCGGCGGCGGATACAGACGAATATCGTCAAAGTACATCGTACCTGAACCGCCGGCTACCGGATTCTTCTTGTTGCCAAGACCAAGGGCAATCGTATTGACATTGGCAAGGTTCACGCCCTGGTCTGCAAACGCTTTCAGGTCGATATTCCATTGGGTCCAGGTTGCTATCTGTGCTGCCTTTGGATTATCATGAGAGACCA